>Ga0265292_1000024_pt1 | contig 434812 bp, 360 predicted proteins | sample Munlanlewell296A_FD_189080 | JGI IMG/M metagenome (GOLD analysis project Ga0265292, IMG submission 189080) | Leachate microbial communities from a municipal landfill in Southern Ontario, Canada - Leachate well 296A | ecosystem: Engineered > Solid waste > Landfill > Unclassified | place... | reverse complement strand
GCCCCTCCGCCGATGATACAGAGATCCCACTCTTTCTCGGATTGAATCCGGGAGATCATGTATTGACGATTAAAAGGATTTTTATTCACGGTACTTTTAATAAAGTCAGGATGCCCAGGCAATTGCCGCTTTTACTGCGCGCTGCCATCCTTGTAAAAGAGTCTCTACTTTTTCTTTTTCCATATTTGGAGAAAACTTTTTATTCACCTGCCATTGTTCTTTAATATCATCCATATTTTTCCAGTAACCCACAGCTAGTCCCGCTAAATATGCGGCCCCGAGCGCGGTGGTCTCTGTAATGGTCGGACGGACAACATTCACACCGAGAATATCGGATTGAAACTGCATCAACAAATTATTTGCTGTTGCACCTCCATCCACACGCAATTCGGCGATATTGATTCCCGAATCGGCTTCCATCGCTTTTAGAACATCGTATGTTTGATAGCAGATGCTTTCCAGTGCGGCACGAGCTATATGCGCATCGGAAGAGCCACGAGTCAAACCAAAAACAGATCCGCGAGCATGCTGATTCCAGTGCGGTGCACCCAATCCCGCAAATGCGGGAACAATATATACTCCACCGTTATCCGCAACACTGTTTGCTAACGGTTCAACTTCACTTGAAGTTTTAATAATCTTAAAACTATCACGTAACCATTGCACAACAGCTCCTGCAATAAATACGCTTCCTTCAAGAGCATATTCTGTTTTCCCGTTCACGTTCCACGCAATGGTAGTTAGCAGATTGTTTTTTGATGTGATTGCTTTTGTGCCGGTATTCATCAGCATAAAACAACCGGTGCCGTATGTATTTTTTACCATTCCCGGCTGCGTGCATAATTGACCGAACAGTGCCGCCTGCTGATCTCCAGCAATACCGGCAATCGGTACCGGAGTCTCAGAAATATTTTTCGCCGTCGTGCCGTAAATGTTGCTTGATGCTTCAACCTTTGGAAGAATGTTCTTTGGAATAGAAAGCAGGTTCAACAATTCTTCGTCCCATTGGCATGTATGAATGTTGAATACCATAGTTCGTGATGCATTAGAAACATCCGTCAGATGAAGTGCTCCGCCGCTTAAATTCCAGACTAACCACGAATCAATTGTGCCAAACGCTAACTCTCCTTTTTCTGCTCTTGTCCTTGCGCCTTGGACGTTATCCAAAATCCATTTCAGTTTTGTCCCGGAAAAGTAAGCATCAATGATTAATCCGGTTTTTTGTTGAATGGATACACTATGACCTTTTGATTTCAATTCATCGCAGTACGACGCAGTGCGTCGGTCTTGCCATACAATTGCGTGATAGATCGGTTTGCCGGTGCTCCGTTCCCATACGACGGTTGTTTCCCGTTGATTGGTAATGCCAATGCCGGCAATCTGCTGCATGGTGATATTTTTCTGAGAGAGAGCGAGTTTTATCGTCTCCAACTGCGTTTTCCAAATCTCTTCAGCGTCGTGTTCAACCCATCCCGGCAGCGGAAATATTTGACGAAATTCTTTTTGAGCGGTACTGATGATATTGCCATGATGATCAAAGACAATGCTACGACTGCTTGTTGTTCCTTGGTCTAATGCAAGAATGTATGGTAATGATGAACTCATTATATCTCCTGCTTGTTAATGTATAATTCCACGAAGCTATTTACACTTATTCTATTTTGGATTCAATATGCCAGTCTCACAATTAAGTTTTTTCTTTTGTCAAATCCTTTACCATCCAGATTTTACACGCATAATGACCCGAATTTCCAAGAGCATGGGAAAGATAGGTAAAACCATTACGGATGTACATGCTAACCGCTTTATTCAATTCAGGAAATGATTCAAGATACATTTGTTTGTAGCCAAGTTCCTTTGCGGATTCAATACTTTTCTGCATCAGTACATTTCCCACACCTTTACCGCGATACTCTGCTGCAACATAAAATTTTACGAGTTCAACACATCCTTCCGGTAAACCTGGCGTGGGGAATATTCCGCATCCTCCGACAATAATGCCGTTTTCTTCTGCTATCCAATAAACACTTTCCGGCATTTGAAAGAGCGTGTATAAATCATCTGTTGTTGGATCGGTATACACGGTTCCCGGCATATCGATCTTAAATTCGCGGAATACTTTTCGGATTAATGCAGCTACTTCGGCGTTATCGTTCTTTTTGATAGATCGGAATCGCATGGTTGTAGGAACAAGTCTACCAAATGATTCTTCAAAAGACAAGAGAACGAAAATGGAAATAAAGACTGTAAGAGGAGAATGAGAGAAAAAGAAGTTCGCGAGCATGAAACAAGATAAAAATCATTTTTGCACACTCGCTTACTATAAATTATAGAAAGGAGTGTGCAAAAACTACCAATGTTGAAATCGTACTTAGTCTTTGGTTGATGTAAAAAAGAACTCTCTCGATACTATACCTGCCCGTTGAATCGCTGCTTTGAATCGTTCATCTTTAAACCAGCCCATTGCTTTCTCCATATTCTGAACATTCAAATGGATAAGAACGGTGTTTGGGTCGGTTTCATCACGATAAACAGGGCCGTCCGTCATACCATAATCCAACCGGGCTTCCCGGCACTCGTCATGGGCTGTTCTCCACTGGGAGAAATTTTTCGGTACCACACGGATCAAGATTGATTGTTGCATACAACACTCCTTTCTAAAATCGGATAATTTTGTCGTGAATTCACAGTAAAGATACATTTCGAAACGAATTTTGTACTTAACCCAGGTTAAGAAATACGATGGGGTCAATAAAGAGAGGTATGGTCTATGTTTTTGTCGCGAGCCGTTTTCTCATCCGGCTGAGAGATTGCGGTTCAATGTTCAAATATGCAGCGATGTATTGTAGCGGTATTCGTTGAAATATGTCCGGTTGTTTTTTGAGAAGCTGCAGATATCGTTCTTCAGCTGAGAGAGTCCGTAATTCTTCAATCCTTTTTAATGAGGCGCTGGCAGAGCGAGCCATTTTAAATGTATACCACTGTTTAAGTTTTGAGTTTCTCGATTCTATTTTTAAAAAATCTTCCTTTGAGATGATTAACAATTCGCAATCTTCCAACGCCTGTACGTAATTCGTGCCCGGATTTCCCGTATAAAAACTTTCAAAATCTCCGACCCACCAATCCTCAAATGAGAAGAATAGGATCCGTTCGTGTCCCTGCACATCAACAACAAAGTTTCGCATACAGCCTCTGTTGAGATAAGCACGGACACGGCATGTTTCGCCTGCTCTAAAGTAGAATTCTTTTTTACGGATTTGCTTGATATGGAAACAGGACAACAAGTCGTTATACTCATCATTTGTAAAAGCAAACGATTCCGTAAAAAGTTTGGTGAACCCAGGATAAATAGTTGTCTCGCTGCCGATCATTCGTACCCGATATAGTTATCGCATTCTCCCCAAAAATAATTCCCGTTCACTCTTGGCGAAAAAGTATAAAAGAAATCTTTCGTTGTCAAGAATATCTCTTAAAAAGTATACAGAAACATTGCCGCACAGACTGGTTTTTATCCGAAGGACAGTGATTAGATCATTAATTTCTGAAAAGAAGTGATGAGTCTATTTACTTTTGCTTCTATTGTACCGTCAGCGATGGTTCCATCCTGCGCAACAACTGTTTTTACAAAAGGAATAATCAATTGAGTGTCGTTGGTAATGTTTGAACCGATAATATTCAGTGTCTCCATTAACGCCGCATGTCCTTTATATCCCTGTGATGATGCCGTGATCAATGCTGTCGGTTTACGGTAAAAATCTGCTGATGAAACCGTCCAATCAAGCGCATTTTTTAGAGTACCGGGTACACCCATTGCGTATTCCGGCGTGCAGATTAAAATGCCATCCGATGCTTTTAATTGCTTGCGAAAATCGATAACATTCTCCGGTGGAGTATCATTGTCCAAATCAGGATTAAAATGAGGAAGCTCTGAAATGTGCCGATAGACAATCAGGTGAAATTTTCCTGCTGCCAGTTCTTCAATACGTCGTATCAAGTTTAAGTGTGTAGAATGTGTTCGTGTACTGCCGGGAATGGCGATCACTGTTTTGGTTGTTTCGGACATTAGGTGTACTTTCAAATAAAATATTTTACCAAATGATTGTGCGAAAGACAAGTGAGCGGAAGAGAAAAGAGCAGAAAAATGTAATGATGATCATACAGATGAATGAATTTGTATTCTAAGATAATCCTCTTCCGCCGGTCAATATGCCGTATATTCGTGGCATTGCTTTTCGTACCAAGGCACCGAAGGTGATGGAAACGATAATGATAACCGTGGGAAGAATCACAAATGTTAGAATTCGATACAAAGGAAAATAATGAAACGTCCGAGCACTCCATTCAACAGCAAAAACGATTGCTGGCGCATGCAATGCATAAATAATAAATGAAAAGGCGCTTAACCATACAAACCATCTCCTCTTCATACACCAGTTGACTACTCTATCACTTCCGTACCAAGCGCTTATCAGTCCGCTGACAATGATCAGCTTATGCAGTATTATCAGCAAGGGATATACAGCATTCCCCATCATCGATGTGTCTGTAAAGGCAAGCCATGTCTTCACCAGACTGAGCGTGATAAAAACGAAACCCCACAATATGGGATTCAAATACCGAGGCGGAATATCGATATTGAAATTGTTCTTCTGAAGCCAAATTCCCAGTGAGAAAAACAATATTCCTTCTCCTTCAAAGAAATACAATCCCATCGTACTGAGCCACATCAATAACACCGTCGGAAAAAAGAATGCCCTGCCTGTTGCATGAGTAACGCACCACCGTAATGCCGGGTAGGCAAGATTATAGACAAATAATACGCGAATGAACCATAATTGGAACGATAGCGGAAATAAGATCCATTGTCCGAGAAGTTCATACCAACGGTGGTCATGAAGGAATAATCGCTCCGCATCGATTCGTGTTAAGTTTGTTGAAGCAACAATGTCGCGGCTGAAAGGGAAGAGTTCTAAGAAGTATGTCAGCAACAATCCAACGGCACTCCAGAGGAGATACGGGAGCATCAACGTGCGGAAACGTTTTTGTATCCGCTGCTTGTATGGCTGATGATCATGCAAGGCATATAAAAATCCGGAGATGACAAACAGCATCGGAATGCGGAAACGAAATATCCCGTTCGCTAAAAAATATTCCGTGAATGTTGTGAAGGTTAACGGCTCTCCCGGAATTGTCCAGGGTTGTAGAAAACGAATGTGAAGATTATATCCGTGTACAAACACCAAAAGCGCCATGGAGATGAACGACCAGAACCTAAATTTCTGGCTGCTCATCTCCGTTAAGGGTGTCGGCATAATTGCTGGGATGACGATAGGTTACTTCTTCTTTCCCGGGTTCTTTGCACTGTAGGTTTTCCATAATCCTGTTTTGACGGAATTATGAACCGCACTCCCCTCGCGTAATTTTTCGTTCATGTGACCGTGTTTCCACCAATCAGATTGTCTTCCTGGGGTGATACCACCGATGGGGAAAGAACCGCTTTTATGAGCTTGTTCGTTATGTGTTTTCATAACGTCTCCGGATGGTTAGTGATGTTGCAGCCATAAAAAAGTACTGACATTTCATTTGGTAGTCAAGGGAGAGAAGGGCACACAAAAACAAGGTTAGAAGAAATATTTATAATTCTAAATTCTTCAACATCCAAACATTACATGCAAAATGTCCGGAGTTTCCTAAAGCCTGAGGGAGGTAGGTAAATCCGGAGCGGATATACATACTGACAGCTTTTGAAAGCTCCGGAAACGATTCAAGATAAATCTGTTTATAACCGAACTCTCTTGCAGACGCAATGCTCTGCTGCATCAGCAAATTGCCGATTCCCTTTCCTCTGCTGGAAACAGAGACGTAGAATTTCACTAGTTCAGCGTATCCTTCAGGGAGTCCTGATGTTGGAAAAATTCCACAGCCGCCGAGTATTATTCCGTTCTCTTCTGCAATCCAATATACACTTCCAGCCCGACGAAAGAGCGAATAAAGATCATCTGTTGTCGGATCGGTATATACCGTACCGGGTTTATCAATCTTGAATTCGCGGAACACTGTACGAATGAGTTCAGCAATTTCGCGGTTATCGTTTTGTGTAATAGTTCGCAGTACGATGCTCATGGCCGGTTATTCTACCAAATGGTTGTGCAAAAGAGAGGAGAGGACGAAGTCTGATGAAAACATCTTCCGTTTGCTATTTCGGAAAGAAAAAAACTACTGAACCACCGGTGTAATCTGCGCCTGCACACACTTCCACTCGCCGTTCTCTTTAAGGTATGTGTCTGTGTAAATCGTGTGTCCGGTGGTATCAACTCCATTGATCTTCTTTACATGTGTTGTCTTCGATCTGACCAGCGCAATGTTTCCGAAGAGACGGATATGTTCCTCCCCGGCGATGAATGAGGAAAGTATTGCCGGATTATATCCATGCCGCCATTCATCAATGTACCGTTTCCTGTCAACGATCTCACCCGAATTCTCAATGCAGACAAAATCCTTATGGATAATTTTATCATGCGCATCGGCGTCGTTGGTAATAAAATTTCTAATGAACTGTTTGTTCAATGCGCTTAACATTGTTCTATCATTTTGTTCTTCAGCATTCACGGCGGCATTCCTTTCGTGGTGATTTTTCAGTGAAGGACAAAATACTCAATAGCGCCTTGTGTGTCAATGAACGGAAATATTTTAACGAACAAAACAGCTTTACTATTGTAACGAAGATCGTAGCTCATCAATCTTGCGTTGAATGAGTTTCTTGTCGTTCTCTGTTTTTGTCATCGATAGCGCTGAGGTAAAATGCTTCAGCGCTTTTCCACTGTCGATATCTCCGTACAACTCTCCAAGAAGCGTATAGTAGAAATGATTGTCGGTCAACTTCAGCTTTTCCGCTTCAACGATTGCTTTTTGTTTTCCATAGACTTTGGAAAGTGCAAACGTTCTATTGAGAGCAGCAATGGGGGAATATTCTATCTGCAACAAATGATTGTACAACTGCAATACCGTTTCCCATTTTTCCACACTGTCCGATTGTTGTGTGCCCCAGTATGCGATGGCGGCTTGCAGATGATACGATGAAAGTCTGCTTCCGGTCGATGCGTTGTGTAAAAAATACGCTCCTTTGCTGATCAACTCTGCATTCCACAGATTTACATCCTGATCGTAATACAAAATAATCTCACCGTTCTGATCAATCCGCGCATCGAACCGTGACGCGTGAAAACACATTAGCGCAAGAAGCGCGTTCACAGGCGGAGTATTCGTTTGTTTGTGTTCAACAAGCATTGTGCAGAGACGCATTGCTTCAAGGCAGAGATCGTTCCGCAGTGTTGTATTGGAACTTGATGAATAATATCCTTCGTTGAAAAGCAGATAGATCGTCTTCAACACATTCTCTAACCGATTGTCAATCTCTGAGGGATCAGGAAATTCTATTACAATCTTTCCTTCCCGAAGCTTTTCTTTTGCTCGGGAGAGCCGTTTATTGATCGTCTCTTTGTTGGTAAGGAAAGCATCGGCGATCTCGTCAATCCCGAATCCGCACAGAATACGGAGCGATAATCCTATTTGCGCTTCAGGGGAAAGGGAAGGATGGGAGAGAGCAAACATCATTTGCAGCTGGCTGTCGTTGATGTTGTCCGGAGAAAGATCGATCTCTATTTCATGAACGCCAGACGATTCACTAAGCAGTTCGGGTGCAATTATTTCTCTAAAGTGCGATACGCGGTGAAGATGATTCTTTGCTTTGTTCTTTGCTACCGTGTAAAGCCATGCACTTGGGTTTGCCGGAACACCTTCATAGCTCCACGTCTGCGCAGCTGTTAAAAAAGTATCGCTTGTAATATCTTCCGCCGTTTCAATATGCTCAAATCCAAAACGACGGCAAAGAACGGAAACAATTTTTCTGTATTCTGTCCGAAAGAGATGCGGAATGAGTTCGTCGTGAGACATATAAGATGATTCATGGTTCAAGATTCAAGTTTCATAGTACATCTATTCCAGAGTGCGTGAATTATGAACCATGAATCCTTAACCATACTTTATTGTAACTACTCAGCGTTTATGATTTTTTGCCACTAAAACACGAAAACATAAAACTTCACCAACCTTTTTGGGGTATTGGTTTAAATTCTTATTGCACGCTTTCGTGTTTTTGTGATTTGGTGGCATGTTTTTGAATTTTTATGTAATTCTGCTGAGTAGTTACACTTTATTTTTCTATGTTAATGAATCCCATCCCCCTTGGCAATTTTTCTTACCTCAATACTGTTTCCTTCTCCCTGGAGCACAGGGGAACCCTTAGCGAACTCTACCGCTTCGTCAACGGAAGATGCTTTCACGACAATGTATCCGCCAAGCGTTTCTTTAATCTCGCCAAATGGTCCGTTCGTGACGACTGGTTTGGAATTTTTTGTCCGCACAACACGTGCATCGGCAAATGGGAGACCGTTGCCGGCAACAAATTTATTCTGCGCCGCAATCCCGCCGATCCAGTCCATCGTCTGTTTCATCCAGATCTGTATCTGCTCAGGCGAGGCGACTTTGTTCCCATCCTCATGCCTGAAGATTAACATATATTCGTCCATTGCTATTTCCTTTCAATTATTGTTAAAGAATGCTCCTCTGCCGAAAGCAGAATTGATTTACATTCTTATAACAAATGAGATCGAGTGAATGGGACAAGGTAAGGAAAAAAATTTAATTTTGAGGAGGAGATTAACAGTGGAGGTTATTGTCCCAAAGGGATCACTTCGTGACGAGCCGTTCTTTTCAAACTCTGTTTGGGAGCGAACGGCAAGCAGAGCTTGTAAAACAAGCGTTCCCAATCAAGAGATTGGGAACGAGAGGAGAACAAAACATTTCTTAAAAGTTATATCCTTGAAATCTTAGAGATTTCGAGGATATGATAAAATTTAGCGTAAGAAAGCTTAAATCGACTATCTCTTTATAGAGATATAGTCCTTCTTGAAGATGGACTACATCTAAACGCTTGGGAAATATACTTAGAAGCAGTAACAAAAACTCAGAGATGCCTTTTTGTTTTTCAGCCAAATGTTATGAAGATTAAAAAGAATGTCGGTATTATCGATGAGTTAATGTTATAAATAATAAAAGGGGAAAAATGTTACGACGATACTCAGTAATTGTATTTTTAATCATTGCAATAGCACAAATTAATGTATCACAATTACATTCCAATCATAAAACAATTGCAATTACGATGGACGATCTTCCGCTGAATATTGCCTCACAAGTCTCAAACAGTGAAATGAGATCCATCGTTGAACGGCTTCTTGAGAAAATAAAACGGGAAAAAACACCCGTTACAGCATTTGTGAATGAACATAAGCTGGAAGTAACTGGTGTGCGTGATCCTGAGCGAATGGCAATATTAAAATTATGGTTCGATGCGGGAGTTGATCTCGGCAATCATACATATGCGCACAAAAGTCAGAATCAAATTCCGGTCAACGAAGCGAAAGAAGATATTCTTCGCGGTGAACGCTCAATCAAAGAACTGCATGCGACGGAGAATAAGAGACCGAAATATTTTCGTCACCCATATTTGCATACCGGAAGAGACAGCAGTACGCGTAATTTAATCAATACCTTTTTAGATTCGCTTGGTTATACAATTGCGCCGGTAACGGTGGATAATGCGGAGTGGATATTTTCTGCAGCGTACGACAAAGCATTGGCAAAGAACGATTCAGCGTTGATGGAATCAGTTGGCGAGCAATATATTACCTACATGAGAAAAGAGCTTAAATATTTTGAGTGGATGTCCGATACATTATTTCACAGGCCAATCAGACAGGTTTTGTTAATCCACTCTAATCGTTTGAACTCATTTTATTATTCCGCGCTCTGTGCGATGATTCGCTCCGAAGGGTATTCATTTATCAGCGTTGAAGTTGCGTTGAAGGATGAAGCATATCGGTCACCCGACACATTTTACGGCGGCGGTGGCATTTCATGGCTTGAACGCTGGGCTCTTACACGAGGATATGAAAAAGGATTCTTTTCCGGGGATCCAAAAGCACCGCAAAACATTATGGAGCTTGCTGGAGTGGAGTATGAATAAAGAGAAAGGTTGATAGTCGATTTCCCACACAATTTTTGTTTCAAAGAACAAACGAAAAGTCATTTCTTTATATTCATCGATGATCGGAAATACTCCTCAGCCTTTTTCGGATCAAAAAGATCTTCCGGTGTATTTTTTACTTGCGGCACTTTTCCTTCAATGAGATCTTCAATGATGCTTTCATTTAGTTTTGATGGATGAATCCGTCCGGCAATCGTTCCGTTTGAATTGATCATCACAATATTCGGGATCGCCCAGGCATTATAACGTTGAAACATGTCAAAATCCTCATCCAATCCAATTTCACTCTTCATTGGATGTTTACGCAGAAATTTTTCCACAAGCGATTTTGGTTCATAGGTGATGGAAATAAATTTCACATTTCTTCCTCGAAATGCTGCCATGAGCGAATCCATATGCGGGATAGATGCTATACATGGAGCACACCAGGTTGCCCAGAAATCAAGGAGATAGACAGTTTCGTTCAAATCGTTCTCGTTTATGGTTTTGAATTTATCGTTTGAAAATGAAACGAACGAGATTTCCGGTGGAAGCTGCCCAACACGAAGATGATGTTGTTGTGCCATAAGAGACGGAGCTGATAAAAACATTGTGCAAATTGAATAACAAAGCAATTTCAGCATATTATACCTCCGAAGGTTAGCGTATCTATTATTGGACTCGGAGAGTATTGTAATGGTTGGTGATGATACGAGGCGTCGTGCAAGAATCATTACTTTTGTTGCATGGGTATTTCTTGAAAAAATTTTCCATTCCTCAGAAATTCAATCGTTTGTCGAATGACAAGTTTATCTTTTGGTAATGAAGAGTGAGAAACCTTTACTAAAATGAAGTCAGACATTCCTTCGATCTTTGTCGATTCGACGGGAACGATTCCGTCATCTTCTCCCGGAATAAAATCATCATTATTAATTACCGAGGAAATGCCTGCAATAATTCCGACAGGATAATAGGGTGGCCGAAGTGTCCGCGGAAAACTTTTATCGTCAGTACCTAATAAAACCGCCGTCGGTCCTACCATTTTTAACCACCACGCATCGCGGAAACGATCGACAAACGGTGTTCCTTTGCTTGGACTGCCAATGAGTACTACTTTTCCCAGATTCGGTAATTTTACGCTGTCCAGATATGCTCGAATAAGCAATCCGCCAAGCGAATGGCCGACAAAATGAACAGTATTATTTGTATCAGCGATAAACACTTTCACCTGTTTCGAAATATCTTTCAGAATCTCATCCGGAGATTTCCCTATTGATGAATAATCAACAAGAGCAACAGAGAATCCATCGTTCTTCAATTGCTCCTGCATCGGTACCATAATGCTTTTCCCCCGCCCTAAACCATGAAGCAACACCACAATATCATTTTTGGATGCTATTTTCTGCTGCGCATGAAGAAAAAAACTGTTGTGGAGAATGAAAAAAATTACAAGAACAAACGACACCAATTTGATTTGACGAATTTTTATAGAGAGATGAAGAACGGCAATATTCATGGGCGTTACAAAAGCTGGTATGCAATTTGATGATTATATTTGTTTCTGTATTGAACAGGCGATAAACCGGTAATTTTTTTAAACGTGGTGCGAAACGCTTTCGTGTCGGAATATCCAACTTTATACATCACTTCATTTACATTTTCGCGGGACGATTCCAAGCTCATTTTCGCGACTTCAATTTTTACGCGTTGAATATATTCCACCACAGTATTGGAAGTGGCCTTTTTAAATCTCCGCTCAAGGTTTCTTCTACCGATAGCAAACAGTGACGCCAATTGGTCAACGGTTATTTTCTCGTTAAAGTGTTGTTCAATATATTCTTGTGCTTTTTTTATTTGTTCATCCTCATGATCTTTTTGTCCTTTGAACATAATAAACGAGGACTGACTGTTACGATCAATCTCTAATTCGTAATATTTTGCAATACGGACAGCCATAGTGCGATCAGTGTATTTTTCTACGAGATATAACAGCAAATTCCAGAATGAATTTGCTCCTCCGCTGGAGTACACTCCTTGCTCATCCGTAATGATTTTATCGGAGACGAGATGTATATCCGGAAACATTTTTTTAAAATCATGCTCCGCAACCCAATGGGTAGAACATTTTTTCCCTTTAAGCAAACCTGTCGATGCGAGCAAAAAAGCACCCACACAGAGGCTTGCAACATCAGCTCCTTCTTGATATTGTTGATGAATCCACGGAAAAAATTTCTTATTGATGGAGATGACATTTTCCATTTCTCCATTTACCGGAGGAATGATGATAAGGTCAGTTTTTTCAACATTGGAAAAAGCAAGTTCGGGTTTTATAGTGAACAGTTTGTCGTAAATCCGTGGTTCAGTGTTTAATCCAACCAATAACACTTTGAATAACGGCGGTTTCCCGCTCTCTTCCAAAAACATGTTGGCAAGATTGAATATTTTGAATGCACCTTCAATACAACCTACTACTGCGGCGCCATCGGGGACGAGAATTGAAATAATTTTCATGGCACAATAATAATTAAACTAGTTGTCGCAATCAACCCTGTAGAATGCCGTATTTACACCCTTTAAAATCACAATCCCGACAGTATATTTATCAACATGTCAAAGCGAAATATCCTGAATTGTGTGTATTGTACATCTATTGGTGCTAATGGTCCCTAAGTGGATGAGAAAAATGATTTCAACGGTAATAAGTCTATTCGTTTCCCTTTGTGTTAATGGTTGGATAAAAACCTATGTGCTCATTTCAAAACTCTTTAAATGAAAATCTATTCTTTGCCGGTGAGATTAATTCGATAAATCTTATATTCAATGAAAATTTTACCACCCCTTTGCGCTAAAAACAGATCTCCATATTAAAACGTTACTACAAACATACAATAAATAAATAACCCAGTTTGTGAAAAATTATATCGAAAAATTTAACAGTACCATAGAAGTTTGGATTACTGAATTAGAGTACTATGATTTCGATGTATTGCTTGTTAAACAGGATTGTCAAAGCTGGTCTCTTAGCCAAGTATTCATACATCTTTGCAATGAGACAGAATATTATATTGAACAGATCGAAATTTGTTTGAGTCATGATGAAAACTCTTCCGAAGAAATGAACGAGACGGGGAAAATGATGTTTGCAAAAAATGAATTCCCGGATGAAAAAATTAAAGGCGATCCAGTTGTTTCTGAAAATCTACCACAGCCCAAGAGCAAATTGCAGCTTCAAGAAAAAATACGCGCAGTAAAACTACAAATGAATAGTATTTGGAAGAAAACTAATAGCAGTAAACATATCGGTAAAACGAAACACCCGGGTCATGGGTATTTTAACGCTCAAGACTGGCTTCGGTATTCCGAAATGCATTTACGGCATCACCTACGTCAAAAAAGAAGCATAGACGATTTTTTAAAAACTAAACCAGAGCATTAATTATTGACAATTAAAATTAAAGACATGAATAAGACGAACACAAAAGCACCCTTGGGCAAGCACTACCTCAAAAGCGGCTTCGGCTTAAATGAATATTTTCACCAATACTGAAAGGGTAAATCGACCATGAGAAAAATAATCGTCTTATCAATGATCACATTAGATGGAGTAATGCAAGCACCTGGCGGACCTGAGGAAGATGAATCAGACGCTTTTAAATATGGTGGTTGGAGTGCGCCATATGGAGACGACGTTGGAGGTACGGTGGTGCAAAAAGAATTGAATCAACTTGCAGATTATCTTTTGGGGAGAAAAACGTTTGAGATTTGGGCATCCTTCTGGCCTCACCATGAAGATATTTGGCCCGGCATCAATAATGGCACAAAATACGTTATATCCAAGTCCATGAAAAAGTCAGAGTGGAAAAACACCGTATTTATCAAAAGTTTGGAAGATATCAAAAAGCTCAAAAATTCAAAAGGTGCTGACATTCAAGTTTGGGGGAGCAGCAAACTCGTTCAGCTGTTACTGAAGAATGACTTAGTAGACGAACTTCGGCTCAAAATTTATCCCTTGATTCTTGGTACAGGAAAAAAATTGTTTGACAGCGGCACGGCTCCGGCAGCATTTACAGTAACGGAGAGTATTGTTACACCAAGTGGAGTGATTATTGCCAACTACAAGCGAGCCGGAGAAGTCAAGACTGGCACAGTTGGAGAATAAGAAAAATTAAAAGTTGAGACAATGCTGCTGTTCTTGAATAATGAAACTGAGAGAAAAATAAACGATGTCGATTTCCGGTTTTGTCGAACGACTATGGAGTGTAAACAATAAATTCATTTAAATTTTAAATGAACACACGAGAACAAATCAAAAAATATATTACAAGCCAACCTGAACCAAAACGCAGCGACATGCAAGCGTTGCACCGCATCATTCTGCAAGTAATGCCAGCATGTAAATTATGGTTCTTGGATGGTAAAAATAGTGAAAATAAAACTGTTTCTAATCCTAATATAGGATATGGACTTCGCACCATAAAATATGCTGATGGAAAAACCAGAGAGTTTTATCAAATCGGTATGAGTGCAAACACAACCGGAATTTCTGTTTATATCCTTGGTATTAACGATAAGAAATACTTAACCAAGACATATGGAAAAAAACTCGGCAAGGCAAGCGTGAGTGGATATTGCATTAAGTTCAAAACTCTGAAAGATATAAACATTGAAATACTTGAAGCGGCAATACGATATGGATTTGAGACATCGCATTAACCTAACACCACCAAGTCAAAAAGAACAATAAATCATTGCTTCAGACAAACGTTCTTGCTGAATGTTGTGTTTCTAATGTCGCCACTTCACCAAGCCCAGAACCGTTTGCCGGGGGGGCGATCCCGGCAGCATTCAATTTAGTAGAGAATACAATGCACCAGGCGGGGTGATAGTTGCTTGTTACGGGCGAGCCGGAGAAGTTAAGACTGGTACTATTGGAGAATAAGAAGAAATAAAATGAGAAAATATTTGCCTGCCGACAAATAATTATTTTGTCAAGGTGGATGAAATCTGAACCATCAACTCAACAAAGGATGCAGCAAAACTCTATATGCAGCGTTCTCCTTTGCGTTTGGAAATGTTAAAATTTTGCAGCAGCATATATAAAAATAATTGAGGAATTAACTATGAACGGACACTTCTATTTTGAAATACAAGCGGACAACACGCACCGCGCAATAAAATTTTACAAGAATGTCTTCGGATGGAAATTCAGCGAGGCACCCGGCCTTCCTGTGGAATATTGGCGTATTGAAACCGGCGGCTCTCGCGGTGGATTGCTTAAACGTCCCGCACTTCCCCCGCCGATGGAATGCGGAACGAATGCGTTTGTCTGTTCCTTAGAAGTTGAAAACTTTGATGCAATGACACAAAAAATAATGAAACTTGGTGGAACGATTGCTCTTCCAAAATTCGCTGTTCCCGGTCAATGCTGGCAGGGATATTTTCTCGATACTGAAGGAAATACATTCGGAATTTTTGAGGTTGATGAAAAAGCAAAGTAACTATTTAAAAAACTTGAAAGAATATTGTATTACCGCGGAATAAAATAACATGCTGAACCAAAGCGTCATATTCTTCAAACAAATCAGCGAAGCATTCACCATAGGGGAGACAGAATTCATGTCCGCACATTCCATTGATGATATTCAATGGAACATCATCGGAAGGGAACTAATTCATGGCAAAAATGAATTAGTGAAAACCATAAAGAAGTTGAAATTTAATAAAGCAGCTGATCTGGAATATTTCTATTTTATTACCCATGGAAATAAAGCATCGATTAATGGTACAATGAGCATTGGCGCTAAAAAGTATTCCTTCTGTCACGTCTATGAATTGAACAAATTCAAGAACGGAAAAATTAAAACTATTACATCGTATATTATACAAACATAATCAGCCCTGTTAAAATTCATTGTAAAAGGAGAACAATGGCGAAAAATATTTCAACAATCCTGATCAATGCTTCGCTTCAAAAAGTGTGGGACACGGTTACAAAACCGGAACTTGTTAAACTGTGGCAATACGGAAGTGATGTATTGACGACATGGGAAATTGGCAGCGATATTAAATTTAGAACCGCATGGGAAGACAAAGTATTTGAGCAATGGGGAAAAGTGTTAGCAGTGAAGCCACGCGAATTAGTAAAGTATAGTTTATTTGCGCCAAGGCCCGGGCTTGAAGACAGGCCTGAAAATTATTTTGTCATGAATTATGTTTTGACAGCTCAAAACGGTCAAACGAAGCTTGAAATAATTCAGGAAGATAATAGACCAAATGCAGTACAGGAAGAACCGCAGGGTGAAGAAAATCCGATTTTACAATCTCTTAAAAACATTGCAGAAACTCACTGATATCCGATAGATATTTCAGCAATTCGAATGCATCTGTAAGCTATATCCATTATTCTTGTTTTGTTCAATCTATCCGTGCGATAACACCGGACAGTATTTGTTAGATTAATCCCTTTCAAAAAGAAAAGGCAAAAAATATTTACAGCACCTCTTGACTTTCATCTGCCCAGATATTAATATGTAACCAATCGGTTACATATAAGACGAAAGAATCATGAGACGAGATGTTTTTCAGGCAATAGCAGATCCAAACAGAAGAGCGATCATCAGTTTATTGGCAGAGCAGCAAAAAATGAACGTTAACGGTCTGGCAGAGAAATTCAAGATCAGCCGCCCAGCGATTTCAAAGCATATAAAAATTCTTTCTGAATGCGGATTGGTAGTAACCACCCAAGAAGGGCGTGACAAGTACTGCGAAATGAAATTTGAAAAATTGAACGAAGTATCGACATGGGTTGAGCAGTACAGAAAGTTCTGGGAAGAGAAATTGGATGCGCTGGATAATTATTTAACAACACTTCAGGCAAAAAAGAAAAAATGACTTTATTTTTTTTCTCAGAAAAGAAGGGTAAAACCCCTTAAAATAAATTTACTCATCCACACAAGGAGAACTTGAAATGGCTGGAGATACAAAACAAAATTCACCAAAAGAAGATGTTTTTGTTAAGCGTATCATTGATGCGCCCGTTGAACTTGTTTGGAAATCATGGACCGTACCTGAAATGGTGATGAAATGGTGGGGACCAAAATACTATACCTCTCCTTCTTGTAAAATCGATCTCCGCGAAGGAGGTCAGTACATTTTTTGCATGCGCGCGCCAAAAAATCAAGGGGGCCAAGATTCGTATGTCTCTGGGATCTACCAAAAAATTGTCCCGATGGAACGGTTAGAGTTTACGCAAGGACTTTCTGATAAGGATGGAAACAGAATTGATCCACTGTCTGTCGGCATGCCGCCTGATTTTCCCAAAGAATTCCTTACAACAATTATATTCAAAAAAATAAAGCACGATATGACGGAACTGACCGTTATCGAACATGGCTGGACTCCCGGTCACATGTACGTATACTCACTTGCCGGAATGCATCAATGTATTGACAAACTTGCCGAGACTCTGGATTAAGGAATATGAATACAAAAACATCTGTATTCTCAGACAAAGAGCAAGTGTCTGCTCATATTAAAAAGCTCGATCCCGCTGTAAAAAAAATAGTTCAGAGTTTGCGAAAAATTATTTTAAGTACGGATAAAGAAATCGGAGAGCATATCAAATGGAACAATCCTGCTTTTTATTATACCGGAGAGATGAAACCGTTCAAACCCGAAGAGCATAAGCGGGAAATTATCGTGTTCAATTTATTTAAAGGAAGAATTATGCTGGTCTTCCCGAGCGGCGCAAAAGTAAAAGATACATCGGGATTGCTCCAAGGAGAGTATAAGGATGGAAGAAGGATTACAATCTTTAAAGATTTGAACGATGTGGCATTAAAAAAGAAAATATTGCAAAGCGTACTAAAGAAATGGCTCACTCTGGTTGAAAAATAATTATCCGGGAGAAAAAATGAAAACAACAAAAAAGAGTTCCATTCAAAAAATCAGACCCTTCTTGTGGTTCGATAATCAAGCGGAAGAGGCGGCAAAATTCTATACGGGAGTTTTTAAGAATTCAAGAATACTCAATGCAAATCCAATGACAGTAACATTTGTATTGGATGGTCTGGAGTTTATGGCGTTGAATGGCGGACCTCACCATAAGTTTACTGAAGCAATTTCATTCTTTGTCCATTGCACAACACAAAAAGAAATCGATGGACTGTGGAAGAAACTTATTGCCGACGGTGGACAAGAATCTCAATGTGGGCGGCTGTTTGATAAATATGGTGTCTCGTGGCAAATCATTCCTCATGATCTTGGAAAATTATTGGGGGATAAAGACCGTGTTAAAGCAAACAGAGTGATGCAGGCAATGCTTCAAATGAAAAAGATCGACATTGCCGGCTTAAAGAAAGCACACAAAAAGTAATAAATTACGAAAGGGATAAATGATGAAACGTCTGATTCTAGCAATTATTGCCGCGGTATTGATCAATGGAATTTTGGCAACCGCCATTGACGAAGTTTTTCATGCAACCGGTGTTTATCCACCGCACGGTCAGGTGTATTTTGATACCGATTTATTTTTGTTGGCGCTCGGTTATCGTGTTATCATAACAATCTTTGCTGCATACATTACTGCCATGATTGCAAAAGAGAAAGCAAAAACCGCGCTGTGGTTTACGGGAATACTGGGAGCGGTTCTTTGGCTTGCAGGCACAATTGCTATGTATGGTATGGGACCAACATGGTACGGAATTGTCGGTGCGGCAACATCTCTTCCGCTGGCCCTGTTTGGCGGTGAATTGTATAAACGCCGGACACAAAAATTATCAACTTCACTCTAATAAGTGTTAGGGAAATTATGAACAACGAACCTTTTATTATCGAACGGACGTATAACGCACCAGCCGAAAAAGTGTGGAAAGCGATCACTGACAAGCGCGAAATGAAACAATGGTACTTTGATCTTGTGGAATTCAAAGCCGAAGTAGGTTTTGAATTTCACTTCACCGGTGGGCCGTCACCGGAAAGACAATATGTACATCTCTGCAAAATCACCGAAGTGATTCCCGGTAAGAAGTTAACACATACCTGGCGGTACGACGGATATAAAGGAAATTCACTTGTGACATTTGAATTGTTTGCCGAAGGAAGCAAGACCAGATTGAAACTGACTCACGCAGGCTTGGAAACATTCCCGAATGAAAATCCGGATTTTGCAAAACACAATTTTGCCGAAGGATGGACAGATATTATCGGCAGATCATTAAAAGAATATGTGGAAAAGTAATTAGAAGGCGTCTCAAAAATGTCAAATCATTGTCATTGCGAGACGTTTTTTTGTCGAAGCAATCTTGTTTTTACCTTAAGTTTTGGAGATTGCTTCGGTCGCTGTGCTCCCTCGCAATGACCATCCGTTTTTGAAATGGCATCTAAGCAGTATAAATTTTTTTAGAAACCAATTTTATTATAAACTCATCAATGACTAAATTATAAGTGAGAAATTTATGAAAACATTCCTGAAATATGTCCTCTTGTTTTTTATTTTTTTCACTCTTGTTGTTTTGCCCGTTGTTTTTATTCCGGTGACTCTCACAGTAGAGAACCAAAGTGATTACAACGCGCACATGATAGTTCTTTTTTTACTGATACAATTTTCCACTATCATCTATTTGATCAAACGCCTTAACCTGTGGGGAGGAAAACTTTTCTTTAGTACGGTAATCATTTTCTGGGGTCTCCAGACGTTTATGACACAAGTGGAGACATGGTATTTTAGAGATGCGATGCCTGCAATTACTAATTCAGAATTACTGAATTTATTTCTGCGCCCATTGATTACAGCGATCACGTTTGTGCCGCTGGCAATGTGGATATTGGGTAAGTGGAAACAGAATGTCGAACGTTCCGCACCTCAAACTCAATTAAACCGATCAACCCTACAGTGGAAAGATGTATTATGGCTTTCTGCCACTTACGTGATAATTTATTTTGTGTTCGGTTTTTTCGTTGCATGGCAATTTGAAGCTGTCCGGTTATTCTATTCGGGTAGCACAGAAAACGCAGGGTTTATTGGACAAATACAGCAAACGCTGCAGACAAAGAGTTTTATTTTTCCCTTTCAGTTCTTCCGTGGATTTTTATGGATCATGATAGGATTTCCAATAGTGATGTATTTAAAAGGAAGTAAAAAAGAAAAAATTCTGGCGTGCGTTATTTTGTATTCGCTTCCGGCAATACAACTGATCGTCGATAATCCATTTATGCCGCAGCCAGTAAGACTAGCTCATTTACTGGAAGTTTCCACATCAAACGGATTGTTTGGATTATTGATCGGATACGTTTCAACAAGAAAGGTGTGAGAGGAAGCTATCTCAAAAAAGAATTTTATTCACCATCGGGTTAAATATCCGAACGCTAACGTCGTCACTCCAATCGTTCAATTTTTTCCGCTAATTCTTTCAGTTTTTCGTTCATCAGTTTGAAGCCGTTGACTGTGTTAACATCCAGCTTTGTGCTGAAAAATGGAACAAGTATTCCCCCGAAATCTTCGCTCTGCTTAAACGTGGTTGTCCCGTTTCCGTTATCAATAAGTTCGAATGTATGTTCGCCGTCGAAAAGTCCCGTAAACCAGAAATGACCGAGCCAGCGCAGTTCTTTGTTTGGTTCAAACGCAAGAATGGTTGGTGAAAACGTCATCTCCGATGATTCGGGCGGCGCAAGCAATATTGTTATTTCTTTTCCCACAGCCACTTCGCCGGTGACCGATCTGATGAACGGATTCCATTCCGCATAGCGGTTAAAGTCTGTAAGAATTGCCCACACTTTTTCCGGCGGCGCCTGAATGAGAATTTCTGTTCGTATTTCTTTTGCCGATACAACGGTGCTTATGAATGTGAAGAACAGTGCAGCTATTTTCATGATTGATTCCTTTGTGTGTTGTGAAGAATTTTTTACACATCAAAGATATTCACGAAACAGCACGTTCCTCTTGATATTTATCAAGAAATCATGGCAGGCTCTTTTTCCGTATTCTACTGAAAGTTTCGGGAGTCATCCCGAGCATGGAAGCGATATACTGCAGCGGCACTTGCGTAAAGAGTTCTTTGTTGTGTTCGAAGAAGAACTCGTACCGTTCTTCGGCGGACATGGAGAGATGGCTAAAGACGCGATCTTCCAAAATGGTAAAGCAGCGTGCAATAAACAGTTTTTCAATCTTATGCCACTGCGGAAGTATTTTTTCGATGGAGGAATATTCTTTTTTGTTGATTGTGTAGAGCTGAACATCGGTCAGAGCTTGAATTGTCCACCGCGCGGGGGTTTCAAAAATGAAGCTCGAAAGGTCGGTCACAAAATATCCTTTGGTGGAGATCCACTGCGTTACTTCTTTTTCTTCCGTTGTTGCATAGATCCGTAACAGACCTGAACGGATAAAACTTAATTGATCGGACTGTCTGCCTGCTTTTAAAAAATAATCGCCTTTCTTGATAGAGGTCTCTTTGAATAGCGATTCTATCTTTTCCAGATCGTTCTGTTTTAACGGAAAATACGAATGTAAATATTGTTCTAACTCTGTCATTGGTGTTTATTCCTATTGGATTTATTACCCAACTGCTTGTATTGTCATTCCGGCGTACGCCGGAATCCACAAGATGGATGCCAGCGTACGCTGGCATGACAAATGCTCCGCAGCTTCCTCCGAAGATATTTATTTTTTCTCTTCACGAAAATACTCCGACACTTTCGGGCGGAAGAGAACATAAAAAGTAATTACAAGCAGTACGCTGTGCATTGTCCCGCTGGAGAACGTGTGAAAGAAACTCAAGTACACATGATACACAATCCATACGAGAAGCAGCCAGCGCGCCCAGTTTGCGCCGCGGAGCGTAAACGCTCCGCCGATGATTGCCAGAAGACGGACGAAGAGACTCAACAGCAATTCGCCGGCAAACGGATCATGAATATTGAACTCGGTGGAATGATACGCAATGCCGGTAATGCCCGCGGCAATGTAGAACCAGCTGATGATGGAAATAGAGAGAGGGTGATTAATCATAGAATACGTTCTAAAAACAATTTAAGCATAAGAAAAAAATGATAGTCTTCTATAGTTTAATTTATCAAAGCCTCTTAATATTTAACCATCGATCTATTTCAAAATCTCTACTTCTTCCGGAATAAAAAATAACAATACACATCCCTTTTCACTCGTTACGGAGTGCTTAAAGCCGGGGGGAGTGTACAAATAATCACCTGCGGAGAGTATTTCATTTTCAAAAATCGCATCTCCTTCCAACACAAACACCTCTTCGCCTCCCGGATGATTATGGTACGGATATCGTGCGCCAGGTTCAAATTTTAAAAGAATGGTCGGTGCTCTTTTGGTCTGTTGATCGCGCCGGAGCACTTTTACAAAAATACCTTTTGTGTCCACTCCTTCTTCAATCAGCGAAATCCAATCGGCCGTACCGGTTTTTGTGATATAATTTTGAATGTTCGATTCCACATATCCTCCTATCTCAATTTGTTGATGAGTAATTGTTCTTCTACATATTTTCTGTGGCTGTGATTTGTCATTTGTTCCAATAGATCCAGGGAGGCGATATAGCTGACAAGATTCCCGTTCGACGAGATGATCTTTCCGTCCTGCATCACAGAGACAACAGCGTCATCCATTACCAATAATTTTGGGTACTCTTTCTGTAGTTTATCAGAGCCGGAGCAATAGGTGACGATTTTTTTATCGTCAGCCACACCAGATTCTCCCAGCGTAAATGCGCCGGCGCAATGGCTTGCAATATATTCAGTGGTATTATTTTGTTGTTTGATAAAGTCAATGAGCGGTTTGTCCTGAATCTGTTTTTCGGGTTCATTAGAACTTGGCACAACCAAAACAGTAAGTTTTGTTACATTATGTATTGTAACGTCGGGCAATACATTCAGCCCTTCTTCGCTTTGATATATTTTTTCTTCTTTGGAGACCAGGAGAACATTAAATAATTTTTTCCCCAAAGAATCCATTTTTGTAAATACATCCATCGGTGCAACAGCCTCGTTGGTCAGGAATCCGTCAAAAATCAGAATGCCGATTGTTGGCAGCGATGGATCGATAGTTTTTTTCATAAGTGTTATTCCTTTTGTTTGAAAATATAGGAATGAAGCGATGCCGACCGCGAGAAGTAACATTACCGAAAATGTTCTTTTGGTTTGAGAATAGAGGAACGAGGTAAATCCGGCTGCTAAATGAAAAATTATTGAAACTGGTTTTTGTGTCATACTCATACCGCCTTCTTATTGTGACGATACAATGTAGAAGAGCGTACGGTACTAAACCATAGACAATCTTGGGGAAAACATAGAAGATTATAAATTGTACGTCTGCTGGTAGGTCTTTGGGGATTGGCCGGTATGTTTCTTAAAGAAATTTGAAAAGTAGAACGGATCGTTGAATCCCAATGTAAATGCAGTTTCTTTTACCGGAAGTTTTTGATACCGAAGCGAACGTTTTGCTTCGGAAACGATCAATCCATAGATGACATTTTGAGCGGTCTTGCCGGTATGAAGTTTTGCATGTTCATTCAGTTTTGCTTCGGTTGTATGAAGCAAACGGGCGTGATGCTTTACCGAATAATTGTTCTTAAAATTAGCGCGGACTGATTCTAAAAATTTTAGAAATAACGCATCCGGTTTGTAGATTTCATCTCCCCGTTCAACCTTTGTCCGATTAATTTCTATCAATATCAGTTTAATGCGCGAATGGATGGAGATACGGTATTGGTAGGGCTGAAGAAGCAATTCATCATGGATGAGTGCAAACTGTTTTTCAAGAAGTGCATAATTGGGAACGGAAATGATTTCATTCAGATCGAAGTGACAAAATAAGCCGTTATGAAAGATCAGTTCCAGATCGTTATCATCCTTGCAGAAAAAATCAAGAGTGAATTCAAGAATCACTCCCTGCGCCGTCGTTGATTTCTTAAAATAATGCACTTGTCCCGATGTGATGGTGAGGACTTGATGTTGTTTGAGTGTTAACTCTTTATCGTCAACAATAACCGTTGCAGTTCCCCGTGAACACCAGATGAGCACATATTTCATCAGACGCTTTGGCGTTGTTGCGTTCGGATACTCTGCAAAGGTGAAAAGATTGATCATGATCGCATGTATATTTTTTTAAAATTGTTTCGTAAAGATACACAGTCCAAAATCAAGCATCAATTGTACGAAGCGCATCAATAACCGAAGTTTCCATTTCGATGACAATGGAGGTATCGCTTTCAATTAATGAAATGATCGCTTCTCGTGGACCCTGCCGCCAGTCAGCGCTGCCATAAAAAGAATCCTGACTGGATTGGCGATGTTCTAAACTCTCATATGTCCTGATCAAGTAATATGAACTGTCATCGTGGGGTGATGGTCCGAAATCAACCACATCAACATTCCATTGTTTCATTAATGGAAAAGAGACTTGAGAAACAAGCCGATGGAATTCTTCCCGGCTGTTTGGTTTCAGATTATACGCTCGAATTTCTACTATTCTTGTCATGTTTTTTCCAAATATTTTTATCTGTTGTGCGAGAATTTAATGCCGAAGTACGGCATCCCGTACAACGGGACTCTCGCACTAAATCCTCTCCGACAGCCTGCCTGACGGCAGGCAGGTTAAACTGTCGGAGACCATATTACCAGGTTCCATTTTGTTTTGCAATAGCAATTAATTTTTGCCCCTGTTCTGTCATTAGTCCTTCGTGTATCATCTTTTGTATTCGCTCTTTGTTCGGTGTACTCCAATTGCTCTTGGGTTTACGGGGTGAAAATCGTTGATAGAAACTTTCAACATTTCGTTTATTTGCTTTGCTGTCGATCCATCCGAAACAAAGTGCTTCTTCAATGGCTTCGTTAAAGGTAATACATTTGGTGTTGCTTTTTTTATGATACAGAATTAAGCAGACTTCTTTATTCGATTGGCTGTTCTTTTCCAACCACGTTCGCCATTGCACTCTTGTTTTGGCGTAAAAAGTTTTTATACCGTTATTTGTTTCCATTGTGAAGCCTCAGATTAATACATTTGTTCCCATCAATATAGTATCCCCGAGTGACAACCCTATGTCAGCAGGAAAATTCCATGAAGTACTCTTTCTGCGGTAGATTTTTATTGCTGATGTGATTGGTGATGGTGGAGGAGGGAAATTTATTTTGATCACTTACTTTATGGTAATTCGCAAGTCGCGAATCGCGAATTGGTTAAACGTAACGGATTTACAGGCGTTTTGAGAGGTTTGCGTGGTATGCAATGACGATGATGCCGGCAGCGATGTAGAACCAGCTGATGATGGCGATGGTGAGAGGGGACGTTTGGTCATACTATGTTGAATTGATAAGAAAGACACTAGAAATTTAATTAATATTATTTTGTCATAGCTGTCCAAAATAAAACCCTTATTGACAAAATTTTATCGAAACAAGTGGATTTATGGAAGATATTTTATGTTAAGAAAAGTAAGCCCTCCCCTACATTTCTTAAAGTGTTGGATGAGATGTGGGAGGGAGCGAAATTTAGGAGGATTGAGCGAATGGGAAAGCGATGAATGAAGGGACTTTTGATGGCGTTTTTTGCCATCAACGGGCAAGTGCGAACGGGATTCATCGCGCGCGTTAAATTTCGCAAGGGGTTCTTTTGCTTCTTTTCTTGCCCCGTCAAGAAAAGAAGGAATAAGTTTTTCTCTTTTATGATTTATTTTGGACAAGTATGTTATTTTGTAGCTAATTAAATTTGCTTCATTTGTTCAATCAACGAAGTAGGATGTGCCCAATTGAAAAGCATTTCATAGATAGTTCCATCTCCCAATATTTCAACACCTTCATCTCGCACAAGTTTTATATATCTTCCATTGAATTCTACAAGACTTTTTGCGACACTTCTTGATCGAAAATGATTTGTTTCTCTTTTTGTCGTGAATTCAGCTTTCAATCCATTTTTATTGCAAAGAGCGATAAAACTCTCGGGGTTAAAATAAAGTTTGAGCATCTTCTTACCCAACAATAAATCCATAAGATGTTTTTCTGGAAGAGTGCGGAGAATAACTGGCTCCAATACTATTGATTTAAATCCTTCCACCCAATTTACAAGTGTGATACTATTTAGAATTTCTGGTAGGTCAGCTGGGTAAGTTGTCCCAAAAAGTGTTGCTGGGTTAAAAAAACAATTGTAGACATATAAGCGAACATCAAATTCACCAAGCTTTAGAATATTTTCATCTTTTCGGTTGAGAACGCCAACCACAAGGCACTCGTCTATTGTATCAACAGCGAATTCTCTTTGCTCGGACTTTTCTAATAATTCGGTTATCTTGTCAGAAAAATGAATACTCTCTATGTTATTGTCTAAAATTACTAACGGTGGTTCACTTGTAACCGGGTTTTCGTAAACTCCGGGTTTAGCATTTATTAATTTTCGACTTCTATCAAGCATCAACATTTGTTTAAAAAATCTATCCATTTGTTTAATGCCCTTTTTCCCATATGCATCAAAAAACTTAAAGTATAAATCAGATGTTTTAGAATTAATTGTTTCAAGCATATCCTCGTTTACTTTACCCGATTTTGCTTCTATAAATTTGATATGACGAACATTTTCGCTTTCAGAGTAATTTATCTGTAGGATATCACAAATGGGAGAAAACGAACAAAAGTCCAAGGGGATAGCAATTTTATTTATATCTTTGTTTTCTTCATTAATATATTGTAATACAGACTCAATATTTTGATTAGACAAATCTCCATATTTCGGTCCCTTGAATACTTTTCTTACATTGCTTCGGTCCATTTCTAAATGAAGCCAAACAAAAGTATTAAATGTTAATTCTAAAATATGTTTCCAGAAATGCAACTTAAGTGTTTTTGTATCTGGGGAACGAGAATTAATGTTTGGAATTTCCGAAAGTAAGTTCTCTAACTCTAGTATCCGATCTATTAGGATTTTTAACGCTAGTTTATGAGCACTGAAAACCTCTCTTTGAAAACCTGGAAATTCCGACTCTATTTTTTCTTGAGTAGAGTATTTAGGGATATCTGTAACAGCATGCGTAAAAAGCCTCCTGCATTCAAGAAGCTCGTTATGGATTTGATTCTCGCTCGATAAGTAATCAGTAATAGTCACATTTAATCATGTTAAATTTTGTTACAGTTTATTTGCGCAAGACAATCTAAATTTCAATCAAGCGTTGTTAAAAATTCACACTGTTAATATTGCGTGTTATGTTTCAATTAGTTCTGCGGTCTCACCATTTGTAGATAAATACAATATTACAATTTCGGAAACTACCCCAACGAGTAATTTTGCATATTTTATTTCTAATCCTTTAAAATCTGCATCCTTTCCATGTCCGGTTCCATACCCATTTCTGAGTTCAGTAACACCATGTACTATTGAGCTAATTCCACCAAGAATTTGTTTTATTGCTTTTTCTGCTTTTTCGGGATCGGCTGCTTCTTTTGGCGTAAAGTCAAGAGTTAAAGTTGTTGTTTTTAATAGTTGAGGTAATGTCCAATAAGGATCAATAGCAATCCCCTTTTGCCTTAAAATTGATTTACAGGTGGTTTCTAAAAGCTCTTTTGCTGTTCCTATCGCAAGATCAGTATCTTTGTGAATAGCATCATTCATCGTGTTGATTTTACTACTAACATAAACCGTATTCAAATATTTTTTGATCTCCGCTTTTTTTGTAACTAAATTTGCTTGCCCAATTATTTTTTGTCTCCCACCAAAGATTGGTTTTCCTGAAATTTCATCTGTTTGTGAAATCTCAAATCCATCGTTGTTTAGGTGTTTGTTAAATATTTCCAATAGTTTAGTGACATCATCTTGATTTGTTCTAACGAGTGGGTGAAGGGTTGCCGATAGAAACTTTAAATATGTATCATCATCACAACGGAGTAAATTTATTCTTGGGTCAGTATAAATCCAATTATCGTCCCAGTCAGCATTGTTTACCATATGTTGATAAATGTCATCGTAAGCATTCTTATAGCGGTAATCTCTTGACGGTAAACCCTTCAAGTCAAAAAGACGGGCCAAAAATTCTGGCTCTGTTTTATTGCCGTAATACCATAATTTCGCAATTGACATTTCATCAGCGATATGTTGTCGAGTAACATCTGTAATTTTAGTCTTCATTCTAACATCATGGCAGTGTTATTTTTTATTTCATTTGCAAGGTCAGGTCTTTTTGTTTTTATAATGTTGCTAAAAATATTTTGAATAAATGGCGCAACGAAATATTGAGCACCTTCCTCTGGTATCAGCCCAAGCTCCATACTATCCCTATAATCACTTGACATCATATAATGGTCGTGTAGATAAAAAACATAAGAAAAATGTTGAATAAAAATATTCTCAAGATCTTTTGAAAAAGCATCTAATGATTTCAACCTATCTTGAAGATAAATTTCATTGTCATTTGAGAGTAAGTTATGATAGTAGTTATAATGAGTATGGTCATTACAACGATCTCTAATATTTTTGTATGTATTATCTTTTTGAAGCAAAATCGTAATAGCCTGCAACTTTTGAGAGCTTTTAATATAATTTGACATTATTCGATACTCAGGTAATTTATCGGTTCCTTTTCGCCAATTGTCAATTTGAGAAACAATGAAATTATTAATGTTAAAGTGGTCTTCTAAATAAAGATTAGAATAGATATTAATAATTGTAGAGTCGTAGTATTTTCTTAACAAAGCATACGAATCATTTATTCGCCCCTTTAATAAAACATCATTAATAGATTCAAGAGTACCCTGCATCGAGGAATAGACATAAGTATCGATATTTATTACAGCTTTTGTCCCCTGTGAAAGCCAGCTCATTATTGAAAATGACAAACTGCGATAAAATTCCGCATACTCGGATAGCTGTCCGAATACTGTATGTTCTCGATATTCTTTTCTTAAACTTTCATTCATTTTTGTAAGAAGATACCCAACTTGTATTCAACTATCAATCTTGCCTTTTCCCTCCACTTACAGTATTATGCATAAACCAATCAAGAGAAAACGCTCTGGTTTATGGAAATTTCCACAGAACTTACCCACAAAACTCTCGACACAGTCTACACGACCGAATCGCGCCGCATTCTTGCTACACTGATTCGTCTGCTCGGAGATTTTGATGTTGCCGAAGATGCCATGCACGATGCGTTTGCGGCGGCGGCGGAGAAGTGGCCAGTAGAAGGAATTCCTGAAAATCCAAGAGCGTGGCTTGTTTCAACGGGACGATTCAAAGCGATCGACAGCATGCGTCGGCGCGAAAAATTTCTTCCCGATCAGCAGGATGGTGATCTATCACGTGAACGATTGAGCGAACAGCTCGAAGCGCATCCGTTTGATATCGCCGCGCAGATTGACAAAGGAATCGCCGATGATGAACTGCGGCTGATCTTCATCTGCTGTCATCCTGCATTATCTCCCGACGCACGCATTGCGTTGACGCTTCGCGAAGTGTGCGACCTGACCACCGAAGAAATTGCGCATGCATTTCTTACCACACCTACAACACTTGCGCAGCGGATTGTCCGCGCGAAAGCAAAAATCCGCGATGCGCGCATTCCGTATCAAGTGCCAAGCGCATCGGAATTACCGGACCGGCTGGATGCTGTTCTTCATGTGATCTATTTAGTTTTTAACGAAGGATACTCTGCATCATCGGGAGAAACATTAACGCGCGCCGATCTTTCCGGCGAAGCAATTCGTCTCGGGCGCTTGCTGATGCAGTTACTTCCCGAACCGGAAGTCAGCGGACTTCTTGCGCTGATGCTTTTGCAGGAATCACGACGCACCGCACGCACTTCTTCTGCAGGTGACCTTATTTTATTAGAAGATCAAGACCGTTCGTTGTGGAATCAGGAATTGATCGGTGAAGGAATCAAACTTGTTGAACAGACACTTTCCTCCCGCCGCTTTGGACCGTACACAATTCAAGCGGCAATTGCGGCGGTACATTCCGAGTCAAAAACCGCGGCGGAAACAGATTGGAAACAGATTGTCGGCTTGTATGATTTTCTGCTTCGGGTAGAACCATCGCCGGTGATCGAGTTGAATCGCGCGGTTGCCGTGGCGATGCGTGACGGTTTCCATGCAGGATTGAATATCATCGATGCAATTCTTGAACGAGGCGATCTTATTGATTATCAATTTGCACATTCTGCACGGGCGGAGCTCTGCCGCCGTCTGGGAAAAAATGAGGACGCCAAAATTTCCTACGAGCGCGCCCTTACACTCGCACAGCAGGAACCCGAGCGAAGATTTTTAGAGGGGCAGATGAAGAAACTGGGTTAAAAACTCAATAAAGAATTATTACCGCAGAGAACGCAAAGATCGCGGAGAAGTTTTGTACTGTCTTCATTATAATTTCTGCGTTCTCAGCGAACTCTGCGGTGTACATATTCACGAAACAATCAGTGAATTTGTAGCAAAAAAAATCATCATCCGTTGTCGATTTTTAGTTTCCTCAATCGACTATATAATGTCAGCAGGAGGAAGATGCGCCAAACAACTGGCGCACAAGTGTATCTTGGGCGCAAATAAATATTTTCGAGACCGCTTATAGTAATTACAGGAGCAACAACCATGAGAAAAATAATCGTTTTATCATTTATTACCTTAGATGGAGTAATGCAAGCACCCGGTGGACCAGAGGAAGATCCAATAGGCGGTTTCAAATATGGCGGTTGGAGTGCGCCTTATTTTGACGATGTTGTTAATAAGGTCATGGAAAAACAGATGAAACCAGCAGACCTTCTTTTGGGGAGAAAACATTTGAGATTTTTGAGTCCTACTGGCCTAACCATGCAGACTTTTGGCCCGGCATCAATGATGTCACAAAGTACGTCATGTCCAAGACCGTAAAAAAGTCAGATTGGAAAAACTCAGTTTTCATTAAAAGCTTGGCAGATATTAAAAAGCTCAAAAATTCTAAAGGTTCCGACATTCAAGTTCACGGCAGTGGTGAGCTTATTCAACTGCTACTGAAGAATGATTTAGTGGACGAACTTTGGCTCAAAATTCACCCGCTGACTCTTGGTAAAGGGAAAAAATTGTTTGACAATGGAGCAATTCCGGCAGCCCTTACATTAACGGAGAGTTTGGTTTCGCCAACAGGAGTGATTATTGCAAATTACACGCGGGCTGGAAAAGTCAAGACAGGTTCATTTTAAACACTATAAGGAGATATTACTATGAGATTTATGATGTTTATGATTCCCGCCGTTTATCAAGGGGGAAAAGGAAAAAGAGTCGGTGCAGATTTTACTCCTCCCGCTGATGCAGTGGAAGCGATGATGAAATACAACGAAGAACTGGCAAAAGCCGGTCACTTGATTGCTCTTGACGGACTTCATCCCGTTGAAAAAGGTGCGCGCGTTTCATTCCCTAAAGGGAAACCGACCGTTACCGACGGACCGTTCATCGAATCGAAGGAAGTGTTCGGCGGGTATTGGATGGTTGATTTTAAATCCAAAGAAGAAGCGGTTGAGTGGGCAAAGCGTGTTCCGGCAGCAGATGGTGACACCATAGAGATCCGTCAGGTGTTTGAAGTAAATGAATGGCCAGAAGATGCGCGGAATGCCGCAGACAGTCCTACGGTAACAGCCGCGGTGGAAAAACATAGATAAAAAATATGCAAACCAGTAAAACAAAAAACATCGACGACTACATCGCACACTTTCCCAACAGCACTCAAAAGCTTTTAAAAGAAATGAGAGCTGCAATTAAAAAAGCAGCTCCGGAAACCGAAGAGACGATCAAATACGGCATTCCGACATTTATTACGCTGAACGGCAACCTGGTGCATTTCGGCGGATACGAACATCATATCGGATTTTATCCGGCACCGCGGGCGATTGAAGCATTCAAAAAGGAGCTGTCAAAGTATGAAGGTGGAAAGGGGACGATACAATTTCCCATAGACAAACCGCTTCCTATTGCACTGATAAAAAAAATTGTACGGTTCAGAGTGAAGGAACAGTTAGAAAAAGCGAAAGCGAAAAAGAAAAAGTAGTGTGATCATAGGAGAAAAATAATGAAATACATTTGCCTTGCGTACGAAGAAGAAGCAACGCTGAATGGGCTGACCAAAAGTGAATGGGAGTCGCTTCGAAAAGAAACGCTTGCGTATGTTGAAGAATTGCGCAACAGAGGAGTATTGATCTCCACGGAGCCGCTGCAAAGCATACACATGGCGGCAACTGTGCGTGTACGTAGCGGAAAACTTTCCGTTACCGATGGTCCTTTTGCCGAAACAAAAGAAACGCTCGGGGGATTCTTTCTCATCAATGCGAAAGATTTAAACGAGGCAATTCACATTGCTTCACAGTGGCCTTCGGCTCGGATTGGAAGTATTGAAGTGCGGCCTATTGAACACGAACTACGAGAAGAGGGACGGTACGAAGCGATAGGAGAACAGGGATGAAATTTTTATGTTTGGGTTATTTAGATCGGGAAAAAATGAAAGACCTTCCTCAATCTGAAATTGATGCTATTATGCGGGAATGCCGCCCCTATTCAGAAAAGCTGTACAACACCGGGCAGGTGATTGTTGATACCGGCCTCGAAGCTGTCGGTAAAAGTGTGCGGCGCGTGAATGGTACAGTAACGATCACCGACGGTCCCTTCACAGAAACCAAGGAAATAATCGGCGGCGCATTCCTGATAGAAGCGAACGATATGGACGAAGCCATCCGAATTGCTTCGTTGCATCCGGCAGTTCAAATGACCGCGGGAGAACAATTTGGCTGGGGAATCGAGGTTCGTCCTCTTCACACATTTGAAAGTCCTGAATTAAAAGTATAGTTTTCTTTTTCAATTTGATAAAAAATTCTTCACAAAAGGAACATAGTATGAAATACATTTGTCTCGGTTACTTAGATGAGAATTTATTCAATTCATTTTCAGAACAGCAACAAAAAGATTTTATCGATCAATGCATGAGGTATGACAAAGAACTGCGTAAGAATCGCAACTTTGTCGGTGGTGAAGCGCTGCAAAGCATTAGAACAGCAACAACCATCAGATACAAAAACGGAAAACCTTTTATTACCGACGGACCGTTTGCAGAAACAAAGGAACAACTTGGCGGCATTATGATTCTTGAAGCGCGGGATCTGAACCACGCCATTCAATTAATGTCGAACCATCCGTCAACACGGCTGGGTGGAACATGGGAGATTCGTCCCGCGGATGAACAGATCAATGCGTTGTATCAGGAAGGGGAAAAATATTCCATAACTTCATGAAAGGAAACGATTAATGAGAAAAGTAGTGTTTGGAATCAATATAACACTGGATGGCGTGTGTGATTATACCAATGGAATTGCTGACGATGAACTGCACGAGTACTTCACCGGGCTCTTGCGAAGTGCAGACATCGATATCTTCGGGCGCAACACCTATCATTTGATGTACCCGTATTGGCACGACGTCGCGATGAATAAATCGGAATCGAAAGCTGTCAACGAATTTGCCAGCACGTATGATTCGATCCCGAAGATCGTCTTTTCAAAAACGTTAACGAGTGTGGAATGGAACAACACGACGCTTCTGCGTTCAAATCTTCAAGAAGAGATCATGAAATTGAAACAGCAGCCCGGAAAAAATATTTCCATCGGCAGCTTGAGCATTGCCGCATTTCTTACGCAACTCGGTCTGATCGATGAATATTATCTCTTGGTTCATCCGATAATTGCAGGAAAAGGTCCCCGCTTATTCGATGGAATCAATAATAAAATTAATCTTACACTCGTTGACACCAAAAAATTTGCGTCAGGTGTAGTTGTTCTTCATTACATAAAAAATAAAAAGGAGAATCAATAATGGGTAAGCTTGTAATGTGGAATTTGATGACACTGGACGGCTACTTTGAAGGAACAAAGAAATGGGACCTGGATTTTCACAACAAAGTGTGGGGCGATGAACTTGAACAGTTGTCCATTGAACAATTGAGGCAATGCAATTCTCTGGTGTTCGGACGGGTAACCTTTGAAGGGATGGCGGCATATTGGACAACCGCAACAGGCGAAGGTGAAGTTGCCGGTTTTATGAACAGCATTCCGAAAATCGTTTTCTCCAGGACTCTTACCAAAGCCGATTGGAACAATACGCGGTTAGTGAAAGATAATATTGCAGGAGAAATTGCAACGTTGAAACAATCAAAAAAAGATTCTTACATCTTCGGCAGCGCGGACCTTTCAGCGACACTAATGAAACTCGGATTGATTGACGAATACAGAATTTGCGTTGTACCGGTCGTTCTCGGCGGAGGAACCCCTCTCTTCAAACTAAATTCTGAACAATTGAAATTACAACTGCTCAGTACGCAAGTGCTAAAAAACGGCGGTGTTATACTTCGCTACGCAAGCAATACAAACAACTAATTCATACACAATAATTCATCAGGAGGAACATCATGGGTAAATATGTTGATGGTTTTGTCATTCCGATATCAAAAAAGAAACTTCCGGCGTACCGGAAAATGGCCCAAGTTGGCGCGAAGGTCTGGAAGAAACATGGCGCGCTGGAATATTTCGAATGCATCGGCGACGATCTTAATCCGGCACTTCCAGGAGTTAAATTTCCAAAAATGGCGAAGACAAAAAAAGGTGAAACGGTGATATTCTCATTCATCGTGTACAAATCGCGCAAGCACCGAGATAGCGTGAATGCCAAGGTGATGAACGATCCGATCATGAATCAACCGATGAATATGCCAATGCCGTTCGATATGAAGCGGATGGCGTTCGGAGGATTCAAAACAATTGTCGCGTTCTAAATTTCAAGGAACCGTGTATGTTCAAAAAAATTTTCACAACCATGCTTTTTGTTTTCACATCATCGTTCACACAGACATCATCACCGAAGGGAAATTATGCTTCCGTGAACGGCTTAAAGATGTACTATGAAATCCACCTGCCCGACGTTCAGGCGGGCGGAGATAATTCCGGTACGCCACCGCTCATATTGATCCACGGAGGGGGATCCACCATTACGACAACATTCGGAACAATTCTTCCTATGCTGGCAAAGCATCGAATCATTGTTGCCGTTGAATTGCAAGGTCATGGGCACACCAGCGATAGAAATTCACCTGAAAGTTTCGAACAGGATGCGGACGATGTCGCAACGCTTTTACAAACACTTGCCATTACACAAGCAGATTTTCTTGGATTCAGCAACGGAGGAAATACCGCAATTCAAATTGCCGTTCGACACTCTGAAATTGTACACAAACTTATTCTTGCTTCAACATTTTATAAAAGAGAAGGTTTGATCCCGGGATTCTTCGACGGAATGAAACAAGCATCCTTAGCCGTTATGCCTCAATTGTTAAAAGATGCATTTCTGCAAATAAATCCCGACACAAACAAACTGCTGGCAATGTTCAATAAAGACAAAGAGCGGATGTTACGATTTAAAGATTGGAGGGAGGAAACCATGAGTTCAATAAAAGCACCAACATTCATCATCAACGGCGACCGAGACGTCATCCTGGCCGATCACGCTTTAGCGATGTCAAAATTAATTTCAAATTCACGTTTGATGATTCTTCCTGCACAGCATGGTTCTTATATCGGCGTGGCAGAAAATCCAAATCCGGAAAAGCACATGATTGAATTGACTGTTCCAATGATCGAAGAATTTCTTGATGCGCCGATGCCTGTCGAAGACTCGACTCGTCGAGAAAAGAAATAGCGAATTTTATTATCAACATTTATTCTCGGTGAATATATGACAACAGCAAAGAAACAAATGATCACCATTGAAACAACGGTCAACGCGCCGATTGAAAAAGTGTGGAAAATGTGGAATGCGCCCGAAGATATTACGAAATGGGCTACAGGATCACCCGATTGGCACACACCGTACGCAGAAAACGATCTTCGTGTCGGCGGAAAATTCCTTTCTCGAATGTCCGCGAAAGATGGCAGCGCAAGTTTCGATTTTATCGGAACGTACGATGATGTGCAAACACACAAAACAATTACATACACAATGGAAGATGGCAGAACAGCGAAGATCATGTTTACGAATACAGGAAAAGCAGTAAAGATTGTAGAGACGTTCGAGGCAGAAACAGAGAATACGCCGGAATTGCAGCGGGCCGGATGGCAGACGATTTTAGATAATTTTAAGAAACATGTTGAAACAACAGCTTAATACATTCATTATTCCCAATTCAAAAATTAGAGACTATGAACACAGTCATTTCAAAGGACGGAACAACGATTGCCTACGACAAAATAGGAAATGGACAACCGATCATTCTTATTGACGGCGCGCTTTGTTACCGTTCATTCGGACCGATGGCGAAACTCGCTCCGCTGCTTGCAAAACATTTCATTGTTTATTGGTACGATCGCCGCGGACGCGGAGACAGCACGGATAAGAAACCATATTCTGTCGATCGTGAAGTTGAAGATATAGATGCGCTTATCAAAGAAGCAGGAGGTTCCGCATTTCTTCTTGGTCTTTCATCTGGCGCAGGTCTTGCGATTCGAGCAGCATCAAATGGACTCAATATTAAGAAGATGGCGTTGTACGAGCCGCCGTATGTATGGGATAAAAACAAAGGGAAACCTGCGGTTGATCATGAATCGGAGTTGAAAAAAATATTAGCCACCGGCAATCGCGGCAAAGCGGTGAAATATTTTATGGTGACAATGGTTGGAGCACCGGCGATTGCCGCATTCATCATGCAATTGATGCCGATGTGGAAAAAATTAAAAGCGGTCGCACATACACTGCCATATGATTCGGCGATCATGGGAAATTGGTCTGTGCCGGAGGAAAAAATATCTTCCATAACAATCCCTACGCTCATTGCTGGTGGTGGAAAAAGCCCCGCGACGTTGCGGAATCCGGTAGAATTGATCGCCAAACTTCTTCCGAATGGAACGCTCAAAATACTGGAAGGTCAAACGCACAATGTGAAAGCAGAGGTGCTCGCCGCAATCGTAATAGAATTCTTTACCAAATAATTAAACTATTAATAGCAAACGGAGGATATCATGAAAAAAATAATTGTTCGAACACTTGCGGCACTTGCCGCCATTGTTGCCGTTATTCTTATTGTTGCATCGACCAAGCCGGATACATTCCGCATTGAACGAACAACAAGCATAAAAGCATCGTCGGAAAAAATTTCAACACTTATCAGCAATTTCCACAAATGGAATTCATGGTCGCCGTTTGAAAAACTGGACCCGGCAATGAAAAGAACATTCAGCGGCTCCAACGAAGGACTCGGTGCTGTGTATGAGTGGGAAGGAAATTCCAATGCCGGTTCAGGCCGCATGGAAGTGCTGAATGTTTCTTCGTCAAAAATTACGATCAAACTGGATTTTTTTAAACCGTTTGAAGCGCATAACACAGCAGAATTTACGCTTGAACCTGATGGAGAATTCACAAAAGTAACCTGGGCAATGCATGGACCAAATCAATTTTTAGGAAAAGTTATGACCGTTTTTATGAGTATGGATGCAATGGTAGGTAAACAATTCGAGACCGGTCTTTCGAATTTAAAATCTGTTTCCGAAATGTAGCTGGTGAACGTATCAGCAGATCGAAAACTCAAAAAAAAACAATGTCGTTTCAAGCATATCTCGATAACATTAAAGCAAAAACAGGTAAAACACCTGACGATTTTAAAAATCTCGCAGCAAAAAATGGATTGTTAAAAGCTGGAACAAAAGCCGGACAAATTGTTGCGTGGCTGAAAAAAGATTTTGAACTCGGGCATGGACATGCAATGGCGATTTATGCAGTACTAAAATCGTCCATTCCAATTGAAAAAAAATCTTCAAAAAAATAATTGTTGATGTATCTTTTTGCACGATTCGGCGTAAAAATTACTTCGATTTTATTTTTCTATGAAATAAATAATTATGAACCATCTCAAAAATGAAATGTATTGTCATTCCGAACGAAGACCCAAAGGGTCGAGTGAGGAATCTCGTTTTATCAATCGAAGTTAAAACCGAGATTTCTCTCCCGCTAAAGCGGGATCGAAATGACAACGATTAGGTATTTTTGAAACCATTTCTACACACTATGGATCAAACAAACATAAAAATTTTTCACCGTGAATTTTCCGGCGAAATTATTTTACCCGATAATGCAGCATACGAAAAAGCCCGCGCAACATTTATTCACAAAGGTTCACCGGCGCTGGTTGTTCGTCCGAACAGCTCAGATGATGTGGCCGTCGCAATCCGTTTTGCGCAAAACAATTCGCTGCTTCTTTCCATTCGTAGCGGAGGGCATAATGGAGCAGGACTAGGAACGAACAACGGTGGATTAGTTATCGATCTTTCGGCGATGAACAACATCCGGCTTATTGATAGAGAGAAACATATTGTTCGTATTGAATCGGGTGCAATTTGGAAGAATGTAGCCCTGGCGCTGCAAGAGCATGGACTTGCGCTTTCGTCCGGTGATTCAACAACAGTTGGTGTCGGCGGATTGGCGCTCGGCGGCGGTATTGGGTGGATGGTGAGAAAATATGGATTGACAATTGACAGTCTGGTTGCGGCGGAAGTTGTAACGGCTGATGGCAGAGTATTGCGTGCAAGCGCGATTGAACATGCGGATCTCTTTTGGGCGATTCGAGGCGGCGGGGGAAACTTTGGCGTTGTTACCAATTTTGAATTTGCCGCCCATCCGGTCAATAAAGTGTATTCCGGAATGATCATTTACGCGCTTGAAAATGTTCCGGCGTTACTCAAAGGCTGGCGTGATTACATGCGGGTTGCAACAGAAGATCTCACCGTGATGTTTCTGTTGATGCCGTCATTCATGGGAAATCCTCCCTCGGCAATTGCATGGTGCTGCTATGCAGGGGACGATGAAGCATCGGCGATGAAGGCGATTGATCCGCTGCTTCAGATAGGGAACGTTGTTCAAAATTTAGTTACAAAGAAAAATTATGCCGACGTACTCGAAGATCCTCATCCGCCCGAAGGAATGAAGATTATTGTCAACAACGGCTTCACCGAAAAATTCAGTGATGAATTCATTCACACCGTTGCGAAGCATTACGGTAAGGATAATAGTCCGGTATTGCAGATACGAAGTGTTGGAGGCGCGATGAACCGCGTTACTCCGAATGCAACGGCGTTCGCTCATCGCAACAGTGAGGCATTGTTTATTTCGGCAACATTTTTGCCGCTGAATGCATCCGACAGCGATACGGAGAAAGCGATGATTCCGTGGAATTCAATCTTTCCGTTTACTTTCGGCGCGTATGTCAATTTTTTCAGCGAGGCGACCGAGAAAGAAGTTTCTATTGTGTATCCCAAAACAACATACGAACGCCTAGCAATGATCAAAAAGGTATACGATCCAAAAAATATTTTTAATCAGAATTACAATATCCCGCCGGCACGTTAAGCTGCCGGCAGTATTTCTTTTTTCCTCAGCACGCCCGCGCTGATCAATGAGATGACAAGTCCCACTGGGAAGATCTCTGCCAATGTCATGCCGTAGCGGATGAACGGATTTTTATACATCTCTTTCATGCTCTCCATCTCTTTTATCTTTGCGTCGATCTTCTCCTGTGCCGATCCTTCTTGTTTCATTTTAGCGATAAGTGAATCGGTGTATTTATTCATGAAGTTCTCTTTCACCCCCGGCATACCGTTATAATACACTTCCCATCCTGTTGCATAAAAGAACGATGCGATGGAAGCAATTGCTAATCCTACCTTAAGCCCTTTCCAAAAAGTGATTGTTCCATTGCCGTGCTTGTCACGGAACGATTTTATGCCAAAGAAGATCAGGGACAAGACGACGAGCATCGTTGCATAACCCAGCAATTCCGAATGTTCCTTTAGGATTCCCTGGTCTATCAGATAAAAAGTGATGACGAACATCAGGACCATCAACAGTCCGGACATAGTGCCGTAGAAGAGTACAATCTTACGCATGACAACCTCTTTTATAGTGTGATAAAAAAATGAAAATATTTAATACAACATACACGCAAGATACGGCGGGGAATCCCTTCACGCATCACCCAAAAGGGTGAAAAAGGGTTTTTCATCCTTTTTTCCTATCCAAGAATCCGCAGTTCTTGCGCCCGTTTAATTGCTTCGGTTCTGCGCCGTGCATTCAGTTTTAGAAAGAGACTGGAAGAATGCGATTTGATTGTGTGCGGGGAGAGGAAAAGTTTCTCCGCAATCTCGCGATTAGAAAGTCCATGCGCTATCAATACAAGTACTTCATGTTCTCGTTTGCTGATGCCGAGTGCTTCGAGCGTTGTCGCATCGGGATGGAAGTCCGGAGACTGCGGCAGGAGAGGACGATGTGTCAGTTTCCACCCGATCCAAATTCCGAGCGATGTAAACAGCAGTGCGATGAATCCGATATAAAACTCTTCAGAGAGATCGCGAATGATGAATTGGTATTCGATAAACTTTAGCACGAACAACAATGCCGCCATGGCGACACCATATAGTATGGTCGTTTTTCGCATGGGGGAAACTGCAAAAAGAGAAGGAAAAACGCAAGAAGGGAGATCGTGAAAAAGGGACAAAATACGATATGCGATTTTGCACAGAGCACGCAAAAAATTTTACAGAGGAATGGATCTGAGTCTGGAAAAGGTATCTTCTACAATAATTTGACAAGATAGTGATATAACAAATATCTTTCTAATCTTTATGCAAGATAGTATTATCGGATCGTACCTCAGACACTTCGCTTCGCTCAGTGTAACAAGGTGTTTTTTAAAACTCCGTATCCGTGATAATCTGTTTTTCTGTGTCATCCGTGTTCTATTGTTTGGGACGACCGAATCTGCAGGGAATCTGATTGTACTATAGGATCGTACTTCAGACACTTCGCTTCGCTCAGTGTAACAGGGTGTTTTTTTTAAAACTCTTTATCCGCGACAATCTGTTTTTCTGTGTCATCCGTGTTCTATTGTTTGGGATGACCGAATCTGCAGGGAATCTGATTGTACTATAGGATTGTACCTCAGACACTTCACTTCGCTCAGTGTAACAGAGTGTTTTTTTAAAACTCTTTATCCGCGACAATCTGTTTTTCTGTGTCATCCGTGTTCTATTGTTTGGGACGACCGAGTTTGCAATTGTCATAGTGTAAAGCGTGATTGAATACCAAACTGAAGTGTGACGCTTGTTATCATCTATGTATAATAAAAAAATCGTTCTCACACCCCCGAAGAACATGCTGGGAAGAGAGAACGATTGAAAGAAAATGAAAATATGTAACTACTCAGCGGTTGTGATTTTTTGCCACTAAAACACGGAAACACAAAATTTCACCAACCTTTTTGAGGTAATGGTTCAAATTCTTTTTACGGACTTTGGTGTTTTTGTGATTTGGTGGCATGTTTTTGAATTTTTATGTATTTCTGCTGAGTAGTTACGAAAATATATATTATTTCTTCTTCGGCTGCTGGTTGAGTACGAGCCAGTAATATCCGACACTCCGGATCGCTTCGGCGAATTTTTCAAAATCATCCGGCTTCACAACGTATCCATTTAATCCTAAATTATGACCTTCCACAATATCTTTTTGCTCACGGGAAGTTGTTAGCATCACCACTGGAATATCTTTTGTTCGTTCGTCAGAACGGATTTCTCTCAGAACATCCAATCCGCTTTTCTTTGGGAGCTTCAAGTCCAACAACACAACCTTTGGTGCATGCCCAATCGTTCGTGAAGCAAATTCGCCGCGGCAGAAGATGAAATCTATTGCGTCTTCTCCGGTCTTTACCCAGACAAAGTGTTCGGCAAGATTATGCATCTTTAAAGCTCTCATGGCAAGTTCTGCATGGTGAGGATTGTCCTCCACAAGCAGGATATTTACAGGTTGATCTGACATAGTAATTTCCTTTCAAAAATAATGAACTACAAATCCGGAGTATTATTATCCTACAGGCAGGACAAAATAAAACGTTGCCCCTTTTCCGACCTCACCTTCAGCCCAGACTTCCCCTTTGTGACGATGAATTGCTCGGCGAACAATTGAAAGCCCGATTCCCGTCCCTTCAAACTCCTCATCCGAATGTAAACGTGAGAAAACACCGAACAGTTTCCCCGCATCTTTCATATCAAATCCGGCACCGGAATCTTTCACAAAATAGACATTTCTGTTTTCTTCACTTCGCCCTCCCACGATGATCGTCCGTTCATCTTTCGCTAAAGTAAATTTAATCGCGTTGGAAAGCAAGTTGCTCCAGACCTGGCGCAATAACAACCTGTCCCCGCGGGCTTCCGGCATTTCCGGGATAGTGATTACAATCTTTTGCAGTGCTTCCGGAGAGGCGATATCGTTAAATGTCTCCAACGCTAACTCTTGCATATCAATCTGCGTCATTTCCAGCTCTTTTTTATTGGTCTTGGAAAGCATCAGCAGGGCAGAGATGAGGTTCTGCATTGTCTGGGTATTTGTGCGGATGATGGAGAGGAGCCGTTTCCCTTCATCATCCAGCTTCTCTCCAAGGTGCATCCCCAGGAATTGTGTAAATCCATTAATCGTCAGCAGAGGTGCGCGAAGGTCGTGTGAAACGGAGTAACTGAACGCTTCCAATTCTTTATTCGCGTTTTCCAGCTGCGCTGTCCGTTCCGCAACACGCTGTTCCAATTCCGCATTTAATTTCCTAACCTCTTCATCCGAACGCTTCATTGCCTCTTCTGCAATGACACGTTCCGTGATGTCGCGTGCGACGGCCTGAAATCCGAAAATCTGTCCGTTCTCCATCAATGGCTGAACATTTTGTCCCAGCCAAAATTGTTTTCCTTCTTTATTGATTGCGGGAAATTCAAGGTAGGAAGTGTACTGTCCGTTGAAAAACTGCGTTGCATAATACTGACGAGCTTTATTTCGAAAATCGGGATGGAAAAGTTCCAGGTAATGTTTTCCCATGAACTCTTCTTCGGTGTATCCAAAAATTCTCAAACTGACGGGATTAACATAAATGAATCGTCCTTCGCCATCTGTGCGATAGATGATGTCGGCAGCGTTTTCCACGAAACGGCGGTACTTCTCTTCGCTTTCGCGAAGTTTCTCGTACAATTCTTGCAGATCAGGCTGTTGTGGTTGCATGCGAAGAAGAGTGAAACGATAGTATGTCGTTGAATTATTCGAACAGAGGTACGCCGCTAAAAATATAGCGGCCCCATAATTTCTATTGTTAAATTTTGATGCTACTTCAAAATTCCTTCGATCTCTGCAAGGATGTTTGAATCAAATTCGGTATTAGAAAGACATTTTAAAGAATCCGCCAACTGCTCCGGTTTGCTTGCACCGATCAGGACGGAAGTAATCCGTTGATCTTTCAGAAGCCATGACAGTGCCATCTGAGCGAGTGACTGGTTTCTTTTTTTTGCTATCTCATTCAACTTACGGATCTTGTTGAGTTTGTCTTCTGTAATTTGTGCAGTCTTTAAGAACCCATGTGGTTTTCCAGCACGCGAATCGTTTGGAACGCCGTTCAAATATCGATTGGTGAGCAATCCTTGAGCGAGAGGAGAGAACGGAATACATCCAACACCGTTTTGATCAAGAATATCCATTAATCCTCCTTCAACCCATCGTTCAAACATGGAATATTTTGGTTGATGGATCAGGCAGAGAGTTCCCAATTGTTTTAAAATGGCGATTGCTTTTACAGCTTCCTCATTGCGATAATTGGAAATGCCGACATACAACGCTTTTCCCTGCCGGACGATTAGATCAAGAGCAGACATTGTTTCTTCCAATGGTGTTTCCGGATCAGGGCGGTGAGAATAAAAGATATCAACATATTCAAGTCCCATTCTTTGAAGACTCTGATCGAGACTGGATACAAGATATTTTTTTGAACCCCACTCGCCGTATGGACCTTCCCACATATAATATCCCGCTTTGGTAGAAATGATCATTTCATCCCGATGACCGAGCAGATCTTGTTTTAAAATCTTTCCGAAATTTTCTTCAGCAGAACCGGGGGGTGGTCCGTAATTATTTGCGAGATCGAAGTGAGTGATGCCGCTGTCGAATGCGAGATGGATAATGTTTCGGCAATTCTCGTAATCATCCACATGACCGAAATTGTGCCAGAGACCGAGTGAAATGGCAGGCAGTTTGATTCCGCTTTTGCCGCAGCGACGGTATTGCATTGATTTGTAACGGTCAGAAGAAGGAAGATAGGGCATAGTTTCTCGTAATAAGTTGTGCCGGAAGTGTACTGAATATTTGTTCTGATAACAATATACTTGTGCAATTCAGATGAAGAGAACACGGATGACACAGAAAAATGGATTCACACGGATACGGAGAAAAAAAAACAAAAGCTGTTCAGATTGATCAAAACGGATCTGCTAAGCTATTATTCAGGTGAATCATAAATTACTTCTCCTTCTGAGCGTAGCGAAGAATCTGAAAAAACTACACATGAGTCTTCGAGCGCACAAACCAGATTTTTCACTGCGTTCCGCAACAAAACTGCGGAACTCGTTCAGAATGTCATGGATTTTAAACTGTTTTATTTCGTCACTGAGTAGTTATATCAAAACTAAAATATTCAACGGTTCTTAGACACAGTTGCATATGCTGTGGAAAGAGCATCTTTCAGGGTAGAGATTTTTACCTTTTTCAGTTCGATCATCGTCCATCCCTGTTTTCCCCAACTTCCCGGAATCGGAAAAATAACAGCTGCATCAAATGCGCAAAATGCTGATTGATCAATCGGTGATAGTTTCACGACGGCGACCGATTTCTTTTCGTCCAGTGTTGCAAAGATTTTCTTTTTTATACGGAAGGATGATTTTTCAAAGTGAGGATGCTCTTCCGCCTGGGAAAAAGCAAGCGCCAATTGACGGAAGGTTTTTGCACTGATCATGGCGTATTCAATTTTGTATAATATCGATGAGCGAGGATCGATATCGGTAATCCGACACACACAATCAAAATTCCAATTGCTTCCGCTCCTTTGGCAACTGTGAAGGGGAGCTGCGGAACATTGGAAAGCGGAAGAACAACTAGATTCATTCCAGACCAGATAACAACTGAATACACAATTCCTAAAAGATATTTATTTTTTGAAAGACGCATCAGTTTAGGATAGATCACGAAAAAAAGAGTTGTCCACGAAAAGGCGATCACAAAATGAAAGAGGAGTCCATATGACGCCATTACAATACCGCCGGAAAACGCACTATTGCCAAACACACCGCTGGCGATAAATCGCAGCACGTTCATTGGATCTTTCCCCGTGGTGAAATAATATCTAAGCATGGCCGCGGAGATGTCCAACGTGCCAGCTAACAATCCTGTGAATACTATCGGTATGAAAATGCGTTTCATCGTCCAATATACATAAACCGGAACGGTACTCGCAACTGAAGTGGATGTGTCGTTTCGATATAAAAATAATTTTCCATAAACGCTTTTGTTCGTGGAGTGACTGTGAATGGGATCATGATCGAGTCGGAAGGTGCTATGGTTTGCGAGCTTATCTGTGCGCGGATGGAAGAATCAGCACAACTAATGCCGCGGATATTGATCTGGTCCGAGGTGGTGTTTCTGAAGACAAATGAAACGCGGATTGTTGTCCCGGCTTCTGCTCCGCCAAAATTAATCACCGACATCGGCGGAACAATTTCCAATACCGATGTCACCGTTCCGGTGAGTCTTGCTTCAATCTGCGGCTGCATAGGATCGTTTGAATTGACCGTCACGATTTTTGTGATTACACCGTAGAATCCAAGAGAATTGAATGAAACGGTAATTGTATCGCTTTTACCCGGAGGAATCGCTTCGGCAGAACGTTTCGCCGAAGTGCAGCCGCATGATGTTTCAATTCCTTGGATGATCAGCGGTTGATTGCCGGTATTGGTTACTACCAATGGAATTGATTTTATCTCTCCTTGATAAATTGCACCAAGTGTAAATATTGTTTTGTTTAATTGAATTACCGGCTGCGCCGAAAGTAGAGAGAGTGCGAATAGTGAAAAAAGAAAACTCAAAAATAATCTGAAGAGAGATGTCATCAATATGTTCCTAAAAATTGGCTAGACAAAGATACTCTTTTCTCTATTAAAGAAAAACCATGCGAAGGTTGAAAATTTATTCCAATGGAGATTTTACAATTCTCATGGATAGATTTTCATTATTGTTCCTATGATAGAATATAAAAACAATCCTGAAGTAAGAAGTGTTTAATCTGATAATGAACATTGCTTATTCTATAATGCGAATCACACTTGTCCAAAACACATTGATAAAACAACAAAATCCTTCACTCTCTTGTTTTCTTGACGGAGCAAGAAAAGAAGTCCGCCAAAGGCGGACGAAATTTAACGCACGCGATGAATCCCGTTCGCTCTAGCCCGTTGATGGCGCGAAGCGCGCCATCAAAAGTCCCGTCATTCATCGCTTTCCCATTCGCTCAATCCTCCTAAATTTCGCACCCACGCACTTTAATACAATCTCTTCTATAGCAAAAGGGGTTTACTACATGTAATCAAAATAAGTTTGCTCAATTTGAGATATTACGACCAATTTTGTATTCACTTAATATTTATTTTGGACAGCAGTGAATTTGAATGACACACGAAACGTAAAAGTCTTTTCAAAAATAACTCTACCGCCATCCTGAGCGTAGCGAAGGATCTAAGAAATTCTAAGATTATTATATTGAGCACTGCGAACCCCAAGAACGGCTCTAAATTATGGAATCGTATAAATCGGATTATCAATATGTAAGAGGTATGGTTCGCAAGTGAAATTCAAACGCAAATCTGAAAAAAGGCTCAGAATCTCTGCCCGTTCAAAGAGTACCTTCAGTGTGGCAGGCAGGTTCATTCCGATAAACAATTTTGGGATTCAGAATATCTATTTATTGGTGTATTGTTATTTGGACTCTTGACTCTGATTATTTCGTTTAGCACATTCACACGTCATCTCGAAAGTATACTCTTCACAATCAAACGCAGGAGGATGGAATGATCTTTATTTGGTTGTTGGTTGGCACGTTCATGGTTTCCGTGCCATTTTATATATTTTATAATCCGTACGATTTGTGGCCATCTATCATTGCAGGAGGTATTGGTGCTGGGGTCTATTTGCTTGCTCTCGCAGTCAAAGTGATACGATCCGAACGATCATCAAAATTGAAGATGATAGTGGCGACTAGTACTCTGGTGATTCTTGCGTTGAATTATATCGGATGGAGCTCGATGAACGATATGAGCACTTATCAACGATCAACATTAGCAAAAATCCGTACGGTGATTGCAGAAGGAATTTTTATTGGTGACGATGTGAATACTCGCGCCATGCCGGTTTTCGTTCAGTACCACAAAACGATGGGAAAGAAGAAAGGAATTGTTACCATCTTCAAAAACATTCATGGAAGCAAAATGAAAGGGGATATGTTTTTATCCGAAGATTCTCAAAATGATGCCAGCAAACGATATGTCCATTTTTATGGTGACACGATGGTTGTATTGACCAGCATCGATACAATAGCGCGAGGGTTGAAGAGTGAATTTGCAAATGCCAACGGAAGTAGCGGCAGAGTGCAAACAACAACGACGATTACTGCGAAAGGAGTAACGTATGAACGCAACAACTGATTCAAACAACACCCAGGAATTTTCTCCAAAATATTTGGAATGGCTCTTCTCCTTAACCATTGCTTTTTTGACATTTTTATTTGCCATTCTACCGGCAATGACTTTTATGGGGCATAGAGATCCAACATTTGTTACACCCGCACCAGTTGTTGCCGGTGGAATAATTGTAGGGCATGGAATTAAAGAGTTTCAGGGATTACCACTTGATCAGATCTCCATTGCTATTGCCGTAGGAGCGCTGATGTCAATTCTTATTTTCTTTGTAGCCGGCCCAACCATTCTTTTGAATAACCTTCATTCTTTTTCCAAGAAAGAGCATCAGGAGTCCAAAACATTTTCTTTTCGTTCGTTCTTCCGTACGCTTGTATTCCTTTTGGCATTAATTGCTACCGGTATGATGGCGATCTATTCAAGCATGATGTCGATACAATCCCCAAGGATATTCGGAATGATGAAAATAGATAATACCATTGCCGAGGAACGGGACATGCTTACCAATGAAATGGCAAAGGCATATCCAAAACTGATGACTGATTATTATGTCAGACGGGCAACGAATAATCGATCCACATTTGCTTCACTTTCCGAACTTGGAATAAATCAACAAACTCCATTCGGCGAATTAATCTTGCAGCCAATGAATAATGATTCTTCTATTACAGTAGTAGCAGTTGGAAATCATGAAGGGGGAAATACGGCATATAAAAATGACAATGGTTCCACTGGACGTTTACAGTATATCATGGAAATTTATCCTTCCAGTGCTTTTCAATCCATCATACGACAAAATTAAAAGGTGCTTATGAATACGATGAACGCATCCAAATTACAATGGATTACCTTTCCACCGAACTGGACATGGGTTGCCGTGGGGTATTGTTACTTTATCCTGGGACACCTGCTGCCGATAGCGATTATGCAATGGCTTTCCGGTTATTTTCTCTTTTTGAAGGTGGTGATTGCCGGATGGGCTTTCGGAGGGTTGGCGGTAATTGCATTTATTATCGGATTTCGATCCCGTGGTGTTACCGTGCTTGAAGCTGTCATCTCATCAATACTGTACACACTTACGATGAGTGTTGCCGTCGCGGGCTTCTGGACAAAAGCGATGGATATTTCGGGACAGTTGTGGTTTATTCTTGCCATTGTTGCCTCAGCAATTTCTTCTGTTATAGGAGAAATTATTCAGCATTCAATCGAAAAACAACAATAACTCAATGTGACCGTCACCTATAAATAATTTGCCCTAGGTGACGGTCACGTTAATTTTGTTGTACTACTTCAACAACACAGTCCTTTTCATCTCCACATTGTTTCCAACGGTAAGCCGGTAGAAATAAATACCGCTCGAAAGTCCTGAAGCATTCCATTCCACTTGTTTCCATCCTGCATGTTGCCGTTCGTTCACCAATTGACGGACTGACTGACCAAGGAGATTGTAAATTTCCAGACGCACATTGTTTTCCGTTGGTATGGAATAACTGATTGTTGTTGAAGGATTAAAAGGATTCGGGAAATTCTGTTCCAGCACGACAGTGTTGGGAATTGTTAAAGGATTATACTCACCAACACTCGCCGGTGCATCAGGGTCAATAGCAATCGCTTGAATGTCAGACTTGCCGAGAGTTCCTATAACAGTTGCTTTTCCTGTTGATGTATCTATCCGAACGAGTGAGTTGGTTGCAGTTCCTGTACCGGCAAGACCATAAAGTGTTCCTTTTTTATCAAAGACGATATCGGTAATTGCCGATCCTATTCCTGCGCTTCCTACCAATGTGGAAAGTCCGGTGGCACGATTCAATTTATAGATATTATCCACCGCGCCCGAAGTATTGCGGAGAGACATCCATAATGTACCATTCAATGGATTTACAGCGAGTCCGCCGGGGCGCTGCGATGATCCGTTCGTACCAATTTGAACTAGTGCACCAGTGTTGATGTTCACAGAATAGATTGTACCATTAAACGCTCCGGTATAGGCCATGGAATCATTATAGAGCGCAAGTCCTTTCAGATTTGCTGACGTTGTGGAAGAGATCTGCTGTACGTCTACCCCATCACTACTCATCCGATAGAATGCGCCACCGCTGGAAACCGTGTTATTATAAACAATCAACTCCTTTGTTTTCGGATGAACGCGTAAACCATTGAGTTGCAAAACATCGGTTTTCCGAACAAGTGAAAGAGATCCGTTTCCGGTGTTTAGCGTATATAATTTTCCTCCATCCGTACTGCCGGATGCTGCGTACAATGTTCCGGGAACAGCACTCAGCAGGGGACTGGAATATTCTTTTACAACAGTTGCTTTCTTCAGTATGATATCGTTGTTCGGATCGAAACTCATTGAGACAGGAGAAGAAGAAAATGCAAACGTGAAGGTATCATTCTTTGTTGTGTTCCAAACTTTTATTGTTGTATCGGTTCCATTCTGTAACACGAATCGGAGCGATACAGGCATTTTCCATATTGTTGCGGAAGATTGCGTTTGTTGAATGCGGACAAATACATTATTTGCCGGTCTGTTCAGTGAATACTTAACGAAATACTCGGGATGATTCGCTGCTTTCAACCATTGATCGAAGAACCAATTCAAATCCTGCTTGGTTCGAGTGTTTATCATCTGAATGAAATCGTTTGTCGTAATCGATCCGTATTTCACCGAAGGAGCCGTTCCATATGCATAGAGAGCATCAAAGAACACAGAATCTCCCAGTACGGAACGGAGCATATGAAGAACACTTGCCGCTTTATTGTATGTAATTGCAGTATTGAACAACACGTGTGAAGGTGGAACATTCACCGCCCAATCAGCAACATAGATTGCCCAACCGGGATTTGCTGCAAGATAACCTCCTGCAATTTGATTGACATACTGTTTGTACACACCAGCTCCTAACGTATGCTCTGCCCATAAAGCTTCTCCATACGTAGCAAAACCTTCGTTCAACCAGATGTCTGCCCATGTTGCGCATGTAACCATATCGCCGAACCACTGGTGAGCATACTCGTGTGCCACGAGAAATTCCGCAGCATAACCGTTCGGCAGCAAGCTGGTAAGCGTTTGATTCTCCATTCCTCCCCAGACAAATTGCTGGTTCAATGTTGCGAATCCGTTCTTCTGGAACGGGTGTTCTCCAAACAATTGAGAGAAGCGGGTCGTCATAGGAAGAATTTTGGTCTTTGCTGTGTTCAATGCGTTCTGATCCTCTCCCGCATTCCAGTAAAAGAAAATGGGAATACTGTCCGAAGGGTTGGGGAGTTTTTTCCAATACACAATATCAAGATTATAATTTACTTTGGAAGAAATGACGACGAGATACGTGCTGACAGGTTCTTTGCTGACCCAATGAAATGAAAGAGAATCTCCGGTGCGAGTTGTATCCTTCAGCAATCCATTTGATCCGAGTTTTACATTTCCTGGAACCTTCGCACGGAGTTCCATGGTTGCCTTATCGTACGGTTTGTCCCAGCACGGAAACCATTTTCGTGCCCCTTCCGGTTCTGCATCGGTAAAGATCATTCCATCCGATCCGACAAAGAACGCACCGTCGGCAACATCGTTATGTCGGTAATAAATCAGAACAGAAAGAGTTTCGTTTACCTGATATGTTTTATTCAATTGAATGGTAAGAATATTTCCGGCATGCGTAAACGATGTTCCTGCAAGACGAATCGAATCAATTGTTATGGAACTATTGACTGCATCTAAAGAAACGGAAGAGAGTGTAGAATCTGCTCTTAACATCATTGTAACGGAACCGGTAAAGGATTTTGGAAATGGTGTGGAATAGTTCTTATAGAGATCAAGATTAAGCGAATAATGAAGGGCGTCAAATGAATGTTTCGGTGAACCGGGTGAAGATGTTTTTGCAAATGTTATCGGAAGAGAGCGTTGTTGTTTTCCATCAGAACAGATTTCTGCTCCGGTTTTAATTTTTTGTTGTGCGTGAATATTGAGGATGAGTGCAGTGACGAGGAAAAAACTGTAGAAAATTCTCACAAGAGACCTTTCGAAAGATAATAAATACTTGGGGTCGAATTAGTGAGAAATTATACGGCATACGCAGCAAACTGTTGCGCTGATTATGGATTTAATTAACGGAGAAAACAATCTGAATTGTAAAACCCCAACACTTTACAAGTGTAAATAATTTTTGCGAATGGTATTAACGACAATGCTTGAAACCTCCACACTGTTCACTTTATTCAACGATTTTGTTTAATACTTGTAAGAACACTTCAACAGGTTGTGCTCCGGAAACAGCATATTTATTGTCGAAAACAAAAAAGGGAACACCGCGTGCGCCGACTTGATGTGCCTGGTAGATATCATTATTTACCGCATCGGCAAACTCGTTTCCGGCAAGCATCATTCTTGTTTCATCCGGATTCAATCCAGCCTCTTCTGCTAATTGAATCAACGTTTCGTGATCAGCAGTATTTTTTCCTTCGGTAAAGTATGCTTTGAAGAGGCGTTCCTCGATTGCATCCTGCTTTCCCTGTTTTTTTGCGAAGTGGGAAAGGCGATGTGCGTCGAATGAATTGGCAGCAATAGCGTTATCAAAATCATAATGCAATCCAACGTCACGTGCCATGTCGGTCACGCGGTCGTTCATCTGTTTTGCTTGTGCGATGCTGATCCCTTTATGTTCCGCTAAAAATTGATTGATATTCTTATCGGGATCGGTTACCATGTCCGGATTGAGCTGAAAACTTTTCCATTCAATCTCAACATGTTCTTTGTCGGGAAATTGCTGCAATGCTTGTTCAAAACGACGTTTGCCAATGTAACAAAATGGGCACATCACGTCCGACCAAATTTCAACTTTCATATCTGAAAACCTTTTATTCTTGTAACTATTCAGCGTTTATGATTTTACCACTAAAACACAAAATTTCACCAATCTTTTTTGGAAAATGGTTCAAATTCTTTTTGTGCACTTTCGTGTTTTCATGTTTTTGAATTTTTATGTAATTCTACTGAGTAACCGATGTTACGCCCTACGGGTCGTAGACAAAACTGAAAATTCTTCTTATCTCGTCCTCGACGAGTCGAGTCGTCGACCTAAAGGGACTCTCAATTTGGAAATCGTAATGCACTACAAATATTACGCGCCTACGGCGCATTTTAAAACCGATAAAATCATGAACAAATTCGCTTGTTCCGTTGTCCCGAAGGGACAAGATATTTGTAGAAGATCAAGTGAATCAATTTTCAAGTCCCGTCAGGGACGAAATATTCTTTCATTAATAAGGATGTGCGTAACTTTTTCAGAGATCTCATTTTGTTAATAAAAATATTTTTGAACTAAGAAACTACTGAGATATTCCTCCCGAACTGAGTGACGACGATGCAGTTTTTGTTTTTTCTTCCACAAGCGTATTGATCATATACATCATCCCTATTCCAATAATCATCAATGCAACACACAGGTATCCCAACACATTATAGTTTTGCAACGGTCCTTGATCAATCTGGACAATGATCATACCAGCAAATATGGAAGCAACACCGCCGGAAATTTGCTGCAACGATGAATTGATACTCATAAATGCACCCCGATCAGAAATTTCGGGAACTGCCGTCATTAATGTTGTTGCAGGGATCATGCGAGACATAATCCCTGCAAAAAGAATCACATTAATAAGGACTACTTCCCACAACGGTGATACGGAGAGGTTTGTATAATAAATAATCGCAACCCCGGCAACAACAGTTCCGATAACAAACATTCTGAATTTTCCAACCGTATCGCTGAAGCGCCCCACAATCGGAAGAATAATGATTGTTGCCATACCGGTAAACATGAACACCAGAGGGAGATGTTGCTGTGTAATACCAATATTATTGACCAGAAAGGCGCTTGAAAAAGGCATCATTAAAAATCCCCCGATTGTCAGAAATGCCGTTGTGGCAAATGCTTTCACATAGTCAGGGTGGGAAACGGTCGTTCGTAAATGATTGAATGCATTGTGATGAGACGATCGCTCAAACGAAAGATGTGTGTCAATGGGACGGACCATTTTCATCATCGCTATTCCTGCCGGAATACCAATACCGACGATCATCATAAACGGTGCATGCCAGCCAATGACATTGGCAAGGTAAATGCCGAGCGGAATTCCTGCCACCTGTGCAACGGCAAATGACATCTGTACAAATCCCATCACACGGCTTCGCACATTCATTTCAAACAAGTCGGTAACAATAGAAAGCGATACGGATGCAATCACACCGCCAAAAATACCGGTGACAATACGGGCGCCGAGCAGGAAGTAGTAGTTGGTTGCAATGCCGCAGAGAAAGGTTCCAAGAATAAAGCCGGCATAAAAAAAGAGAAGAAATCTTTTCCGATCATATTTATCTGCAAAACCGGCGGCGAGGAACCCGGAAATACCCGCGCTGAATGCGTATGCTGAGACGATTGACCCGAACTGCGCCGGTGTTACACCCATTGTTTTCATCAGCAGCGCGCCGAGAGGCGCAATAATGATAAAATCGAGAATCACCGTGAACTGAATAAACGCCAGCACGGCAATAATAAATATTTGATAGCGTGTAAACACTTTGTCTTTTACGTTTTCGGTCATAATCCTTATTGTTCGATTGATGAAATAGTGAACCTGTTTAGCCTGAGCCTAAAATAGACGAATACAGAGAATGCTTATTGCACCGTCCCGAATCGCTTGTTTTTTTCCGTCATTGAGATGAAATACCGGAGTCTTTTTGTATATTCATCCGGCCGTATTCTGGAATCATCGATCCATGCGATGCGAATACGTCGATAGTTAAGCGGAAAACGTTGGTAATGTTTCCATGCGGTTGGGTTCTTTTTAATCTCAAGAAGAATATCTTTAGGGAAAACAAAACGTTTTGGTTGTTGTGTAATGGGGGTGAGATGCTGTGCTACACTGAGTAATCCCGCCTTCGTCATTTTTTTTGCTTTTATCATCACCCTCATTCGTTCTTTGTTCAATTCCGACAAATTACTTTTTGGTCTGCGTGGAGAAAAGCGCTGCACCCAACTTTGCTTATCTCGTGATTTTGCCGTGCTGTCGATCCATCCGTAACAAAGAGCTTCCTCAACGGCATCATTGTACGATATCCGTTTTTTCCCCGATTCCTTTTTATAATAAATCAACCAGATCTCTTTTGCTGCAGCATGGTTTTTTGAAAGCCATGCCCGCCATTGAGTTCTGGTCCAAACGTATAATGTTTCTCCAACAATCATACTCTCTGCTTATTTACCGTTTTGAAGTCGTTCAAGCTGCTTTTTGAGTATTTCATTTTTTGGATTCACAGCAATTGCCTTTTGATAACTTTCAATTGCAGCCTGTTTGTTTCCCATATCCTCATAATAACTTGCAAGATGAGTATACGAAAATGCAAATGCGGGATACATTTCAATGTTCAGATTTACAACATCCAACGCTGCCTGACGTTTCGTGGAATCCGCATAGATCTTATCGGCAAGACGCAACAGTGTTCCTTCTTTAAAATTATAGGTGAATCCACCGTAGAATTGTTCTCGTAAAGCACGGTACTGTTTAATGGTGGAGTCGATACCGGCTGCATCAAATGTTTGTTTCAGTTTATCTTCTAGTGCTATCGGTGTAGAATTACCTCGATGGCACGTCTGACAATTTACCTGAATACTGGCGGAGTTGTCGTTATGAAAGTCTGCAAGAAATTTTCCGTTGATTTCTTTTACCATTTTAATCATCATACGCGCCTTGTTCTTTGCCGGTTTTGCGTCCGAAACAAAATCAAAATCTTTAAAGTCTTTTCCTTCTTCACCCACATGACAATAGGTGCAACGTACGCCGAGACTTCCGGTAAAGGAGAACATAGTTCGTTGAAGGTCTCTTCCGCCAATAGAAGAAGGAAGTGCTGTAATGTTCTTCGGTTTATCGGGCCATTGCCATTGCTGCGCAGAGAGTATTTGTAGGCAGATTAGCATGGTGATGATGGTGGTGAATTGTTTCATACGGTTCCTCTCTATACGGATTGGAAATGAGACTTAATAGTTATTTATTTGCATATGCTATTGTTCACAGATTATTTTTCACTTAACCATTTCTTTGCATCCTCAGTTGCCGAAAAGACTTTCACATTCACCCCCAGGATATTTGCTAAATTTTCTCCAAAAGCAACGGCGTTGCTATGATGATCTCTATTAAGATCAATATAGGCGATGCACAGTTGATTGTCGCGGGCATAGCGAGCCTGTACACGAATAAGCTCAAATACTTCAAATATATCCAACCCGTGACCGGCAAGACGTTCTTCAATTAAAATATGCTTGCATTGATACAATTCAACGGCACGTTGAATATCCGTAAAATACCGTTCCACATTCCTTGCGGTATTCGTTCCTTCAACAATAGCATGGATATATTGTTGATTGAAGGATATGTCGGCCGTATATGTCATCGTCGACGAGCTTTTAAACTATCCGGGTGAAACGCCAATTTCATCGAATCATGCGTTGCACTTACCCATGAATACAACAATGCTTTTTGTCCGTCATTCAATACTGCATCGTTATGCATTATTGTGTAGGACGGAAGAGGCATGCTATTTTCTTTCACCATTTCAACCACCTCTTCCAATTTGTGAAATTGTCGTCTTGGACGGTAGGATGCAAATTCAGAAAAATTCAATTCTTTTTTCCCTTGTTGAATATGATCATTGAGCCATCGTCCAATCGGCTGCACCTCGGCGTACCATGGATAACGGGTGTTGTTGCTATGGCAATCGTAACACGCTGTCGAGAGAATTGCTTCAACGCTATCTGGTAGTATATACAATGTGGAAATATGTTTCGTTTGATCGTTGGAATTATTTTTCACTGTACGATCAAACTGCATTCCAATGAACACAATAAGGAGAGCGGCAAGAACGTATACAATTAATTTTTTTACCATGGTGATCCTTTTAATGTATTACTTCTGTCTGCGCGATGTTGCTCTTGGGCTGAATTTTCGCAAAGAGTATGATAAATATACGGAATTCTTCAGCATTTCTTGTATCGAAAATAAATGAAAAACAGTTTCTCAACAAAACCGTGCTCATCTATTGGATAATGGGAAGAAGGTGAAGTGAAGATTGGTACTAAACAACTCCGAATTCTTTGAGAGTCCGAGGATGTCTATCGAAGATATTTTTCTTTGATAATATTCAGATGATGCAGTTCATGTCCCGCAAGATGATAGATCAATGCGCGAACGGTGACCGAATGATCGTTAGCCGTTCCACTTCGCATCCATGCATCGTCCGGTAGATTTTCAAAAAGGGAGAGTGTTGCGTTTCGGACAGTGATGTATTCATTAAGCAAACTCTCAGTGCTTCTCTCGTTTGCTTTCGACTCAACAACATAGGGATCTTGATCAAAACCGGGAAGGGGTGTTGCATCGTTTCGTGCAATACGAAGAGCACGATAGGCGTAAATTCGCTCATCGTCTATGATATGCAGCAGAATTTCTTTGATCGTCCATTTTCCCTCTGCATAACGATGCATCCATTGTTGGGGTGTTAATGATAGGAAAAATTGTTTGATCATTTCTGCGTTCGTTCGGAGGTGGTCTAAAATATGTCCATCATCCGGCAGCAATTTTACATACATAATGGCATACGGATCGTATTCGCCGGGGAGCGGTTTTTGAATGAGGTTCATGGTATCCTTAATGCAAGTCTTTTTTTAAGTGGAGTATATATTCTGTTGATAAACGTTCTTCGCTCACTAGCCCCGTACTTTAAATGCAGTTTTGCTTCCCATAATGCCAAAGGAGAGATAGGTAAACAGATTGATGAACCACAGCGGCCATGGATGTGCGACCATCAACATTCCAACAACACCATAGAGTGTGAATAGCGAAGCCACGAGCAATGCATGCCGCCCCCCATCAATTCCGTCAATCATCACTGCGGTGAATGCTCCCGCAAAACCACCGAGCATCATCCCTGAAAATGTAATAGCAAACGCACCACCCGGCAGATATTTTAAATATAATTCAAGGGCAGGTTTGTTTTCCATGGAAACGCCGGGAGGCAAAGGAAAATACGTCTGGTTGAGATAGTTAGCGATGCCTACAAAGATGCCGGTAACAAGAATACTGCCGCAGATGGAAAGGATTTTTTTCTTCATAGTTTTCCTTTTCATAAATCTTGAAATAAAGTGATGAAAGTTATTGATCAATAAATAGTACTTCAACTGAGGCAAACAATTGCTGAATCAAGGTATTACATCAGACCTCAAACCACTGTGCTGCAATCTTCGCCATCACGCCATTCTCTTGCTTATGATGATATTCATTTGAATGTAGATCGTATGCGTAATCATTCTTCCATTCTGCGATGTTCTTCTCAATTTGTTCAAGAGCATTGATGATAGAGTTGAGTTCATTATTCGTCGTTGTGGGATGAAGTGAAATGCGTACCCAGCCCGGTTTTTCTGAAAGATCGCCCGCGTCAATCTTATCGGTAATTGATTTTGAATGTTGTTGATCCACATGAAGCAGATAATGGCCGTACGTTCCTGCACACGAACATCCTCCCCGCGCTTGAATACCGAATCGGTCATTCAAAATTTTTACAACAAGATTGTAATGAATATTATCGAAATAGAAGGAGAAGATGCATAACCGCTCTTCAACATTATCTGCCAGAATGTTGAGATGCGGAATAGTTCGCATCTTCTGAAACAGTAGCGTAACAAGTTCATGTTCTCGTGCGGTAATATTTTCCGTACCCATGTGATCTTTTAATTGCACAACAAGTGACGCTTTAATCGCCTGCAGAAATCCTGGCGTACCACCATCTTCCCGAATTTCAATATCGGGAGAGAATTTGTGTTGTCCCCAGGGATTTGTCCATAACACAGTTCCGCCGCCCGGTTGGTCGGGTGATTGTAACGTATAATGCTGTTTATTAAAAAGAAGAACTCCCGGTGTTCCGGGTCCGCCGAGAAATTTATGCGGTGAAAAAATAATGGCATCCAAATGTTCCAGCGGATCAGCGGGATGCATATCCATCGTTACGTAGGGAGCGCTTGCGGCAAAATCGATAATCGCAATTCCGCCATGTTCGTGCATGATTTTGGCAAGTTGATGATACGGCGAAAAAATTCCGGTGACATTTGAGCAGGCGGAGAAGGAACCGATCTTCACGGAGCGGTCTTTATATTTTCCCAGCGACCTTCGCAGACTTTCCACATCAACCAAACCGTTGCGTGTCGGTTCAATCACGCAGACATCGGCAATTGTTTCGTACCACGTTGTTTGGTTGGAATGATGTTCCATATGCGTGACGAACACAACGGGACGATCATTTTCAGGAATGGAAATGGCATCACGGAATTTTTCTGGAATCTTAACACCCAGAATTCGTTGAAATTTATTGATCGCTGCCGTCATTCCCGCGCCGACAAACAAAAGCACATCATCTGAGTTCGCGTTCACATGCTTTTTGATGATCTCATGTGCATGGTGATACGCATGCGTCATTAAACCGCCGGTGATGGAAGATTCGGAATGAGTGTTGCCAACAAATGGACCGAATGATTCCAGCATTTTCTTTTCGATCGGTTCGTATAAACGTCCGCTGGCAGTCCAATCGGCATATACTATCTTTTGCATACTGTGCGGGGATTCAAAGATTTGATCGATACCGACAATGTGATTGCGAAATGTTTGGAAATATGATTCAAAATTCATGATGATAAAGTACGCAAGGGAAGAAAACAATGCAAGATACATTTGTCTTTTGAGGTCGACAAATGGAGGTCATTGTGTGGTTACAGAGTGTTTTTATAAAGCAAATAAGGAATAGTTATATCGGAATAATATTGTCGAATAAGGCAAACGACAATATTTTCTTAACGAGAGGCATCTTGAGTCCCTAGTACATGCCACACTTCCATTTCCCCTTTTCCTTTAATAGTGATAGTGCCGCGGGGTTCACACAAAAATTTGTGATGAATCAGTTCGTATGTGGAGCGTGTAATTTGAATTGCATCAGCTGTTCCCTGAGATTCCATTCTGCTGGCAGTATTTACAGCGTCTCCCCATAAATCGTATATAAATTTTTTTCTGCCAATCACACCAGCAACAACATTTCCTGAGTTTATTCCAATGCGAAACTTTAATTGTTTACCAAGAAAAGTTTGCTTCGAAACAAAATCTTGCATTTCCAGAGCCATAGATGTTGCGACAATGGCATGATCCGTTCGAGGCCGAGGAACACCGGATGCTACCATGTAACAGTCTCCGATAGTTTTAATTTTTTCTAAGCCGTATGTATCAACCAAGGAATCGAAGTATGAAAAAACTTCATTGAGAAGGCTGACAAGATCTGACGGTTTCATTGTTGCGGACATGGGGGTAAAATTGACAACATCCGCAAACAAAATGGTTGCACCGTCATAATGATCTGCGATAACTCGATTTTCATTCTTCAGTATTTCCGCAATTTCTTTTGGGAGAATATTTAATAGTAATGTTTCCGATTTATCCTGGTAAAGGTTTTTTTGCTTCACAAAATAAAACACCATGAAAAAAACCAGAGCGCCGACACCCAGAAAATTCAAGACAAACAGTGCAATTCGCAATTCAAACGGAAGATTGTTTACTGTTGAAATGGAAGGTTCAATGATTCCACTACAAAGGATCACCAAGGAAAAAGCGAGAAACCACCATGGTGCGTATCGAGGCTTTTCAAATAACAAAGCGCCAAGCGGGCAAATAAAGGACCAGATGACAACGGCGCTTCCGTTGATAAATCCTCCTAATGTTATCATGAGAAAAAATGGCAACAGAAGAATCAAAGTCAGTTGACTGAATCGGAAGAACCAATATTGTGACGTGACAATAAAGTAGATCAAGCTTAATAATGAAAAGAGACTATAGGAAAACGGGATCCAGCCGGCATTCCATTCTCCGAATGAAAAATAGAGCATGCCCCATGCAAAGCCGGCAAACATAAACGGAATGGAACACAAAACGAGGAGTGTTTTTTTTAATCGGATTTCATAATCATCGTCCGCGGTGATTCCGATAGAGCTAAGTTTAAGAATGATCCTATCAATATATTTTGATTTCATCCAGTCGATGGTTTGTATGAAGCAAAAATGATGATAAAAACTGCACGTGGTTGTTTGTTAAAACTACGAAAGGAAACACCTGTATGCAAGGTAGGGAAAATAAATCGATCACGAAACAGAGTGCATGTTCAGGAAGTAAAAGAACGGTAGAGAAAACCCTAATCCACCTAATAGACTCAGCATGACAAATAATTTCCACGAATGCTTGCCGAGTGGATTTTTTGCGAACCACCATGCCAGTAATGCGGTTGCCATGAATGCGTCAAGAATAAAGCCAAGCGCCAGCAGATTGCTGAGCACATCGGATATCGATGTGAATTGAACGAAGACATAATAGAAAAACATTCCATTCGGTACAAAGAATCCGAAGAATGCAATGGAGAGAAGAAGAAGTTTTTTTGTCGATGTCATTCTAAGTTTATTTTTGCAATTGCACTGATGATAAGTTATATCTACTCTTTATGAAAAACAAGTTACTGAATTTTTCGATAACCGGATGAATGTCCCGGTATATCTTTTGTCCGGTAATATTCGTCCAGGGCTTTTTTCCCGCACTCGGGACAAATTCCATGGGTGAATTTTGCATCGGTATGTTTTCCAATATACTGTTCCACCTGGTTCCAGTATCCTTCGTCATCCCGTATTTTTTTGCAGTTGGCGCAGATGGGGAGCAATCCTCCAAGAGTTTTCACGTTTGCCAGTGCTTCCTGCAATTCATCAATAAGGTGTTCGCGATCATGTTCGGTCCGTTTGCGTTGCGTAATATCGCGGCAGATAATCAATGTGCCGGTTGAAGAGGAATGGGAGCCAACAATGGGAGTACGTGTCACCAAAAACCATTCCGTTGTTCCTTGGTGATCGTACTTCAATTCCAATTCTGCAATATTATCAGCTCGCAAGAATGCACTGAATTCTTTCCATTGAGAAAATACTTCAGTGAAATTGTTCCCTACCGGCGCGCGCGCTATGTTGAAATAATTCAACGCGAACGGATTCATATCAATAATTCGGTTCTGCGAATCCAGCACAACGACAAGTTCCCGAATATTGGTGAACAATGTTTCCCGGGCAATGGGAGCAATATCAAAAAGCCGATACTGTTTCATATTCCACAACATTAATGTTCCGGTGATGGTGAAGGCGATCGGTGTCAGGTCGATTACCGTAACAACGCGGGTGTTATAGAGTGCATTACCGATCCAAGGAATCATTACGCTGACGAACAGGATAAACGATTGCATTTGATATGCGCGAAACATTTTTTTTGCTTGGCGCAATAAAATAATGCTGAACAAAAGGTTCAAGATGTATGAATAGATCGTCAACACCCAAAAAGAGGGACCATGCTCATAGAACATGTAGTTCCCCAGTGGATGTTCTACAAGACGATAGGCAGGCCAATTTAACCCGTGAAAGGAATTACTTAATGCAAGAAGGAGCGTTACAACAGGAATAATCCAAAACAGTATCACATTTCTTTTCGTGAGAATTGTTGCATAACCGCAGTACGCAAGAGAAAAGGAGAACCATGCCGGAGCGACATTGACGATGCCTAAATAACTGATCTGTGACCAGAATGCTTTTTCATTCGACAGTGTAACATACCACTCCAATGCGCTGGTAAACGCCCAGACGGTTGCGGATGCCATGAAAAAAACGAAAAAAGAATCTCCCGGAAAAGAACGCCGCCACGCTTTATAGGTGACAACGGCAGCCAAAAAAGTGGCGCCGAGAAAAATGTTTCCAAACAGAGAAAACTGCCAGCTCATATATCATTTCCCCACGATGATAAGATGAATTCGAACAATATAAATTACCTCTTTACCAAATGATATTCAATTCGATCTGCGAACAGGAACATTCAGAAACGATTCCGGTTCGATATGGATCATCATATCCACAATGCGGGAATTTGTAGTGCAAACGGCATCTTTAACATTATGTCCAATCAAATGTCCTTCGCGGACTGTTAGACTGCCGTCCACAACAACATGCAGGTCAACGAAGTAGTCCAACCCCATTTTTCGCACATAACATTTTTCAAGTTTAATAACGCCAGCGACTGACCGAGCTGTTGCTCGCACCTGTTCTTCAATTTGCGGCGGTGGAGCAGCATCCATTACTTCATCCAGTGCCGGACGAAAAAGTGCGTGTGCGTTGAACATAATAATGGCCGAAGCAAATAATGCAGCCCAATCGTCGGCACTCTCAAATCCTTCGCCGCCGAGTAATGCAATAGAGATACCGATAAATGCAGCCATAGAAGTAATCGCATCACTACGATGATGCCACGCATCGGTTTTTACAACGGTGCTTTGCACATCTTCCGCTACACGAAAAACAAAACGAAACAATGATTCTTTTGTAATAACAACTACAATCAAAACAATCAGTGTAAAAGAAGCGGGAGCATGATGAGGAGTAATGATTTCGTGAATGCTTTGGGTAATGATGGTGACAGCCGCAGCAAACAATGAGAGGGCAACGACCATTGCGGCAATCGGTTCTGCTTTACCATGACCGTACGGATGGTTCTTATCCCTCGGTTTTAAAGCAATCCGAAGTCCACTCACAACAATCAAAGAGCTAACAACATCCGAAGCAGACTCGATTGCATCGGCAATTAATGCATATGAATTGCCGAAGAAGCCGGCGATTCCTTTAATCAATGCCAGTGCGGCATTAACAATAATGCCGATGATTGCGGAACGTATTCCTTTTTCTGCCGGATGAATCATGATAGAAGAAGATAATCAAAAATGAGGAAGAATCGGAGATGAGAATTACAGTTTTTGCGCTATAATAATCGAAAGATCGTCAAACGGAGTAGAAGTGCCGATGAAACGGTCAACATCGCGTAAGATAGCTGCTCCAATCTGTTCCGGGGTACCACTCACTGTGGAAAGAAGATTAATCAATCGGTCTTTGCCGAAAAATTCTCCCGTTTCATTTTTCGCTTCGGTTAATCCGTCTGAATAGAGAATGAAACGATCACCGGCGTTGAGATCAGCTCTCTGTTCTGTGAAAGTAATCGTCCGAGCGAGACCGAGTGCGGCATCACCTTTCACACATTCTTTTGTTGTCGACCCACGGACGATCAGTGCGGGAAAGTGTCCTGCGTTGACAAATGTGATTGTTCCGTTTTGTTCTGAACATTCTGCATAGATAAGCGACGAAAAAATATGCGAAGGACTATCGCGATGGACAATGGAATTGATTTTTCCAATCAGTTCCGGAAGGGAATGGATCTCTCCGGCAAGTGCACGGATTGTTGCCTGAAGCTTAGCTGTGATCAGTGCAGCGTGCAATCCTTTTCCCGCAACATCCGCCATGACAATACTGAATCGTTCTGAATCCGATTTTAAAAAATCAACCAGATCGCCGCAGACTTCATTTGCCGAGCGAGTGTACAACCACAAATTCCATCCCTTTACTTTTGGCATTCGTTCGGGCATCAACGACTCCTGGATTTTTCTTCCCGCTTCCAGCTCATCGTGAGCAAGAAGTTTATCCTTCAACTCCAGCAGAATCACCAGCACAAGCAAACCTCCCCCAAAGATAGCATTAAAATCGAGGCTGACGGAATTTCTACCACCGAACGAAGCTTGCACTCTCACAAGAAAAACTATTCCAATAATGAACATTATTTGTCTTGCAGGGGAAAGCTTTTGAAACATTGCCCGCAAAATCCAGCCGAATAGATACATCGAACGTTTGATATGCTTCATGTGCTTCAGCCGTTCGTGTTGTTCGTCGGTGAGATAAAACTCGGTTACCTCTTTTGAGCTTTTTCGAAAAGAATGGTACGCCTTTGATGTCGTGAGGTCGCTCTGAAGATTGTTGAAGAGATCGGTGATATTCTTGGTTTGCTTTCTAAACATAGCGTAAGATACGGTAAAAAGGGGAAAATGTTCATCCTTAGGGAGAGATTATTCGTTATTCCGGCGACCTGTCCGCCGTAATTTACTTTGAGGCGGAAAACTGGTCTAAAGGACTCCTTTGGAGAATCCAGATTCTTTATTTTTTCTTTTTTGCTTTCTTTAGATATTCAATCATCTTTTCCGCTGTGAACCGCTCTCCCTTTTTTGCCGGATTGTTCTCTGTCTTTTGGAGGAATGTGGTATACATTTGAATCGCTGTCTGGTGTTCCGACAGATTCAAATACGCCGTTCCCATAAAATAGTACGGATCGATGAGATCCGGATTTACATCCAAGGCACGCTGATAGGCTGCAATAGCTTTTCTCCATTGCGTCTTTTCAAGATGGTATGCCGCAATGTCGTTGTAAGTATAGGCGATAATTTCCGGATGCATTACGCGCACCGCATTATTGTACGCATGGATCACTAATTCCGGCATCTCCATCTTTTTATACACAAGCGCCAGGTTTCTGTAATACTGCGGATTCTCATCATCATTAAGGATGGCAAGTTGATAGGTCTCTGCCGAAGAGTCGTATTGTCCGGCAGAGTAATAGGCATATGCTAATTGTGCATAATACAAAGCATTGGTGGTATCCAAAGCGATGGCTCGTTTAAAGTACATTTTGGCATCCGAAAGCATTTCCAATTTTCGATAGCACTCACCAATCTGGAATTTCAGATCTTTGTTATCTCCCCGAAGTGAATCCGCTAATAAATAGTACGGCAGGGCATACGCATATCTTTTTTTTGCGCTGAGATAGTTGGAAATGCTAATCAGTGCCGGATAATAACGCGGATTTGTTGACAACGACAAACGGAGAAAGAAATAGGCAGAATCGGGTTCGTTCAAACGTTTTAAAGCTTCCGAGACATAATAGAGACTTAAAAAATCTCGCGGATTGCGATCGATCAGAGAAGAAAAAATCGCGATCTCTTTTTCCGGGTATTTTTTCTTTGCAGCGTAGGTTAATCCCAACTGGAAGCGGGCGGGAATATACGTACTGTCTATGGCAATACATTGTGTCAGTTGATCAATAGCATCGTCAAACAATCCGGACTGTGAAAGGAGCCGCGCATATTGATAGCGGTACTGCAATTTGGATGAATCGAGTGCGATGGCACGCTTCAAAAAATCTTGCGCGCGAAGCGGTTCGCTGAGAGCAGCGTAGCTCATGCCGAGAGAGAAGAGGAACTTTGCTGACAGAGAATCAATATTGTATTGCTTGGAGATCTCCATCAGTTTCCAATAGTTTCCTTCAGCATACAATGCAGCGGCGGTACTGTCTGCATTAATGCGTATGGATGAATTATTTTCTTGTCCAAATAGGAATGATGATACAAGGAGGAGAGCAACAGAATATCGTGTGAACATTTTTTCTCTAAGAAGATGAATGAATGGAGAAAGGGTACAAAAATTGAAGGTAAGAGGCAACCATCACAACAGACTTTCCAAATCTTTAAGATTTGGAAAGTCTTTACTTCAAAGATTAATTTCGTCTTGCATAGTTCCAGTCCATCATAGACGCTATTTTTATACGGTTTAAAACAAACGTTCCCAAACAGTTGCCCGTCGGAGTATTTGAGGCGGGGAGTTTGGGAACGAGAATTACATAACCCTAAACATTGGGCGGTCTATTACAATACTTCTGTCACTCTTGCCACAACCCCAAGGGGGATGGCTTCGCCATAATCTCCGTTTGATGTCTTTTATCTAACTTCGTTAAATTTGTCAAAATTATTTTTTTCTAAGATCAGAGCAACTTTCTTGATGAGCGATTGAAGCGTGCCGAGTCTATTGTTGACCGAATACAAAAGAAAAACAGTGATGTTATATTTGGTTAGATGTTGTTGGTGCCGAAGGTTCTTATCGAGCGTGATAAAAATATCAAAGTTGTTTGCGGCTAGGAGTGAAAGCAATTCTCCGTTTTTCTTTCCGTTCCATCCCATATCACGGACAGTGTGGACTTCAAAACCGGCGCCGAAGTCAATAGTGAGTTTTCGGGGAAGGTTCTCGTCAAGTAAAATTTTCATGCAAAACTTTTTCGGTGGTGAGCGTCTGTTTTGCCATTTCTAATACTTCAATAGCCTGCACTTTTGCAACGGAAGGGAAATCATCCAAAAATTCTTCCAATGTGTCGCCCCCTTCCCAGTAATCGAACAGTGTTTGAATGGGAACACGGGTTCCCATAAATACAGGTGTCCCGCCGAGAATTTCCGGATCAATATTTACTGATTTATATTTCATCGCTATTTTCTCCTCACAATCATCCCTCAAAAGTAAACACTCAATTATCGAAAGTCAAAAATACTTACACTTCATTCACTCTCGCCACAATAATCCCTGTCTGTTTGCTGTTCTTTGCAAGATAATCGTGTAACGGTTTCTCGGTGATCTGGACTTTCGAACCGGTGATCGGAGCGTGCATAAAGTGGAGTTTGCCGTCAATCTTTACCGCAACACCAGTGTGAGCAATATCCATCCCGGTGATGTTTGTTGTAATACCGATCAGATCACCATGGTTCACTTTGTCAGCGTACATGTGTACGTTACCCTTTGGTAAAAAATAATCTTTTCGTGCGTTGATCACATCTTCTTGTTGTTTAATAATCTTCAGGTTATCATCATCTGTTGCGAGGTTTTTGTAACTTTCGCGATGCTTTGTCATAAAATTAATCGGCTTCGGAATTTCAACGACATTCTTTTCGCCAAAAATATCCTTGGTGACAACTTTCATGATTCCTTTTTTCTCTCCGTTGAACCAATAATCGCTTGTATAGTGTAAACGGCTTGTGTATCCGTCAATTTTTCCTTCGCGGTAGCGGAGAAACTGCAACTGTGCCATATAATCTTCGAATGTTGTCTTTTTCATCTTAATGCAGCGAGCGAGGGTAACGCAGTTTTCGTAGAAGGTGACGCAATCCAATGCGCGGAGGTTCACCACTAATTTTTCTTCTGCTTCATCTTCCAGCGAGTGGGCAAGATAATCGGTACCGATGAATGATTTTCCGATTTCAACCATTACATCGCCGATCGGCTTGCCTGCCAATGATTGTGCAACGGCAAAATCGAATTTCATTTTGCAAATCTGTTCGTCCGTAAGATCTTGCATAAAGGCTCCGAATAATGATGTCGGAAGTGAAGTAGCAATGGCTGCGAGCGAGGATGATGCGATGAAGTTTCGTCGATTCATAAAAGACCCCTATAAATATTCCATTGAAGTGCTTGTCATTCTGACGTCGAGCGTAGCGAGACGGAAGAATCTGAGAGAAACTTGCTCAGATTCTTCATCCCGCATTTAGTAAAAATTATGAGCGGGATTCAGAATGACAATGATGAAAGAGTTTTCTTAAAATGCCGGTTCATTACTGACCGGAGGAGCATAATCATCAAACGTTGGAAGAGCGAGATTCTCAAATCGCGCATATTGATTGACGAATGCCAATTCCACTTCGCCTGTCGGTCCGTTACGCTGCTTGCCGATAATGATTTCAGCAATACCTTCCGCGGATGAGCCGTCATCGCGTGTTAATCCGAATTTTTCCGGGCGATGAATAAAGAGCACAACGTCCGCATCCTGCTCGATAGCGCCCGATTCGCGTAAGTTGGAAAGCATTGGCCGTTTATCGGATGACGTTTCGACTGCACGATTTAGTTGCGATAGTGCAACAACAGGAATATTAATTTCTTTAGCAAGCGCTTTTAAAGACCGCGAGATTTGCGAAATTTCCTGCTCGCGGCTTTGGGCGTTTTTCGGCCCTGCCATCAATTGTAAATAATCGATAATGATCATGCTAATATCGTGTTCCGCTTTTAACCGGCGCGCTTTTGCGCGAAGTTCAAGAATGGAAAGAGCGGGAGTATCATCAATAAAAATTTTTGCGTTATAGAGTTTTCCAATACGAGTGCTCAAGTTACGCCATTGTTCTTCCGGCAATCTGCCTGTGCGAACGCTCTGCGCATCAACGCGCGCTTCCGCGCAAATAAGACGAAGAACCAATTGCTGAGTAGACATTTCCAGAGAGAAGAAACCGATCGATTTTCCGTGGTCAATAGCCGCATTACGTGCGAGAGAAAGTACGAACGCTGTCTTTCCCATAGAAGGACGGGCGGCAACAATAATCATATCCGAATTTTGGAATCCACCCGTCATCGCATCCAGCGCAGTAAAACCAGACGGGACGCCGGTGACGCCGCTGTGTTTGCCGTGGATACTTTCGAGCATTTCCATGGTTGAAAAGACCGCTTCTTTCATCGGTACAAAAGTCTTTTTCATTCTCTTTTCGGAGATTTGGAAAATTTTATTTTCCGCTTCATCCAAAAGATCCAGCGCATCATCCTGTTCATTAAAAGCACGACTGGTAATTTCCGTACTGGTGGAGATGAGATTCCGAAGGAGAGCCTTTTCCAAAACGATCTTTGCGTGATATTCCACATTCGCGGCAGATGTTACGCGCATTGTCAAATCGGAAATGTAGAGAGGACCGCCGACACTGTCCAACTTTCCGGCACGGCGAAGTTCTTCCACAACAGTGATGGAATCCGCCGCTTCGTTTTTTTCGAACAGGGAGATGATTGCTTTAAAGATCTCCACATGAGCAGGTTTATAAAATGCATCCTCGTCCAGGATTTCGAGCGAATGGGAAATTGCCTCTTTTTCCATCAGCATTGCTCCCAGCACGGACATTTCCACATCCATTGCCTGCGGTGGTACGCGTCCTGAAGATTGTTCTATATTTTGGTCAGCCATAATTTCAATGATCAGTGAACATTAATCAATTACCTTATTCCTGAATCAGGAACGACTGTATGCTGATTGATTATTGTTTATTGTTAATTGTTTCATCATACATTTTTCTCAGCTTCTGCACATCTTCCCATGTTGGGCGTTTCCAGTTCGGATTTCTCAACAGTGCTGCGGGATGATACGTAACAAACGTCGGTACGCCATGATAATTGTGAACAGATGCGCGCAAATTAGTGAGAGACTCTTCTGTTTTTAACAATGTCTGCGCCGCTGTGAGTCCGAGACAGAGAATAAATTTTGGTTTGATCAGCTCAATCTGTTTCCACAAATACGGTTCGCACTGTTCCACTTCGTCCGGATGAGGGCGGCGGTTTTCCGGCGGACGACATTTTAAAATATTTGCGATATACACTTCTTCACGTTTAAAATTAACTGCTTCTAAAATCTTATTCAGCAATTGTCCCGCACGTCCTACGAATGGTTCGCCTTGCTTATCTTCATCTGCTCCCGGCGCTTCACCAATCACCAGGAGATCTGCTTTTGGATTGCCGACGCCAAAGACAAACTTCGTCCGTGTAGTACCAAGTCTGCACTTTGTGCAGTTACAGATATGCCTGTTCAGATCGTCCAACTTTACATCGGATTGCCACGGTTCGTTAGATTTTTTTTGTGTTTGAACAATGTTGATTGGTTCTGGTGGAGTTTCGATCTTCTTTTTTGCAGCCATAGGTTCTTCTTTTTTTTCGGCAATTGCGGTTAGTGATGTTTTTGTTACTATCGTTTCATGATAGAGGGAATTGCCGAACAACAGTTGTTCCTGCTGTAAAAATCGCTGTGCGTCTGATAAAATTTTTTCGATTTCAGATTCAGGCATGTGATAAGAAAATTTTATGCTTTCGTGCCTTTGTGGCTATACAATTGTCTTTATGTGATTCAAGATCTCCACGGCAACATCAAACTTCGGCATTTTTGGAAGTTTCTTCACCGTTCCTTTGCGATCGATCAATGTAACGACATTTGTATCGGTACCGAACGCAGCTCCTTTATCTTTTGTTGAATTCAACACAATTAGGTCAAGATTTTTCTTCTGCAATTTTTGTTGTGCGTTGGCAAGTTCGTTTTCCGTTTCGAGGGCAAAACCGACAAGAATCTGTTTTTTTGATTTTTTCTCACCAATCGATTTTAAGATGTCTGGAGTCGATCGGAGCTCAATCGTCATTCCGGCTGAGTGTTTTTTGATTTTCTCTTTCGCCTGTGTTACGGGGGAATAATCCGCAACAGCGGCAGACATGATTATCACATCCTGTTTTTTTGCGTGTGCCATCACAGCGCTGTACATTTCTTCCGCAGTTTCAACATCGATCCTTTTCACATTCTTTGGTGTTCCAAGCGTAACTGGTCCACTTATTAACGTTACGTCGGCGCCGCGCAGAGCAGCCGCGTTAGCAATGGCAAATCCCATCTTACCGGAAGAACGATTACCGATGAATCGAACAGGATCGATTGGTTCATGCGTCGGTCCGGCGGTGATGAGAATCTTTTTCTTCTTCAAATCCTGCGGCGTTTTTTGGAGAACATCATTCACATACTCAACAATTGTTTCCGGTTCCGGTAATCGTCCCATGCCAACAAGACCGCTTGCCAGTTCGCCGCTTTCGGGTAAAATAATGAAGCATCCTCGCGCACGAAGCGTTGTCAGATTATCCTGTGTTGCAGGGTGTTCCCACATGTCCAAATCCATTGCCGGCGCAATAATTAACGGAGCGCGAAGGGCAAGAATAGTGGAGGAGAGAGCATCTTCAGCATAACCATGTGTAATATGAGCAATAGTATTCGCGGTGGCGGGAGCAACAAGCATCACATCGGCCCAGAGACCAATATCGATATGTTTCACACCGAGATTAGTCGAACCTTTTTTGTTTTCCGGCCAGAGGGAAACAACAACTTCTTCCTGCGAAAGCGTTGAGAAGGTAAGCGGGGTGACGAATTCGGTTGCCGACGGGGACATCATGACGCGAACGTTCGCACCGGCTTTTTTCAGGAGCCGAACAACGGTGCACATTTTGTAGACGGAAATTCCGCCAGTGACACCAAGAGCGATATTTTTGCCGGCCAGCATGGGGAAAAAGGTAACACCATCCAGATTGATAAAAACCTGGATGGTGTCGATGAGAAAAATTATTTCTTTACTTCGGGTTCTTTATAGCGAAATTCGAGTTTATCTTTCATCAACTCGTCAATCGCTTCTTCGGTCGGTTTTGGACGAGCTTCAAATTCCAAGCTGACTTTCAACTGGTCTGGATTGGAGATTTCTTCATCCATGTCGTCATTCGCATTGGGAAGAGCGACAAGATTTTCAATGCGCTGTGAGAATTCCATCTTTGTCTCTTCGTTAATCTGACGAGCTCGTTTGGAAAGAACCACGATCGCTTCGTACACATTCGCCGCTTTTGCTTCAAGATTTTTTATCTCGAGGGTTTTAATTGCCATTACCGTTACCTCTATTGTGTTATGATGTAATATGTTTCGTAATTATCGAATTTACTTCTGCTATTGCTTCCTCTAACGCGTCGTTTACCACCTTCGCGTCGAATTGTTTTCCTGTTTCCATCTCCATCGCCGCACGCTGCAGCCGCTTTTGGATCTTCTGATCATCTTCTGTCTTGCGGTTTCGCAAGCGCTGCTCTAATACTTCTAAACTAGGCGGTGCGATGAAGATTAAAACACTTTCCTTCGGATACATATTCCGTATGGAGAGCGCTCCTTTGACATCCACATCGAACACCATCGAATGTCCTGCCGCTAATGACCGATCGACCTCGCGCTTTAATGTTCCGTAATGATTGTCGAAGAAAAACTCGTGTTCGACAAATCCTCCGCTGGCAATCAGATCTTCAAACTCCTGTTTCGAAAGAAAGAAATAATCCTTTCCATTCACTTCCCCGGGGCGCATTCCGCGTGTCGTCGCAGAAACAGAAAATTCAAATTCCGGATGTTTCTTCAGCAGCGGCTTGATGATGGATGTTTTACCACCACCGCTGGGTGATGCAAATGCAAAAAGTTTTGCTGAACTCATCGATGTTTCAAAAATTCTTCAATTGTTAACCCGATATCTTTAGCAATTTGCCGCAACAATATAGGGGAAATATCTCTACCTTTGTGAAACGGAACCGTAGTCATACGCCCGTCGGCATGTTGAAATTGCTTATGGGAACCCTTTTGACGAATTTCAATAAAACCGATGGATACCAAAATTTTTATAACTTCTGTCGGCCTGAGAACAGGAATGTTGCTCATACCGTAATCATTTGTGTCCCGATAAATTCGGCTTCAAGCTTAGGTTCCCCGCCCTCTAAAATCATCTCGACAACTTCTTGAAGATTATTCTTCAATTCGTCGAGTGTTTCTCCCTGCGAATGTGCCCCCGGAAATCCGGGGATGTATCCGACAAACAATCCTGTATCAGAATCTTTTTCAAGAACAGCGGTGAATGTTTTCATTCTCTACCTCCGTTATTCAATATTCTGCAGTTGCTCTCTGATTTTTTCCAATTCTTCTTTGATGCTAACGACGATATGGGCAATCTCTACATCGTTGCATTTTGAGCCGATTGTGTTTGCTTCACGGTTCATTTCCTGTATCAGAAAGTTCAGTTTGCGCCCTTCGGATTCCTTCGATTGCAACGCTTCAAGGAAAAACTTATTATGACTGCGGAATCGGACACATTCTTCCGTCACATCCAGTTTTTCGGAAAGGATAGCGATCTCCAATTCCAAACGCTGATTATTAATGATACTCTTATCTTCCACCAGCTGCAACACCCGATCATTTAACCGTTTACGCTCTTCGGGGATTCGTTTTTTTGAGAGCTGTTCAACCGTATCAATATTCTTGTTGATCTTTTGAATCCGTTCTTTTGAATCACGCGAGAGTTCTGCTCCCTCTTTTTCCCGCATCTTTTTTAGCGAGTCTACAGCTTTTGACAGTGCCTGCTGGAACACTTTCCATTCTGTTTCATCTTCTTGCACTTCTTTCGTCTCAAAAATTTCAGAGAAATGGAGCAGGTGTTCAAGGCTTACAGGAGCTTTAATCTTTGCCGTCTTACGCAATTGCTCAAGTACGGTATAAATTTCTTTTGCTCGCTTTTTATCAACAGCAATCGGAAGTTCGCCATCACTTTCATCTTCTTTTATTACGCTTAACGAAATCTTTCCGCGGGCCACCTTGGACTTGATGAGTTCTTTGATCTCATTCTCGCGTTGGGAGATTGTTCTTGGGGCGCGGGTTGAGATCTCTAAAAAGCGGTTGTTCACACTGCGAAGTTCTACGATAAATGTGACCCCTTTTGAGGAAGCCTCACCTTTACCGAAACCGGTCATACTTTCGATCATAGTCAGAAAACGATTAATCTTCCGAAGTCATCAAGACAACGCAAGCGTGTATATCCATTGATAAAAAAACCTTTAGAGAATTACTCCAAAGGCCGAGATTTTCTATACAAAAATACGAAAAATCGAAAGGGCAGACAAGAAAAACCTTTCCACCCCAATTCACAGGTTATCCACATTCTTTTGGGTGAGAAAGGCAAGAATATTTAGTGTTTTTGAAGATATTTTACTACGGTTGATAACTTCAACGAACGTAGCGATGAAAAATAAGGAGTTATAACCGACGGTATAATGATTTGGATTATATGATCTTGAATTTAGTAGAAGATTATATTATCCGTTTTCAAAAACAGCTCGGAAATTGAATCTTGATAAGAGGGCATTCGTTTAGTATTATCAAAGGAACAACTTCCGCTATACATTTTTTATTGATCCATCACTTCGAATTTACCTATGGAACTACAATTTATTGGCGCTGCCCGCACGGTTACCGGTTCAATGCATCTGCTTCATGTCAACGGAAAACAAATTTTGCTTGATTGCGGTATGTTTCAGGGGCGACGAGCGGAGACCTATGAACGGAATAAAAATTTTCCTTTTGATCCAACAACAATTGATGCTGTTGTACTTTCTCATGCTCATATCGATCATGCCGGCAATCTTCCCAATTTGGTAAAGAATGGATTTGCAGGGAAAATTTTTTGCACTCCTGCTACCGCTGATCTTTGCCGGATTATGCTGATGGACAGCGCACACATCCAGGAGAAGGATGTTGAATTTGTCAATAAACGAAGGGCGAAAAAAAGACTACTTCCGATTGAACCACTCTATAATACTGAAGATGTTCAGCCGATGCTCGATTTGCTGGTGGAAATACCATATAGAACGGACTTTGAAGTACTCAACGGAGTTTCGGGAAAATATTTTGATGCCGGGCATATCCTCGGGTCAGCTTCCGTTCATCTGACGATCGAGGAAAAAGGGAAAAAGACTTTTCACCTTGGATTTACCGGCGATGTCGGCAGACCGAATCTTCCCATTCTGCGCGATCCTGAATTTATGGGAAATGTTTCTGCCCTCATATGCGAAAGTACATATGGCGGAAAACTCCATGCACCGCCTGAGGAGTCTTCCAAAAAATTATTAGAAGTGGTGAAACGGACGATGGATCGGGGAGGGAAGATTATTGTTCCGTCGTTCAGCGTCGGAAGAACGCAGGATCTGGTTTACCAATTAAATAATTTAAAGAACGAAGGATTACTTCCAGACATCCCGGTGTATGTGGATAGTCCTCTCTCCATGAAGGCAACGGAGATTTTCCGTAAACATCCCGAATGTTTCGACGAAGAGACAAATAAAATCTTAAAAAGTGATGACGATGTGTTCGGATTTGAACGATTGCATTTTATCCGCGAGGCAGAGGAGTCCAAAACGTTAAATGATAAGCGGGAACCATGTATGATTATTGCTGCTTCGGGAATGTGCGAAGCGGGGCGTATTGTACATCATCTAAACAACAACATTGAAAATCCGAACAACACTGTGTTGATTGTCGGTTACCAGGCGGAACACACGTTAGGGAAGAAAATTGTTGATAGAAATCCGGAGATTTCCATCTTTGGTGAAGTGAAAAAATTGAATTGCGAAGTGGTGGTAATGAATTCTTTTAGCGCTCACGCAGATAATAACGAATTACTCGGTTATATGGCGCCATTCGACAAATCGATGCTGAAGAATATTTTTCTTGTCCATGGCGATCTGGAGCGAGCGGAACGGTTTGCGGCTTCCTTAACGGAGAATAAATTCAAGCAGATTGATATTCCGGAGCGAATGCAAAAATTTGAACTGTAACAACACTATCGTTTGATATTTTTTTCGTAGATTGTGATCCAATCCTTTGCGGACATTTTTCCCGCCAATTCGCCGATCAGTTTAATCGGTATCTGATCAGGTTTTTTAAAGCGAAGACAACTCTTTCCCATATCAATTTTGGTTTTGACCAATTTTGAATATTCCTTTGTAAACCAATTGAGCAACTTCTTGTCGGCATACATTCCCATATGATAAACCGCAATGAAGTTTTTCTGTGACGCAATGTTCATAAAGGGAAGTGGCAGTTTCGGGTTGCAATGATATCCATCCGGATACATTGAATGGGGAACGACGTATCCAAGCATTCCATAATTCATCACTTCCACAAATCCTTTCGGAAGATTTTTGAGAATAACTTTCCGCAGTTCCATCATTACCGGTTTCCGTTCTTCCGGCAGGTTTGTCATATATTCCTCTGGTGTAAGCGCAGCGGATTGCATATACGAATTATGTTTTGTGGAAGGAGAAATTGTTTATTGATGCGTTGTCATTACCGAAGTTGAAAATGTGTATTACAACGTTTTTTTCTTTCGTCGGATTATTTTTTGTACCGATTTCTTTTTTGAGGGGACGCGCACTTTCTTTTTTGGCAATTGTTCCAGGATACCTCTCATGTCGAAAAATGCCCACATTCCTTCGATCTGCCCATTCTCTATATAAAAGATATCCGTTCCGGTAATGGAACTGTGTTTGTGAGTCGGTTCGATTTCTCGAAACGCATGTTCGTGGGTTCCCGTCATCCTCCACACCACCACTACCTGATTATCTTCGGCAATTTCATTTTCGATCGAAAAATACAGGTCGGGAAAAGCATTCCGCGCCGAAGCAACAAAATCATAAATCCGTTCCGGCATACCCCGCATTGGTTTCATGGCGGGACCGGAAAAAATAAACGAGGGGGAAAAAAGTTCCTTAATAAGATCGTAATTCCCCTTATTCAAAACCTCAGTAAAATAACGGCGAACGAGAGATTTATTTTTCTCAGGCATAGCACCTCCCCAAGAACTGTTACGCGAAAAGTAACAAAGTTCGGATAGAGGAGCAAGCTATTTGACAAGGTAAAATACCCTTTGTTCACGGCTGATTTTTAACATTTACAGTTCATATTCTACCCCGAAGATTGGTAGGAGATTCCACTGATAAATGGTATTCAGTTTATTCTCTTTCTCATTCCAAAAATAGGTAGCCACATTTTTTTGATTGTACACATTCCATGCACTAAGATAGAGGACGAGATTGGAGTGTTCAAAATGGAACCGTTTATCAAATCGAACATTCATGGAATGATATGCAGGATAGCGTGATCCATTGATCTTGTTGCTGTTGAATATTCCTCGTTTCAGTTGAGAGGATTGTGTTAAATCGAACGGAGTGTACGGAGTTCCTCCGGCATAGATCCATCGCGCGCTGAACTCCCACTCCGAATTTGGTTTATATCCCCCTTCAGCGCTAAGGATGATACGATTGTCGAAAACCCGATTTCTCCAGACATCATCCGCCCCTTTATATTCTGTTCGAAACAGTGTTGCACTTACAATTCCATAAAAATCCTTCGCGAGTTTTTTTTGAAGTGTTAGTTCAATACCGCGCGAACGCGCCTTACCGTCATTGCTTAACGGTTTGTGATGAAAATATAATCCGTTACGATAGAAGATCTCATCCACAAGGAAGAGAGATGGATCTGAAGGATCGACCGGAAAATCATAATATTCCTTTTGATAGATTTCCACACTTGCTTTGGCAGCTTCGCCGAGGATATGATCAATACCGACAATGTAATGGACTGCGTACGGATCATGAAGAGATTTGTTCGCTGCAGATTGTACAAGGAGCGACAGCGGCATATTTTGATAGTACATACCCGATGCAAGTTTGAAAGAGGTGAGATCGTTCAGTTGATAGGAAAGAGAAAGTCGTGGAGAAACAGTAACTCGATCATTAAAAGAAAAATAATCAGCTCGAGTACCGATTGTCGCCGTTAATCCTTCAAACAGTCGGACGATGTATGTGAAAAATGCGCCTATCTTTACTTCGTTAACATTATTTCCGATGGAGGCGGGTGTTGTTGAATCACCGAATGCGGTTGAATATGCACCAAATGCATTATCATATGTTTGCATCAACTGTTTTGCTTCCCCGCCAAACTCCAACGAATGTGATTCTGAGATTCGAAGGTGATTGCTATTTCGGATGCCGATGGAAGCTTCCGTTGAATGATTCCTCACCAGAGGCAATCCAGTGTTGGTTTCAAAAAAATCTTCTTGCGCTATTGTTGCTTGATAACCAACTGTAGTCATTGAATAGAAATTACCACTCCACAAAGCTCTCCATGCAATACCTCCGGCGGTTTGATATATATCCTGATTGCCATAATAGAGCATATCATTTTCCTCGGCAACACTTCGTGTTGGATTGTTGTGATCGTCTCCGTTGATGAAAATAAGACTGAGTTTGTGTTGTTGTGAAAGATCGTAGGTGATCTTTCCTTGTATGTCGCCATATCGCGGTACAACCGATGTTCCGATATCGAAGATCTTTACGACATAATCCAAATAACTTCGTCTGGCGGAAAGAAGGTACGATCCTTTTTCTCCGATCGGTCCTTCCACAACGCCCCCGAATCCCATAATACTCAGATCGAACTGTCCGTCAAATTCATTCCTGTTTCCTTCCCGCATTTTTAAATCGAGAATCGAAGAAAGTTTGTCACCATACGCCGCAGAAAATCCGCCGGTATAAAAATTCACTTCGTCGATGAGATCAACATTTATCATTCCAATCGGTCCTCCGGTTGCTCCTTGTGTGGGGAAGTGGTTGATGTTGGGAATTTCGATGCCATCAAGATAAAAAGCATTTTCCAACGGACTTCCGCCGCGGACGATAAGACTGTTGGATTGGTCATTCACTTTTGCCAGACTTGGCAGAGTCATAATCACCCGGCTGATGTCGCCGCCGGAACCAGGTGCACGACGAATTTCTTCAGCGCTGAATGATGTAATGCTCAGCGGCTGAACATCATTTTGTTGAAAATATCCGGCGGTGATTGTTACTTGTTCCGATTCGAGTGCCTGTTCAAACAAGGATCCGGAGACTGTTGTGATCCGCTGTGAACGGATGATAATATCTGTCTTTGTTGCGGTGGCATAGCCCACCATTCGCATTTGCACAGAGTAATTTCCCACAGGTACATTCTTGATTGAAAATTTCCCATCTGTATCGGTAATAGATCCAATGGTTGTATTCAAAAGAACGATATTTGCACCAATCAGCGGCGATTTGGTTGCGTGATCGAGGACAATTCCTTCGATGGTCCCAGTTAAATGCTGTTGCGAAAAAAGAAAAAATGAAGAAAGTATTAATACAAAAAATGATTTGAACAGTTGTTTCATTGTTTCTCCAAAACTATTAATCCATAATCGATGATCATTACAGAACAAAATTACGATATATCGCCGGAGTATTCGCTTTTACCGATGGGTTTGAACGTGGAAAGGTGGTTCAGTCCGATTGGGATGAACGGGAGAGATAAATATCCGCAAACGCTGAAGAGTATCACGGATATTTTTCTGCATCTTTTAGCGCAATCGATGAAAGAAAGTTTTTAATCCTCTATTTCAAAAATACAAGTTTTCGGGTTTGTATAAATGTGCCTGCCTGTATTCTATAATAATAGATCCCACCCGAGAGATGTGGAGTCCATTGTACTTGATGTGTTCCTGGATCGGTCACTTCATTGATGAGTGTTACTACATGTTGACCAAGAACAGTAAAGATCTGTAATGTTACGTGCGAAGAAGCAGGTACATCAAACCGAATTGTTGTGCTCGGATTAAAAGGATTGGGGTAATTTTGATACAGTGTGAATTGTTGTGGTACAACAGATGATTGTTGAACAAGCGATGGAGTATGACGTATGAGGCGAATATCATCCAGCCAAATTTCTTTTCCGAGAAAGCTGCTTTGTTCCGCCACAATTTCGAAACGGTCGATCGCTTTCCAATCGAACGCGCCAATGGGATTATACCAAATGCTGTCCCATGAACCATGTTCGGTAAATGATGAAAGTGGAATTTGAACGTGATGCCAGGAGTTGTCCCAAGGTACAGTTGCGGCATTCATTGTCTTTCGCATTCGCCAAGGATGATCGGAGGGGCCTGTTTTGGTATCGATAAAGCGAACGTCGAATTGCAGTTCCGGTACACCGTTTCGCACACGAAATTCCAATGCATATCCCGAGTCCTTAAGAATGGAAAGATCTTTATTTGGAAGAAAATTAAATCCGATATGTTGGTACTGCAGCGCATCGTTCCAGCGGATGCAATATTTTCCTTCCGCCGGTACATCGGTTGAATAAAAATCCAATGTGGTACTTGGAGAATTATGCGATTTTAATATATGCGCACCAATGTAATCTCGATACAGATCAAATCCTGTTGTATCAGGAGTGATGGTGAACTGTTTCTGCGGAGGAACATTGAAACCGAGAGCAGAGACCAACGGAATATTCAGATCATACTCGAACAATTCCTGCGATCCGGATTTGAATAGACCAAAGCCCCCTTGATAATCCCACATGGTCCAACCAATTCCCTTTTCTTGTAAGTACGTCCGGATTAGCTCGTACCATATTACTCGATCCTGATTATTGCTGTTGGGAATATAGACACCGAACTCACCGCAAAAGAGAGGGACATTCCGGTTGCTTTGAAAATTTGCTGCAATATCGATGAGCGATTTTACTTTAGCGACTGTACCGTTAGCAGCGTAATTGTTAAAATCATTTTGCACCCATGTTCTGACTAACGCGGGAGGAAATGGAGGCATGTGTGTCACATCATACGGAAACGGAATACCGGTCAACGGAACAAGTGATGGATTTGCCCAGCTTGCCCCTTGATGCGTGAACAGAAACGGGTCATAAAAATGAAACGTATAGATCAGATTTGTATCTGCATACGCGGTCATCAGATTGAGATTGTGGTAACTATTCCACCCGGCGGGACCGACGATGATGGTATGTTTCAAATCAATGGAACGGATGGAATCTATGACCACTTTCTGGATAATGTTCCAGACATCATCACCAATTCCGTGCGGTTCGTTTAATATTTCATAATAGACCAACTTAGAACGATGCTTCATATGTTCAGCAACTTGTTTCCATACTGGAACAAGAATATTTCCAACATGCGGCGAGGTATTCACGGCAGGATCGAAACTATGATTATCAATAATAATATGAAGACCGAGTTCTTCCGCCCAGTCTACAGCCGCATCAAGAAAATCGAATAGCAGAGGATCGACAATATATGCCGGGCTTCCGCTTGTCATGGAATGCATATTTATGGGAAGTCGGATGACATCGCAGCCAAGAGATTTGATATTGGCAAAGTCCGTTTTGGTGTACTTTGAAAATTGAATATCGCGTGCGTTTGCTTCTTGAAACCAGTTGGTGAGATTGACACCGCGCGAAAAGGGGAGTTGACCCCCGTGAAGGAGAGAAAGTATGAAGAAAATAGAAAAAATAAATTTTATCATGGTAATCTGTGGCGAAAAAAACGTTAATTATTTATTCGCCGATAGTCGACAACAACAATTTTTTTCTGTATTCGGAAGGGGTGACGCCGGTTTGTTCTTTGAACAATGTGTTGAATGTGGCTTTGGAATTAAACCCTGCATCGAAAGCAATGGAGAGAATTTTCAAATGTTGTTTGGAGCGATCTGCAAGATCCTTCTTCGCCTCTTCCAGGCGATATCCGTTTACGAAATCATAAAAATTCTTTCGGAGTTTTGTATTGATTACTTCTGAAAGATTGTGCGGCGAAACGGATAACTCTTCCGACAATTCCGTAAGCGTCAGAGAGCTGTTGCGGTAGATCTTCTTTTCTTCCATCAACCGAAGGAGCGATTGAAGATATTGCCCCGCCGTTTCATCGGAAAGTCCCGAGCGTTGATATTTTGCTCCATTGTTTTCATCCTGAGTGATTTCAATTTCTTCTACCACGTGCATCACTTTCTCCACCGAAGGATCGGAGAAGATTTCCGACTTCATCAATCCGAAAAACCCCATAGCATACACATAGATGGCAAAAACAACGGAGACAAAAACGTAGTTGGAAAGATTGATTCCCTGCGTCATCAGCGTATCTTCAACCAAAAACAATATCCAAGCGGAGAGCATCGCCAGCGTGGTGTTGCGGAGCCAGTTCATTTGCAGCTGTTCAATAGAAGAGAGAACTTCTTTCAACTGTTTGTTAAAGCGGATAATCAAACGGAGTCCGGCTGCAACGTAGAACAATCCCTGAGCAATCAACAGCCAATTAAACAGACGCAAAAAGAATGGGGCTGTATCGGGAGTAGCGGCTGTTGCCTCGGAAAAATCAACGAATCCGAAGACAAATGCTATCAGTAGTGCAGATTCAAAGAGGAGAAACAAGGCAAAATGGATCCAATCACCCGGAGCTATATGTGTTTGCCTTCGCAGCAGATATTTGGTATAGAGAAACTGCAGAGGAGAAGCGGTAAGGGGAATTCCGACAATAACAAAAACAAATGGAATTATCTGATAAACACCTGCGTCTTGAATAAGCAGGTGAATAGAGATTACCGTAAAACAGAATAAGAGCGCAGCCAGGAATCTGTTGGCAAACAACGCACGGTGTTTTTGAAAAATGAGCACTGCCAGCAGAAATGATTGCGATGCGGCCACGATGAGAACAATATTCACAACGTTCAATTCCATATGGAAAGATAACTGGAATTGCCAGGAACTACAATACAGAAAAGAACACACTCTGTAAGAGGAGTTATATGAAATGATTTATACTGTGAAGCGAGTGTTTGATGGGAAAGAATGGAGTTTAACACAAAACAGTCGCCATGTAACTAGAACCCATCTTAAAAATGAAACTATTGCCATCCTGAACGGAGCGAAGGATCTGAGTAAGCCACAGAATTTTTTTCAAAAAAATGTGCAACGAAGCCCCGTTGTTCGGTTCCGCGTTTGGGAATCCCGCAAGGCGGAATCTCAAAAAACGGGAGGTGCCGTGCATATAAAAAACTTATCGGCAAATCTGATACTATTTTCAGATTCTTCAGTATGACCGTTGTTTTTGTGTTTTTGAGATTCTAGATGATAATTCCATTCTTCGGTTTGTTTTCTTTTTAATAGAGCAACTAACAATTGATCTCTCACATGACTTATTTTTTATCTAATACTCTGATTTCTAAATATCTCACCTTAATACTTCACATCTCCCTGACGTTCTTTTGCTTTGGCATCCCACGTTGGCAAGACAGTTTTCTTCCACTCATTTTTCTCATTAATCAATTTGGGAATATTTAATCCGATGAATGCCTGCGCTTTTGCTTTGGTAGAGAGATCGGGCATTTGCACTATTGGTGATGCGTTGTGTTTTATCAGCACTTGTGTAATAAACCGTCGTGCCTCTTCTGCTCGTTGAATTGATGTTCCAAGCACTCGTGCACCTTCCAGAGGAGAGTGGAAGCCCACTGCATTTGCTGCTGACACCCAATCCCAACGCCATTGTGCCGAGCGGATAAGTTTTAATGCGGGAACCAGTTCGGAAGAATCTGCACCCGCATTGTACGCAGCCGCTGCTTCAATGTGTGCGGCCACAAGTGCTTTTTCTGCAAGGTGTTTTAATTCCATAATCTTGTCTTGTCTGTCGTTTACATTTTTTGTCAGTACTTGTTCGCTCTCGCGATGACAGACTTGACATGAGCCAGCGATATTTTCCAATGGAGAAGCAATCTTATGATTGGTGAATTTTACGCCCCCTTCGTTTTTGTACGGCATGTGGCAATCTGCACACGAAACACCCCGTTCGGCATGAATACCTGTGCGATACAATTCATAATCTGGATGTTGAGCTTTAAGAATGGGTGTTTTGCTGATTGTATGAACGAAATCAATATGACCAATCTGTTCATAATACGCTTCCATTGAGTCGGCAGAGAATCCTTTATCCCAAGGGAAGGTGAGATACTTTTCCACTTTTCCTTTGAAGTAGTATTCCACATGACACTGCGCGCAGACGAGTGAGCGCATTTCCTGACGCGTTGCGTTGTTGATATCTTTTCCTTGCCGCTGCCACGCTTCAGCAAGTGCCGGGCGTGTGATTCGCAGATTCATTGTTTTCGGATCGTGACAATCCTGACAGCCGATGTTGTTCACAATCTCATGACCGAGAGAATCCCAATGTCCTTTATAAAAATTTGCCGGTCCTATTTTGTTCATAATGCGGGGAACATCCGGACTTTTACATGACCAACATGTAGCGGGCTGAGGAACAGCTGTACGAAGCGTATTTCGTATATCGCTAATGGCATAATAATGTCCGCGAGCCTGATTATATTCTCGAGAGAAAGCATATCCTGCCCACAAAATAACATTGAGCGGATCCTCTTCAAGCAGATCTCGTTTTTTGTTTCCTCCGTATTTGCTCAGGTATGTCGTGTCTTTTGTACTTTTATATGTTTCATATTCACGGGGATAATTTTCTCCCCACACCTCGTTGCGTGGTTCCCACTCCGCAATCGGTTTTGTTACTTGGTATTGCATCATTGCTTCACTGCGGCGTTCCATAATGGATGCACCCAGCCAGCCGACGAGAAATACAATGATGATTGTACCGCCGAACAGCACCCAAGCGGTCCACGGTTTTTTTTCGATAAGTTCAGTGATGTTCATAATAATGCTCCGCGATATAAAAGTATTTTTTGGGTGGCAGGTCGGCGTTAACGTTGACCTGCTCGATCATTATGTAGGTATTTTTTTATCCACGCTGGTGTCACATCGGACGGAATTGGAATACGTGCATATGGAACAGAAGCTAGACTATTTACGCGTCCATGTGGTGTTTCACGATGACATTCCCAGCAAAGTTTTCCGTCTCCATGCTGTTGTGCTTCAAGAGTGACAAATCTTTCGTTCACATTTTGAGTAAGTTGGGAATGACATCGGATGCAATTTTGTTGAACCACGGCAATCCCAGCATCATGAATATGAATCACTTGCGGCTCCATGCGGAACGTGAACATAAATGAATGTCGCGTACCATCCATTGCTTTAAATGCATATTTGCTGACGACATTATTGTGTGGGACATGACAGTCATTACAAACAGTCACTCGTGCATGACTGCTTCGTTCCCATGTTGCAAACTGCGGCGCCATCACGTGACAGTTCATGCAGGCGCGGGGATCGTCGGATAGGTATGACGTGGCATTACCAACATACAGCACCAGCAAACCGAGTCCGAACAATGTTCCTACTGTTATGAAAACAGGAATACGCCACTGTTTCGGCGGCTTCAGGGCGTGGATAAGTGAAATGATAAATTGCTTCATCGGTAGTGTACGGTGTTGAAATGATCTTCAATATGCACGTGAATATGGAAAATGTAAAGAAGATTCTTAATCGTTTGGCCCGTATTGCGGAACAGAACCGCGTGCATGATTGTAGAGCGGCGAATCAAGATTTTGAAAACGAAATTGGTATTCATCCTTTGAAACCGAGTTTTTCCAGTGTCCGGTTAACATTCCCAATCCGGTAACCGCAATAAACACTCCTGCTACAAGTGTACCGAAGACCCACGGTGAAATTGAAGCAGACTTTTTTTTAGATCGAAGCACAAGGGTTTCTTTTACAGGACATTCTTCAACGCAGCGCAGGCAACTTGTACACTCATCGCTCCACACTTGACTGACTTGATGCACTTTGATATTCGATGGACAAACTTTTGTGCAGAGTTCGCAATCAATGCAGTTTTCTTTCACACGCGTGATTCGGAAGGGCGCTAATAATCCGGTAATGCCTAGCAAAGCGCCGTAGGGACATAAATATCTGCACCAAAAATTTTTAATTACTACCGAGAAAAGCATCAATCCAATAATTGTCCAAAGAGCAAATTGCGAAATCTCGGCAAAGAAGAGATACATTTTAATATCGGCCACTTTGTTGTATGGACTGTTAATGAATATTTCCAATTCTTGAACCGACATTGCCCCGATGGCATAGACAAAAAAGAAGAGAAGAAGATATTTTAACGAACGGAGCGGATAATCCAGCCATCGCCACACAATAATATTTTGTTTGAAGAGTTGTTGGCCAAGCATCCAAAGCGATTCGCTCAGTGTGCCAACAGGACACATCCAACTGCAGAATGCTTTTTTCATAATCAAGCTAACGGCGATAAATCCGACAAGGATAATTGTTCCGGCTGGATGAATTGTGTTGAGTGTTCCGCTGTAGATCCAGTGAAGCATTCCCATTAATGCGCTGATAGGGAGAAATCCTTCAACGCCCGGAGGGCGTTCAACGTATGTTTCAGTCCCAAAAGACATTCCCCATTGCATGAAGAGATAGAATTCAATGCCGATCCAAATGCAGAGTAACACAAACGCTAGTTGTACGGATGACCGAAAGAATTGTGAATCGTTCTTTAGTCGATCCATAATTCGACGATACCATCGGAAAGAGAGATTCGGTTTGAATTTTTTTCGACGTTGTTCTGTAGGAATCTTTCGTAAAGCAGGAGAAGCGTGTTTGATATCAGAGCGATTTGTCTGATTATGTGATGCAAGCTTAATAATGGAAATTGGAGTATTCATTGTTCGTAATAAATTACAATGTAGTGAAAGCATGCGTCAGTGCGGTGTTTACCGAACCGACGCATTGATAAAGTTCTGTCGAAGTCGAAGATGGTGATGGATAAGCCAATTCGACAAATCAGCTAATTATGCAGCTTTATATCCATCCTTTTTAATGTCTTTTGCGACATCAAGGATGTTCTTTTTGCTCAACGATGCAAAGAAATTCTCTTTGGTTGTTTTCCACTCGTTGTGCATGGGGCAGGGTGCTGCCACGTTACACTCCGAATAACCGAGCACGCAAAGATTCATAATATCGCTTCCATCGATTGCGATAATAATATCCATCAACACAATCTCTTCGGCAGGTTTTGCCAGCCAGAATCCGCCGGAAACACCTTTCATGGAATGAAGCAATCCCTTATGCGAAAGTTTCTGGAAGATTTTTCCCAGAAAATGAAACGGGATGTTTAAGTGCGATGAGATCTCTTTAATAGTGGTCATCTCGCCTTGCTTTTTTTGCGCAAGATAGATGATGGATTGCAATGCGTATTCACATTGCCTGCTGAAGAAGATTGACATAATTACCTCACATGTATGTTTGTAATGCTTTCATATAATTTGCTCGTTCGAATGATGACGGATCGGCAACCGATTTGTGGCTCATGCTCCCGCGCATGTCATTCAAGTTTGTATATTCGTGTTCTACCATCCATTGTTGGACTTCCGTCAACACTTCACGAATCTTTCTCGGTCCATGACGAAGAAGTGCCGAACACATCATTGTTACATTCGCGCCGGCCATAATTAATTTGATCACATCTTCACCGGAATGAACGCCAGTCGATGCGGCAAGATCTGCTTTAATCTTGTTATGCAGAATGCCTATCCAGCGAAGTGGTAATCGTAAAGAGTTAGATGAACTTAAGACAACGCCTGGTTCCACGCTCAATGTATCCAGATTGATATCCGGTTGATAAAAACGATTGAAGAGGACAAGGCCGTTGATGCCGATGTTATCCAATCGTTTTGCTACGTTGGATAACGACGTAAAGAATGGGGAGAGTTTTACCGCAACCGGAATGGAAACTTGATTGCGTACATCTTTCACAATATCCAAATATGTTTGTTCGATATCATCGCTGGTCATATTTGAATCGGTCGGGATATAGTAGACATTCAATTCCAAAGCATCGGCACCAGCCTGTTCAATCAATTTTGCATACTCAATCCAGCCACCTTCGGTAACGCCGTTAATGCTGCCGATGATCGGAATGCTGACCGATTCTTTCAGCTTTCTGATATGATTCAAATATTCATCCGGTCCGCTGTGATATTCGTGTGCTTCCGGAAAATAGGAAGTTGCTTCGGCATAACTTTCCGCGTGATAGGTAAGATGGTGATACAGTTCTTTTGTTTCGTGCCGGATCTGTTCTTCGAAGATTGAAAAAAGCACGACCGCCGATGCACCGTAATCTTCCATCAATCGAACACTGCCAACCGTGCGTGACATTGGCGAGGCGGAGGGGACGATGGGATTTTTAAGATTCAGTCCGAGATATTCAGTTGATAAATCCATAATAATTATTCTCCGTAAGATATTCATTGACCGTCATCTTGAAGGTGACGGTCAAGTTTAGTATTAATGACTTGCCGTTGTTGCCTGCGGTGTTGTGAAGTTCATTGCCGCAAGTTGTTCGTAATATCTCCATTTCTTCAATACATCTTCCTGTGCTTCGCGAAGTAAACGTTTTGCTTTTTCAGGATCCATTTTCGTTAACATTTTGTATCGGATCTCATTGTACGCAAACTCTTCAAACTTCACTTTCGGCGGTTTCGAATCAAGTTGGAATGGATTCTTTCCTTCTTTCATCAACGCTGGATTGTAACGATATAGCGGCCAGTAACCAGAGTCCACCGCAAGCTTCTGTGCATTCATACCAAGGCGCATGTTGATGCCGTGCGCAATGCAATGAGAGTAGGCGATGATAAGGGATGGTCCTTCAAATGCTTCTGCTTCTTGGATTGCTTTCACCGTCTGCAGATCGTTCGCACCCATCGCAATCTGTGCAACATAGGTATTAGCGTAACTCATGGCGATCAATCCGAGATCTTTCTTTCCACCCGGTTTTCCACCCGCTGCAAATTTTGCAACAGCGCCGCGAGGCGTTGCTTTGGACATTTGTCCGCCGGTGTTGGAGTAGACTTCCGTATCAAGAACAAGGATGTTTACATTTCGTCCGGATGCGATAACATGATCCAAACCTCCGAAACCGATATCGTATGCCCAACCGTCACCCCCCATAATCCAAACACTTTTCTTCACGAGTGCATCGATATATTGCAGCAATTGTTTTGATTCTGGAACATGAATGCTCTCCAATAAATGTTTCAACTGTTTTACGCGTTCACGCTGTTCATAAATCTCTGCTTCCGTCGTTTGCGTGGAAGAGAGAATACCGTTGACCAAACCTTCATTCAATTGAGGAAGAAGTTTAATCAATAATTCACGCGCATACTCTGTTTGCTTGTCAAACGAAAGACGGAAACCAAGACCGAACTCTGCGTTGTCTTCGAACAATGAGTTTGCCCATGCCGGTCCGCGTCCCTCTTTGTTTTTCGTCCAAGGCGTCGTCGGAAGATTTCCGCCGTAGATGGATGAACATCCCGTTGCGTTTGCGACCACCGTTCTGTCACCGAATAATTGACTGACCAATTTTACATACGGTGTTTCACCGCATCCTGTGCAGGCGCCGGAGAATTCAAACAGCGGTTGAAGAAATTGCGAGCCCTTAATTGTTTTCGTATCAACGGTACGTCGATCCGCTTCCGGAATGGTGAGGAAGTAATCCCAATTTGCCCGTTCAGAATCTCGCAGCGCCGGTTGCGGCTGCATGTTTAGCGCTTTATATTTTGTTTCTTTCTTATTCTTTGCCGGGCAAATTTCCACGCAGATTCCGCATCCGGTGCAATCTTCCGGCGCAACCTGTATTGTATATGCCTGACCTTTGTAATCATTTCCTTTATACTGCATATGTTTGAATGTTCCGGGAGTTTTTTCCGTCAACGCATTATCATACACTTTAATGCGGATTGAGGCGTGCGGGCAAACAAGTGCACATTTTCCACATTGGATGCACCATTCGGAATCCCACACCGGAATTTCCGATGCAATATTGCGTTTCTCCCACATCGTTGTGCCGACAGGGTACGTACCATCAATTGGCAGTCGGCTGACAGGAATTGAATCTCCCTGACCGGCAATCATTTTTGCCGTGACATTCTTAATAAAATCCGGGGCATGGTCAGGCACAACGGGTGGAAGTTGAATTGTACTTGTTAATTCATTGGGATAATCGACTTTGAACAAATTCTCAATTGTTCCATCCACAGCGGCATAGTTCATTTTCACAATTTCTTCGCCTTTTTTACCGTAGGTTTTTTTAATGGAATGTTTAATCGCTTCAATCGCCTGGTCTTTTGGCAAAACGCCAGAGATGGCGAAGAAGCACGTCTGCATTATCGTATTGACACGTGTTCCCATGCCGGTTTTTATTGCGACTGCATTTCCATCGATCACATAAAAGTTCAGTTTTTTATTGATGATTTGTTCCTGTACACTCATCGGAAGATTCGCCCAGACCCGATCTTTCGGGAAAGGAGAGTTCAGAAGAAATGTTCCTCCGGAAACGATGGAGGTGAGCATATCAAACTTTTCCAGAAACTGCCATTGATGGCATGCAACGAAGTTTGCTTGCGAAATCAAATAGGTGGAGCGGATTTCCCGCGGACCAAACCGTAAATGTGACACCGTCGTCGATCCGGATTTTTTTGAATCATAAACGAAATATCCTTGTCCATAGAATTTTGTCTCTTCACCAATAATCTTAATGGAATTTTTATTTGCGCCAACTGTTCCGTCTGCACCGAGTCCATAGAATAAGGAGCGAATAACATCCGATTTTTCCGTGGTGTAGTTCGGATCGAAATCCAAACTGGAATGGCTCACATCGTCGTTAATACCGATCGTAAAATGATTTTTTGGTTTTTCTTTTCCCAGTTCGTCATACACTGCTTTTACCATTGCCGGTGTAAATTCTTTTGATGATAATCCATACCGTCCGCCGACTACTTTTGGATATTTTTTGAATTTAACATCGTCCGCTGCAAAATATTCATGCAATGCCGTGACGATATCTTGATACATCGGTTCACCTGCGCCACCCGGTTCTTTTGTTCTGTCCAATACCGCAATCGATTTTGTTGTTGAAGGGAATGCATCAATAAAATGTTTTACAGAGAATGGACGGAATAATCGGACTTTTACCACGCCGATCTTTTCTCCTTTAGCCAACAATGCTTCAACTGTTTCATGGACTGCTTCAGAGCCGGAGCCCATAATCACGATAACACGTTCTGCATCCGGCGCACCATAATAATCGAACAGGTGATACTGTCTGCCAACGATCTTTGCAAATTGATCCATCGTCTTTTGCATAATGTCGGGGCATCGTTCGTAGAATGGATTGACGGTTTCGCGAGCCTGGAAATACACATCCGGATTTTGAGCAGTACCGCGCATCACAGGATTGTTTGGTGTAAGTCCGCGCTTGCGATGGTGGGAAATAAAATCTTCGTTCATCATCGCTTTGATGTCGTCGATTGTTAATTGTTCGATCTTCATTACTTCGTGCGATGTGCGGAACCCGTCAAAAAAATGAATGAAGGGAACCCGCGCTTCAAGCGTTGCTGCTTGTGAGATAAGCGCAAAATCCATTACTTCTTGAACATTATGCGAGCACAACATTCCCCAGCCGGTGGAACGTGCCGCCATAACATCGCTGTGATCGCCAAAAATGGAAAGTCCTTGCGCAGCAATCGATCGAGCGGAGACGTGAAATACTGTTGAAGTTAATTCGCCAGCGATCTTAAACATGTTTGGGATCATCAGAAGCAATCCCTGCGATGCGGTAAATGTTGTGGTGAGCGAGCCAGTCTGTAATGCGCCGTGGACTGCTCCAGATGCCCCTCCTTCGCTCTGCATTTCGGTGACACTGGGAACGGTGCCCCAAATATTTTTCTTTCCTTCGGATGACCATTGATCGCACCATTCGCCCATGTTGGAAGAAGGGGTGATTGGATAAATCGCGATGACTTCGTTTGTTTTGTGTGCTACATACGCGGCAGCTTCGTTGCCGTCGATGATGACAAGTTCTCTTTTTACTGTTGACATAATATAGGACTCCGGATTCTGTTTTATTAAAGACATGGGGTACTTTTGCAAAAAGGTTGCCAAAGAAAACCACCAGAAATGTCAATGATTTGAATGGTTTAGAGGGAAATGATTGTCAGTTGTAAGAAAGAGTGGATATCGGACTCTTATTTGTAAGAAAGGGAAAATCGAAAAAAATTCACAGCGGAGGAGGAAAAGAACACTGAGAATATAAGTGATTCATACCGTGACTCACAGTCATGGCATTGTACTTACCACGAATAGCAAAAATAATTTTTTTGCTGTTGAGAAATTCAATCCTTCCTTTCTATTCTCTGTGTCTTCGTGGTAAAATCTATAAAAAAAGGACGATCTTGTGACCGTCTCGACAATAATTCTATGCGTTCTCTGCGGTGAAATTATGGTAGCACTTGCAAGATGTCGGACATTATCCGGCTGTGTTTTTTTCCGTTAGATTCTCTGTGTTCTCCGTGCCCTCTGTGGAAAATCTACTACGCGTTCTCTGTGGTAAAATTATGGTAGCCCTCGCAAGATTGCGGACACTTTTTGAAAATGCGTAGGAGATGCAGACATCATCGGGCACGCTTTAATATTTTATACTCTGTGCCTCCGTGTCTCTGTGGTAAAATCTATAAAAAAAAATGATGGTCTGGCGACCGTCCTGACAATGATTCTACGCGTTCTCTGTTGTAAAATTATGGTAGCCCTCGCAAGGTGTCAGACATTATCCGGCTGTGTTTTTTTCCGTTAGGTTCTCTGTGTTCTCCGTGCCCTCTGTGGTGAATGCTTTTAAATAATCTCACCGCTTAGAATCTTCCGGGCGATAAATTTAGTATGTTCAGAAAAATCCTTATCCAGCATCCATTTCACCATGCCGAGATTGTCAGCAACAGGGAGTCCTTTGTTCTTGCCGAACATGAAGATGATTTCTCCTTTTTTATCGCGGGAAAATTTTCTGTCGTAATCGAGATACTCGCTCTCTTGAAAGAAGTTTTTATGTAAGGAATCGATTGTTGGTATAAGATCAGAATATTTTTCTAATTGTCCGTTCAGGACTTTGATCGTTGCCTCCACATCTGCTTCGGCGGAGTGGGCATTGACGATTTCTTCATTAGCATAGAATTTCAACGCGGCGGCGAGATTGCGCGGCTCTTTCTTGAAATAGATAGAGAGTGAATCAATCACTTTTACTTTTTCAAAAGGATTTTCTTCCAGTCCGGCGCGCAAAAGTTCTTCCACCAACAACGGAATATCAAACTTTGCAATGTTGTACCCTGCAAGATCACAGTCAGAAAAGAATGATACAATCTCATTCCTTTTTTCTCGGAACGTCGGCTCGTTCCTTACCATTTCATCGGTAATACCGTGGATTTCTGTAGCAGAAGGTGGAATCGGCATCTCCGGATAGAATCTCTGCAACAATATTGTTCGGGATTTATCCGGCATGATCTTAATGGCACAGAGTTCGATAATCTTGTCTTTCGTAAGACTAACACCGGTGGTTTCAAGATCAAAAAAAATGAGCGGACGTTGTAGTAAAAGTGAGTTGAGCATGTATTCCTTAGTTACCAATTATTTAAATATACAAAAAGTTATCGTCGTAGCGAGGCTTTCGTAAAGATGTGATCAGGAATTGTCGCATCAAATTCAATGGAATTGATATGAAATTCTGTTCCTTTTCCTTCTTTTAAAACATCTTTATATACTGCTGATTGAACCATCCAACGGTTCGCAACATTCCCCATTTCTATAACTTCAACCGTTTTTAATAATTTCCCGCTTTTTGCAAACAGATGTTCTTTCAAGATTACAAAGCGTGCTTTATCAACCCATACTTTTCGTTTATCATACGCAATATCTTCTTTCTTCGCGGAGAGATCCAGAACCCAACATTGCCTTCCCATTACTGTATCGTCTGTAGCGATTCCGGCGTTATACAGATTCGGCAACCGTGGGTCTTCCATCATATCCTCGTACGAAAGGTCAGAACCCATTACCGATTGTCGTAACATATGCTGAGAAATCATAATGGTCCTATCCGAAGAGGGAGAATAGGTCCACAACATATCTTTCAATTTCAACATCTTAGTCCCTTTTTCCCGCGCAGGGGCAAGATATTCCGTGAACGCATCGTATGTACCGCGCTGCCATGATTTTGCCTCCACCGTACGACTTTCCCGTCTGCCATGGATAATCATTGTGGATGTAACAATCTTCGTTTCGGAGGCCATGTTGCGGTCAACTTTTTTTAAGATCTCATCACCGGTGATGGTTTGTGAAAATACCGCTAAACCGGGAATAGACAACATGAAAAAAATTATCTTTTGTATTGAAACAAGTGTATAGAAAAGCTGTTTCACGTTTCCAACTCCTTAAATAATTGTGCGGTTTGCCGTTTATAAATTCCAATACCGGAAATAGCTGTACCAAATATTGTAGCAAGAAGTCCGGGAAAAAAACCAATAACATATGTGACCGGAGTAATTTGTGCGCGGATCACATTGGAGATCATCAGCGAACTGTTTTTCATCATCCCCTCGATGTTAATACCATATTCTTGTAAATAATACGCAATCATCAACCCGAATACAGTGCCAACCGAGGAACCGATGATGCCGATAAAAATCGATTCCACAAGCATCGAACGATAGACATGTCCTTTCTCTTCTCCAATTGCAATCCGTACGCCAATTTCTCCGTACCGGCGGAGACTCCCCGTTAATCCCGTGTTCCATAAAACAATGGACATAGCAAAGACAAAGACTCCGATGATAATACCGGAGTATGCATCCATAAGATCAAGATAATCCGACATGCCGCTTTGCGTGCGCAGCGTTCCCATGACCGGGGCAAATTCATCGGATGAATTTTTATAGAATGAATTGAATTCCTTTGTCATCTCGTCAGCGCGTTCAGCATGATAAACATCATCCCGGAAGAATCCCAAAATCTCACCGGCACCGTTCTGCATATCCATAGCACGTTGAACATCTGAAAGATCGGCGATGATTGTACCGCGATCCATAGCGGCAACGCCGAATCGCACTGTTCCGGCGATTGTAAAATTGGTGATTGCCATACTGCCGTTCATAGTGGAACCGATGAGTGTAACAGTCTCTCCGGGAGCGGTCTTTAATTGTACTGCCAGATCATCGGCAATTAAAATCTCCGACGGCTTGGTTGGAACAGTCCCTCGAACAATAGAATTTTTAATGTTCAGAACATTCCATTCCGGACTATTCTGTGTAAGAAAATCCGCGGCGAAACCAAACACAGGGGATTGAGCGCGAGTTTCCATCTGAGCATCCGGAACATCCAACAATCCGCCAAATCGGATGCGTGGTGTCCAATATAATTCAGGGAATTGTTTTTGTAATGTTGTTATAAGTGTGTCAGTACCTAGCAATGCAAGATCGTTCGGGATCTGATCTGCTTCGCTTGCATATGCTTTGGTCATTACACGCACATGTCCTGTATTGTAATGTGCGGTAGTTTGGATCATGATGGTAATTACGCCGTGGAGGTACGCGTGGATGAATACTGTCAGCATTACTCCTGCGGCTACAATCAGCACCGGAAAGAGCGACCGTGAACGATCCCGAATAATTCCTTTCCAAAGAAATGCAATCATGTCATCTTTCCTCTCAGAGCATCAGTCGGTTTCAGCGATGCGATCTTTCGTGTCGGAAGAAAACTGACGATAGTGGTTACGACAAGGACAAGAATTGTTGTTCCGACGATCAACCCAAAAGAATATACAGGAAAGATCTTGTCGCCAAACGCAAATCCAAAATCATCCGTCGATTGTGGAAGCGCCCATCCGTTTTGAGCGATGAAAGAAAGGAGCGGAATTCCGTACAAGGCACCGACCAGCGCTGCGAGAATTCCATGAAATGCTCCTTCCATTGTAAAGAGACGAATCAGTTGAGTACGAGTCATGCCAAGCGCCATTAATGTTCCCATCTCTTTGCGTCGATGCCAGATGGAAAGCACTTGTGTGTCGAAGATGGCCAGCATGGCAAGGAACATTAGGATGGTATAAAAAATGCTCCCTCCAATGGACTTTGTTCTCACCAATGAATGAAGATCCTGTAAAAGGAAATCCAAATTTTTAAAACTCCAACCATCTAATGATGGAATGAAAGTGATCCCTTTTCGTATAACAATCATTGTCGCTTCGTTCGGCATTTCGGTGATTTGTTGCATCACGTTGAGCGGAATCCATATTTGGTCGTTGTCGATTTCCTGTACGGTTGTTTTGAAAATGTCTATGATAGTTACATCACGCGCGTCAAATGTACCGTGAGCGGTTCTCCATTGCACAGTAACAAGATCATCCCTTTTCAATCCGGTATGTTTTGCCATTCGTGTGCCGATCATAGCAGGTATCGTCCCTGCTTCGGCAATCAGTTTTGCAGAGGGGAGCGCAAGAATTGTCTGTTGCGGATCGATCCCTTTCAAAATAATATTTCTAAATCTTCCGCCGGGATAGATCGTACCTTGTCGGATGAGAATGGGAGTTGATGTTCCCTGTTCAATATGTTGTTGAAGTTCTTTGGGAATTATCCCATGCGCATCAACGATCGACAACGGATCGTATGGATCGTAACGCTCTTGCCAATATTGTCCTCCTCCATAAAACGCATCAATGGTTGCTTGTTCAACCTGGTCGTTCATTCCGGTGTACACACCTTGAAGAAAAATAATCGCAATGAATGCAAACGACAGAGCTGCCACATTAAGCCATGTCCGTAATCCGGCTCCAATTATGTTTCGATAAGCAAGTTTTATTATCAACATGGGTTACCTCACAGGTTTCATGAGCTCATCTTTTTCAATTCGTCCGTCGCTCAGCGTAATTTTACGATTGAGATAGGAAATCACTTTATCATCATGCGTTGCAAAGATAAATGTTGTTAGCAATTGGCGGTTCAATTCCACCATTGTTTTCATAATGTGGTGCGAATTTCCTGCATCGAGATTTGCTGTCGGCTCATCTGCCAATACAATTGCCGGTTGTTTCACAATTGCACGGGCGATGGCAACACGTTGGCTTTGTCCACCAGACAACTGCGACGGTTTAGACGCAGCGCGGTTGGCAAGGCCGACCCATTCAAGTGCTTGCATCACCATTTCTTTTCGTCGAGGTGACGTCGTACCCAATAATAACAGAGGAAATTCCACATTTTCGTACACTGTGTACACCGGAAGCAGATTGAACGTTTGAAAAATAAAACCGATATGATCATTCCGAAGTTTCGACGACTCTTTGTGTGATAATCGCTCAATCTGTTTGTCAAGCACCTCTGCACTTCCATTACTCGGTGCATCAAGCGAACCGATGATGTTCAAGAGTGTTGTCTTTCCCGAGCCGCTGGGTCCGACCAAACCGAGAAATTCTCCTTTTGCAACAGAAAGGTTGATATCGTCCAACGCTTTAAATGTAGTAGAACCAAGAGGATATATTTTTTCCAGATGTTCCGTTCGAATGAGCGTTGAGTTTATCATGTTTTTCTGTTGTCCATTACTTATTAATGATTGAAGACGATCATGAGTTGCATTCCTGTACCTGAATATGTAATTCTACCTGCCTCTCCGGTGGGATGTTGAATCCGTTGATTGGTTGACGGATTCCAATATCCGAGTAGATACATAATCCAATTGTCGTACGTTCTCTGTAATGAAACAAGTCTGTACCATTGGAGACTTGCCCAATCCCGGTAGACCATACCAGAAACCCTGTCTACAATACTTAATGGATAGTTGACAGATAAGGCAGAAAATCCGGAACCATTTGCTGATCCCAAGATTGAGGATGAGTTTTCTGATCGGAAATATTCCGTAAGAACATTTAAACCATTACCGACCGAGAATGTGTAATCGGCTCCCACCGTCCACAATCGTTGAAACTGAAGGGATGTAACAGATGTGCTGCGGTGAACAAGCACAGCTTCAAACCAAACACCAATATCGATATCCCATTTTCCATCAAGGGCATAACGATCTTCATCGGAAACTTTGGGGGAAGAAAGTATTCTATTCATATCGGCGGTCCGATGATGATAGGTTGCCGCAATTTCGCCATTCCATAACGGAGTTTGAAACCTCCCTCCAAACTCGAAACTGTTTTTTTGTGATGGCACAATATCCATCCCTTTTAATTCGTTATTGCCGAACAAACCCCACAACCAGAGATTGGAGTTGTCGGAAAAATAGGAGCGCGCCAAGAACGCATACACTCCGTCGGTTAACTGCAACGGATCGCGCGGATCAATTGCATCGAACCACATTAATGGCCGAAGCAGCGTAGCCGAACCGAAATTTATTTTTTGCAGACCAAGCCGTGCTTCAAATTTATCTGATGATAGTCGTCCCAATACTCGATATGGTTTGACCCTGCCTGTGTATAACGGCGTGCGATGTTCGGAAAATAGCGATGTGGAAAATGTATTGAGCGCAATATTGACGTCGCCTATGATATCGTCCTGAAGAGGTTGTGTAATAGAAAACTCTGGAATATAGCGTACGCCGAAATGGATATTCTTAGTAGCATACGACATCCAGCCGGATGCCTGACCAAGAAACTGATACGTTTGTGAAAAGAGTGATTGCTGGAGTATAAAAAAAAGGGGAACAAGTAAAAAATATATGAATTGTTTTCGCACGGTATTCCCCGAATGTGCTTCGTTATGGCATCAAGGTACGGATACAACAGTCGATAAGCAAAACAGGATTTTTTCCAGAGCATCATGTTTTGCGCGCAGACAATCATTTGTCTGGTCGGTGGAATGCAATCCCTGCGCTGGTCAATTTTTTTTCTGATTCCGATTCGATAATTTTTCGGAGTTCATCCAACGCGGAATCAAACATCGTATACTTCCGGCGTGAGTAGATCAAATCATATTCAACAGGAATCCACGTTTTAATATCAGCTTCATTATGCTGTATCTGCACTTCAAGTTTATCCAACGCATTGGCTACTTTCGCTTCGTACGTTTCCTGATTTTCAAACTCATGCCATAATTGATAGATCTCTTCTCCAATGACATCACCCAATTGTGTTCGGACATTCACAATTGCAGCCTGTTCACGCACTTCTTTTTGTTTTTTCAGTCCATCGTTTCCGACCATGAAGGGAACCGGTGTATCACCTGCTTCAATTTCTACTATATCATGAATGACAATCATTTTCATCAGTTTCTCAAAGTTGACTTGTTTGTCCAGTTTTGGCAATAGTAAAAAAGCTAATAAAGACATGCGCCAGGTATGTTCGGCAACGCTTTCTTGCCTGCCAGACGAGGTAAAACTATGCCGAAGTTCATTTTTTAGCTTTTCTGCTGAATGAATAAAGGAGTAAATATCAGACATTGTTGTCATAAATTTCTCGGTACGATTGTTGAGTAATTACATGTAAACATAGTAACAAAATATTCGCATTTCTACACGTTGAAGGGTTATCTCTATGATTGGAACATTTGCGCTTTATCTATCATTATTTGCAGGAATTCTCTCGATTCTCAGCTATATCAAAACGGCAAACGGAGAAAAGAAAAACCTTTCGAAAGGGAGGATAGGTCTTTATTTCAGTGCGGCGGGAATCTTTCTTGCCTGTGTAATGCTGATGACAGATATTCTTCAACACAATTTTGAAAATGGGTATGTCTGGAGTTACAGTTCACGAAGTCTTTCTCTTGGTTTGCTCATGTCAACATTCTGGGCAGGACAAGAAGGGAGTTTTCTCTTTTGGACGTTTTGTTCCGCGGTATTGAGTCTCATTCTTTTATCCTATACACAAAAACGAAAACTGGAAGCACATGTTCTTCCAATATTTCTTGCTATTCAAACATTTCTCGTGATTTTGTTAATCGCAAAATCTCCTTTCAAATCCATCTATGAACAATTTCCCGGGGAACTTTCACCGGGACAATTGCCTAACGACGGTCGGGGATTAAATCCGCTTCTTCAAAATTTTTGGATGGTAATTCATCCGCCGGTATTGTTTATTGGATTTGCCGCCGCTGCAATTCCATTTAGTTTTGCCATTGCTGCATTATGGAGAAAGGAATATCATTCGTGGCTCAGCAGTGCGTTTCCGTGGGTGTTATTTTCAGGGCTTGCTCTTGGTGCGGGATTAATGCTTGGCGCCTATTGGGCGTACGGTGTGTTAGGCTGGGGTGGTTATTGGGGCTGGGATCCTGTTGAAAATTCATCGTTGATTCCATGGATCCTATCAATGGCGCTGCTGCACACAATGCTTGCACAAACGCGCACGGGAAACTTAGTGCGGACGAATTTTATTTTTGCAATTCTTTCATTTGTTCTTGTCATCTATTCTACATTTTTAACACGAAGCGGCATTCTCGGCGATTCTTCCGTTCACTCTTTCACCGACCCCGGCACAATTGTTTACGGGTTACTCCTAATTTTTCTTCTTGGTTCAATTGTTCTTGGCGCAGCTTTTCTTTTTCTTCGAAGGAAGGAATTAAAAGCTATTGCAAAACCGATGCATTGGCTAACACGCGAATTCGCATTAGCACTCGGTTCCTTTGTGCTTCTTGCCAGTGCAATTATTGTTTTTTTTGGTACAAGTCTTCCAATTTTCTCAACAACACAGGTGGATCCATCTTTCTATAACAAGATGCATATTCCGATCGCTATCATCATGACATTACTGATTGGATACAGTCTGTTGGTACGGTGGGAACAGGAAGATGGAATGTTCTTGAGAGAAAAATCTTGGAAATCTCTCTTGGCATCCTTCATAGGAACAGTGATTATTGGTTTCTTGAGTGAATGGGATGTAATGTATCTGCTCTTTATATTTGCTGCTTTATTCGCACTCTTTGTTAATCTAGAAATAGCATTTCTCACTATTCAGGGAGATTTTCGATTGCTGGGTGGAAAAATAGCTCATATGGGATTAGCAGTATTCCTGGTTGGCGCAATCATCTCAGGATTATTCGATCAGAAAAAGACAGCAACATTAGAACTGGGAACTTCGCAGGAAATCTTCGGGTATACCGTAACGTACAATGGAAAATATATTGTGGAAGGGAATAAAACAGCGTTTACCGTTCACGTGGAACAAGGGGGAAGTTCTTCAGTCCTGATTCCAATGATGTTTGAAACAGAAAGTTCGGGTATGATGCGCAATCCCGATATCAAATCGTATTTTACTCAGGATATGTATATTTCGCCAACCGGTGTTGAAGAAAATGCTGTTGATGAGCATGGTCATATCACCTTATTCAAAGGAGAGAGTACGAAGGTGGGATCGTCGATGGTAAAATTTGCGGCATTCGATATGGGGGGACATAATGCACAGAGTACCGACGGTGGAACGAAAGTCGGTGCTACGTTAGAAATAACGAAAGGACACGAAAAAGAGACGGTTGTTCCTTACGTCATTTATAACGGACAGGATCCAAAATATTTTGGGGTGGAATCGAAACTGCTTGGCGGGAAGATTGAATTTTTATCGATGAGCATCGGTGGAATGGGAGAAGGACGTTCAGCAATCCAAATTGCCATAAAAAATGAGGGAGAGATTCCGTTGACAGGAAGTAAAGAAGCGTTGGTGGTGGAGGCGAGCGTAAAACCGTTTATCAGTCTTGTATGGGTCGGAACGTTGTTCGTACTGACAGGATTTGTGATTTCAATTCTTCGGCGTAAGAGAGCGGATGTTGCGGTTTAGTGTTTATAACATGATTCCAACACCGCTGGCAATACGGTATCGTTCATTCAATTGATTTCCCAAAAGATTTTTAATGATCGGGAGTTGATATTGAATATCGATGCTGATGGATGGGAGGGGATAGATTGATATTCCGGTGTTTGTAAAAAGATAGTTGCCGCCCGAATCCAACAACGTACTTCCTCGATATTTCTCTTTTCCCCATAAGCGGCCAATCAATCCGCCATTCGCAATCACCATTAATCCTTCTTCGGGATCATCGGGGTATATTCTATGGCGAAGCGTGATGTCGTAATTAAGCGCAGACGATTCTTGAAACAGATTTGCAGATGACAATGGAATGCCGGCAAGAAGATTTAAAGCAACCGAAGTGCTAAAATTTCCTATCATACCGTTTGCACCGAAAAGTATATTGGCTGTTCCTGTTCCATTCTGCAGATGAGGGTGAAGCAGATAGCCGTATTGATCGCGCGAATCAATCGTTCCGGTTGCCGATTTTAATCCGCCCTGAATAAAAAGATTGTAAAACGTCCCCTCGCTTTCATCTCCCCCTTGATATGCAGCGTATCGTGCCAAAATCGTCATGTCCCCGATGCCGCGTGCGATGTTCCGTTCAACGATACTTGGCGCAACACCGGTTATTTGCGGCCGATTGGAATGGTTGTAATGCAGTGTTGAACTGCCGTCAAATGTATTCTCTTGCGTACGATAGATGAAAGGAACAGCGAGAGTTATCCCCCACACATCGGCAGAATAACTGACGGTAAAAAATGTTGAGGAGTGAACAGAACGAACACGGTCGATGGTGGGCGTTTCCAATCCGCTGAAGAATTGATAACGAGAATCGATGCGAAGACTTGTCCGGTTAAGATCGTACACATATCCGTGCTGAGTCACAAAACAATATTCACATGGAAAAAGAAGCGAAGAAAAAATAAAAACTAAAGACACAAATGAGAGTGTCGACCTAATTTTCATATCGTTGTAATTCAATAACAAATGTGCTTCCTTTTGGGGGTGTGCTTTCCACAAAAATTTTCCCTTTATGTGCTTCAACAATTTCCTTTACGATTGCCAGTCCAAGTCCCGTAGCAATCTCACCTCCGGTTGGTTTTGCTGTTAACACGGTGAATTTTTTAAATAATTGAAGTTTGTCCTGTTCCGAAATACCCGGGCCTTGATCGTTCACCGAAAAACTGACGCTACCGTTTTTTCGAATGACGTTCACCTGAATTTCAGCACCGCGCGGTGAATATTTAATGGCGTTGTTCACAAGATTCTCCATCGCCTCCTGAAGTTTTCCGGAATCGGCAAGAACAATGCACAGATCATGGCCATCAACGCTGTAATGTAACAACTGTTCTTTTCGTTGTGCCTGAATCTGATATCCATCAACCACTAATCCTGCAATGTCTGCCATGTTAATCGGTTCAAATTTAAACTGAAATTTGCCGCTCTCAATTGCAGTGATATTGAGAATCTCCGAGATAAGTGTCACGATCCGTTTTGAATTCTGTTCAACAAGATCCAGATATCCACGGAAATGTTTGTCTACTTCGAATTTTTTAATTTCTTGAGCAATGCTGTTGATCGTGATCAGCGGTGTTTTGAGATCGTGTGCTACAAAACTTAACAACTGCGATTTTGCATTGTTTGCTTCTGTAAGATTTTTGGTTCGTTCCTCCACCAGGCGCTCCAATTGTTCCTGTCGTGCTTGAATGGTGCGGATTCTAAATCGATAAGCCCCGTACGTAGATACAACCAGAATGATAACAACAGAAATATAAAAAATCTTTGTTTCATAATAATGAGCCTGCACAACAAACGGAATTGATGCTCCTTCCATATTCCAAACACCGTCACTATTTGCCGCAATAACTTTAAATGTATATTCGCCGGGAGGAAGATAGGAGTAATACGCTGCACGCCGATATTTTACATCATCCCATTCCTTATCGTATCCTTGTAACATTACTTTGAAGCGGACTTTTTTTGGTCCGTCAAAACTCAATCCGGTAAATCGGAATTCGTAACGCTGTTTACCCGGAGGAATAATGGCAATACTGTTTTTATCGATCATTTCATTGTCGATCAGAAGATCTTCAATAACAACGAGCGGCGGCTGTGTGTTGATCGCAATGTTTTTTGGATCGACCATAGCGACTCCCCGGGAAGTAGGAAACCAGAGATTGCCGTTGGACGTTTTCCATCCTGCGGGAGATGTACCGCCGTTACATTCGGAAGAACTCATCCCATTTTCTTTACCGTATGCTGTATACGCAATGTGTTCGGATGATCCATTGATGACTTTTGCAAACTGCTGACGATCGACCTGAAAGATTCCTTTGTTGCAGGAAAACCACATTCGTCCAAAATTATCTTCGAGGATTTGGAAAATGACATCATCGAACATTCCGTTTTTCACTGAAAAATTAACAAATGATTTTCCGTTAAAAATACTTAACCCATTTCCCAGTGTGCCGATCCAAATATTGTTGGAGGAATCAACATACAATGAATGGATGAAGTTGGATGCAAGACCATCTTTCATCGTATATCGGTGAACAACGGTATCATTCTTCATGATTAGAAGTCCGTCGCCATCCGTACCGATAATAATATTGCCATTGCGATCTTCACTGACAACATTGATAAAATGATTGGTAATACCATTTCCCGGAGTGAAATGATATTTCTTTTCGTTTTCGAGTTTGTATAACCCATTACCCGCAGTGGCAATCCATAGTGTGCCGTTCATGGATGTGAAGATGCTATTGATGGCGTCGTTTTCAAATTTGAGATCTGTTGGAAGAGGAACAATTTTTTCATTCACAATCTTATTCAATCCATTAATCGCACCAATCCAAACAGCATCTTTTTTGTCCTGCGTGATCGACCATATGACTCCATGAGAGAGACCATCTTTTTTATTGTAAACTCGTTTAACTCCTTTCCCTTGTTCAAATAGCACGAGTCCTTCATCTGTTCCAATCCACAGGTGTTGTTGACGGTCTTCAAAAATTGTCCACGTATTATTGTGAGGGAGTCCTTCTTTCATGGAATAGGAAGTGAAGATACCATCCTTCAACACATTTAATCCCCCGCCATCCGTTCCGACCCACAAATTTCCTTCTCTATCCACAAACACAGTATTCACCACGCGTTCGGATAGGCCGTCCGCTTCCGTGAAAGAGGAAAGAACCCCTGCATGGTACCGGGCTAATCCTCGATTGCATGCAATCCACATATTACCCTGCTGATCGGTAATCATTTCATAAATACCGTTTCCGGGTAATCCATTGTCTCTTGTAAGGCTTTCTATAAGTTTCAATTGATTATTTTCTAACAAAAATTTTTGAATTCCTTTTGTTCCTCCAATCCACATTTCACCGGAATGTGCGCCAAGAAGTCCGTAGCACTCTTTTGCAGCTAAACCATCTTTCACCGTAAACGAACGTATTGTTTTTCCGTCGAGTATCGAAATACCTCCTTCTGTTGCAATCCAGAATCTATCTTTGGTATCTTGAATTATTTCCCACGCATTGTTGCTAACGAGTCCGTTTGTCGTGGAATAGTGTGTTACACCGAGGGAGTCGATCTTAATAACACCGCTGTCTCTTGTGGAAACCCAGATTGCACCTTTTAAATCTGTATAAATTTGCCGGAGCTGCGTACCGTTTAATTGCGGAGTGTTCGGGACAGTGTCAAACTTTCCATTGGCGAAAGTAACAAGTCCTTCACTGAGTGTTGCAATCCATAGTTTCCCTTTTTTGTCGATCGTCAATGAAACAATGTGATTATTTTTGATCTGAGGTGTATTGTTCTTATCAAACACGGTGAATTGTACACCATCAAATCGAACCAAACCTTCCTGCGTCCCCATCCATAAAAAACCATCTTTGGTTTGTCGGATAGTATTGATAGAATTTTGAGGAAGGCCGTTTTCGATTTGCCACACTTCGTGTGTGTATTGTGAGATTGTTTTTTTCGGATCGGGTCCTTTGAACTTTAACGATTGTCCGGATCCGATTGTGAAGGTGATGAACGCGAGCGCGACGACAAAAGAACTGTTTTTCATAAGAGAGAATGTACTACGATTGAGGTCATTTCACAACTCTTAGAGAGGAATCTTTTATAGTGTAACACACATTAAATCTCTCAGGCGTCTCCCAATCATTCTGTACTTACGCGTTAACCATACGCTCACCCTTCTGAATAACTTTTTTTATTCATTTTCCGATCCATTTCTTGAATGCCGCGGCATTTTCCTGACTGACTATCACTTCTTCTGAAACAGGAGGGGAGAATTCAATCACAATTTTTCCCTTTTCCTGCGATTTGAATTTTGCGATGGCATCAACATTTGCAATATATTTTCTATTGATCCGGAAAAACTCTCTATCATCGAGGTCATGCTCAATATCGGAAAGGGATTTATCGACAATATATCTCTTTCCTTCTATATCAATCAAAAAAGAAATCTTGTGTTCTGTGTAGAAATACGCAATTTGTTCTGTTTTGAGTGTAATATAATCGCTTCCCTTTTTTACAACAATGCGATTCTTGATCGGCGTATTGTTTCGCACTTGTTCGAACAGCGAAACGAAACTTCCACTAAAATGTTGTTTCAGGGATTGATATTTCTTGAGGGCGTGAAACAGTTTTATTTTGTCTAGTGGTTTCAGAAGATAATCGATGCTGTTGAACTCGAATGCCTTCATCAGATACTCATCAAATGCGGTGGTAAAGATGAGAGGAGAAGGGACTGGTTGTTGCTTAAATATCTCTAAGGAAAGCCCATCATTCAATTGAATATCAGCAAGAATAAGATCGGGGGCAGCATGAATTGATAACCATTCGATTGATTCCTGTACACTCCGTAACGTGGCAAGAATGTGGATTGAGTGATCAAATTCCAGGATCATGGCTATCAGACGTTCGCTGGCAGGCCGTTCATCTTCTATGATAAGGATCTTCATGATGTTTTTAACAAAGGCAGTTCAACGATAAATTTTTTTGCTTCTTGCCGTATCGCAATCTCTTTCTCTGTGATGAGTTTATATCGTTCTCCCAAATTATTTAATCCGATATGCGATGATTGTTTTTTTATTTTTTTTGGCCGAATGTCGTTGGTAATTACGGCTTTCTCATTCTGAATATCAAGGGTAATGATCATCGGTTTTCGTTCGGAGAATTCGTTATGCTTAATCGCATTCTCTAGCAAAATCTGCAATGAGATTGGTGGGATAAGAAAAGCATCATGATCCACCGTTGACGCCACAGTGAAGGAAACAGAATTGTCAAAACGGATTTTGATTAACGAGAAATATTTTTCTGCAAAGGTAAGTTCCTCGCTTAATAATACGAGATTCCGATCTTTATTGTAGAGTATATATCGGTACACTTCTGCCAAATTATCATTATACAATTTTGCCTTCGAAGAGTCATTTTCAATCAAATAGGAAAGTGTATTCAGTGAATTGAACATGAAATGAGGGTCAATCTGACTTTTCAATGCCTCCAGTTCTGCTTGCACTTTAGCTTTTTTCAGTTGCTCTCCCTTTGTTTTGTCTGTCCCCCATGATTTAATCAAAAAAACCGTTTCATACGTATGCGTGATAAAAACAACACAGACAACGCATAACGCGGTCGCTTTATAAATTACATTCCAGTCCGCCGATGCGTGTTGTGCGAAGACGTACCACATTGTCATTAATCCGACAGAAATTGGGATCGTATAAAAGATATTCGATACGACGAGAGCAATCACTTTATACATCGGCTGGCTTAGCCATGAAAATCGGAGGCGGAGGCGGAAGAGCAAGTATCTGTTACCCTGCCAAATTGCAAATGCAATAAAAGTAAAATAGAGATACGCGAAGAGTAATTGCACAATTCCATAATGTGAATTGTCGATCATTCCCGTTACGTTTGGAATAACGAAACCAAAAAAAGGAATAAGGACAATGCGGATTGTGGTATCGTTTAATTCGATATTGATATTTTCGTCGTACATCCTATGCTTCCCGCTAATGACGCTACTATTCCTAAATGAATTTTGAGACCATTTACTTTTCGATAAATGGACTTTGAAATATCTGCACTATTAAAATTTACGAGAATGTCTCATTTTTTCCTGATAACCGAAGAGACATCTGTAATTGTTTATGACGAACATTAACTAAAGGCACTGCTCACTTCATTGTAGATAGTAAATATTGCTCCGTTCACAATCTATGAAATTTCATTCTCTGTCATAAGATATTAAAAATTATCCGTGAAAATTTGCGCCAATTGCAGGAGAATGTTAATTGCATAAAATTTCATACTCAATTACAAGTTATTGCTATCCATGTTGATCAATCGATTATTTTCCGGCTTCAGTCATCATTTTTCCCGTTTCGGTAAAACGACGCTTGACTGTTGCGTTGAGGAACAATAGATTGCCACAGATTTTTGGATCAATCACTAACGGATCGACAAGTTCAGTCGACCATAATTATACAAACAAATAGGAGTAACGATATGGATATGGGAATAGCATTTAGCAATTTGAATTGGCTCGCGGTGTTTTGCGCAGCACTTTCATCGTTCATTCTCGGCGGAGTATGGTATTCGCCCTTGATGTTCGGAAACGCCTGGATGAAGGTCGCAGGGATGACGGAAGAATCTGTGAAACAAGGGAATCCCGGAAAAATTTACGGGGGAGCGTTCATCCTCGCATTAATCGCTTCGATTAATCTAGGATTATTCCTTGCAGATCCAAAAGTTGATATTGCCTTTGGAATAGCAGCCGGAGCGGCAACAGGTATTGGTTGGGTTGCTCCAGCATTCGGCGTTGTGTACCTTTTTGAACAGCGACCGACGCTTCACTGGTTTATAAATGGAGCCTATTGGGTTGTGGCATTCATCATTATGGGTGCGATTCTTGGAGCGTGGAGATAACGGTTTTTTGGTGTGCCGCAGAACTTACTACGATGATCTTTTTTTGTAAGCTCTGCGGTAATACTGTTTAAGGAATATTGACCCGCCAGAACATATCCCTATGGTGATGGTTATTTTTCGGAATATGCATTTTACAATTGTTCTGAATCATTCCCGCCTGACTTGCGTTTCCACATCTTATTGGCGTAATTAGAACGCATTAATCACCAGCCAGATCATCTATGAAAACATTCTGCATTATTATTGCCGCACTAATTTTTTGTGCCTTCAGCACCGCGCAACCAAAATCGATGAAAGCGATACGTACATCAACTCCTCCTGTCATTGATGGATTCGGAGATGATGAGGTATGGAAGCAAGCGACAATTGCTTCAGGATTTGTTCAACGTGAGCCGTTGGAAGGATCACCGGAATCGGAACGGACAGAGTTCAAAATTCTTTATGACGATAATAATATTTACGTCTATGCGATGATGTACGATTCTCATTCGGACAGTATTGTTACGCGGCTAGCACGGCGCGATGACATTCCCGAGTCTGATTGGTTCGGCATTGGTTTTGACAGCTACTATGATCGACAAACAGCATTTATCTTTATCGTTCTTGCGTCGGGTTCGAAAGCCGATAATCTGACGTATAATGACGGACGTGACGAGGACTATTCGTGGGATCCTGTTTGGCAGTCTGAAACAAAAATTCTTTCGAATGGCTGGAGTGCAGAATTTAAAATCCCATTGTCACAAATCCGTTTTACCGAAGGAATCGACATGTGGGGTATGAATGTTGCCAGAAGAATTTCCCGCAAACAGGAAGAGACCAATTGGAATTTGATGAGTAAAAACATCGATGGAGTTGTTTCTCAATTCGGGACGATGGCGGGAATGGCGGATGTAAGACTTCCAAAATTACTTGAGGTGCTTCCCTACGCTGTCGGTTCATCGGAACATTATCCTCAAACATCGGATAGAGTGAAAATTGAAAAGATACGTCCTGATGCTGGGGTCGATCTTAAATATGGAGTGTCCTCAAACTTCACACTCGATGCGACAATCAATCCGGACTTTGCCCAAGTGGAGGCGGATCCCGCTGTGTTGAATCTTACAACGTTCGAGACATTTTATCCAGAGAAAAGACCCTTCTTCATCGAAGGAACGCAAATACTTCGTTTCGTAACGTTTGGCGGGGATTTCGGTCCGGGATTATTTTATTCTCGAAGGATCGGTAGACCAATTAGTGCACGGTTGCCGGGAGACGGAAAAATCATCACCGAAGAACCACAAACCTCAACAATTCTGGGCGCGGCAAAATTTTCGGGGAAGACCGACGGAGGGACTTCGATCGGAATACTTACCGGAGTGACAGATGAAGAAGAGTTTTCTTATCGCGATACTCTTGGATCGATCAGGACAAAACAGGTTGAACCAAGTGCTTCCTATAATCTGTTCAGAGTGAAACAGGATTTTTGGGGCAACTCTAATATTGGTGCAATTGTTACCGGAACGTCACGCATAGGAAGTGTTCCAGCATATACCGCCGGGACGGATTGGGATGTGAAGTTCGACAGCAGCAAATATCGTGTAAATGGTTTTCTAGCGGTATCGCACGGGACAAAATATATTGATAAGTTTCATCGGGTTCGTTCGCAGCCGTTTATGCAACAGGGATCTGCAGGCAAATTGAATTTTGGAAAAGTAAGCGGTGCGTGGACGTACGGCGGCGGATTTGATTTTACGTCAAAAAAATATTTTATCAACGATATCGGTTTTTTTCGATCGCCGAACGATTACGGTGTTGGAGTGAACGGTGGCTACCGCAATTTTATTCCGGGAGATCTGTTTCGCACGTATAATTTTGGTGCCAACATCCACTGGCGATGGAACTATGATAAGATGACACTATTCCGTGAGCTCAGTGCCAATGCGTTCGGTCAATTTCTGAATTACTGGGCTGTTGAAGGAAACGCATCGTACTCATTCGGCGGAGAGGATCCGTACGAACCGCGCGGGTATGGTGTTTACCATATTCCATCCAGTTTCTTTATCCGCGGCGAAATCGAAAGCGATAGTAGAAAAACAGTGATTGTAAATGCGGAAGAAAACTATCGTACATTTTCTGATGGTAGTTTTGCATCGAATACGGAAGCATCCGTTATTATCCGGCCAACCTCTTCCATGGAATATCAACTCTCTCTCGGTTACGGAATCGAACGGGATCTAGACAGATTTGTTACTCCAATCGTCGATACAGTGATTACATTTGCAGCAGTCGATCCGGTAGCGCTCTACGGAAAACGAGATGTGGACGGATTGGATATTACACTTCGCAGTTCTGTTCTTTTTACACACGACCTTTCGCTGCAAATCTATAATCAATTCTTTTGGGCGAAAGGAAATTTTGATCCATCGACATATGCATTGTTGAATCCAAACAGAGGATTAACACCGTACGCATACACTGCCAATCATGATTTTAATCAAACATCATTGCAGACGAACGTCGTTCTGCGTTGGGAGTATCGCGAAGGAAGCACGTTCTATTTTGTTTGGTCGCACGGACGATCGTTCTTCCAAAATGGTGGATATAATACCGATCTGATGAAGAATCTTGACAACACATTTCTTCGAACATCACCGGATAATGTGTATGTTGTAAAGGTGAGTTACTGGATGAGTTTGTAAGGTAATATCTACTGCGGCATATGTTGTTTATTTCAAATTTTCTATTCGCTTCAACTCAATCAGTTTTCCCCACATATGGGTGGAGGATTGTTCAGTAAGAATCTTTCCCTCAAATAACACCCGCAGACTATCCTTTTGAAAATCTGTCGGAAGATTGATCGGGTCATAACTGACTCCATCGTCCCCGTAAATTCCGTAGAATCCGCCCTCAAGAGAAATATAAGCGACTCTTCCCGCAGTGTTGATGGTTTTATCCTCTTCACATGAAAAGAAGATTATACCAATCAAAAGAAGAGGAAGAATTTTTATCTTAGACTGTTTCATTGTTTTCCAATACTCACACGACGAACAACGCCTAATTTTTTACCCAGAAAAATTTCTCCCACCGAAGTGAATTTTTCCGGAGAATCACTGACAAAGAACTGCACATTGGGCGTTTCTTTACTATCGTTTCGCAGACCATGTTCATCGAGCATTTTTTCAACAGTTGTCGCTGTTGCTTCTCCCGAATCGATCAGTGTCACTAATCCTTTGGTGACTTTGGTGATCACGTTCTTTAAGAGAGGATAATGTGTGCAGCCGAGAATAAGCGTATCTATTTTTTCTGTTGTCAGTGGAAAAAGATATTCGCTTGCGATCAGTTCTGTTGCTTTCAGATCAAGCCATCCTTCTTCCACTAACGGAACGAACAACGGACATGCTTTGCTGAAAACATTTGTTGAATGGTTCAACCGTTTCAATTCATTCTTGTATGCATTGCTGTTTATTGTACCAATTGTTCCGATAACACCGATCCGCTTACTTTTTGTGGAATGGATTGCCGCTTCTGCGCCCGGTATAATCACTCCCGTGACCGGAAGATTTGCCTTTTTTTGCACCACATCCAGCGCGACAGCGGAGACGGTATTGCAGGCAACAACAATCATTTTCACATCTTTTGAGAGAAGAAAATCGGTATCGTCCTGCGTATATTCGCGCACTACCTGTGCGGATTTTGATCCGTACGGAACGCGCGCAGTATCACCGAAGTAGACAATATTTTCATGTGGAAGTTTTTCCAGCAATGAACGCACGACGGTGAGTCCGCCAATACCGGAATCGAATACGCCGATTGGTTTTTGATTTTTACCAGCCATAATTCATTTTTCTTATAGAACAATTCTTCTGTGTCTTCTGTGGCTACATCTCTAATTGAACGTTCATCAATTGTGTTATGGTATGCAAGATTTCATTACGAAGATACTGTTTCTGTTCCTCAGAAGAAATTGGTTTTCCCAGACCATCCTTTACATAGAACGAATCAACTATTCCGTCTCCGCGGGTGGCCAGTTTTGCAAAGTCTATTTGCAGTCCTGCCGCAGAAAGGACCTGCGTAATCTTGAAAAGAAAACCTGTCATATCCGGCGCGTACACATCAATGATGGAATGTTTTGCCGTATTGTGGAAAACAGCGTCAACGCGGATGGAAGGATGCATAAGCGGTTTTGCACGGCGTTTCCAACGGCGATGATGACGCTCGAACAACCGTTCCAGTGTTTCGCTCTTGTTTAATACATTATAGAGATCGGTTTGAAGTGCTGATTCTTGTTCTTTCGTTAAGGGGAGTTTTGTTGCGGCATTCACTACGCGAAATGTGTCGATCACAATTCCATCTTGTTGAGTGTAGATTGTCGCATCAATGATGCTGACATCATTTGCCGAGAGTACTCCGCAGAGGGTTGAAAGAAGATACGGTGCATCGCGCGTAATGACCGTGATCTTATTGTTCGATGTTTCATTCGCAAAGACAGTTGAAACAATATCGAGAGTTTTTATTGCCTGTTGGAAAAGTGCAAGCTCGCCGTTGACGTACGGCGACGAGAATTCTTCTTCCGGTTTTGCGGCTTCTCGTTCAGTCAATCTTCGGCGGGTCCGCACATACAATTCCTGAAGCAATGTTTCCTTCCAACTGGACCATACGTTTTTGTTCACGGCAGAGAGGTCGCAATAGGTTAACACAAAGAGCATATCAAGTTGTTCGGGACGGGAAAATAATTTTGCAAAACCTTCAATGGTTGCTGCGTCATTGGTGTTACGGCGAAATGCAATTTGTTCCATCTCCAAATGATTTCGGATCAGAAATGCAACATCATCGTGGATATCGGCGAACCCAAACCGGTGTTGGATTTTTTTCCACACTTCCACGCCGCGAATCTCATGCTCAGAAATTCCCAACGGTTTCGCGATGTCATGGAATAAAATTGCAAGATAGAAAATCTCTTTATGTTCAAGTTTTTGAAATGTCTCTCCAAGAATGCTTTTGCTTTCGTACAGTTTTTCCGCATGCTCCAGAGCGATTAACGTATGCGCGTCGGTCGTATAGTAGTGATACATGCTGTGCTGAAAGAATGCAACAAGGTCATCCCATTCCGAAATGATCTTTCCAAGCACATCGGTATCGTTCATCAGCTGCAGAGTTGAAGCGACATTTTTAGGCGAGCGAAGAACATTCAAAAGCTCTGCGGCAATTGCCGGTATATTCGCTTCGGATAATTGCTGCGTTCGAAGAAAGGAAACAAATGCTGATTGTAATGACGGACTCTTTACAATGTCGTACTCACAGCAAAGGTAACACGCTTTTATAATCAGCGCGTGCGTAAGGGCGCTTGGTGAATCATTGCGAAGAAATAACTGTCCGTTTTTAACAACGAATATATTATCAACAATTTGCTCTCGCGTTTTAGACCACAACGATGTAGACGTATTGCTGCGGAAGTGATTGATTAATCTTCTGTTGAGACCATACACCACACGCGCATACAGATAGTACTCGTGCATGCACTGTTCAACCGATTCTACCGGAGTGGATAGACGGTATCCAAGCGATCGCGCAATCTCTAGTTGTTTGGAAAACTCCAGGATATCTTGTTGCGTATTGGAATGATAATGAAGCTCATTGCGGATACGAAGAATGCCATTGAATGCAGTTTTGCACTCTTTCTGTTCATCGGAAGAAATAATGCCATCGGCCTCCAGTTGCGCAAACAACAAGATGCAACCGGACTTATTGGTGTGGAACGGATGTTGCGTAAAGTAGTGAATGTTGGAAGAACGGTAAATCCAAACAAGGGAATGGAGATCGCGGACTCCTCCGGCGCTGTTTTTGAGATTTGGTTCAAGTAATTTTACGGAATGCTCATATTTTTTGTGGCGTTCATCAACTCCGGCGATCACCGAAGAAATAAATTTCAGATCTTGTTTTTTTTGTATTGTGGCAAGAAATGCTTCGGTGTATTTTTTCATCACCTCTTGATTGCCGCACACATATCGGCTTTCCAAAACAGAAGCCCAAACATCAACATCGGTTTGGTAAAGATTCAAACAATCTTTAATTGTTCGAACACTGTGTCCCACGTCGAATCCAAGGTTCCACAACGAGTGCAAAAATTTTTGCGCTGTATCAGCGTTTGCAGTCTTTGTCTGCTCGTTATCAAATAACACCATCACATCCACATCCGAATGAGGCGCCATTTCAAACCGGCCGTATCCGCCCAGCGCCACCACAGAAAATGAATCTCGTGATAGCTCCGGTAATTCCAGCCATAATTTTTGGATTGTTGCATCGACCAGTTGGGATAGTTCGGAAGCAACTTCCAGTCCGCTTGCACCGCTCCGGTGAAAACGAAAAATATTTTCGTATTCCTGAGTAAAGAATTCTTTGATTGCCATGATATATATAGATAACAGAAAAGAGGAGAAGTGCAAGAAACGGGGTGCCAATATCACAATTTTCTTGCGACCACGGCAACATCCTTCATGGTTTTTGCCACGCCGCCAAAATTGTCTAGTGCTTCCATTAGGATAATGTACATTCCGATCCGCACTCGATGTCCTTCGTCATCAAGCCCGTTCCAAATAATGGATCCGGATGAGGGGAACGATTCATTGTTAGCCAAGCGTCGTATCAATCGGCCGGTAACATCATAAATCCTGATCCTGATCGTTGCGCTATTTGTTGGGAGTGAGTAGTTGATAGAGAGGAAATCCTCAAATCCGTCTTGATCCGGTGAAAATGGATTGGGGGAAAGAGCAAGTGATGAACCGAACGAGACTGAAGCAGTATAAATACTGTTATGCTTCCCAGGAGTTGAACCGTTTCTATCGACCGAAGAACTCCAGTTGCGATCGTCGTTTGCCTGAATGGCAGGATTGATCCGTTCCAGTGAATGTCCTGAGGATGAGAGATTCTTCAAATGCCACCATGGAGCATAATGCACACTATCGATCGCGTTTCCAGTTAGATCGACAAGAATAAGATCTTCTCCACTATTACTGAGGCTCAACGAAGAATGGATAGAAACATTCTTACCGTGGAGGGAGGGAAATTGCGTGAATAAGGATGAATCCGAAGCCATAATCATAAAATCGCCCGAAGGAATTCTTCGGGATGTTGTGGATAATACCATCATTGATCTACTCCCCGAAGAACTTGGTTGATCCATCAATTTCCAATCGGCAACATCAACCGTATCACCGCTGAGGTTTAATAATTCTACAAACTCTGCATTTCCGGTTTGAGGATCATACATAATCTCGTTGATGACCACTGATTGTGACGAAAAGCTTTTTTCGACGATAGTAATTTTGCTGTTGTTTTCTATTCTTTCATCGTGGGGATATTCTATGCGAGCAATTATTTGTTGTTTCCCGGGTTCAGCAATCTTCCAATCGTATTGTGAAACAGTAGAATCTAATGAAAGGATACTTGGAACCGAGATGGAAGAGATCAATTCATTATTCTGTGCGCTACTATCTTTATTGATATCGTAATAGAATTTTAGCATCGAAGGCTGTGCTTCGAATCTTCCGGAATTGAATAGTATTATTCGAATGGAAATATAGTTTGATTGATTTTTAACTTCAATCCGTTGCAGCTCAACATCATAATCTTTTCGCGCAATATTATTTTCCCTTCCCGCGCTTGGTGTTGCAGATCGCCAGTTTATTGAATCACAGGAATTTCCTTGAACGTCGAAACGCTGTAATGAATAACCGTTTGTGCCACCCCATCGTGGACTATAATTGATACTATCCATCGTTGTTCCGCGCTCGTCGAACAACACAACAGCATCCGATGTAGTATTATTGAGTGCCGGAAAAGCGGCTTGCAGCAGTACAGAAGCAAAGGGGAAAGCAGTTTTAAACTGAATCGTATCAGGTGAAATAATAAAATACGAATTGGCAGGGATAAGAAACTCTCTCCCTTGAATCAGCGCTTTTGTAGATCCGTTGTCGGAAATTTTCCAACCACTGGTGTTGATGGGAACATTGGTCGTATTGTATCCTTCAATCCATTCAGGCAGATCGCCTGTTGGTGAATACATCACCTCATTAATTACAATACTATGGGGCTGTATTCCTATTGTAAGGGGAAAAAATATTGAATTATTCGTAGTATCGTCATCTTGCGATGTAAAAATATTTGCAAAAAGCCAATGTATTCCCTGAGGCAGACTCGGAAGTGTAATTTGAACTGTTGTGGAATCATTTGTAGTAACGGAACCGATACGTTGTTGGTGATGCAGTTCGTTTATTGATAAGAGTGAATCTCTATTTGCATCAATGTAGAGCTCTATAGTTGCTGATGAGATATTCTGTTTTCCAATGTTCTTCACAGTCAAAAAAACCGAAATTACATTTCCCGAAACAGGAAATTGCACCGAAGGAGAAATTCGCGACAAACTTATGTCGTAAGATTTTTGAGTGACGGAGTTGATCGTTCCGGGAGTAGCACCCGACCGGTGCCGAGATGTTTTCCAATTTGTCTGCATATTGGAAGATGCAGCCGTATCGATCCTTTCCAATGAGATGCCGGATACTCCACCCCACGAAGAAAGAAAGAAGAGGCTATCAATCACATTATTATTGTGATCATAGAGAACAACGGCATCGCCATTATTATTCAACGAGGAGAAGGACGATTGAAAGAGAGGTGCTGAGGTGGAATAATAGTCTTTAAACGTATTCGTATCAGTGGTAACAATAGCATATGAAAAAGGGGGAATCGTTCTCCCCGAGGACGTCAAAGGCGATTTAGTGGCCCCGGCATCGGAAATTTTCCATCCCGATGTTGGAATTGTATCTCTACTATTATTCACGACCTCAATCCATTCCGGAGTTCCCGAGGATGGTGTATACATGAATTCATTGATCAGCATTATTCCTTGACGATATCCGGCGTTGACACTAAAAAAGAGAGAATTGTTTGTTGTATCCTCATCTCCATCCAGCGTCAAAACAATGCTCATCGGATGTCTCCCTGCAGTGATATGTTCATACATCATCTGTATTGTTAACGACTCGGTCTTCGCGAATATTTTTGAAAAAATTTGTGATGAAACAATTGATACAGAATCCTTTAACTGAATCGTTCCAGATATATTGCCACTAAGTGCTAGATTTTTGATCCCGATCAAGACATTCAATTGGTCTCCGTGTAGTATTTTGATTGGGGAGACGGTATAAGAAGAGACTGACAGATCGATTCTTTTCTGTACTGTCAGTCGAACATCGTCAATTCGATACACACCGGAACTCCCGGAGCTATCGGCAATGATACGAATACGAAAACGAACGCCTATTCTTCCGGAGAGCGTATCAGGAAGCCGGAATGCTCTGCGGGCATACGACGTGCTTGAAATAAAACGTAAACTGTCCAAAGAGATCAATATTCCAAAAGTTGGATCACTATTGATGGACGCCTCCACAATAACCCGAGCACGATGCGTTGATGTTCTCCGTTCATAAAATTCCAACGAATCAACAGACGCATTGCTGAAATCAATCAATGGAGAGGTAAGAGATTGTGATTTTGTTGCATCGGTTGAACTGACAGCATTTGGAGTAGTGCGTACGGATGTCTGTGTAACGACAAAGTCACCGGTGTTATTTTTATTTGTTGTTGTCGTCCATCCAAACGGAAGCGTTGGAGGAGAAACTGTGTCGAAAGATTCTTTGTACGGAAAAATTGATACTTGCGCTGAAGCCACCAAGACTTGCAGCACCAACAATACCAGCATGTAAATATTCTTCATAGATATTGTAATAGATATGAAGAAGAATGCGCACGACTGAAAAGAGAATCAAGCGAATATCGTTGATTTACGAGGCACCACTTAATAGCGGGACTATACGAAGTAATAATGGAAAGGGAAAACTATCCGGAAATATTCGTTATAGGGTTGAGCCTAGATTAATCGAAATTTTACAAAAAAAAACATCCCTAATCCATTTTTCAGGAAAATAAAAAAGGCTGCACAGATTTCTGCACAGCCTTTCAATAATCCTAGACAGTTGTTGCTATTGAACTTTTACTGGTATTATAGCCCCATCCGGTATTGTGAATATTGCATATCCAAAATTTCCCGCAACGTCAGCATTATTGATGACAATGGGGAGTGATATTGCTGTTGTTGGGTTATAGTCAACGATGCTTAATGGTGATTCGATCGTATATGTTCCCGGTAATAAATTCGTGAATGAATAGTTACCATTGACATCAGTGGTTGCTTGTGTTGTTCCATTCAACGTGATAATCACTCCGGCAATTCCGACTTCAGAAATATCCATTACACCGTTTTGATCAAGATCAATATAAACTCGCCCCGATATTGAATATGTGGTAGGGGGGGGAGGAATTTCTGCATAACTGAAATCTGCGGTACCGTTCGATGATGTTATGAGAATTACTGCTGATGAAGTTGATTGAGTATATCCTGCAACTGTAGCGGCATTGATCGTGTATGAACCTGCAGACAAACCGGAAAATGAATATGCCCCGTTCGCATCGGATGTTGTGGTTGTTCCACCATTCAATGAGACGACGACATTTCCGAGGACGGCTTCACCGATATCTTTCGTGCCATTTGAATTTGCATCGACAAAAGTAAATCCATTGATGGAGTATGTCGGGGAGGGTGTTGTTACGTCCAGTGAGTGGCAGAACGATGCGTACCAGGATCCGTTTCGTGGTATCACAACTGTGCCGCCGTATGCTGTTTGTGTCGATCCGCAATTATTGCCGGAATATTTGCCGACCACAGCGTGAGCCAAGAAGAATAATTTTGTTCCCGCCGGCCATGCTTTTAGAATTGTGTATTTATAAGTGGTAACGCCGGTAGAATTCACCGATTGATAATCATATTGTCCGGGAGAACCACGTTGGGAATATTTTGAAGTTGAAATATCAAGATGAGTTTCCTTAATCTTCCACGAATTAATAGTCTTGTATTCCACATACAGATTCGTAAGATCTTCTGTGACTGTTACAGTGCCGACGTTTGTACTTTTCCCAGCCCACAGCGTTACGATACCATCAGCATCGCAAATCGATCCGCCATTATCGGTATCATCACAATCATCTCCATCACCATCATGGTCGTTGTCACCGTCATGATCATTATCTCCATCACCATCATGGTCGTTGTCACCATCATGGTCGTTATCATCATCGTCGCGATCACGGTCACTATCTTTTTTAGATCCGTTCCCTTTGGATAATGAAGTAGTAGAAATTGATCCTGTTTGGTCTGATTGTCCTACAATTGGTTCATTAAGATTTTCGCACCCCGCGAGAACCAATAGAACGATGAAGAACGAAATTATTGAATACGTTTTTTTCATTACAACACTCCCCTTAATTTTTTAACAATAGAAAAATACCACAGTGATACAGTATTGTCAAGAATTTATCCTATTAATGCATAGCGATGGGTAACGAATTGTCGTTTTTTAAGTGTTTTCGTTAATTATCTGTAATTAGAATACTCTAATATGCCTTTATATCAGATACTTTTGATGACATAAGTAACATTAAAGAGAACTTAGTCTTCAATAGGTATTGACTGTAACGCACTATGATATTCATGTTGTTCAATAAATGATCTATGATATTTTCAAGAAGTCATTTAGTCATAGAGCATTCGAGAAGTGATGCAATATGTAATTAAAAAAAATGTTGTTGATAATAGAAACAAAGGCGAACAATGAAATGCTAAATGAGTACATGTAATTCACCGGATCTATATTCGTTAATAAGTTAATTGTGCACTCATAAACACATTAATAATTATTGATTATAGCACCATTCTCCTTCATTCAATAATCACAAAGAGTGAAAACAAAATCAGAACGGTGAACTATCACTCAAAACAACTCCACGACATTTTTTGTCAAGTCTAATTTGTGCATTACAGAAAAAATATTTTAGAAAATTTTTGTCACCCATCACAATGCGTTTCTATTTTGCTCTTTAATAAAACTCAATTCTGCCAAATTTTTTATTTTTTTGTCATTTTTCAAATTTTGTCACCTCTCTGAGAATGAATAATAGAGAATTTAATCTCTTATCAAAAAACCCTTTAAAATGAAGATTATTAGAGGTTTCTAACGCTTTTTTATTTGCTTCGTTGCAAGTTAATTTGTTTATTGCAAGTGAGATGAGGAAGGTCAGCAAACATATAACAGCATCAAATCTTAGAGGAGCACAATAATGGGCTCATCAAAGATTATCATGCTCTCGGGAGTATATCTTATATTCGGGTTCTACATTGTTGCGTACAACAATGCAGATGAGTTGATGTATAAGTCATCTATGAAAACAGCAACATTAGTACAGTCCGAACAGTTAGCAAATACGGGATTGTCGTTGGCGAGAACGTATATGGCAGATTATTCCAGCCGATATACATTTGAACCTCGGACTTTTGTTAGTGGTAATGACACGGTTAGTTATTCTGCAGAACGACCTGTAGGTTTCCCGCTATCACAAACTCAAGTAACATCGGTAGCGTCTCATACAACAGTGGTGGACAACGAAGTGAAGGTTACGAGGATGGTATCACAGACATCGGTATTTCAATTCCACAACGGACGCTGGAAAATGCTGCGAACGTTTACGGAGCGAGAATATCAGGATTCATTCTAAGAAAGAATTATAGCAACATAAATAAAACGCCCGTCATGAAAACGGGCGTTTGTGTTTTAAAAAATATCACATCATCAATCATTCATCCGGATTTGCAATTTTGTAAATCATTGCCGCTGCTGCTCCTCCTGCAAAATTTCCTACAAGGTATATCCAAATATTGCTCATAGAGGTAAGACCCATCATTGTAATGCCGGTGGCAACAGCCGGATTATATGCACCTCCAGAAATATTCCCTCCTGCAAATGCGCCAACAACCACAGTGAATCCTATCGCCATACCAAAATAGGAATTCCCGGAAGATTTTTTTGATGTTGCTACATTTAGGACAACATACACCAGTGCAAAAGTGAAGAGAAATTCATTCAACAACGATTTTGCAATATCTGGAACCAGTGGTGTAAGCGTGGGACTTCCTTTTTGGAATCCGACAACAAGCGATGCGGCAATTCCGCCCAGTACTTGCACAGCAATGTATGGAAGAAGATCTTTCGTATCACATTTGCCGCGCATCCACACACCGAGTGTAACGGCAGGATTATAATGACCTCCCGAAATCGGTCCTCCTGCATAAACCATAATCATTAACGTACATCCAATCGCAAGAGGTGCAAACATTCCTGCTCCCGGTTCAATAACAGTAAGTCCGACAACCATCACAAGAAAAAATGTGCCGATGAATTCAACAATGTATTTGTTCATAACAATCTCCTTAATAATGGATAGATAAGATGATGCGAATATGCAAGAAAAGCGGTGAAGAGGCAAGTTTCTGGATAAAAATAAAAAACGCCGTCGGAAGGATGGCGTTTTTTTCAGATTAGTACAGAAGAACTGTTTGTGCAGAACGACAATCGTCCTTCACTCAGGATTATTTTCCCGTTCGAGCTCCTAATTGGCGGTCGAACATCATTAGACTGACCGGAGAATCACCGACCTTTTTCAACAAATCGACAATCTCGGTTGCATTCTTTTCTTCTTCCACCTGTTCAGTGATAAACCACTGCAGCATGATCTGTGTTGGATAATCATTTGTTTTCATTGCCGTTTCATACAACGCCGTAATTGAGGCACTCACTTTTTGTTCGTGCTCCAGAACTTGTGTAAACAGTTGAGAAAGATTCTTGAAATCACCTTTTGGTTTATCAATTGTTTCCAACTCTACACGTCCGCCACGTTCATGAATGTAATGATAGATTTTCATTGCATGCTCGCGTTCTTCTTCGCTCTGTACGCTGAGCCATTTTGCGCAACCGGGATAATTTTCCGATACACAATATGCAGACATGGAGAGGTACAGGTAGGATGAAAAGAGCTCCTTGTTGACCTGCTCGTTCATTGCTTTGAGCACATTCTTTTCGAGCTTCATACAATATTCCTTTATTGGTAGTGTGTGATTGATGGTAAGATAACAAACTTTTAGACAAATGTGTTTCTATTTAGTCAATATCATTTTTCTGATATTATGATAATTTCCCGCATGAAATCGATAGAAATAAACACCACTAGCAAGGGAAGAACCGTTAAAAAATAAAGAGTATGAACCTGTTTTTTGTTGTTGGTGCACCAATGTTGCAATCTCCCTTCCGAGAATTGAATAGACCTTTAGAGAAACCATTCCCTCTACAGGTATTTGATAAGAGATTGTTGTAACAGGATTGAACGGATTGGGAAAATTCTGTGAAAGTGAATACGAAGAAGGAATTACATTGTGATACATATCGACAGAGAGGGGTTTTGATCCATATTCTTTTCCATTAATTCGGGCATATACAAGGGAATCATAATATGACTCCATTACAGAATGCTCTTCGCGCACCATTCCAAAGCCATAGGAATACCTTTTAACGATGGTCACATCGATTGTCAGAAGAGTTACTATACTTCGCGTTAGCGACTGTTGATGAAAAACGGTGTCAGGGGAAAGCTTGATGAGTTTTCCAGACCGAAACGATGTATTAAGTATGTCTGCGGCTGTTGAATCCGCCAGACTAAATTCTACATTCATTCCGGGAGCGGTATGGGGGAAGCCTTGATAAAAGTTGCCGTTGCTGCTGTCGAACCGTTCAACCGTTAGCTTCGACGAACCATCTTTGGAATTCTTTTCTAAAATCTTTTGATACTGTTTGTTTTCGAAGAGTGTATCTCCGACAATTTCCCGGGAAATGAACATATTATCGTAATATGATGGAGAGGGGTGACTATTTCGTTTATAGATCCAAACGTTCATCTTATGAAGAGGATGATACATTGAAAGTGAATCCATAATATGTTTTTTGGGATCAACAACACCTTTTAAAATCGTTCGTGTGAAAACCACTTTCCCGAACAATGTATCTTTAATAATGGATTGTGTTATGTATTTATAATTTGTGTGAGGATAGTAATATCGAAGGACATTCCCTTTTTGATATGGATAAAACAGGGAATCTGTTGCCGTCTGAGAATATGCAACCGAACAGAGTGCTAGAGCAAAGAAAAAATAGATGGTTTTTTTCTTCGTTTCGGGGAAAGATGTTAACAATTGTTCCACTTTTAAACGTAATGCTACGGCTTGTGAAAAGCAACACAGCAATATTGACCAAACTTTTCTATATTTCATCTAACACAAAGAAGACAATTATATCGGGAAGAAGTATGAAGAGAAAAACAATCGTTATTTCATTGGCACTTTTTGCCATAAGTGTTGCAGGGTTTACGGCAATCGACAACGTCTATCTGAAGATCAATCAGAATATAGACGTATTCGGTCGTGTGTATAAGGAGATCGTCAGCAATTATGTTGACGAGGTTGATCCCGAAAAATTTATGCGGTCGGGAATTGATGGGATGCTGGAAACGCTCGATCCTTACACTGTTTATCTTGCAGGAAAAGATGAAGATGATATCGATCTCTTAACTCATGGACAATACGGTGGAGTCGGGATCTCTATTGGTGTCCGTGACGGAGTGCTGACGGTGCTCGCTCCGACAGAAGGATATTCTGCATTTAAACAAGGCGTGAAAGCCGGCGATATCATCATCGAAGTAGATGGTATAAAGATTACCGGAACAAATCCGGATAGCGTGCGCTTCAAAGTACGCGGTGAACCGGGTACAACAGTGCGGATGAAAGTTGAACGTGAGGGAGAAAAAAATCCGATTGAGTTTACACTTGTTCGTGAAGAGATACAAGTGAACAATGTTTCCTATTCAGGATTCATTAAAGAGGGAGTCGGTTATATCAGGCTTGAACGCTTCTCCCGCCGCGCAGGTGAAGAAGTGAGACAAGCGATAAAAGAAATGAAAGTGAAAGGAGAAGTCAAAGGTATTATTCTTGATCTTCGCGATAATCCAGGAGGATTGTTGGAGGCGGCAGTGGAAACAGTCAGCAAGTTTGCAGCGAAAGGAAGCACAATCGTCACAACGCGAGGAAGAAAAGGTTCCGAAGAACGAACCTATACTGTTGATGAAGAACCAATCGCTGCGGATGTTCCAATGGCTGTGTTGATGAATAAAAATAGTGCCAGCGCCAGTGAGATTGTTGCGGGTGCCATTCAGGATCTTGATCGAGGAATTATTGTCGGCACACGTTCATTCGGCAAAGGATTGGTTCAAACAGTTATTCCGCTCAATTATAATGCATCCATGAAAATCACTACAGCGCGCTATTATATTCCGAGTGGCCGAAGCATTCAGGAGATTGATTACCTTCATAAAAATAAAGATGGTGTTTTTGCTACAACACCTGATAGTTTAAAGCGTGAATTCAAAACAGCAAAAGGGCGAATCGTAAAAGAGCTTGGAGGTATTTCACCCGACTCAACGGTTGACGAAATTCCATACAGCTCCTATTACGGTGAACTGATGCGAAAGGCGATGTTTTTCAAATTTGCCACGACATATGTCGTGAAACATCCGGAAGTAACCGGTGAGTTTGCTGTGAACAACAATGTGATGAAAGAGTTTGAACAATATCTGAGCGATCAAAAGTTTGAGTTTGTGGAACCAGCGGAAAAGAAATTGTCCGATCTTAAAGAGCAAATGAAAAAAGAAAAGTATAGTTCAACATCGCTTTCATCCATCGATCTCTTAATCACACAAATCCACAGTGAGAAAGTGAACACATTTGCTCGATACAGCGAAGAGCTAAAGAATGAGCTTTCTGAAGAGCTAGCTTCACGGTATAGCGGAGAAAAAGGACGGGAACGTATATCGTTAGAGCATGATACGCAGGCACAGACCGCTGCATTACTTCTCTTAAATAAAAAAGTGTATGAAGGGATGTTGAAGCCTAAGAAGTAGTTGAGTATGGAGAAATAAAAAACCCGAAGAATGATGCTCTTCGGGTTTTTAGTTTTAAAATCATATCGCTGAAATCTTTAAGATTTCGACGATGTGCTATACTTAATTTTCGAATAGCTGCAATTGTGGTAACGCATTCTTCACTTCATTCACGATGAACTCGAAATCTGAAGGGCGATGGACGAAATCAAGCGGATCACTTTCGATAACGAGCAGCGGACCGATCTTGTAATATCCAATCCATTCCTCGTAATGACTGTTCAACTGTTCCAGATATTCTCTTGGAATGCTCTGTTCATATTCACGTCCGCGCATTTTAATCTGCGAAACAAGTGTATCCACTGTGGAGCGAAGATAGATGAGCAGATCTGGCGGTCTCAGATATTCCATCATCACATGGAAAAGGGAAACATAGTTTTCGTAATCCCGCTTATCCATTTTTCCAATCATATGAAGGTTTTTGGCAAAGATTTCTGCATCCTCGTAAATTGACCGGTCCTGAATCACCGATTTGTGTGATTCGACGATCTCTTTGTGGCTTTTAAACCTGTTCGCTAAAAAATACATTTGCAGGTGAAATGACCAGCGGTTCATATCCCCGTAGAAATCAGAAAGATATGGATTGTCTTCCACCGATTCGAAATATGGTTTCCAGTTGAATCGTTCGCCGAGCATTCGTGTCAGCGACGATTTACCTGCACCGATGTTTCCGGCTACAGCAATAAAATATTTGTTTGAGTTATTGTTCATATAAGTATGAAGAAAGTAACAAAGATTTTATCGAAAACAAATTCCCAAATTTGGTATATTATTTTTATAGTACAATACTTAGACATCGTTAAAAACCTTCTATTATAGAGACAGTTGCGTTTATAATTTCGTAGGAAAAAGTCATGGCAAAATCGAAAAAATTTGAAACCAATGCGATCCGCACACAAGCGCCGCGAAGCCAAATGCGTGAACATTCTGTTCCGCTCTATATGACATCCAGTTTTGTCTTCGACGATGCTGAACAGGCACGCGCACTGTTTGCCGATGAAATCCCGGGAAATATTTACACCCGATTCTCCAATCCCAACAACACCGAGTTTATTGAAAAGATGTGCTTGCTGGAAGGGGCGGAAGATGGTATCGCCACGGCGTCCGGGATGTCCGCTGTTTTTACCAGCTTAGCAGCGTTGTTGAAATCTGGAGATCATCTTCTTGTCTCACGTTCTGTGTTCGGTTCAACACATCAGATTCTAACAATGATCCTGCCGAAATGGGGAATCACCCACTCCTATGCGGATGTTGATAAGCCGGAAACATGGGAAGGACTCATTCAAAAAAATACAAAAATGATCTTTATCGAAACACCATCCAACCCTGCGCTTGATATTATTGATCTTGCTTGGATTGGAACACTTGCGAAAAAACATAACATACTGCTAAATGTCGATAACTGTTTCTGCACGCCATATCTGCAACAACCGATAGCATTTGGTGCGGATATTGTCATTCACTCCGGAACAAAGTTTCTTGACGGTCAAGGAAGAACAATCGGTGGAATTATTGTGGGAAAAAAAGAATTGATTAAAGATGTCCGTTTCTTTGCACGGCATAGCGGACCGTCATTATCCCCGTTTAACGCGTGGATCCTTTCAAAAAGTTTGGAAACATTATCCGTACGAATGGATCGTCATTGTGAAAATGCAATGGCACTTGCACAGCGACTGGAGCAGCATCCGGAAATAGAAAAAGTAAAATACCCTTTCCTTCCTTCTCATCCGCAATTTCAACTTGCGAAGAAACAAATGAAACTCGGCGGCGGACTCGTTACTTTTGTTGTAAAAGGCGGAATAGATAGGGGCAGAAAATTTTTGAATTCATTACAAATGATTTCTCACACAGCAAATCTTGGTGATTCAAGATCCATCGCAACACATCCTGCATCCACCACGCACTCGAAACTGTCCGACGCAGAACGAGCGGCAGTCGGAATATTGCCGGGACTGATCCGCGTCTCCGTTGGATTGGAACATATTGATGATGTTATCGCAGACATTGAACAAGCATTGGAGAAGAGCCGATGAACTATTACGTCTTGATCTACTATGTTGTGGATGATTATGTTGTGCGAAGAACACCGTTGCGTGAAGAACATCTTCGTCTTGCGAATGAAGCATCTGCAAGAGGAGATCTTGCATTTGGCGGTGTATTTACCGATCCTGCTGATCGATCCGTTCTCGTGTTTACCGTGAAGAGTCCGGATACGATCGAAGCATTCGTCAAGAACGATCCATATTACAAAAACGGTATAGTAAAAAAATATGAGATCCGTCCATGGAATGTGGTTGTCGGTAATAAAAAATAGTATGCTACGTGATCTATGTGCTTTTGTGGTTTACTGTTAAGTATCCCCGCCTTTCTCAGTACGAAATTCTTTCACAATTGAAAATCTTCGGCTGAAAATTTCACAAATAAGAATTTGTTATCTGCTTTTCCTATAGGATTTTGCATATTCTTTCGGCATACACTTTGCACAATTACCATTCATCAAGAGTCATATTTCACAACATTACTATTATCTTTATGAAACGAACATACCATCTTTGGATACTTGCCTTAATGATTACGCTGGGATCAGCTGTTTATCAACGAATGACCGGTCCCTCATACCCAAAACAATACGTTACCTTGCTGGATGGAAAAGCGATTGAAGTTGTTTTAGAGCGAACCCATGGCGGTGAGAGCGACCATCCTGTTACCGTCCGATCAAATAATGCCAACATCACCGGAAAAGTGGAGTGGAAACGATATAATACGAATGACGCGCCTGCATCCATCCCGATGGTTATGAAGGAAGGCATTCTTTCTGCCGCTCTTCCTCAACAACCGCCAGCAGGAAAACTTCAGTATACCGTCTTTCTGACGGACGGTAAGCAAACATTTTCTGCTTCAACAGTGATCCGTTTTCGTGGAGACGTTCCTGCGCCGGTATTGATTCTTCATATTGCTGCAATGTTTATTGGAATGCTTCTTTCAGCGAGGGCAGGATTGGAATTCTTTGCAAAAGAGCCTTCATTTAAAACAATCACGTACGCAACATTTATCGTGCTAACGATCGGCGGAATGATTCTCGGTCCATTGGTATTGAAATACGCATTTAACGAATGGTGGACAGGTTTTCCGTTTGGAACTGATATTACCGATAATAAAACATTGATCGCATTCCTTGCGTGGCTGGGTGCTTCCATTGCTGTACAGAAGTCAACAAATCCAAAACGATGGGTGCTGGGTGCTGCAATAATAACGCTGATAGTTTTTTTGATACCACACAGCTTATGGGGAACAGAACTGGATTATAACACAATGAAACCGAATTAACGAAGCGCTCCTTTTGTGTCTACCTGTTTTAGGACGCTACAGAGATAAAAATAGAAAAGCCGCGAAATGATCGCGGCTTTTTGTTTTACTCTTGAGAATGGTATTTACACATTTGCCATTACCGGCTCATGCAGTTCGTGACGAATCTGTTCAAGCTCTGACATCACATCATTCTTTAAAACTGCTACTTTCGATTCAAAATCGGCATAGAGTTGTTTGTAGTATATGATCCCCTCATCAAGATTTTGCTGGAAGAGTTGATAATACTTCATTTGTTTTTCAGTGAATGGTTTCGGTGTTTCATCCATCATATTCTTCAAATAATCCACATACAACTGCAATTCTTTCACAAATAGATTCGGACGGTTCGCTTCGTTGACGATGGATGTTCTTCCATAGATGTGATCAATCATTGTTCGCAGCGAAACCACTTTTTCAAAGTACGCAATGTTCGGTCCCGGACAGACGGAAACACCCGGACCTTCTGTCCGCGTGCTTAAATTGTTGACAATCAATGCCGACGTGCCTAGTCCGACACAGATGCACGATTTATCGGTAATCGCATCGAATTCCTTCAGCCGATCTTCTTCACTCAATCCCTTTTCATCAAGAAGGTTGATTCGAAGATTTTGATACTGTCTTGATGCGCGGCAGATAGCACGTTCACCGAACTCTGTATTCAGCTGAATATATTTCTTCGGGCAGGAACTTCCCGGACGTCCTTTGTCAATCAACTCCTGTTTTTCCATATCCTTGGTGTTGCCGCGTAGACTATTAAACGGAACTCCGAGCGGAGAAATATTGCTAAGGTACAAATCCTCTTCTTTTGCTTTGCAAAGAAGTTCGCGCGTATGATCATCAACGTTTGTCACTTCGGAGCATAATAAGAACGGTGAGCCCCATCCGATGGAATCAAGTCCGTAATATTCGAGTAAAAAATTATGTTCTGCCGCTGTTCCAACTCCACCTTGCGCAGTGATCTTGATTGGCAGAGGAGAAAGGGGAACGGGACGATTTTTGTTCTTTAACGCTTCCGTCACAATGCCATGTGTCGTTTGGATCAATTCCTGACGATTTTTTTTGAACTCTTCCAAAATCGGTCCCATCAGATATCCGTCGGTTGCAAAAGCATGGCCGCCGCAGTTTAAGCCGGATTCAATACGATATTCCGAAACCCACAATCCTTTTTTCGCAAGGAATTTTCCCTGGATGATGGCAGAGCGGTAGTCGCTTACTTTCAGAATGATTTTCTTTTTGATTTCACCATTTTCATCGGGATAAAAGTCTTCGAATTTTTCAATGTAACTGTACAATCGTGGATTCATACCGGCGGAAAAAACGATACAGGAACGCAAGGTGCTTTGAGCGTAACCGCGAAGGGCAGCATGAGCATCATTATATTCATGCGATAATTTTACATCATCACGGTAATTATCTTTATCCAGCTTCGTCATGATATTCACATCGATGCTTCCGGGATGAAGTTGTTTGTCGATCCAGGCTGCAATATCCTCGCGCACGGTATTGTTTGCAATCATTTCCTGGAACTGTTTCTTCACCGCGGAAAAATCGGGGAGCATATCGATGTACTTTTGCACTTCTTCGCCGGTTTCATAGATGGAACGTTTGACTTCGGCAAACTTGGTTTGAACGACTTGATCCACCATGTTTAAATACGCGGTGATGCGTTCGGCACGATGATCGGTGCTGTTCTTTTCGGTGATCGGAGAGAACGGAAGTTCCAATTTCTTGCAATAAAATTCCCTCATTTTTTCAACGAGGATATCATCCACAAGAGACATGACAGATGATATTCCGTAGTGTGCCACTTTAATCGGTGTGTCAATGGTAAATCCGATTCCCATGACAGGAACATGGAATGTATGTAAGGATTGTTGCGTGTTCATTGTACCTCTTGTAGTTATACTTATATAAAATACACTTTTTATAGGAGTTACACAAAATATACTTTTTTGGGAACATTACACTCCTTTATGATATTGTTGATATGATTTCTCTAACTATATATACAGCTATGAAATGATTGGGTTAATAGAGTTGTTCATCAGTTGATTCTCAATTGAAATGAAAAAAAAAGGGATCCGGATTGAACATCCGAACCCCTTTTTGGTTTTGAAGCGCTTACTATATAACGTTGACCGTCACCGTTAAGGTGACGGTCAACAGAGAGAACTATTTGAATGTATCTTTCGAATCAACGATTGTCACATTCTTTACATTGAGCTTATATGTTGCGACAGCATCGTCTTCGGCAAGAACTTCTTTGGGAAGTCCGGCTTTCACCGCTTCGGAATATGTCATCGGTGACGGAGTGTTCTCCTTTAAACTTTTCGCCAATGCTTCCGCTTCACTCTTATCGGTAACGATGGTGACAAACATGTTATTTGTCCGCCAATATTTTTTGACGGCGCCATTCACATCTTTCGCGGTGAGTTTTGCCAGTTCCTTATCCACTTCGGAAATGAAATTCTTTCGTCCGTAGAATTTGGAATCCATCAAATATCCGAGTTGTTCGTTCGGTGTCTGAACATACAACTTGATATAACTTCGAAGGAATGTCCGCGTTGCTTCAAAATCTTCTTTGGATAATCCATTGCGGATGATGTTGTCCACTTCGCGGACTGCTAATCGCAGGGCAAAATGAGCATGGCCGACCTTTATATCGGCAAGTTCTTTGTACTGCATCTTCAATTGTTTTGCGATTTGCACGGGACGAATCCAAAGCGCGAAGTAATTTGAGCTGCGCGGTACACCGGACGGAGGAAGCATGTAGCCGCCTCCATTGTTATACCATTCAATGTAGGAATAGTCCCCATAGTTCATGGAACGGGTTTCACGGAGTTTTTGATACAATTGCCCGTATGATTTACGATGCTCGCCGAGATACGAATTTGCCACCATCAATGCGGCAAAATCTTTACTGGAACGTGTAATGGCAAGAGGTGTTCCGGTGAAAATTGCCGAGCCAAACGCATTATCCTTTGCGATAATTTCGACCTGCACACCTTCCGGGATATTTGCTTTCGCTGATTTCGGCGCAGCAAATTTTTTCTCGGAAAGAAGCGTCATATCGGATGTTAATTGTTTCAGGAATGCATCCGAATAATTTCCCACAATGCCGATGGTGAGATTATTTTTTGTGAAGACATTGGCAAAATGCTGTTTGATATCGTCAAGTGTGATTGCTTTTACGCTTGTTGATGTTCCCTGCACTTTGTGTTGATAATTCGTTCCCCGGAAGAGAAGATCTTCCAGTGCTTTTTTTGCTGTACTCTTCATCGGACGAAGCGCGAATGACCTGGTCAACATAGTTTTGCTGATTTTTCATCACGCGTTGAAAATCTGTCTCAGCAAATGAAGGCGTTAGTATTAATCCTTTAATGATAGGATAAAACTGATCCAGAAAATCGACATGTACGGCAAACGTGAATGTTGTTACTTCTTTATCCACTTGTGCATAATACCCTGCAGCCCACGGATAAATTTTATCCTGGATTTCACTGAAGGTCATTTCTTTTGTTCCGCCTTGTGTAATCAAATTTGCAGTTGCAGCAGTGAGTCCTTCTTTCCCTTTCGGATCGGAAATGGAACCATTGGCAAATCGTAATTTAATAACCACTTTATTAGAAGTTGGCTGTTTAATCTCCACCAGTTGTTGTGCAAAGATCGATGCTGCAAAGAGTATTGTTAGAATAAGTGTTTTCATTATTTCACACCTCCTTGCGTATCGGCTGAGATTGTTGCAACAGTCAGTCCCGATGGAACATAATATTTTGCAGCGGTAGCTTTCAAATCATCCACCGTCACTTTTTCATATAGTGTATAGAGCCGGTTTAGCGATTCCGGATCGCCAATGAGCGTGATATATGTGCTGAGTGAATTGGCAATAGTTGAAGGATTATCGATAGACATTGCGAAGTTATATTTCATTCGCGATTTCGTGTCGGCAAGATTTTTCTCGCTTGTACCGTTTTTCTTAAAATCTTCGATCGCTTTCATAATTTCATCTTTCACATACTGCATATCCTCTTTTTTAATGAGGGATGCTTCGATGGAAGAAAGATATGGATCGCGAGTGAACAGCATATCGCCGCTCAGGTTGCGGACTTTCTGTTCTTCCAACACTAATTTTTTATACAATGGCGATGTTTCGGCGAAAAGAATCGCATTCAACACATCGATTGCAGGAACGCTGATATCGACATCGCTGTATGCCGGGGTTTTGAAGTTCAGGCTGAGATATGGAGGAATTGATCCGTTCTGCAGATGTGTATACCGTGCGGTGTCTTGTAGCGGTTCCGGAGCAACAACGGAGACGTATGTTCCATGTTTCCACATTCCAAAATATTGCTCAGCAAGAGCGTTCACTTGTTCCGGCTTAGCGTCGCCCACAACAACAATTGTCGCAAATTCAGGACGATAGTAACGGTTAAAAAACTCGAGAGAATATTTATATTGATTCGGCATATCGATGATGTCCTTCAAAAAACCCATCGTTGTATGCTTATAGGTGTGCTTATCGAACGCGGTGTTGAGAAGGTTTTCTTCCAATTGAGCGTATGGACTGGCATTATTTTTTGTGTATTCACCTTTTACGGCGCCGGCCTCGGTCTTAAAATCATGCTCAGTGTAATTCAGATTCATAAAGCGATCGGCTTCGATCTCGAACATAGTCTGTAATTTGGTCGCGTCGCCGGTCATATGATAGATGGTGCGATCGAACCAGGTATTGGCGTTTGCTCCTGCACCGACTGATTTCAGCACTTCGTTATATTTATCGCGGGGGAATTTATCCGTTCCACGGAACATCATATGTTCAAAAAAGTGTGCAAATCCGGTCACGCCTTCTTCTACTTCATTGCGCGAACCGACTCGCACAACAATAAAAAATGACGCTAACCCGGGACTATCAAACTGTACTGTAACAACGTTCAATCCGTTCGCCAATTGTTTCTGGTGGATCGGGTAGGGAAGAATCTTATCCTGTGCGAATAGAGGACCGTTCCAAACCGTCGTCACCAGCAGTACGGCGATGATCATCAACAGCGTTTTCATCGTGTATCTCCTTGATGTTTTATAAGAAGACATTCCAAATCTTTCAGATTTGGAATGTCTGAGTGTGTAGTGATAATAATGTACTTAATCTTCAATTAGTAAATAATCTATTTCTTTAAAATCGAGTTTCCGATTGTGAAATTCACGGTATCCATCCATACCATTAAAGAAGGAAAGGACATCTTGTCGTTGCAACATTGAAGCGGGCCCGTTTAATAATGGTGTAAATGAACTCCACGGATACGTTTTGAAATCATCGACAATTCCATGATGCGAAGGATTCGCATGGATGTAGTATATGAGACGCGTATAATACAGATCATTGTCGATGAGCTTGCGACGAAAGTATTTTTGAAATAAACTTCCCGTTAATTGATTCTGTTTGTTGATCGCTTTTGCATAACTCAAAAAGAATCGTCGAAATTGTTCGCTGACGATTTTATTCGGCAAGAGAATGTTCGAATTTGTAAGATTTTGAAAGCCATGTTTTGCATACTCCAAAATGTCTTTTTTACTCTTTACCCGGAGAAGAAAATGAAAATGATTTTCCATCAAGCAGTAAGCATATGTATCAACATATCCGGAGAGATACTGAGTGTATTTCGACAAAAAGTAACGGTAGTTCTCCTCTGAAAAGAAAATGGCGTTCTGTTGATTTCCTCGATTATAAATATGGTAGAATTTTTCTGGTTCGAGAGGTCGATTCTGATCGTTGAATTTGTATGAATCCATAAAACGATGAAGTTATAGTGAACAGATTTTCCAAATCTCGAAGATTTGGAAAATCATTTTGAATAAAATAAGTTTGGGGAATATTACCTGAAAGGCAAGAGAAAAAAATTTTGTGTGACTGCGAATTGAGTCAAAGCATCAACACATCTGACAAATGACGGTGCAGACCGATGTTCAACAACTCATGTTAATTTTCCGGTGATCGATAAAAACCATTTGATGCATTTGTGCCCGACATCGGCGTCGTCGCAAAACATCATCGGGCAGGCACCCGGGATTACCGTTATTCCATTATCGCGGCATTTTTTAACAACATGCGGCTGAGCGCTTGAACCGGAAGAAAATGTCGTTCCTCCAAAATGGTGAATCCAAACGAACGGGATATGAAGAGCGATACATTCATCAACGATACGTTCGGTATTTTCCGGCTTTGCCGCGACGAACACTCCCTGCACCAACGTGGGAAGCGAACCGAGATTTGGATAACACGGTTCATTTTCAAACGACGTTGTATTTTTCCCTACGGCGTACACCGTGCGTGTTGGCGTTTTCAATTTTTTATAGACGCCGTTGGCAACAGTCTGTTTTGATGATGAAATTCCGATGACGGCGATGGATTTCATCGAAAGGAAATTATGAGCGAGGGTGGAAATAGAGTCCATAAAATTTTATAGAATATTTATTGAAGGAGGGTAAAAAGTTTAACGAATATTGCCAAAAAGGCAAGAGGAAAAAAAGTGTAAAAGTTGTGTAATAATTTAGTTGTCACACAATTGGAAAACCGTATCAATACATTACCGTTATACTATTTGTGAAGAACTTTTTTCTCTGTTGATATGCCTAAGATTTCCCACACTGGGCTGTACTTCGTCAATGCGGTCATAATGAAATAAATCACAAGAATACCGGCAACAGTACTGGCGAATCCTCCCTGTGGATGTGTGAAATAATAGAGTGCGGCCATAATGAGTCCCACAATACGGATAATTTGATCAGTCGATCCAATGTTCGTTTCCATGGCAATCTCCTTTTATAAACATCTCTGTGTTGCCGTAGCGAAAAAAAATTATTGCGCGTTTGCCCGTTTCAACCGGTTTTCATCCGCTTGTTTATGTGCAAATGTTAACGCCTGTTGTTCGCTGGCAAACCATACTGTTGAAGTCTTTGTCTTATATCCCAAGAGTTTTTTTGAACTTCGTATGATCCAGACGGATGGGTCATCCTTGTAATGGAGAAGTTCAATACACTGTCCCCCTTCGTTTGAGAGAACAGTTTTAATATTGGCAGATGGCGTTGTTTGCATAGTGCGATTCTCCTTGTGTTGTGCGGTAATGACGGAACATTGCTTTTCGATCGGACCGAACAATTTCAAAGAAGCAACGCTGAGTGAGAAAAAGACCCAGGGGTGATAGATGGTCTCTTAGGTATGGTATCAATTTCACCCTTCGTTGTGGCAATAGCAAGGTACTTATTGAACTTCTTTTTTAGAGGGGAAATTACACCGTAATATGCCTATTAGTGATGGAATCACTATGTTCCACAAAACAAGCAATTCGGTCGATGGACTGACATGAGATTACCGCAGTGCGAACATTTCCAACGTTGTCGTTCTTTCGCCAGAAATTTGTTGATCCCGTGCTCTTCAATAGCGCGAAGATTGTCGATCATGCTCATGCGGTATTTCGTTCTATATCGCTTATCGAGCTGGCGAAGTCTTTTACAGGGGAAATGACCGCAGAAGGAAAAACAGAATTTTTTTCCGGCAGCTTTCAACTCCGCACAGTTTTTTATGATGCAGTGAATGCAAGATTGAGATTTGTGAGTGTTGGGACCATTACATCCGACGCAATGATGAACATCGCGTTGATGAGCCATACAGAGAGCACAATTCATTCCGCAGGGTGCAACAAGGATACGAGAAACAACAGGATGCAATAATTGCTTGGGCATAGAACACCATTTAGTAGACTGTTCTTTTATCCGGTGGAATAATCTCCGCTACAAGGCGGGAAGTTTTTTCTTCAATAATTTTTGTGTTTACGGGATATCTATTGGTGTGATTATAGATAAATATTTGTTCCAGGAGACTTTTTTTAAAGAACGCCGACCGGTCATTCCACAATGTCCCGGAAACAGTGATGATCGTTTCCATATCACTGCGACGATATTGTGTGATCAGTCCAAGCAGTTTCAATTGTGGAAGAATAGTATCTGAAAATTGTTTAGCAATCCGAATTTCGTCCACTGTCGGACGGAATGCGGACGTATCGTATTCGTATCCTCCGCGATGGATGGTAGCAAGCACTTCTCGATCCCATTCCCGAATGAGGAAGGTGATAAAACCAATTACCGCTAAGGCAATTGTGCCGACAATAATATTTTTTCCTCTATTGCTCATGATGTTGGCGAAGGTGGACGGAAGAAAATATGCAGAATTTTTTGTATGGATGCCTGCAGAAAATGTTGAGAAGAGACATTTGCCCAATTGATCTCTTTGGCGTATATCAGTCAGAGTGAAAATCTAGACGAGTTCTAAAATTCTGCGGCACCGTTATTCTCGGTCCCGATGTGTCGCTTTGTTGTTTCGTTTCCAGCGGCACTGTTTATCGGGACGAAGAATGGCAACGGTTTCAATGTTGAGCAAATAGTAATTGAATATTGCATCGGCCGTATCAAATCAACTTACAGACTCTTATCATCAGTTACGGTATATCCCACATTTCCCGAGCAAAGGAATATCGTTTCGGGAAGGAAAGTTTTCCCACCTTCGGCTGTACCAGTTGCGCAAATTCCCTGTAGGACATCTTCACCAGTTCTTTATGTGTCCCTGCATTGAAGGCAATCATTTCATCTTCCTCGAGACTGGACGAAACGACAACATCCATTTCAAAAAGATTGCCGAACGGAGGCATTGCTCCCACTTCGCATTCCGGGAATTTGTCTTTAAATTGTTGTTCGCTTGCGAGTTCAATATGTTGTGCGCCGGTAAATGTCTGCAGCGCGTTAAAATCCACCATATGCGATGCGGGCACCACAATCATCATCATCTTATCGTCTATTTTAACGATCACCGATTTTGCCACCTCTTTTCCCGGAATGCGGGCGAGCGCGGCAATTTCCAGTGCCGTGTATGCCTGCGAATGTGTGATGACAACATATTTTACCTTATGGCTGTCCAGAAAAACTTTCAATCGTTGAAGTATCATAATGGTCTCCTTTCTCATTCGTGATTAATTATAGACAGGGGACACACCTCCGTAAAAACACAAAAACCTCTTTCATTCCATTGTTTGGAATTCGAGAGGTCCAAGAAAAAACCGTGAAAGCTTCTTCATACGCTTTCTCCGATCAGAGTGTGGAAGAACAAACTACAGTTCAAAAGTACTTTGCTTTGACGGAAATAGCAAGAGGGGAAATGCGTATGATTTTAAGGAATTTTAACGGTTCATGGATGATGCAAATACTCAGCGATAGAGTGCGGGAATGTATCGATATTGTGGTTCACTTCATTGTTTTTGAAACGGACAGTGATTGCAGATGCGTTCAGAGTTTTTGTTTTTCGAGCGTGGTGTCGTTTAGCCGAAATTACCGTTTGATTTTTTGCGATGGACGGTTGAAAAATTTATTACTCTTGCTTTTCAATGTAGTAGAAACCACCCTTGCTCCCTCCTTATAGAAGGAGGGGTAGTGATGCGGCAATATACAGAGGCACGAATATTTAGCAAAAGTATTTCCATTTTGATCAATGCTTTTTTGGAAGATATGAAATCTCTGCATTTGTGCGCAATATTTTTTTCTGGAGAACATTACCCATCTTCAACGAGGAGGAGTCGGGGAGTGATGCGTTTTTATATTTTACCACATCTCCTTTAATCTCCACGGTGCGGGTTGAGAAGATGTTGATACTCGTTTTAAACGCCGCCGTGGAAACGGTCGAAACAAACATTCCGATGAGAACATCGACAACGTTGTTCACTTCTTCAATGGAAAGGTTGATGACTGCATCGCCCCCGTTCACCTTCAAGGATTTGTTCATTTCGGCAATCATATCCGGATCATGGAGAGTAATCAAATCGTATGCGGTGAAGCTGGCGCGCGTGGTGTAATTGAATTGTCCCACCACGGTGTACCCATCCGGAAGACTTCCGCGGTTCATCGATGCGACTCCGTCGAATAACAGGGCATCATACGTAATGGTTTGGCATCCGGCAAACAGAAGCATGAGTATCGGTAATACAAATTTTGATATCCGTTCCATAAAATTATCCTTAGGAAAAAATTAGAAATTCAATTCGGTATTTTCATCCACAAAACCATGGGCACGGTATTCCGTTTCAAAAGCGTTCTGTATACAGACAAGGTTGATGCTTTCCACGGATCGGAGAGAGCTCTCTTTGTTGAACGAGACGACCGTTCCCGAAATGATAACGGTGCGAGGATGATAGATCAATCCCAAGAGCGCAATAACGGTGAAGAATCCGTCGCCGAATGTTGTCTGAGTTTTGATTGTCAGATTAATTATCGCATCTCCATTTTGACGGGAAATTTCTTCTTTGATCAATTCGGAAAGATCCGGTTTCGATAGCGTCACTAGACCAAAGATTGCCCAGCTTCCCTTTGTGTTGACGGTGAATTCTTTTAAGCGAGTGTATGCTTTCGGTGAACTTGATGACAAATACACTGAACGATCTAACGAGATTGTATCCAATTGCATTCGAAAACATCCGGAAACAATGAATGTTGCGAGTAGAACAAGTGCAGTATAACGTTTCATAACATCCCCAATAGATGAGAAGAAAAAAGGCAGATATGTTTATACGAGGAAATGTAGATAAATATCCTGAGGTGAGCAATCTCAAATTCAGGTAGTTTTATTTATAAAATGTGGAAGGTGTTACGGTCTATTTAAATCCGTACTTTTTAATGTGCTTATATGCAATATAGAGAGCGCCGGCCGTACCCGCGGTAGCAATGGAAATCTTCCAGGGACGATCCTTCTCCGCATCGTGTAATTGCAGCATTAACGGCGCAGTGAGATCAATCTTCTCGTTTCGATCCCAGGAGAATGATTGCGGTGTGCCGGCAAACGAATAATACAATGATGGAAGAGGGGCTTCCCCTGCATGGACGAGTGCATAAGAGAGAGGAAGAACAAATACCGGTTTCGTTAACAATGTTGAAGGATCGGCCATTCGGAGCAGACCGAGCGTGGTATCCTGCGGTGTTCTGTCAATGGTTTCCTGAGAAGCAGCAGGGATGAAAACGAAGAGGAATAATATTGGAAAAAATATTTTCATTCTTCCTGTGAGAAAATAAATAATTCTTCTCTCTTTTCAAATGTGTTTTATAGTGATGTCATGACTACAAGTCATGACATCACTACGCGAAAAAATACTGACGTTCTTCACCCTGAGACCCTTCGCTTCGCTCAGGGTAACATCGAGATTCAAAATGACAAGGTATTTTTTTTCTACGGCATTAAACTGCTCTTTGCTTGAAACCGCAGCACGCGAGAATTGGAATAACAGGTTACAAACAATTTTCCGGTGGAACTTTGCACCGCAATGCCGTACGGCTGACCGACATTATCCGCAGCGGCGCCGGTGACGCTGGAACTGATGAAATCTTTTTTCCCGATCACCACATCGGCGGAGTCACCGTTCTTTTTAGATGGTGCACTATAATAGATGAGCACTCGGTTGAACGCACCATCCGCAACGTAAAGATTCTTCTTGGCATCGACCGCTAGTCCATACGGAAAATACACATTGCCACGGTTTGCCGGACCAGGCGTTGAGCCGTTTGTAAAGTCCGGTTTGCCGAGCACAATATCAGCTGAGGCGCCGTTCGCTTTTGAGGATGCATTTAAAAAGATAAGAATGCGGCTGTTCCCACGCTCACCTACATACAAATTGCCGGCGTTATCAACAGCGAGAGAAGTAGGATTGGACATTTTGTTTGCGGAAGTGCCGTTGGAACTGGTGGTATAATCAGACTGTCCGAGCACACCGTCCGCAGCGGCGCCGTTTGCTTTGGAGGCTGCGTTGTTAAAGCGAAGCACGCGATGGTTCGATCCGTCCGCAACGTACAGATTTCCGGACGCATCGCACGCGATACCTTGTGCGGAAAAAAATCCACTTTGCGTGGTGTTAAATCTTCTGGTGACAAAATCAGGCTGGCCAAGCACGCCGTCCGCAGCGGCACCGTTGGTTTTGGAAGCGGCATTGTTAAAACGAAGTACGCGCGTATTTCCCTGATCGAGCACAAAGAGATTTCCTAACTGATCCACAGCAATCGAGACTGGAGTTTCAAATCCGGTGGCAGAAGGGGTGCTTCCGCCGGCAGAGTCATTCCAAATTCGATTCGTAAAATTATGTTGGCCCAGAACACCGTCTGCATTGGTTCCGGATGCTTTGGTGGCCGCATCGTTAAACCGGAGGACGCGATGTGCGCGCTGATCTACGACAAAGAGAGCACCGCTGCCGCTCAGTGCCAATCCCCATGGACCGGGAATGGTATTTTGCCCGACGGAGTCCGTTCCGCTGGCGGTAAAGGTGGAACGTCCGAAGACCGCTTCCGCACTTTGTCCGTTCACCCACGGCGGAACCACCACCTCAGGTTGAGTTGTTGTTTCTTCTTTGCATCCGGCAATCAGCATGCCGATGGCTATTAGTACAAATACATTCTTCATACGCTCCTTATTTTCTCCCCCGTGTCAATGTATTTCTATTTCACACCTGTTGCAATATGCTTCCGGATGTTCTTGACAGCCGGCACACGTGTTTGTACGATTGGCCGATACAATTTTTATTTCTGCGCCTCTGCGGTGAATGGTTCTTTTATATCGGCCACAGCCACCCGAATATTCCTGCGGTGAGCAGTGCGTAAATAATTCCATCGCATGTCATTTTAAAGACGGAGAGCCATGGTTTATTGAACCAGATGGACATTTGCCATAATGCGGCGGCGTAACCAAGAAAAGCCGTCACTCCGGTAAATCGAAACACCTGTAGATATTCCGCACCGACCGGCAGAGCGCGTCCTGCAACATATGCAGCAAATATTCCCATAGCCGTTGTGTAGAGAAACCAAGAGACAAATGTGACTCCCATCGGTGTTGATCCATATTTCCAGACGGTGAGGATCATAACCGGACTATCCTTCAATTTCGCCTGGAACTCTGGAGATTCCCGTTCTTTTCTGTCCGTTGCGCGGGGGAGAAGATATTCGCCCGGCGGAAGATTAAACGGACGAAGAGCATTCATGATGCCCTCCTGATCTTGTAGGCGGGGAAAATCATTCTTATGCCACAGCGGCGCCATGTTAATAACCGCACTAACAAAAAAGACGAGTACCGATGAGAGAAGAATAGGAAGCCAGAGCAGATCGAGTGTTGTCATAACTGCACTCCTTGCAAGATGGATGAATTACCGTTTGCAGCGTGATGAGCAAACGGATGACATTTCCGCAAAGATAAACGCATTCGTGCACAGATGCAACGGTGAAGGAAACGAATGACAGGAGAAATGATGCAACAAAAACGGAGTTTTTAAAAAAACAAACACTCCCAACGAGAGAACGATAGATTGTGAGCGAGACAAAAAAATTTATTATCCGGAAGTTACAACAGTTGACACGACAGTTTACTTGCTAAATTTGTAATCGATATCATTAAAATGATTCCAATTTCCGGTATAGAGATCAATAAAGAATGTTCCGGTAATCACATCCAGAATAAACCAACCGGCACTTAATCGGGGATAGAGATGAAACCTCTTTTCTTCATCTTGATTCTTCAATGTCAGTATGTGATCGGTGTTGGAACGTAAAAGAATATAGTGGTCAACAATCACTAATGAATCAAAGACCCCTCCGCTAGGCTTAACATATCTTTTTGATTTCGTTGTATTCAATATTGGTAACTCAATATTTTCTTGAGTGTATATTTTTGTATTGGACGGAAGATGAGTTACCGACACCTTGTCTTCATACCCTTTGAATATTGTTGCACAGCCGTAGAATGAACTTACCACAACAATACACAAAACTATACTACCGATCGAATCTTTCATTGCATTTATCCTTTGTGTGTTTATTACTCTGCCGAACGGACTTGAATGAACCCGCCAACCAACGTGGCGGATAAACCTGCGTCGCAACGACAGCTTGAGCGACCGATTAGGCGCTATGTTGTAAATCTATTTGGTGACACTTTGTAACGTGGTTTGAATAAAAATGTTTTTCCCGGAATTATTATCGTTAAATATCGAATGACCTTTATCGCTTGATTCTTTTACGAGACCAATACCTTTCGCAAGCCATAATGAAATAGTTCCATTTCCCGTATTGATGTCAATCCTGACAGTTTCCATTTTTGATCCTAAGACTACAAGCGTGTCTCGCACTCCTTCAGATGCAGAATATTGATGCTTGAATAATGGATAGGGCGTTTCCGGCGGATTGTCGCCGAGAGAATACACAATTCCTCCACTATCCTTCATGGCAAATATCCAGCCCCACTGTGTTGTTCCCGACAACCGGCCGAGCAATGCATAAAAGACTCCACGGGTAAAACTTGTCGTATCAATGCGCGTGTCGAATGTGCTTATGGATTTGCCGCTGTCGCTCAAGGCGTTGGAAGAATACGTCCAAACATACGATCGGGAAAAGGGGAAATAATCGTTCGTATAATCTGATGGATTTCCATTTCCTTGAGTTGTCGAATCATCGTTACAGCTGATGAATAAGAGGAGAACAGAAAGGAAAGAGAGATATTTGAGCATGATAACTCCTTATTGTTTAGACAGTTGCATGTATTATAATGATAACGATTGTTTGCATTTACTCTGCATGTTCTTTTAGTTCCCATGCTTCCTGTTTGTCCCAATTTACTTTGATATGATGTATTGTTACGGCTGGGTGTTCTTTCATGTATGTATCAATTGCCAGTAATTGATCTTTGCACGGACCGCACCAAATAGCCCAGTATTCTACAAATGTGTACTGAACATTTTTCGTAACGTCAGACATTGTTACGGGACTTCCATCATATCGACGAATATTTTTTAACTCGTCTTCCAGCGTGTTTGCTTCAAACACTGTTTCCGCTTGCGTTAATGCTTCTTCCAATTTTTCAATGAAGCTCGATGTGTATCCCACTTTATAGAATATTTGTTTTCCAGATGCATCGTAGACTTTAAATTTTGGAAGCGAAAATCCGCTTTTTAATGCTTTCCGATACGTTGATGAATCAACGATGAATGAAGAGGTTGTATCAATCTGCTCGTTTCGCAAAAACGTCTGAACGCTCCGTTCATTTTCCGTTTTCGGTTCGGTCTGCTGAAATGTAATGGTAAAACAACTACAGAGCATGGTTGCGGCTATCAGTATGAAAAGCGTTACACGATACTTGCTCATGTTCTATTTCTCCAAATAAATATCTATAAGATAAACAATTGATACAAAGACTGCACTTCAAGTGCCCAACAGAACGGAACGAACACGCCAAACAATGTGGCGGATAAACCTGCGTTGCAGTGCGATTTTTGCATCATGCTTTTTTTGGCGGGACGCGCCATCTGATAGCGTTTTTAAATTACCGATATCTATTTCTATCATAAGTTGTCATTTAAGAATTCAACACTTATAACTCAAGCGCATAGCGATTGCAACTTCAGCTTGAGTGACTAGAAGTGGTCTCAAAAATGAATTTTATTGTCATTCCGAACGAAGTGAGGAATCTCGTTTTTATAATTGAAGACAAAAACGAGATTTCTCGATGCTTCGCATCTCGAAATGACAATGATTAGGTATTTTTGAGACCACTTCTAGTTAGAACACACTCGAAAGTTTGCCTAGTGTAATAACCGTGATAATTATTAACTCATTTACATAGTATCGTCATTAAATTTTGCAATGAGTTTATCAAACATATCATCAATCCATTTTATAGATTCTTTTGTCTGATAACTTCCTAAATTATTTCTATCAAAATGCGCTTTTAGCACTATTTCATAGGAGTATGTGCTTAACGCACTAACATCTTGAGTATTTGTCAATGATATATCTAGTTTCTTTATGAACAAGCTAGTTCGAAAAGTTCCAGTGTTAGACTTAGGGATAATTATAACTTCAACCGTAAAATATTTTGGTTTTTGCAGTACAATTTTATATTCATCAGATTTTTCACTTTGCATCAATTTATTGCTTTTAAAATATACATTTGTTTTTTTTGGTAACCGAAATGACATACCTTCATAATATATCGATTCGCTTGGATTTCTTGAAAAACGATTTGTTGCAATTGATTGTAATAAATTAATTAAAGGTATCTTTTCGCTTTGAGATAAATTGTAAGGATTATTGGTTACTGGAAATGGATTGCCGGGAGTTAATGGCTGAATTAGTGTATTTATTTCTACCATTTCCTTGAAAATAGCGTACTGAAGCATTTCGCAATAAAAGGAGGAAGTACTGTCATAATATTCGGGCTCGGAAAAAAGAATTGTGTCTTTCCCATTAAATTGAAGTCTAGGTGTTGACAGGGAATGATAAATATTAAACTTTCTCCAATTATTATTCGTTTTAGAATAATTAAAAAAAGGTGGGAGCCTTCTGTCGGTAAGAATTACATATGTTGTAAAGCGTTTTTCAATGTCACGACTTACAAATTCTTGTTGATTTTGTATTTCAATAAGTATTGGGTTAACCGATCTGAGAATGTCGTTTGTTTTTAATCTTAATGAGTCAACTATAATATCAGATTTGGTTTTATAATCTTTCAGAATTGAATCAAGACCATTATCAAAATTCTTTAGAATTATTGTTGTTCGCGTATTAATTTCGCTTGTTAGATTATATTGATCATCTGATTTTTTATCAGAGTCATAAATCGTTATAAATGAAATAATTAGTCCAATACATAAAAATAACTTTACAATATTCGCCAGAATATATTTCTTCTTAAAGATTGTTAGTTCTTCATAAGGATCTTTTCGAAGAATTAACAATAGTGTAGAGATAAAAGCAATAAATACACCTATATATTCCATAAAGCTTTTATCCTTTGTAAATTCACCTTTGGATATTCGTGTGTTCTAACTCTAATTATAATAACTACATCCACATCTTATTCAATTTCAATAAAAACACATCGGGATATTTTCTCATAACCTTGCGAAGGGTATGAGAAATAAATAGTAAAACCTTCGCAAGGTTTCAAACTATTTTGTATCGCAAAGCACGCTCCGCTGTTTTTAATTTTGTGCAATTCGCGTCTGCTCTCCCGCATTCTTCAAAAGATAAATTGTGTATTCCTGTTCGCTGTTTTCCCATTCACCCAAACCGAAATAGGTGAGAAGGCCTGCAAGAAAAAGAAATCCTGCAACTGATGCAGCAAGAATCACCACGGAAACGGTCACCGATGAAAACGCCGGGAGAATAAAGAGCGTAAAAAGGATAATTCCCCGGAAGAGAACATACCGCGTAATAACAAAATACCATTTCCCTTTTTCCTGAAGTTCAGGCCAATTGCGAATATCCTCCATATGGAACGCCAGTTCAATTTTTTTCCCAAAAAGCAGAAGAATAATAAGCGAAAGTGCGGTAATCAGTTTGGTAAGGAGAGAGGATATTTCTTCATTCAGCGATGTGCCAAGGAGAAAACCGCATACAACTCCAAAAAGCAGATAGAAAAGGGGGAGGGGTTTTATTTTTGTATCCATAATTATATGAGCCCAATCTTACGGACTGAAATTCAACATCTCTATCCGAACGTTTTTAATATTTCCAAACCTTTTGACCATGTACCATAACCGGACACGACATTGATGTGTCCCGCATTGCCAATACTGATAAATTCGCTTCCCCAGCAATCGGCAAAATATTTTGCCCTCTCCGGCGTTACCCAAATATCATTCTCACTTGCCACTACAATGGTTTTAAAATCGATTTTTTGTTTTGGTATCGGAGAAAATCCTTTTGCGGGGAACGTATAGAGCGGAGCTTCCAAATCGCTCGGAGCAACAAGTAACGCTCCTTTGATTCTCTTATTGTATGTTGTTGCCCAGTGCACTATGGTTGCACATCCCAAACTATGCCCGATCAGCACAACGTTCGACAAGTTATAATGCGACAGTGTGTTGTCGATTGTTTGAATCCAATCGTTACATTCGGGAGAATCCCATTCTTGCTGATGTATGCGGCGGATGTTTTTTACAGATTTTTCGAAATATGTTTGCCAATGATCAGAACCGGAATCACCTAATCCCGGAATAATAAAATAACGGGTCATTACACCAAAAACTCCTTCAACGGAGGTAATCAATAATACTTTAATTAATCCGTTTAAAGTGTAGTGTTAGTGAACGGCAAGTGCAATACCCAAAAGAGGGTATTTCCTAAAAACGAGGTAATGTAACGGAGAATTTGATCTTATTTTTGTGTTGCTGATAGATGTTTGATAGTTACACCGTTGAACATCTAAAGATGAATGTTTAGTGATGCTATTACTCATAGTCATGCATCACTGAATTTCACTCAACCTTGCAAAGGTTTCAAGATGTATCGTGGTGCTCTGCTCCGAGTTTGACCGACAATGTGATTACTGATTATCGCAGATTTTTGTAACTACTCAGCGGTTATGATTTTTTGCCACTAAAACACGGAAACACAAAATTTCAGCAACCTTTTTGGGATAATGGTTCAAATTCTTTTTGTGCACTTTCGTGTTTTCGTGTCTGCCCGACTTGTTGTTTGGTGGGATTTGGTGGTATGTTTTTAAATTGTTAGAAGCCATCTCAAAAATGAAACTAATGCCATTCTGAGCAAGCCTTGGATGTTTTTTATTAAGCGCAGCGAAGAATCTGAAACTATTTTCAGATTCTTCATCCCGATAAACGACATCGGGATTCAGAACGACCGTGATTTTGTGTTTTTGAGATGGCTTCTAAGTAATTCTGCTGAGTAGTTACAGATTTTTTCATTTATCCTTCATTGTTTCAAATGTATATCGCATCTACATTCAAACATCAGACATTGTGTCATTGCAATGCTTCATTGTTTATCCGCCGAACTCCATTGTGAAAGGTGCAATGTGCATTATGCTCCTGTCGAAACTCATTCAGCGATTGTAAACGGTTATTGTGGAGCTGTCACACTTCATTCTGCGTCATGAAATATTCTTTGTGAGAGTGTACAACAACAAAGTGTGAATGACGAAGCTCATTTTTTCATTGTTGCAATTCATTATTTCGCCGTTGAAAGTCATTGTTCGATTGTCAACAGACAGAATGGCATTGTCACAGTTCATTTAAATAGTGATGCCATGACTCTGAGTCAATTAAATCCAGTACTTATACTTCACAATCATTACAAGCTCTTCGGAATATTTTTTGAAGCTCTCCGGAGTAGGGAAGGATTGACGGAAGTACGATTGATCCACAAGTGGATCATTCCGTAATCCCGCATAATCACGATAACTGGAGTATGGCCACTCTTCAATATGTTTCACCAATCCTGCTCGAAAAGGATTCTGGTGGATATAGGACATAAGTGTGGGGAGATAATTCTCATCATCAATTTCTTTTGCTTTGGAATGTGTCTGAAATAAACTTCCGTGGCGTTCAATCGATCGATTGAGAGATTTTGTGTAACTGCTTAACAATGCGGCGATGTGTGTTTTTAAGGTGGCAACGTCGTTGCTTGTCACTTTCACAAGAAAATGAAAATGCGTGGGCATTAAACAATATGCAATGGTTGAGAGATGTTGCTGAGTGTATTGTTTATAATGTTCCAGGAAGAACTGATAATTTTCGTTTTCCTTAAAAACGACTTCCTGATTTTCTGAGCGGTTGTAAAAATGATAATACTTTCCAATTTCAAGAATCATATTATCTCCGGTTTAACCAAAGTGATGTGATGCCACAACTATAAGTAAAAATTCTTTAACAAAACTAAATCACTTTCAAGAGAGATTCAAGAAACAATTTGGTCTGAATTAAAAAGAGTTCCACATCTTCCGCCATAGGGGGAGGAAACAGGGCGGAGGTTCAGATGTGGAGGGACTCTTTTATAATTTATTGCAGTCTATAAGTACATATACTCCAACCATAGGAGAAATTGGAGAGTAAAAAGAGATTTATTTTTTCGAAATGTGAAGAGATGAGGATTTTGTGAGAAACAGGAAGGTTTTGCACAGAAAAAAGCCTGCTCAACGAATTAAGCAGGCTTGGGAAGATACTTGTACGTTACTTTACCGTAATGGGTATAGTAATCACCGGGTGTATTTTTGGTGCTGTTACAGCACTTAAGACTTTAAATTTTAGATCGAGAGTTGTAAGATTCTCCATCACCTTTACTTCAATCTTAGTGACACCGTTTGCCTTGAGCGTGATGATATGACTGTTGTCATGAAAAAGGTAGTTGCTTGTATTTTCCAAAATATATTCGGTGCTGCTGGAATTTTTTATCTTCACCGTCAGAACGGAAGTCTTACCGTAATAGGATGTACTTTCTACAATGAGTGATTGCTGGATGAGAGGGACAAGAAATTGTTCTCTGCCGATCAGCGTATTGTTGAACCAGACCACAGTCCGATGATCGAACAATGCTTCTTTTAAACTCGCTTCGGTTTTTTCTTTTGCAAATGCGAGTGTGATCGGTCTATGACCGCCATCTGGCACGTCATATTGCCAGTCGATTAATCCGTGAATATCCGATGCTCCCATCATGGTCAAATTATAATCGAGCGCAATCTGCAATGCTTCATCCGAATAGGTGACGTCGTTTACCACTTCAATGCCGTCCAACAGTTTTTCCTTCAACAAAAATTTGTGCATGTCGGTCAACCGGGCGACGCCGTCTTTCACCTGTCCTAGCCAGTTTGGATGATTCCAAAATGTGAATGCCCCCTGACGTTTTGCTTCGCGAAAGACTTCGATGGAATCAGGAGTGAGCATTTTATTTGCATCGCTCAAAAAAAGTGCGTTGCTGTGCCCCGGCGGCATTTTTCTGGTAATCTCCGAACCGTTGATGACAATAACTTTTGAATTTTTTGCAGCTTTTAAGGCAAGAGTATATGCTCGGTTTCTGTCTGCATGTGGAATATCTTCTTTGTGCGGTTGGTATTCCAGATGTTCAGTCAATGAGATAGCATCGAGATTATCTTTTTCTGCCTCTTCCACACGGATGGAGGGCCATACGTCGCCGTCCGAAAAAACCGTGTGCTGATGAAGATCGACCTTCATTGTTTTATATCCGGGAATGTCGGGAAATTCAATCTTGCGTCCCTGCTTGTGCGGGTCGTGCGCAAAGGAAAATACCGAAAGACAAAGAATAAGAAAAAATGCGCGTGATATTGTTTTCATAATCGAATCCTTATAAACATTTAGTGTCATTATTATTTTCAACTGTCTTCCGTGCAAATCCGTTTTTTTCGGTGATATCCGTGTTCTATTATGTAAAGTCAACTATGAGAAATATTACCTCAGACACTTCGCTTCGCTCAGTGTGGCGGTAAACCAAGCCTCAGACACTTCGCTTCGCTCAGTGTAACGGGAAAACCAAACCTCAGACATTTCACTTCACTCAGTGTGGCGATGATTCACAAGCACCGGTCATTCTGAGGGAGTCCCGTTTATGGGGACGACCGAAGAATCTGATCGTATTTTAAATCGTACCTCAGACACTTCGCTTCGCTCAGTGTGACGGTAAATCAAGCCCCAGACACTTCGCTTCGCGCAATGTGCCAATGAATATTTTTTTCTGTGTTCTATTATTTAACGTACGAATCAATCACCTTATCAATTGCAGCGGAACAGACCGGATCGAAACCAATCAAGCTGAGTGAAAACATTCGGCAATCAAGCGATGGACGGTAGATCCCTTTGGAAACATATCCAGCCCCTTCAAATCCGCCGACAATATTTTTGAAGGCAGCATCTTTTAAGATCAGCTGTTCTGCATTATAGAGCGGTTCTCTTTTCTGATAATAATCAGCTGCAAGACGATCAAGTTTTCCACGGAGCGCTTCAATGGAATCATACTCCACTTTTCTCCACGATGTCGGAACAGCGGTGGATGCATTGACGAACGATCTCCATTTGATCGCTTCCTTGTTTGTGGATGCAGTCAAATTCGGTTCCCACGGTTCAACACCTGCCTGATAAAAATCATTATAGGAAACAGACGAGGTGTAATATTCATCGCCAAGTCCGGCAAACGAATGTCCTAATTCGTGCACGAACACATAATCCATCTGCCATTCCATTCCTTTCACATCGGATTGTGAATAACAGGTAGTATAGAGATTATAGATTCCGCCGCCGCCGTAACGATTGTCATTCACAAGAATGGCGATTGCATCATACGGAACTTGTCCGGCAATATCACGAAGCGTTCTGTTTTCTTCCGTTAACACGTACCGCGCGCTGCCGAATGTATCGTACGTGGAGCCGAGGGCATTCTCTTTCCATTCATTCTTTGCCGGTTTGTCGATGCCGCTCTCTTTGGATTCTACTTCGATGATCCAGATGTTAAAATCTTTTTTTCGTTCTTTGAATGGTGAAGTCCCAAGCAGCACATCGGAATAATGTTTCGCATCGTCGCGAAATTTCTGCATGTCTACTTTTGCATAGCCGTCGCCGAGAATGAGCAGATCAACTTTCTTATCCGATGGTCCGTTATCAACTATCTTTGCATTCTTAAATTGGGCTGTTCGTTTTTGAATATTCACTACGGATGAATTATTCGGATCGATCACCGTGGAGAAGAGTTCGTGAAAGATCATTTGCTTATCGCGGCGTGAGATGGTCAGTTGAATTTTATTTTTTGGAAAGGGAATTCGTTGCGTCTCATGGAATGTTTTCATTATTCCGGAAAGTGCTTCGTCCGTAGAATGCCATTCGTTAAACATCGAAGAGAATCCGTGGGAATAGATCATTGCACCGCTTTGCGCATCATACACGCGGAGCATGTATTCGCCGTAATTTAGATTGTCCAACAGTTGTGTTTTGCTTCCGGACCAGATTCCTTCGTCATAAATTTTGTCCAAGGCAAAAATCTCTGTTCCCTTTGTGCCGGTATGGTGATAATCCACCCGCATCGTCTTATCCAGAAAGTATTGTTGAAACGATTGGGAAAATAATGGATTTGGTGAAAACAATATTATGCTGATTACGAGAAACAAAAACGTTAGTTTTGGTGGTATTTGTAAAATTTTCATTCGTGCTCCTGCAATTATTTTTTCATTCGGTCATTAATCTTTTCAATTGCTTTTTTTGCCGCTCCGCTTGCGCTGTCATCTTTTTTGTCGGCAAGAATCTGCAGCGGTGCAAGGGAAGACTCATTGCCATTCTCACCGAGAAAATCCACAGCGCTAAATCTGATGCTTGTTGATTTGTCATTCAGCAGCGAAATACACATTGCCATTACTTCTCCACTCGTTTTGCCGTATTTCTTCAGGATATTCATGGCACTGTTTCTTCCTAACACTTCAGCGCCGTATTTCACTTTTTGTAATGCTGTTGCAACACCTTCAACCGAGTCAAGTCTCGCAAGAGCATTCAACGCGGCATTGGAAACCTGATTACCGTACGACCAATTATTTAATCTCGATTTAATCAATGGAACGGCAAGAGTGGAATCCACTTTTGATAGTGCCGTCACCGCATTTGCTTCGGTGGAATAACTGGAATCGTTCAGAGCAGCGCGAAGTGCAGCGGCAACATCGCTGGATTTGATACTTCCGAGTTGGTATGCGGCAGCTGCGCGAACCTTCGATTTATTGTCGTTGAGCGCGGCGATTAATGCCTGTTTCTTTTCATCCGTTACAATTTTTATTGTTCCCAGTCCAATAACAGCAGATTGACGCACGCTCCAGAACGGATCGTTCTTCGAAATTTTTGAAAGAAGGGGAATATATGTTCCTGCCGTATCAAGTTTTCCTATTTCAACCGCAGCAGTTTTTCGCGCAGCCACGTCGCTTCCAAACTCCGCCTGATAAGCCCATTCCGTTAAAGCTCGATTGGAGTATGTCACTTCTTTTAAAATCCAATTGTCTTTGTCAAAAAGGACCAACGATGGTTTATCGGAAACCGCCATCGTATAGGTCGATTCTTTTTGAGTGATGCTGATGCGATGTATTGCGCTTTTATTTCCACTCACAATTTCTACATCAACGGGAGTGATAAAAACGCCCGTTAAACTATCCATTGTCTGCGTCTGTTTTACGGTGAGCGCAATCGTTTTGGCAGAATCGTTATAGGTATAGGATACATCAAATTTTGGATATCCCGCTTTGTACACCCATTGATCGAAAAACCAATAAAGATTTTGCCCAGTTGCCTCTTCAATTGCCACTTTAAAATCGTTCGTTTCTACGGGACGGAACTGGTTTTTGGTAATGTAATGGTTAATCGCTTTCCAGAAGAGTTCGTCTCCAAGAATAAATCGGAGCATATGCAAGACCGATGCGCCGCGGGGATAAATATTTGCGCCAAAGGATCCGACGCTGACAATGGGCTTTCGTCCGGCATTCTTGTCGCTGTTGATGCCGGTCTGTTGAGCAGAATACATAATGTTGATGAATTCATCTTTACCGAACGCATATTCAAAGTAAAGCGGATCGAAATAAGTGGCGAAACTTTCGTTTAGCCAAATGTGCCGCCAATCCTTACACGTGACAACATCTCCCCACCATTGGTGCGCCATTTCGTGTGCTACAAGACTTGTCGCGGATTCATCAACACGCGCACGGGCATTATACACGGTGATTCTGTCCATCAATGTTGTGGCAGAAGTGTTTTCCATTCCTCCCGCAACAAAATCGGCAACGATTACCTGAGCATATTTGTCCCACGGATATTTGAATCTGATCTTTTCGTTAAAGAATTTCATCATCAGCGCGGTGTGAGCGTAATTTATTTTTGCATCATCTACATGGTGTTTATACACGTAATATTCCAGCGGAATACCGTCCGATTTTTCTTTCAACACAGCGTACTCTCCGGCAGCAAACATAATCAAATACGAAACGTGCGGTTTTGACTGCACCCAATGGAATGTTTTTGTTCCTCCCTTTTTATTTTCTTTTTCGCTTACCAATTTTCCGTTGGAAAGAAATGTGTAATTGCTCCTTACCGTTGCAATCACTTCGCTTGTCGATTTGTCGTTCGGAAAATCCCAGCAAGGAAACCAATGATGGTTGTCCATATCTTCACCCTGCGTCCACACCTGCCACGGTTTGTTTGGATAAGCCGAGTCCGGTTGGATAAAGTATGTGCCTCGTTTAGGAATAGCAGTATACTCGATTGACACGATAAGAGTATCTTTATAGGAATACGACTTCTCCAACGATATTTTTATGCTTTTCGCAAGTGAATCGTATTTCAACGATTTCTTTCCCATCATCACGTTCTTCACGGTGATATCTTCGGCATCGAATTCCACCGATGAAAAGTTGGAGGCGTACGGAACGAATGTCGTTGTCGTTTTACCGATCACCATCTTTTTCGATTCATCGAACGCGATTTCGATTTTGTAGTGAACTACATCGTACGTTTTACTTCGCGCTTCTCCGTTTGTTTCGGTTAGTTTGGTGAAGACTTGAGCGGTGGTAACTTGAGCGAGAAGAACAAAAAACAGAAGAAGAGTTTTCATAGAGCGATAAGATTAGTGGGAAAAAATGTGGCATTAATATAGAGAAGGTACAGTTCAGAAGGAAGTAGAGAATATGGAAAGGATTATCATTATTTCAAGAAAACCCAATTTTCCAGCGTTCCCGCCGTTCCAAAAGAATCTCCTTTGCAATTCAACGGATCGGCATCACGGGCTTCTTTCGTGATAATGAGATCACTGCGGGAAGTGACTCCTCTTGCGGTATATCGTTTGAATAATGAATCGGACATCACATCAAAATAGGAAAGCAATTGCCATTTGTTTTGGTTTGAAAACCCGATGGCAATATCGGACATTGTCTGTGATCCGATATGGTTTCCCAACTGAACGCCTGCTATTACTGTATCACCAAGAATAAGCGGTTTCTGAAGTGCAATATGGAAGATAATAATCGTAAACGATGGTTGGGAAAATGGTTGAATCCAGAGCTGTGTTCCGGCCCATTCCTCAAATGTCCTCACAATCGTTCCGCTGACCGGAGAAAAAATCTTCACGGAAGACCAAGAAACATTGCTCAACGGCTGATAATAGTGTTTCATACTTCGGCATGATTCGGCATCGTCACGATAATCATGACCAAAACCGGAACGAAATTTTGAGATTCGGTCAATCTTATCTAATTCAATATAATCGATCGAAATAAATCGTAAAGGACTGGTAACGACGGAGTCTTTACTGTTCGGCTGATCTTGTGTGATTGCGGTGCTCTCTTTATCACAACCAACGAATAGTAACATCAATATTATATAGAGCGGTAGTAATTTCACTGTTGTCATTTTGTTTCTTGCGTATTAGATTCTTCGTCCCGACAAAAAAAGTCGGGACTCAGAATGACAGGGGATGTTGACAAAAGTATAATCCAATGTTATCCTGAGCGAAGCGAAGGATCTAAAGATGTGAATTTTTTTTTCACTCACTCGTTTTCTTCATTTTCGTTATCAATTGAATCTCCGTTGAATGTTTTTTTGAGTCCTTCTACAAACGCTCTTTTTTCGGTCACGTTGAAATTAGTTTCCGGATGCATCAACAGATACGGTCCTATCGGCATTGCTCCTTTTTGCACCTCTTCAACTGCATCGTCGCCTCCCCGTTCGGACTTGTCCCACTCAGAAATATTGAAATGCTTTCTTCCTTGTTGAATATCTTTTTCTAAAAGCCATGAAACTGGGGCGATGCGACTGTACCAAGGAAATCGCGTCTCATTGCTGTGGCAGTCCGCACATGCTTTAAAGAATGTTGCGCGTGTTTCAGGTGAGTCCCATGTTGGTTCACCGGTGACCGGAGGATTCACTCTGGAAAACGAGGAAGGAACGAATTGCAAGGCAATAAATACAATGCCAAGAATGATTGCCGTTGCACGGAAGATTTTTTTATAGAGTGGCTTAATCATACAAAAGAGTAAGGAGTTTTGAAGGAAATATCAATGGAATTTTTTGCATCTTAGCCGGTATTTTACCGTAAGGTGATGAACGAACTTTCCTAAAGGACTGCTATGGCACAATTTCCGCACAATGGTTGGAAAACAATGAATATAAAAGATCATCATCAATTTGCGGTGGCGGTCTTTTTTCTTTTTGCAGCAATCGGTCCGTTGACATTATTGATGGAGTCAACAATCATCCAAGCGTCATGGATCCGGTTGATCGTTATGACAATTCTTTGTGGATTATTTTCCTGGTCCATCGTCATGTCGTTCAATAAACCACTCCGATTAATATCGGCGGTAATTGTGTATGTCGCGATTATCCTTTCGATGTCCTTTATCGATCCGGTGTTTTTGCAGCCTGATGTGGATACAGTCGACGTAAAAGCCGGAACACCATTTCAATTATCAAAAGAACAGTTATCGGATATTGAAACGAAGCGAACGCTCTTTGGTGTTGTGGCGGTGTTCTGCATCTCCATCGGTTATGCGTTGTTTGTCCGCGCGTTAGCCAAAGAACATAAACGCCGCGCTGAGATTGAAGCGGAAGTAAAACTGGCACAAACAATTCATGAATCGCTCTTACCAAAATCTCCATTGACAACTTCGTGGTGTGATATTGCCGGAACAAGTGTCCCCGCAACGCAAATCGGCGGAGATTTTTACGATATCATCAAAATCTCCGACTCTAAAATTTTGGTGGTGATTGCCGATGCATCCGGTCATGGAACGGGAGCGGGAATTCTTTCCGCCATGACTAAGAGCGGCATTATTCAAGAACTACGGCACACACATTCACCGGCGGAACTGTTAAAGAATGTGAATACAACAATTCACAGCGTAACGAAAAAGAATATGTTTGTTACCTGCGCATTGGCGCTGTTCGACCATGAGACAAAACTGGTCTCCATGGTGACCGCAGGCCATCCCCCCATTTTGCACTATGATCTTTTAAACGATACCATTGAGGAATACCGGATGCATAATCTTGCACTCGGTATCAGTCCTGCCGTCGTCTTTGAATCCAAATCGATTCCCTTCAGGACAAATGATATATTTTGCTTTATCACCGATGGATTGACGGAAACTTCCAATGCAAAAAATCAACAATTTGGCATGGATCGGGTGAAATCTTTGATCCGAAACACCCCCGATCGATCAGCCGAGGCAATAAATTCAGCCATGATTGCATCCGTACAACAATTCTCCGACGGCAGAGAATTGAGCGACGACATTACCACAGTGATATCGCGGATACAATAATCTTTCTTGGTAACGACTCAGCGTTTATGATTTTTTGTCACTAAACCACGAAAACACAAAATTTCACCAACCTGTTGGAGTAATGGTTAAAATTCTTTTTGTGTACTTTCGTGTTTTTGTGATTCGGTGGCATGTTTTTGAATTATTATATAATTCTGCTGAGTAGTTACCTTTCTTGTACATTATAAAATTCTTAGGGTCATGTATCTCGTATGAAATTATAGTACATTTCAACAGTGCGTTATTTTACCAATACAGAATACGAGTAAAACGATATGGGATACAGCAAAGGGACACTGGCCGGAGATTTTATCGAAGGTGTTCTGTCGGAATTAAACGGAGCAATAGCGATTAGTGTTGTTGAAAACACGGCAGAGCTTTCCATGGATACATATAGCGTCCGAGATACATTCGATCCGGATGTCGCGTGTGCCAATATAATTGAAGTAGTGAAGGCACAACAGCAAACAATTAAAGCGCTACAGTTGAATGAGACGATTAAAGATCTTTTTATTACAATGGATACGCAGGTTCATTTTGTAACAATGTCGAAAAACGGAAAAGCATTGTTCTATGTCGTCGCGGATTCACAAGGTGCAAACCTCAGCATCATGCGATCCATTATCCGTAAATACGCAAAAGGTATTTAAGCATACACTGCACCGTTGCCATCGATCATTTTATATGGCAACAGAATTGACCACTATGCAAAACAAAATACTATCACCATCCGAACATACGCAAGAAGCAGAAGAAGATATAATTTCTCTCAGCGGCATTGCAGTCAAACCATTGGTGCTGGCAGCCGATGATAATGAAACAATTCTGAAATTTATTAAACGGCTTGTTGAGTCCAATGGATTCGAATGTATCACGACCAATTCTCCAACAACTGCAGTACGAATCGCAGAGGAAAAACATCCGTCAGTCATTCTTTGCGATATCAACTTCGGTATTGGTAAGTTGAACGCTATGGATGTGTTTAGCGAAATCCGCAGCAAGAATGCCGACGTACCGTTCGTTATTGTCACGGCTATTTTGCAGCAGGAGAGCAGAGAAAAAGCCGAAAAAATCGGCATCACCGAATACATCATCAAACCGATCGATCCGGAGCAAATGATTGCGACGTTGCGAAAACTTGTCAACCGCAAATCGATTATTCATTAACCCGTTCAACGGTAAGTTACCACCAGTACTAATCTGAAAAAATAGTTTCCTGCGAAAGACAGAGCTAAAAAATTATTATGCGTGAAGAATTAATATCATTATTAGAAGAAGCGTTCGAAGCCGGCATCATTACCAGTACGATGCAATCCCAGATCGATGCAATTAAAAAGAACATGAATCTTAGCGATGCGGACTATCAACAAATTGAAGATCAAATCCGCTTAGATGCCTATGTGAAAAAAATAAAGGAGCGCGAGAAAAAAGGGATCACGTTTATGGGAGATCTTCGAAAACAATATAAGATCACCGAAGATGATAAGCTCTTGGTCCAAGAACGACTCAAAACTGTTGCAAAGAAAGCACCAGTATCCAAACAACCTGAGCTGGCAAAACAAACGCCGCCAAAACAGAATCCTCCTTCGCAGCCTGAGGTCACAAAAAAAACGGAGTCTGTAAAACAGCGTGAGCAAACGCCGGCAGCAGAGCCGGTAAAAAAATCGGAATCGCCAAAGAAGCAAGAGACACCCAAAAAAGCAGAACCTCCGAAGTACGATGACGGTGCCAGACCACTTGTATTGGTAGCCGATGATAATGAGACACAATTGTTTCTGACAAAAAGTATCATTGAAGAGAATAACTATGTCTGTGTGACGGCTGATTCTCCCGAAATTGCCGTGCGAATCATTTCCGAAAAACTGCCTGCGCTTGTCATCTGCGATGTCAATTTCGGTATTGGCCGACCGACAGGATTGGATGTCTTTACCAATATTCGCACAAAGAATATTCAAGTTCCGTTCATCATCATGTCCGCATTTATTCAAAAGGAGTTCAAAGATCACGCAAAACGGATAGGTATCACGGAATATATCACCAAACCTGCCGATCCGGCACAATTGATGGCCGTGATAAAAAAATATCTTCCACAATAGGATCATAATCGTACTGGAAGTATTAAAGGAAGCTATCAGGCTTCCTTTTTTTATTATGACGACTGTCTGTTGTGAAATAGACTTACACTGCGTATTTTTCCCCATGAAAAACCATAGGAGTATCCGATGAAAAAACTGGGTCTGTTATTGCTGTTGCCGTTGTTGTTGTTTTCGCAGGAGCGAAAACAGTTTGGGAATATCGTCACCGAAGATATTCCGACGATTCCTGATCGTATTGTCGAAAAAATGAATCAGTATCAAAGTGTCCGGGGCGCTTCGTTTACCGATTGGTCTCCGGACGGAAAAGGGATGTTGATTTCGACACGGTTTGGTGAAACGAATCAATACCATTTTGTGGAGATGCCCGGCGGCGCCAGAAAGCAGATTACATTTTTTCGGGAGCCCGTCGGAAATGGAGCGTTTTATCCCGGTAAAAATAAAAAAATGTTTCTCTTCACCAAAGATGTTGGAGGGGGAGAATTCTTTCAATTGTATTCTTTTGATATGAACACCGGCTCATACGAAATGTTAACGGATGGAAAATCGCGCAACGGCGGCGGTTTGTGGAACAATAGCGGAAAACAGTTTGTCTTTACGAGCACAAAACGGAACGGAAAAGACAATGACATTTACATTGCCGGACTGAATGATCCAAAAAATGCATCGTTGCTGATGGAAGTTAATGGCTCGTGGGGTGTGCAGGATTGGTCTGCTGATGATACAAAGATGCTTGTGGGACAATATATTTCGGTGACGGAATCGTATCTCTATTCTGTTGATGCTGCAACAGGAGCAAAGACACAGATCAATCCGGGACAAAAAATTGCGTACGGCGGAGCAAAATTTTCTCAAGATGGTAAAGGAATCTATTACACCTCGGATGAATTTGGTGAGTATCAACAATTGATTTATCTCGATCTTGCATCGGGGAAAAAATTGGTTATTTCCAGGAATGTTTCGTGGGACGTTTCAGATTTTGAAGTGTCCAAGACAGGAAAATATCTGGCCTATGAAATGAATCAGGGAGGAATAAGTACGCTGACAGTTCTTGATGGAAAAACACGGAAAGAAATTGTTACCGAAAAACCGCCGGTTGGAATATTTGGAAGCTGGGATTTTAACGACACTGATACACACCTTGCGCTTACCATCAATACCTCTCAAACGCCGGGAGATGTGTATGTGCTGGATTTGAAAACAAAAAAATTTACACGGTGGACCTATAGCGAAGTTGGCGGACTGAATACGGATAATTTCGTTATTCCTAAATTGATCGAGTATAAAACGTTTGATGGAAAAATGATTCCTGCATTGTATTATGCTCCCAAAAAATTGGACAAACCAACTGCCACAGTTATTGTTATTCATGGCGGACCGGAAGGCCAATCCCAGCCGAACTTTTCATCACTCTCGCAATATTGGGTGAACGAATTAGGTATTGCTGTGATATTTCCGAATGTCCGCGGATCTACCGGATATGGTAAAACATATGTCTCGCTGGATAATGGATTTCAGCGGGAACATTCCGTAAAAGATATTGGCGCGTTGCTTGATTGGATCGAGACGCAGCCGGAATTAGATAAGAATAGAATCGCAGTGTATGGTGGATCGTACGGTGGATATATGGTGTTGTCATCCATGTTCAACTACAATGACCGATTGAAATGCGGTATTGATGTTGTTGGCATCAGCAACTTTGTCACGTTTCTCGAAAGTACGCAGGAATATCGACGCGATCTTCGCAGAGTGGAATATGGCGATGAGAGAGATACCACAATGCGCAAACATTTGATGGCCATCTCACCAACGACAAATGCGTATAAGATCACCAAACCGTTGTTTGTCGCACAAGGAAAGAACGATCCGCGTGTACCATATACCGAAGCAGAACAGATTGTCTCAACAGTGCGGAAAAATGGTAAGCCTGTTTGGTATATGATGGCGCTGGACGAAGGGCATGGATTTCAGAAAAAACTGAACCGTGATTATTTTAACAACGCAATGACTTTATTCTGGGAAGAATATTTGTTGAAATAGCGGATTGATAGATAGAGTCGAATTAACATGCAGCCCGTGAATGATTTCACGGGCTGTTTAGTCTTTTTATTTTTCGGGAATCACAATCTCATGTTCCCCCAACGTTAGTGCGCGTGATTGAGCACCGGCAGCAATATCTCCTTCTTCGCCTTTACAGAGAAGCGCAAGAGGACAAAGAATAACGCCTGCGGCAATCGATGTTCCTGTTTTTGATTCTCCTTTTGTATAAAAATTTCCGGACAGTGCAATAGTACTTCCATCAACGGCTGTAGTACTTTGAACGGAAATCGTCAATTTCCCTGCCTGTCCAACCATTCCGGCACTTTCTGCAGATTCAACAACACAAACTACCGGAGTCCCTGCTTTGACGACGGTTTTACCTTTGACGACGACATCAGCGGCAACGATCAATACAAGTTCTTGCCCCGTCTTTAATTTTTTGCTTGATAATGATGTGGTCGATTTTACGACAACAACAGTCGATGTCGAAAGTTTTATTGTATCCTGACTGAAGCCAAATGTTACAATAAAAAATAGAAGTATAATAACGGGAAGATGGTACCTCATAGATGACGCTCCTTTTGTTTAAATGGGATTGGGTAGATAAGCAAGAAGGCGCCGAAACCGCCAATCAAGCCGGTAATGAATCGAAGAAGATTGGTGCTTTCATAAAAACCAAAAAGTTGAAGAAGGGGATCAATGGCGACAAGTATAATCAAGCCAATGCCGAAGAGCGCTCTTCGCGCATAAGAAAACGCAGCGAAGGGAATAAATGACGCGAGCGCTAATCCTAAATAAGCAGAAGAACACCGCGCGCATAATGCCCACGGTCTGTCAAAAATCCAAAATGATCTGGTTGGATATTGATGACACACAGGTGAAAATAATGAATAGAGATTTTCACCGGCAGGATAACCGTTCACATGTTGTGTCACTGGAGCCAGCCACGCCAGCGAAAAGATTAAAAAGTAGAGAACAAAAATTGATCTCCGAAAGAGTATATCAACTGTTTTTATTGTCATGCAATGTAAACGGTAATGTATTCAAGTAATTTGAAAGTAAGAAAACATACTCCATTGCGCAATCACGTAAACACAGTATGGTGAAAAATATATCATCATACGAATTTTATGTATCATTAATAATAGGATAATATTGTACCAGATCATTTTTGGCAGTTTTCTTTTGAGATTCCTTCATTCCGGATGTGCAACCGTATTTAATTTGGTGGTAAAAAATAAGCTGCCAAAATTTTGTGAATGTCATGCAAAAATGAAAACATATATCTGTTTCACCTTTTTTGATTATATTTGTTCATAAAAATTTTGGAGATCTTCATGCCACAAACCCGCATTATTCGCGCTCCGCGCGGAACAACAATATCCGCAAAAGGTTGGGTTCAGGAGGCTGCCATGCGCATGCTGATGAACAATCTTGATCCTGATGTTGCCGAACATCCTCAGGAATTGATCGTCTACGGAGGGACAGGAAAAGCGGCCCGCAATTGGAAATGCTTCGATTCGATAGTAGATACACTAAAAAAATTAGAGAACAATGAAACACTTCTTGTGCAGTCAGGAAAACCGGTCGGAATATTTCAAACGCACACTAACGCACCGCGCGTATTGATCTCAAATTCTATGCTGGTTCCCAAATGGGCTACGTGGGATGAGTTTCGCAGATTAGAAGCACTCGGATTGACAATGTACGGGCAGATGACAGCGGGGAGCTGGATTTACATTGGTTCACAAGGAATTTTGCAAGGAACGTACGAGACATTTGCGGAAGCAGCGCGGCAGCATTTCGGAGGAACATTAGCCGGAACATTTCTCCTTAGTGCCGGTCTTGGTGGAATGGGTGGGGCACAACCGCTTGCTGCCACAATGAACGGCGCAGCGTGCCTTGTTATTGAAGTCGATCGTACGCGGATTGAAAAACGTCTTGCTACAAAATATATCGACAAGATGACCGACAATTATGACGAAGCGATGGCAATGATCCATGATGCGAAAGAAAAAAAACTTCCACTCTCTGTAGGACTGCTCGGGAATGCCGCAGAGATTATCCCGAAAATTGCGAAGGGAAAATTTCTTCCTGATATCGTCACCGATCAAACATCTGCGCACGATCCGCTTAATGGTTATGTTCCAGCGGGCATGACATATGAAAAAGCGCTTGATCTGCGTAAGAAGAATCCCAAAAAATATGTCGATCTTTCCCGTGCATCAATTGTTGCACATGTTAAAGGATTACTCACCCTGAAGAAAAAAGGGAAAATTGTATTTGATTACGGTAATAACATTCGCGGCGAAGCGCAATTGGGAGGAGTAAAAAACGCGTTCGATATTCCGGGATTTGTTCCCGAGTATATCCGTCCGTTATTCTGTGATGGAAAAGGTCCATTTCGTTGGGTCGCACTCTCGGGAGATCCGGAAGATATTTATCGAACCGATCGCGCTGTATTGGAAACATTTCCCGAAAACAAATTATTAAAAAATTGGATCGAGAAAGCGCAAAAGCAAGTAGCGTTTCAAGGTCTGCCGGCGCGCATTTGTTGGCTGGGGTACGGCGAACGAGCGAAGATGGGAAAAATATTTAACGATCTGGTCCGAACAAAACAAGTAAAAGCTCCCATTGTTATCGGTCGCGATCATCTCGATTGCGGAAGTGTCGCCTCACCAAATCGCGAAACAGAAAAAATGAAAGATGGCAGCGATGCAATCGCGGATTGGCCGATCCTCGGTGCGATGTTGAACTCCATCGGCGGAGCAAGCTGGGTGAGTGTGCATCACGGAGGCGGTGTTGGGATTGGTAATTCCATTCACAACGGAATGGTGATTGTCTGTGACGGAACAGTTGAAGCAGATGAACGGCTGGAACGTGTTCTTACCTATGATCCGGGAATGGGTATTATGCGACACGTCGATGCAGGCTATGACAGGGCAATAAAAAATGCTCGTCAATTTAATGTGAACATACCGATGATGAAATAGGAAACTGTGTTGAAAACCTAATAGATTGTGTATGTATTTAGAAAATCCTGAACGTATTGTTTGGGGTTTTTTATTTTAAAAATGAGTATGTTGGTCTTAAAGAACACCAATCATGAACAACTTCCCATCATCCGCAAAACAACATGCACCGGCCGGCAGTTTTTTTAATGCACGGTTGATTATCGCATTTATCTTTGCTCTCATGACGCTTCTTGTCGTCGGGACATTTGCATATCAAACAGTGCTGCAATTAACGGACGACTACGGAAATATTGAACATACGTTCGAAGTGATCAGGGAATTTGATAAAACTGTTGTTGGGATATCCACCGGACAGACCGAACTTCGTGCATTTTATCTCACGGCAGATTCGTCATATTTACGGACCTATTATGCAAAAATTGATACCGTCCACCGCCATTTGTCCAATCTTCAAAAATGGATTGCAAGCGATTCTGTACAGAATCAAACGCTCAAGATGCTGGAAGTTGCTGTCTTAAATCGTGTGCAATTTAATGAAGGAAAAATTAAGGCGTTTAGTCGCGGCGGTCAAACACAGGCTGATAAAGAATATAGTGTCCAAAAAAGTCAGGAGTTCATTCGACGGATTGACAGTATTGTCAACAGAATGGAATCGACCGAGAAACAAGAACTGGCTGAACGGAAAACAAAAACAACCAATCAAACAAATCGCACGCTTCTGCTGATTACCTTTGGCGGCATCATCAGCTTTGCGTTGCAGTTGATTGTTTTCCTGTTTCTCTTTAAAGAGGTTCGGCAAAGAACAAAAGTGGAAAAAGAAATTCGAGACAGTGAAAAACGATTCATCAGTTTTTTAGAAGCAGTCCCTGCCGGCGTTTTTATTCTCACGGCGGATGGAAAACCATTCTACGCAAACGAAGAGGCAAAGAAAATTCTTGGTGCCGGAATAGTGCCGGATACGTCGACTCAAAATCTAGCAGAAGTGTATCATGCGTATCTTCAGGGGACTGATATTCCGTACTCATCAGAATTTATTCCTATTGTTCGAGCATTGAAAGGAGAGCGGTCCACTATTTCTGATATCGAAATCTGGAAGCCCGATGCCATTACTCCCTTATTTGTCACCGGCGCTCCCATCTATGATAGCGAAGGACATCTTCAATATGCGATGGCGGCATTCATTGATATTTCAGAACAGAAACGGGTGCAGCAGCAGTTGGCGGAAAGTGAAACGCGATTCCGACAGATTATTGAGAATGCTTCCGATATCATTTATCGGACGGACGAGTTGGGACAATTTACCTATGTGAATCCGACCGGATTGACAATGATGGGATATAATACTTCCGAAGTAATTGGGAAACATTTTTCGCTCTTTGTGAAAGAGGAAGAGAAGCAAAAAGTTTTTCGGTACTATTACAAACAACGGCAGAACAAAACAGCCTCCAGTTATTTAGAATTTTCCGCAATAACAAAGGGGGGCGATGTTGTGATTCTTGGACAAAGCGTCGGACTTTTATTTGAAAAAAACAAAGATGTTGGTTTTCTGGCTATTGCCCGAAACGTTACATTGCAAAAACAGGCCGAAGAAGAAATTGCCCGCCGTCAGCAACAGTTGGATACGGTCATCACCACGGTGGACGAAGGAATAACACTGAGCGATGAAAGCGGGCGATTTGAAATCTTTAATACAAAGATGGAAGAATTGACCGGATATTCTAAAGATGAAGCGAACACCGGCGAATTCACAAAACTGTTATATCCTGATCCGGTAGAACAGCGCAAAGGATTGAATCGCCTCGGGGAAGTGGTTGAGAAAGGTTTCATTTATGATGTTGAAACAACCATTAAAACAAAATCAGGCCAGGAAAAAATATTACTGATATCGACTCGAATAGTGCATGTGAAAGATACAGTGATGTATTTAAGTGCTTATCGGGATATTACCCTGCGAAAACAATTTGAAGAAGAGTTAAAAAAGGCAAAAGATTCAGCAGAGTCGGCGACAATTGCCAAATCGCAATTTCTTGCGACCATGAGTCACGAGATTCGCACACCGATGAATGGAGTCATTGGAATGACCGATCTCTTAATGCAAACAGATTTGACTCCTGAACAGCGTGAATACACCGATGTTATTCGTACCAGCGGTGAAACGCTGCTCACACTTATTAATGATATTCTTGATTTTTCCAAGATTGAATCCGGTAAACTCGATATGGAAAAACGTCCCATTGAAGTGCAGAGTCTTGTTGAAGAGACGTTCGATCTTGTTGCACGCCGCGCAGTGGAAAAAGGATTGGATCTCGTCTATCTCATTGATCCTTCAACCCCTGCGTACATCATTGGTGATCCTATTCGGCTGCGGCAGATCTTGTTGAATTTAACGAATAATGCAATCAAGTTTACCGAAAAAGGTGAAGTATTTGTCACAGTGAAAGAGATTCAGCGGGAAAATGATATTACGACTCTGCAATTTTCTGTGAAAGATACGGGAATCGGTATTCCTCCTGAAAAAGTAGAAAAATTATTCAAAGCATTTTCACAAGTGGATGCCTCAACGACAAGAAAATTTGGGGGAACGGGACTTGGTTTAGCAATTTCGAAACGATTGGTGGAATTAATGGAAGGGAACGTATGGGTGGAAAGCAATGTCGGAAAAGGAGCAACGTTCCATTTTACGATAAAAGTCCCTACATCGGCCTCAACGGATGCACTGCCGAAAAAATATGTTCGCGGAAAAATTCCCGAGTTGCAGGGGAAACGTGTCTTACTGGTTGATGACAACGTCACAAACCTGAACATTTTAAGTATTCAGTGTGACAATTGGGGAATGCATCCGCGTGCAACTACATCGCAGCAGGATGCGCTGCAATGGCTTAAAGAGAATGATCCGTTTGATGTAGCCGTCATCGATTTTCACATGCCGGGAATGAATGGTGTGGATTTAGCGAGAGCGATCAGAGGCGTACGAAGTGAACAATCGTTGCCGATAGTGCTTTTTTCTTCATCAGGCAGAAGCGAGTTTTCAGAAACAGAGAATGCTCTTTTCGCAGCAGTCATTCTCAAACCGATGAAGCAGGCACATTTGTATTCTACTATGATTGATGTGTTGGCAAAACATGTTCATTCGGAGAGTGTGCGCAAAAATATTGAGATCAAAAAGGTCGAGTTATTGTCAAACGATCTGCCGTTGAAAATTCTCGTTGCAGAAGATAATCTCATCAATCAAAAATTAGCCATACGATTATTGCAGCAGCTTGGTTATTCCACGGATATTGCTTCGAATGGCAAAGAAGCAGTGAGTCTGATTAAGCAGAACAGATATGATATTGTTTTTATGGATCTGCATATGCCGGAAATGGATGGATTAGAGGCGACCAAAACAATCATGAACGCTTCAGATATTGTGACACGTCCAAAAATAATTGCCATGACTGCTGATGCGATGAGCGGCGATAGAGAGAAATGTATTGATGCCGGCATGGATGATTATATCAGCAAACCGGTCCGATTAGATGGATTGCGCGACATGCTGATTCATTACGGCGAAATGATTATGGAGCAAAAAACTTCTAACGGCCAAGCCGTTGCCGCTCATATTATGTATCTTCGATTGAAAGAATTATTAGAGCAGACCGATGTTCCCTTTATGACCGAATTTGTACAATCCTATCCATCACAATCCGAAGATACTATGCACCAATTATTGTCTGCGTGGGAAAAAAAGGATCTGGTAGAAGTTGTATTTGCAGCACACAAACTACGCGGTCTTTCTCTCAGTTTTGGCGCGGAAGAACTAGCCGATCTCTGTAAAATTGTGGAGACAAATGGTGACAAGAATCCGAACGCAATATCAGATCAGTCAATAAAAGACATTGAACAATCGCTCCATCGATCGTACGATTTGCTCTCAGCCACCCTTTCAAAATTGGGAATTGTGTGAATCAGCGGCAGATAGGATTGTGCAAGGACTGCTTTTATCATGTGCTTATTCGCAATAAAAGAGGGAGCGAATTTCATCTGTGCGAGTACGTCAAACATGATTCAACTTTTCCAAAATATCCAAGAATTCCCGTACTTGTTTGCGATGCATTCCTCCCTTCTAAAAAAAATAAACTTTGAAATATGTCATCGATTTTTTTGAAAACATCAGTTCTTTGTAAAAAACTTTATTCAAGATTGGGTATAATACCCCGACGATTGCCCACCATGCATTCAGGCGGGAAGCCGGTTCAAAGGACTCCTTTGGGGAATCCAGATCTGGATACCAGCGTACGCTGGCATGACTTTATTTCTTTCTAGCGTTTGCGTAACGTCGGTAAGTAATTTAAACATGAACGACTATGAACTTATTCATTAAAAATATAGGCCAATTAGTTACTGTTGCAGCGCATGGTAATCGGATAAAATCTGGTTCCGGTATGCGCGAGTTGCATATTCATAATAATGCATCAATACTGATACAAAACGGTATCATTGTCAATATTGGCGGACCGGAACTGTCTCATGATGATGACATTGATGTGATCGATGCCGAAGGGAAAGTAGTCCTTCCCGGTTTTGTCGATTCTCACACGCATACAGTCTATGCCGGAAGTAGAGAGAATGAATTTGCCATGCGTGCCGAGGGAAAAACATATCAGGAGATAGCGGAAGCGGGAGGAGGCATACTTTCAACGATGCATGCAACACGCGAAGCAACAAAGAGAGATCTGTATCGGTTCGCCGAGCGCCGATTGAACGATATGCTGAGAAACGGAACTACAACCGTTGAGATTAAAAGCGGTTATGGACTCTCGCCGGAGGGAGAAATGAAAATGCTTGAAGTGATCTCTGAGCTAAAACGAGACCACTATGCGACTATCGTTGCAACATTTCTCGGAGCGCACGCTTTCCCGCCAGAATATAAAGATGACAAACAAGGATATGTAAACCGTATCTGTGATTATATGCTTCCCTATGTTGCTGAAAAAAAATTGGCTTCGTTTGTGGATGTGTTTTGCGAATTGGGATATTTCGATCTGAAGATGACAGAGCAAATTATTCTTGAAGCAAAACGTCACGGATTGATTCCCAAACTCCACGCCGATCAGTTGAATACGATTGGTGCAACGGAACTGGGAGTGCAGCACAATGCGATCTCCGTCGATCATTTGGAAAAAACGAACGAGACCGGTATTGCAGCGCTGAAGAATTCGCAAACCATCGCGACCGTCCTTCCGGGATGCTCATTATTTTTGAATCATCCATATGCTCCCGCTCGAAAGATGATTGACGAGGGAATACCCGTGGCGATTGCGACTGATTTCAATCCCGGTTCGCAGATGTGTTATTCCATGCAGATGATGCTGATGCTCGCTTGCACTCAAATGCAATTGACACCCGAAGAGGCAATTACAGCAGCAACACTCAATGGCGCTGCAGCGCTTGGACTCTCAAACGAAATTGGAAGCATCGAAATAGGAAAACAAGCAGACGTTGTGTTGTATAACGTTCACGATTATCGTTTTATTCCATATCACTACGGCACGAACCATGTTTGGAAAGTTGTAAAGAACGGTGTGTTGCTGGATTTTTAATTCACGTTGAAAATGAAGGAACTTTACTGCTATGAGTCAAACCATTCAACAATGTCTTGTCTGCGAACAAACGCACGAACAAATTCCTCTCATCAATTTAAAATATAAGCAACACGATCTGTGGATTTGTCCGCAGCATCTTCCGGTGTTGATTCACAATCCGCAACAGCTGATTGGAAAATTACCTGGTGCTGAAACCATGAATCCCTCTCCCCACAACGACTGATATCTAAACCGAAAAATCTGTTTCTGATGTAGTGTGAATCAATTCTCTCAAAAGAATTCGAAAAATAATTGGTTTCACTTCCTTCTGTTGAAATTTTCTACATTAAAATAAACAGAGCGTTAGCTGTGTCTTCGCGCACATCTCTTTCATTACGACTTCGCTATTCTTTTTATGTCATCAACAACAAATAAAGAAGGAGTGGTAATGAAACAAGTAAAATTATTTATAGGGGTGTTTATTCTTGGAATGATTGCATGGGGATGCGAATCTTCGACGGATACAAAGGTGACAGAAGGTACGTTATCCATGTCGGCAAAATACACGACAGCGAGTCTTCTAAAATCCAGTTCCCCGACGGCGCTTGATTCCATCAAGATTACCAGAGCACGGTTTGTCCTCCGTGATATTAAATTTAAATCACCAAAAGAAGACAGTTCAAATTTCCGTACTCAGCCAATGGTGTTGGAGTTAAAGTTGAATAGTTCATTAAATACCATCGGATCGATGACAGTTCCGCTCAGATCGTACAGCAGAGTAGAATATGATGTTCATAGAGTTGAGCAGCCGGAAATTTCATCACTTCCTGCTTCGGAACAGTCGCAATTTGCCGATTTTCTAGCAGGGGAAAAATACAGCATTATTATTTCAGGTATTATTTATAATTCCGGTGCAGCGCCGGATACATTCACGTACCGTTCAAAAGTGGATGCAAAACAAAAAGTAGATTTTATTCCGGCTATTGATGTAACGGAGGCTTCTCCTTCTGTAAACGCTACACTTGTGATTAGTTCAGCCAAATGGTTTAAAAACCAGACGGGAGCACTGGTAAATCCGAAGGATACGAATAATGAGGGTGTTATTGATGAAAACCTGAAAGCATCCATAAAAATTTACAAGGATAATAATAAAGATGGATCGAATGATTAATCAACTTCTTGTGTCCTGAAATATTTCGCAGTATATTAATGCCGTAATTTGTTCTTTAAGATAACTAACAATTCGTTAGGGGTGTTATTTCGCTTCCATCATCCGGTCAGGATGATGAAGTCGGGAAACTGAGAACATACCCTTGAAGGCGCCTTGAGCGCCGGAACCACCTGATCTGGATAATACCAGCGTAGGGAAACGACAATAAAAATTATTGCTCCGCTTTTTATTCGCCGTTTCTGATGCTGTTGTATTCAGGACGGCGATTTTATTTTTAAACACATTACCACAGAGTCACTAAGACACAGAGGAACAATGAAAAACCGCAACCGCAAAACCCAAATCACAAAACCTTTTTTTTTCATTTTCATGGTTTTGAATGTTCAACTTTATTCTCAACAAGAATCCGATTCGGTCAAATATAGTTTCGATCCGGTTTTGGTGACCGGAACAACCGCAAAGGAGCGTGAAACTCCCGTTACCTTCACCAATCTGCACAAAGGATTGATTGAACAGCGATATTCTATGCAGGATGTTCCGGTAATGCTGGCAGAGCTTCCTTCTATGATTTCCTATTCGGACGGCGGAAACGGCATCGGATATAATTATATATTTCTTCGCGGATTCGATCAACGCCGTCTTTCTATTATGGTGAACGGAGTTCCGCAGAACGATCCGGAAGACCACAATGTCTATTGGATTGATTTTCCCGATCTGCTTGCCAGTTCATCCAATGTTCAAGTGCAGCGCGGGGCCGGAAGTGCATTTTATGGACCTCCCGCTATCGGCGGTTCGGTGAACATCACAACAAATCCGTTCGAATACAAACCGTACGCAAAATTTGAAACAATGTTTGGTTTTCAGGAATATGGTGAAGGTCCGCAAACACTTCCGTTAACGATGAAGAAATTTTCTGCTTCCTATAATTCAGGTTTGATTGAAAATACATACATGTTTTACGGCCGCCTTGGAAAAATGCAGTCCAACGGTTATCGAAATCACTCCTCCTTTGAAGCCGGATCATATTTTCTCGGCATGCTTCGTTTTGATCAGAACATAACAACACGTGTTCATCTATTTGGCGGTCCGTTGACCGATCAATTGGTGTATAGCGGACTTCCAAAATGGACGAACAACGATAAAAAATTACGGCGGTTGAATCTGTCATACTGGGATGTTGATTCTACCGGGAAAAATTTTGGATATACAACTGTTCGTCGTCCTCAGGAGAACGAAGGATTCAATCAACCGCATTACGAAGTCTTGAACGAATGGAAAATATCTGAAACACAAAAATTACATAATACCCTGTTCTATTACGACAGTCACGGATATTTTGATTACGATGGTTCATGGGCAGATGCATCGTTGTTGCGAGTTGACAGTCTGCATGGATTTGCTCCAACACCGTTGATTCAGAATGCTATCATTCGCGGTGGTGTCGATCTTATCCAATGGGGATGGTTGCCGCGGTATGAATTGACTCACGAACGAGGGGAGTTGACGTATGGCGGAGAATATCGGTACCATCATGGATCGCATTGGGGAAAAATTCAATATGCGGAAGGATTGCCGGCGAATTTTGATCCAGATTATCGCTTCTATCAATACGACGCCGTAAAACATATGGCTTCAGTCTATATGACGGAGAACTATAAAGTGCAAGAAGATATGACATTGATGGCAAACATTCAGTTCGCATTCAATCAATATCGGGTGGAGAATGAAAAATTCCTGAGAAACTCCTTCACGGTTCCGTACTATTTTGTGAATCCACGATTGGGATTGAACTATAATATGTCTGAAGAATGGAACATGTATGTTTCGTTTGGGTATACATCCCGCGAACCGCGATTACGAAATCTTTACGCTGCCGAGGATGCGTACTTCGGAGCTCTTCCAGCATTTTCCGCAGATACCGCTGGCGGAAAGACAAAATATGATTTTGATAAACCGATTGCTAAACCGGAACAATTATTAAATCTTGAGTACGGAGCGGGATATAAGACCAACGAAATTCAATTGAACGGAAATTTGTATTGGATGGAATTCACCGACGAGTTGATTAAATCCGGGCAAGTCGATATTTTTGGCAACCCTGTGTACGGTAATGCACCCCGCACTCGACATCTGGGATTCGAAGTTGATGGAACAATTCAACCATTCGAATACTTCATTGTGAGTGGAAATGTCTCGCTTTCGACCAATTATATAGTTACGTTTTCTTCGGTTGATAGTGTTTCAAACAACGTAGTATATAAAACAAAACTGGATAATAATCCTATTGCAGGATTTCCGGATATCACAGCAAATCTGCGATTGACGTATCAGCAGGAAGGATTATCAACATCACTGATTGCAAAACACGTTGGCTCATTCTACACAGATAATTTCAAAAACTCGGCAAATAAAAACGATGCCTATACAGTATTCAATATTGAATCTGTCTATGCATTGCCGAAGATGGGCGACGCTCAAATTTCACTGCGCGGAGAAATTCGTAATCTATTGAATGTTTTGTATATGCAAAACGGCGAGGGAAATGCATTCTTTCCAGCCGCAGAACGAAATTATTTGATCGGATTGTCAGTTCAATTATAAACAAATGAAACAAAAAAAACGCACGCATGCACTTATCATTTGCAACGGAGAGATGCCATCGTCAAAACTTCTGGCACCGTTGTTGAAAACCAAACCGTACATTATCTGTGCGGACGGAGGTGCAAATAAAGTGCGTGCGTTTGGGATAGTGCCTGATTATATCCTTGGGGATTTGGATTCAATTACACAAAAAACTCGTCATTATTTTTCGTTTGTTCCGGTTATTCACATTGCAGATCAGGAAAGTACGGATCTTGAAAAGGTGCTGACATATCTCTTAGCAAACAAATTCAGATCGGCGACAATTGTTGGGGCAACAGGGGATAGGCCCGACCATACGATGGCAAACTTCAGCATTCTTCTGAAATATCATAAAAAATTATCGCTGCAATTTTTTGATGAGCACTGCACAATAGAGATCGTTCAAAAGCACATTCGGTTCAAAGCATTTATCGGTCAACAAATATCATTAGTGCCGATGGGAAAATGTTCAGGAATTGTAACGAAAGGACTAAAATATTCCTTGAAGAAAGAATCGTTAGAATTGGGAGTGCGCGAAGGGACAAGCAATGAAGCATCAGCATCAATAATTGATATTACAGTAAAAAGCGGCTCGCTGCTTCTTTTTAGAATTCACCCACTCATCAGACACTAAAGAATGGAAATCGCAGAGATCATTGCTGTTATTCTTGGATTAATTTCTGTCTATCTTGTGACTCGTCAACAAGTTTGGTGTTATCCTCTCGGGATTATTTCGGTCTTCGTCTATATTTTTATCTTTTATGAAGTAAAACTCTATGCCGATATGGGACTGCAGGTTTTCTTTATTATTCTGCAGGCGTATGGCTGGTATGAATGGCTGTACGGAGGGAAAGAACATTCTGCGCTGTCTGTTTCCTGGGGAACAAACAGAGTCTATATGATGATTGTGTTGTTTGTCGTAATCGGTACGGCGACTCTTGGATATACACTTCATGAACTTACCGATGCATCATTACCGTATGTCGATTCATTCCTGGCAGTGTTGAGCATGGCCGCTCAATGGCTGATGGCAAAAAAATATATTGAGAATTGGATTCTCTGGATCATCGTTAACATCGGATCCATTGCCATGTATGGTTACAAGGGGTTGTACTTCACCATGTTCTTGTTCGCGGTCTATTTCGGATTGGCAATACTCGGTTACAAGGAATGGAAAAAATCACTGATTGTTCAGCCGACGTGAATCGATTTTGAAACTTCACTCAGTGTTGCGAGCACATCTTCCGATGTGAACGGTTTCAACAAAACATCCTTCGCTCCTAAACTAAACAATTCCTTTTTGGATTCTTTATCCAAGTAGCCGGTGATAAAAATAAACTTCACATTAGCATTCATCGCTGTTAACTCACGGATCAATTCACGTCCATCCATATTCGGCATACCCAAATCAGAAACGATGATGTCGATGTTATCTTTTTCCTTCAGGTATATTTCCAAGGCTTCTTGTCCATCATACGCATTAATGGTCTGATACCCTTCCGTTTCGATGATTTCTTTTAACATAGCACCGAGTTCTCGTTCATCATCAACGATAAGCACCTTTTTTCCACTAACATTATTCGGTCTGGAAACGATTGTTTTTACATCGGACAATGTGTTTTGCATATCATCAACGACGAGTGTTGCCGGGAAATACAATGTAAACGATGTTCCTTTGCCCACAGAACTTTTCACTTCGATTAATCCGAAATGTGTTTTGACAATGCCGTGAACAATGGCCAGACCAAGCCCGGTTCCTTTACCTCGTTCTTTTGTGGAGAAGAACGGCTCATAAATTCGTTGAACAGTTGCATCGTCCATTCCGCATCCGGTGTCGGTAACCGTCAGCGATACATATAATTTTTCCTCTGCCGCAGGGTGATTTTTTTTCAATATTTTTCCTTCAGCATTCCCAATGGTGAAGGTGAGGATACCGTTCGATTTTGAAAGTTCCATCGCATCCCGTGCATTCACTCCGAGATTGATGATGACTTGATGGAGTTGATCTTCATCCCCCATAATCACATCATTATCAGTCAAAAATTCTGTCCGAATGGAAACAGTTTTGGTAATGGAATGTTCCAATAATTTACAAACATCCAGTGTCACGGCTGAAAGAGAGAGCGGTTTCATCACACCTTTTTCTGTCCGGGCAAACATCAACAATTGTTTGGCGATGCCGGAACCCCGCTCTGCTGCGCCGGCAATCATCTGTGCGAATTTTAATATGTCAGGATAATTTTTGGCTTTATGTTTTACCAATTCAGCCGAACCCATTATCATGGCAAGAACATTGTTAAAATCGTGCGCAATACCGCCTGCCAGAACACCGATGGAATCCATTTTTTGTGCATGAAGCAACTGATCCTCAAGCCGTTTTCGTTCCGTGATGTCCCGAAAAATACTCAAGATCATTCCTTCATTAATACCGAACGTAATGAACGAAGCAGCGATTTCCACATTTAAAACTCTTCCATCCCACAGAAATATTTGTGCATCGGAACGGGGAAGGATTGACCCTTCCCGGAAACGTGTGCGATACTCATTAATGCCATGCTGCAGCGTAATTCGTTCTTCATCATACGTAATGGAAAATAATTCTCCGACCAATTTCTCTTTCGATTTATTGACCAATGAGCAGTACGCCTCATTCACCATCACAATGGTTCCGTCTTTATCGGTGACACGCATTCCGTCGGCGGAGTGTTCCCATATGACGCGGAAGCGTTCTTCTTCGGATTTTTGCTGAATTGCCGCGGCAATATGCTGTGATACAAAGATGAGAATTTCTTTTTCGCGGTTGGTAAAGATAATTTTTGGATCGTAACTTTGAATTGTCATCACACCGAATGTTTTTCCGCTTGACGTCAACGGCACCCCAAGCCAATCGACTGCCGGAGCACCGATCAGGGATAGATCGCCCTGTTCGGACATTTCGTCGAACACCGGAGCCGGTGCGTGGAGAATATTTCCTGTTTCAAGGATATATTCTGTTGATCCATGGGAGAACGACCGCGGTTCCGGAGGGGAATCTACTTCATCCACGAAGTACGGAAAACTAATAATGTTTTTCACCGGATCATAGAGTGCGATGTAGAAATTTTTTGCATACATCAATTCACCAATGATGGTATGAAGACTGGCAAATAGCTGCTGCATGTCGTGCGATTTTCGGGTTACCGTCGTAATGCGATACAGAGCCGATTGTAATCGTTCATTCCAATTCCGCTCCGTAATGTCTGTGATCGTACCGATGGTTCCGACCACTTTTTTGTTGGCATCGCGAAGCGGTGAGCCGTATATCTCTGCCCAGAATTTTTTTCCGTCTTTTCGGGTCATCTCCAGTTCATACCGTTCGGAGATTCCTTTGCGACGCTCAAGGTTTCGCGCATTGATGCTGGGCCACTGTTCCTTTGGGAGCAGAAAAGCGTACGCCGGATTCCCTTTAATATCTTCGAATGACCACCCTGTCAATTCAACCAGGCGTTGATTCATATAAATTACTCTATCATCCAGATCAGTGATAATCAATCCTTCGCTGAGACTTTCAACCACTTCGCGGAATCGCGTTTCTGATTGTGCCAGCGCAAGGGACATGATATCGGAATCTTCAATATGACGCACAAGTACAAACACCTCATCCGAACCGCTGGTAATCATTCGTGCATGAAATCGATTTTCTTTGCCGTTAATATCAAGAGTATAATCGTACGTCTGGACTTCATTAGCGGAGAGAGCAAGAACTAAATGATGCATCACAAGATCGGCAACATTTTTGGGAAGACGGTCATTGATATTTTTTCCAATAACATTGTTTGGATCCCCTACGACATCGTTCGGGTTTCCGGCACGAAAATCCAGATATGTTCCATCTCGACGAAGGCGAAACGTTAAATTAGGAATGGAACTGAGCAAGGCCTCGCTTCGTTGTTCACTTTTTACTCGTGCGGATTTGGATTTTGTATGCTCTTCAATTTCACCTTTGAGTTCCCGCCACCGTCGATAGGAAAAGAGAGCAAATAACAACGACAGAGTCGTAAGCGTGAATACGATTTCTTCTAAATAGTACCCGTGATGTGTTTCGATGAATTGGGAAAGTTTTTCGAACAGATGGAATTGAATGGAAAGCCCGAGTACTGCGACTGTGATAAGACCCATTGTAAGGACATCAGTTCGGGCTGAAGAAAGATGTTTATCGTTATCCATTAATGCAGTATAAAGATTTTTACCAAAATAAAAAAGCAGAGGATGGCCCCTGCTTTTATTGTGCTGCAAAAATTGATTATTGGTTATTTCGTATCCAAAATAAGCGGAAGTCCGTCTTTTCCTCCAACAATAATCACTTTTGTGTTAGGAGACATCGCGAGTTTTTCTGTTGCTTCAATTCCTTTCCAGGTCAATAACTGTGAATTTAATCCTTGGTTGACGATTTTTTGGAAATCAGAAATGCCTTGCGCTTCAATTCTTTTTCGATCAGCTTCTTGTTTTTCTTTTGTTAACACAAACTGCATCCGTTGACTTTCCTGTTCGGATTGCAATTTTTGTTCGATGGAAGAAGAAAGTCCGGCGGGAAGAGTTACTCGTCTCAGCGGGGCAGATTCAACAGTGATTCCTCGTTCACTTATCGCCTTCATAATTTCGTTTAGCAATAATTGAGAAAGATGTTCCCGTTCCGAAGTATATAATGCTTTTGCTTCAAAGCTGGCCGTGACACCACGCGTAACAGAACGAAATTGCGGTTCGATAATAATGCTTTCATAATCTTCACCGACCGTTTTATAGACATCAGCCGCCTTTTCGGGATTCAAATGATACAGTACGCTTACTTCTAATTGCACCGTAAGACCTTCTTTTGACGGTACCTCCATTACTTCTTTGATCTCCTGAGTTTTAATGGACATTTTAACAATTCGGGCAAGCGGGTTAACAAAATTAATTCCGGATTTGATCGTATTGTCAGATACGGTACCAAAAAAATCAATTACACCGACATGACCGGCCGGAATAACAGTAAAGCAATTGGACAATGCCGCAAGTGTAGCACCTAATGCCACCATCATGGAAATATTTGCCGATCCTTTGGTATTCGGATTGATACGCATATTACGCCAAGAGACAAACGCTGCAACAGCAACCAAGGTAAAAATTAAAAAAAACATAGAGCCTCCAATATTTGAAATTAGTGTACGATCATAACATCATAAACGTTTGAATCGTTCGTATTATTTTTGCCGCCACCCTGCCATTCGCTTACCTGTTGTTTAACAGTGCGAAACTCTCCGATTCCTGCTCCTCCGTGATCATCTTGCGCGCCGACAAGAATGGTGATGTTCCATCCCGTGTTTGGCACACCAAGATACTCAAGGGGGAGAGCAAACTCAATCGATCTATTACGAATATTACCTAGTGGATTTTTTGCATCCTCTCTTTTTGGGATATATTCGCACAATATCTTGCTATTTTCATCAATTACTCTCACCCCGCCACCGACAAGGATCTTTTTATCAAATACTCGCGAAGAATCCAGCAGATAATCTGAATTCACACCGACCATTTTTTGCTTTCCAGTTCCGGAATTAATTGTGATAGCAGCAAATGTCAATTGATATCCATATTCCGGATGCCAACCCGGGTCGTAAAGATTAGAAAAGATAAGTGTGCAGTAGAGATTTTTTTCGTCATACCGAAATGTAGCATTCGTAATATCCAAAATGCCTTTTTTAAAATGCTGGCTTGTCGGATATTGATATGTTCCGGTTGAACCGGCATCATCTTCAACAGAATCAGATTGTTCAAAGAGTAGGTGAGCTGATGGATTTGTCTGTTTTATCTGTTCATGTGTTAATAAGGGATGCGAAGGACCCCGGAGCACCGGGAATGATCGATCAAACTCGGGTTGTGCAAGGGTAATATCTTTGAAATATTTTTTGTCGGAAAAATTTCTCAAAAAAATCTTAGGGTTATTTTTTTCTTCAAGAAGTTTCTTCTTTCCATGAAATACTTTTAGGAGTAATGGTGAATGTTCTATGGTTAACGCCTGATCGGGCAGGAGATCGACCGGTGCAATCACCGCGTCGCCATTTTCATATACCCATATATAATTGATTCCAAATTGATTTTTAAGATTTTTTGGAACAATCTTCACCGTAATTTGTTCTTTAACACGTCGATATGTAATAAGGATCGATCCTGAACCAATGCGTTGTTCAAACTCAACAGCATCAATCTCTTTCGGCAGTTTGGGTTGAATACGGATGACGTTTGAGGGGATGTCGACACTCACGCCAAAGTAATCTTGATAGATTGACCGAATAAATTCCGCCAAACTCCACGCCTGTGAATATGTCCCGGAAAGTTTTGGTTCAGCGAATTGAACTGGTTGTTCGGCTGCACCGTTGAGCTCACCTTTGTCGTCAATTCGTCGTGGATGTGCATCCAGCAATTCCGAAAGAGCGCCGACTGTTCCGCGGTTGAGCATCTGGCGTACGGAATTTTTTGTGATTGGGAAAATAATATCTTGAAGATCATATCGTGTTGCAGCATACGTTGTAATACCATTAAGCCATGTCCAAATAATTCCATTATGATATGCGGCATCTTTTACATAATAGGGTGGGTATTCATGAAACGGATGAAAGTTTGAATCTGATTGTGCAAGCGTTGCGGTGCCATGTTCGTACACCAATTTGTTGATCACCGTTCGGACAGTATTTTGTCGGACATCTTCCGGGATCATCATATCCACAGCAAAAAGCTGATTGGGACGAAGTTCTGTTGAAGGGGAATTGTTGGAATTTAAGTGATCATACATCAAATTATTTTTTGCATCGACGAAATATCTTCCAAAATTATGTTCCAATTTGTCTGCAAGATTTTTCCAGCGTGCTGCATTCTGAAAATCATTAAAATATTCTGCGCAAAATACACCGATCATTAGTTGCTGATGCCACAGTGCCTGAATATCACATGCACGATTGCCGCGGGGAGACCATGGTCCGTTAGGGCCGACTGCATCCATCCAGCTTTCGGCGTCGGCATGTGTGAGAAATCCGAGTGAATCGCAGTGAAATTTCTGTGTGCCTTCAATAGATCGGACAATGATGGGATACATTTCTTTGATGAATTCTACGTCGCCTGAATATTTGACGTATTCGTAAAGTGATTTTACAAACCATGGTGCACCGTCAGCAGTGTTATAGATAACCGATTGCGGAGTGGCCAAATTCGGAATGCGTCCATAATAAGTACTCGTTGTATCACGTTCTTGAAACGCAGCATACGATCGAAGAACATCGCGCGCATCAGCAAAATTTCCAATCACATACGTTGCACCCGGAAGAGAAATAAACGAATCACGCCCCCAATAATTATTGAACCACGGCAATCCTGCAAAGATACCTTTTGTCCGTTCTCCGCCGGTTGACTGATTCATGATGAGTGCATCAATCTGAAGTTTTGCCCACGCTATGGCTGTTGTCAGATCTTTATCATTGGTTTTTACAGGGGAAAGAGAAAGGAGTCTTTGCATTCGCGTTTTTCTCTGGGTTTTGAATTGTTCAGATTGGTTTGCGGCGGTTTGCGCAACTGTTTGTAATTGAGCGGCATTTCTCCCGGCAGCGATGGCAAACACAACAATATTACGCTTTAATTGTCGTGCTACAACAATATCTGTCGGAACGATTTCAGAAGCGGAATTAGACCTTTTCCAATGCTGAAATGGTGAAGTCGATAATGAATCGATAACGAAATTATCAGTCGGTTGAACGGTAATCTGTGCAAATGGATTACTCACTTCAATCAATAAAACATTAATACTATCAAGAAAAGTAATTGTCTCGTTTGTCCCATCGGAATATGTACGTATCAATTGATGAGGAAATACGACCGATCGCGCTGTTGTCCGATCGAGCGAAGTATTTTTTATAGAAAGAGAATAATCGTGGAATATTTTTTCTGCATTGATAAACCATCCCTGCCATCCGCCGGAATTTAATCCATTCACTTCACCATGATATGTTCCTGCTTCTTTATTGGTGAAAACATATTGTCGGTCAATTGTCGTAATGGATATTCCCAGATCGTCGATTGATTGAGAATGCAAGAGAGTAGATGCAGAGAGGAAAGTTAAAGACAAAAGAAAAATATTTTTCATAGAGTATGCATCCTAACTTCTTATTGATGAAAATTATGATGATAGACGGCATCAGCAAGAAGCCAGCTTGCGTCGCGCATCGCTTCTTGTGTGGATAGTTCAGCAGGAGAGATTTCTGTGAGAGAAGCTAAGCCAAGCAAAGATTGCAGCTCTTCGATATTTCCGTTCACCCTGCCGACAAACGCATGAACCGGTTTGTTCATTAATTTTGCTCTCCGAACGATTCCAGAAATCCCTTTCCCAAACAGAGTTTGACTATCGAGTGTTCCTTCCGTAGTAATAACATGTTCACACATTGAAAGTTTTTCGTCAAAACCGATAGTATTCATAACATGCTCAATTCCGGAAACACTCTGGGCGTCACAAAATGTCATTAATCCGTAACCAAGACCTCCCGCAGCACCACTGCCGGGAATATTGGAATAATCTTTATGTAAGTCTCGTTGAACAACATCCGAAAAGTTTTTTAATGCAGATTCCATATATGGAAGCTGCTCTTCGGAAGCTCCTTTTTGTCTAGCAAACGTGTGAGTTGCTCCGGTATTTCCAAGCAATGTGTTTTGTACATCGGATAATATTGTGATTGGGCAGTGTTGTTTCGTTGTATCTTTCGTTTCAATCTGATGTAATTGAAGCAGCGCGATACTCCCTTCCTTCAATTGTTCACCATGCTGATCCAAGAAATCTAATCCAAGCGCTCTTGCCATCCCTCCACCACCATCGTTTGTTGCTGATCCTCCAAGACCTATCCAAATTTCTTTACACAATCGTGAACGTGAAGCAAGTATCAATTCCCCAATTCCCCGCGTGGTTGATTGAGCAATTGTTTCTGGCGATGGTGTAAGAAGATGGAGTCCGATTGCCTCGGCAGACTCAATAACAGCAATATTGTCTTTTGTAATTCCATACCGCACTTTCACTCTTATTGGATGAATTGGTCCGGTCACTTCTTGTTCGTAGATCGTACCTCCCAACGCATTCATGATACAATCCAGCGTCCCATTCCCCCCGTCAGCAATAGGAGATGATTCGACTTCGGCATCAGGATATTTTCTTCGAATAGTTTTGGAAAGGATAGTAGCAATCTTTTGTGCAGAAAGCGCCCCCTTCATTGCATTTGGTGCAAGCAAAATTTTCATGATGTAATATGGAAACAAAATAAAAAGATTCAAAACACGAAATACGCAAGGGTAATTTTTTTGATTTAGTAGTAGCGATCAAGTCTATTGTAAAAAGGAGTCGCAGCTCTTTGTTAAGGGAAATTCTAAAATTTATATATCAGTTTTCTTTTTGAAGAATCTGTATATTTCCATACGCTCATTTCCTCAGACATTACGTTTCTATCCTATCGGAGGATTTATGAAATATTCTTACGTATTTACACTAATATTCATTCTCTCCGTATTAGCATTTTCCCAAGTTGAAGAAAATATTCTCGAAGCACAAAAGGATGCAATTGTTACTCTTTCTTCGTCGAAAGGATTCTCTCCCAATGTGCTCAATGAATATCTGAGGCAAAAATTCGGAAAATTATTACCGGATCTTTTACGAAGAGAAGCTGCTGAAGTCATACGCTTATTTCAATCCGACAATCCACCATCACCAAGCAACGCACTCTTGCCGCCACAATCGTCGCCGATAATATCGACACCGCAAAAAACTTCGCTTTTAAAAGAAAATGATCAAACTCCGATTCTTGCTCAATTTTTAGAAGCAGGAATGTCAAAACGTTTTCATCTTGTGGACGGAAATATCATGCAGGGCACGATTCTGAAAATTGAAGAAGGAATCTGTCATTTGGAAACACAGGAAGGAATATTGAAAATCCCGACGGTAGATATTTTAGAAGAGACAGCGGAAATTTATAAACGGGATGAAAGTAAATATGTCGGTCCGGTGATTAAGGAGACGATAGAATCAATTTCGATCCGTTCAAAATACGGCGATGTTGTGATCAATAAAAAAGAGATTCGAGATATGAACCGTTATCATGGCGGGAAAATGGTTCCGTGGGCGGAAGAAAAGAAACGGTTCTATCGCAGTCAGGTTTCGTTGACCGATATTTTTCTTGATGCAACAGCTTTTCCTCTTGAAGCCAATGCAATGTATATCAGCGGGCTTTCCATCGGATTTGGTTTTACGGAACAGTTTATGGTACGCACATCATTTGGAAATAATTTTAACGGCGATTTGAATTTAAAACCAATGTGGCAATTTTATCATGATCATTCCGCTACGCAGCGGACCGGAATGGCGGTTGGTTTGGATCTTTATAGCCGCCACGAAATGGCAACTGTGCTTGCAAATTACACTCGGTATGTACAAAAAAAATCATCAAATAAATTATTGACTGATCCGTCTCTTGCGTTCGTTTCCGTTGATCAGGTGATCAAACCAGATTACAAAACAGCATTTTATGCCGAAGCATATCTGGTGTATTCAAAACTCTGGTCACTTGAAAGCGGCAGAGGAGAAATGGGATACCATGTTGGAATTAAAACGAATACGCTTCCGTTTGTAAAAGAAAGTCTGCTTGATACAGCGTATCGATGGACAACGGAAAATCTTAACGACGTTCCATTCAGAATTTGGGGTGCATTCGAATATGATTTGACGAAGAATCTAAAATTTGCTGCAACGGTATGGGTGGATAATGGATATCGTTATCGAACATTGACTGAAGTGCGGCGCGATTATCTTTCGGATTCAACTCCATTCACACTGGATGCAAAAGAAGGAGAATATCGAATAGTCGATTTTGACTTTGGATTCCTGTATGCAGTCAATGACAGTTTCCGGTTTGGAGTCCATTTTAAGGAAGCGTATTTCGTCTTCTTTTGGAGAATATTAGAGTTATAAAGATGTTTACGTCCATTGCATATAGAAGTATTTTAGTTGTCGCACTCTGTTTTCTTTTACAAGGGTGCGCTGTACATTTTGACGCAATCAATGCATCTGTTCCGGTGATGATGAATGCAAAAAATGTATCGTCATACAAACTAGTCACACATTTTTCTCTTCACCAGGATGTTCAGTTCCTGTTTCTGCCGAGATTATTTGGGGGAGCAAAACCGGATATTAATGCAATGATTGAAAATCAATTGCGATTAACTCCCGGCGATGCAATAATCAATGTTCGTATTCACGGAGATACTGAGGTCGGAGATTTTTTGCTTCCGATTGTTATTGGCACCGCAGGTGCTTTTGTGTTCCCACCCATGTCTATTTTTATCTATGAGCCGTTCTTCTACGATCTGAAATCGTATACGGTTGAAGGGGACATTATCAGATATGATATTCTCCAACAGTTTCAAGCAAAGCCGTTGTTAAAAATCGATCCCATGACCGGGTTGCCAGTTGAAGAACAGAAGAAAGAGTTTGATCCAGAAACCGGCTTACCGAAGAAATAAAGGGATTACTATTTTTGTTGGTGGTGATGAATTTTGGAAATAATAGAACGGATCAATGATAAATTCTGCTTGTTGATCAATACTAATAAAGTATCTCCTGCTTCAATGCGAGTCCCTCCGCTCGGAACAACAAATTCGTCGTTTCTGCCGATCAATACAACAAGGCTGTCGTGCGGCAATCCTAACTCCACAATTGATTTTCCGGCAATTTCTGCATCATAAGGGACGATGAGATCAACCAATTGTGTTTCAGAATTTTCGTTCCCTGCAAATTCAATAGGATAGTGACTATTTTTCTCTGGTGGTGCAATCAAATTCAGCCATCTTGCCACAACAGAAAGGGACCAGCCTTGTATAATCGCCGACGAGAAAACAATAAAAAAGACAATATTAAAATATAGCACTGCCCCTTCAATTCCTGCCAAGAGTGGAAATGTTGCTAAAATGACAGGTACAGCTCCGCGCAATCCAACCCACGAAAGGAAAATCTTTTCTTTCAGTGAATAAGAAGAAAACATAAGAGAAGAAAACACACCTATTGGCCGTGCAATAACAATTAAAACAAGTGAAATGATAATTCCGGAAGGAATGATAGGGATCATATGGCTTGGAAAGACCAATAGTCCAAGGGTGAGAAACATTGCAATTTGTCCTAGCCAACTTAATCCATCAAAAAATCGTAACAAGCTTTTTTTCTGAACAAAGTCACTGTTCCCGACAAATAATCCTGCAAGATAAACGGCAAGAAATCCGCTTCCGTTCACTATTGTTGTTGCTGAATAGACAAATCCTACAAAAGCGAGGGCAAAAACCGGATATATTCCCTCGTATGAAAACCGTAATCGATTCAATATCAGTGTCATTGCTTTGGCGAATCCGTACCCAAACGCTGCTCCGATAATCATTTGGTAGAAGAACAGCATTACAATATCGACTACTGTCGTTTCGGCGTTGGTGAGTAACTGTAATGTTCCTATGGTCAAAAAGACAGCCATGGGATCATTGCTGCCGGACTCAAGCTCCAGCATTGGTTTAAGATTTCCTTTTAAAGATACATTCTTTGAACGAAGAACAGAAAACACCGCCGCTGCGTCCGTGGAAGAAACGATTGCACCCAACAACATTCCTTGTAAAAAAGAGAAATGGAGAATAATCATTGCTGCAATAGCAATGATTATTGCCGTTACCAGTACTCCGAATGTTGATAGTATCGATGCATCGCGGAGAATCGGTTTGATATCATTCCATTTCGTTTCAAGTCCGCCGGCAAACAAGATTAAGATGAGTGCTATGATGCCGATTGATTGTGCTAAACGGGCATCATCAAAGTAAAGTCCACCAGGACCATCGGAGCCTGCAAGCATTCCAATGCCAAGAAATAATAATAATGTTGGGACTCCGAGATTGTCCGAAAATTTTGCTATTGCAATGCTGAGCAAGATGAGCGAACATCCCGCAATAAGTATGTATTCAATTGACATCATTACCAGTAAGGTAGAAAAATTGAGAATACTTGCAAGGGATTGAAAATAAAAAACCTTCCCAAATTGTATATTATCTTGAAGTATCTCAAAAGTGAAACTATTGCCATCCTGAGCGAAGCGAAGGATCTGAGTAAGCCACAGAATTTTTTTCAAAAAAATGTGCAACGAAAAACCTGAATGTAAATTCAGATTCTTAATCCCGATATCCTTCGCTCAGGATTGCATCAGGATTCAGAATGATTGTGCCTTTGTGTTTTAGAGATGGTTTCTAGAAAGGTGTTATGGCAAATAATCGGATTGGCGTTTCAAAAATTAATTTGCGGCTGTTTCTTTCTTTTGCATTTTCACAAGAATAATGCCTCCAACAATCATCCCAATCAGCCAGTAACCGGAATCAATAAGTGTCAACCCAATCGATTTTGATTGGAATGAATTGCTGACATACATGGACATTGCAACAAAACCCAACCAGTTCCAAAATGCTGCCTGGGCTGCACCTTTTATATCCTTTACTTGGAACGCATGATGCACATGACACTGAACGTAGAACATAATGAAATAGGCAATTACAGATCCACCATATAAGATTGCCATATCTTTTCCTGTCATCGTTTGTGCCATTTCTTGTGTTATTCCTGTATATGCCATCCATTGAGTTGAAAATATTCCATACCATACTGCACCGATAATCCACATGGCAATAGCTGCTGCACCAACAGCAACGTAATTGATTTTTACTTCCATGAATCCTCCTTGGAGAGTGAATAAAATCGTTTGGTTTGCAGTGGCGAAGCTCTTCACGTTCAAACCTTAACGCAACGTTCTTTGTATGTCATTTCATCTGTTCAAGTTTCTTCAGCTCCATTGAGTTCAGAATCATCTGTAAAATGCCAGCATCAGAAAAACCATTGCCATTGGCATTCACAAGAAACCGGTCACCAACCACCAATTGTAATCCGCATGATTTGGAATATTCCTCTGAGTGAGATTTTTCTATCCCTTTGTATCCGTTAAATGTTGTGCTCTTTTCATAGCCATCGTCGGTTTCATTTTCGAACGTTGTTTCTGCCAACATGCGTAACGATGCAAACATTCCTTCGCCCATTCCTATATAATCTATAATCTCTATTGTTGCGGTCCATGTAACATCAACGTCAACCGAGTCTTGTTTTCCATCATCTGTTGTTTGTAACTGCTTTTCTTTTTTTAAAGTGGTAAAATCAACCGATGCATTTGAGGTTGAAATTCCGGAACTAGAAACAGTTTGCCCTTTTGGTTTTTCTCGTTTAAATCCTTCGGGTGCTTTAACCGGAAGTATTTTTTGCAACTCTTTGAAATGAATTATTTTTGATAATGACGGTGTTTGTGCAGATGTAATTGTGAAACAGCAGAGCGTAATGATGCAGAGTAAAAATTTTAGCATAAAAATTCCTTCCGATATATTGTGCAAACCTACACTTTCTTCAAATGACATTCAAGGAATAATTCACTTTCCTTTCTTCTGATTTTTGCCGAAATTCATTCATCATTACTAACAAAATCACTCAAAAAATGGAATTGGAGTATATATGTCTATAATTACGGATGTTTGGGCGCGCGAAATTCTTGATTCTCGCGGCAACCCAACAGTAGAAGCAGAAGTAGAACTTGAAGATGGTACAATCGGTCGCGCGGCAGTGCCGAGCGGTGCGTCCACCGGTGAACACGAAGCTGTTGAATTGCGGGACGACGATAAAAATCGATACCTTGGAAGAGGAGTGCTGAAAGCTGTCGAAAATGTTAACAATATCATTGCGGAAGAATTAACCGGATTTGATGCACAAGATCAGGTTGGTATTGATAAGATGATGTTGGAATTAGACGGCACGCCGAATAAATCCAAACTTGGTGCAAACGCACTGTTGGCCGTTTCGTTGGCAACGGCAAAGGCAGCCGCAAATTATTTTAATGTTCCTCTCTATCGATATATCGGCGGAACAAATGCGAAAATCCTTCCGACGCCGATGATGAATATCATCAATGGTGGCAGGCATGCAGACAACAATGTAGATTTTCAAGAGTTCATGGTCGTTCCCGCCAATGCACCAACCTTTGCTGAAGCACTCAGAATGGGAACGGAAGTATTCCACTCTCTAAAAGGTGTCTTAAAGAAAAAAGGATATAATACCGCTGTTGGTGACGAAGGCGGATTTGCTCCGAGCCTAAAATCAAACGAAGAAGCGTTAGAAGTAATTATGGAAGCCATCGCAAAAGCAGGGTACAAGGCTGGGGAAGATATTTTTATTGCACTCGATCCTGCTGCAAGTGAAATGTATCAAAGTGATGGATCATATCTTTTCTACAAATCGACACAGGAAAAAATTTCTGCTGAACAAATGGTTGCATACTGGAAAAAATGGGTAGACAATTATCCGATCATTTCATTGGAAGACGGTATGGCTGAAAATGATTGGAAGGGGTGGAAATTGCTTACCGATACTATTGGCAGTAAAGTACAACTTGTCGGAGATGATTTGTTTGTCACGAACACCGAATTTCTTGCGAAGGGAATCGCTCAAGGTGTTGCAAATTCAATCTTGGTAAAAGTAAATCAGATCGGGACATTAACCGAAACACTCGATGCTATTGAAATGGCAAAGCGTGCGCACTACACAGCTGTTATCAGCCATCGTTCCGGCGAAACGGAAGATGCAACAATTGCGGATATTGCCGTAGCAACAAATGCCGGACAGATTAAAACAGGTAGTGCAAGCAGAACAGATCGCATTGCAAAATACAATCAATTATTGCGGATCGAAGAGGAGTTGGACACAAACAGCATTTATGCAGGGTTAAGTGCCTTTAACGTGAAACGATAATCCGAACTGTTGCAGTAAGCAAAGCAATGCCGCGCTTTAAAATATTGAAGCGCGGCATTGTTATTTTTTACTGAAGCCAAAACCGATAGGGAATTCTGAAAAAGTCACCCCAAGGATAAAACCATCCCACTCACCAACAGCAAGATAAATCCCCGGAGAAAATCCTCCGATAGAAATTACGCCGGGATAAATATTGATCTGCATGTTGTACAATCCTGGTCCAGTGAACAGCACCGATGTCATTAATGAACTATTCTTATCCCAAAAGAAACCTACCGTTCCATCCATCTGCGGATCAATCTTGCGAAATCCCCGTAAGCGGCCTTCACGTAATTTATTGATAACCCTTCCGCTCCCGACAGTGAAAGAATTTTGCGAATCATACGCGTAGCTTGCACCGAACATGGTATAGACACCGTAATAAAAGAAAGGAGACCAGTTCCCAAGTATCGAATAATTTTTCCGAACGTAATATTGCTGACCCGCATTTTGAAGATATCCCGTTACCGGTTCGAGAATTGGTTGGGGGGACCATTCGTTGATTGGAAGTGTTTCAGAAAAAAAACGTTTTCCCCATTCAGTACTGAAGATAGCAATACCGGCAATATTGAACATGTAGATATCTGCGACAAGATCAACATTTATACCTCGATATCCTTCTGCTTCAATCACTTCATTCATTACTTGATACGCTGTCGTCATCAATCCTGACCAGAGATAGGGATACGAGACGTTATGATATTCAAGGTATTCACCAAATTTCGCATAATGCATTCCGTTGCCAATGGTATGACCGCCGATGTTTGGAAGAAATTCTGCATGTTTTACACCTATGGTAAAATTGAAAATCTCTTGTTGAACGAATTCATTTACGCCAAATTTTCTAATATTCCCGATCGGGTCTTTAAGATTTCTCCATACATGGGCGACGTCTCCTTCGTAATCCCATTTGAAAATATTCTTATTATGGCCCCCATTGCGCAGCATATCAAATCCACCATTTAGGAAAATATTAACAGGATGAATCTGAGATTCCGAGCCGAATGCATTTTCAGGGTGATAAAAATAGAATCGTTTTTCTTCAGAATTTTGCCCAAAAAGGGATACCGAAAGAAAAAGTAGAAAGATTAGATTGTATTGATGGGTGATTTTCGTTCTTTTTTCCACATTCAAAATTTAGTATATTTTGCTTAAGAACAAAGAATTTTTATTTGGCGTTCTCAAATAAATGAGAAAAATTGAAAGCGAATGAACATTGTTTCAATTTTGTTTTGAAAGAAAGAACTACTGTACGAATGTCTTGAAATAATTTCACGAAATTAATCAATCTATTTACTTATCATTAATCTCACAATCTTACTATAACTATGGCTCACATCAAATTCGGAACGGACGGTTGGCGCGGAGTGATTGCAGATGATTTTACATTTGCAGGTGTTCAAAAAGTTTCTCTTGCAACAGGGCTTTATTTTTCAAAACACAAGAATGCTAAAAATGGTGTTGTCATCGGATATGATGCGCGGTTCTTATCAAAAGAATTCGCCCATTGTGCGGCACAAGTCATTGCTTCTGCCGGTGTAAAAGTATTGTTGGCAGATAAAATTTCTGCTACACAAATGGTGTCATTAGGCGTTGTTAAGAAAAAAGCGGCTGGTGGAATTGTTATTACGGCAAGCCACAATCCCGCGAAGTATAATGGATTTAAGATCAAAGGAGATTATGGCGGACCTGCGCACCCTGAAATGATTACGGAAGTTGAGAAGGAACTTGCGCCTTTGCAGGAACTGACAGTATTGCCGATCGAGATAAAATCATTTGATGAGTTAGTAAAAGCAAAAATGATTCAATTTATCGATCTCACAAAAATATATGTTGCCGACCTTCAAACGAAAATTGAGTTTGATCTCATCAAATCAGTAAAACTGAAAATTATGCACGATGCAATGCATGGCGCCGGAATGGGGATTCCTGAATTATTGCTGCCAAAAATCGGGACGATCCGCAGCGATTATAATCCTTCATTCGGGACAACAAACCCTGAACCGCTTCCTCAAAATACCGAAGAGCTAAGTATGGAAGTTCGGGCCGGAAAATATCATTTCGGTTTTGCAACGGACGGTGATGCCGATAGAATTGGTGCTGTGGATGAAAAAGGAAATTTTGTCGATTCACATCGTATCTTTGCGATTTTGTTGAAGTATCTTATGGAACGGAAACATTATCGCGGTGCTGTGGCCAAATCGTTATCGGTGACAGATCTTATTACAAAAATGTGCGAACATTATAACGTCCGTTTGTATGAGACAGCTGTTGGTTTTAAACATCTTTGCCGATTGATGACTGAAAAGGATATCATTATTGCCGGTGAAGAAAGCGGTGGAATCGCTGTGAAAGGTCATTTACCTGAACGAGATGGAATTTTCATCGGATTTTTGTTAGCAGAGGTAATGGCTGTGCGCCGAATGAAACTGAGCCAGTTAGTAAAAGAATTATTTGATGAATTTGGTGAACATCACTTCGGTCGGATCGATGCACATTTGACAGATGTGCAAAAAGAAAAAGTAATGAAGTATTTCCAAAGTAAACCAAAGAGAGTCGGATCGTTTGATATTATTAAATACGATTTGACAGATGGAATAAAGTTAGTGACCAAAGATGGCTGGATTCTTGTCCGTGCATCTGGTACGGAACCGATTATTCGGTTCTATGCTGAAGCAAGCACGCCCAAGAGGGTCCAACAAATGCTGAAGGTAGTAACAAAGCTATAGAGTTAATCCAGCCTTGTATAAACCATGTTTGTATGATGCTGTCGTATTTCCAAGGGTGCTGGTTTATCATTCGTGTTTGAAATCGTGATTCAAACACGGAAGAAAGGAAACCCTTATGTTCCCTCGCAATTACAATACATATTACAATGTAATGCCGGATGGGACTGTAAAGCAGATCAATCCATTTACCGGTACTGAAGTATGGGCTGTGCCTGGCCGTGGAAACAAACCCCTCACAAATCAACACCAAGTAGCATCTAATCCTATCCAAAAAAAAGAAAATGAAGATTATTGCAGTTTCTGCAAAGCACGGTATTTTGATGTCCCGCCGGAAAAAGCGCGTCTTGTAAAAATTAACGGTCGATACGAAACACTGTTCCATCTTTCCCCAGATCAATATGACACCACGGTTGCAGAATTTCGACGGACGGGAAATCTATTTGAAATAGTTACAATCGATTATTGGAAAAAAAATTATGGTTACAAACTGAATGCCGATCTAACCTCCTGGCGTGACTATTATGTCAGCCACCCACATGGCGCCATGCATATTGATAATATTATTCATTATAAACTCGTTCAATCGGGAAAGACGCCTGACGAGATTCTGAAGAAAGAGGCGTTCGATAAGTTACGGATGCTGGATGCATTCTTTGGCGGATGTCATGAATTGATTATTGCGAAAAATCATTTTATTGACAATGCGACAAACGATAATCAATTACGATCTTCGGGAGAGATGAACATTGAAGAACATTTTCAATACTTCAAGTTTACAATTGATGCAATGAAAAATATGTTGAGTTATAATAGATATATACGGTATATCTCCATCTTCCAAAATTGGCTTAAGCCGGCTGGCGCATCATTCGATCATTTGCATAAACAGATTTGTGGATTGGATGAATGGGGTGCATCCATCAGCGGGCAAATACAATTGGTTCAGCAGGAACCGAATGTCTTCAACGAGTTAGGTGTGAACCTTTCGGCGCAATATAATCTTCTGTTTGCGGAGAACGACACCGCCGTCGCTTGTATTGGTATCGGCCATCGCCATCCAACGATTAAAATTTATTCCAAATCCTTTTTTGCCCGTCCGCACGAACATTCGGAGGAAGAGATTCGCGGTGTAAGTAATATGGTGCATGCATGTCATGCCGCATTAGGTTCTCACTTGTCCTGCAACGAAGAATGGTATTATACGCCAGTTGATGCGGTGTATAAAATGCCTTGGCATATTCTGTTAAGACTAAGGGTGAATGTACCAGCTGGTTTTGAAGGTGGGACGGGTATTTATATCAACCCAATGACTCCAGTCGATCTTCGCGATAAGATTGTTCCTCAATTATATCAGTTACGTAATGAAGGAAAGATTGCCCGAATGTCTTTAGCAGAAGAATGTCACATCGTTCCAAATCCTCTTAAATATTATCTCAAATCTTGATCAATAGTAAAGGTTTACATTTGATCCTTTCTTTTCAGCACTTCACGCTGTATTATTTATTGAATAAATAATCTCACCAAAAATACAAGAATCCTAAATTGTATGCCTTGAAAGTCAATGTTATTTCAGCCTAATAATAGGAATACCAATAAAGAAAGAAATATTATTATTGATTCGTTCACAGAAATTTATTTTACAATAGTAGTATTGTTTAGTATGTTTTAAAGATAGAACTGTAGATTTATCCAAAGCTATATCCGGTAATTTCATATGAAAATAAATAGCAGGCTAATCTTAATCGTATGTACTATTGTGAATATCCAGATTATGTCTGCTCAATTCGAACAATTTTACGAAAGCTGGCGGTGGGCTCACTTTACAACTTCCACCGGATTGCCTTCAGATATTGTAGATGATATTATTGAAACTGATGATGGTATTGTTTGGGCATCAACCTTTGAAGGCTTAGCGTGGTATGATGGTTTTCGATGGAATAAAATTTTAGAAAAAGATGGACTACCTGAAAAACATCCGACAAGATTAAATAAGGGGCACCATAATACAGTTTTGGTTGTAATTGATTCTAAATTGTACATTGGGAATAGTAATGGGTTCAATAAAATTGAAATAAAAGAAATATTGAAAAATATTGTTATTTCAGTCTGTGCAATCGATAGTGATGGCATTTTTATTTCTACTGATAATCTTGAATACCCGTTTATTATATATCGCGATGGAGTTGTTAAAAGATGGAATTTAACAGATGGTGGAACGACTTACTGCACGAAAAACAAAAAAATTTATATTGTTACCGCATATGGATTGTTTGCAGTTACAGAAAATAGAAGCGAAAAAATTTTAGAGCATTGTTATATTAGATCTATTGTTGATAATAAAAACGATGAAACAATTATGGCTGTTGATGCTCCCTATAGAATGATAGGACTATGGGAGTGGCAAAAAAATGGTTCACTAAAATGGTCAAAGAGCGAACGATTGCTCCCGATTCGTTCGTTAGATATATCATCAACAGGGGAAGTTATTGTTGCTTATGAAACCGGAGATGTTCGAATTAAAAAAAATGGTCATTGGAAATCATTTAATCCGGTTCCCAAACAAATGGTAGGCCTAAAATTTCTAAAATACGACTCACATGATAATTTATGGGTGGGCACAGAAGGTGGGCTTTATTATTTCCGAAATACAAAAAATAAATGGAATTGGTGGACACATGATATCCACGATCCTCGGAATATTGTTATGGAGATATTTAAAGATAAAAATGGTGATGTTTGGATAGGCAATGGTAATGGAATTGAAATCCATAAAACAAATGGTAAAACTGAATACATATCTCATATTCAAAATAAAGATTTAGGACTGATAACGGGGATTAATTCCGACGAAAAAGGTCATGTCTGGATTTCAAGTGGATTAACTATTGAAGGTGCTTATAGATGGGACGGGAAAAGGTGGACTCATTTTGGTTTTAACGAGGGATTAAAATGTCCTAGGATTCATAAAATAAAAAAAGATATCAAAGGTCATTTATGGTTTTTAGGATTAGGTGAAAATGGTTCAATTGAAGGAGGTGTGAAAAAGGATCCTGGTGCATTTATGTATGATGGTAAAATATTTCATCAAATTAATACAGAAAATGGATTACTTCACAATAGAGTCTATTCATTTATTGAATCAGAAACCGGTGCATTATGGTTTGGCACTAAAAAGGGTTTGAGTAGGAAAGATAAAAATGGTTGGAAACATTTTGACGGAGATCGGATTAAAAATATGCTCTCGGTTTATGCAATGGCATTAGATAAAAAGAACAATTTATGGTTTTCAAATTTTACATCACAATTATGCTATGTAGATCAGAATGATTCGATTCATCGTGAGTGGTCTTGGCTTTCCGGTACCGATTATCGTCAAAAAGTTTGGGATATTAAAATAGATAACAAAGGGATTATTTGGGTGGCTACTACTCAGGGGTTGTTTAGTTATTTTAACGGTTCCTGGAATAATTATGATTTTGAAGCTGATTATAAACTTAAAGAATTACGCGTTGTCTTACCCCTTGACAATAAAATATATGTCGGGGGACATGGCATTGGAGTTGGCATATTAGATCGAAACGATATTGGTTATGCCATAAAAGCTGAATTTCTAGAACCAATTATTGAATATGAGAAAGTTCGAATACGTTGGAATGTAGATGCATATTGGGGGGCAATACCTTTCGAAAATATTGAAGTAAGATATCAGTTAGACAACAAAGAATGGTCTGATTGGATAAAATCACGAGAGGTTGTTTTTGAAGGTTTGCAGGAGGGTAATCATTCTTTTATTCTTCAAGCGAAGGACATTTATGGAAACATTCAGGTGAAAAGGGAAGCCACTACTTTTAAGGTACCCCCACCATTCTACAAAAACCCAACATATTTTATACCGTTGATGTTTCTTGTCGGGGGAATTATATTTTTGTCCTACAAAAATATACAACAAAAAACCACCAATGTATTAAAAGTTCGAAATCAGCGAATACGGTTTGCGAATGATTTGCATGATGACGTTGGCAGTAACCTGGGAAGCATTGCACTGATTAGTCAGCGAATTAAACGAAATAAAACTATTTCAAAAGAAGTAAAAGAAGATATTACCATCATATCAGAGACAGCGATTCAATCAGGAGAATATTTACGTGATATTGTATGGTACATTACTCCTCGAAACGATAATTTTAGAAGCTTAGAAACAAGACTTAGAGAGATTGCCCGAAGAATGTTGAAAAGCTTTGAAGTTCAATTTCAAGTAAATGATGAGGTGCAAAGTGAAACTAATCTCAGTGAAATAAGAAGAGATATTGTGCTAATGTTTAAAGAAATGATACATAATATTATTAAACATTCTAAAGCGACGAGTGTTTCGATACTCTTTGAACGTAAACCAGATTGTATACAATTATTCGTTCGAGACAATGGGGTAGGATTTGAACAAAGAGAAGATTATGATGGAAATGGTATGCGGAGCTTAAGGACTCGTGCAGAAAACAATGATGCTGATCTTAATATTAAGACAAAACCCGGCGAAGGAACGGCAATTACAATTAAATTTAAATACGCATCCAATGTGTAATAAAATAGAACGTAATATTGAATACTCACTTGATTGATAGGAATTACCATTGAAACAAGAACATACTATTTCAATTTGGATTATTGAAGATAATGAGTTGTATCAAAAAAGTCTTCTTGCGCTGATTAAGGATCAAAACGACATGATTTGCGAACGAATATTTTCGAGGTGCGAAGACGCTTTGGATACGCTACGATTTGCTCCCCTGCCCGATGTAATTTTGCACGATATTGGGTTTGATGGAATGAGCGGTATTACCTCTGTTAAAACAATTAAAAAGGATCACCCAAGCATTCAAATCATCATGGTTACAATTTTTGACGACGGGGAACACGTTTTCGAGGCGCTTTGTGCGGGGGCAACCGGTTACTTGGTAAAGACTTCACCAGAAGAGAATATCATTAATGGTATACGCGATGTTGTGGGTGGTGGGTCACCAATGAATTCAAGTATTGCGAGAATGGTAATTGACACATTTTCCAAAAATCGTAAGCCGGTCCATGATTACTTTCTTTCGCCGCGTGAAAAAGATATTCTAGAACTCATAGTTCATGGTTATAGTAATAATGTCATCGCTGAACAATTGCATTTAAGCGCCCACACCATTGACGCACACCTGAGAAAAATTTATGAAAAATTACATGTGCACACCCGCACCGAAGCAGCCGCAAAAGTAATTAAGGAACAATTACTCTAAACCTTACTTTGTTTTGCTATAGTGAAACGCCGCCTTCACAAAATCTCTGAACAACGGATGCGGATTTAATGCGCGAGATTTCAATTCTGGATGGAATTGTCCTCCCACAAACCACGGATGATCTTTTAACTCTGCAATTTCTACGAGATTATTATCGGGAGAAGTACCGCTAAATACCATCCCATGTTCAGAAAGAATCTTACGAAATTTATTATTTACTTCATACCGATGACGATGACGTTCGTAGATTAGTTCTTTTTTATAGGCAGCATATGCTTTCGTTCCTTTTTGTAACGTACATGGATATGCACCTAATCTCATGGTGCCCCCCATATTTTTAATCGTCCGCTGATCTGCCATCATATCAATAACATTATATTTTGATTTTTTGAATTCGGTGCTGTTTGCCCCATGCATTCCGCAAACATTACGTGCAAATTCTATGATGGCACATTGCATTCCTAAACAAATTCCAAAAAAGGGAATTTTGTTCTCGCGCACATATTGAATGGCTTTTATCTTTCCTTCAATTCCGCGAATTCCAAATCCCGGTGCAACCAATAAACCATGAACATCTGAAAGAATTTCTTTGACATTATGTCCCGCTAATTCTTCGGCCCTAATCCATTTAAGATCAACGGCAACATCATTTTCAGCGCCAGCATGTATAAATGATTCACAGATACTTTTGTAAGCATCTTTCAATTCCGTGTATTTACCGACAAATCCAATCGTTACTCTATCGCTTGGATCCTTCACGCGATGCACAAAACGAGTCCATTTTCGAAGATCGGGCTTATTTGCTTTGATGTTTAGTTTTTCAAGAACAATTTTATCGAGTCCTTCTTTCTCAAAATACAACGGAATCTCATAAATTGTTTCTACGTCTCGTCCTTCAATCACTGCATCAGTTTCAACGTTACAGAAAAGGCCTATTTTTTCCCGAACTTCTCGTGACAATCTCTTTTCGGTTCGACAAATCAAAATATCCGGCTGCATTCCTATTTCCAGCAACGTTTTTACACTGTGCTGCGTTGGTTTTGTTTTGATTTCGCCTGCTGATTTGATATAAGGAATTAATGTCACGTGGATACTCAGAGCATTTCGTTTGCCAATAGCGAGCGTAAATTGACGAATGGCTTCAAGAAAGGGAAGTGATTCAATATCACCCACCGTACCGCCGACTTCCGTGATAATGACATCATATTTTCCTGTTGCACCAAGCTGCCCCATCCTTTTTTTGATCTCATCAGTGATGTGCGGAATGACCTGAACCGTAGCACCAAGATAATCTCCGCGTCGTTCTTTATTGATAACTTCATAATAAATTTGCCCAGTGGTTGCATTGTTCATCTTCGATGTGTTTACCTCAAGAAAACGTTCGTAATGCCCTAGATCGAGATCAGTTTCTGCACCGTCATCAGTTACATACACTTCACCGTGCTGATACGGAGACATCGTTCCGGGATCAACATTGAGGTAAGGATCCATTTTTTGGATGGTAACTCGCAGTCCGCGGGATTTTAAAAGAAGACCAAGCGAAGCGGCAGCGATTCCTTTGCCAAGAGAAGAAACAACTCCGCCAGTGATAAAGATATATTTTACGTGTGGATGTGCCATAGGAGCAGATGATTAGATGAAAAATTGAAAGATGTCTGATTTAAAAATATCGTTCTTCCTTATATGTAATGTTCATGGATGTTGTATGGAAAATGATATTGTATTGCTATGATATTTTTTTGTCGATCAACTCGTCCCAAATTTTTACTTTGCTTGTATCCTTTGTAAATACCATTCCAACAACAAATGTCATTAATGCAATGGTGATGGGATATATCAATCCTGAATAGATATTGCCGGTGTATGCAACAAATGCAACTCCAATCAAGGGAACAAGTCCGCCGAACACCCCATTACCGATATGGTAAGGAAGGGACATTGATGTATAGCGAATCTTTGTTGGAAATAATTCAACAAGATACGCAGCGATGGGACCGTAAACCATTGTCACAAAAATTACTTGAATGAATACCAATAGGCTTAGCATAACAGCATTTGGATTGTTTGGGTCTACTGCGAAATAACCCATACCCATATAGATTGGATAATAACTAAGTGCTGCTATTAAGCAACCACTCATGATAATTTTTTTTCGTCCATACGTATCAGACATTGCGCCGAATACAATAAAAAATGGTGTTGCCAGTAGCAATGCAACAGCAACAATAAAATTAGCAGTCATAAAATGGATCTTTAAAACCGTCTGTAAATAATAGAGAGCATAAAATTGCCCAGTGTACCACACAACGCCTTGGCCTGCGGTAGCTCCAAATAATGCTTTTGCCATAATTATCCAGTTTTCTTTATTGGCAAAGGCATCTTTCAATGGCTGAGTTGATGTTTTTCCTGCTGCTTTCATCCTTGAAAAGAGTGGAGACTCCTGCAATCTCATTCTGATGATATATGAAAAAATAACTAACACAATTGAAAGAATAAAAGGTATTCTCCAACCCCATGCTTTGAATGCTTCTTCACCGAGTGTTGAACGGACAGAGAGAATAACACCGAGAGAAACAAAAAGTCCAAGTGTTGCCGTTGTTTGGATAAAACTCGTATAAAATCCCCGTTTTTCGTCAGGACAATGTTCGGCGATATAGGTTGCCGCACCTCCATACTCTCCGCCAAGCGCCAGACCTTGTGTTAGGCGAAGTATAACAAGGGCCGCGGGAGCAAAAATTCCGATAGATTCGTATGTAGGAAGAAGACCAATCGCTGTTGTCGCACCACCCATAATCAACAGCGTAACGAGAAATGCATATTTCCTTCCAACAACATCACCGATCCTCCCAAAAAAAACAGCCCCGAACGGTCGAACAGCAAATCCAGTTGCAAAAATAGCAAGTGTTGAAAGTAAACCCGCCGTTGGATTTTCTTTTGGAAAAAATAATCCTGACATGATTGGTGCTAGACTTCCGAAGATGTAGAAGTCGTACCACTCAATCATTGTTCCGGCAGATGATGCGCCGATAACGTTCCAGATTTTATATTCCTTAAGGAAGTCTGTATTTGACATACTGTTGTTAGTATAACAGAAATTTCAGTCTTTCATTTTTTACATTGTAATGGACAAAGAAACACATTTTATTTTTTTGTTAAATATTCAATTACTTTTTGCAAATCTTCCTGTGTATCGACGGGAAGTGATTCGTAATCCGTTATGGCGCATTTTATTTTGTAACCGTTCTCAAGAATCCGCAGTTGCTCCAGTTTTTCAGCAGATTCAAGTGCGGATTGTTTGAATGTAGTATACTGTTGCAAAAAATCTGCCCGATATACATAAATGCCAAAATGTTTATAGAATATTGTACCGTCGAACCACTCTTCATCTTTTTTTGCATCGCGAATGCACGGAATCGGAGAGCGGCTAAAATACAACGCATAATTATTTTTATCTAACACAACTTTTACAATATTGGCATTAAAAACATCCTGATGCGATGTAGTTCGTTTTACTGCTGTTCCAACAACTGCGTTTTTGTCGTCCAATAACAGCTGTATCGTTTGATCAATCATTTTCGGATCGATCAATGGTTCGTCACCTTGTATGTTGACGACAATATCGGCACGCATGTTTTTTGTAACAAAAGCTATTCGATCGCTGCCGCTTTGAATATCAATTGGTGTCATCTGCACGCTACCTCCGAACGATAATACTTCCTCTTCGATTCGAGCATCATCCGTTGCGACAACGATATTGGTCAATAAACGGGATTGCTTTGCCTGTTCGTATACACGCTGGATCATCGATTTTCCGCAAATTTCCATTAACGGTTTCGCAGGAAGCCGGGTGGATGCATATCGCGAGGGTATTATGCCGATAATATTCATTTGTTCAAAAATCTTCTCATCCATGAGGATAGAGAAAATCTTATCATCCTATTACTTTCGGAACCTTGAAATGTTTATCCGTTGATGCGGGAGCATTTCTTAATGCATCTTCAGTAAGTGTTGAAGGTTTCACAACATCATCTCGAAAGACATTCTGCAATTCAATCACCTGTTCAAGCGGTTTCACGTGTGTTGTGTCGACAGAATTCAACTGCTCCATATATTTCAAAATATCGTTGAATTGATGCATGAATTTTTCCATTTCAACATCGGAAAACTCCAATTTTGAAAGTTTAGCGATATGTTCAACCTCTTTTAAAGTGACAGACATAATGATTACTCTTCCTTGTAATTTCTGGTGATAATGTCTTTAACGGTATTCATCAATCGGACTTCATCTTCTCGCGCAGTGATATTTTTTGTTTCAATTGGTGTATCAATGATTACTTCAATATGTGATGGCCGAATGTCAAACGATCCTTTGGGGAGAATCTTAAAACTGCCATTAATTGTTACTGGAATAAGAGGTACACCTGATTTTGCCGCCAATGAAAATGCGCCACGTTTAAACGGAAGTAATTTTCCATCTCGCGTTCGAGTTCCTTCCGCAAACAAAAGCACCTGACCGCCAGAGCGAATATCATTTGCCGCGCGGTCAAGACTTTTCATCGCTTCGGTTCCTTTACTTCTATCTACCATAATGTGATATCCCCATCGTAATGCCCAACCCCAGATAGGAACATAGGATAATTCCTTTTTGAACATAATTCTGATGTGGGGAAATGTATTCATCATCACCGGTATATCAAACATGCTTGCATGATTACTTACCAAAATGTAATTCCCATAGGGGTCAATTTTTTCAAGTCCTTTTACTGTTACTGCGATCCTGCAAAAAATAAGTGAAAGATTTGTCCATGTTCTTCCGCACCAAAAAAACATTTTGCCGGAACGATCTAACGGAATTGAAATAATAGCGACAATTGAAAAGGGAATACAAGTCGCAATAATTAATAGTAGTCGCACTATCGTAATCAACCATCTCATCTTGGATTCTCCACAGCACGTATTCTTTTTTCGATGGAGGGATGACTGTAGAACAAAAATTCTATCAAAGGGTGCGGTGTTCTATCTGCAAGGTTCATTTCAGCAAGTTTATTCATTGTTGATATGAATGCCGATATATTTTTTGTTCGATCAACGGCATATCGATCTGCTTCATACTCATGTTTACGGGAGAGAATGTTTCCAAGAGGAGATGTGACAAGCGAATATATTCCAAGCCATAACGTAAGCAACGGAAGCGCTGCAAGTTGTGTGATCGATGAAAAACCAAACCAGGAAAGCGAGATGGAATATGCAACCGATGTCAGATACAAACCTAAAAAAATGCTGAGAGTCCCAACAGTAATTCCCTTCCAGATATGTCCATAGGAATAATGTCCGAGTTCGTGTGCAAAAACGGATTCAATCTCTTCTTCTGAAAAATTGTTCATTAATGTATCACCAAGCAGTATTCTTTTTGATTTTCCTATTCCAGTAAATGCTGCATTTGCTTTTTTCGTTGTCTTGCTCAAATTAAACGAATAAATCCCCTCAACAATCATTTTTGTCGATGCGGTTAACGCCTCTATTTTTTCTTTGAGCGGAGTATCATCCAGAGGAGTCAATTTATAAAAGAGGGGGAGTATAACGATCGGTGCAATACGTGAAAGGCCGATTGAAATAATAAATAATGTTCCGGCAACCGGGAGCCACCAAAGTGTATTAAATGTTAAAAGAAAAAAATAGACAAGCAGTGCCAATGGAGTGAGAATAGGAATTGAAACCAATACACCTTTTGCCGATTCCCAGATCCATTGTCCGAAATTTTGATTTGAGAGATTGTATTGATGTTCAAGAATGAAACCAGAATATATGCTAAATGGTAAAGAGACTACACCGGAGATTATCGCAAATGCAGCTGAAAAAATTAATAAAGATATATATGGGTTTGTTGAGTAGGAAAGGGCAAACTGCTCAATTGAAACGGTATATTCTTTAAGCAGAAGAAACACGGTTAGTGCAAAGGAGACAATCCCGCTGACAAGAGACACGATGAGCTTTGTCCTGTTATAGCGTTTTACAGTGTGTCCGGTTTTTGTCATACACAAAAAAGAAGCGATATTCCGATAAACATCGGAATCGCAAAACTAGTTTTTGAAACATGAGTAAACCGACAGTGAAGGATGCGGATTGGTGACCTGTGGTTTAATAAAAATACAAAAGGGAGAAGGAAAAAACAAATGTTGTTTTTTCCTTCTCCCGGATAAAACGATTGATAATTTTTGCAATAGTGGAGCCAACCACTTAACCAAGTCTCCCTCCTAAAACAAAGCGTGTTATAGTTTTTATATCTCACACTCAAGCAAAGAAGAAGAGTTTCCTGTTATCCATCTCGCAGGCAAATTGCAGACTATTGAGTTTTCTTCACGTCTTTATCGTCTTCTGTCTTTCTACCAAATTTTGTGCGCAGATCTTCAAGAGAATATGATCGTTCCTTGAACGGTTCGGCTTCCGTCTTTTTCTTAGCAGGCGAGGCTATGCTTTGCTGCGATCTCATGGAAAGAGCGATACGTTTTAATTGCTCATTCACTTCCATTACACGCACTTTTACAATTTGTCCTACCTTCACAACTGTCTTTGCATCTTCAACATATCGATCGGCAAGTTGAGAAATATGAACAAGGCCATCCTGATGGACACCGATATCTACAAACGCCCCAAAATTTGCAACATTGGTAACAATTCCTTCCAACTCCATTCCAGTTTTCAAATCGGATATTTCCTTAATTCCATCCTTAAATGTTGCATACTTGAATTCTGCTCTGGGATCGCGTCCCGGTTTTTTCAATTCAGAAATAATGTCACGCAATGTCGGTTCACCAACCGTTTTTGTTACATATTTTTTGATATCGAGTTTATCAAGCGTTGATGGATTTTTCATTACTTCATCAAACGTCAATGTAACATCCGCGAGAATCTTTTCTACAATGGTGTAACTTTCCGGATGTACTCCGGAACTATCTAAGGGATTTTTCGCATTACGGATGCGCAGGAATCCCGCCGACTGTTCAAATGCCTTTGGGCCAAACTTCGGGACTTTTTGTAATTCTTTTCTGCTTTTGAATGCGCCATTCTCATTACGATATTCAACAATGCTTTTAGCTAAAGGAATATTAATACCGGCCACATAACTCAACAACTCTTTCGATGCCATATTCAGATCAACACCGACAAAATTCACGCAGCTTTGAACAGTTTCTTCCAATTTTTTTTTCAATAATTTCTGATCCACATCGTGCTGATATTGACCGACACCAATTGATTTTGGATCGATCTTGACTAATTCTGCCAACGGATCCTGCAATCGGCGGCCGATAGAAATGGCGCCACGAACAGTAACATCAAGATCGGGAAATTCATCGATAGCTACTTCACTTGCAGAATAGATTGATGCGCCGGATTCATTGACAACTACTTTTATCGGTTTCTTTTTAATACCTTTTAACGCTTCAGCAATGAACTCATCTGTTTCGCGGCTTGCCGTTCCGTTGCCAATGGCAATCAGTTCGATGGAATATTTTTCAATCATCTTTTGAACGATTTTTTTTGCTTTTTCCCGTTCCGTTTCACCGGATGTATGGGGGAATACCGCAATGTATTCGGAGAATTTTCCTGTTTTATCCATCACAGCAATCTTACAACCAGTTCGAAATCCCGGGTCAACGCCGAGTGTCGGTTTCATTCCGGCGGGAGAAGCAAGTAGAAGCTCGCGGATGTTTGCTTCGAATGTTTTGATCGATTCAAGGTCGGCAAGTTCTTTCTTCGAAAGCCGTACTTCGCTGATAATGGTGGTGCGCATCAGGCGTTCAAAGGCATCGTTTAACATTGCTCGATAAAATGTCCGCACAGATTCGATTTGCGATCTGTTTTCTTTGGACTCTAAATATCCCTGAACAAATTCTTCGCTGAATTGAATTGAGAATGAAATAACATCTTCCGCTTCACCTCGGCGCATTGCGAGCATATTGTGGGATTGAATATCCTTAACACGGAATTTATAATCCCGGTACATTTCATATTTTGTTGATCCCACCGGAAATTTTTTCTCGTTGATGGTAGAGACAAAAACCCCCTCCGTTAAAAGATGTTCGCGAATATGCTGACGATACTCCGCTATTTCAGACACTTCTTCCGCAAGAATGTCCGATGCTCCGGAAAGTGCTTCTTGAATCGATTTTACGTCCATTTTTTTTGATAAATATTTTTCTGCTTCCTTTTCCAAATTCACTCGTTTTGTTTCGGCACTGTTTTTGGATTTGATCCATTCCGCAAACGGTTCTAGTCCTTTTTCTTTGGCAATTATCGCTCTGGTTCTTTTCTTGGGTTTGAAGGGAAGATACAAATCTTCGAGTTCCGTCTTAGAAAGACACTCTTGAATTGTTTTCTTTAATTTTGGCGTAAGCTTTTTCTGCTCATCGATGGATTTTAGAATCGTTTCTTTTCGTTCTTCCAGTTCCAAAAGATAGTCGAATCGGTCGAAAAGATTGCGGAGCTGGGTTTCGTCCATCTCTCCCGTCCGTTCTTTTCGATAACGGGCGATGAAAGGAATAGTCCCGCCGTCCGCACGGAGTTCCAAAGCGCTTGCTACTTGTTGAGGTTTTAATGTGAGTTCTTGCGAAAGCAGTTTCGGTATATCAAGCATAAGACAGAAATTTGATTATGATGAAAGAAGATTAATGATTTTTTTTATAACCAAGGTACAAATAAAACACCGCAGAAAATAACCCGTCATTTCTGCGGCGCTGAATGAAAGATATAAGAGAATTGGTGAAGAACAAAAAGAAAAATCATTGTTTGATATGCCTCCGAAAATTTCATTCATTGACACTCCACTCAATTTTTGCTACACTTAACCATTCCCTCATTAACGGTATAAAAAAATTATGGCTCAAGTATCAAAAGAACGCCACATCGGCAGAGTAAAAAGTATGACCAGTTCCGCTTTCGTCGTTTCGCTGGATGACGATTTATTTACAATGGAGCGGACCGTCAATGGAAAAGTGTATCGCGTTGGACAAATCGGATCGTTTATTGTTATGCCTGTCGGCGATGTGGAAGTGGTCGGGGTGATTAACCGCGTATATCAAGCAACAGAATTAAACCGAGAAATGGAAGCACAAGTGATCGGTTCAGTAAACAACGGTAAATTCCAAAAAGGAATTGCATCATTCCCCACGCTCAGCTGCGATGTGTATATGACAGATGAAGAAGGTGTCGCGACAATTTTTGCATCGTTTGCGCAATACGGATTTGCGATCGGAGATATTTCCGGATTTCCGGGCGAGCGGCAGTACATTGACCCGAACAGATTCTTCGGAAAGCACATTGCCGTCCTTGGCTCGTCGGGTTCCGGAAAGTCCACCACGGTTGCTTCGATTCTTCAAAAAGTTCAGATGTTTGAGAACACACATGTGATCATTTTGGACATTCATAACGAATACTCTGCTGCATTTCGTGATTATGGGAATCTGATTAACATTACAGAATTAGAAATGCCGTACTGGTTCATGAACTTTGAAGAAATGCGCGAAATGTTTGTGGATGAAAATGAACCTTCCTCGCAAAGTCAGATTATGATGTTGAAAGATCTTGTCTTGAATGCAAAGAAGGCGCGAAATCCGGAACTGCAAGCGATCATTACGGTCGATTCTCCCGTATTTTATGATCTGAATGAAGTTCGCGCGAAGTTTCAGTTTTTTGATACTGAACGGGTAACGACTAGCACCGGAGTACGTGAAGGACCATTCTTTGGTCAGTTCACCCGTTTTTTGGTGCGTTTAGACAGCAAAATGACTGACCTGCGGTACGGATTTATGTTCAAACCGAAAAAGTTCAAAGATTCGAATGCGCTAAAAGATATTTTGAACAAACTGCTCGGAATCGAAAATAAAAAACAGATCACTGTTATCGATTTAAGCGGTGTGCCGTTCGATATTGTCAATACCATTGTTGCGCTTCTTGCGCGGACGGTGTTCGATTTCAATTTCTGGAATAAAAACAAAGCTGATTTTCCAATTCTGATGCTGTTCGAAGAGGCGCATAACTATCTTCCTCAAATTCCAACACCATACAATCGAGCTGCTCGAAAAATTGTGGAACGTATAGCAAAAGAAGGTAGAAAGTACGGCGTTGGATGTATGATTGTCAGTCAGCGTCCGTCGGAACTTTCAGAAACAATACTTTCGCAATGTAATAATTTTGTTATTCTCCGTTTAACAAATCCGACCGATCAAGCATTTGTAAAAAAACTTGTGCCAGATTCATTCGCGGGAATGTTCGATATGCTTCCTTCGATGCGTCAAGGTGAAGCATTGTTTGTTGGTGATGCCACCGCATTGCCGTCGCGAGTTCAGCTGGATTATCCGCAACCACCGCCGAACAGTTCGGATATTCTATTCTATGATAAGTGGGTAGCTACGGAAAGTCCGACCGACGTGAGTGATGTTGTTGACCGTTGGTGGAAACAAGAACGGGACGTACATTAATAGATTGTGGCAGGCTTGTATTATGCGGCCTGCCTTAAGATATCTTCAATGAAAAATCGCCTCGAAGTAAAAATACTATTGCTCATCATCCTCGTGCTGGTTGCAGGCTTTGGCACGTATGTTATCATTTCCATCAACCGTGAATCAAAAGTGTTGCTTGAACAGCAGCGTGAAAAAGCGCGATTGTTCAGTGAAACGGTGATGGTGGGGATCCGCAATGTGATGCTTTCCGGTAAGGCGCCATATGCTACTGAATTGGTCGGAGACGCTCGAGAGAATTTATTGTTCGGAACTTTGCGAGTATACAACAACCAATCGAAAGAAGTATTCCCGGATGAAGGACGAGGGATTATTTCTGGAGCAGGTGATGAACAGGTGCGCAAAGCAATCGAAACGGAAATGGAAGTAATGTTTGCAAAACACGACACGCTCGGCGAGCAGTTTATCCGTATTGAACCATTGCTGAACGAACGTGAATGCCAACAATGTCACAGCGGCAATCACACCGTAAGAGGGGTAACACGCCTAACGCTCAATCCCAATTTAATGGTCGCCCATGCAAAGGATATGGCGTCTAACAACTTTACAAACACACAACAAGAAGTCACAGAAATCATCAGTAATACTCTCGCTGCCAGCTTTAAAAACATAATGCTCGCAGGTCAGGGCGAACTGATGGATACTCTTGTTCGACGCACAGCGCGGCTTCCGTTCATCGAAAAAATTAAAATTTATGATCGGTTTGGCGCCGTGCATTTTGGCGAAGAAGAAAATTTGGCCTCTGAAGATTCCATTCTGCGGGCAATAGAAAATGAATTGCCCATCATGTTTTCTGAAAAAAATAAAACAGTGATGACACGGATGATTCCATTCCGAAATGAGGATCGATGTCAGGTGTGCCATGGTTCAAAAAGTCAGTGGCGCGGCGTGATGGAAGTTTCGTTAAGAGTTGGACAACTTAAAATGAAGTCGCTTGAGCTTGAGCAGCAATTGACTCAAATGCTTCAGGCAACAGTCGGCGTCGGTTTTCGCAGCATTATGCTCGTGGGAAAAGGGAGTTACGCACGCTCCTTTATTAATGAAGTACGAAAGATCGATGCTGTTAAGGATCTTCGCGTTTTCGATAAAAACTCGAATGAACGGTTCGTGAACAGTCAAAAAAAGGATTACGGTCTGGATTTTGTGCGCAGTGCGTTGATGAAAGATACCCTCATCGAAGCAATGCAAATGATTGATGGAGAGGAATTTCTTGTCCGTTATTCCACTCTTCGAAATGAAAAACGGTGTCAGGTTTGCCATGGGGATGACCACACGATTCGGGGTGTTGTTGGTGTGACAACATCAATGGCGGCGGTGAATGCAACAATTGCGGATAATCAACTCTACTCATTAATCGCCGGCGGAACGACAATCTTTTTAGTATGGCTCGTACTTCGCATCTTTATGAAAGCAGTTGTGGTGAGACCAATTGGTTCATTGGGAAATGTTGTTCGAGAAGTGGGTAATGGAAATTTTTCTGTTTCTTCGAACTTGAAATCGAATGACGAAATAGGCCAGCTTGGCAAGCGGATCAATGAAATGATTATAGGTTTGCGTGAACGATTTCATTTGGAAAAATTTGTTTCTAAGCAAACCGTCGATTATGTTCAGCGTGCATCAGAGATGGGGGTGAAACTCGGTGGTGAGCGAAAAGTTGCTACGGTATTCTTTTCCGATGTGCGCGGGTTTACAGCATTTTCTGAAAAAGTTGAACCGGAAAGGGTTGTTGCCATGCTGAATTCAATCTTAAGCAGACAAGCAGCCATTGTTAAAAAATTTGGCGGTGATATTGACAAATATGTTGGGGACGAACTTGTAGCAGTGTTTCAAGGCAATCTGATGGTGAAGAACGCTGTGCAATGCTCTATCGAGATTCAGGAAATGATGAAATCGATCCCGGAATTAATTGGCGATGATATTGCCATCGGCATTGGGATTAACACCGGTGAAATGGTGATGGGGGCAATGGGAAGCGAAGACCGTATGGATTTTACCGTTATCGGCGATGCCGTGAATCTTGGTGCACGATTATGCAGTGCTGCTGGTAGAGGAGAAATTATTGTTTCCGAGTACTCCGCAAAATATATTCAAGATGAACCATTCATTGAATTACATAAACGCGAACCGATCAAAGTGAAGGGGAAAGAGGCATTCATTCAAATTTTTGAAGCAATGGCGCGAAAGTAATGGATGATTCGGTATCGTAACATTATTCCCCTTCTTTTTATTTCTATCCTAGTTGCACAATCGCCTAAGTATGAACTCCGAGCTGTTTGGATATCGTCTGCAAGCGGAGACTGGCCTAAATCGACGGATGTGGCTGAACAACAGCGCTCGTTGATCGAAATTTTCGATGTTCTTAAAAACAATAATTTCAATACGGTATTCTTTCAAGTCCGACCGCGCGGTAATGTGTTATACCGCTCTGTTCTTGAACCCTGGGTATCACAACTGACCGGTGTACTCGGCAAAGATCCGGGATATGATCCGCTCGCCTTTGCCATTGAGGAAGCGCACAAACGTGGTTTGGAACTGCATGCTTGGTTTAATGTTGCAAAGGTGTGGGGAAGCGATAAGCTTCCACAGCATCAACAGCACATCACGCGATCACATCATGCCTGGGTAAAATTGTTTGAGAATGAGTGGTGGGTTGATATGGGAATTCCGGAGGCCCGTGATTATACCGAAAATCTTGTGAAAGAATTGGTGTCGACATATGATATCGATGGCCTTCATTTTGATTATATCCGATATCCGTCGGATAAGTTTGAAGACTGGGATTCGTTTACACAATGGAGCGATGGCGTTGAGCGTGCGGAGTGGAGAAGAAATAATATTACTACGTTCGTTAAGGACTGTTACACGTTTATTCAAAAAGAAAAACCATGGATTAAAGTTGGATCAGCCCCATTGGGAATTTATCAATCGATCAATGGCGCTCAATCTTCGTTCAATGGTTATTCGGGGGTCTTTCAGGATGCGCGACGGTGGCTGCGGGAAGGAATTCATGATTACGTAGCACCACAACTCTATTGGTCCATCGGCGAGCAAAAAAATCCAAACGATCCGGATTTTTTTGTCTTGAGTAATAATTGGATGCAGGAACATTCTCAACGTCATGTCTATATTGGTATCGGCGCATATCGTGAAAATATTCAACATGAAATTCGAGAACAGATACTCATGACCCGGGCTGAAGGGGCACATGGCCAAGCTTTTTTTCGATACGAAAATGTTCAAACCATTCTCCCAAAAATGGGGAATGTTTATAGATTCCAAGCACTTGTGCCTTCAATGATCTGGAAAGATTCAATTCCACCTCTTAATCCAAAAAACATCGCCGTGTCACTGTCTCAAGGTGTTGCTTCAATTCGATGGAACGAACCCGATGAAGCGAGTGATAAAGAGAAACCATGCCGATATGTTCTCTATCGATCGTCAGAGAAGAGTATTGATACACGACGAGCAGAAAACATCCTTGCCGTTCTTCCCGCATCGCAATTATTGTATCGTGATGAGACATCGAACGCAAAAGAATATTTTTACACTGTTACAGCTGTTGATCGGGCAGGAAATGAAAGTGGTGCATTGGGAAAGACAGTTTCGGAAATACAATCGTTATTTTCTCGGTATGGTAAACCCGAAACAGAATTAACGTTATCGCAAAATATTCCGAATCCCGTGAACGGAAGAACATACGTTACTATCAAACTTCCACAAAAAATGTTGGTGACACTTTCCTTAAAATATGCGTCTGCTTTACGGGAAACAATTATAGTGAGACAATTGAAAGAAGTCGGAACGCATATTGTTGCGATCGACACAAAAAATATTCCTTCCGGAACAATAGAGTATCGATTGAGAGCTGGAGAAATAGATATCGTTAAGACAATGGAAAAAAAATAAAGCGGACCGCTGTATCAAACAGCAGTCCGCTTTATCGAAAATTACTCCAAAGCCAACGTTGTATTCAGCACGGATCGGTAAAACTCCACCACAATTTCACTTTCTTCTTTTTCTAAAGCTTCTTCTACAGCCGTTCTGCCAATAGTACCGCCGATATTCACCAGTGCAAGTGCTGCAGACATTTTGACATTTTCCGCATTATCCGTTAGGAGTAATTTCTTTAGTTCTTCTACAGCTCCTGTCAGTTTGTACTTTCGAATGTAACTGACAGCACTTATTTTTACTCCATTATTGTCCGATTTGAGATTAGCTTTGTAATTTTGTTCAGCTTTTGTCCAATCAACTGAGTCGTTTGAGGGGTGTTTCGGTGTGGATGCAAACAGGAAAGAAACACCGAGGAATACAACAAACAGCACATATAGCTTTTTCATAACGCCTCCTATGGATATTGTATGGTAAGTATTTTCTCGGTGGGTGCATATACAAACGGATTCAACGAGAAAAAGTTTCTGTGAAATGAATAAATAATGTTCAACGGTTGAATTACGGTGTTAACATACCATTTCAACGTGACGGGATGAGAAATAAATAGTGAAGAAGGTGTAACGTTTGTGTTAGGCGTCTACAATTGTAATACTAAAGCAGTATCTGCTGAAGAGATATTTCTTTCCATTGGCCCGGAGATAAATCTCCAATGTCGATATTTCCTATCTTAATACGCACAAGTCGTAACGTCGGATGTCCGACGGCAGCGGTCATTTTGCGCACTTGTCGATTTCGTCCCTCACGCAAGACTAACGTGATCCACGCTGTGGGAACATTTTTGCGGAATCGAATTGGTGTTGAACGTTGAGGAAAAAGAGGATCGTGTGAAAGTAATTCGATCTCTGCCGGTTTAGTTTTTATTCCTTCAATAATTATTCCTTTACGGAGTTTTTCCAATGCGGCATTGTCGGGAACGCGTTCAACTTGAGCACAATATGTTTTGGGATATCCAACGGTTGGATCGGTGAGTTTATTTTTAATTACATTGTCGTTGGTGAGTAATAGTAATCCTTCACTGTCGTAATCTAATCGTCCGACGGGGTAAATATCTTTTGGAAGAGTGAGGAAATCTTTAAGCGTTTGTTTTCTAGGTTCAGGAGAGAACTGTGAAAGCACTGCATACGGTTTATAAAAAAGAAAATATCTCATTCAAAAATTTTATTTCAAAATTATCAAGCGCGCATGATTTTGCTTTAACAATATTGTAATTATGTAATCTTGATAATCATGTAATTTGTTTTAGAAACCCATTGCTTTGTTCATAAAATCAACCAAGGGCATAAGTTCTTTACAATGTTTTGCTATGAGTTTCACAAAATCTTTTTTATGACAGATCTCTTCCTTCATCTCCAAACCAGTGAAGAATTGTTTCATTTTCAGCCATTCGATCATCGGATGGTTTGGATCGTACCCTTTGGGTGGGCGGGAAAGCTTTTGGCCGGTGATTGCCGGGAACATTTTTTTGAATGAGGGTTTGTTGATGATGGCCAGAAATTCTTTTGAATGCTCAGCAAGATACTTACGGATTTTTTTTAACTGATCATTGTCCGGCAGATAAATCCCACCGCCAATGAACACTTCTCCCGGGGCAATGTGAAGATAATAGCCCGATCCCTCAAATCCTTTTGGTTTTCCTCGCAGCACAAAGTGAGCTGCCATGTGTGTTTTATAAGGAGTTTTATCTTTGCTGAATCGTGTGTCGCGGTAGATCCTGAACATCGATCGCTTTGGATGAACGTCAAATTGAGATGCAAAATCGGCAAAGAGGGGCTGCAGTGATGCAATAAAACTTTGCATTGGAAATTTGATCTGCTCTTCGTAATCATTTTTGTGAGCGTTAAACCAATCTCGATTATTATTCTTTTTCAGCTTTTTTAGAAATGCGATACTCTCTTTAGGAAAACCCTCGAATGGCGGAAATTGCTGTTCATCGAACTCTCTGAGCATTGCTGATCCTTTCTGTTCAACGGGTCGGTATTGAGACGGTTACGGTTGTTCCTTTAAGTAATTCGCTTTCGATCGAAATAGTTCCGCCGTGCATTTGAACGCATTGCTGTGCGATGGTCAATCCGAGGCCGGTTCCATAAATATTGCTGACATTCGACGCTCGGAAAAACGAGGAGAATAAATGTTTTTGTTCCGATGCTGGAATGCCAATTCCTTGATCCGTGATGGTAATAATGCAGGAAGAATTGTTTAACTCGATATGTGCCCGTACTTCTGTATTATCACGGGAATATTTAAATGCGTTGGAGAGCAATTGAGAAACGATCGTCTGTAATAATTTTGCATCAAGTGCTACGGATGAAAAATTTCCCTGTTCAGAAAGAATAAAGTGATGTCGGGATTCAAGATCCGTCATCAATTCTTTTGACGTAGACTGAAAAAGTGTTTCAAGATTGACGTTGGTGATATTTAGTGCATATGGTTCTGTTGATGCTTTGGTTGTGAATGTTACATCGCGCACCAAATCGATCATTTGTCGAATCGATTCGTTAATACGAAGGAAGGAATGATATCGTCGTTCATCGCTCCATTTGTCAAGAAATCGCTCAAGCAATTCCGTATTTGTCGCAATAGTAACAAGTGACGTTCGGAGTTGATTGCTCACCATTCCAATAAAGCGTGATTTCAGGTCGACCAACTCCTGCTCCCGTTCCTTGGCCACAGTAAAATTATGTTGCGAATCTTTTTCAGTTGTGCGGTCGAGAATACAGCCGACGTATTTTATCGAGTCACCATTTGGTTGAATATCAACGAAACTGACAGAAGCGGAAATGGTATCGCCGGTTGCTGCAATAATCTTCGTCTCACCTTGAAATTGTTCTGCCCGATTCTCGGTATTCTTCCACTGTTCTTCGTAAAATGCCCGTTCTTCTTCCGGGAAGAGCCGTGCAAAATGTTTTCCTCCAAGTTCATTCATCCCGTAGCCGACAAGTTCTTGTAGCGGTGGATTGCAGTATTCACAGATTCCGTTTTCATTCACGACGAAGATGGGAATAGGAACCAGCCGAAGAATATTGTGGATACTTTGCTGGGTAGAAACAAGGTCATTTGATTTTTGCGTGAGTTCAGTTTGCAATACTGAGATTGCATTTGATTGCTCGGCAATTTTTTGTTCAAGTTCGCCAATATGCGTATAAAGTTTTTGTTTACTTTCTTGAAGAGCATGCTCCGTTGCCTGGCGAATACTGGTCTGTTCCTGAAGCATTTCTGCCGTAATTTCAAGCTCTTGTTTAATCGCAGAATGAATCAATTCGGCTTCAGACAGTTTTCGTTGGTATTCGGTTTCTTTGGTGCGGAATTCTTCGATCAATACACCACCAGATTGATGAAGCGATTCATTTGAATTGCGAGCGGTTGTTAATTCACTCTGAAGTTGTTCAATCTGTTGCTGCAGTCTCTGAAGATTCTCCCGAGATTCTGTTTCGAGCGTCGTCCGCAATGCTTTTTCCTGCTGCAGAGTGCTGTTCACTTGTTGAAGTTCCATAGTCTGTTGGTTTAGCGTTGACTGAAACTGCTGTTCTTTTGCGATCATTTCACTGGTAAGGGTTGAACGCATCTCTTCTTCCTGCTGAATTTGTTCTGCTAGCAAAGCTGCATCGCGTTCTTTTTCCGTAAGAGTTTTTTCAACTTTTGTCTGTTGTTCCAACTGTTGATGGAGTTCCGATGTAAGCGATTGGATCTGCTGCTCTTTTGATGAGAGATCACTTGTTAGCATGGATGCTTTTTTTTCTTCCGATGAAATCTTTGATGTATATTCGGAGAGCTGGCGTTCAATTGTTGCGAGTTCTTGTTCAAGCGAGGTGCGTTGTGTGGATTCATGCTGCAACTGTGCAGAAAGTGATTGGATCTGCTTATCCTTTGCCATAACCTCACCGCCAAGGGAAGTTGTTGTTACTTCTACAGAAGTGATATGGGATTTAATCTCGGAGATCTGATGTTCTTTCTCTTTTAAAGCAGATTCCAAACGCTGTTTTTCTGATGCGAGCTGCAATTCATTGTTTCGCAATGCAAATGTCTTTTCTCGTTCTTCTTCCAATAATCGATTGTATCGGCTTCGTATTGTGTAATACGACAAGGCAGCAATGCCGGATACAATAAAAAATGAATAAATAATTACGTCCATTGATGCGTTCAATTTCCTGATGATGTGTGGTCGTGAACTATACGCCACTCACCGTTGATATTCTTACAAAGCAATGTGAATAATCCCCACGGTGTATCTTTTTCTCTCTTTAATTTCCATGTGCCAAAGACAATAGCTGCATGTTCTGAAATGAGATCAATGGTGATATCAGTAAATTCCAGTGTTCCCATCTTTTCTTTTGTGGGATAACTTTTTTTATACCGGGCAAGCATTGTATTCCAGCCATAGGTTACCGTGCCGCCGGATGCAAAGCGAAGCGAATCAATCTTCGCATATCCCTGCATAAACGATTCGATGCTTCCGCTGTTCCAACCGTGAACCTGATGATGGAGAAGAGCAAGAATTTTTTGCTCTTCACTGTTACTGCGAACGGATTGTGTATACACCGAGCTCTGGAGCATACACGATAAAATAAAGATGAATATTGTTTTCATTACACGCCAAGATAAGGAAAACTTTGTCGAATTGTTCAGTGAAAATGGGAAAATTCTTGAGAAGAAGAAAGATGTCGAAATTTTAACCGCTCAATCAATAAACCGGGAACGAACTTCGGCAGGAGGGAGCAGACATGAATCGTATTTCCCAAATAAGGAATACCGGTATTTTGCAAAAAGATCATACGCATAATCTCTCAATGGAGGTGGGATAATCCACGCAATCCGGAACATATTCCACCCACTTCCGAGATATTCGGCCACGAATAATGCTCCCGTTGACCGAATATGTATCTGTTCATTCAATGAATCTGTCTGGTCAATAAGAATAAGCGAATCGATCTCTTTGAGGATTGGATGACGTTCAAACACTTGTTGTGCAAATGCGCTTTGTATGGCGGCAAAACGCATCGTCTTCTTTTTATCGTGCTTTATAATTAGTTGAATGGTGGAATTACAGAAGCCACAGACGCCGTCATACAGGAGGATATAGTTTTTTCCCATTATTGATGGGGTGGAAGAAAAAGATCTGCAATTTTCTTCGCTTCCGTGATAGGATTACCTTGATTACGATTGGTCAAGATAATGATCATAAGCTTATTGTCGGGAAAGAGAAGAATATGATTTCTAAACCCGCGCGTACTTCCGCCGTGGTGCGGATGACGAACATCGTGATACGTTTCTGTGTGCCAACCCATTCCGTAATCGATTGTTGTTCCGTCATTCAAGGTTGCATCCGTCCAGGCCAATTGCTGCATCTGTTTGGTAATGAGTTTGTAATTCCACAACGAGGAAATCCATTGTGCCATTTCTTCAACGTTAGAATAGATGCCGCCATCACCTAACACCGCGCTTGTGTTACTTTGATCAGTTTCCATCCATTTTCCACTATCCAATGAATGACCATATGCACGATTGGGAACGGTTGAAATTCCATTTTCAAACGCAACAGTTGTTGCCATTCCTTCCTTGTCAAAAATATTTTCTTTTAAAAAATCAGCAAACCGTTTTCCTGAAGTTTTTTCAACAATCAACGCAAGCAGAGCATAACCGGTATTACTGTATTGATATTTTGTACCACAAGGAAAGTAGAGCGAATCCACTTTAAACATCAATTGCAAGCAATCAGCATCGTGTACCTGCACTGTTTGCGAGTCCGGAATAAGGGATTCATAATCGACCAATCCCGATGTGTGATTCAACAGGTGACGTACTGTGATATCTTTGCCGTAGAGTGGAAAGTCTGGAAAGAATTTTAGAATTTTGTCATCAAATAAAAGTTTTCCTTGTTCCTGCAATAACAGAATGCACATTGCCGTGAACTGTTTTGTAATAGAAGCCAATCGAAAGTTCGTTGTTGTTGTGATCGGTGTATGATTGTTGATGGATGCTAATCCATATGCTTTTTGAAAGACCACGGTGTCATGATTCATCACCAGCACCGAAGCGCCGGGCGCAAAGGGAGAATTGAATTCCGACATGATTGCATCGATACTCTTTTCGGTGGTTAAGGAAGCGGTGGAACTACATGATGTGAGTCCTACCAAAAAACCTATCGCGAAGAGAATTACAAACCGTTTCATTATGAATTATCCATTCTATAATTATTCATTGTTCTTAATTCGCCATTGCACGAAGAACAAAACGAGGAATATTGATCGAAAATGTCTCATGGTTGGAACGTTTCATTAAATATGTCCCTTCCATAAAACCTTCCAACGATTCTAGGATGCAAAAACTGTTATAGTTATGTTTTTTTCCGGGAGCGATAATCGGTTGTTTTCCAATAACGCCTTCTCCTTCCACCTCTTCCACTTTTCCTGTGTCGTGAGTAATAAACCAGTGACGGCGCAGCAATTGCACAGTATCGTTGCTTAGATTTTCGATGGTAATAAAATAGGCGAACACAAATTTGCGGGAGAGGATATTCGACTCTCCCTCAAGATAGAGTGGCCGCACAGACACTTTGATATTTTCGGTGATTTCACTGAAGGCTGACATTGGAAAAATGTAAGGATAAAAGAATGAGCCTGCAACAAACTTTAATATCTTAAGGGTCTAATTCCCTCTACGAGGTCGTAGACCTGCCGCTTGAGGCGTTATTCCGGCGAAAGTCTACAAAGTGATGCCTTCGGCACCGGAATCCAGGACCTGGATGCAGCGTACGCTGGTTCCGCTTTTTTGAATCCCGCTATGCGGAATCCGAAAGGCGGGACATGACAAGATACCTCGCGGCTTGCCGCGAGGACATTCATTCACTTTAAGAGCACTAATTTTTTCGTTGTAGAAAAAGTCCCGGAAGATAATGTGTAAAAATATACGCCGCTTGAATAATGTTGTGCGTTCCATTGAACTGAATATGTACCCGCATCAATTGTCTGATGCAAAAGCTCCTCGATCAATTCTCCGTTGATCGAATGTATTTTCAACGAAGTGTATCCCTGTTCTGGAATTGAGAATTGTATGAATGTTGAAGGATTGAATGGGTTGGGGAAGTTTTGTTTTACTAAGTAAGACGTTGGAGAATCATTCAATCTTTGTGCTGAGACAGATGTTACACCACCGTTTGTGGTTTTATAGACTTTTCCTGATGAACCAACCGTATAGCCAATGTTGATGTTTACCATATCAAGCGATTCAAAGCCATATCGATCACTCTTTTGTGCAATCCAATCTGCACCGGCATTTGTTGAATAGATAATACTGTCATTCCATCCCGCACACCAAACATTGGTCGAGGTAAGAGACTCTGCTTCACGTAAGCTTCCGCCCCCTTTTTTTATTTTTGTCCAACTTGATCCACCATTGGTTGTTCGAGCAATAACCATATCTCCTGCGATTCCACCAAATACCCACCCAGTATCTTTGTTAAAGAATTCAATATCCCGGAAACTTTCAGATCCAAGAGAGTCAGGCGTAGACCAATCAACTCCGCCATTGGTAGTTTTAAAAACAAATCCGTCATATGAAACTGTCCATCCAATATTTTCATCGACAAAAGCAATTCCCGTCAACTCAAATTTGGGTTTTGGAAAATTTTGCGATACAGTTGTCCATGTGGCACCAGCATCGGTGGTCTTTTTCACGATTGGTTTATTTCCTGCGGTTCCGCTCCCTCCGCAAGCATATCCGACCGCAGTCGATCCAAAATCAATATCGGCATAATAATTTTTTTCAGCATTTGCGGTCGTCCATGTTGTACCCCCGTTAGTTGTGCGTCGAATTCCTCTGCTTAATTCTCCCACACCGGTCCAATTAGCAAACATGCCAATTTGATCATTCAAAACATACATCGCATCACATCCTCCAATTGATGTATCTTGTTTCACCCAACCGTCACCACCATTGGTTGTCTTATAGATATAATTGTATGCAGCTATCCATCCGGTTTGTTCGTTTGCAAAACGTACTTTCCATAACGTTTCAGTTGTTGGAAAAGTTTGTTGAATCCACTGAGAAGGTAAAAAAGAGGGTATCATGAGGGACAAAAATGTAAATGAAATGAAGTTTTTCATACATTCTCCATACAAGAATGGTTTGTGCACCTAATGTATTGCAAGACTATCTTTTTATGCTGAACAATCCGTATGTCCACGTTCCAATAATAATCACCAGTCCAATCCCAACCGCAGGTAATGATTGACCCCATGATCCTCCGGCCATGACAACAAATCCTCCAAAACGTATCAGATCGATTGTTTTAGTATATGTCCGTTTGTAGTATCTGCCGAAAGGAGAATTCTTTGTTCTTTCCAGATCGACAAAACGGACTATGATTAAAGAAACGATCAATGAAGGGATAAAGGCGATAACCATCGCCGAAACAAGCTCCTGCTGCCACAACAAAAAGCAGGCATAGAGACCGGTTGCCCAATCTGTTAATAAACGCACGGGATGGATCTGTTGATAGAGATTTTTTTCAGGTATGTTCATAGTTTTATTGGGAAATTAAATATTCACCCACGTCACGAGTTCCGTTTCGCAATTGTTTCTGTTCAATATTATGTTGAAATGTCTTGTATGTTCCATCATCGGAAATCAGATCGCGAAGAATCGAAGGAAGTTTTGAAATATCTCTTTCAAAAATCCCTAATCGATTATCGCGGACATATTCCATATTCCCAAGTTCTTGTTCCCAAAGATAATCGATGATAATCGGAATTTTTTTCATCATTAATATTTCCATAATTGTCGATGCGCCGCATTTGGTGATGACGATATCGCAAGCATTCAACAGCTCGTAAACAAAATCAACAAAACCAAAAACAATTAATTCCGGAAACTGCTGCTTCAATACCATTGCATCATCATACAATTCTTTATTTTTTCCGCACACAATTGCAATTTGGACTGGAAGAGGAGTTGAAAGAAGATTCTGCAAAATCGATTTTCCATGCGGTATTCCGTCACCGCCGCCAATAATCAGTACCAATTTTTTCTTGGGATCTAATCCAAAACGAGTTTGTACTTCGGATATTTTTTCCACAGAAAGTGATTGAGCGAACTTTTCGTCGATAATAAAAGGAAATACGTTAATCGACCGTTCCGGAATTCTTCGTTTAAGGCAATGTTGTTTCAATCGTTCGCTGAAGACAATAAATTGCTGTTCTTTTCGTTGAAACCATAACGGATGCGCGGTGAATGGATCGGTAATTACCGTCATGACAGGAATCTTCAATCCCAGCTCTTTTAATACTTGATACACCGGTGTAATCAAGAAAAAATGGAAAATAACAATCTTTACAGGTTGTTCTTCACGAATTCTTTTTTTGATATACTGTTTCACGAAAAAATTTGCCACCGCAACATTAAAATATCCAATAGGAGGGAATTTATTTGTTGCATACAGAAATTCGTAATACCATTTTGCTTTTGCTTGCAGCATCCTGTAACCATCTTCGATGATATACTTCGCAATATGTACCGCTTCCGCTAATCCATCGATTAAAATCGGTTCAATGCGGTCACTGTGACGTTCAGCGACATACTTGGCAACGGAACGAGCAGGGGCAAGATGTCCGCCGCCGGTTCTGAGATAGAGGAAGAGATATTTTTGTTTTTGGTTTTGCATAAAAGCCTGATCGGTCGGCATGAATACCGACTTTCCACTTTACCGTTCCAAGGGTGAACTACTGCGTGTCATCGAACCTGAGCGCAAGACTTCCATAATTTTTTCTGTGCCGAGTTTTCGTGCTTTTAAAAATCCGGACCACGCCATATCAGCAATGGTGCCGTTGTCCAATAGATCATAAAGCCATTGCTCAGTAAAGTTCGGATCTTCCTGTTTCATTCCTGCGTGGATTTCAAACAACCACTGACGATTAAATCGTTCTTGCGAACCGATGGTCGGTGTCATAATGATAGGAATGCCGAGACCTGCATAGAAGGAAAGCTCACTTGGTTTTGTCCACAAGATATCGGTTGTTCGCATTGCATTATTGAATTTCTGAAAATAATCATGCAGTGTTTCGCCATATAAAATGGAAATATTTTCCGACCGGTATTCCTTTTTTACATCTTCAAAATATGAGCGCACTTCCGGGCGGATTCCGGCAACAAGATTGATCTTCACTTCATTTCCAATAATTTTGTGTCTCAAGCTGTTAACAATACTTGCGCCGATCTCTTTTTGCGCGCCTGCGCCACCCACCGCATAGGTGATCGTCAGTTTTCTACCATACTTAAATACACAATTTTTCTTTCCGAGAAAATGTTCCACATTTTTTTTATGCATTGTCCAAAACCGATTTTGCGGATCGAGGTGGAACAATCGCTGCCCCAGATCATGCTTTAGAACTGAAAGCCCTTTTCCGACCAGATCTTGTGGAAGAGGAAATCCTGTTAAAAAGATTCTCTCTTCCGGTACGCCATACGATTTTAACCGCTGGGCTGCTTTTCCACACGGAGCAAAATAATTGATCCGGCTGTCCCACGGCTGTTTCGCTACCCACACGCGATTAATATCCGCATCGCAGACAATACAATAGGTCGGGTCATATCCTTTCATATCTGCCGCGATAGCAGGAGCGTAAAAGGATGTAATCAGCGGAAGCTGTTTTGTGGAAATCTTTTCCAACATCCCTGTGCATATTCCGTTGTTGATATTTTTTTCCAAAAGATCCACTTGATAGGTGCTGTGTGAGAGATTTCGAATCGGATAGAAGGAGGGAATATGCATGAGTGTATCGAGCATGGCAAAAATCGGTTTACCGATCACCGGTATTCCGCGTGCACGGGAAAATGATTCATAGACATTCAACAGGCGCGTCCACTGTTTTTTCTCTTTTTCAGTTGAGTTATCATTTTTACCAACGGTAATGAGTCCTTCTTCTGCAATATCCTTTAACGGAAAGACTGCGCGCTGGTGTCCATATCCCATATCTGCCGAAACAACCCACGCTTTTTGAGTTTTTGATTTTGCCATGGCAAAAGATACAAAAAAAATATTCAGGAAAGATGCGTAAGAGTGTTATGAAAAAGCTAAATAATGCGTCAAAAACATCATTGGCGTAAAATCAGATATACTTTAATCTCTTAAGGGTCTAATTCCCCGCGGCTTGCGGCGTCATTCCGGCGAAAGCCGGAATCCAGGACCTGGATGCCAGCGTACGCTGGCATGACAAGATACCTCGCGGCTTGCCGCGAGGACATTCATTCATTGATTTTATGGAAAATCTATTGAGATGGGAAAAAGAATTTGAAATAAGTATCAGATTTGCCGATATGTTTTTTAACGCACGGCACCCCGAACAACGGAGCTTCGCTGCGCTTAGTTTCAAAAAATCTTAGGCTTACTCAGAATAACAAAAAAAATATTTTAAAGAAATTTAGTGTTTTTGTGCTTTCGTGGCAGCGGTTAAGCGTGTTTACAAAATAATCAACCGGAATCGTACAGACTTCGGGTTGTGGCGGTGGGGGCCGGAAGAGTAATTATCGAGAACTTATTCCGAGCATTTTACGTTCCAATCGTCTTGCCGCGATCATAAAAAAATGATCCGGTATCGTCGACGTTTTGAGATCGTTTTGATCAAACCATGCAGGATCGGAACAAATATTCGAAACAATGTATGCTTTGTACCGCAATGGTGCAGAAGTGCTTGATACAGCAAGACTATCGACGATGGATACAATCTTTGTCATATTTTCCGTTGGGTGGGTTACCGCTAATTTTGCCGTTAGCATCAAGAGCGATTCCACTACACCACTGTTTTCCGAGTGCAATCCAAACGCAATATTTTTTTTGGCAAATTCAATTCGCGCTTCCATGGTCCCGAATTTTAGCGTTACCGGTTGTGCTGCTGTTAGTATCGTGAAGAGGAAAAGAAAAACAGTGTATTGTTGAGCTATTGTTTTCATTTGTTTTCCCTAATTACTAAACAATTTCCGAAGAAACCGATCAATTGGATTATCGTCGTAATTGTTCCATCGATTTGCTTTCCGTTCCCATCGTGAAAAATCTTTTTCACTGACAATCCCAATTGGACCGCTATAAATGCCACCATCCATTAATCCATCATAAACGCGCACAGCAACAACATTATTCTTTTCTTTTAACAGCGATCTCGGAATTTCGTATCCTCTGATTTTGATGTAATCGTTATTGGTGGAAATGTCTCCATTTCTTCGGAGGCGTCCGGTTTTACCTATCTGTTCTCCGTTCAAATATGTTTCGTCTACGTCATCGATCATCCCGAGCATCAATACCAATCGACCATCGGAATAATTTTTCGGCATATCGAAGGTTACACGGTACCATGCGTAGCCGTTATAATCTCGATATCCTTGAAAATCCCATTTCGCAGGGACAAGAAGCTTATCCCAACCACTATCATTGAACTCCGGATTTTTCCAATCGTCATGATCACCGGTTTTAAATTTCCATCGTTCGGGAAATTCCACAACAAGAGGGATTTCATCGACATGTTCGAAGATGCCGATTTTGCCCCGCACAATGCCGCCGTTCTGCATTGTATCAAACACACGGACGGCAATGATATTCTCTTTTCCGTACAGGAGAATATCTGATGGAATGAACATTTTCTGTTCTTGATTGTATGCCGTTAAAAAATCGGGTTCGAATCTTCCCCCTTCACCGATAAGTTTTCCATTGACATACACTGCGCAGGCATCATCCACATACCCGAGATGTAAAAAAAGCTTTTTCCCCTTCATATCGGCTGACAGCGTGAACGTTTTTCGATACCAGGCATATCCGTCATATCCGGCAAATCCTTCGTTTTCCCAGTCTGCAGGAACAAAGATCTCGTCCCATTTTTTATCGTCAAAATTGGGATCGGAATATTTTTTGCTGTCGCCGATTTCGAATTTCCACTTGCCGCGCAGATCGATCACCTGACGGGGATCATCTCGTTGGATGCCAAACAGCGTTGTAGTGATAACAAGAATTGCCATCAATTGTTTCATAGTTGTTGCCTTTTTTTGATTTAATATACCACGGATTGATATTAAGCGTGTCTTCCGCAAGTCAGAAGATGTAAAAAGATGTCACGAAGGGAAGAGGGAGGAAAACAAAAAAGCCTGCCGGCTGAGAGCAGGCTTGGTTTTTTAATTTTTCAGTTAATACTATATTTATATTATACTCGAAATGAAGCCCTAATTGGAGAACGATAGAAAATATTTTTGAGAAATCTTCTTAAGGTATTAATTTATACCCGGTCCCATGCATGGTTATAATGTGCTTAGGGCGAGAAGGATCTTTTTCGATATTTTTTCTAAGTTTAACGATGAAATTATCGACAGTGCGGGAAGAGATCGATTCATCGTATCCCCAGACATGCTTCAACAGATCGTCACGGGTGATCACCTGCTGCTGATGCTGCCACAGATAGCGGAGGATCTCGAAATCTTTGGATGTCATTGCGACTGATTTCCCTTTTTTAACCGCTGTGTAGGTTTCAAAATCAATTTCCAAAAGTCCAAGAGTTACTTTCAATGCTTTTGAAATTTTTTCTGAGGGAGTTCTTCGTAAAACAGCTTTGACGCGTGCAAGCAGTTCGCGCAAACTGAATGGTTTGGTAATGTAGTCGTCGGCGCCGAATTCAAGTCCGAGCACTTTGTCAACTTCTTCACCTTTTGCGGTAAGCATAATGATGGGAGTTGTTATTCCATCGGTCCGTGCTTTTTTGCAGATATCGAATCCGGACATTCCGGGAAGCATCACATCCAGCAGGATAAGATCGAATTTTTTATCACGAATCGTCTCTAATCCTTTTTTTCCATCGCCGACGACGGTAACATTGTATCCTTCAAACTCTAGATTATCGCGGAGACCGCGCTGCATTTCGGGTTCGTCTTCAATAACAAGTATGCGTGCCATATTTTTTTATGTTAATGGTAATTTTTGCATCGATATATTTTTAAATGACAGCAGCCATTTTAAAATATATCGCCATTCTGAGCAAGCCGGAGAGTTTTTCTTTTTAAAGCGCAGCGAAGAATCTGTTCGTAATCTCAGATTCTTCATCCCGATACCCTTCGCTTCCGTCAATCCGCCAAAAAGACGGCGGACAGGCCGCTCAGGGTAACATCGGGATTCAGAATGACCGTTTTTTTTGCATAGCGTAACATCAATTATGTGAAAGGTAAAGTTATCGTAAACCGGCTCCCTTTTCCGACCTGGCTGTTGATGGAAATTGCTCCATTGTGCGATTGAATAATATGTTGAACAATTGCTAGTCCAAGTCCGCTACCTTTGGCGGTATGGACTAGGCCTTGAGTTACCCGGTAAAATTTTTCGAAGATTTTGGAGTGATGTTCCGGGGCAATGCCAATTCCATGATCTTCTATCTCAACAATGACAGACTTATTCATTCGAGAAGTAGCAATGCGAAGATATTCATTTTCTCCGCTGTATTTTATCGCGTTATCAATAAGATTGTGCAGAGCTTCGGCAAAAGCTTCTTCATCAACCGCAACACGAGGAAGATTTTTTGAAAGAGATGTTTCAACCGTAAAATCCAATTTCTCCAACTGGTAAGAATAAATCATCAGAACGGATGAAATGACTTCATTAATATCAGTGGGTCTAAGATTATATTTCCTAGTTTTCGATTCCATCCGTGAAAAATTCAAGATGTTGTTGATTAAACGGGTAAGTCGCTCGGTTTCATGTAAAATAATGCCGTAATATTCCCGTTTCTTTTTTTCGGTCTTAACGCGCTTCATCTCTAATGTTTCGGCAAACATTCGAATGAGGGAAAGAGGAGTCCGCAATTCGTGGGAGACATTGGAAACGAAATCGGATTTCATGGCAACAAGTTCCATCTCACGCTTAATAAGACGATAGACAAAGAAAGCGCCGGCGAGTAAAATTACATCGAGCAAAATAATCAAAATCAAATTTCTGTAAAACCGTTCGCTTGCAGCTTCCTGGATGGTAATGCCGCGCAAGCGAATCTTCACAACATGATCCGGAAATATCCACAACGGTCGTTGATGAGAGAATGATTCATCAACCAATGGTATTGTGGAAAACACTCTCTTTGCAGTTGATACTCTGTTCACTGTGAAGATAAAATCATTTTCGGCAATATCGCTCAATTTTTTTCCGATAATGTCATTAATGAACCGTTCGTTATTAATCATGATTCCGATAATCTGCGATGATGTTGAGGATGCAAAGAGAATCATGAAGGTTGAATCTGAATCGATCACCGGTTCAAGTTTACGGTACGATGCAGAACGATAACGGAGTAACCGATCAATTTTTTCTGTGAATAAATGAAATCGGTTGAAATATTCTGGCCGCCGAACGGGGAATGATGACCAGGAAACAAATTGTGTGTCAGAAATAATAATCGATTCAATCGATGGATTAGATTGAAGAAGTTGATCGAAGCGATTTTTCGTCAACCCATTCTCTATCTGCGTTGCCCAGCCGGAGGCAACGTCCAGCGTATATTGATTGACGGAAAAGAGAACGGCATCCAATTGGCGCTGATACATTTGTGACACCATCTCTTCAGTATCATCCAGAGATGAGATTTCATACACGGAATAAAAGATTGCCGGCAGAAGAACAATGCAGAAAAGAATCAGAAATATTTTTGTGCTGTTATTCATTTTGATGCTTGAAGTTTACGCACCATTCGCAAAATAGATTCTTCGGTTGTGTAATTTTCTATTGTGTATAGTGGAATCCAGGCAAGATCTTTTGATTCGGCTGTTATTGTTAATTCGTGTGAATCGTTTGCTTCAAAGAGAAATCGAATATCATAATGAAAATGTTCAGGTTCATTTTTACGGGCGGGGATAGGGTGTACATCCACATCAAAAATATCTTTTGATACCGGAATGATACCTTTTATCCCGGATTCTTCTTCTGCTTCACGCAGTGCAACATTCAACGGATCCGGATCTCCGTCCGAATGGCCGCCGAGCTGCAGCCATTTTTCCAATTTGTGATGATGGGTCATTAACGTGTGGGTCCGTTGTCTGTTGACGATCAATGCTGATGCAGTGATATGTCCAATCAACAATGTCCGTTCAAAACATTCGGGCTGGGTTTCTACAAATTCAATGATACGTTGATGCATCGACATTTCATGAGTGTCTGCAGGATGATATGTTCGGAGTTTTTGAAGAAGATTATTTCGATGCATTGTTCAATCGCCTTGATAAACGGAAAATATATTATACATGCTTACAGTAAAATCAATTTTGTGAATATTCCCATTCAATCTCCAATAATGACGGTAATCTGTATCTTCTTCAAATCGCTGATTCAATGAATAGGAGAGACTCATTGTCAGAAACGATGTTGTCGGCATTTTCAACAACGCATGAATACCAAAGGCATACGGATAGTGAATTGTACCGGAATATTGATTCGTTGTATATTGGGATTCGTACGACATGGAAGCGGGAAGCCATACCGTTGTGTTGCGATCGATTGCAGTATTTCCCCATTGCCAGGAAGGGGTCAGATGCAATGATGCATTTTTTCCATCCGGGTTTTGTGCAAAGAGGATGGACGATGCCACAAGGAACAACGAAATCATTTTCATACAATTCTCCAATTTATGAAACAGTATTGATTGGCGAGCCGTTGAGATACTGCCGGATATTATCGACAGCCGTATTCATTAACCGTTGCCGAGCCGATATGGAAGCCCATGCGATATGCGGTGTGATAATGCAATTTTTTGCTGTGAGCAATGGATTTTCTTTTGTCGGCGGTTCGATCGACAAGACATCAAGTGCTGCACCGGCAAGTCGATCAGTATTAAGTGCATCAGCAAGAGCTTGCTCATCAACAAGTAAGCCGCGCCCAGTATTGATGAGATATGCAGAAGATTTCATTAAACGAAGACGGTTCGCATTCATCAATAAGTGCGTCTGTTCATGTAATGAACAGTGAAGTGAAACAACATCGGAAGATTTCAGAAGAGTTTCCATGTCGGTAAATACGTAATTCGGAAAAATCTCCCGAGCCTTTGAGACTTGGGAAGTTGGAGCAGATCGTGAAGAAATAATGACAGTCATACCGAAGGCAGAAGCAATCCGCGCTACTGCTTGACCGATATTTCCAAAACCAATAACGCCGAATGTTTTTCCCTGAAGTTCAACCAGCGGAAAATCCCAAAATGAAAAATCGGGGGATTGACTCCAGCGTCCCTTGCGCACTTCATTCGAATGATGACCTGTGTGATGCGTAAGTTCCAACAGCAGTGCAAAAACTGTTTGAGCAACGGATGGCGTGCTATATGCTGGAACATTCGTGACGACGATATTTTTTTCTTTTGCTGCTGCGATATCAACAATATTGTATCCAGTTGCCAGAACACCGATGTATTGAAGTTTTGGAAGCTGTGCAAGAATGTTGCGGGAAAGGGAAACTTTGTTTGTAAGAATGATCTCTGCATTTTTTGCGTGGGAAACTATATCGTCAATCGAGGTTCGATCATAGATTGTGCAGTTTCCGAGTGATAGAAGATCGTTCCATTGTAAATCACCCGGATTGAGAGTAAAACCATCGAGGACAACAATATTCATAATAAACCCATGCTAATAAAATCTATAGGTAATTCCAAAACTCATCTTCGTATTGGATTCTACATATGGCAACGAAGGATTAATCTTTTCAATTTCGTCAGTATGTTCAATTCTTGCAAATAATGAAACAGCATTCTCGATATAATAATATGTGTCGAGACTGGCCGAAGAAAAATGGTGTTCAATAACGGTATTTTCCCAGTCTGCTTTATCTTTTTTAATACCGATTTGAAGATCACTTCCTATTTTGTCGCTAAATTGATAAAACATTCTCATAACAACATTTGCTGCGTCCCTTTTTTTAGGATAGACACGTTCAATGTTTACTTCGGTCTTTAAATATGCATGAAGATAAAGAGAAAAGGGGTAACCAAATTCTGCTTGAACAATTACTCCATCATCTTTTTTTGCAATGGTGTTTTCTTCTACAAAGAAATAGGTTGAGGCACCGATCGTATTGGGATTGGGATAATGCAATGAACCGTAAACGCCATATCCTGCCTGTATCGAAAATCCGTACAAACGGGGAAATATCGATTGTTCAACAACTTCATGAACCCGCAACACTTCATACGCCGTGACGTTCTTTACCAATCCTTTTTCAAGGAATACACTAAAAACGTCATCCAGCAAATATTTTGAAAACCGCTCATGTAACACATTGTATTGTTCTTTTTTTGCAATAATATTTACAATGTCAATAATTTCGTCTCTTGTCAGAGTGCGGATGAAGTACCCGTCGTTGTTCAATTTTTCGATGATATTCACAACGGTGAATACAGCACTTGCGTCCCGCATTTTTCCATAACCAATACCTGCGTTGATGTCGTTTGCAGCGAAATTATATTTTTGAGAATAGTTATTTGATTGTCTGTCCGAAGAATAGGAGTATGTATATGAATAATTAGCAAAAATGTCTTCAAGAATAAAGAGATACCACTGATCGGGAATTATATAGCGGGAATACTGTGCGGATAAGGAGGTGATGAAACGATCTTTTTTTTCGGTGATGCGATTCGAAAGGTTGGGAATGCGATATTCATCATTCGTTGACTGATGGTTCCCTTTTAGTAATGTTGAAATGGATAGCGCATATTCTTCATTAAAATATCCATAACGTCCATCCGTGCGAAATTCATATCGTTGCTCAGTATATTCTTTTGGCGATACATTGGATCTGTTACGGTTCCAATAAAATCCTGATAAATTTCCCGTCACTCGAAGAAATTCGGATTGGGGGATTCGAAAATCTTCAATGGAAATATTTTGTGAAAATGCGGTAAGAGAAATTGTGTAAAAAAATAGAGTCGTAAGGAAAATACGTTTCATCAAAAACACCCTATCGAATAGGTAAAACGTTACCAACAATCAATTGAATTGATCTTTTAATCTATATCTCTATCCCGTACTCCAATCAGGTACAAAATCCCGTCCAATCCCAGAGTAGAAATTGCTTGTTTTGCAGTTTGCCGTACGATCGGTTTAGCGTTAAATGCAATTCCAAGGCCGGCCAGATTGAGCATGGGAAGATCGTTTGCGCCGTCGCCAACAGCAATAACTTGTTCGAGCGATATCTGTTCTTTCACAGTAATCTCTTTGATGATTTCCGCTTTCCGCTTTCCGTCGACGATTGTTCCTTTTACGTTTCCTGTTACTGAGCCGTTGATCATCTCCAATTCATTCGCGAAGACATAATCGATGCCGAGTTGTTGTTTAAGAATATTTCCGAAATAGGTAAATCCGCCCGAAACGATTGCTGTTTTATATCCTAATTTTTTTAGTGTGGAAATTAACCGTTCAGCGCCGTCGGTTAACGGGAGAGCGTCGCCAATTGTTTTTACTTTTGCTTCCGTCAATCCTTGCAACAACGATAATCGTTTCGTGAAACTTTGAGTGAAATCTAATTCGCCTCGCATTGCGGATTCGGTGATGTTGACGACAGCTTCGCCGACGCCGTGCGCTTTTGCAAGTTCATCGATCACTTCAATTTGAATGAGCGTGGAATCCATGTCGAACACCACCAGTCGTCTATTCCTTCGGTACATCGAATCGGCCTGAAACGCGATGTCGATATCAAATTCATGAGTGATATTCATAAATGCAGCCCTCAGTCCAAGCGAATCTTCCAATTCGCCGCTGACAAGAAATTCCACGCATGCTCGCTGTTCTTCACTTTTTTGATTTAATGATGCGCGGCCTGAGAGCCGTTCGATGATGTCGATATTCAAACGGTGATGTTCAATCACGCCGGAAACTTTTGCAATATGCTGGGCCGTGATTGTCCGGCCGAGAAGCGTAACGATATATCGGCTTTTTGCCTGTTCATTCACCCAGGTGCCGTATTCCTCTTCGGTAATCGGCGTAAAGCGGATCGTAAGACCAAGATGCTGTGCTTTTAAAAACACCTCTTTGATCATTTCATAGGATGCGGATTTTGACGGTACGTCGAGCAGTAATCCAAGCGAAAGTTGATTATGAATAACCGCCTGTCCGATATCAAGAATTCGAATATCATAACGGGAAAGAAGATTGGTAATTTTACTTGTCAGTCCAGGTTTATCGATTCCGGAGATACTGGCGAGAATAAGTTCGTTCATAAAGGCAGTAATTAGGTCTTAGGTGTTAGGATATAGTTTATAGAAGTCAAAAAGTTAGTCAGATGTTCAATACTTCGAGAGTTAAAGAATAAAATAAAATACAGAGAAGTAGTGAAAAATTGAAACTGATATTGAAAGGAAATATGGGTAACACTTTTCAGGTTTTTAAATTAAAATATCAATTACCCATTCTCCACTATCAATTGCTCTTTAATTCTCCAACCACTTCTTCCATCCATCGTAGTTAAAATCTCTTCCAAGAAATTCTTTTACCATTGAATCTGCCGGTTTTGATCCGCCTCGTGCGAGAACAAGATCGCGGTATTTTTTAGCAATATCAGATTTCATCATGTTTGATTTGTCAAACAGACTGAAAAAATCTTTTGCGATCACCAGTGACCACATGTAGGTATAATAGATGGCGGAATATCCATCAAGATGGCCAAAGGATGTTTGAAAATGCGTTCCTTCCACATATTTGTACGGTGTATATCGCTCGCGAAGTTCTTTCGACAATTGATCCGTATTAACAGCACTTGGAACTCTGTCGTAACATGAAAGCGAAAGTTTTGCATAGAACATCTGCTGGCGGATGAACAATCCTTTTCCAAATTCATCAGCGCGTTTCATTTGCTCAACCAGCGATGCCGGGATCGGTTCGTCCGTTTGATAATGCAGAGCAAACGTCTGCAATATTGAAGTGTCCCACGCCCACTCTTCAAGTAACTGGGAAGGAACTTCAACAAAATCCCACTCACATGAAATTCCTGAAAGCCCCATCCATGGTTGACGTCCGGCAAAAAGATGATGAAGCAGATGGCCAAATTCGTGGAAAAATGTTTCCACGTCGTTATGCTCCATCAAACCCGGATCACCCTCTATACCACCGGGAAAATTGCAGATGAGTGCTGCTTCAGGAATCTGTTTTCCCGCAACACCGTTGCAGATTCCGAATTGTGCTGCGTGGTTGTATTTATTCTCTCGAGGATGCATATCAAGATACAAACGACCAACAAGCAGATCGTTTTCAAACATTTCGTAGCATTCTACTGAATGATGCCACACGGGAATTGTTCCGTTTACCTTAAACTCGACATCGAACAATTTGCTCATTGTATTTAAAATCCCTTGCTTCACTTTTTTGTATTGCAGGTAAGGGCGGACTTTTTGTGCGTCAAAACTATATTCGGTTCGTTTCAACAGCTCAGAATAATAGCCTGCTTCCCACGGATTGATCTCAGTGGTATTCGGAACATCTTGTTGTTTCCGCGCAAGAAGCTGTTTGTAGTCTCCTATTGATTTTTGCAGCGAAACAGAGGCGATATGTTCTATAAATTCAGATGCGTTTTTCTCGTTTTTCACCATCTTATCTGCCGTAACGCAAGCAGCGAAATTTTCAAATCCTAATACTTGTGCAAGTTCGTGACGTTTCGTAATCAATCGATCGAGTACTTCCATATTCTTCGGGTATGCGCGATTGTTAAATTCCATGTACATTCGTTTTCGCAAACTTTCGTTCTTAGCATATGTCAACACCGGAACAGCATCGGGATAATCTGTCGTGAGAATGATCTCGGCGTTTTCATTCGGTTTGTGACGGTCGATGTAATCTTGCGGAAGCCCTTCAAGTTCTTTTACTTCGGTCACTTTTACACTGCGTTTGTCTTCGCGGATATTACGGGAAAATTCTTGGCTGATCAGAACCAATTCTTCACGAATAGCTTTGATCTTGTTTCGTGTTGCTTCATCTTTGTCTACACCGGCTAAACGGAAATCGCGAAGAGTTTTTTCGAGAAAAAATTTTGTGGAATCGTCCGCGCTGGAAATATCGATTGCCACAAGCGCGTCATACACCGCCCGATGAAGGGAGAGTTCGGATCCGAAAGCAGAAATTTTTTGACTGAACTGTTCTGAAGTTGTTCGCATTATTTCTTCAGGGTGAACATTCTCCATCAAATTTGCCTGTGAACCCGCAGCGTCAAGATTGGTAAGAATCGCGTCATAGAGTGTCAACGAATTTTCAACAGTGCGTGTACCGGTAATGGATAAAAGTTTTTCCATTGAAGATCGAGCATGAGCAAGATGCGATTCAAGTTTGTTTGAAAAATCTTCTGTTGTAGTAATGCCGGTGAAAAACGGTATATCAGTTGTCATGGGATGCAAATTTTATTGGAAATTGTTATGCAGCGAGAAAAAACCAGTCCTGCTGAGCGAGTCCGTCGTTGGCGGACGAGTCGAAGCATGATAGTAATTAGTGAATGAAAAACCGCTCCTAACTTTCTTCTGTCAAAATAAGCGGGGTGAATGCAATATGCGAAAAAATATCGATGGGAAAAAGAGGTGGGGTAGTGTCTTAGTTTGGTTACTAAACATTAACGAGTATACCCATCCTGAGCAAGCGACGTGTTTTTTTTTGCGCCAAAGGATTCCTGGTTCGACTCGTCCCTTCGGGACTCGCTCACCATGAGCACAATTTAAAGTGAGACACTATCAGAAGTGGTTGTTACGATTGCAGCCAGAGAACGGCATCATCATAGTTTCGAAAAATATGGATTTCTTCAGAAACTTCATCTCCTCGAAGCATTTCATAGATGCGGGACATCCCATACGTAAAATCGGATGCCGAAATAATTGCCAGCCGTGGGCGATGTCCAAGACGATCTTTTGGATTATACATTGATATCAAATTACGGAGAGCTTCAGATGATACATTGAACCGATCGACTAATCGAAGATCGACAAGATCCTTCGCGGTAGGATTGTAATCAGGTCTGGTAAGCAATGCCTGATATGAAGCAATAAGTTCACCGTCCGAAATGGAACCGCTATAGGTGGCGGTCCGAATATTGGTTTCGATATCGAATGAAAATGTAATCATAATGTTTATTGATTATTGCCGACGCCTACTTCGGTAATAATCTAAGAGGAATGTATTTCATTCGCAAAAGGTTTTTGTCGTACGATAAGAACATCATTGATAGTATTTCCGCAATTTTATACTTTAGACAGAACCCTTCATGAATGTAGTTTATTATAATCTATGAAAAACATACTAATTTTTACCTGTTTGTTCGGATTAGCAGCTGTATTGAACGGCTGTATCAAAGAAAACAATAGTGTTGAGTTTGGAATTAATTCCGATAATCTTTTATTTGCGAGTTCAACCAATCTTGTCATCTTGAAAGGGAACGGAGGTTCCTCTGTTATTACCGGCGGGATTGAACCATATTCTATTATGGAGATAATCAATGGCTCGTCAGTATCGGCTCAAATATCCGGCCGCCAGCTACAAGTGAATGCACTTGTCGAAGGAATATCTTCTATAAAAGTAAAAGATTCTTCCTCGCCGTCTAAAACGGTCACTGTTACGGTTTCTGTCAAGTCTACGTATACAACCAATACAGCAGGAATTCTTTCGTTCGAATCGAATCGCGGAAATTTTTCTGTCAACGGAATTGCACAATATGGCATCAACCCACCGGCATCAGGTTCCGGTGCCATTGCCATTCAGGATTTTCAATCCATTACACTATTTGCATACAAAGTGAACTCTTCCACCAATATTGATGTGACGATGATAGAATTTGAAAGCAATACGTCCAACTATTCCGGAACATTTGTCTATCCCGGTATGGGTAAACTGGCGTATATTTCTTACTTCCCGAATAATAACCCTAACGATTCTACTTATTTACATTCAGGATTTATTCTTGCCTCTTCAGCAACTGCTTCGGTAGAATCAGTCACTTCCACAAACATACAGGGGACATTTTCCGGCAAAGGATATTCGGCTATAGCGGGTGCGTTATATCTCAACGATAAAATTGATGTGACGAAGGGAATATTCAACATTCCGCTTCTTCAAATAGGAGGGGTGGGTGAAACGATGGTTGAAAAGAATGTTTCAAAAATAGTGCAAAAAATATTTTTACAACGCAAAATGTATTGACACCGTACACTGTTCAGAAGAACAATTTGTGTTAGTTACAATTTCTCTATCAAGAACCGCAATATCTTTAATTTCCATTCGCTATACGGCGGTACTTTCAAAAACCAAAATTCAAGCCAGGTCGGTTTTTCCATAATTGCTTTGTAATGGGAAAACGTCTTAAATCCTTCAAATCCATGATACGCACCGATGCCGCTGGAACCGACTCCTCCCAATGGCAGATGATCGTTCGCAAAATACATAACGGCATCGTTCCCGGATCCTCCGCCAAACGAAAGTTCGTTGAATAACTTTTCTTTCTCACCATTGTTTGACCCGAAAACATATAAGGATAACGGTTTTGGGTAATCTTTTACTCTGCTGATTGCTTCGTTAAGATCGTCGTATCGAACAACAGGCAGCACCGGCCCGAAAATCTCCTCCTTCATAATCTCATCGTCGAACGTTACGTTATTCATGATGGTAGGTGCAATGAATAAATTTTTTTTGTCAACGGTTCCGCCATAGTATACTTTTTTTGGATCAATCAATTGCTGAATTCGATCGACATGCCGTTCATTAACGATGGCCATATAATTTTCCGAAACGGCATGTTGCGGATAATGACGTTCCAACACTTTTTTCATCTCCGCTAGCAATTGTTGTTCAATGGAGGAGTGGACCAAAAGGTAATCAATGGCAACGCACGTTTGGCCGGCATTCAATAATTTTCCCCAGACAATTCGTTTTGCTGAAGTGACAATGTCGCAATCCGGCAGGACGAACGCAGGATTTTTTCCTCCCATCTCCAGTGTGACCGGAGTGAGGTGTTTTGCTGCTGCTTCATAAACGATCTTTCCAATCTTCGTCCCTCCGGTGAAGAAGATGTAATCAAACTTTTGCTCAAGAATTTCTTTTGCTGTTTCGGCTCCTCCTTCAGCGGCATAACAATATTCTGGGGTAAACGTCTTGTTGATGATCGATGCCATGATTGCCGATGTTTGCGGTGCTACTTCACTCGGTTTCACAACAGCTGTATTTCCCGCTGCAAGAGAATCAACAAGCGGGATGAGTGTTAATTGATAGGGATAATTCCACGCACCGGCAATATATGTCACTCCAAATGGCTCCGGAAGAAGGTAACTGCGGGCAGGAAAATTAACAAGATTGGTTCGCACACGTTTTTTTCTGCTCCATTTTCTCATATTCTTCCGCATGAATGATATCTCGCGGTAGACAAGAGAGAGTTCCGATGTGAATGTATCGTACCGCGATTTTTTTAAGTCGGCGTAAATTGCATCGAAGAGTTGTTGTTCGTTCTCCTTCAACGCCTGTTCAAATTTCTGCAGCTGCATTATTCGGAAATCGACATTGCGTGTAATGCCGGATCGAAAAAGTGTACGTTGCGCGGTAACGATATTAGCTACATTCATAACAATGCCAATCCAATAATTTATCCGAGCGGACAAGCAGGAACGCTCGTTCTACATTTCAGGTTTATTTTCTTCCAGTGAATTCATCCATCGTGTGATAGATTTTTAAAAATTCACCGACAATCAGATCGAACACTCGTGTCGGTAGAATACCCTTGAAGAATTGCAACGTGTAAACAATCAACGGCATACGAACATGCAAACTATTCTTTTCTATACTGCGGATGATTTTTCGAACCGTCGGTTCCGGTCTATTGATCGGAACAACGATGGAAGTTTTTACACCGTCAAACATTCCGGTGCTGATATAATAGGGAGTAACACAAGTGACATGGACGTTTGTTCTGAGCCTTTCCATTTCCAATCGTAATGAATCGGACCATCCGATCACGGCCCATTTGCTTGCTGCATAGATGGACATTCTGGGATTACCAACCATTCCGCCAGCCGAGGCGATGCTGACGATGTGTCCTTTATGTTGTTTGATCATCTCCGGAAGAAATTCACGTGTTACATGCATCATTGCATCGGCATTAATGGACATTGTTCTATCAATATCTTCATGTGTGTGTTCGTGAAAATATTTTCCGACGATAATTCCCGCATTGTTGATGAGAATGTCAATGGGTCCTGAATCATTCAACACTTGTTTTGCCGTTGAACAGATCTGCTCAATAATGGAAACATCAACGATATATCCTTTGACATTTTGATGATGGGAAGAAAATTCTTTTACCGTTTCATCAAGCAGTTGTCGATTAATATCCCAAATCACTAATGTTCCGCATCCTTTATCCAGCAGATGTTTTCCCATTAATTTACCAATGCCCGAAGCGCCTCCGGTAATGAGGACAGATGAATTTCGTATTTCACTCATTTCGTCTCCTCCTAAAATTCTTGCAGAATATAGGTGGAAGAATTGAAGAAAGCTGTAAAAGAGTTACTGCATTTTTGCTATCTCAATAGCGAGCATTTCAGCAGCCGGAGGATGAAACCGGAACCAGAGCTCTGGTTCAATCAATTCCAATTCAGAAACAGCCAAATTACCATTGTTATCTCTCAATAGATCAACTCTTGCATAAACGGGAACAGGTTCGCATACAGAGACTGTTCTTTCCGCAAAACTAATTTCCTCCTTTGTTGGAGTGTAGTGGTGAACAGTTCCGCCAAAGTCATCCTGCACACGAAAATCTCCGGGCTTTGCTTTTTTAAGCACCGCGTGTGTGTATGTGCCTCCAATAACGATAAGCGTGATTTCTCCGTAGGTTATGACGGAATCGAGAAACGGTTGAAGCATCATCGCTTCCTGCGAAATCAGTTGTTGAAAGATCGTTTCATGCTGATCAAGATTATGATTGTTCAAACGATAGGTGTGCCGCGCTCCGCCGGACATGACAGGTTTGAGAATAGAATCTTTTAATCCATATTGATGGTGAAGATGACGGAGGGATGTCGATTCATTTTTCTCTATATAAATGGTTTCAGGAATTGCGATCCCAAATTTTTCCAGGTCGCGCAAGTAATGCTTATCAATATTCCAAAGAATTGTCTTCGGCGGGTTGATCAACACACTCTTTTCCGAAACATTCCGAATAAAATTCAGAAACTCGCTATACCGTTCCGTGTAATCCCATGCCGCACGCATAAGAGCGAATTGCGTTGAAGACCAATCAAACTCTTTGTTTGACCAATCAAGTCTATGAACGCGTAATCCTTTTCGCTCCAAAGCATCGCTTACCAATTGATCTTCCTGTAGAATTTGCTGCACATACCAATCGGGATTCGTTGGACGAAGGTATCGTTCGGCAGTGAGAAGAGTAATATCGTAGGACTTCATTTTCAGAAAGGGCAATAAGAGATGAAATCAGATATGCTTTTTATTGAAGTAATGTAAATGAAAACCATTGTCATTTCAACTTTTCTTTTATACTTTGGCAGAAGTATTATTTTGAGGAAGAACAATAATGTCTGCTATTGCAGCGATCAATCTTTCGAAAACGTATAAACAATTATTTAAACCGCCGGTTGAAGCGTTACATAATGTCTCGTTTTCGATCAACGAAGGAGAGATGGTCGGGTTGATCGGACCAAATGGTGCCGGGAAATCAACGCTGATGAGATTGCTACTTGGATTCCTTCCGTCTGATTCCGGTGAAGTGACGTTGTTTAATGAACATCCGGAATCTCTTCATGCTCGGTCGCAGATTGGATATCAGGCAGATACGCAATTCCGCGCAAAGAATGTCACGGTCAAATCATTCCTGCTGCTTCACGCCCGGTTAATTGGCATTGAACGTCCCGAAGAACACATCGAACAATTGTTGAAAACATTTGAACTTTTTGATGCATACAAACGTCCGCTTGCATCACTCTCCAAAGGAATGAGACAAAAATTGGAATTAGTGTTGGCATTTCTTGGTTCCCCGAAACTAGTGTTTCTTGATGAACCAACTGCGGCGCTTGATCCTCCTTCCGTTTTTGTTTTAAGAGACTTCCTTGCAGAGAAAAAGAAAACCGGAATTACCGTTTTGTTCAGCTCACATCATTTAACCGAAGTCGAATCGATCTGCGATCGTATTATCTTTATCAGCGACGGAACTGTTGTTGACGATTCTCCAATGAAGAATATTGGTCCGGGGCATCTCGAACAGCTCTTCCGAAAGAATCTTGGCATGAAGGGAACCATGTCATGAGAACTTTTCCCATTCTCTTTACAGCAGAGTTTAAACGATTTTGGACGATAGGAATGATCGTTTTTAGCATCGCTATTATCGCAGTAGGATTAATTCCTTCAGTCGTTATGGTGCAAAGCGGCATGGTAACAACACTCTCAAAACTGATCGTCTCTGCTGATTCGTTTCTTTCTTTTTTTACATTTCTTATTTTTTCCGCCGGCATTGTCGGCGCCGATGTCACTAGTGGATGGCTGCGCACGCTTCTTATTCGTTCGATCACAAGAGAGCAGTATGTGATAACGAAGATCCTTGTCGTCTTTGCATCAACACTTATTGTGTACGCGGTAGGGATTTTGATTGCTGCAATAGTATTAATGTCTGATCCGAAATTGACATTTACAATCGATCTTTCGTTGTCAGCGATGATAATGTTATTGAAGTGCTGCCAGGCGTTATTACTGATCATTCTTTCTACATTGGTTTCGTGCCTTGTTCAAGGTTCGTTCAATTCGTTTTTTGTCTATGGCTGGATGGTGGTTGGACAGTTAATAAATTTTCTCGTCATGCGGAAATATTGGGACTTAAAGTGGGCTGTTGTTTTGAAAGATTATTTATTCCCTAATGGATTTGAAGATGCACAACAATCATTATTGTCCGATATGGCATTTCCGTACGCCGAACTGTTATGGGGTTGTGCTGCGCTGACAATTTTTTTTGCAGCAACGCTGTTTGCTATGAATAGAGTTGTTGTTGATGTAGGATCGGAGTAAGGCATGAACCAACGCCGCAATCAGGAAATAAAAATCTTTGCAGTCATCGGTATAGTCTGTGCAATTGCTGCTGCTATTATTGAATACTATCCCACAACAACATCAATGCAATGGGTACCGTACGAATCGGCATTTCAACGAGCAAAGACGGAAAATAAATTAGTGTATTTAGATGTGTATGCCGAATGGTGCGGACCGTGCAAGATGATGGATAAAACAACGTATACCAACCATGTAGTGACTTCATCATTGCAAAACAATTTTATTGCAACACGAGTGAATATCGATGATGAGCGTGCTGGAGCTGAAGTGAAAAAGAAATTTAATATCGTCGCGATGCCGACATCGTTGCTGTTGACTTCAGAGCAATTGGAAGTAAGACGCAAAGTTGGATATATGGACGTTGAAAAATTTATCGATTGGATTGTCGATACAACAGTTTCAGAATTTATGGTATGGGATGATTTTGCCACTGCGTTAGCGAATGCAAAAAGAGTAAATAAATCGTTATTTGTATTGGTGCTCCACGATTCGTTAAAAGTCTTTGAATTACAGAGGTCATTCCAAACACCGGTTGTGAAACAAATTATCAAGGATCGATTTATTCCTACCATTCTTTTTGATATTAATCCAAACCACCGAAAGATCATTCAACAATATTCACTTCTTCCATTTTTGGATTTTATTGGCTGTATCTATACATTTTCTCCTTCGATGGAGCTGCGGCAGACATTACCGCTTCGGAATGACGACGCGCAAAGGATAGAAGGAATGGTTCAGCAGTTAACATCGGAATCAGGCAAACGGAACTAAAATTCCTTTACCTTTCACTAATTCCTTTTTACCTTAATACACCCGTGCTGATAAATTATTATCGATTTGTCGGCAGGGGATAGTGCGTTTTAAAAGAACCAATACCGAGTCTGTGACTAACGATATCTACAGTAACATTTTTGATTCGGAGCATTTTCAGAGATTGAATGCTCTCAATGTCTCCGCGAAGAATCCTGCCGTTCTGCATGGGATATTTGGATCCTTATGGGCATTCGTTGCTGTCGCATTATATCGCCAAGCGAACGGACAAGTGCTGGTGGTGTTGGATGAACCGGAACGGGCAGAAAAACTTCGGGACGATTGCGCAACAATCATCGGCGATGCGAATGTAAAATTATGCATCGTTGAATCGCAGCACGCATCGCAAGCAATGGATATGTCCGCAACGCTTTCACAGATTGAGACGATGAAAGCGTTACAGGCGAATATCCCCGCTATTTATATTACCCACGCAACCGCATTGGGATTCGGCGTTCCGGATCGTCAAGCGTTTTCCAAAGCGGTCATTGAACTTTCTGCAAAAACAGATCATAATTTTGAACAACTGCTTGCGGCACTTTCCGATTTCGGGTTTGAACGAAAACAATTTGTTGAATCGTACGGAGATTTTGCATTACGCGGCGGTATTCTTGACATCTTCCCGTTTATTGGTGAACATCCGGTGCGGATTGAGTTTTGGGGAGATACGATTGAATCAATCCGTGAATTTGAAGTGTTATCGCAAAGATCAATCCGTGAATTACAATCAGTCAGTATCATTCCCGACGTATTGAAAAAAAACCGCAGCGAAGAAAGCAACGAAAAAAATAAAAATAACGTCTCTCTGTTTTCATATTTCTCTCCGGATGCGACCATTCTCTCCGAAGATCCATCTCTGCTCCAGAAGGAATTCGATGAACTGGAACTGGAAGGAGTACCGGTTGATTTTTCTTTTGAAGATGTGTTAAAAAGCAGTGAAAGTTTTTCACGGTTTACGCACGCTGCCTTTCAGGTTTCGCAAGCACAGATTGATTTTCAATCCCAATCCCAGCCGAGCGTGAATGGCAGTATCAAAATCCTTCGGGAAAAGATCAGTGAATTCTCTGAAAAAGGATTTAGTGTTATCATCACATCGGATAGGAAAGAAGAGCTGGAACGAATTCAAGACCTGATTGAAGAAGAGAGAGATCAGATATCAGATGTCAGAGATCAGAAAGTAGATTTTAGTGAACAGATGTCGGAAGATCGTGAATTACCTATTCCAATTGAGACAGAGATAGGAACTGAAGATTTTAAGGATTCTGCATTTCACCAAGTTATCTATTCTACGGAATCGTTCCATTCCGGCTTCGTTTTTGAATCCGCAAAGATCGCCATCTTTACTGAACATGAAATTTTCAACCGTGTAAAAGCACGCGCGGAGCGAAAACGTAGACGATTTAAAGGGCTCTCTGCAAAAGAACTTCATGCACTGCGAAAGGGTGATTATGTAACACATATCGATCATGGTATCGGAAAATTTCTCGGTTTAGAAAAAATCAGTGTCGGTGGTAATGAACAAGAAGTTGCAAAATTGGAATATGCCGAAAAAGGAACGCTCTTCGTCAATCTCAATTACATTACCCGAATTCAAAAATATTCCTCCGCTGAAGGACACGAACCGAAACTGAATAAGCTCGGCAGTCTGGATTGGGAAAAACTAAAGGCGCGGACAAAGAAAAAGATTAAGGACATTGCCCGCGATCTGATTAAACTCTATGCGAAACGAAAAATGGAACCGGGATTTGCCTTTCAGTCTGATACGCATTGGCAAAAGGAGATGGAAGCTTCCTTCATGTACGAAGATACACCGGATCAAGCACGGACAACCATTGAAGTAAAAGCAGATATGGAGTCCCCGCATCCTATGGACCGTTTGGTTTGTGGTGATGTGGGTTTTGGGAAGACAGAAATTGCTGTTCGGGCAGCATTTAAAACGGTGATGAACGGAAAACAAGTAGGTGTACTTGTGCCAACGACGATCCTTGCGCAGCAGCATTTTAATACATTTTCGGATCGTTTGGGTCGCTACCCGGTGAGGATTGCGTTGCTGTCCCGATTCAAATCGCCGAAAGAGATTAAAGAGTCGTTACAAAAACTTTCTGATGGAGAGATTGATATTGTTATCGGAACACATCGACTATTATCAAAAGATGTGAAATTCAAAGAACTCGGTTTACTTGTGATTGATGAAGAACAACGTTTTGGAGTATCTGCAAAAGAGAAACTTCGCGCAATGAAAGTCTCCGTTGATACTCTGACATTAACAGCAACTCCCATTCCTCGTACGCTCCATTTTTCGCTGATGGGTGCCCGCGATCTTTCGGTGATCAATACGCCTCCGCGCAACCGCTTGCCAATCCACACTGAGATTGCAACATTTGATAAAAAGATTATTCGTGAAGCGGTTGTTCATGAAATTCATAGGGGCGGTCAGGTTTTTATTGTAACAGATAAAGTGAGTAATATTGACATCCTTACAGCAACACTCACTGAAACAATCCCGGAGGCTCGGTTCCGTTTTGCGCATGGGCAGATGGAAGGGCATGAACTTGAGAAAGTGATGATCGATTTTCTTGAGCGTAAATTCGATGTTCTTGTAACGACCAAGATTGTTGAATCAGGAGTCGATATTCCTAGCGTTAACACAATCATCATTAACCGCGCTGATAAATTTGGATTGGCGGAATTATATCAACTGCGCGGCCGTGTAGGACGTGCTAACCTTCAAGCGTATGCCTATCTGCTTGTTCCGCCTATCAGCTTGCTGCCAAAACAAACGCTTCGCCGTTTGCAGGCAATTGAGGAATTTACGGAGCTCGGATCGGGATTGAATTTGGCAATGCGTGATTTGGAGATTCGCGGAGCAGGTAATATGCTCGGAGGAGAACAGAGTGGATTTATTATGGAGATGGGATTTGAGATGTATACGAAGATTCTTGAAGATGCGGTTGCAGAATTGAAAGAGCAGGAATTTGCGGAGGTCTTTGCCACGACATCACTTGAGGTAAAGCAACGACTGATAGAAACACAGGTGGATGCAGATATTGAAGCATACATTCCTGAATTTTACGTTGAAAGCGATACAGAACGGCTGGATATTTATCGCAGGCTCTACAAAACGGCAAATCAAAAAGAAGTTGATGAATTGAAAGCTGAACTGACAGATAGGTTTGGTGCACCAATGGAGGAAGTCGATAGTTTATTTTCTCTTGCTGCCGTTCGCGTGCTCGGATCACAATCTAATATCCGAAAAGTTGAATTAAATAAACGAACGCTTCGTTTGTTTCTTCCGTTAGAAGAGGATAAACATTTTTATGAGAACGGCATCTTTACCAATATGATGGCCTCTGTTTCAAGCATAAAGGAACCGCAAATACAACTGAAACAGGAAGGGAAAAATTTATTTCTACAAACATATTTAAAACATGCTGAAGGGGTAGAGCGAGTAAACGATGCAATGATTATTATTGAAAAATTAAAACAGTAATCGTATCCTATAGGCACTATGAATAATGCTATTAAAGTAATTCTTTTTGATCTCGGTCGTGTATTAATGGATATCGATTTCGATGCATTTCCCAACGCACTTGGATTGACCACGACGGAAACCCGTTTGAAATTCGATCAACGATTAATTCAAGAAAACGTTCGTGCGTATGAAACGGGAAAGATGACAACGGATGAATTTGTCGAAGCTCTCTTTGAGATTTTTCAACGCAAATTTTCCCGAAAAAAAATTCTCGAAGCGTTCAATGGAATCATTGTTGAAGATAATCAAGAGATCATTCTATTTGTAGAAAAAGTAAAACAGAAGTACCGAATTGCGGTACTGAGTAATACCTGCGCGAGTCATTGGGAAAAAGTAATGCACGTTTCAGCATTAATAAAAACATTTCCCGATACGTTCACTTCATTTCACCTTGGTGCCATGAAACCGGATAGCATTGTGTATGAAAAAGTTTGCGCTTCGCTTAATGTGCAGCCACAGGAAGTGCTCTTCATCGATGATCTGAAAGAAAATGTCGACGGAGCAATTGTCGCTGGGATGAAGGGAATTATTTTTACGAATACAAGACAACTTGAGTCTGATTTTGAAAAGTTTAACTAGAAAAATAGACTTAAAGTAATTTCTTAACTCTTTGCCATAACATTCTGCAATACCGACTTCTTGTCAGCCCTTTCGGACAAAAATTCCAAAAAAGTTCAAAAAACTCATTGTTTATTGGAGAAATCACTTGACTTTAGATTGAAATTCTGTAACTTTGTGTCCAGTGGTGGGTTAAAGTGGGTAAAAAATCATCAACAAAATAGGGCATTTAGTAGTCGTGTCATCATTTAAAGGTTCATTTCATTATACGGTTGACAATAAAGGTCGCATTAATATTCCTGCAAAGATGAGGAAAAATCTTGCACCCGAAGCGAATAATTCGTTCGTGATCACGCGCGGATTTGAGCCTTGTATTTTTGTCTACCCAAATGATGAGTGGGCAAAACGAGAATCGGAAATAGGAACATTGCAGCAGACTGATCCGAAGCATCGTCACTTTACACGAATGCTTTTACAATATGCTACGGATGTTGAATTGGATGGACAATATAGAATTGTTCTCTCAAAAGAATTGATAGAGTACGCAAAAATAGAAAACGAAGTTTTTATTCTTGGCGCATACGATCGTATTGAAGTGTGGAATCCGGCAGAGTTTAAAAAATATTTGGAAGGCCAGCAGGAAGATTACCTGACAGTAGCCTCAAAGGTTTTTGAAAAGAAAGTGTGATGATTCACTGTTACGTTCGCAGGGCATGCGGAGAAAATAATTATGTCGGCATATAAACAATCTCTGCAAATGCAACGGTACACAGAATGGTAACATCATCGTCGTATCATATTCCGGTAATGCTCAATGAAGTCATGGAGCATCTTTTTACCGTGAATAATGGAGTTTATGTGGATGGAACCTTGGGGGGAGGGGGACATGCAGAGAAAATTTGTGAACACCTCAATGATCAAGGTACGCTTATCGGTATTGATGCCGATGCAGACGCGATTCACGAAGCGGAAAAACGTCTGCAGCGTTTTCAACATAATATTCAACTAGTGAACGATAACACCGCACACATCGCAGCCATACTACACTCTTGTAATATTTCAACGGTTCACGGATTGTTGTTAGACCTCGGTGTCTCTTCTTATCAACTTGATGAAGCAAGCAAAGGATTTTCCTTTCGAGGCGATCAACGGTTAGATATGCGAATGGATCGCCGTCAATCGCTTGATGCGTATGCGGTGGTGAATTCCTACGAAGAAGAAGAGCTTGCTGATGTAATTTATCATTACGGGGAAGAGCGGTTGTCTCGGCGTATTGCTCGAAGAATTGTACAGCGAAGGGAAGAAATACCAATTGAAACGACCGGGCAGCTTGCTTCCGTGATTGAGAGTGTTGTCGGTGGAAAATTTGCCGTAAAATCTCTGGCAAGAGTATTCCAAGCGATCAGAATTGAAGTGAACAATGAATTACACCGGCTGCAATCCATATTACATGATTCTCTCGATTATATGGCTGTTGGCGGCAGGATCGTTGTTATTTCGTACCATTCTCTAGAAGACCGAATCGTAAAAACTTTTTTTCATGAATGTGCTGCGACAACAATTCCATCGGGCAACAAGTTTCAACCCGACACACCGCGCATTCCGGAATTGAGAGTGATTACCAAAAAACCGTTGGAAGCATCCGATGAGGAACAAAAGACCAATCCACGTTCGCGAAGTGCAAAAATGAGAGTGGCAGAAAGAATCTGAATTGAATGATCGTAGGTACATAAGGATGTATGGCAAAAAATTATTCTCGTAACCCAATAGATGTTGTAGATATGCCGAAGTTTAATGACAGGCAGTTCTATAATAACGCCATCTCTTTACCGCTTGATCCGCAGGAAAACGTGCCTGGTTACGCACTTCCTAAACAGAATGTTCGAAGGGTTAATACAAAAAAAAGAGCAAAAACATCAAATATCGTTGGAATTCTGTTTCTCGTTGCGACCGCCGCTCTATTATATGTAGGAAATGTTATCGCGGTTAATAATCTGGCAAAAGAAGTCAATGATCTGAATGTAAAGCATAATCAAATTATCAGTACCAATGAAGTGATCAAAGCAGAAATTAATCGCAAAGCGAGTTTAGAACGAATCAGTTTGATGGCGCAGGAAAAACTGGGAATGACAAACCCAAAAGAAGCACCAACGTGGTTTGAAGTAGATGGTGAAAAAGTAATTGAAATACAGAAAAATCTGCACCAGTAAACATAATCATACTATGTGGAATCCCTTTAAGAAAAATAATAACGAACAAACAGAGACACCTCAACAGAAAGATTATCACTATCGTCTGTTGACTGTGAAGATTTGTTTTCTGCTGGCATTTTGTGCTGCGGCAATGCGTTTGGTGCAGATTCAATTGCTTGATTCTGGAAAATATCAGGATATCGCAAAGAAACAGTATGAAGCGAGAGTGCCGCTCGTGGCACAACGGGGGAATATCTATGACCGGAACGGAAATGTTCTCGTAGCAAATTCCGAATTTGTTTCGTTTGCTGCCGATCCGAAGATTGCAGGAGACGATGCAAAACTTATCGCAAAAGAATTTTCTGCTATGACGGGAAAATCGGAACGGGAATACAATGCGAAACTCCAGAGCAGCAAACGGTTTGTCTGGATGGAACGGCATCTTCGTCCCGACGTTGCAGAAATGATACCGATGAAGAAATTAGGCGGAATCGTAAAAATGAATGAAGCAATGCGTCTGTATCATTACGATGAAATTGCCGGTCAGGTGTTGGGAGCAACAAACATTGACAATGTCGGGGTGAGCGGGATCGAGCAGCAATTCAACGATGTGCTTCGCGGACGAGACGGATATGTGATCATGCAAAAGGATGGTTTGGGAAGAAAACGTCCCTCTGTTGATTATCCGCGTGAAGAAGCGGTAAACGGACATTCCATCGAACTGACAATCGATCTACAGTATCAATCCATTGCCGATGAAGAATTAAAAAAAGGGATTGCACGGACGCAGGCCGATGCAGGTTTAGTGGTAATGATGCGCCCCCAAACGGGAGAAATTCTTGCGATGGCGAATTATCCGCAAGTGAATCTAAACAAAGTGCAGAATGCCGACGCACTGAAAAATCGCGTTGTGGCGGACATGTACGAGCCGGGATCAGTATTTAAAATTGTCACAGCTTCTGCAGCGTTGGAACAAGAAGGATTCACGCTAGAGAAACACTTTTATGCTGAAAATGGAAAATATAGAATTGAATATCCCGGTAAGAAGATCCGTTTGATTAACGATTCTCATCCATTGCGCGATGTAACGTTTTTGGAATCGATGGCATACTCGTCCAACATCGTCATGGCAAAAGCGAGCGATCTGATCGGCCAGGAAAAATTGTATAAAAAAGCGCGTGATTTTGGATTTGGAATGGCAACGGGAATCGAACTTCCCGCAGAAATTAACGGTCAATTAAAAAAGACTTCCGAATGGTCGAAGGCATCGTTGAACTCAATTGCGTACGGATATGAAGTCGGAGTGACACCGCTTCAGATTGTTTCAGCGTATTCAGTGATTGCCAATGATGGAATGTTAATGAAACCGTACATCGTGCAGAGGGAGAAGGATGAGAATGATCAGGAAGTATATGTGGGACAACCACAGATGATCCGTCGTGTCATTTCAAAACAGGTAAACGACCAAGTAAAGCAGATGCTGGAAGCGGTTGTAGAATATGGAACCGGTGTTTCTGTTAAAACACCCGGTGTGCGGATCGCCGGAAAAACAGGAACTTCACGAAAACATGTCGATGGAAAATATGAAGAGGGAAGTTATAACGCATCTTTTATAGGGTTTTTTCCAGTGGAAAAACCGGAAGTTGTCTGTTTGGTAATGATCGAAAAACCGAAAGCAGGGGGATATTATGGGGCGACTGCCAGCGCACCGATCTTCAAAGCAATTTCAGATCGGATCATCAACAATAATGGATTAATCGCAAAGACAATGATTGCAGAACAAAGTGTGCAGACGGTGAATCCAAAAGTTGATGCAACCGTCTCGATTCCTGATGTAGCAAATAAGGAGATGGATGATGCGGTTGCATCTTTAAAACAATCTGGTCTTGCAGCAAAAGTAATCGGGACAGGAGAAGAAGTGGTGCGGCAATATCCTCAAGCAGGAAAAAAAGTTGAACGTGGTTCCATTGTTCAATTGATGATGAATGAAACGGAACAGACCATTGCGGCCAGTGCTTTACGTGTGCCGGATGTGCGAGGACTAAGTGTTCGCCGTGCAGTAAATAAGCTGGCAGCAGAACAGTATGAAGTTTCCATCGTTGGCTCAGGAATTGTGATCAATCAATTTCCAAGCCCAGGTACTTCGATGAAGCAAGGAACAAAAGTGACGATCATGTGTGAGCCAAAAACGATTGCGACAGCTCAGCTTTATTAAATCAGTAACCAGATTGCAGAAAAAAGATCTCAGATTGTTTCAGAATATCAACGGGATGTTAGATCCGGAACGGATTATTGGCAGTTCGTTATTTTTGCCGTCATGAAATTTTGTAATCTTGAAAATTAATATTTAAAAATGACCCTCTCTGTATTATTACAAGGTGTACCTGTCTCCAAGATGTTCCAGACAACGTATGGAAAAATGGTGACAACGCACGATGTGAAAGTAAGCGGAATACAATATGATTCCCGTAAAGTACAACGAGAGAATCTTTTTGTGGCGTTAAAAGGTGCAGGTGTTGACGGACATACATTCTTATCGGCAGCGATTGCAAACGGAGCAAAAGTGATCGTGATGGAAGATGATCATGCCATTCCAGATGCAATGTGCATGCACACAGGAACAGTAAAAATTGTCGTCAGCAATACAAGAAAAGCATTAGCACAAATTGCGGCTAATTATTATGGCAATCCTTCGGCAAAGATGTCGATGATTGGAGTGACAGGAACAAACGGTAAAACGACCACAACATTTTTGATCAAACAAATGCTAGAATCGGATCCGAAGAATAAAGTCGGTTTGATCGGAACGGTAGAATATGCGATTGGCAATGAAAAACTTCCGGCAACGCATACCACACCGGAATCGCTGGAGATGCAGCAATTGTTCGAACAAATGGTGCAAAAAGGATGTACGCATTGTGTGATGGAAGTATCATCGCATGCACTGCAGCAGTATCGCGTACATGGAATCGATTTCAAAGCTGCCGTTTTTACAAATCTGACACAGGACCATCTTGATTATCATGGAACGATGGATCAGTATTTTCAGGCAAAGAAAATTTTGTTCGACGGATTAAGTTCTAAAGCTGTTGCAATAACAAATGTCGATTCTGAATACGGAACACGAATTGTAGAAGGTTGCAAAGCGAAGGTAATCACATATGGCGTAACGAATGCTGCAGATATAAAAGCAGAAAATGTTTCCGTCAGCGTGAATGGTTTTACTGCAATAATTGATAATAAACCTATTGCAACAACGCTTGTGGGAAGATTCAATGTCTATAATTTTCTCGGTGCGTTTGGCATAATGAAAGGATTAGGAATAACGCCGGAAGTTCACGTGTACTCAACGCTGATTCCGGCTCCGGGAAGATTCGATCAAATCCAATCTCCAAAAGGTTGGACTGCGATTGTTGATTATGCACATACTCCGGATGCGTTGGAGAATTGTCTTCAAACAATCCATGATGTGTTGCCGCAACGACGAAAAAACAAGATCATCACCATTTTTGGCGCAGGCGGAAACCGTGACATCACCAAACGTCCGAAAATGGGAGCAATTGCAGAACGGTTGAGTGATGTCATGATTGTTACATCTGACAATCCTCGTACGGAGGATCCAATGGAGATTATTAGCGATATCCTTGAAGGAATATCGGCAAAGGCAAAGCCAATAGTGGAATCAGACAGAGGAAAAGCAATTGCGAAGGGAATATCGATAGCACAGTCCGGTGATGTGATTCTGGTTGCGGGAAAAGGGCACGAGGATTACCAGGTAATCGGCAAAGAAAAGATTCACTTCAGCGATAAAGAAGAGATTTTAAAAAGTATTCATTGATTTCATGAAAAAGATTTCAACAAAAGACTTGAAGAATATCACCGGTGCGGAACTCATCAATGCTGAACTATTGAAGCGAAGAGTCATCTTCAATGTTTCTACAGATTCCCGTTCCGTGAAGAAGGATGATCTGTTCTTTGCTCTGAAGGGGGAAAAATTTGACGGTCATGATTTTATTGATACCGCTGTGAAATCAGAAGCATCCGTCATTGTTATCCATCGTGAGTGGGCAAAAAAACATGAATCATATTTTCGGACGTTTCCCTGCGTGTTTGTGATTGTTGACGATACAACAATTGCCTATGGAGAATTGGCACGGATTTATCGCAGAAAATTTGACATACCGGTGATTGCCATCGCGGGAAGTAATGGTAAAACAACAACGAAAGAGATGGTATCGGCAGTGCTTCGTACGAAATATGATGTGCTGAGTACGGAAGGAAATTTAAACAATCATATCGGCGTTCCGCAAACACTTTTTCGATTGAGAAATAAACATGATGCAGCTGTGATAGAAATCGGCACAAATCATTTTGGTGAATTGAACTATCTCTGCGAGATTGCAGAACCGACCCACGGATTGATTACGAATATCGGCAAAGAGCACCTGGAATTTTTTGGGGACGAAGAGGGTGTCGCAAAAGAAGAGAAAGCATTGTTCAGGTATCTCAGCCAGCATTCGGGAATTGCATTTGTCAATTGTGACGATACATATCTTGCCAGTGATTGTAAATCATTGAAACATACAATCGGCTATGGATCAGCAACAAAAGCAGATGTGCGTGCAAAAAAAATCCATATAGATGAATTGGGACAACCAGAGTTTAGTATTGAATGGACAAAAAAGAATATCTCGTTTGTTGTACAGCTTTCGGTTCCGGGACCACATAATGTTACTAACGCACTGGCCGCAAGCGCTATCGGTTTGAAATTGAAAGTGAAAGCAAAAAAAATTGTCGGTGCGCTTGAACAATTTTCGCCAGCGTCCAAGCGAATGGAAGTGATGAACTATAGCGGCATCACAATCCTGAATGATACCTATAATTCCAATCCGGATTCTGTGATTGTTGCATTAAAAACTCTGCAATCGTTCAGTGCGACAGGAAAAAAAGTGATTGTTCTTGGCGATATGCGGGAACTTGGGGATGCCTCAAAGCGGGAGCATACGAATATCGGAGTGATTGTTTCAGAAATGGGATTCGATCAATTGTTCACCATTGGGCCGTTCTCAAAATATACCAGCGAAGCATTTGGCGCTGCGGCAAAGCATTATGAACTGAAGGAAGAACTCTCGAATGATTTGAAAAAACAATTGAGCAATGGTGATGTTGTGCTGATAAAAGGTTCACGCGGAATGAAAATGGAAGATGTTGTACATCGTTTGACGAATACAAACGGACAACTTGAAGCAAAGGACATTCACTGATGCTGTATCATCTGTTATATTGGATCGAACAAGTATATCACCCGCCGGGATTTGGTGTGGTGAAATATCTTACGTTCCGCGCCGCTATGGCTGCCATCACCGCATTGTTCATCAGCTTCATCATTGGCGGAAAAGTAATAAAGATGTTGAAAGCAAAAGGAATCGTCACAACGTACCGCGAAGGTTCTCCTGAGAAACATAAATTGAAAGCGGGAACACCGATGATGGGAGGCATCATCGTCATTGCCGCAATTCTGATTCCAACAATTCTTTGGGGAGATCTGACCAACACATATGTGCAGATGATCATTCTTGTTACGGGCGGACTTGGTATCGTCGGGTTTATGGATGATTATCTGAAGATCGTCAAAAAGAAAAAAGAAGGACTCATCGGCTGGTATAAGATTATCGGTCAGGTGTCGATTGGATTGATCCTTGGATATGTTCTTTATTCGATGCCGGAATTGAAAGCGATCAACGCGAACACTGTAACCACAGTACCGTTTTTTAAGAATTTAGAATTTGATTTTGGAATTTTATATATACCGCTTGTCATTTTCATCATTACTGCAACATCAAATGCAGTGAACCTGACCGATGGACTTGACGGTCTTGCTATTGGCACATCCGGAATTGTTGCGATGACGCTTGGAATCATCGTTTACATCTCCGGAAATATTGAATTCAGCAGTTACTTAAACATAATTTATCTGCGTGGAAATGGCGAGCTCGTTGTGTTTTGTATCGCTCTTGTCGGCGCCTCGCTCGGATTCTTATGGTACAACTCATATCCTGCTCAAATTTTTATGGGTGATACCGGTTCGCTTGCGCTCGGGGGAGCAATCGGAGCGTTGACAGTCATGGCTAAAAAAGAACTAATTCTTCCGATTCTTGGCGGAATATTTTTTATGGAGACCGTCTCAGTAATTGTGCAGAGATTGTATTTCAAATACACAAAGAAAAAATATGGCGAAGGACGCCGCGTCTTCAAAATGGCGCCAATTCATCATCATTTTGAATTGTTAGGTTGGGCTGAGCCGAAAATTGTTACACGATTCTATATTCTGGCAATACTGATGATGATCCTGAGTTTGACAACATTTAAGGTACGGTAGTAATAACGTGAGTATTCAAGCGGTATCCGGAAAAAAAGTAAGTGTCATTGGAGCAGAGCGGAGCGGTGTAGCTGTTGCACAATTGCTTCATTCGCACAATGTAAAAGTGTTCGTCAGTGATTTTGGAAGCAGCGAAAGCACGCAGCAGCATATCGCAGAACTTCGGTTGGGAAACATTGCCGGTGAATTCGGCGGACACAGCGATGCGGTTTATGATTGTTCGGTCATGGTGATAAGTCCCGGTGTCCCAACAAATGCACCGGTAGTTTTGGAAGCACAAAAACGTGGAATAAACGTCGTTGCAGAGATTGAAGTTGCAAGCTGGTTTTGTCAAGGTCCAATTATTGCGATTACAGGCAGTAACGGAAAAACAACCACCACAACATTACTCGGGAGGATATTCAGCGATGCAAAGAAAAAACACGTTGTTGCGGGTAACATTGGAACGGCATTCTCATCACTCGTTTTGGACGTTGATCCGGAGACTGTTGTCATTTTGGAAGTGAGCAGTTTTCAGTTGGACTTTATCAATACATTTCGTCCGAAGATAGCGGTCATTTTGAATATCACACAGAATCATCTTGACCGGTATAACAATTCAATGGAACAATATGCTGCGTCAAAAGCACGAATGGTGATGAACCAAACAGCAGAAGATTTTTTGATCAGCAATGCGGATGATGAGTGGACTAAGAAACAAGTTAAAAGTCAAAAATCAAAAGTTATCCAGTTTAGTACGAAACGAACAATTGATGAAGGTGCATTTGAAGAAAATAGAATGTTAATGACGGTGATTGATCGTGAGGAACATCCAATTATCGCCATCGACGATATTTCGATTAAGGGTGAGCACAATCTGCAGAATGCAATGGCGGCGGCACTTGCGGCGCAATTGATGGGAATAAAACCGGCGCATATCAAATCAACTCTGCGAAATTTTAAGGGAGTTGAGCACCGACAAGAATTTGTGCGTGAAGTGAATGGAATTAAGTATATCAACAATTCCAAAGCAACAACGGTTGAAGCAGTGGAAATGGCGTTGAAAAGTTATAAGGATCCGATTGTATTGATCTTAGGTGGAAAAGATAAAGGAAATGACTATTCCACGATCTTTGATCTTGTGAAGAAAAAAGTGAAAGCAATTGTGGCGACAGGTTATTCTGCCGATACGATTGTGAAAAATTTCAGCGAGATAGTTCCCGTCACCAAAGTTGCAACAATTGGTGATACAAAACCAAATATTGAATCAATGAAAAAGGTAATTGAAACCGCAACATCGTTATCAATAAAAGGAGATGTCATTCTTCTTTCACCTGCCTGCACGTCGTTCGATTGGTTTAAGGATTACGAAGAACGCGGAAGAGTATTCAAACAGTTAGTAAATCAATTATAATAATTCATGGCATCAGAAAAAAATCATATTGATCGAATTACATTATTTGTCGTGTTGATGTTGATGGTCGCGAGTACCGTTGTGGTCTACAGCGCATCATCGACATGGGCGATGCAAAAGATGCAATCGGCGAGTGGTTTGGTAAACAAACATATCGCCAAAATTCTTGTTGGTTTGGTTGTTATGTTCTTCGCCATCAATTTGGATTACAAAAAATATAAACCATTGACCAAATGGGTACTGATCGCTTCCATCGGATTGTTGTTTGCAACACGAGTACTTGGTGGAGAAGTGAAAGGAGCAGCACGCTGGCTTTCTGTCGGCGGATTTTCATTGCAACCATCGGAGATTGCAAAGTTTGCTCTGTTGTTTCATCTGGCATATCTGCTCTCTAATAAACGAGAAAAGCTTGCAGATTTCAAAACGGGATTTATGCCGTTGATGATCTGGATCGGGCTTGTCGTTTTATTGGTGATGGTTCAGCCGAACTTTAGTACCGGTTCTATGATCTTTGCGCTCGGAATGATTTTGGTCTTTGTTGGCGGCGCAAGAATCAAACATGTATTGTTGTCGTTGTGCGGACTGATTCCCGCATTGCTCATTTACATGGTCAGTGCGCCGTATAGAATGAAACGTATCCTTTCTTACGTTGGATTTGGAAGTGATGAGTCCATAACATCAACCGCGAATTATCAATTGCATCAAGGGATTATCGGTTTTGGTAACGGAGGAATTTTTGGCGTTGGAATGGGACAAAGTAAGCAACGCGATTTGTTTCTTCCCGAATCATACGGCGATTTCATTTTTTCAATTGTTGGCGAAGAATATGGATTGATCGGCACGATCATCTTTATCGGGTTATTTTTAACAATTTTGCTTCGCGGATTGAAAATAGCAAAATATGCACCGGATGATTTTGGGAAATATTTGGCAATTGGTATTACGTCGACAATTGTTTTGTATGCAATTGCCAATGCCCTTGTCACACTTGGATTGGCGCCGACAACAGGCGTGCCGATGCCGTTCGTCAGTTATGGCGGAACGGCGATCATCTTTTCATCATTTGCGGTGGGCGTGTTGCTCAATATCTCTTCCCAGACGGATCTTCATCCTCGGGAACGACAATTTATAGAATCGGTTCCTATGAGTATAGAACCGGCTGTCGGGAAAATCTATTAATGACGACAATTCTTTTTGCCGGAGGCGGAACAGGTGGCCATTTATATCCAGCCATTGCAATGGCAGAAGAGATTTTGAAGATACAACCGGATGCGAAGATTGCATTCGTAGGAACAAAAGAGAAAATAGAAGCACGAGTCGTTCCAGAAAAAGGATTTGCGTTCTATACAATATGGATCAGCGGATTCAGCAGAAGAGTGAGATTGACAAATATTCTTTTTCCGTTGAAGGTAATCGTGTCGCTGGTTCAATCGTTCTTTGTTATAAAAAAAATCAGGCCGGATATTGTTGTCGGCACCGGCGGATATGTCTGCGGACCGATCCTTTTTGTAGCTTCGTTGATTGGAATACCGACAGTGGTTCATGAAAGCAACAGTTTTCCGGGCGTCACGACACGATTGCTTGCTTCGAGAGTCACAAAAGTATTTATCACATTCGAGGTAACAAAAAATTGGTTATCGCCGTCAGCAAACATTGAACGTGTTGGTAATCCAACGCGCGAAGAATTATCTCAGGTTTCACGAATCGAGGGATGTAAATATTTTAATCTCGACTCGAAAAAAAAGACAGTCTTTGCTTTCGGTGGAAGTCTGGGTGCGGCATCAATCAACAAAACGATGCCTGAATTGGTGAACGATGCAATCGCTAATGATTATCAGGTCATCTGGCAGACAGGAGAAACCGACTGGGAATCAGCGCGCAATATTCAACAGCATCCGAGCATTAAGATTATGAAATATGTGGATCGAATGGATTGCGGATATGCGGCGTCGGATGTTGTTGTTAGCCGTTCCGGAGCAACAACCTTAGCGGAATTAACACGGCTTGGAAAACCAGCAGTACTTGTTCCGTATCCCTTTGCTGCTGCAAATCATCAAGAAATGAATGCTCAAACCATGGTGGAAGCGGGTGCAGCAATAATGATAAAAGATTCCAAACTGAAAGAATCACTTTTCTCAACAGTGCGTGGTTTATTGTTTGACGATCAACAGCGGGTGACAATGGGGAAATTGAGTCTTCAGCTAGGAAAACCTGACGCTGGAAAAGAAATTGCAGAAAAGATCGTAGCGTTAAAAAAATGATATGGTTGACGGTACTCACTGTTATCTCCAAAAGGAAGAAAACAATTTTTTTCATGGTATGAAGACTCGGTAATGCGACACGAATTCAAATATAAATTGGACTTTTATTATCAGCAGGCGCTCATCTATTTAGTAACGCTGATTCTCTATGCGGGTGTGAGAGGAACAATCATCCAGAACAATTTCACCGTCGTGTTTGATGATCCAATCATATATATCATCGCATTTTTTGTGGGCGTTGCAATTATCACGTTACTGCTCAACCGAATTCGTGACCGAAAAGTAATCATTACTGACGATGAAATTATTTTTCAACATCGATTTAATCGTCATTCCATTGCCATTCACGATATCGAATGGACGCATATTGGGAAAGAACGGTTGGTACAAACTGCGGGGCGATTTCAGATCATCGTTATTAAAACAAAACATCGTCGCCGTGCATTTAGGATCCGGCTGGGACGATATGAGCGGGAGAGGGAATTATTGAAACTGATAGAACAGATTTCAGAACGGACTCCCAAAAAGCAAAAAGGGTTTCAGTTTAGAAAGAAGTAGGTGAGCAGATGAGTCATTGAGTAGTTGAGATCCAAACTTTCACTACAAAAGTATGAATTCTTATCACTAAAAAATAATCGAAACATTAAACGGTTTAAATAAAATTTTGATGCAAAATCTTAACTACTCAATGACTCAACTACTTAAATACTGATATGTTTTCTTCCATAAAGAAATTACACTTCGTCGGCATCGGCGGAATAGGAATGAGCGGGATTGCCGAAATTCTGCTTGATCAAGGATTCAACATCAGCGGATCGGACCGCGCAATGAGCGATGTGACTGAGCGTTTGCAGTCTCTCGGTGCATCGATTTACGAAGGACATAAAGCAGAAAATATTGCTTCTGATGTTGATACACTCGTTTATTCATCGGCAGTCATCAACGATAATCCCGAAGTGCAGGAAGCAATCCGAAGAAAAATCCCGATTGTTCGACGAGCGGAAATGCTGGCAGAAGTAATGCGATTGAAATACGGCATCGGCATTGCCGGCACGCACGGAAAAACAACCACCACATCGATGACTAGTTTGGTGCTGATGGAAGGAGGCCTTGATCCCACCGTGATTGTTGGCGGAAAATTGAGCGGTCTTGGTGGAACGAATGCGCGGCTTGGTAAAGGTGAATTCATTGTAGTAGAAGCCGATGAATTTGATCGTTCATTTTTGTCGTTGACACCGACCGTTGCAGTCATGACAACATTAGAGACAGATCATCTTGATTGTTACCGCGATCTAGAGGATATCAAGGGAGCATTTATTCAATTTGCAAACAAAGTTCCATTCTATGGATTTATCGTGTTGAACCTTGATGAACCTGCGTTGCAGGATATTCTGCCGCAACTTAGTAAGAAGAAGATTATTACGTACGGACTTCAATCACCTCAAGCTGATGTGCAGGGAGTAGATATTCAGCACAAGGAAAACAAGACGATATTCACCGTTGTGCAGGGATACACGGAACTTGGTCAAGTAACTTTGCAGATTCCAGGAAAACATAATGTTCAGAATGCTCTTGCCGCAATTGCCGTTGGATTGAATTTAAATGTTCCGTTCGAAAAAGCAAAAGCAGGAATCGAAAAGTTCACCGGGGTATATCGACGCTGGGAAAAGAAAGGTGAAGTTCGAGGCATTGTTGTCTATGACGATTATGCGCACCATCCCACAGAATGTAAAGCAACACTGAGCGGCGTAAAATCTGGCTGGAGAAATCGAGTTGTCTGTGTGTTTCAGCCGCATTTGTACTCCCGCACGCGAGATTTTTACGAAGAGTTTGGCAAAGCATTTTTATTAGCTGATGTGCTGATTGTAACAGATGTTTATCCCGCACGTGAAGAACCGATACAAGGTGTTACGGGTGAATTGATCGTCAATGCTGCAAAGCAATACGGACACAAAGAAGCGCATTATGTTCAGGAGAAGAAAGCAGTCCCAGCATATTTAAAAAATATAACAAAAAGCGGAGATATCGTGATTACAATGGGTGCTGGAGATATCTGGAAATTCGGCGAACAATTTCTGAAGGATCTACAATAGAGCTCATCATCCAGAGAAAATTCTGTTTGAACTGGTAAGTAACATTGAACGATGGAAAATGAACAAATACATATTGAACGGGAAGAAGAAGAGCCAACACATGGAAAACGTGTATATGTCTATTTTGCAGTATTAACACTAGTGATACTGACAATTTTTGGCATAAAAGCAAAATGGCAAAAACATGTCCCGGTAAAACAAGTGACAGTGGAAGGAATTAGCGTAATCTCCAAAGATGAGATTGTGCGATTGATGAAGCTTCCCCTGAATGTTCCGATGTATGAACTTGATTTGTCGGCGCTTCAACACAACATCATGGCAAATAGTTTTGTTAAGCGAGTAGTGATTCAACGGGATGCCCCTTCTACATTGCGGGTGATCGTGGAAGAACGAACCCCAGCGGCGATTCTTCTGGCAAACGATCTCTATTATATCGCGTCGGATGGAACTGTGCTTCCGTACATCGCATCATCCGAGACATATGATATTCCCGTGATCAGCGGTGTCGATTCGCTCAGCGCAATCAAAACTGGTCAGCGATTATTTAATGCCGATGTGGTGGAAGCATTGGAGATCATCAACGCTTCAAAAATGACGAGTGATAATATTTTCCATTCCATCTCGGAGATACGACTTCGTAAAGGACATGATCTTGTCCTCTATTCATTCGAATCAGGCATTCCGATCATTTTTGGAAAAGGTGATGCTGCCAAAAAAATAGTGAAGTTGGATGCCTTTTGGCAAAAATTTATTCAGAGCAATGAAACAAATGATATTCAATACATTGACATTCGGTTTGATGACCAAGTAGTGGTGTCGAGAAAATCATAATCTATCATCGGCAGATCGACATGAATGCTGTCCTGCCATAAACAAACGAACATAATGAACGAACATATTTACGTTGGATTAGATATTGGAACAACAAAGATCTGTGCGATTGTCGCCTCAGTCAATGCAAACAATGAAATTAATGTTCTAGGCATTGGTAGAAGTAAATCGGAAGGATTAACTCGCGGAGTCATCACGCATATCGAGCGGACAGTCGATTCAATCAAAGCAGCAATCCATGATGCTGAAGCTCAATCGGGTGTGAAAATCCAATCCGTTGTTGCAGGAATTGCGGGAGATCATATTCAAAGCTTCCAGAGCCGCGGAGTGGTTGCTATCAGTGGAGCGGAACAAGAGATTACTCAATCCGATGTTAATCGTTTGATTGAGGATACAAAAAAGATTGCGTTGCCTTCGGACCGAAAGATTCTTCATGTCATTCCGCAGGAATTTATTGTTGATGGACAAGATGGTGTGTACGAGCCGGTCGGTATGTCTGGCGTGAGAATGGAAGCGACAGTTCACATCATTACTGGACTTGTGACAGCAACACAAAATATTATTCGTTGCGTCCAACGCGCGGGAGTTAGTGTCAGTGATATTGTTCTGGAACCGTTTGCTTCGAGTGATGCAGTACTGGAAGGTGAAGAAAAAGAAGTCGGCGTTGTTTTGATCGATATTGGCGGCGGTACAACCGATCTGGCAGTATTTGCGGACAGAACTATCCGTCACACCGCTGTGATCGGAATAGCTGGAAGCAAAGTGACCGATGATATTCGACGCGGACTCGGCATCCTCACCACGCAGGCGGAAGAGATTAAATTAAAATACGGTCATACACATATTACATCTATAGCAGAGAACAATCCGTTTACGATTCCCGGAATCGGAGGACGCGAGCCGATGACGATTGATACGCAAATGCTCTGTCAGATTATTCAGCCTCGTATGGAAGAGATTCTAGAGATTGCAGCATTGGAGATTAAACGATCAGGATATCAGAAACATTTATCTGCCGGAGTGGTATTGACCGGTGGTGGCGCATTGGTAAAAGGGACTGCTGATCTTGCGCGGGAAGTATTAGGAATGCCGGTGAAGATCGGAATTCCTAAAGGATTTCGCGGCGGTTTCGTCCGGGAGATTGAAAATCCAATTTATGCAACAGGTGTTGGTTTAGTGCTGCACGCTATTAAAAATCGTGCAAAAGGAACAGCGTCTAACGTTTCGGAGACAAAAGTGAAAGGTGATAAACGAAATATTTTGGACAGAATGAAAAGTTGGTTTGACGAGTTGTAAAGAAGCAGATGTCAGTAATCAGATAACAGATAGCAGATGACAGGTATCAGACATCAGATTTTTTAGGGAAAGTAAGATGCACAATTTCAAGAAATTGAAAGTTTATGATAAAGCAATTGATCTCGGCTGTGAAGTAAGAAAAATGTTAAAGAAGTATCCAAGAGACGAAATGTTTGCATTATCTCAACAATTCAGAAGGGCAGTGGACTCAATCGCTCTAAACATTGCTGAAGGATCTGGCAACAGTTCCAACAAAGAATTTTCAAGATTTTTGGATTATTCAATTCGTTCTGCATATGAGTGTATCTGTTGTTTGGATATTTCAATGAAGAATGAATTCATCACTACAACTCAGCATGCTACCATGTTCACGCAAACTGATGAAGTAATTGCTATGCTCATCGGACTTCAAAAGAAAATTCAGGAATAACATTCATCTGTCATCTGATATCTGACGACTGATAATCTAAATGAAAAAAGTAAACAAATAATTTTTTTAACTAACATCCACATAACAAAAAGGAGCAACCATGGCAATTGAATTTGACAGCCCAGCAGAAAACGGCGCAAAGATTCGCATCGTTGGTGTCGGCGGAGGCGGAACAAATGCCGTTCACAGCATGATCACACGCGGTTTAAGCGGCGTAGATTTTGTTGCAATCAATACCGATGTGCAGGCATTGGAACGAAATTCGTCAACATCCAAAATCAGGATTGGAAAAAACCTCACACGCGGTTTGGGCGCGGGCGCTGATCCATCCGTTGGACAACGAGCAGCGGAAGAAGATAAAGAAGAGATCGCACGTGTTCTTGCGAACAGCGATATGGTATTTGTTACTGCCGGTATGGGTGGCGGAACGGGAACAGGCGCTGCTCCTGTCATTGCAAATGTTGCCAAGAGTCTGGGTGCATTGGTGGTTGGAATTGTTACAAAGCCATTTACGCACGAAGGAAAAAAGAGAATGGCCCAAGCGGAATATGGTATCGAAGAATTGCGTAAACATGTCGACACGCTTATCGTTATTCCAAACCAGCGTTTGTTGACCATCGTAGACAAAGCAACGCCAATCACGCAAGCATTTGAAGTCGCAAACAGCGTGCTCTATAATGCGACACGCGGAATCTCGGATATTATCACCGTTCCCGGCTTGGTCAATCGTGACTTTGCTGATGTGAAACGGGTGATGCGTGATATGGGTGATGCATTAATGGGAACAGGAATTGCCACCGGCGAAAATCGTGCAACAGAAGCAGCCAACATTGCTATTTCCAGTCCGCTGCTTGAAGGGGTCGATATTAAAGGTGCACAGAAATTGCTCGTCAACATCACGGGTGGTCAGAATCTTTCCATTCAGGAATACGACGAAGCAATTGCGATCATCTCTGAAGCGGCGGGCAATGATGCTGAAGTGCTTGCGGGTGTGGTGGTGGACAACAATCTTACAGACGAGATCATGGTCACTGTGATTGCTACTGGTTTCAACAAAACTTTGATAAAACCACAGCAGCAGGATCGTTTTGCAGCAGCACGCACACGAGGCATTCAGGTCGATCATATTCCGACCGGAGTTCGCGATCTGCAAAAGTTCGATACACCAACGTATCTTCGCCGGGGTGTAACGGTAAATCCGTTAACATCGCAGGATGAGCCGAAAGTGCATTCCATCGAACAGAATCAGCAGGATCTTGATAAGCCGGCGTTTCTCCGACGCATTATGGATTAAAAACAGAGATCAGATTTTTAGACATCGGATATCAGACAACAAGCCCGCGTGATGAGCGCGGGTTTGTTGTTTCAGAGGACGATGTCAGACATCTCTATGCATAATCAATAGGTGTCTGACACCTAGCGCGGTAGGGATTACAATGTTGCTTCTGCCGTAATCACTTTATATCTTCCCGATGAACTTTGGGGAAAGAATTGGAATTTCACTCATCACATATTCCTCCGTTGTTACGAAAAGTCCTTGACGGATCGGCATCGTTATCAGAAACGAACGTGCTTGTTCGTCATGCTCACCATTTTGCGCTCATGCGGTTGAAACAGTTGATTGCATCCGGCAGGCTTCACTTACAATCATTTCCTCTTACGATTGAGTCGACTGCTATCGATTGTATTGCCGAATTATTTGAACGGGATAGCGACGGAGTGTTTATTGAATTGGAACATTTCTTTTCTGTCGAGCATGATCTGGATCTTTTGACAGATGATGATGTTACGGCACTTTTCCGCTCGCTTGTTTTCACTAAGCTTCACGATGGCATTTTTACTTTATATCGGGAAAATGATCCCGTGTTAAGTAAGATTCTCCGCAACATGAAGATTGCTCTTCGACAAAGCACAACATTGCGAGTTGAACAATATCTGGGAATGGCCATGGTGGTATATGCTTCGGATGAAGATCGTATGCACTTACCGGCACATTCTATTGAAACAGTTGAGCAATGCTTTGCGAAATCTCTGCGCGGCGTGAAACATATAACACAATATCTGGCCGCATTCGAGCACTTGATTTCAACATCGTTAGATAGTCGAAATATGTTCTCACTGATCGATCTTTGTGTTTGCATCAAACGTCATATTATGAATCACCAAATTCCGTTGAATGATGCGCTTTCCATGGAAGGGCTTTTATTTGATCAGGATGCTGTTACTCTTGTTGAGAGTGCACTAAAGCATATACGGAAGGATCTCTATCAACGCTATGTTGCAAAGAAAAAACTGAACGAAGAAGAATTCACAGGATATATGAATGCTATTGATCATATGATACGTGATACATTCTTACATAGCGACGGAAGTGAAAAGAATTACGGTGAGTATTTACAGCATCATTTGCCGGAAATATCATACACCGAGTATCGAGAGTATCACAGAAAACAGTTTGAATATATGGTGAAACTTTCAAAAAAAGCGGTGCGTGAACGCTTAAGAGAATTACTTTAGAAACTCTTTCTGCCATGCTCAACGTATGACAGGATATTTAAACAACGTAAGAAGGTAATACGGTAATTCATGAACCATTATACCGAACATATATTAGATCTTTACGTTCGCAACAGCGAACAAATTGCCAATGATCGAACTGATATTGAACAGCACCTTTCACAATGTGCAGGATGCCGTGCTGTTGCAGAAGATCTTCGCGAATTTTATCTGTTGGCAGAAAACGGCAAGAAACAATTGTCCGCACATTCGGAAGAGGAAGATGCGCTAATTGTACAACCGGCCTATGTTCGTTCGCGACCGTTAACTAAAATCCAAATGCCAAATTCAATTCCTGCACGTCTCTGGCAATTTGTTCGAAAGCGCCCCATCGTAGGATCCGTTTCAATGTTTGGTTTGGTTACTTCAATGATATTCTTCGTCAAAATGTTTATTCCATCCGAAGGAGGGAACCCCGAATATCTTCGAATAAACACTTCTCGTTCCCAAGTGGAGATTTATAATCATGAATCAAAATTGATGTGGTCACAATCTTGGAGAGAAGGTGTATATGACTCATTTATGGAGGAACAATTCAGCATTACCAGCAGCGTTGTTTCGGATATTAATAATGATGGCAAGAACGAAATTATTTCGCTGATTCCAACATTAAACGGAATTGAAACCCCGGAAGGGAAAGTTCTTCTTCAAGTTATTACAGCTGATAAAAAAATTCTTTTTACAAAAGAACTTGGAGACAATATTCATTATGACCAAGAGGAGTATTTTCCACAGTTTTCGGAGAGGGGAGTTATTGTTGATGATTTTGATGGAGATGGAAAAAAAGAGATTATTGTGGGAGCTCCTCACCGTCATTCACCCTATATTCTCTATCGACTCGATTCACAGGGAAACATACTTGGTGAATATCTGCACTATGGCCATTTTTGGGGAATTTACAATGTTATACTTGACGGTAAAAAAACAATTGTTGCATGTGGTATTGATGACAAGTATGACAAGCCAGTGGTTGTTGGCTTAAATCCACAAAAAATAATCGGGAAAACTTCTTCTACCACGCAACCGGAATTTGGATTGCCAACAACAACGGCAGAAGTCTTTCAAATTGCAATGCCGCGTTCTCTTTTTGACATTGGTGAAAACCCAAAACCAAGAGTAACGTCAAAGATTATTGAAACAAAGAACAGTCTTACCTTTGGTGTTGCGAACGCCATTCCAGACAGTAATGGTATTCCGTATAAGTATATTGAATATACATTCACAAAAGAGATGCGGATTCATGACGTTCGTGTTACAGATTGGTCTCGCAGGGTATTTGAACGAAGAAAAAAAGAGGGAACTATTAAAGAGAATCTGGACAATACATATCTGGAAGGATTGAAAACCAAAATTCAGTATTGGAACGGGAAGCAATGGCAAGAAAAATTTGTTAAACTTGATGGATCAATAGTAGAGAGTCAGACTACAATGCTCTCATCTCCTTATTATTACGATTATAACCGCAGTAAAAATACCGTTGTTATTTTTGATAAGGAGGATCATATATTGTGGGAGAAAAGAATCAAGGAAGATGTTGCTTCAATAAAAGAATTTAGCACATCCTCGGTCATTTATCGGACATTGATTGATGATGTTAATAGTGATGGAAAAAAAGAAGTCGTCACTATTTTGAATTTTGCCGCCGATGAAAATATATCTACCAACATCAGGATATTTGATGGGAAGGGGAATAAGACAAGTACATATTCTGTTCCATTTCAACATATTCAGTATAAATCAAAACAGTACAATACCAAGTTTTATCCTTCTAGCATCGTTTTTGGGGGGAATAGTAAAAAGACACTTTTTGCTATGTTTGGTAACGGCCGGTCACCGTCCGCTTTAGTTCGTTTTGATGAACAAGGGAAAATTATTGGAACATTTTGGCACTATGGACAATGTGCAATGACATTTTTTGATATAGATCATGATGGAAAAGAAGAATTACTTCTCAATGGTATTAATGACACAGAAGATGAAGCCAATCGATCTTTTGCTGTTACCATCGTCCTTGATCCAGATAAAATTCTTGGAAATTATGAGTGCTCTTCGACAAAAGGATTTAATCTTCCTTCATCGAATGCTGAACTCTATTATGTACGATACCCAAACCCTGAAGTAAGTAACCATGTTACAACCAATTTTGGAGCATCAAATAGCTCCAATAAAGGTGACAAACTTCTTCGTGTACTCAATACAGCATATGATGGTGGATTAGCGGTAGCGTTTGAGTATTTTTTTGATTCTACCTTTACCGTAAAAGATGTAAAATTTGATTCCGGAATGTTGATGAAGCATAATCAACTGTTTAAGGAAGGGAAACTGAAATATCCCATTAATGACCAATATGTGAATTCTCTCAAAGACTCATTGCAGTATTGGAATGGTGTTGCTTGGGTCAATACACCTACAAAAATTAGAGGACAATTGAGTCTTAAATAAAAATCTTCAAAGTTACACCGTTCAATGCCTTTTGAAAAATATTTTTCAAAAGGCATTTTTATTTCTTTATAGGTCTGCCAATGGAACGATATATGTATTTATACAAGCACGACATTTCGCACTGTATTTAAGAAAACAAACCATAGTTTTATGATGAAAGAAATCTCTCACCAGCTCACGCCATATAACAACAACTCATTCGATTGCTGTCGCAAGGTTTTACGGAGAAAAAGTCGCTCAAAATATATCAGATAACTTTGTCCTTGATCATTTCAACTACGAACTTACGTAGTTGACTAATGGAATAATAATGGTTACATCACACCCATTAATAATGATGTTTTCTAATCATAGCGGTTAAATTGCAGCTACCTGCGAGTGCTACTCTCAGGATTATGAAAACATGATTGAGGTATTGCCTTGTATTTAATAGCATCACAAATTGATCTTTCATAGCCTTTTGAAAATTAAATTTCAAGAGGCAATTTTATTTTCAGCATAGGCCTACCAATGAAACGATATATATGCGTATTCATTTAAGTACGAAATCACGTACTGTGTTTTAGAAAACAAAATCATATTTATCATGGGGAAAGAAATTGCTCACCAACTTACGCCAAACGAAAAACAACTGCTCCAGTTATTGTCGCATGGACTTACGGAGAAGGAAGTTGCGCACCGAATGAATAAAAGTGTTTTTACGATCGATAAATATTTGCGAAGTGTCTTTGATAAGTTTGATGTTCATAATACAACAGCAGTGGTTGCGGAGGCGATACGAAGAGGGGAGATTGAATGATTACGTTCATATCTATTTAATGTTTGTAATATCACAATTACGATTGGATCTATTATTGGAGGTAAGATTTCATGAAAAAGAATAATGCTATTCTGCATATAATTCTACTATTACCTGTTATAAGCATCTCTATTTTAACAGCTGCTCAACCGGTAATCACCCAGATGCGAGATACGACAATAAACGCAGGAACAGTATTTCAGATAACGGTCAAAGCAAGCGATGCAGACGGGGACATGCTCGTTTTTAGCGCAAAGAACCTACCGTATGGATCTACCTTCGATCCGGAGACACATCAATTAAAGTGGACTCCTCAGAGTACAGACACAGGGCGGTATAAGGATGTTACATTTATTGTTAGCGACGGCTCAGCCAGTGACAGTACGATGATCGTCATAACCGTGATACGAAGTGCTAATAATCCACCAGTGATTACGCAGTTACAGGATACGACAATCAGCGCAGGGACAGTATTCCAGTTAACAATCAATGCAACTGACACAGATGGTGACGTTCTGGTATTTAGCGCAAAGAACCTACCGTATGGATCTACCTTCGATCCGGAGACACATCAATTAAAGTGGACTCCTCAGAGTACAGACACAGGGCGGTATAAGGATGTCACGTTTATTGTCAGCGATGGTTCAGCCAGTGACAGTACGATTTTTGCTATAACCGTATTACGCAGTGCTAATAATCCACCGGTAATCACACAGATGCAAGACACAACAATATATTCTGGTAATAATATTAGAATCACCATAAATGCAATAGACCTTGACGGAGATATTCTATTTTACATCGCAAAAAATTTACCATATGGATCAACATTCAATGCTGAATCGCATCAATTTAAGTGGTCAACTACAATTTTAGATACTGGTATTTTTAAGAACATTACATTTATTGTTACCGATGGAATAAATAGTGATAGCACAATAGTTACTCTCACAATTATTCCGCCGAATAGGAAAGCGGTAATCTCACTTTCATCCGTCTCTTTCATGTTTGGGAATATTAAATTGGGTCAATTTGTTGATAGTACTATAACATTAAGTAATATAGGAACTGATACATTAAAAATTACATCGATTACAAGTTCAAAAAGCTGTTTTAGTATTCGTCCGACAATATTGACTATCCCTCCTGGGTTGACCAAAATAGACACAATTCGATTTACATCAGATTCTATTGGAGTAAGAGGTGGGAAAATCTTTATTACGAGCAATGATGCGACAACGCCTGATACGATCAGTGTAAGTGGAAATGGAGTGGGAATACCTGTTTTGGTATTGAGCCGATCAAGTATTGGCCTGGGAAATGTGGTTCTCAATACTTTCAAGAAGGATACAATCACGATCTGGAACAAGGGAAGTGATACATTGAAAATCAGTAATATAATATCGACCAATACTCAATACAGTGCTGTACCGACCGTAAGGAGTATTCCACCTAACGGATCGCTGATAGATACACTGAAGTTCATCCCGACAGCCATTGGATCATCGAGTGCGAGAATACTTATCGCAAGTAACGATACGACCACTCCTGATACGATCAGTGTGAGCGGATTCTGTAGCGGAGTGCCTATTCTTGCATTGAGCAGAGCAAGTATCAATGTGGGGATAGTAGCTCTTAACACATTGAAGAATGATACAATGACAATCTATAACAATGGAACTGATACACTGAAGATTACCAATATTGCGTCAACCAATATGCAATACACAGCAGTGCCGACAGTAAGGAATATCCCACCGAACGGATCACTGATCGATACGTTGAAGTTCATTCCGACTGCCATTGGCACATCGAGCGCGAAGATACTGATCACTAGCAATGATTCAACCACACCCGATACGATCAGTGTGAGTGGATTTTGCGGTGGGGTACCAATCCTTATATTGAGTCGAAGAAGTGTTGACCAAGGAAAAATTAAGGTAGGTCAAACTGGACGAGATACAATAGTGATTCGAAATATTGGAACAGACACCTTAAAGGTAAGTAGTATAACGGCGTCGAGTATTATATGGAAAATATCGAAAAATGTGTTAATAGTTCCACCGAACCTATCTGTGATGGATACGATAATATTTACACCGAGTGTCATTGGTATAATAACAGGGAAAGTGGTGATTACGAGTAACTGCCAGACGAGTCCTGATACATTAACTGTTATCGGCTCGGGAGTGAGTACAACCGGCCCTGTGTTAACATTTAGTTCAACTGTGCTGGATTATGGAACAGTAAAACTGACAGACAAAAGGGATACTATTATAACAATAAGTAATGTTGGAACAGACACACTTAAGATCACTTCTATATTAAGCACAAAGAGTTGCTTCACAGTTCATCCTACGATTTTAACGATACCACCGGGACAAGGTAAGAGTGACACAATTCGTATGACGGCAGATTCGTTAGGAATACGAAGTGGGAAGATAATCTTCAGCAGTAATGATCCTTTTGGGCCTGATACGATCAGTGTGAATGGAAATGGAGTGGGAATACCTGTTTTAGTATTGAGCCGATCAAGTATTGATCTGGGAAATGTGTCTCTTAACGCTCTAAAGTGGGATACTGTGACGATATGGAACAAGGGAATTGATACATTGAAAATCAGTAATATAACATCGAACAATACTCAATACAGTGCTGTGCCGACGTTGAGGAATATCCCACCCAACGGTTCGCTTGTTGATACGATAAAGTTCATTCCGACAACCGTTGCGTCATCTAGTGCAAAGATACTAATTGCCAGCAATGATGCAACAACACCCGATACGATCAGTCTGAGCGGAAATTCACCGCAACCAATACTGACCCTGAATCAAACCAACTTTGATTGGCAGCTTGTTAACAAAGGAAAAGTCCAGACTAAAGAACTTCGCATAATGAACGGGTCGATAAACACTCTTGATATAGATTCGATCTATACAATGACTAAATATTATATGGTAAATAAATCAAAGGGAACAGTCTTAATGAACGAAACACTCCGTGTGATAATATCTTTTACAGCAGATACATTTGATATTTACACGGATACGCTATATTTGCGAAATACATCTGTTAACAGGTTGGTAAAAATTCAACTCAAAGGGGAGTCGCCATTGCCAGTATTGACTTTAATACCAACGATCTATCGCAAAGATACTATTGCCGTAGGTGATTCAACCGTACAAAAGTTTGTTATTAAGAATACTTCGGTGAATGATCTGATCTATCAAGACATCAGAAATAAATCAATCGCGTTTACTATTAGCGGTAATAATAGTGGCACCGTAAAAAGCCAGGATAGTATTTCTTTCTTTATCATATTCAAGCCGTTAACATTTCTTGAATATAATGATACCCTAATGATTACTTCAATGAGTGTTCAGAAGACATACCCACTGACGGGATTTTCCCCGTTCCCATCTATGACTGCGTCAGTTTCTACTCTTGATTTTGGAAATGTTTATAAAGATTCAACAGCCATCAAAACTATTTTGGTTAAAAATAATTCTATTAATAAATTAAGAATAGATTCTCTTAAAACATTAAGAAAACAAACAGGTGCGGTGTTTACTGTTAAATCTTTTACAGCTCCTGTGTTTGTTTCAAAAAATGATTCATCAATGTTTGCAATCATCTTCAAACCAGATACGATTCGCATGTTCAGCGACACGGTGTTCATATATTCTAATCAACAAAACGCAATCATCCCAATATCATTAAGAGGGGTTGGCAATTCGACTACATCATTTATTTTAAGCGATGACATTATTCCAAAACAATATAGTCTAAATCAAAATTTCCCAAACCCTTTTAATCCTACAACAATATTACGTTATGGTCTACCAAATAATAGTTCTGTTTCATTAAAAATATATAATGTTCTAGGTCAGCAAGTAGCAAATCTTGTCCATAGCGAACAAAGCGCAGGTTGGCAGAGAATTACTTGGAATGCAAATGTTTCAACCGGATTGTATTTTTATCGGCTTGAAGCTGTTGATGTCAATAATCCAAATAATCGCTTTGTGCAGGTGAAAAAGATGCTGCTTTTAAAATGAGAATACTAAACTTTGTAATGATTCATGGAATTGATTCTTAACCTTCGCAAGGTTATAGTCTTAAAGCACAAGCAAACCACCGCTTGGGCTTTTTTGATCAATTATTTTCCTTGACTACTTTCTCTTCTTATTGTTCCCAACTCTGTTTGGAAACGATATCCTACCGAAGCACAGCTTCGTACAATGGCTATCAATGAAACGCGAAGCAGTCTTTTACAATTCCAGTAAATTTCACAATGAAAGTTGCCTTCGCAGCAAGTATAACCGGAAGAGCCTATTTCTGGGCAAACATGAATAAGTTACGGTTTTTTTGCTTGAACAGGACAAAGGATGTAGTGAGCATCGCCAGAATAGTAATGAAACTGTCTTCGCCATTCAGCAGTGCAATAATTTTTTCGATTTTCCGTTCATTTCTTCCACTTTCTTTTTGTAAATTCTACGAGTCATTCCACTAACTGAATCATTCCTCTAAAGACAATTATGAAACATCTGGTTATTCTGCTCGGTTTCATTCAAATACTTGCTTCGCAAACTATTTATCAATCGCAATATCTCCAAAACCCGGAGATGACATTCGGGTATGTGGACAGTTGCGCAAAGTTATGGAAGGGAGCGTACGATCCGATCGGCGGCGGATTCTATGTGAACATCAACCGTGAGGGGAAACAATTCGGCTCGACGATTAAAAATACGCTGAACCAGACGCGTAACGCGTACGGATTTATCCGTGCATTTCAGATGACGGGTGATACATCATATCTCCGCTATGCACGATATGCTCTCGATTTTATGTATAAGTATTCATGGGATAAAACAAATACCGGCTGGTATAATGATCTGAATAGTGCGGGAACGCCCACCAATCCTTCCGCAAACAAAACAGCATTCTACCAACATTATGCAGTGCTTGGGATTGCAGCATCCTATGAAGCGACGAATGATACCATTGACCGAAATTGGTTGTTGAAAGGATATGCGTATAACGAATCAAAACTGTGGGATTCCACGCCGTCTACCTACGGCTATTATGATTATGTTGCGGCAAACGGAACCAATCCGATGGACAAAAGCTTCAACGCTACGGTTGATGCCATCACTACTCATGTGCTTCATCTGTATCTTATGACGGGTGAAGAAAAATACAAAACGCGTCTGCTGGAATTGGCGGATAATATGTTAACGTATATCGCCGCGAGCTCTAGTTCTCAGCAGATCGGGATCGCCGAATTATATACATCATCGTGGCAAATACGAAGCAGCAGCAATAATAACGAAACTAGAACAATTATGGGGCACGTACTGAAGACGGCATGGTGTCTTGCCCGGATCTACCAGTTGGAAAAAAAACCGCTCTATCTCTCCACGGCGGAAGCGCTTGTGCAAAATGTTCTGGATAAAGGATACGATCATCAGAACGGCGGACCGTATAAAGATTATAACCGCATCACCGGTGCGATGTTAATGAACGGAATTTCGGATACCGCAAAAGCATATTGGCAGATGGAACAGGCGATCACCTCCGGAATGATGCTGTATCAACTGACGGGGAAAGAAAAATATCTGAAGATGGCGGACCAGACGCTGGATTTCTTCATGAAATATTTTGTGGACCATGTGTATGGCGACGTCTTTGAGAATACGAACAAATACGGCGGCTTGATTGCACAATGGGGTACGAACAAAGGGAGCGGCGGGAAGGCGGCATACCATTCCATCGAGACTGGTTATTATACCTACTTGTACGGAGCATTATTGGTGAAGAAAGAGCCTGCGAGACTTTATTACAGCTTCAGTGCACAGCCACAGTCGCGTCAATTACGCATGCGTCCGATCGGAGTGCCTGAAGGATATCTGAAGATTGCGTCGGTAACACGAAACGGAAACACGTATGCAAATTATGATTCATCGAATCTTACCGTAACGCTCCCGGCAAATGTTGATGGAATATTTTCAGTGACGTATGCGCCTACGAAAAATTCTTTGGGTGTTGCATTGAACGATCATGTTCCACATGATTTTATGCTTCATCAGAATTATCCCAATCCGTTTAATCCAACAACAACCATTGGATTTACGCTTCAGGTTTCAGGATTCACATCATTAAAGATCTATGATGCGATCGGTAGAGAAGTGGCAACGCTCGCCGATGAATATCTTGAAGCCAGTGTTCAACATCAACGAACATTTCATGCCGGACAACTAGCAAGCGGAATGTATTTCGCCAAACTGCAAAGTGGCGGACATGTTCAATTGAAAAAAATGTTATTGGTTAAATAGTGCCAAATGGCACCTCAAAAAAAGCCCAAGCAAACCACCGCTTGGGCTTTTTCATGAGATTATTTTTCTTGACTATTCTCTCTTTATCGCTTACTATGCGGAAGCCCTTCCACGCCTTTGGTGTCCCAATGAGAATTTTTTAGACGTTCGAAGGGGAGTGAAAAACATACCTATTTAAGATAGCTGAAAAACAGTCTTAATTGTTGATGTAATATCCTATCTTGAACACCGCTTCACTTTTACAAAATATATTTCCTCTATAATAATAAAGAAGGACATTATTTCGGAAATCGTTTATACTTACCCGCAGATCACGGTAATGCCAAATGATAGTACATCTTGATTGATTCAAGATTCCTTTCCGAATAATACAGTCTTCCCGCTCACTTTTAATAAACAACCATTTGGGTGCATAATGAAAAAATTATTTCTTTTACTGTTTTTCTGCTACTGTTCTACACTATTGGCTCAATCCGTCCCCGTTACATTTCACTTTCGACCCGCGAATAAAAATTTTACCGCTCTTCGATTAGTCGGCACGATGAACGGTTGGAATAACGCTGATGATGCAATGAAAATGTCAGACGCGGACAATGACGGTGAATATACTATTACCATTCCCCTCACGGCCGGTACGGATTATGCCTATAAGTTTTGTATGAATGCCGATTGGGGTCTTGCGTATGGAGATCCCGATAATCCAAGAATCAACACTTCGGATAATGATAATTCAATGCTGCTCGTTAACGATCCAATGATCTCGTACCTTCTTCCTCGGGATAAAGACTCAAAAAATAAAGTGTATGTTGATACGTCAAAATACGGAAATCCAATTCGTGTGATTATTGCATATTCTACCGATAAACCGATTGATCCGTCAGCATTGATTGTGAAGATTGATGGCACGGCGTTAAACAACCCCGCGCAATATTACAATAGCACTTCGAAAGAATTTATTTACTTACCCAACCCTCCGTTATCTGTTGGTGACCATACAGTGAATGTGTCAATCTCTTCACCAGCAGGCACTGATACAAAAACAGCAACGTTCTCAAGAGATCCAAATCAGAAAGTATATAAAGTACCGGTGGATTTTTATTATGACCAGAATAATAAATCTGTTGTCTTCGCACAAACATTAACGGATGTTGCCGTTGTGGGGAGTTTTAACAATTGGAATGATTCATTTAATCCGATGAACAACATCTCCGGAAACGGAGTGTGGGAAACAACTGTTATGCTGGAGCCGGATACCATTGAATACAAAATTAAATTAAATAAAATATCATGGGAGAACGATCCTGATTACTCGACAATTAATTCTGTCAGCGGAAACAATCGTTTTGTTGTCGTCGCTGATACAATTTCGTCGCTGAAACTCCTTTATCCAATGGAGAATCAGACATTTCGAAAGGATACGACAGTTAAGTTTAAAATTCTCCTTCGTCCCGGGGCAACATCGAAAGGCATCGATTCAGGGAGTATCGTCATGCTGTATGATGGAAGTCCTTCGGTCCATGCATATCAATCTGATGGTACTGTCAATGCGGAAATAGCATTTTCAGGAGCAGGAAGACACACCGTTGAATGTACATTTAAGAATAAAGAAGGTATTTCTGCACATCAAATTTTTTCTTTTGGAATAACGACTGCATCAAAAGGAGTGTATACTGTTGACGGTATTGGAGATGAACAATATTCTTATCCGACAGGCGTGACAGCAGGTTCGGCCGACATTCTCTCCGTTGTGGTACAAGAAACCACTCTTCATGATTCACTGAAATTTATCATCCAAATGAAAACGATTGATGAACGGACAAGGATCGGATTGCTGATTAGCAATTCTGTTGTCGGTTTTGTGAATGATCCGCGGCAACTTGATATTAAACTTCCGGATTGGAACGGTCAAGGTGTGTTTGCCTCGATTGGTGTTCCGGGAAATAGCGTTCAAAACTCACTGGTTGAGAACAGATTTATGACTGCCAATAATCCCGTAACGTATCATACGGATTCCATCGCTGTGAATGGTGATGCTATCACAACAAAGAAATTCGAATTTACGGTGAGTCTTGCTTTTCTTGGCAGGTTTATGGGAGGGTGGACGCAGGAAAGACAATTTTCTCTCTTTTCGTATCTTGCTTCTACCGATAAAAGCGGAAACGGATATGAAGTAACAGTTGCAGAAGGAGGAAACGCCGCTGTAGAAGACCCCGATATCTATGATGCAGCGTTTATCCGAAGCAGTTTCTGGCAAAACAGAATTTTAAAAAACTATTCACCTTCCAATTCACGATTGGTTTTGCTTGACGGTACCGGAAGAGGATTGCTCCCTGTCACCGCTGATCAGATTTCGGATAGTCTCGCCAGTAAAGAAACATACGTGTCATTTTATACTCCCGGTGTTGAATATTGGTATTCCAATGTTACGGTGCGCGGTTCAGTTACTGATACGTTGCTCAAAAAAATCTCCTTTGTTTTTAATGGTACGGCAACAGATTACAATATCACCAATGGTAAATTTGATATTTCTGTGGTATTGAAGGAAGGCAAAAATAGTATTTTTGTAAAGATTGTTGATACAAACAATGTTACCACAACATCCAAAGAACTGGTGTTGACTTACACACCGGACAAGAAACCGATCATTCAACTCACGGGAACAGTGGATGGGAGAAAAATATCGCTGAATGCAACTGCAACGTCACCAATTGGTGAACAACTTAGTTATACTTGGGAAAGCGACGCAAACAATCCTGCAGCGGTGTCGATTCCATCGACAACAAACAGCGCTGATATCACACTCCCGAGTACGGATGGAGAATATATCTTTTCAGCACACGCAAGCGATACTAAAAGTAATTCAGCATTTGCAAAAATTACGGTAAAGGCTGTTGGCGATTCGATCTATCTCGCTTCGGCAGATGACAATTATCATGCAGCGTGGATCGATTCAGCGGTCATCTATGAAATATTTCCCCGCTCATTTTCCCAACAGGGAGGATTTCAAGGCATCACAGCGAATATCGGCAGGTTAAAATCTCTTGGAGTTAATACAGTGTGGTTCATGCCGGTGTTTGATGGGCCGACTGTGCACGGATATGAGACCAGCAATTATTATGCGTTCGAAAGCGACTATGGAACCAGCATCGATTTTGTCAATATGATTTCGGCCTTAAAACAAAATGGGATCAGAATTATTTTGGATCTTGTCATCAATCATACTGGCGTTACTCATCCGTTCATGCAAAATGTCTTCAAGCATAAAGGATATTCTCCATGGGCAGATTTTTATTTATGGTCGGGCGAACCGGGTGCATCGAGTTATCAATATTTCTTTGATTGGTCTTCATTGCCAAACTTGAATTATAAAAATCCCGACGTCAAAAAATATTTTATTGATGTGTCAAAATACTGGGTTCAACAGTATGGTATTGACGGATACCGATGCGATGTTGCGTGGGGAGTGGAACAACGAAACAATGTGTTCTGGAATGAGTGGAGAAAAGGGATAAAAAGTGTTAATCCTAATGTCTATCTTCTTGCTGAAGCTTCCTCATCCGACTCCTCTTTTTATCAGAAAAAATTCGATTCCGCTTACGATTGGGATCTGCGATCATTAATGATCAGTGTCTTAAATGGCTCCAATACGCTGGGCAATGTGCATAAACAAGTAATGAGATCGTATCCGAACTTTGGAAGGCCGTTCCGTTTTGTTGAGAATCATGATGAGACAAGAGCCGTATCGATGTTTGATAGTAAACGCTCTTTACTGATGCACACGATAGTGTTTACCCTGAACGGTATTCCTCTCATTTATTCCGGCGGTGAAGTAGGCGAAGCAACCCAGCGAAATATCATCAATTGGACTGATCCAAATATTCTTCAGCCGTATTTTGCACGGCTGGTTAAGATCAGGAAAGACTATATCTACAATCCAGTTATTAACCGCATCATAAACTCGGATACGGCGGCAGTATATTCATATTCATCCGTCAGCGGTAATAAAACACTTTTAACGGTCGCTAATTTTAAAAATACTTCTCCGACAGTGACTCTCGATGTCACGTCAATGCCGTACGATGGGAAAAGCACGTACTACCTTACAGACATGTTTACCGGTGTAGTCTATACCATTGTGCCGGCAGACAGGAAAGCAGTTTCTGTTACGCTGACAAATTATCAGGCAAGAGTCTTTTATTATGGACTCAATTCCATTCCCGTCTCTGTTCTTACGGAAAATCCTGTGAATATACCGAACAATATGGTAATCGAACAAAATTTTCCGAATCCATTCAATCCTGCTACTACGCTGCGTTACGGATTAACGGAAAATAGCAGAGTGAAAATTCAGATTTTTAATGTGCTTGGACAGGTGGTAACAGAACTGGTAAACGGAGAACAAACGGCTGGATGGCATGATGCAACATGGACTGCTTCCGTGTCGTCAGGGATATATTTTTATCGTATTGAAGCAACCAGCACAGGTGATCCTGGTAAACGGTTTGTTCAGGTGAAAAAGATGATGCTGATGAAATAATATCAGATTATTTGCAACAAAATCCCGAAGCGATTTTTGCTTCGGGATTTTTATTTTAATCAATCAACACCTTTGCAATCCTCTCCAACGCCCAATCAATCTCTTCTTTTGTAATAACGAGTGGTGGAGCAAAACGGATCACGGTATCATGCGTTTCTTTGCAGAGAATTCCATGCTTCATCAACGCTTCACAATAGGGACGCGCATTGGTGTCGAGTTCAAGGCCGATCCATAATCCTCGGCCTCGGATCGTTTTTATATGAGTGCATTTAATTTCTCGTAACTTTTCAAGAAAATATTTTCCTAATTCAAACGACCGTTCAATCAGATGTTCATCTATGAGTACATCAATCGCAGCAATGGCCGTCGCCGCTGCGAGTGGATTTCCACCGAATGTTGAGCCATGTTCACCCGGATTGAATACTCCCAGCACTTCTTTCTTAGAGAGAACAGCAGAGACAGGATAGAATCCACCGCTCAATGCTTTGCCGATGATGACTGCGTCAGGTTGAATTCCTTCATATTCATACGCAAATAACTTACCGCTTCGTCCCAGTCCTGATTGAATTTCATCAACAATCAAGAGAACATTATGTTCCTTGCATAAACGAGCTGCTTCGCGTAAATATCCTTCGGGAGGAATAATGATTCCCGCTTCTCCCTGGATAGGTTCCACAAGAAATGCTGCACTGTTTTTATTGAGTGCCTGTTTTAGTGAGTCGATGTTTCCAAATTCCACAATTCGAAATCCGGGAGTGAATGGGCCAAAATTATTTCGGTATGCTTCTTCCGTTGAGAATGAAATAATCGTCGTTGTTCGTCCATGAAAATTGTTTGATGCGCAGATGATCTCAGCTTTTCCATCAGGAATTCCTTTGACCGCATATCCCCATTTTCGTGCAGCTTTTACGGCGGTTTCTACCGCTTCGGCTCCGGAATTCATCGGCAACGAAAGATCATAACCGGTGACCTCATGCAGTTTTTTGTAGAGAAGTGAAAGCTTATCGTTGCGAAACGCCCGGCTGGTCAGCGTTACATTCTTTGCTTGTTCAATAAACGCTTGATAAATTTTCGGATGACAATGTCCTTGATTAACTGCTGAATATGCAGCAAGGCAATCTAGATAACGATTTCCGTCGACATCGGTCACCCAAACTCCCTCTGCCTTCGTGACGACAACATCCAAAGGGTGATAATTGTGTGCGCCAAATTGTTCTTCTAATACAATATAATCTTGAGTGTTCATAACGTTCTCCGCATTGCGCTAAGGATAAATAAATGAAAAAAACCGTCTCAGGTCTATTTGCGGAACGTTTTAGACTGTCGTTCCAACAGGCGAGTGTATGTAATTATAGTGTCCGCTTACGGACGCGGGGACGGAGCAGTGGTGATCGATATATCGGCGATATTGAGTGTGCGGATGGGTCGATCCGACAATCGCTGATAGAGATGCGCAAAACGTAAAAAAGTATATGAATTGAACGATTTCATTAGTATTAAATATAAAAATATTTGACGGTTTGTCAAGGACGGTTATATTCAATCTTGCAGTATTCTCCAGATGGATCTTCTCAGCTATTCCGGTCAATGGTTTGGCTTGTCAGAGACGGACAAAGAGCGACACGATCAAACTCTCGCAGTTGCCGCATTCCACCATCATGGTATAAGATGACGCTGGCAGCGTATCATGCACCGTTCTTGCGCATTAAGATCTCTTTGTGTAAATTTAAAGTGTCATCTTAAATTTACACAATTAAGCCTATGCCGTATATTCATCGTATTGCCGAACCGATCATTAAACAATACCTTTCCTCGTTTCCCGTGGTAGGCATTACCGGACCCCGTCAATCCGGTAAATCGACAATGCTGCAACATCTTCTTTCGAAGAAATACCGTTATGTGACGTTTGACGACTATCGCGTTGCGGAAGAATATCACAAAGACCCAGCAGCGTTTATGGACAAATTTAATGATGCTGTTGTGTTTGATGAAGTGCAGATCGTACCTGATATTTTCAGTCATATAAAATTGGCGGTTGATCGAGATCGTCAACGATATGGAAAGTTTGTTCTGACCGGATCAAGCCAGTTTGCATTTATGAAGTATGTTTCGGAAAGTTTAGCCGGACGGATCGGTTTATTAACATTGTTACCCTTCCAATATAGTGAGTTGCCAGCACGTCGAAGAACATCATCGATTGTCTTCGGCAGTTACCCCGAGTTGGTGATGAGGAATTACAGGGAAAGCAAAGGATGGTATTCATCGTATCTGGAAACATATCTTTCCAGAGATGTGCGCTCACTCAGTAATATTGGCGATATCCGTGAATTCAGACAATGCATTGGTTTGCTTGCAGCTCGTGTCGGACAGATTGTTAACTATTCGGATCTTTCGCGAGACATTGGTGTCAGTGTTCCGACAATCAAACAATGGATTTCCATACTTGAAGCTTCATATGTTATTTTCCTTGTAAGGCCATACTTTAAAAATTTTGGCAAAAGAATTATCAAAAGCCCTAAAGTTTATTTTTATGACACGGGGTTGATTTCCTACCTTCTTGGAATTGATGATGCGGAAGCAATGCAACGGAATCATCACTATGGAAACCTCTTCGAAAATTACATCATTTCCGAAATAGCAAAAAAGGAACTTCATACCAAATCACATTCTGAGCTGTATTATTTTCGCACGAATCATGGTGTTGAAGTTGATCTGATTATTGACAGAAGAAATACTTTGGAATATGTTGAAGTCAAAAGCACGAAGACATTTCGTCCAGAGATGGCGAACTCTATACGCCAACTGCTGCGAAAAGGGGAGAAAGGATTTGTGTTGTATCAAGGGAAAGACATTCCTTTCGGAAAAGATATTTTCGTTCTGAAATATTCGAAATATCTTTCACGGTAGAGAAATATCCTTTTGTGCAGGTTTAAAGTGTTGCTATAATTACACAAATTGTCATTATTCCTCTTATTTTCTATTTTATTTTTGTATGAGTTCAACGTATAGAATAAGCATTATCATCTGCGCTATAATCGTTGTCATGTGCGAAATCAATGCGCAAACGAAGCGTATTGAATCGCAATTCCGTATTGCTCGGCTTAAATACTCCGGCGGTGGGGATTGGTATAATGACCCCTCGTCTGAAGTGAATTTGCTCAAATTTGCTAAACAAAATGCAGAAATTGACACCGATCCGAAATATGAATTTGTAGAGATTTCTAATGACAATTTCACCTCATATCCTTTTATCTTTATGACGGGACATGGTAATGTAACCTTTTCAGACTATGAGGTAAAACGACTTCGCGCCTATTTAGAAAGCGGCGGTTTTCTCTATATTGATGATGATTATGGGATGGACAAAGCAATTCGCCGTGAAATGAAAAAAGTTTTTCCAGAGTATGATTTTGTCGAATTGCCATACAATTACGGATTATATTCCTGTTATTACCGATTTACGAATGGAGTTCCCAAATCGCACGAGCATGATAACAAACCGCCGCAGGGATTTGGCATAATCCACAAAGGAAGACTCATCGTCTATTATACATATGAATCAAATCCCAGCGATGCGTGGGCTGATCCAGAAGTACACAAAGATCCTCCCGAAAAAAGGGAAGAAGCGTTGAAATTTGGAACAAACATTGTAATTTGGAGTCTTACCCAATAAATATTTTTACCGTAGCACAAACATTCTTGTTTGTCTTATAATTTATACATGCGCTAATTTTTTTGACTCAACAAACTCAAAATATCGTCAAGCAGATAAAAGAACGGATCAATAATACCCGTCGGGCATTATATCGACAGGAACTGCTTATGGCAGGATTGAAAACGTTTTCTGTAATTGGTTTGCTGGGAACCCTCGTCGTATTCATTGAATCCATCGCACAATTTGACTCTGAAACACGCACTATTCTTTTTTATACACATATCATACTCTCAAGCATTATTGGTGCATGGTTAATGTGGAAACCATTGCTCCGGTTTTTTGGTATTCTGAAACCTCATTCGGATAGAGAAGTAGCAAGAATGATTGGCGCGAAGTTTGAAAAAATTTCCGATCGATTAGAAAATGTGCTTGACCTTTCCGATATGATCAAAAATGGTGATTTCAGCGGTTCGCCCGAATTGATCGAAGTAGCATTGGAACATTTTGGAAAATCTACCACCGGTATAAATTTTACAAGCACGGTTTCATTTACACAACTTAAAAGTATGGCCCGAAAAGTCGGAGCAATTGGAACAACGGTTGCCGCGCTTGCTGTCATTCCCGGAACACCATTTCACGATGCTACTAATAGAATGTTGAATTACAGCGAAGAATTTCGTCCGGTGGCTCCATTTTATATTACCGTTACCCCTGGGAATGTTGATATTGTAAAAGGCGAATCTGTAATGGTTCAAGCCACATTAGTTGCTGGAGAAAGTCTCGATCCGTTGCCGAGTGAAGTTACATTGTCATATACTGAAGAGGGAACAAATATTATTGAAAATACCATTTTGCGTCCTGATTCATCAGGACAATTTCGGTATCTATTTTTTTCCCTAAAACAAACAACAGAATACAGCCTTGCATCCGGCGAGATCAAAAGCGATCGCTATAATATTTTCGTTGTTGATCGACCGTTTGTCCGTTCGCTGACGGTTTCTCTTATTCCACCTCCTTATACAAAGTTAAAACGGGAAACGCTTGAAGAAAATATCGGTGATATTCTTGCATTGCCCGGTACAAAAATCATTTGGAATGTTTCGTCCAGTAAAGATATTGCATCCGCTTCTGTAGTCTTCAAAGATGGTTCCGATATTCCATTGATGAAAAATGGAGAATATTATACTGGCGAATTTTCTCTGTTGAACCCTACTTCCTACTTTATTGAATTGGAAGATGAAAAAGGAAACACAAACCAAAACATCATAGAATACAAAATTGAAATGTTAACAGATGAATTTCCCGCGATATCTATTCTTACCCCGGGAAAAAATATCGATGTGACCGATGCTATGATGTTGCCGATGGAATTCAAAGTGTCGGATGATTTTGGTGTCAGCCAGTTGCACCTGGAGTTTCGCTTAATAGAATCGAAATATGCTAGCAGCGAAAAAGAAGTTGGAACAATCATTCCGTTTGATACTCTGACGATTAAGGAAGGTGTATTGGAGTATGTTTGGGATCTTTCGTTACTTGGTCTTGTGCCGGAAGATGTGGTAGAATATTATGGTGTAGTACTCGACAATGATGCTATTAACGGTCCCAAATCTACAAAAACACAAACATATTTAATTCGACTCCCTTCATTAGAGGAGGTCTTTGCCGACGCTGATAAAACACATGATGAAGTCGGTAAAACGCTCGAAGAATCAATGAAAGAATCACAGGAATTAAAAAAAGATCTGCGGGAACTTTCGGATGATATGAAACGCAACCAGCAGATGGATTGGCAGAAACAGAAAAAAGCGGAAGAGGTTGTAAAAAAATACGAAGAAATTCAAAAGAAAATCGATGATGTGAACAAATCGATCGATGATATGACGCAAAACCTTCAGCGGAATAACACGCTGTCCAAAGAGACATTAGAGAAATACCTTGAACTGCAAAAGACATTAAGCGAGTTGAACTCTCCCGAATTTCAGAAAGCAATGAAACGAATGCAGGAAGCGATGCAAAATGTCTCTCCGGAACAGATGCGCGAAGCGATGCAGCAGGCTCAGTTCAACGAAGAACAATTCCGCCAGAGTATCGAGCGGACGATGAATCTATTAAAGCGAATTCAAATTGAACAAAAGGTGGATGAATTGTTGAAACGCGCCGACCAAATGAAACAGGCGCAAAACGAAGTAAAGAAACAAACCGAAGATCTAACGCACAATGATTCTCAAAAGGCAACGGAGTTAGCGCAGAAACAAGATGAAATTGCAAAGCAATTGTCTCAAGTTCAAAAAGAAATGAACGATCTTCAAAAGAAGATGGAGGAATTTCCAAAGGACATGCCGGCAAATAAAATGGAAGATGCACAGCAGGCAGCGAACAATCGCGAAATGCAGAATGCAATGAAACAAAGTTCACAGCAATTACGCTCTCTGCAAACAGAAAAGGCTATGACGGCACAGCAACAAGCGAGCAGCGGAATTAATGAAATGCAGGAGCAACTTTCCGAACTGCAGGAGTCTCTTCTGAACAACCAGATGCAACAGACTATGAACGGGTTGCGAAAAGCAATGCAGGATCTTTTGCAGATATCCCAAAAGCAAGAGCAATTGAAAAACCAATCCCGCGCATTGGATCCGAATTCACAGCAGTTCCGCGAAATTGCACAGCAACAACAAAATCTTCAAAATGATCTGAACAATGTAGCCAATGCTTTGACCGAACTTTCGCAACAATCATTTGTGGTAACACCAGAGATGGGAAAACAAATTGGACGTGCGATGGGACAAATGCAGCAAGCGATGAACGGAATTGAGCAACGGAACGGACAAGCATCAAGTGCAGTGCAAAATGAAGCAATGGCATCGTTGAACAAAGCCGCAACACAAATGCAGGGTGCAATGCAGCAGATGCAGCAACAAGGTGGAAAAGGAAGCGGATCATTAATGCAGCAATTGCGCGGTATGGCAATGCAGCAACAACAGATCAATGCTCAAACGCAGCAGATCGGTGAACAAGAAGGAATGTCGCAGCAGCGTATGCAGGAAATGGGAAGGTTAGCTCGTCAGCAAGAGGCTGTGCGAAAATCATTGGAACAGTTACAGAAGGAATCCCAAGGGACTCCGGAAAAGAATAAAGTAATGGGCGATCTGGAAAAAATTACCGATGAAATGAAAGAGGTAGTTGAACAATTACAGCAAAGCCAGATTAACCCAAATACAATGCAGCAGCAGGAACGGATTCTCTCCCGGCTACTTCAAGCGCAGCGTTCAATGCGCGAACGTGATTACGAACAAAAACGAAAAGCAACCACCGGCGCAAATTCCTCCGGTAGAAATCCGGCACAGCTTTCCACCACAGAGAACGAATCTCAATTACAAAAAGATCTCCAACGCGCTCAAGAAGCAGGTTACAGCAAAGATTACATTGAGCTTATCCGTCGGTACTATGAATCCATTAATAAAAACAATTAAAAGAGTTCGTTTCGAATTCTATTAATATGGCAAACGAAAAGCCAAAAAAAGAAACAATAGATAATTTTTCCTCTTCAAACCGCCTTGAACGCGAATTATTGATCAGTCAAACATTGAATGTTATTTCGCGAGCGATCAATACCAGCGATAATCTCCACGATCTTTTTAAAATAATCCATGATGCATTAAAGCACATTATTGATGTCACAAATATCTTTATCGGTTTGTATGATGAAAAAACTGATATGCTGACCCTTCCGTACGTTGTTGACGAACGGGATGAATATCGTCCGCTGATTGTTAAAGGATCCCACTCATTGGCAGAACAAGTGATCTACAGCGGAAAATCATTACTCATGAAAGAAAAGGATTTCCTTGAAGAAGCGAAAAAACAAGGTTCAAAAAAAATAGGGACGAAACCGGCAGTATGGCTTGGTGCACCGCTGGTGTTGCACGGAAAACCGTTTGGAATTATTGCGCTGCAAAGTTACCACAATCCTAATATCTATTCTGAACAGGATCTCACAACACTTGAATCGGTGGCAGAACAAATCGCATTTGCTATAGAACGCAAAAACAAGAGCGATGAAATTGCCCGGCTTGCGTTGGCCTTAAAATGTACGCAAGATTGTATTAATATTACCGATCTTGAAAATAAAATTATTTTTATTAATGATGCATTCGTAGAAACATATGGATATGAATCGAAAGATGAGCTGATTGGTAAAAATATTGACATTGTCCGTTCACCGGATAATCCTTCCGATGTCGTAAAGGAGATTCTGCCAGCAACATTGCGGGGAGGGTGGAAAGGAGAGTTGTTCAATAAACGGAAAGATGGAACTGACTTTCCCGTCTCTTTAAATACAGCAGTCATTACGGATGATCACGGAAAGCCGGTCGGTTTTATTGGTGTATCGCAGGATATCACCGAACGAAGAACGGCTGAGATCAATCTTCATCGTGAAAGAAATTTGCTTCGATCAATACTTGAATCTATTCCGGATGAAGTTTATGTAAAGGATCGGCAGGGAAGATTCTTACTGGCAAATTCTGCTTGTGCAAATGCCTTAAAGGGCGCAGGAATCACCTCTACAGAAGATCTCATTGGAAAAACTGACATCGATATTCTCACTCATAAAATTGCTCATTCAGAATTTGACATGGAGCAGAAGATGCTGCAAACGGGTCAACCGGTGATTGATCGTGAACAGACTCTTCGCGATTCGTCAACCGGTGAGATTATTCGATCGATCCTGATCAGTAAAACTCCTTTAAAGGATCCGCAGGGAAGGACGGTCGGTCTGGTCGGCATTAATCGTGAAGTTACGGCAATGGCAAAGTTTAGGGAAGAATTACGCAAGAGCGAAGAAAAATACCGGACGATTTTCGAAAATGTTCAGGATGTATTCTATCAAACAGATCTATCCGGTATCATCACCGATATCAGTCCTTCCATTGAACGCTATTCACAATATACCCGGGAAGAATTGATTGGAAAGCCGGTTGAAACGGTCTATTTGAATCCCAGCGATCGAAGAACGTTAATGCGGATGTTGATTGATAAAAAAGAGGTAATAGATATTCAAATTACGTTGCGAACAAAGAATGGGGCAATCGTTCCAACATCTATTAATGCGCACCTTATGTACAATAAGGAAGGAAATCCGATTGGAGTTGAAGGATCGCTGCGAAATTTAACAGAGCGGGTAAAAGCGGAAAACAGCATACGGGAAACAACATCGCGGCTTTCAATGCTGATACAAAATCTTCATTCAGGAATTCTGGTGATCAATGAAGAAGGAAAAGTATTGCTTGCAAATGAACAATTGCGCTCCATCTTTAAGATAACGGAATCGCTTCCGGAATTGGTTTCGCTCGATTCTGAACAGCTGCATGTGATTCTTTCTGAACGTCTCGTCGATCCGGAAAGCTTTCATGAACGGATCAAGGAAACGCTCCTTTGGCGCGAACCGGTAGTTCGTTATGAAATTGCGATGAAGGATAATCGAATTCTGGAAAGAGATTATGTTCCAATTTTTGTTGAAGGGGATTACAAAGGCCATTTATGGCAATTTCACGATGTTACGGAAAGCAGGCATGCACAGGATATCCTTTCCAAATATGCTGAAGATCTATATAGGGCAAATCAACAAACCGAACAACAAAACTACTCGTTGGAAGAGCAATCCCGAGAATTGATTAAAGCTCGCGAAACGGCACTCCAGGCATCAAAATTAAAATCCGAATTTGTCGCCAACATGAGTCATGAAATACGCACCCCGATGAACGGTGTGTTGAGTATTGCTGAGCTATTGCTGGAAACAAAACTTACGTCCGAACAAAACGAGTATGTTCACATCATCATAAACTCCGGCGAATCCCTTTTGAAAATTATCAACGATATTCTTGATTTTTCTAAAATCGAAGCGGGAAAATTATCCGTCGAGATCATTGAATTTGATCTTGAAGCTGTAGTAGAAGAGACAGTCACGCTTCTTGCCCATCACGCTAACTCAAAAAATATTGAACTCCTCTCTCACATCTATAATAATGTTCCCACTGCCCTGCGCGGCGATCCAATACGGATACGACAGATCATGACCAATTTTCTGGGGAATGCAATAAAGTTTACAGAAAAAGGGGAAGTGATTGCGCGGGTTACGCTTGAACATGAAAACGAATACTCCGCCGAGCTAAAATTCAGCATTTCCGATACAGGAATCGGTATTGCTCCAGAAGCACAGAAAAAATTATTTCAGCCGTTTATTCAGGCGGATGGCTCTACCACGCGAAAATACGGCGGCACCGGATTAGGATTGACGATCTCCAAACAGCTTGTGGAAATCATGGGTGGAACTGTTGGTTTAGAAAGTATACAAGGGAAAGGGAGCACATTTTGGTTCTCCTTGAAATTGGAAAAACAATCACAAAAAACGGTGACCGTTGAAACACGTCTTCCACAGTTAAATATTCTTGTTGTTGATGACAATAAAACCAATCGGATTTCTCTGATGCAGTATTTCAACGCTTGGGGTATGAAAACAGACGAAGCGGATAATGGTGCCGACGCTTTGGAAATGATTGATCGGTCAAGATCACAATCAAAAGAATATCCGTTGATCATTGTGGATATGCAAATGCCAGGTATGGATGGACTCGAACTGTCCCGAAAAATTAGAGAACATTCGTCGGCATCACAAAAAATCGTAATGGTTTCTTCAATGAAAGTAACTGTTGAACAATGGCAGTCTGCCGGAATTACCATGTTCTTACTGAAGCCGGTCAGAAAGAATGAACTTCATAGCATGTTAGTCTCGTTGTTTGCTACATCATTTGAAGTTTCACCTCAAAAAATCAAGGATGATGTACAAACGGTTAAAAAGGATTGGAAGAAAGTCAACGTATTAGTTGCCGAGGATAATCCGGTCAATCAAAAAGTCGCAGTAAAAATGCTCGAACGATTGAATATTCAACCGGACGTAGTCATCAATGGACGGGAAGCAGTCAATGCAGTGAAACTAAAAAAATATGATCTTGTTTTTATGGATGTTCAAATGCCGGAGATGGATGGTTTTGAAGCGACAAAAACTATTCGAGAAACAGAAGTGAGTGATATGCGTACCTGTATTATTGCAATGACGGCAAATGCGCTTCAGGGTGATCGAGAGCGATGCCTGCAGGCCGGAATGAATGATTATCTTTCTAAACCAATTAAACAAAACGATCTTCAATCAATGATTGAAAAATGGTTGTTGCAGGTTGGAAAATCAAAGGAGAATGCCGTTGAACAACCAGCGGCGCCAGAGACTTCACTTATTGATAATACTCGCATTCAGGAAATTCTGGAGTTAGGTGAACGTGAATTGGTCGTTGAATTGATGACGATTTATCTTCAGGATTCTGAAGCTGCTTTGAGCGAGATTGAATCCGCTATTACACTGAACGATTCGAAAATACTTCGCGAAAGTTCTCATAAATTAAAAGGAAGTTCCGCTAATCTTGGTATTAATACAATCTATTCCATCTGCGCACAGATAGAACAGTTTGCAAAAAACAACGACGTCTCTGCCGCGGCGTTATTGTTGAGCGAATTAAAAGACAATTTTAGCACTGTTAAACAGTATATAATTTCGACATACCTCACAAACTAACAGCTTCGTTTTTCTTCTTATCAAATTTTCTGTATATTTATCCATTGTTTTTAATAAAAAGGAATTTTCATGAAAGGTATTGTCCTCGCCGGAGGTTCAGGAACGCGTTTGTATCCAATTACAAGAGTCTACAGCAAGCAGCTCACGAATATCTACGATAAACCGTTGATCTATTACCCTGTTTCTATTCTCATGCTTGGAGGAATCAAAGATATTCTCATTGTGTCCAATAAAGAAACGATCCCAATGTATCAACAATTGTTTGGAGATGGTTCTCATCTTGGATTGTCCATCAGTTATGTATTGCAACAGGCACCGAATGGAATCGCAGAATCGTTCATTCTTGGAGAACAGTTTATTGGTAATGATAATGTCACTCTGATTCTCGGTGACAATATTTTTTACGGTCAATTGGACTTCTTTTACAATGCCTTGAAACGAAAAGAAGGAGCAACAATATTCGGTTACCGTGTGAATGATCCTGAACGATATGGAGTGGTAGAATTCAACAAAAGCGGTAAAGTAATTTCTATTGAAGAAAAGCCAAAACAACCGAAATCGAATTTTGCAGTGCCGGGTCTTTATGTCTATGACAATACTGTCGTAGAGATTTCGAAAAATATAAAACCTTCTCCGCGCGGCGAACTGGAAATTACCGATGTGAATAATACGTATATGAAATCGGGAAAACTCCAGGTAGAAAAAATCGGACGAGGCGTTGCATGGCTGGATACCGGAACACCGGAAGCGTTGCTGCAAGCAGCGAACTTTTTTGGAGTTGTTGAAGACCGACAAGGATTGAAGGTTGCGTGTATTGAAGAGATAGCATATTTAATGAAGTTTATTAGCCAAGAACAGTTTGAATCAGTTATTAATAGCATTCCCCGTTCCGGGTATCGCACATATCTTGAAAGAATTTTACACGAAGAATAATTATGAAATTCCAAAAAAGTCCATTAGATGGTGTTGTCGTTATTTCCCCAAATGTCATACGTGATGATCGCGGATATTTTTTCGAAGCGTTCAGTAAAAAACGATACAGTGAAATTTGCGGAGATGTTGATTTTGTCCAGGATAATGTCTCCGAATCCGTGAAAAACACCATTCGCGGATTACATTATCAAATTGGGGAATTTGCTCAGGGAAAATTATGTAAGGTTCTTTCCGGAAAAGTGATTGACGTTGCAGTCGATATCCGTTTCGGATCGCCTACATTTGGAAAATATTTTTCCGTTGAACTTTCGGAGGAAAATAACGCTCAGTTATGGATTCCACCCGGATTTGCTCATGGTTTTTCTGTTCTTTCCGAAAAAGCAGTGTTTCATTATAAATGTACCAATTACTATTCCAAGGCCCACGAACGAGCCATTCGATATGATGATCCTTCCCTTAATATAGAATGGGAGACAAAAAATCCGCTTGTTTCGGCCAAGGATCTTGATGCTCCGTTTTTGCAAGGAATCGAAAAAGATTTTACCATTTCGTAATTGCATTATTCCCGTAAAATCACCAGTTTTACTTAGTACCTACCTAGGATTCTCTACAAGTTGAGGAGAACGTGTAATGCACATCACACGATGTGATAACACTAACAGTGTACCGAGCTGTATTCTCTTATTTTTTACGATTAAACATAGTTGTAATTGCATTGTTAACATTGGGGGGGAAATCTGAAAGGGCGATTGGTATGTATCGTTTGATACTAGGGTTATCGATATTATTTATTCTTTTCTCTAACACTTCTCTCACTCAAACCAACGTTTCTGGATCTATTCCATCGGATACGATTTGGACCCTTGCACTAAGTCCATGGATTGTAACAGGTACAGTTACTGTACCCAGCGGAGTAACGTTAACTATTCAATCCGGAGTGGTGGTGAAATTTTCAACGGCCACATCACTTATTGTTACGGGAAAAATTATTGCCGATAATGTACTATTCACTTCAAATTCGGTAACGCCCGCTTCGGGTGACTGGAGCGGAATTGAATTTGAAAATTCCGTCAACGTTGGTTCTCTCTTTAAAAATAATACAGTAGAATACGCAGGCGGTGGCGTAACTGCGGCTGCAATATTTTATAAAACAAGCGCCTATGGCGTTCCCATTGAACGATGCACAATCCGATACAGTTCAACTCAAGGTATTAACGCTCGATCTTCCTCACCGATGATTACCAGTTCCCGTTTAGAAAAGAACGGCGGCTATGCTATCTATAGCGATTTGCTCTCAAATTTTGTTGTTGATTCCTGCTCTATTGTCAATAATACAATCGGTGGTATACGAACATCGATCAATTCAACAAATTCTATAACGAATTCGGTGATCGATACAAACGGAATCGGAATTTTCGTGGACAACAGCGCGATGCCTTCGATTCGAAACAACATGATTCGGAAAAATTCCACCGGCATTCAATTTACCGGCGTTGGAACGACGCAGCCAATTATCAATAATAATACGATCACCGGAAATATTGTTTGGGGTTTTCGGAATACCGGTACGGCTTCGGTTGTTGCAAAACAAAATTATTGGGGTAGTGACATGGGGCCGTTTCATCCTTCCCTCAATCCCACCGGACTTGGTGACAACGTTTCCGGTAATGTTGATTTTCAACCATGGAAGATCTCAAGTTCCCTCACCCGTCCATATCGTATCGTCTCTGCAAGCATCGCATCCAATACCGTATGGTCGGACAGTGTGTATTGGATTACTGCAAATATTTCCATCAATGTAGGTATTACGTTAACCATAAAACCGGGAGTGATTGTAAAATTTGGTACTGGTAAACGGTTAACTGTATCCGGAACAATAAACGCTCAGGGGACAACCGATAGTTTGATTGTCTTTACGTCGGAAAAGGATGATCCTTATGGCGGAAATACCAACGGAGACACAACTGGTATCGGAGCGAATCGTGGAGATTGGGATATGGTATACATTACTGGAGCAGGAAGCATTCTTTCCAATTGTCTCTTCCGTTATGGCGGTTCAACGAATAATGGTAATCTGAGAATAGACAATAGTTCAACAATTGTGAATAATACTTTCAGCACACAAAGTTCTTATTATGGACTCTATCTTAACAATGCGAACGTGACACTTTCACGCGTTACGACGAGCGGAAACAGTAATGCCGGCATGTACCTTTGGAATTCAAACGCAACAATTGTTGGTTCAACAGTAAATGGAAATGGATATTTCGGAATTTGGGCACAAGGTACATCACGTTTTTCCGTGGTCTCATCAAAAATTATTGGTAACGCAAACACCGGAATCCATGCAGACTATGGTACGAACTATACGACATTGGTGATGCTGGACAGTTCAGTAGTATCGAACAACGGCGGGAATGGAATTTATAGTTTTCAAAGCAAAGGATCTCAACGCATTTCGTACAGTCGAATTGATGGCAACGTCTCCAATGGTATTTGGATCAATAATCTCGATAGTCTGGTCACAATTATTGGCGATACCATCGTAAATAATGTCGGTGAAGGTATCGTAACGTCGAATGCATTTATTACCGGCAATGTTATCCGAAAGAATCGTTTTCCAATTGCGTTGATCGGACGATTGAATAGTTCGTATTCCGGAAATACCATTGATAGCAATCAATACCAAAATGCCATTGCATTGAGAATTAATAGGACAGAGGAAAGTTTTTCAGATACGCTCAAAGCGGTAATGCCGGCCGGCATGAACTCAAAGGTTTTTGTATTGTATGAAAACTCTCCCGGCTGGGGCGTTTTGGCAGGCCAAACGTTCGTTATTGATTCCGGTGTTATCATTAAAATTGTAGCTACCGAATTTTTGCGTATAGAAGGAACTATCATCACTCTTGGAACTGCTCAAAATCCCGTTGTCTTTACATCGTTCCGTGATCATTCCTATGGAGGCAAAACAAATTTAACCAGCGATACGGCAAAAGCTGCTCCGGGAGATTGGGAATACATTCGAATTCGTACAGCAACGGCCAACGCATCCATATTGAATAATGTCGTCTTAAAATATGGCGGCGGCCCATCTGGTAGCTATAGTAATTTGTGGCTAGATGGCAGCGTCGATCTTGTGACACCGATACGAAATATTACGTCACGAAGATCAAGAGGGATGGGAGTTAACATTGGCGACTGCATTATAACATTTGAAAATTGTTCTATTGATAGTAATGCTTCCTATGGTTTATATATCGAAGGAAATAAACCGTCCGACGTTACCATACGAACATCGTCTATAAGCAAAAATGGAAGTGAAGGTTTACGCGCAACTAATAATTCTGGTTTCCGGGAAATATCCAATTGTGTGGTGACTTTGAACGGAGGTTGGGGAATCGGAACGGATAACGGCACATTCCCTCAAGTGTTATCTGGCAATACAGTTACATTCAATGGACTCGTAACCGGCGCCGGTGGTATTTATAATAATTCAATAGTCAGCGCAACCGATCTGCAGTATTTTGGTAACTTTGTTGAGGATAACGGCGGCGACGGTATATTAAGCAGTCGTGCACGGTTTATTGACAATAAAATCAGACGGAATCGTTTTCCCATATCGGTGTGGAGAAAACAAGGGAATATTTATAAGGATAATAGTGGTGTAGATGGTAATGTGATCACCGGTAATCTCTATAATAATACTATTGCAATTTGGCAAGGTGCAATGTCGGATACGTTGCGCGCAGCCTTTCCTCAAGCGATATCATCAAAAACGTACACCGCAATTTATAATATAACGGTTGATGCAGGAACAACCCTTGTTATTGATTCAGGTGTCGTCGTAAAATTTCACAGTCTCCTTACATCGGGTTACAGAAATTTCAATGTCTATGGAACCCTTATTGCACAAGGGACTAATACCAATCCAATTATTTTTACATCGTGGAGAGACAGTACCGCAGGAGGAAAAACAACTTCGCTAACCGATTTTGTCGCTCCGCTCCCCGGGGACTGGGAGTACATCGAGTTTAGGAATGGAAGCGCCGCATCGATTGTTCGTAATTGTCAATTTCGATATGGTGGTCGCAGTGGTTGGGGGGCAACATATTTTGATGCTAATCTTGGTGGTTTGATTTTCTCTAATAATAAAATTTTTGGATCATTAACATCAGGGATAACAGTAGAAGGAACGGCACTCACTATTGATAGCACAACGGTCGACAGTTGTGGAACATATGGTATTCAACTCTATAACAATACAAATAATAATGTTGTGCTTCGTCATTCAAAGTTTCTCAACAATGCAGAGTATGGAATTTGGTCTCAGGGATCTGCGAAAGTATCTGTAATATCAAACTGCACAGTTTCGGGAAACAAAAAAACGGGAATTTATCTGGAAAACAATACCATACCATTATCAGTGATTGGCAATGTTGTGAACAACAATAAAGATCATGGACTTTATATTCTTGCAAGAAACGATGCCGTTGATACGTTGATCATGATCGCTGGGAATAAAATTCGGAACAACGGGCTTGCAGGAATTTTCTCTTCTCGTGCATATGTTACGGATGATTCTATCACCGGTAATAAATTTCCTATCGGTGTAACAGGACAACTTTCAATGGATAGTACCGGAACAGTTAATGGAAATGTCTATCAAAATAATGTTATTGTGGGGAACAAACATAATAACGTTTTGCTAACACAAGGCATCGTGTTCGGAAAACTGGGAATGTCCTTGCCGGCAAACTTTTCAAAGGTGATTGCCGTTCGCGTTGATTTGTCCGTGCCATCCGGAACTACGCTTAAAATAGCACCAGGCAGCATCATAAAATTTGCGAAAGAAGATGGCACTGGATATATCGACATTGCGGGTACAATTCTTTCGGAAGGAACGACGAGAGATAAAATTGTTTTCACCTCATGGAAAGATTCCACATACGGCGGAAACACGAATGAGGATACTTCTGCTACACTCCCCTCCCCCGGCGATTGGGATCGAATTTATCTGAACGGTAGCGCAACCAACGGATCACGCTTCTTTCACACCATTATTCGGTATGGGGATTATTGGGGTTATGGTGCACTCGATTTCAATTCTACATCGGCAGCGGTTGAATCCAGCTTTATTTCGTATTCAAAATATTGGGGAATCCAGCTTAACAACTGCACATCCCAATTACTTGGGAACGAAATTCATCATAATGGGAACGGTGTTAATATAAGCGGTTCATCTGTTCCTGCAGTGAATTACAATAACATTTATCTTAATACATCAACCGGATTGCAGTCATCTTTTACCGGTGTAACAACAAATGCTACAAATAATTTTTGGGGAACTGCAAATGGCCCGTTGAAATCTACTGGACCTGCCACTGGACCGAACCGTTCCAATCTTACTGGTTCAGGGAACAAAATTGTTGTTTCTGGAACCGGTGACGTAAATTGGGATCCATACTTAACCAGTCGCTCGGGAATTCTGCCTGGCGACGTAAGCGGAAATGGACAAATTTCTGCTTATGATGGTTCAATGATTCTTCGATTTCTTGTCGATCCTGTCAATTTCAACCTTTCGACCATTCAACGTCAAGCTGCCAACGTAAGCGGCGATACCACCGTTAGCGCATTTGACGCCTCCTATATTTTACGATATGTTGTTGGATTGATTTCAGGATTTCCCGGTCTCGGAAAACAATCATTGGAAAGTGATATTGTTACCGCTTTTTCATTCAACATTGTCAAAGGGAAAAATCCGGATGAGTTCGAGCTTATCATTCATCTGAATAAACCAACGAATGTTTATGGATTGAATTTCAATTTATCGTATGATACTACCCTTGTTCAACCTATTTCTATTGTTAAAACAATGGAGTCAGACAGTATGGTGATGTTCCATCATTTCCCGAAAGGAAATGCCAACATCGCAATGTCAGGTATAAAACCATTGAATTCGGAGGGTGATGTTGCACGAATGACCTTTAAAATACTCAGTGCAGCAAAAGCACAACAGGAGGTATTGTTTACCGTGAAGAAGTTCGTATTAAATGAAACGGACGTTACCTCCGATGTGGGCTCTATCATATTGAAAGTGGAGGACTTTGTCGAAATTCCCACTACGTTTGGATTGTCGCAAAACTTTCCAAATCCGTTTAATCCGGTAACAACCATACAGTATCAGATTCCGATGGCGAGTACTGTAAGGATTGCGATTTACAATACGCTGGGTCAAATGGTAAAAATGTTGACCAATTCAGAACAGCATCCAGGATTTTATTCATTGCAATGGAATGGAAGAGATGATCATAACACCGCTGTGGCGAGCGGGATATATATTTATAGAATAGATGCAATAAGCGAGGGAAAAAGTAAATTCACTCAGGTGAAAAAAATGATTTTGCTAAAATAAATTGTTGCTACAGGGGAAATTACGTCGTTGAAAAATACGCTTACTGCAATTGTGGCTTTGATACTATGTGGAATAAGCGCCGCATTTGCTTTGCCGACTATCAGTATTAACGGGTTGCCAACAACAATGGCTGTTGGCGATACGATCTTTGTTACAGCTTCAGGAGGGATCGGTTCATACTCATGGAGTTCAAGCAATGCCGGTGTTACGGTGACACCGTTTAGTGCTACTGAAGCAAATATTATTGTCTACTTAGCTGTGGCTAATGTTACAATTACCGCAACCGATTCAATCGGTATGTCTGGAAGTCAAGTGATTAATACATATTTATATGCGACGAGGATTGGATCAGCATCGTTTACGGACGGTGATACGGTAGAAGTTCCTGTCTATTATACATGCCGATCTGCATTGTTGCAGTTGCTATCGACAGATATTCATCTTCCGTATGACACAACAGTCTTTAAGTTTATAGGATTTGATTTTTCAGGAACAATTATCAATTCACTACAGCCTTCTGGAGTGTTTAATCAAGTGTTCGATACGATAAAAATTGGAGTTGCAACAACGTTTCCACTGGGAATGGTTACAACGGAGGACGTATTATTAAAACTTCGATTCGTGTCGAAGACAGCGGTGGAGGTTTCGCAATCACGCTCACTTCATTTTACACAATTCTTGGTGAATGAAGAGATGAACGGAGCATATGCAGATGGGATTCTCATTGTCAATCCAATACCGAATTATGCTCCGGTCTTCGTAAATACTCCTAATGATACGACGATAAAAGAGGGAGATATATACACGACACTCTTTTTTGCGACAGATTCGAACGGTCATGCCGTCCATTATTTTTTAACGATGAATCCTGCACTGACTAGCGAAGCAGCAATTGATTCGATCACCGGTGTGTTTACATTTTCGCCGTCGTTCTTTAGTGCGAATCAGTATGTATTTGAAGTGACAGCAGATGATGGACGCGGACTAACAACTCTGGATCAATTTACAATCACCGTTGACAATGTAAATCAAAATCCTGTTATCTCGACAATTTTTCCCGACACATTATTATTCATTGAAGATCAACCGTATTCTTTTAATATCGATGCAACAGACGATGATGGGGAGCCGCTCAAATATTCTGTGATTGATTCTCCTAATGGGATGATGATTGATTCGGTGACCGGTAAAGTGAATTGGACTCCCGATTTAACACAGGCAGGATTTTATAATCCTACATTTAAAGTAAGGGATACGTCGGGAGCATACGACAGCAGGTACGTTGTAATTAATGTTTTGAATATGAATCAATTCCCGGTATTTACATCTGTATTGAATGATACAACAATTTCAGAAAATCAATTCCTTCAATACAATTACTCTGCAAGTGACGGGGATAATGATTCAATGTCATTTACATTGCTGAAACCTGTTGCAGGGATGACGATTTCCATCACAGGCGTATTGGAATTTCTTCCGTCGTATACACAAGCCGGAATAGAAACAGTTGTTGTGATGGTAAGCGATTCTTTTTCTGCGGTATTCGATACGGCGTATATCACGATACTTAATGTCAACAATCCTCCGATGTTTACACAAGTGCTTAATGATACAGCTATTGCTCGATTTGATACGCTGCGATTCCAATATGCAGGCGTAGATCCGGATTCGCAATCGGTCACTTATTCTTTGTTCATGCAGCCAGTGGGTGCGACAATTACTTCGGATGGTTACCTCGTCTGGAGTCCCTCGGCAAATGCTAATGGATCGTATACATTTGTTGTTCAAATCAGTGATGGAACAGCATTTACTCACGACACAATAACTGTCCGAGTGAATAAGTTTGGAGATGTCAGCGGAAACGGTACGATTACTTCCTTCGATGCGGGAATGGTATTACGTGGTCAGGTAGGGGCGATTACGCTTACTGCGCTGCAAACGCTAGTCGGCAATGTCAGTGGCGATTCAACAATTTCTTCGGCGGATGCGTCGCTGATCCTGCAGTATGTTGTTGGTCTTATCAATTCGTTCCCGGGTGGAATGGGAAAGCGTGCACAATCTAATGCCGTACTTTCGGCATTTACGTTTAGAATAGCGCCAACTCAAGTTGCAGGTGATTATGAGCTTTTTGTTTCGGTGAATAAACCGTCTCAAGTGTTCGGTATAACTATGAGTTTAGGCTTTGATTCGTCAAAAGTTGTTGCCAAATCTATAAAGCAGACTGCGTTGACAGACAGCATGATGATTTCTTCCTATTTTCCGAAAGAAAGAGCCAATCTTGCGCTCGCCGGCACCAAACCGCTGAACACGGCGGGTGATATTGCACGGTTTATATTTACTTTAAAAGACAACACTATTTCGCCAAACGACGTTTTGTTTACGATGAAAAAGTTTATCTTAAACGAAACGGACTTTACCAATGAAATTCCGGGAATTACCCTTGGCGTAGCGGGGACGGCATCGTTACCGTTATCCTATTCACTGGAACAAAATTATCCAAACCCATTTAATCCTTCCACGACAATTAATTTTCAATTGCCGAAGGAAAGCAATGTTACGATCACCATTTATAATATGATTGGTCAAGAAGTGAAGACGTTGATCGAGACAGATCAGAACGCCGGATACCACTCTTTGTTATGGGATGGAACAGATGAAAATAATTCTGCTGTCTCCAGCGGAGTCTATTTTTATAAAATCATCGCTCAGGCTCAGGGTAAAATTGTGTTTAGCGATACCAAAAAAATGATGCTTTTAAAATAGTGGACAAAAAATAGTCTTGATGAAAAAATCTTATCCATACGGTATTGTCCTTTTGACTCTTTTCAGTGTCGGCATTATTTATGCACAAATCGACACAGTGCATTTTCGAATGCCGGATTCACTTGGCAAACGCGGCGTTACATATTCCTATCCCATCTATTGTGATGATGTATTAACTACAACAGATTCAATTATTTCAGGTGAATTTACTGTTGCAGTGAATAACGTATTTACCGTAACTGGCGTCGACACAGCCGGGACAATGCTCGGGGGAACGCAAAGTATTTTATATAACAATGTTTCGAAAAAGATTATTTTTGCAAACGCTCAGCCAATTACAGGAAAAGGCGTTCTGATATATTTAAAAGTATTGGTAAATGCATCGGCGGCAGCAAATGTGACGGAAGTTGTCTCTCTTTCTGGGGCAATGTTGAATGAAGGAGCACCATCGGTGATTATTGATAATGGTTCATTCCGTCCGATGGATATTTTTATCAATCCAAAGAATCCTCCACAAAATAAAATTGTGGGAGATACCATCTTCTTTTCTGCAACGGGCGATATGACGCCTCCATTGGTTTGGACCGTTGGTGATACATCGGTTGCTTCAATTGACGCAACGGGCAGACTTGTCGGAAAAAAAGTTGGCCAGACGATCGCTAAAGTAACGGATTCTTTCGGACTTTGGGATCAATCCAACACATTCCAGATCAATTCAGCCTCATTGAACGGTCTCACGCTCTCCATTCCGGATACTTCCATCATGCAGAATCTCACATTCGATCTTCCGATCCGGATTTCTGATGTGACTTCATTGGGAATAATTTCGGCACAGTGGAAACTTAATTTTAACGCAAACACTCTTGTTCCCAAGGGAGTCTTAACAACGGGAACAATTGCACAATCGTGGGGGATTCCGACAGTCAATTTTGGGACCGGCACCATAGATGTTGCGATGGCAGGATCCGATACGCTCACAGGAAAAGGAGTTCTTGCGTATGTGCGCTTTCAGGTGAAACGATTTGCCGTGGTAAGTTCAAACCTTACTCTACAAAATGTCCTGTTCAATGAAACTATTGGAGCTACAATTGACAATGGTATCTTTAATCCTATCGGCGGACCAATCATTAATATTAATCCGAATGTTCTGGTGTTAACGCGTGGGGATACGATAACATACAGTGCCGTAGGAGGAACAGCGCCATTTAAATGGTACTCATCAGATACGTCACGAGTAATTGTTGATTCGCTCACGGGAAAAGTAAAAGCAAAATCGAGAGGATCTATTACACTCTCTGCATATGATGCGCAAGGATTTGACGGAAGCATCTCCATCACGGTTAATGATTTTATGGCATTATTACCTGATACGATTGTTCGCGTTGGTGATTCTGTTGATGTTACGCTCTCCGTCAGTAATGTGACAGGTCTTGGTATTTTATCAACACAAATTAAAATTGGATATGACACAACCAAAATCCGTTTTGGAGGATTAAACACCGCCGGAACACTCTCTAGCGGAATGCAGTCTGCCGTAAATGATTCTGCTGCCGTTATTCGTATGGCGTTTTCCGGAACAACATCACTCGCAGGAGTGGGAACATTTGCGGTTCTACGGTTTTATCACAAAGCACCTTCCGGACAGGGGCAATTCTCGCCGTTGACATTTTTGGAATTTCAATGCAATGAGCCCGGACCGTTACAACCAACAGCGACCATCAAAAATGGAAAGATTACCATTGCTCCACCGCTCAACCAATTTCCATTGCTTGCCAAAGCATTAAACGATACTACAATCAGTGAAGATCAGCAGTTGACGTTTGATTATGATGCCGTTGATGGAGATAATGATCAACTGAAATTTGCGCTGCAAAACCCTTCTATAGGAATGACGCTCGATACGGTGTCCGGCGTGTTCAATTGGAAACCGGGATTTTCTCAATCCGGTGTTCATAGCTTTATTGTTTCCGTGTCGGATGGAAAAGGAGGAAGTGCATCAAAACAAACGAACATCAATGTAAATAATACGAATAGACTTCCCCTTTTTACACGATTCTTAAATGATACCTCAATCCAGGAACAACAATCACTTGTATTCGATATTGATGCTTTTGATCCGGATGGAAATTCAGTTCGATTTGATCTTCAAGGACAAACGGCGGGCATGCAAATTGATTCCATCACGGGACTTTTTTCGTGGACTCCTACACTTAATCAAGCCAATGTGTTTAATTTTACAGTTCGAGTGTTCGATCAACAAGGAGGTTTTGCAGACGATCCGGTTGCTATTACTGTTACCAACAATAATCAACTTCCATTGTTTACCAGTGTTATGGGGGATACCTCCATCAATGAGAATCAGCAGTTGACATTTGATTATAACGCAGTCGACCCGGACAATGATCTCCTTAAGTTCTTCATGGTAAACGCTCCGCTTGGAATGACTCTTGATTCAATTTCAGGTGTGATGAATTGGAAACCAGCTTTCAATCAATCCGGAAATGTGAGTATCACAACCGGTGTACGAGATGCTAATAATGGAGCCACAACAAAAATAACAAATATCACTATAAACAATGTAAATCGACCGCCGGTATTTACACAGGTCTTACCCGAAACAACATTCACTGAACCAGGGTTAACAACGAATTTCACGTTTACAGGACAAGATCCCGATAATGAAAATCTCACCTTTACGAATGCCGAAAGTCCTACAGGTGCGGTAATATCGGCAGCAGGTCAGTTTTCGTGGACGCCGACCACTGCCCAAGTTGGAACACATCGATTGGTTGTTAAAATGGGAGATGCAAATATTGGAGTGTTTGATACAGCCTATTTTGTGGTGGAAATAAAAAACACGTCGCCTGTTTTTACTGCAACATTAAATGATACAATTATCAGCGAAGCCCAGGCACTTTCATTCACATATAAAGCATCGGATGTACAAAATGATACGTTGTTTTATTCGCTCGGCTCACAAGGTCCTGCAGGATTGGCTATTTCACAAAGCGGACAATTGAATTGGACGCCTGATTTTACACAATCCGGAATCTATACCATTGTTGTTAAGTTACAGGAGCATCAATTCATTTTGTTGGATACGGCAAAAATTACTGTTCTGAATACAAATCGTTTACCGCAGTTTGTTGCGAAACTTCCCGATCTACAAACATTTGTTGATTCGTTAGTAAATTTCAAATATTCAGCGACCGATCCTGACAATGAAAATCTAACATTCGCATTTGTAAAATCACCAAGCAACGCAACTCTGCAAAGTGATGGAACATTTTCCTGGAAACCCGAAGCGACCCATCTTGGAAAAGACACAATCGTTGTGAACGTTAATGATGGAACAAGCTCTGTCCCGGATACTGCTGTTCTTACTGTGAATGGATTTCCATTTGCTGAAGTGACACAAACAGTTTTTGATTTTGGTTCTATCACGTTTGGCGGCACCAAAACAATGAGGTCCATTATAAAAAATAACGGTGTTGTTCCATTATCGTTCCGTGCCTTACCGCAGTCCAATCCGATCTCCGATCTAAATTTTATTTTAGACACTGTTGGTGTTTCCACTATTTTACCGGGCAAACAAGATACTGTTTCGATTACGTATTCTCCTAAAACTGTCGGCGGACATTCTGCGGGATATATTTTTACAACAAATGATTTTCGAAAGCCATCGTACGTCTTTACGGCAAACGGTTCTGCTATTGCGAAACTTGTTGTCACAAAACGTCTGTTGGTGGATGTTCAGCATAATTCTGCTGCTCCTCTTACGGATTCTGTTAAAGGATTGGGATTGCTTTTTGCCTTTTTATCAAAAAGCGGTATACAAGTTACGTTCAGTGCGCCGGTTCTTCAGCCGCATGGAAATGATATCCTACTACTCGTTACTCCTCAGAAAAATTTCTCCAAACCGGAAATCGACTCGATAAGTTCTTTTGTGAAGAATGGAGGATTGTTGATTGCTTTGGGGAACTCTGTGCAGGAAGGAAATAATGATGCATTAAATTCACTTCTTAAAGACTCTTTATGGTCGACAAGTCTTTCTTTGAATAACGATGTTGTTGTTGATTCAACGGCAAATATGCTTTCTCCTCTTGCTCCATTATTGACGACATTTGCCGATACCAAACATCCCTACTTTGCGAATGTAGACACGTTAGTTTTCTTCTCAAGCAGCAGTGTAAACGTATCTGATGGTGCGATACCGTTTGTGACAACTTCAGGAAAAGGAAAAACAATTGGCACTCCTTCGATTGTTCAGCCCACAGTGATTGGATTGAATAAAATCGGAAAAGGAAAAATTGTACTGATGGGAGATGCAGATGCGTGGAGAGTTGATTCCAAGAGCGATTCAGTTCCGCCGAATATTGCCATTAAAGATAACCTGGCATTTGTACTGAATGTTTTGAGTATTACAGAAGATTACGAAGTAAAAATGCCGGCAAAAACTCCGAACGAACGATATCAGTTGGTTAGCATTCCGTTCGATCTGGAAAATTCTGATATTAAATCCGTCCTGAAAAGTTTGGGAGAACCAAATCCGTTGATCTGGAGATTGTTTGGACGTTATGATCCTGCGGCAGCGAAGTACGCGGAATTTCCAAGTGATAAATTCAATTCGTTCCGTCGCGGTGAAGCCTATTGGCTTATTACACGCGGACAATTTGATTTGACTCCCGGCAATGCCACAATTGTTCCGGTGCAGAATTTCTTCCCAATCAAAATCGGTCCTGGCTATTCAATTATTGGTAATCCATTTCCATTTAAAGTCAGTTGGAAACACTCTACCCATGATTCTGTGCAGAATGTAATTTGGGGATTTGATGGTACCTCATTTAAGGCGGAATCACTCGCATTGGATAAATTTACCGGATATTTTGTCAAGAACCTTACGAAGGATAGCCTCACTATCTACATCAATCCTCAGGATATCACCGATATTCCAAGTCCAACTCCAAACCTGGGGAAAAATGCCACTATTGCTTCATACTTGAAGGAAGGTGAATGGAGAATCGGCATCTCGGCGCAGTCTGGGAAATCAAGCGATCTGGATAATTATGCCGGTGTGGCTTCCGGTGCCAAAGAAGAATTTGACAATTTCGATATTTCTGAACCGCCACCGACGCCGACCGATTATGTAATTGTACGCTTCCCCAATAAACATTGGAAACAGCAGCCAGGATCATATGCAATGGATATTCGCGAAACGAACGAAGAGGGACTGTATTGGGATTTTGAAGTGATCTCATCAAGAGTACAATCGAATGTGGAACTTGCACTGACCGAATTTGGGAATTTGCCGAATAGTTTTTCACTGTATCTGATCGATAAAGCAACAGAAAAAGCTGTTCTTTTGAGCAATACGTATCAGTATCAATTTACGATGATGAAGAATGAAACGCGCCGGAATTTTAGATTAGTTGCTGGGAAAACAGAATTTATTGAAAAGAATACACAGGGTATTCCCTTGATCGCTCTCGATTATGCATTACTGCAAAATTATCCGAATCCATTTAATCCATCAACCCTAATTCGATATGTGCTCGGCCATAGCGGACATGTTACTCTTGAGTTGTATAACATGCTCGGTCAACGTGTAAGAACTTTAAAAAGTGAATTTCAAACAATTGGCACATACAATATTGAATGGGATGGAAAAGATGAAGTCGGCACCACTGTTGCAACCGGTGTTTATTTTTATAAAGTAAGTGTTGTGTCAAATAACGAAAAAGTCTTCACCGAAACGAAGAAAATGGTTTTGATCAAGTAATATCGGAACGGTCAGTTTATCCGCCAGTTTTTGGCGAACAAGTCCGTTCCAAGCAGGAGGATTGGCCATTTATACTACAAAAAAAAACGGAACGTTTTATCAGACGTTCCGATGAGATCTGACATCTTGATAAATTTTATTGTTGTAAAATCCTCCTAGATATGCCGCCTTGATTCCTCCCTGTTATAACGGTACATTATCATTAAAGATTTACACCTCGTATATTAACTTCATGGTACCGAATGAAACCAATATTACAAATATTTCTTACAATCATTTTCATTTCTCCGCTTGGTGTTGCACAATCATCCACTCCTCCGAAGCGAGAATTTCGTGCCGCGTGGGTTGCAACGGTCTCCAATATCGACTGGCCTTCGAGTAAAACTCTCTCCAGCTCAGAGCAAAAAGCTGAAGTGATTAAGATTCTGGACAATCACAAACAGAGTAATATCAATGCGATCTTATTTCAAGTCCGTCCTTCGTGTGATGCATTTTATCAAGGGGGACTTGAACCGCTTTCTGAATATCTTGTTGGAGCGCAGGGGGGAAACTTGAGTTTGTATTATGATCCTCTTCAATTTTGGATCGATGAAGCGCATAAACGGGGCATGGAGCTTCATGCGTGGTTCAACCCGTATCGCTCAGTTGTTGCAAACACCAGCAGCGTACATAGTACGCATATCTCCAAGACTCATCCTTCATGGAATATTACGTATGGTGCAAGTCCGTACAAACTTCTCGATCCGGGAATTCCAGCCGTGCAGAATTATTCGGGAAGCGTCATTATGGATGTCGTGCGGCGATATAATATTGATGGAGTGCATTTTGATGACTATTTTTATCCTTATGGAGGAATGACGAATCAAGACAGCGCGACATTTGCAAATTATAAGGGAGCATATACAAACATCGGCGATTGGCGCAGGAATAACGTGAACAAATTTATCGCGATGGTTCACGACAGTATCAAAGCGATAAAGCCTTGGGTGAAATTTGGCGTCAGTCCATTTGGGATTTGGAAACCGGGGTATCCGGCTGGCGTTAGTGGTTTGAATGCGTATACACAGATTTATTGTGATCCATTGAATTGGTTAATAAATAAAAAAGTAGATTATATTAATCCGCAAACCTATTGGGCAATAGGAGGTGGACAAGATTATTCCAAACTAATGCCATGGTGGAGTGATACTATTAAAATTGTCGCGAATGGGCGTCATTTATATACTGGAAATGCTGTATATCGTTTATCAGTATCGGAAAGTAATTGGCCTGCAAGTGAGATTCAAAATCAAATAAACTTAAATAGAGTGAATAGTCGTTCGCAAGGATTTGTTGCTTTTAGTTCACGATCTGTTACAAACAATCTTAAAGGGATTCAGGATTCACTTCGGAATAATCAATTCCGATATCCAGCACTGCACCCGACGATGTCATGGCTGGACAATGTTCCACCTCTCGCCCCTGTTAATCTGATCTCATTGACATCAAACAATTTAGTACAATTACAATGGCAAAAATCGGGAACCGCATCGGATAACGACACAGCACGGTATTTTGCAGTCTATCGCGCACGAACACCCGATACAATCAATGTGAATGATATTCGGCAGATTATTGCAATTACAACCAAGGACACAACCAAGTTTACCGATAATGCTGTTGCAAACGGATCGTCCTATTCCTATGTCGTCACCGCGTTCGATAAATTGCACAACGAAAGCGATGCATCGGCAAAGACCACCATCACCGTTACCGGTGTTGCTGAAGAGATCACCTTACCATATACATTCACCCTTCACCAAAATTATCCGAATCCTTTTAACCCGGTTACAACCATTCACTTTGTCCTTCAACAAACTGATTATACTATTTTAAAAATCTATGATGTTTTGGGACGTGAAATTGCCACTGTGATTGAAGGTGAACTTGAGCCTGGGGATCATCAGTATCAATTCTCGGGCGAAAATCTTTCGAGTGGTGTCTATTTGTATAGACTTATCAGCCGAAATTTCGTGGAGACAAAGAAAATGATTCTGCAAAAATAATTAGAAGTGGTCTCAAAAATACCTAATCATTGTCATTTCGAGATGCGAAGCATCGAGAAATCTCGATTTTGTCTTCAATTGTAAAAACGAGATTCCTCACTTCGTTCGGAATGACAATAAAATTCATTTTTGAGACCACTTCTACCAACATTCATATTAGCGTTACAAAATCCTGCAAAACATGCAGGATTTTGTGTTTTTAAGGCGTCAACCTAAATTGAGGTAGTGGTGCATTTTAATTTTTAACATACAACCTCCTTTTATGGTTTTCCATTGATTTTTTCATATAGCTTGTGCAAAAGAGTTATAGTTTAAGAGTTCGTTCCAATTCCAAAGCCTATTTGTAATATTCGCCTCCATTGCGGGAGTAACTCTAAGCGTTGAATGAATCCGCATGAAGTTGTAGTGGAAGAAATGTAACGACACGGCACATTCTAGGTTCTTCAATTTCTTGCTAAAAGCATTGGTAAGGCGTGTAAATCTTCTCATTTGCATCCTCATTGTAAGGTTCTGCCGTTCAATATGAGAGGTGCTAATCCGGCTTTTTTTAGGATCACCGATTAACGGGCGTATTATTACCTCCTTGATGTTGGCGGGCGAATATCTCTTTTCTGTAACAGTTGAATCATTATAAACTTTATGGACTTGTCCGTAGTTCACATCGTTTCCGAAAACATTATCAACGGCTTTGAAATAAGCGGTAAACGAGTCGGTTGAGAGTTGAAACTTGGCGGGGATTCTGTATTTGAGGTCACTCATTAAAGATTGAGCGTTGTTATAGCTTCTTTTTCCGATGAGGTAGGAAGCAACAAGTTTTGTCTCGCTATCCATTGCAACCCAGACGTATTGATCGCCAAGTTCTCCGCTATCAAGCGTTCTAACCTGCTTTTGTTTCTTTGCTACGAATGTCCAAATCTCATCTACCTGAATGTATCGGGCTTTCAGATTTACCAAATAAGAATCTTGAATCTCTCTTGCAATCTCCCCACAAGAGACGAGTAGGCGTAAGATGGTTCTTTTATTCACCCCAGTCATTCGTACTGTGCTATTGATTGAATTACCCTCAATCAGAGCGTTCAGCACGAGAATTTTCTTTTGTTCCGGTAAAACGTTCATAGGGAAAATCTCCTTTTATGTAAGGTTATTGATTTTGCCCGACCATGAACGTATATTTGCGTTGAGGTCATTGTCCGTTCAAGCGGGCAGTGATTTAAGGGGTTTATAGGTGTATCAAGCACCTGTAAGCCCCGCTTTTATTTATATCGAATCTCTTGGTTTGTGAGTAGTGCCAGAAAAAACTTTGTGTTTCATAGTCCCACATCCTTGCGTTTATTTCAAAAATAAACATAAGAATTAGGACTCGCTGAATGTCTAAAACAAAAAGAACTTCTTTAGAAACGGCTAAGATTTTTGGACAATCGAATGTCTAAGATTTTTAGATTTCAATTTGCCTTTTGCGATTTCCTTGCGTTCTCGTTCTTTGAATTTCCTATACCGATAATCCAACTTTTTTTCATCCATCTGGTGTTTATGAGCTACAAGTCGGATTGCTACTGAAAGTGCGCTTTTAGCTTTTTTGCTTTGCATATCCGCGTCAGTGGCATCTATTTCATCGTAAATCTCTTTTGTTTCCTTTTTCACATTGTGCTTCATAAACTTTTCAGCATGATCTTTATATTTTTTGCTGTCTCTTCTTATCTCTTTTATGGTATAATTGCGTTTCTCAAACCTTCTGTAGAGTCTTGCATAGTCCGCAATTATTTCCTTAAAAAACTTCTCATAATCAACTTTAGTTTTCCATAAACGCACCAAAGTGTCTTCTAACTCGTCTTTTAATGCTTCAAAGAATGTGGTATTATCCGCATCTTCTGTCCATCTATAGGTTGAGTCTAAAAACTCCTCTATGTATTTTTTTGCCTTTTTGTGTAGTTCTTCATTTTCCATACTGCGAGAGTATAGAAATAAAGGTTTTTATAGTCAAACCTTGATTTTGGCAAAAAAGAGAGCTACATATACCCAAATTTACTATAACCCAACCGCCTCTTTTGTGCTAAGAATATGAATCCGAAACGCCAACATACTTACTTCTTTAAGCGTTAAATCTTTCACCAACGGATAAAGGACTCTCGCCAATGGTGCAATTGTGGCTATCGTATATGGTTCTCTTGGTTTTACTTCTTTTTTCTTACTCATTTTTGTTCTCCTTGGAAAGGGACTTTCGTTATGGAATGGCTTAATTCTCTAAAACCCGAACACACAGTTGGATTTTTCACTACACTCGGTGCGCTTGTCGGGATTATTGGCGGTGTAATCATTGCTTTGATAAATTCTCATGCTGAATCTAAAAGACACAAATTAGAAATAATAATAAAATCTGCTCTTGATAGTTGGAAATATACTAGCGATATGACTCTGAAGCGTGCAGACAAAGCAAACGCCGGTGCAATAATATATCCTTCTGATTTGTTCATTGTCCGGATGTTAAAAATTTCAAAAATTTTAGATGGAAAAGATAAATCGGCGGAGGAAATACTGGAAATATTAAAAAATGCCGACGCAACAAATAAAACCATTAAGGATTATATGACAAACAAAAGTGAAATTCAGAAGTTGGAAAATAAAAAACCGGATTAATTACTCCCCCTTCTGTTTTTCTTAAATTTATCTTTGCACCAATCCCATAAGTCCGATATTGCATCATTGCATATTTCACGACGCATAAGGTAGTATGTTAACATAAAACCGCAAAATTGAGCTATAGAGTAGTATAAAATGCCTTTTGCAAGCCAAACATTGTATTCTTGAGGAGTCATAATACTACACCCCCCTTCCAAAATGCACCACTACCTAAATTGATAGTCGGTGGTTTATTGGCTATATTCTTAGTATTAATGCAAGTTTGTTGAAACCTATGGTATCTTTTACACAGCAACGAATAGACGAAATCCTTTCCGTTATTAAAACAAAACGCATCGCCATCATTGGTGATGTAATGATTGACCGATATGTGTGGGGTAATGTAAACCGCATCTCCCCGGAAGCACCTGTCCCTATTGTTGAAGTGGAAAGTGAATCGTCGCGCCTTGGCGGTGCCGCTAACGTTGCCAATAACATCACGTCGCTCGGCGCCGAAGCATTTTTGGTCGGGGTGGTCGGCGATGATGCCGGCGGAAGAGAATTTCGCACTGTTTTGCAACAACAGCGGACATCTTCCGACGGGATTGTGACTGATCCGACGAGACCGACAACTACCAAGACCCGCGTGATTGCACATCACCAACATGTTGTTCGGATCGATAGTGAAGAGAAGAAAGATATCGATCGATCCATGCAGGATAAAATATTCGCTATTCTTGAGAAACATATTGATTCAATCGATGGAATTATCATAGAAGATTACAACAAAGGTGTGATTGTAAAGGAATTGATTATCCGGCTCATACAATTGGCAAACACACACAAAAAAATTATTACCATCGATCCAAAATTCAACAATTTTTTTGAATACAAAAATGTTACGGTCTTTAAACCGAACAAAAAAGAGACGGAAGAAGCACTGGGAAAAAAACTTACGACGGACGAAGAGGTAATAACTGCAGGTAGAACACTTTTGGAACGTCTGAACGCTGAGAATGTTTTACTAACCAGAAGTGAAAACGGGATGAACCTATTCGAAAAAAACGGAAGAGTGTCCCATATACCGACACATGCACGCAAGGTTGCTGATGTCTCCGGTGCGGGTGACACGGTCATTGCGACGTTAACAGCTGCTCTTGTCTCCGGAGCATCTATCGCAGAATCAGCCATGTTGTCCAATATTGCCGGCGGTATTGTCTGCGGTGAAGTTGGTATTATTCCGATTGATCCGGCGATCTTACGTTCTACAATTCTTGAAAAACAATTCTAATGGGAAACGTTTACACGCAATCAACATTGGCTGAAACAAGAACCCAATGGAAGAAACAACATCTTACCATTGTGTTCACCAATGGCGTGTTTGATATTCTTCATCGAGGACATATCGAATATTTAACCAAAGCGAAATCGCTTGGTGATCGTTTAATTGTTGGAATGAATTCCGATGCTTCAGTGAAACGAATCAAAGGAGATCTTCGGCCAATAGTGAAGGAAGAGGATAGAGCATTTGTTTTATCTCAATTAGCGTGTGTCGATGCGGTCTGTCTTTTTGACGAAGATACGCCCTACAATATTATATCGCTGCTTTTACCGGACATTCTTGTGAAAGGGGCGGATTATTCCCTCAACGACATCGTTGGGAAAGATATTGTTGAGCGTGCCGGGGGAAAAGTTCAAACAATTGAATTTGTCCCGGATAAATCTACCAGCAATATTGTGGAAACAATCGTGAGCCGCTTTGGTAAGAAATAATTCATGATAAAAAAGCTCTCTAAAATATTTTTGTATTCTTTTCTTGCCGTGATACTTGTGGCGATCGGAACCGCACTGTTCACGCAGACTCCATTGTTTCGCAAAACGCTTCGGTCGACCTTCTATACGTACCTTGCTAGCGAACTCAATGCCGATATTTACATCGGCGAGATCAATGGAAATCTTTTCAGCGGATTTACTGTGGATACAGTCATGATGTATATTGACGGCGCTCCATTCTTAGAGGCGGGAAAACTTAACGTTCAATACAATGCGCTTGATCTTCTCAGAAATAAAATATCCATTGATACGTTAACATTGGAAAATCCTTCAATTAATCTCACTCGGTGGAAGAACGGCGATTGGAATGTTAATCATTTAGCGAAAAACCCATCACTAAAAGATTCCACGGAGTCGACGTTGTTAATCACTGCCCGCCGTGTTCGGATATCCAACGCACGGTTTCACCTTACGGATTCTACGGGAGAATATGACAAATCGATCGTCGATCGGAACGGAAAACCAAGCATTAATTACCACAATATTCTTCTTGAAAAGGTCAATATTGACCTGCGTGGAAAATATTCGGAAAAAGAGATTGATGTTACTGTTACTGATTTCTCGTTTTTATCATTGCAGCAGAATTTCATGCTTGCAAAACTTTCTGCCAATGTTCGGCATACCAAACAACAAACTTCCGTAAAAGATCTTACTATTATTACCCCGGATTCGCGAATCAAAACATCTGTATCGATAGATAATATTGATGCTTTTGCAATCAGTGATTTAATTGATCTTCGCCGAAGTCAGGTATCACTCACCATTTTCCCATCCAATATTCTTTCACGTGATATTCAAGTCTTTCTCCCTTCATTAGATTTTATAGAAGGGAATATAATTTTTGAGGGTGAGATGGAAGGAAATTTTGAAAATGTTTCAGTGAAGCGTCTCAATACAAAGTTTGGTACTTCTTCTATTTCGCTTTCTGGTACCGTATCGAACGTCTACAAACCCGAAGATCTTCGGTTAAATATTGTCTCATCCAATAGCACAATTAATCCTGACGATGTCCCGACATTGATGCCGTATTTTAACATTCCGAATTATAAAAACCTTGGATTGATAACGCTGGATTTTCAATTTGTCGGAAAGCCTCTTGATTTTCTTGCCATTTCCAAGATAAAATCTGCCGCAGGGACTGTAACTGTTGACGGACAAATGGTCATAACGGAAGAAAATATACATTACAAAGGGATTCTTGCCGGAAATGACGTAAATTTTGAAAAAATATTTGCAACGAATGAGCTCACTTCCCGTTTGAATACCAGAATTTTTATTGAAGGAGAAGGAGTTTCACTGGATAAGTTAAATGCAGAAGCAACTATTGAAATAGATTCTTCTTCCTTTAGAAATATTCCATTGAACGCCACCTCCGTTTCAATAAAAGCACATGAGAAGAAATTCAACAGCGATATTGCGCTTCGTTCGCCTGATGGTAATATTACTCTTAAAACTTCGATAGATTTTACCGATCAAAATTTGCCGGAATATGCTCTTTCCGGAATAATCCGCGGATTGAATCTGGCTCCAATATTACAAGACAATTTTTATACGTCAAATATATCCTTTGATATCGATCGGTTCGGAAAAGGTTTATCATTGTTTGATAATTATTCTGACACCAAAATTGATATTCACGAGTCCAATTTCAATGGAATTCCGTTTGACAGCGCCCAGATTATTGTAAAGTGGCTGAAAGATTCAACCAATAACGATATCCTTACCGTCCAATCCCCGCTTGTGGATGGTCAGATAAAGGGAAAATTTACTATCAAGGATATTGTGAATAATGTTCAGACACATCTTGCCGGATTAAATAAGATATATACATATCAACGGGGGATTATTGATTCAACGATTCATCTAGTGTTGGATTCGCTGCCAGACAATTCGTCAATTCCACTCAGAGAAAGTTCTCTTTCCTATGATCTGAATCTGAAGAATTTGAAGCCGATTTCAACATTTTTCAGGTTTCCGGAATTAGATCTTGTGGGAACAGCGAAAGGATCAATTCAGAGCGATACAGTACATTCATCGTCATCCGGAATTATTCAACTCGCTCACGGTAGTTATGCAGACACTTCGGCACATATTGGTGCAACAAATGTCAGTTTAGATTATGCACTAAAAAATATTTCCTTGCCCGAATTGATCTCACCGATCGATCCGTTGAACATGACCGTTCGTTTTAACGGTGATGAACTCACGGTGAATAAAACCTCGTTTCGGCTGATGCAATTGAATTTCGACTTCAACAATCAAAAAGGGAAATATTTTGTTGCAACAGATATTGATACAATGCTTACCGCTGCGGTAGAAGGTGAAATTGAAGTATCGGACTTACTCAATCGGTTCACCATATCGCGATTGAATGCAAAATATCAAGGCTTGGCGATTCAAAATTCCGGTCCATTTATTGCGACCGAAACACGGGACGGTTTTATCATCGACTCTTCAATATTTATTCGCGGGGATGAAGAGTTTTTTATAAAAGGAAAGTATGATTACCGTGGAGCCATTATGGTTGATGCATCCATAACGAACTTTGCATTGTCGGATATCTTTTTTGTGAATACATCACCGGAATTCAGACAGCAGGCGTTTGCTCTTGGCGGTACGATAGATGCTGCAGTAAAAATTACCGGAACGGTTGAAAATCCTATCATACTCTCACAAATGGAGGGGAAGGATATCTCTTACCGCAATAGCAATTTTGGCAATTTGGATGTGGCTCTCAATTATGCGAAGAAAAAAGCAGGAATTAAGATAGAATTAAGCAATGAGCAAAAAATAGACACAGCGACCAGTTTTAATCTTGAAGGAGTAGTTCCCATCGATCTGAGCTTTACCGATGTTGATAATCGAACACGTTTTCAAGGAATGGATATTCGATTGACAGCGGGGAATCTGCCTGTTGAAATGTTCGACATCTTTATTCCTGAGATTGACCGAATGAAAGGGAAAGCGGATGGAATGATCGATATTACCGGTTCATTGAGCGAACCTTTAATGGCGGGATCCTTGCGTGTGCGTGATGGATCATTCCGTTTAGAAATGTCGGGGATTGAATATACTGTAGCGGGAAAGATCGTTTTGGACAGTCAGCGAATGAAGTTTCCTGAATTCAAGATTAGCAATATGAAAAAGGATTATTCCGACGGTGTAGTTTCTGTAGGAGGTTATATTTTGTTAAAGGGATTTGCACCCTCCGAGTATCATTTAACAATGAATGGTGAATTATTGGTGCTGACGGAAAATTCACGAGCAGCAAATCAATCATTTTTTGGAAGTCTCATCACGCGAACAGGGCAGAACGGATTGAAATTCGAAGGGACATTTGAACGTTCCAGAGTAATAGGAGAAGTGTTGGTGCAAGAAGCGTTTATCACATTTCCTCCTACACAGCAATCAGCTTCATTCTCTTCTGCCCGTTTTGACGACGTGGTTTTTGTGGATGATACTTCCCGAAGTATCGTTGACACAACATTGGTGAAAAAAATTCTTCAAATGATTAGTCCCACATTAAAAGCTAAAGATGGTGAGCGAACATTTCTAGACGGGTTCGGTTACGAATTGACGATACAGACTCAAGGAAACGTCAGCGTAAAAATGGTGTTTAATGCTGAAGCTACAGCCTACGAAGAGTTATCTGCCGAACTGAATGGAAAGATGGTGTTGAAAAAAGATGAATCCGGACAACAGCTGACAGGAACAATTAATGTCGGTGAGGGCTCAAACTATAAGTTTTACAAGGAGTTTAAAGCGACAGGAACTCTGACATTTGTCGGGGATGCACAAAATCCTCAATTAAATATTCTTGCAAAATATGAAGGAACACACTGTAAAAAACCCGATCCGGAAACCGGAAATTGCGCTGAAGCTATTGATATTGAAAAAGTAGTTGTATCATTGGAAATTACAGGGAACCGTTTTAATCCTAAATTAAAGATTGGATTGGCAACTGTTGATCAGAATGATCGGGAAATTCCAAGACTTGGTGATGTGGAGAACGACGCGATTGCATTTTTATTGACCTCGTCTTCCGGCGAATCCGGTCGGTTCCGCGAAGAGTTGTCTTTGTATGATCGTAATCGGTTGGGAAATCAATTGACCGAAGCAATCGGCGGAACGTTCATCAACAGCTTACTTTCCGGTGTGGTTATGGACTTCATCAAAGAAAATAATATTCCCTTTGTAAAACGAGTAGAAGTGCGTAATGTGACGTCGGAAACAGACATTAACATCACCGGTGAATTTATGGATGCGGTGATCAATTTCGGCGGCCGCGTTTTTAAGGATGTCAACAATACCAACATCAGCGTTCAGATGCCGGTGCTGGGAAAGCAGAACCGTAATTTCATGTTTGAAGTTGAGAAAAAAACTGAGAACTATGACTATTCAATTCAAGCACGCACAATTCTTGGTGCGCGTCTTTTCTATCGCTTCACTTTTTAACATACCTCATGAAAACCAATCAATTGCGTGACCAGGTCATTGCATATCTTTCCAAACGGACCAAAGAAGGGTTCAAATCGCGTCAGCTTAAAAGATTGTTTCGCATCTCCGAAGAAAGTGAATTTCAAGAGCTTCGCCATATTTTACATACTATGGTGGATAAAGGAGAATTGAAGTGGACGAAACAGCGCGGATATCACATTGCCGCCACGTCGAACAAAATTCAAGGTACAGTGAAAGTTGATAAACGAGGAAACGGCGTCGTTACCACCAATCACGGCGAAGTTTTTATTGATAAAGAATCGTTACATACGGCATTCAATGGAGATGTTGTTGATATTGCGGTATTTGTTTCGAAAAAAAATAAAAAAAATGAGTCTTCGGTAAACACGGGCGAAGTCTTGAATGTGGTTTCACGCGCTCACACACAGTTTGGCGGGACACTGCAGAAAAGCAAAAGCTTCTATTTTGTCCTTCCCGATGACCCGACGGTGAAACGGGATTTTTATATCCCTCCCGAAGATTTAAATGGAGCGGAATCTGGCGATAAAGTGCTCGTAGAACTTGTGGAATGGGATGATCCGTATAAGAATCCCGAAGGCCGGATTATTTCCACCCTTGGTGCTGCGGGCGATCCATTCGTTGAGCTTCGCTCGGTAATACAAGCATATCGATTACCAACATCGTTTCCTAAAGAGGTAGAACATGCAGCAGCAAGCATTCCTGCGGAGATACCTCAAACTGAGATAGATAAACGGCTGGATCTTCGTAAAACAGCAATACTCACTATTGATCCTCACGATGCGAAAGATTTTGACGACGCGCTTTCTATTGAAGTGCTCGAAGGTGGTTCATATCGAATCGGTGTCCATATTGCCGATGTCAGTGCGTATGTGACTGAAGGAAGCGTCCTTGATCAGGAAGCATTTGCGAGAGGAACATCCGTTTATCTTGCCAATCAAGTAATTCCAATGCTTCCGGAAAAACTCTCCAACAACATTTGCAGTCTTGTTCCTCACAAGGATCGTCTAACGTATACCGTGTTCATGAATGTTACGGATAAGGGAAGAGTGCGAAAATACGAGTTTGCTCGAAGTGTCATTAATTCCAAACGAAGATTCACCTATGAAGAAGCGGAAACTATTCTTGATAATAAAAAAGGGGAATATTCAGAAGAGTTGAACCAACTGTGGTCTGCGGCAAAAATTCTCCGGAAAAAACGGATGCATAATGGAAGCATTGATTTTGATTCGCCCGAAGCACGATTTACCTATGACGACAAAGGAAAACCGGTTGACATCTACATTAAAAAAAGATTGAAGAGTCATCAACTGGTAGAAGAATGTATGCTGCTGGCAAACCAGACGGTAGCAGCACATATCGAAACATTACAGAAAAATGGTGAAATACTTCCGTTTGTGTACCGTATCCACGATTTGCCGGATAAAGAAAAACTTCGCACGTTGGAAGAATTTGTCAGAAAGTTTGGACACAAATTAAACGTGTCGCAGTCTTCTTCAACGAAAGATTTGCAGCAGCTTCTTCTTGAGATCAAGGGGACAAAGGAAGAGAATCTTATCAATGAAGTTGCATTAAGAAGCATGGCAAAGGCAGTTTATTCTACGGACAACATTGGCCACTTTGGTTTGGCGTTTGAGCATTATTCCCATTTTACATCACCGATTCGCCGTTATCCTGACTTGCTTGTGCACCGGCTCTTGTGGGATTATACAAACGGAATGAACGAGAAGCGAAAGCAGTCCATGAAAAAGGAACTTCCCGCAATGTGCAAACATTGTTCGGAACGGGAAAAAGCTGCTGCGGAAGCGGAAAGAGATTCCGTAAAAGTAATGCAGGTAGAATATATGCGTCAGCATATCGGCGTAGAATTCGAGGGGATAATTTCCGGTGTAATTCAATATGGAGTTTTTGTTGAGATCAATAACATTCTTGTGGAAGGATTGTTGCATGTGCGGGATCTGGATGATGATTATTATGTTTTTGACGAAAAACAATATGCCCTGATTGGTGAACGAAAAGGGAAACGACTTCGTTTGGGCGACTCTATAACTGTAAAGGTGGCGAAAGTCACTCCAGAGCGTCGACAGATTGATTTTGTCCTTGTTGAAACGGATATTAAAGAAGAGGGAAAAAAGAAAAAAGGGAAACAACGAAGGAATTAAAGATTTTGTTGGACTGTTCTATTTGTAGAAGACACAACGGGGTAGTTATGAAAAAATTATTGATCGTGCTCGCGCTTTGTTCATCATTTCTTCTGGCGCAGGATGGGAGTTTTGGAAAAAATAAAGTCCAATATAAACCATTCAATTGGTCGTTCATTCAAACAAGTCATTTCGATATTTACTTTTATGATGGCGGAGCGTCAATCGCTAATTTCGCAGCCTTTGCTGCCGAATCCGCATACACATCCATCAGCAACACAATGCGGTATCAATTAAACAACCGCATCGCCATCATGGTCTATAATTCACATAACGATTTTCAACAAACAAATGTTGTTGGGGAATATCTTGAAGAAGGGATCGGCGGTGTTACCGAACTGTTTAAAAACCGTGTCGTACTTCCGTTTGAAGGAAATTATCGTCAATTCCGCCATGTGATTCATCACGAATTAGTACATGCTGTAATGAATGACATGTTCTACGGCGGTTCCATCCAATCGATTATATCCAACAATATCCGAATACAACTTCCGATGTGGATTAGCGAAGGATTTGCCGAATATGAGGCTCTGAAATGGGATACGAACTCCGACATGTTCATGCGTGATGCAACAATCAACACATATCTTCCTCCGATTGAATTTTTAGGAGGATATTTCGCCTATCGTGGCGGTCAATCCGTTTTCTATTATATCGCAAACAAATACGGCGATCAAAAAATTGCCGAGGTATTACACCGTATAAAGTCATTGAGAAATGTTGATGCGGGTTTTAAGAGCGCTATTGGCTTAAGTGTGGAAGAACTTTCTGAACGTTGGCATAAAGAACAAAAAGTACTCTACTGGCCTGATGTTGCCAAGCGTGAAGAACCGGAAGATTTTTCAACCCGCATGACGAACCATGTAAAAGAAAATAATTTTTATAACACCAGTCCGGCAATTTCGCCCCAAGGAGACAAACTGGCGTTTATCTCAGACCGTGATGACTATTTTGATGTCTATATAATGTCCACGATTGATAATAAGATCACCAAAGTGGTGGATGGTCAACGGACGAAAAATTTTGAAGAGCTGCATCTACTCACGCCGGGAATGAGCTGGTCCCCCGATGGAAAAAAGATTGCTTTGGCAGCAAAAAGCGGCGAACGGGATGCTATCTATTTGATCGACGTCAATAGCGGTGACGAGGAAAAGATTGAGTTCGATCTTGAAGGAATATTCACCATCGATTGGTCGCACAAAGGGGATAAGATCATTTTTGTCGGAAACACATCGTACCAATCGGATATTTATTCTTATGATCTTTCAACCAAAGAATTGAAAAATCTTACGGACGATCCGTTTTCAGACTCCGATCCGGTATGGTCTCCTGACGGAACAAAGATCTATTTCGTTTCTGATCGAAAAGACAATCTTTCCCGCAATATGCTCCCGGCAAACTTTAAGATGGTCCGGGCAGCATATAAACAATTAGATCTGTATTCACTTGAAGTTTCCAGCGGTACTGTTGTGCGCATTACCAGCGACGAAGGAAGTGATGAAACTTCACCAGTCATTTCACCGGACGGTCAAAAACTATTGTATGTCTCCGACAGAAACGGCAATGGTAATGTGTATGAGCGAAATCTTGTTACACAGCAGGATAGACCGATCACCAATTCCATCACAGGCGTATATCAACTTTCTCTATCAGCGGATGGCAATAAACTTGCTTTTTCTGCTTTGGATCAGGCGGGATTTGATATCTTCCTTTTGAAAACACCGTTTGAGAAAAAACTTGATGTTGCTCAATTGGAACCAACGGAATATATTAAGCGCAAACAACTTTCCGGAAAGCGAAATACCGATTCCTTATCTGCACTCAATGCCGCAGAAGTAAAAAGCGATACAACCAGCGTGTATGGTGAAAACGTTCACATTGATTTTAATCATTATGTTTTTAATGACGAGGCACCCAAACAACAGGAATCAGAAAATATTCCGACGCTGAATACAAAATCACTTTCTATATCTGGGAATATGGATGACGATAGCAATTTTATTGTCAATAAATATAAACTGAACTTTTCCCCCGATATTGTTTATGGAAATGCAGCGTTCAGCACGTTTTACGGAGTGCAAGGTACTACGATGATGGCATTCAGCGATATGTTGGGCGATCATCAAATTTATTTTTTAACGAACCTGCTGCTTGATTTGAAAAATAGTGATTATGTGCTTGCCTATTATTATCTCCCAGCATTTATTGATTATGGTGTTCAAGGATATCATAGTGCGCGCTTCCTGTATCTTGAAGATCAGATTGGAGTAAATTTGTATCGCTTCCGTACGTGGGGAATTTCCGGATCAGCTTCGATGCCGCTAGACCGCTTCAATCGATTTGAGTTTGGTATTTCCTGGATGAATCTGCTCAGGGAAAATCTTGAATATTCCGTCATCCCCAACCAACGCCGAGAATTGCTCATTCCAAGTATTGGATATGTGCACGATAATACGCTGTGGGGTTATACATCACCGAACAATGGCTCACGCTATAATGTGAACGCTATGGTCAGTCCAAAACTCGAAAAGAACTCGCTTGATTTTCAAACATATACGGCTGATTACCGAACCTATTTTAAGTTCTGGAAAACTTATTCCTTTGTGATGAGGTATTCTGGTGGAATAAGCACCGGCAAAAATGCACAACGGTTCTTTATTGGCGGTACGGACGGATGGATCAATCGGGAATTTGAAAACGGCGGAATCCCAATTGTGAATATTGAAGATTTTGCATTCCTTACGCCGGCGCTTCCCATGCGTGGATTTAATTACAATGTAAAGAATGGAACAAAATATGCATTGATGAATTATGAGCTACGGTATCCGTTCATCCAGTATCTGGTGACGGGTGGGCTCCCTATTGCGCTTGGAAATATTACCGGGGCAACATTTCTTGATGTCGGTTCATCATGGACAAAGGAGAAAGCATTCCGTGCTTTTGGAAAAGACTCTCAGGGAAATATCGCGACACAAGATTTGTTGATTGGAACAGGGATGGGAGTGCGAATGTTCTTATTCGGACTGCCGTTGAAGATTGACGTGGCATGGTCTTATAATGGTTCTAGTTTCTCTGTTCCAAAATATTATTTTTCTTTAGGCGGAGATTTCTAGGTCTCAATCATGCCATGACTTTAAGTCATGGCATGATTGAGACCCTTGACTTCGCGTATTTGACCTCAAATAACAATGTTATAACTCATTCCGTGACTTGACGTCATGACAAGAGTTTTTTAACATTGTATTAATGATTTTTGAATACGGTAAATACTACCATCTCTATAACCGTACGAACAATAAAGAAAAACTCTTTCCCCAAGAAGAAAACCATCTCTTTTTTCTCTTAAAATTTCAAACATATCTTTCTCTACATTGTTCGGTGATTGCTTATTGCTTAATGCCGACACATTTTCATTTTCTGATCCGTATCGAATCAAACGATACTTTGCAAATATCGAAATCAATAGGTGTTGTGCTCCGTTCTTACACAAGAGCGATCAATAAACGCTTTGACCGGAATGGAAATCTCTTTCAACAAAACACGAAAGCAAAAGAAATTACGGATGAACGATACTTGTTTATCTTATTGAACTACATCCATCAAAATCCACTACGTGCTAGATTAGTGACCAGATTAGAAGATTGGAAATATTCAAGCTACCGTATGCTGATAGATAGTAGTGCAATGACTGACAGTCATGGAGTTACCGTCGATAAGAAATTTTATGGAGAGTACTTCAAAACGTCCAATGATTTTAAACAATACTCTGAAGAGTTGGTACAATCTGTGCGAAGTGAATATTGGATATGATGTTCTTATTCACGCCATGACGTTAAGTTATGGCGTGAATGAGAAAACATCAGGCTTTCGTCATCTGTTTTTGCCAGTAGAGATAAAACGGAATTCCAGCCGCAACCAAAAATAATCCAACCATCGAATCTGCTGTTTGTTCAACAATCGTATTGTAGACGAACCACGTTGCAACAATAATAAAAACAATAGGAATGACTGGATAAAATGGAACTTTGTATGAACGTACATCATTTGGTTGTTTGCTGCGAAGGATAAACACTGCCGCGCCTCCAAGTGCATAAAAAATCCAACCCGCAAAAATCACATACGTGAAGATCTGATCATACGTGCCGGTCAAACAGAGTATACAGGCCCAGATGCATTGAACAACGAGCGATTTGTTCGGTGTACGGAATTTCGGATGAATTTCACCCATACTTTTAAAGAACATCTTATCTTTTGCCATTGCATAAAAAACACGAGCAGTTGTCATAGATGTTGCATTCACTGTGCCGAATGTTGAGATCATTACCATTGCCGAAATAATTGCACCTCCCCAGCCATAAAAAATTGCATCCATCACATCCGCTGCAACAAGTTTTGATTGTGCTATTTGTCCGATGGGGAGAATATACAGGTAGGCCATATTTGTAGTGACATAGATGAGAATAACGGCAAGCGTTCCAAAGATTAATGCACGCGGAATATTTTTCTGCGGTTCAATGACTTCTCCTGCAAGATAGGTGAGGGAATTCCAACCATCGTATGACCACAACGTAGCAATCATCGCAACTCCGACTGCAGCAAGTAATGAACCGGAAGAAGGCATTCCCCAAAGCGGAAAGAAATTATCAACGTTTCCTTTTCCGGAAGAGAATGCCAGGACGATAATCGCGCCGATGGCTACCACCTTTAAGATGGTGAAAATATTCTGAATCATCCCTCCAAACTGGACGCCGAAATAGTTAATTGTCGTTACCGTGATGATTGCAAGAATCGCAACCATTGTGACACCAATATTTTTTAACGGGAAAATATTTCCAAGCAAAGGAAGTTGCCATGCCTCCAACTCCGGTCCCAAATGCGGAAGGTCGACGAAATAACCGAGGTATTTTGCGAAGGCAACAGCGATAGCAGCAATAGATCCGGTTTGATAAACGATAAACGTAGTCCATCCATATAGAAAAGCAGTCAACTGTCCGAATGTAACCCGGAAAAAGACATATTGGCCACCGGCTTCTGGAATTAAGCTGGCAACTTCTGCATTTGTTAACGCACCGGCAAGCGTCAGCAATCCGGTGAGAATCCACACACCAATCATCAATCCCGGCACATCAACATTTGCTGCAACATTTTGCGGAGTGAGGAATATTCCAGAGCCGATCACCGAGCCGATAACAACCATGATTGCGTTTGTGAGTGTTAAACGGCGGGCAAGAGTATTCTTTTGTGGTTCCGATGACATTCGTTTCTCCTGAATGGGTAATTGATACGATGGGAAATAATTCTCGGAAAAAAATAGTCAATCACACAGCAAGATGCAATGCATAGAAGAATTTAGTTGAAGATCTCCAACTGCGGTGATTGGGGCTTTAACGGTAGTGTTACTGTGAAAATACTTCCGCTGTTCACAGTGCTTTCCACAGAAATCGTTCCACCATGAATATCGGCGATCCATTTAGAAATGGAAAGACCAAGTCCGCTCCCGCCCAGTTCTCTTGTTCGGGCTTTATCCACACGGTAGAAACGATCGAATATTTTTGAAATGTCCTCGGAGGGAATCCCTACGCCCGAATCTTTAATATCAATTCTGGCTTGATATTGTTCCCGAATAAGCGAGATCGCAACGGTTCCGCGTTCCGGCGTATATTTAATGGCATTGTCGACAAGATTCAATAACAATTGACGTATCCGAACAGCATCACCCAATATGAGGGCGTCGTCCAATGTTCCGAGTGTTACTGTAATTTCTTTGTGCTCTGCAAGCATTTCACAATCCTCAAACAATTCCTGAACAATCGACCGGAGCCAAACATCTTCTTTTGTAAAGTTCGTCAATCCGCGATCTGCCTTTGCCAAGGTGAGCAGATTCTCGATAATAGCGGTCATATGCATTGTCTCTTCGAGTGCGCTGGAGAGTACGGTGCGATATTGTTCGGATGAATTCTTTTTTGATCGGAGCGCAAGTTCCAGTTCGCCGCGCATAATTGTTAATGGTGTGCGTAATTCGTGCGATGCATCGCTGGAAAATTGCTGTATCTGTGTGAATGACAGTTGCAGTCGGCTAATCATTTCATTAAATGTTGCAACAAGACGGCCCAGTTCATCATCTACACCAGAAAATTGGATTCGCTGATCGAGATTATGAGCGGTGATTGCCCGTGCTGCTCGTGCAATATCATCCACCGGCTTGAGTGAACGCGTTGCGAGGAACCACCCGCCGCCGACGGAAATTACAACTGCTACCGGTATTAAAAATAAAAAAATCGAAAAAAGATTGCTGAGTACATCATCAATCTCTGAAATAGGATATGCGACATACACTTTCATTGTTCTGTCTTGACTGACAGCAAGCCGGAGCGGTTGTCCCTTGGCGTTCCAAATAGTGACGAGTTTGGTAATATCCTGCGGAACTTCATCGAACGTGATATCTTCCTTCCCCAATCCCGATTTATAGAGGATATCGCCATTTCTATCTTTGATTTGGATGATCTGTTTTTTTGGCGTTAGAAGAGTATGTTCATAGATCTGATTCCAAATGGCGTCAAATTCAACATCCAATGAATCTGTGTTGACGATTTCAATCTCGTCGGACTTTCGAATTTCCTGTGTTGGGGATTTTTTTTCATTTGCTGCTTGTTGTTTGGGTTTGATCCTCTGTTTTTTCACTTTAACTTTACTGGCGCGAGGTTCAATGAAATTTTTTAACCATACCACTTCATTGTATAACGAACGGTCAAGGCTGGAAAGAAGATTCTGTTCTGTGTAATAATAGGAAGCAAGGGCAAATCCCAATAACGTTCCACCCACGATGAGGGAATAATACAACGTCAGTTTGAATCGAATAGACCGGTGAAGATTCTTCATTGTTTTAGGCATGATCTTTCAGAACGTATCCAACGCCGCGGATGGTGTGAAGTAATTTGGTTTGGAATCCACCGTCAATCTTTGTCCGGAGATGGTTGATGTACACATCAATAATGTTTGTACCAGTGTCGAAATTATAATTCCAAATATGTTCGGTGATGGTGCTTCGGTTCAGAGTTTTATTCTTGTTACGGATGAAATACTCCAACAACGAAAATTCTTTTGAGGTCAGGTCGATTAATTTTCCGCTGCGGATAACTTTTCGGGCAACAAGATCCAACGTAAGATCCGCAATGGTTAATGTTGTGGCAGATTTTTCCGCACCTTTTTTCCGACGCAGTAATGAACGAACTCGAGCAAGCAATTCCGTGATAGCAAAAGGTTTTACGAGATAATCATCTGCACCGGTGTCCAGGCCTTTTACGCGGTCTTCAACAGTTCCTTTTGCCGTGAGCATAAGGATGGGTGTCTCTATCTGTTCTTTACGTAACGCATCCAACACCTGTATCCCATCTTTTTTGGGGAGCATAATATCTAAAATAATCAAGTCGTACGGCTGCTTTTTGGCAAGTTGTTCACCTTTGTCACCGTCGAATGCATCGTCAACCGAATACTTATCCTCTTCCAATCCTTTGCGGATCAGTGCAGAAATTTTTTTTTCATCCTCAACAATGAGAATTTTTGCTTTTTGTTCTTTCATAGGATTGTTCCAACAATGTTCTGATTATTTTGCACGAAGTTCGTTTGCTTTAATAGTTTTTGACCAACGCAATGCACCAGTAAGATCATAGCATTCCATCGTAACAGCGCGATCTTTTCCATGTCCGGTAAAGCGCAACATACCAAAATTATGTGCATCGTTTACTAATGTTCCTTCAACGCGGGATGAACTTTTTAATTCTTTTTCACTTATCTCACTATTCATTCCTGATGTTAATGCCGAACTTGTGAAATCATAGAGAGGATAGAAGGTGCTATCGTTATGGACTACAAGTTCAGTAAGATGACGGTCCCCGCTGAGGAACATAACGCCTGAAATATTATTTTTTTTGATAAAGGAAACCATCTCTTGATATTCGCTTGTAAACTGAGTCATTGCTTCATAATAATTACCGTTGGCATTTAATACCTGATTTCCATTCACAACGAATTTAAATGGTGCCGAGCTGTTTGTTAAACAATCCTTTAACCATTGCAATTGTTCAGTGCCAAACATTGTCTTTTTATTGTCGTCCGGTGCATCATTTGGAGAACGATGGTACCGATCATCGAGTAAAAAGAATTCAACGTCACCCCACAGAAATCTTCCGAACACTCCTTTGGTTTCATCCGTTCCATATGTTTGATTTGCCCAAAAGAGTTTGAATACATCAAGAGAAACGTCTTTCAATCTGTTTGTTCTATCCGCATTATTTGGTCCAAAATCATGATCGTCCCATGTTGCATAATTATGTGTGCTTCCCAAGAGTGCCTGCATTTCAGGAATTTCACGAGTATGGGTGTAACGATGAATGATTCCCGACCGAGAATCCCAATCCACTTCACGAAGATACGTATTGTCCCCGCCCCAAATAAAAAGGTCTGGGCTCTTTGATGCAATGGTATTAAAAATCCCATAGTCGCTTCCGTATGGTTTTCCAGGGCGGTCAACTTCTGGTTCGTTCACATAAGCACATGATCCAAAGGCAACCGAAAAATCGGGTGGGTCCGTCCGCCACTGCCATAACGGTTGCGTTTGGAATCGTAAGGGATAATTTCGTTTAACGACTTTTCCGTCAATCATCAGTTCAAACTCAAATTTTTTCCCCGGCTGTAATCCTGCAATTGCTGTTTTTGCAATGAAGGAATTCTCTTCCAATGCTTTTACCGGCACACTTTTCATTTTTAATTTTGGATTGGCAGATTCCCAATATTGATATTGAACTGTCGACGGTTTTATTGTTTGCACCCATAACATGATCTCCGTCATTTGACCATAGCCGACCATTGGACCGGAACGCAGCGGTGACAACTGGCTATAGAGGGAGAATGTGAATAATATTGAGATCAATAGAATAGAGCAGACGCGCTTCAAAGTGGATCCTTTCTTTTCATTATGGTAAATAAAAGTACCCCATTAGAAACAAGGAAGCAAGCATTCTTGTCGCTAAAAAATTGTAAATCCTTAAGTATTTTTCATTTTCCAGCACACATTCCACCTTGGATATAGGCCAACAATTTTTTATTTTCTAAGCATATGAAACAGATCTCATTTTTTATTTTTCTATTCTTTTCGATCATCCACTGGTCTTGTGGTGTTGTCAACACAGTAGCAGTTAACGCAACAACCAATATTGTTGATTATGGTCTCGAAGCGATCTTTGAAGAATCCGATCTTGATTTTGCAGAGAAAGCAATTCCAGGCAACTTGACGTTATTGGAGGCGTTATATCGTGCGAAAGATAAAGATGATGATCACCTGGCATTCCTGCTGACGGAAGGATATACAGGATATACTCTTGGTTTTGTGGAAGATGTGGATGTTGAACGCGCCAAAATTTTGTATGCTCGAGCGCGTGATTACGGTTTACGGTCGTTAAAAAAGAACAAACAGTTTGCACAAGCATTCGAACAAGATCAAACAGCATTTAAAAAAAGTCTGGAACAATTCAGCAAAGAAGACGTTCCGATGATTTTTTGGACGGCAAATGCATGGGGAAATCTGATCAACGTCAGTATTTCCGATCCGTCGGTGCTCGGCGATCTTCCCAAAGTGAATGCGATGATGGAATTTGTTTTGAAGAACGATGAAACCTATTTTTACGGAAGCGCCCATCTCTATTTTGCCGCGATTCTTGCAACAACTCCCAAGAACCTGGGCGGAAAACCAGACAGCGCACGATACCATTTTGAAAAATGTTTTGAGATTGGGAACAATAAATTTATCCTCCCGCATCTGTATATGGCAAAAAGTTATTGCGTGCAGATGCAGGATAAAGCACTGTTTGAAAAATTGCTGAGAACGATCGATGAAACTTCGCTTGATGAACTGCCGCAACAACGCCTGGTGAATGCCATCGCAAAACGAAAAGCAAAAAAGCTTGCTGAACGTATCGACGAGCTGTTCTTCTAATGTATAATCACCCAACGATTTCCCGAGCTTCAATATGAAAAAACTCTTTTTGATCATTTGCGTTATTGTATTAACCACAATTGGTTATGCGCAAGAATATGTTATTAAATTCGCCACGCTGGCACCGGAAGGAAGCACTTGGATCAACATCATGAAAGAATATGATGCTGCCGTGAAAAAAGAAAGCGGCGGCAAACTTGGATTTCGTATTTATCCCGGCGGAGTTGCCGGAGATGAAAAGGATGTGATGCGGAAGATCCGTCTTGGTCAATTAAACAGCGCAGGGATTACCGGATTCGGCATTGGTGAGATTGCAAAATCTGCCCGGGTGCTTGATGCGCCATTCTTGTTTAAGAATCATGCAGAAGTCGACTATATTGTGTCACAATTCGACGCGGAGTTCGATAAAGAATTTTCAAACGGCGGATTTGTTCTTCTTGGCTGGGCAGAGGTCGGTTCAGTCTATATCATTTCTAAATCACCCGTTTCCAAGATCAGTGATCTTCATAATATTAAAATGTGGGAATGGGAAGGTGATCCCGTAGCCGATGCAACATTTAAGACTATTGGTATCAATCCGATACAGCTTTCCATTACCGATGTTGTCACTTCTCTTCAGACCGGATTAATCACCGGTGCATATGCGTCACCGTTAGCGATTGTTTCGTTGCAATGGAATTCCGCTACCAGTCATTTAATGGATTATCCGCTCACGAATGCTTCTGGTGCAGTAGTAATATCCAAACGTGATTTTGATAAGATTCCGGCAGATTTACAACAGATCCTGGTAAAGCATGGGAAAGCATTCATGCGTAAACTGACGGAACAGAGCCGAAAAGACAATATTAAATCATTGGAAACGCTGAAAAAGAATAAGATGACATTCAATAAACCGGATGCCAATGAATTAAAATCGTATGATGAGATTGGCAGCAAAGCGCGCCGTTCACTTGTCGGAAGGTTGTATTCCGAAGATCTGTTGAATCGTGTTGAAAAAGCTCTCTCAGATTTTAGAGCAAAAAAATAAATAGTGTGCTTATGTTATTCACTCTTACGATAGTATGAAACCAATACTTCTCATAGATAAATGGCTTGAAAAAATTTCCGGCTGGTTGCTCGTCAGTTTGCTCGGAGTTATGATTGTTATGGCATTTGGCCAAGTGATTCTGAGAAATTTTTTTGAATCGAGCATTGAGTGGGGAGATATTTTCCTTCGCCACCTTGTGTTGTGGGTTGGATATTTCGGTGCCGTTATTGCTACCGGTGAGGGGAGACATTTGCGGATTGAATTTGTAAGCAAAATGGTGCCAGAAAAACCACGGAAGGTATTTTTTGTGATCACCAGCATTTTTGCAGGGATCATCTGTTATTTATTGATGCAGGCATCGATTTCGTTCGTTCAACTCGAAATGGAATCGCAATCAACTCTTATTCTTGACCTTCCTAGTTGGTATTTTATTATTATTATTCCGATTGGTTATGCGATGCTGTCGTTTCGCTTTGTTGTCCGCGCGTTGAATTGGAGTGTTGAAATGATCAAAGGGAATTGGAATACTGAGGAGGCGAAGCACTAATGTCGATCATTCTCATCATTCTCGGACTTATTCTTCTCGTTCTTATCGGTACGCCCCTCTTCACAATCATCGGTGCCATCTCCATGTATGGATTTTCCCAAGAGGGGATTGATACTGCTGCGGTCATCATTGAATTGTACCGTCTTGCCGGTCAACCGGTTCTGCTTGCCATTCCTTTATTTACAGTAGCCGGATATTTTCTTGCCGAAAGCAAAGCTCCTCTGCGCATTGTTGCGCTGGCACAGGCGCTCATCGGGTGGATGCCGGGCGGTCTTGCAATTGTTGTGTTGATCAGCTGCGCGGTTTTTACGGCATTTACAGGCGGTTCGGGCGTAACGATTGTGGCGCTTGGTGGATTGGTCTTTCCTATTCTGATCTCGGAAAAGTATTCTGAAAAATTTGCACTCGGTCTTGTCACAACGTCCGGCAGTTTGGGACTTTTGTTCCCGCCATCATTGCCGATTATTCTTTACGGAACATTCGCCGAGGTCTCCGTTGACGCATTGTTCAAAGCGGGGATTGTTCCAGGCGTCATTCTGATGTTGGTGGTTGCAATCTACAGCATTCAGCAGGGAAGCAAATCGCATGTGCCTCGCCATCCGTTTGATGCCAAAAAAGCGTGGAAGGCAATTAGAGGAATAGCGTGGGAGATACCGCTCCCATTCTTCATCATTTTTGGTATTTACGGCGGATTGTTCACGGCAACGGAAGCGGCGGCTGTGACGGCGTTCTATGTGTTTGTTGTTGAAGTGTTCATTTATAAGGATCTGAAGTTTTTCACCGATGTTCCTCGCGTCATGAAAGAAAGTATGGTCTTGGTCGGTGCCATCATTATGATTCTTGGCTGTGCGATGGGATTAACGAATTATCTGATCGATCAACAGGTTCCGCAAAAACTATTTGAATATATCAGTCAGGTTGTCACCAGCAAAATATTCTTTCTGCTGATCCTGAATGTTTTTCTCCTCATTATCGGAATGATGATGGAGATTTTTTCTGCCATCGTTGTTGTTCCACTTATTGTTCCCGTAGCACGACAATATGGTATCGATCCGATCCATCTTGGGATTATCTTTCTGGCAAATCTTGAGATCGCCTATCTTATGCCGCCGATAGGACTGAATCTCTTTATGGCAAGCTTCCGTTTTAAACGGTCAATCGGACAAGTAGCGATTGCAACACTTCCATTTATTTTTGTTCTTTTCATTGCCCTGATTTTAATAACATACGTTCCGGAATTGAGTTTGTGGCTGGTGCAATAGTCACCTCACCAATCAATAATACGTTTTAACTTGAAGGCATTTCACTCAGGAATGCCTTCGTTGTTTTGATGATTCCCTTCTCTTATACATCAACGGAAATTTGAAAATTATCTTTGTGCCTCTCTCACATTGTGGCTATATTTACTCTATATGTCAAAACAATCGTCAAAATATGTCTGTCAATCTTGCGGTTACGTTTCAGCCCGTTGGACTGGTAAATGCCCAAATTGCAATGAATGGAACACATTTGTTGAAGAAGCTCCGACTCCGTTAAAACTTGTCCGCAAAAGCGGGGGCATCGCATCTAAAATTGCACCAGTTCCTCTTCATGAGGTGGATAGCATTGCAGACGTCCGTTTTGTTTCAGGTATGGCGGAGTTCGATCGTGTGCTTGGAGGAGGAATTGTTACCGGCAGCGTCATTCTTCTTGGCGGTGATCCAGGAATCGGAAAATCGACTTTGATGATGCAGGTTGCACTTCATTTGAAAGATAAAGTAGTTCTCTACATTACCGGGGAAGAATCTCCTAAACAAGTAAAACTTCGAGCAGAACGGTTGGGAAAAGCCACAAACAATTTTCAACTTCTTGCTGAAACGAATCTTGAGACAATCATCGATGTGATTGAACGGGCTTTGCCGGATTTGGTGATTGTTGATTCAATCCAGACATTATTTAATCCCAATCTAGAAAGTGCTCCCGGAAGTGTTGGTCAGGTGCGCGAATCAACAGGAATGCTGACGCGAATAGCAAAAGCGAAGAATATCCCAATTATTCTGATTGGGCATGTGACGAAAGAAGGTGCAATTGCCGGTCCGCGGGTGATTGAACATATGGTGGATGCCGTTCTGCAATTTGAAGGGGAGAAGCATTACGCTTATAGAATATTGAGAGGAATAAAAAATCGTTTCGGGTCAACGAATGAGATTGGCATCTTTGAGATGCATGATACCGGTTTGCGGGAAGTATTGAATCCCTCGGAAATATTTCTTTCTGAGAGAAGTTATGGATCAAGCGGTGCGGCCATCGTCGCAAGTCTGGAAGGAACGCGACCGATCTTAATTGAAGTACAAGCGCTGGTTTCCACAAGTAATTATGGTATGCCTCAACGAACGTCGACAGGATTTGATCTGAGGCGTTTGCAGATGTTATTGGCAGTGTTGGATAAACGAGTGGGAATCAATACTGGTGCGCATGATGTGTTTGTTAATGTTGCGGGAGGAATTCGAATTGACGAACCGGCAGCCGATCTGGGAATAGCTACTGCGATTGTATCGTCGCTCCGTGACATTCCTGTTGATTCGCAGACCGTTGCTATTGGAGAAATTGGATTAGGAGGAGAAATTCGGACCATTGCGCATTGTGACAAACGTGTTCAAGAATCGGCAAAACTTGGATTCAAAACAATCATTGTTCCGACAACGAATGCAAAGAAAATGAAATCGTCAAAAGATATTTCCATCATTGGGGTGGAGACAATTCAAGAAGCGATTAAACAGTTGGTCGGATAATAATACTATTCAGCAGGAAAAACGTATGAACGCAGAATTTATGTGGGAAGCTATTCGGCTTTCAATTCAAAATATTCGCGATGGAATCGGCGGACCGTTTGCGTGTGTGATTGTGAAAGATGGAAAAATCGTTGCACGGGGAACAAATAGTGTTACGTCTACAAATGATCCGACGGCGCACGCAGAGATTGTTGCTATCCGCAATGCATGTAAAGAATTAAAGACGTTCCAACTGACCGGGTGTGAAATCTACACGTCATGCGAACCGTGTCCAATGTGTCTCGGTGCCATCTATTGGGCGAGGCCAGATAAAATTTACTTTGCGAATGGAAGAGGCGATGCGGCAAAGATCGGTTTTGATGATGAATTCCTCTATGAAGAACTTCCCAAAAAAATCTCCAATCGAAAAATTCCAACCGCACAATTAATGCGCGAGGAAGCGCTTGCCGCATTTCGGGAATGGGAGCAAAAGCACGATAAAATCCAATATTAACTACTACGATCTCTTTCCAAGGAAAACAGTGTGAAAAAGATTCTTCTAGCAACAAATAATCTCCATAAAGTTGAAGAGATCAAACATTTTTTTGCGTCGCTTCCCTTAGAAGTCCATTCACTCATTGATATTCCCAACGGTCCAAAGACAATTGAGGATGAATCGACGCTTGAAGGGAACGCATTGAAGAAAGCTCGCGAGGCTTTTGAAGTGACAGGAATGCTTTCGCTTGCCGACGATACCGGATTGGAAGTTTTTTATCTTGCCATGAAACCGGGAGTTTATTCTGCCCGTTATGCGGGGGAGAATGCAACGTATAAGGATAATTGCGACAAATTACGCCGAGCGATGACAGGTGTTGCACCGCGCAGACGAAAAGCCCAATTCCGCACTGTTATTGCAATCGTCGGTAAGGGAATTCAACGAACGGTGGAAGGAAATGTTGAAGGGATCATCATTGAAGAACCGCGCGGCGATCAGGGATTTGGTTATGATCCGCTCTTTATGCCAAAAGGATTTTCCAGAACGTATGCTGAGATGAGCATTGAAGAAAAAAATAAACTCAGTCATCGTGCACGCGCTTTGGAAAAAGCAGTAGAGGTGCTAAAACAAATTTAAGGAAGACCCTATAGGTTTTCAACACCTCACAGGTCTTTTAGACCTGCGAGGTATTTTCGACAGACTTGACAATTACTCCAACGTTACAGCCGTACCGCTCGCACTGACCATCAGCATTGTACCATTCCCGACAGTTTCATAATCCAGATCAACACCAATAATAGCATTGGCTCCAAGTGAACGGGCCTGTTGCTGCATTTCATCCAGCGCAATATCTTTTGCATGGCGTAACTCTTCCTCATACGCAGCTGAACGCCCGCCGACAATATCGCGGATCCCGGCAAACAAATCCTTGAAGATATTCGCACCAAGAATCGCTTCGCCGCTGACCAATCCATAATATTTAAGAGCTTTTCTCCCTTCAACCGTGTTTGTTGTGGTAAGTAACATTGTTCCTCCAATGGTTAATGTGGTATCTTCTGATGGAAAAAGTATTGAACCTCTTCTTATATTGTTAGGTGTAGTGAAAATACTCTTACTATAACATAAAAGCAGCAAATAAATTCCTTAGAACCACACAGATAACTTCAAAATAATCCCGATAAAATAATCAGGAAAGGACAGCATGCCATACGTTAATGTTAAAATAACAAAAGACGGAGTGACCGTTTCTCAGAAAGCCCAGGTGGTGAAAGAGATTACTGAAACCCTGCAGCGTGTTTTAGGAAAGAAGCCTGAACATATTCATATCGTTATCGATGAAGTAGAGACTGATAATTGGGGATTCGCAGGGAAGTTGACAACAGAACTGCGAAAGAAAGGGACATAGAAAAGGAAATCCCCGAAGACACTATGTTTTCGGGGATTCTTTGTTATGAACAGCATAATTGCTAGAATCCATTTCAAAAATGAAACTATTGCTATTCTGAGCACTTGTCCGCCTTCTTTTTGGCGGAAGCCTTGGATGTTTTTATACTAAGCGCAGCGAAGCTCCGCTGTACGGAGTGCCGCATAATACAAAATGATGACGGCAAATCTGATACTATTTTCAGATTCCCTGCCTGTCCAAAGGACACCTTCGGTGCGGCAGGCAGGTTCATCCCGATAAACAACATCGGGATTCAGAATGACTGTTTTTTTTGTGTTTTTGAGATAGCTTCTAATTGTTTGTCGAAGTTACTTCCAAGTGTCCGTTTGTATGCACTGCAATTCCATTTCCATTCGAACCATTTTTCTTGAAACGCCCAAACATTCCGGAAGGACGTTTAAAGAATGCAGGAATTCTGTTCTTCCATTCATCCACTTTCATATACACCGCAGGAACAAGAAGAAGAGTTAAAAACATAGAGCTTGTTAATCCACCGACAAGCGCCCAGGCAAGGCCTGTTTTCCATTCGCTACCAGCCGCTTTGGACATTGCAATGGGCAGCATACCAAACACCATTGTTAATGTTGTCATCAAAATCGGACGGAGACGAGATTGTCCTGCTTCCATCAACGCATCAAAGACATTCATCCCTTTTTCAGTGCGCATCTGATTTGTTCTATCGACAATCAGGATAGCATTTTTTGCGACAAGACCGAACAACATGATGATGCCAAGCATTGAAAAAATTGAAAGTGCTTTTCCTGCCGCCGCCATTGCAATGAATACACCAACCATCGCTACAGGGATGGAGAACAAAACAACAAAGGGATACACATATGAATCATATAATGCGACCATGATCAAATAAATGAAAATGATTCCCGCTAACATCGCCATTCCCATACTGCCGAAACCTTCTTGCTGATTTTTTTCGTTACCGAGGTACACAATGCCGATCGATTTTGGCAGTTCAATTTTTGCCAATTCTTTTCGGAAGTCCTGAACAATCGTTCCGGAAGGACGTCCAACAGTTTGAGCGTTGACATAGACAACATTAATGCGATCCTGCCGCTGTAATTTTGTTGGTCCTGCCGATGAGTAAATATTGGCAAATTGATTTAACTCAATCTGTTGTCCGCGCATGTTCATGAATGTTAAAGATCCCACATCGCCAGTGCGCGATCGATTGAATTCATCCAATTGTATGCGGATATCATATTCAGTGTTGCCATCGCGAAATTTTGACTGATCATCTCCCGCCAATGCTATGCGGAGCGTTTGTCCCACTTCCGCGATGGAGAGACCGAACTGAGCAAGTTTTGCCCGATCGATATCAATTTGTAATTCCGGCTTTCCAGATTCTGATGATAGTCGAACATCTTCCGCTCCTTTAATATTGCCAAGAATTTCTTTTACACGATCTGCCGTTTCCTGCACGGTTTTCATATTCGTTCCATTCACGGCAATCTGAATTGGTGCTTGGTCTGCCACACCAAAAATGCCGATGGGAGAGACGAACACTTTCAATCCGGGAATTTCACGGACTCGTTCTTTAATCTCTTCGCCAACCTGGATGGTTGATTTTACGCGTTTATTCTTTGGAACAAGCGCCACGTTTAGTTGAGTGATATTATTGCTGGCAATACCGATGAAACCATCCTGTGATATTCCGACGGTTGTAAACACCTTTTGAATTTCAGGCATTGTGGAAAGAATTCGCTCCACTTCTAATGACGCCTGGTTCGTCTGTTCAACCGTTGCGCCGGGCTGAAGTTCGATGGTGACACCAAACTCACCACGATCCGATTGCGCAATGAATTCAAATCCAATTAATCCCATGAAGACGAGAGAGAACGAACCAATCAACAAGAGCACCGTGCCGAATGCGACCCATTTCTTATGCGTTAAACTCCATCGCAACATTCGAAGATAGTGTTCTTGGAAACGATGATACAGTTTCTCAAAACCAAGGGCAAATTTTCCCATCAATGTTTTATTGGTTAATCGTTCTAACTTTGCAAATCGCGATGCAAGAAGGGGTGTCACCGTAAATGAAACGAACAAACTCATTAACGTTGCAGCAACAATCACAAGAGAGAATTCACGCATGATATTTCCGATCAAACCGCCGACAACTGAAAGCGGAAAGAATACGACAACGTCGACAAGAGTAATGGATAATGCAGCAAATCCGATCTCATTTCGTCCTCGTAACGATGCTGCCCGCTGTTCTTCACCCTTTTCCAGATGATGATAGATATTTTCCAGGACGACAATGGAGTCATCAACAAGAATACCGATCACCAAGGATAATCCAAGCAGTGTCATAAGATTGAGTGAGAATCCAAGAGCGTACATTGCCACAAATGTTGAGACCAGCGAAGCAGGAATTGCAACCAATACAATAAAAGAATTGCGAACACTATGGAGAAACAACAACATCACCAAAGCAACCATTCCAATAGCAAGCAACAGGTCTACGCCGACGGCATTTGCCGCTTCAATGGTGAACAGAGAGCTGTCTTGTGCTATATCAAATGTAATGCCCTCATCCTTATAATCGTTTTGAATTTTTTCCAACTCTTGTCGCACGACTTTACTAACAGCAACCGCATTCGCATCGGACTGTTTCAATATTTGCAATCCAAGAGACGTAGCACCATTCACGCGATTAGTCTGATCCATATCTTTTACGCCGTCTTGCACTTCGGCAACATCATCAAGATGGATATCACCACCCTGTCGTGATTTGCCGACGACGAGACTCTTCATGTCTTCGACAGAATTGAATTTTCCCGCAACACGGACGATGTACTGACCATCAATATCTTTAATCTTACCGGTGGGAAAGTCCATATTGGCATTTTTTATTACCTGGGAAACTTGAAGCAACGAAAGATTATACGACCGAAGTTTCGCTGCATCCAAATTCACTTTAATTTCGCGTTGTTCACCGCCGCTGATGACAACCTGCCCCACTCCCGGAATTTTCGAAATTCTCGGTTGCACACGGTCTTTGAAGAATTGGAAGAAATCCCTTGCAGGCATCTGGCTTGTTACACCGATACGGAGGACAGGTGTTTCATCCAAAGCGATCTTCGAGAGTGTTGGTGCTTTTGCTCCATTGGGCAGTTGCGCCGTAATCTGGTTGACCTTTCGTTGAGCATCCTGCAGGACGATGTCTATCTTTGCACTTTGTTTGAATTCGACGAACACAAAGGAGATTCCCTCGAACGAGGTTGCACGTACGGCATCAATCTTATCAATCCCGGAAACGGCATCTTCGATCAATTTCGTTACATTGTTTTCAACTTCGTACGGCGATGCTCCTGGATAAATGGTGCTGATGGTAATCACCGGCGGAGTAATCTTCGGCAGAAGTTCGTAATTTAATTGTGTGAAACTGAAAATCCCAAGAACACTCAACACGGCGAAGATCACGACGATGATGGAGGGACGTTTAATTGCTAATTCTGTAATTGTCATTGTATTCTTTCTCTTTTCTAAATGGCCGTTGGACTATGAAACAGGAACAACGATCAGTGATAATTATTTGCGAACCACAACAGAAGCATTCTCTTTCAAATTATTTTTTCCATTGACCACAACAACTTCGCCTTCTTTGATACCCGATGTGACTTCGACATTTGTTCCAAATTCTGCACCAACTTTTACTGCGCGTAGTTTTACTACGTTCTTTTCAACAACATATACTTTTGCATCTTTTACGCTTCCAACAATCGCTTCGCGAGGAATGATGATATTTTCTTGAACAGATTTTGAGGTAAAGTTTACCCGTCCGAACATCCCTGCCTTTAAAGGGTGTTTTGAACTATTGTCAATGCGGACTTCAACGGGATAGGTGTGCGCATCATCTCCCTTTGAGGAGATCGTTGCAATTCGTCCGGCAAAAACTGCTTCCGGATAAATATCCGTTGTCACTTCGACATTATCGCCAACAGTTAATTTGAAGACATCTTTTTCCGCAACGTTGATTTTCACCTTCAGTTTTGAAATATCCACTACATTTCCAATCACCGTCGATTGCGGCGCACCCATTACTGTTGATCCAACATCCACGTAGCGGGCGGTGATAATTCCGGAGATCGGCGTAGTGATCTTCGTATCTTTTAATTGACGCTTTGCAATGATATACTGAGCTTCGGCGTTTTGGAAACTCCATCGAGCCTGCTCAATTTGTGATTCGGAAATAGAACTGTCTTTATAGAGTGATTCAAACCGTTCAAGATCTTTTTTTGCTTTTTCGTATAACATTTGCGCTGTCTTATAGTTTGCTTCTTTTAATTCTGAATCCACCTCAACAAGAACTGAACCGGCGGATTTAAAGTCTCCCACCTGAGCATTTACCTTCACCACTCGTCCCTGCGTTTCAGAAATGATGGTGACATCATTATTTGCTGCAATGGTGCCCATTAACGAAAATGTGCTTGAAAGATTTCGTTTACTTGCCGTTACAACGGAAACGGAGTACGATGTAGCAATGTTGCTTCCGGATTGGGAAGTTGCTTGTTGTCCGTCGCCAGGCTGACTGTTCATCATAAAACCAAGTGAAACGCCCAAGATTACTATAGAGATTGATAAAATTCGATACTTTGTCATTGTTAGCCCTTCTGTGTTTTGTTGAAAATAAAATTATTCTCCGATTGATTTTGTCAATCGGGCAGCCGCAAGTTCATAGTCGACAAGCGATTGCGTATAGTTCAATTTTGCCGTTAATAACGCCACTTCGGAGTCTAAAAGATCGGAGTTGACGTTTAATCCCTTTTTATATCGTTCATTGGTGACACGGTAATTCTCTTCTGCCTGTTCTACTCCTTGTTTGGCTACTTCGGAGCGTTCTTTTGATTGTTGCAGCGATAAATAACTTTGTGTCACTTCCAACGATATTCCGTCTTTCATTTGTGAAAGTGCCTGCTCCGTTTGTGACAATTGCGCTTCTGCCTGGGTTGCTTGGCTTCCCGATGTATTCCAATTCCACAAATCGTATGAAACAGAGATACTAACATCCCATGTTCCCTTAAATTCATCTTTTGTCGGGAAGATGCGTTGATTTGGTCTAAGATAATTGTAATTACCAACCAAATAGATTTGCGGATACCATCCGGAACGCGCAATAGAAAGATTTGATTCGCTGGCTTTCAATCGAGCGTTCATACCAAGAATTTCCGGGCGGTTCTCAATCCCTTTTTTCACCAGTGCATCAATATCTGTCGACGAGACAGCGTTTGGCTGCAATTGAGAAAAGATTTCAATTTCAGTCGATAACGGCAATCCTAGAGTGTTGTTTAATGCGATCATCGAGAGAAGGACATTATTCTTTGCATCAATCTGTCGAACAAGCGCATCGGAAAGTTGAACTTGAACTTTTAGTAGATCGTTATTTGTCAATAGACCTTGCTTCATCATATTTTCAGCATCAGCAGCATGTGCTTTAATCTGCCCGACATTTTCGTCGACAACTTTTTTGAATTCTTTTGCACGATAAACATTCCAATAGGCATTTTTAACATTATAGATAAGTTCGGATTTATCTTTTGTAAAATCTTGTTTTGTTGCTTCATAGGAATATTCTGCAATATCTTCGGCGCTGGAAATTTTATTTCCGGTGAAGAGAGGCTGCTGAACGGTAGCCCGTAATGTATAATTGTTGGTAATATTGTCGCCAAGCTGCGCAGCAACGGTATTAAATAACACGGTCTTATTGTCTGCTTGTACCGTACCAAAAGCCGGGAAATTTAATTTAAATGGATCAACAGCGCTAAGTTTAGTATATGCTGCATTCAATTTTACCGAAGGGAGGCCAAGAGCGTTTGTTTCGCTTGTTTTTGCTTCAGCAGCCACTACTTTAAATTGCGATGATTTTAGTGCTTTACTGTTTTCTAATCCTGTCTGCACCGCTTGCTCAACAGTCAGTGAAAGTTTCTGCTGTCCGGAAACAATGGAAATGAACAAGAACAACATCGTGATGAAAAATTTATTCATTATGATACAACCTCTTCTTTCATTGGTTCGGTTAATTTATTTCTGTATTTGTCTCTTCCTTCATCGGTCATCATTCCTTCGAAGAAGACGGTGACCGCGGCTTGATATGCCTGACTAAGATTGATCGGCAGATGAGAAAGCACTTCCGGATTAATGATGGTGCGCATAGCAGTGGCATACATCAATACGAACACCTGCACATTAACATCGCTACGGAATATTCCGAGATCAACCCCTTGTTTTACCATTAATCCAAAATCGTTCATCACTTTGTCATTTCGAAAATTATCCACTTCCTTCCAAAGCTCCGGCATCGTGCGTTGAACATCCAGATAGAACTGTGGTTTCATCTGCTGCATTTCGGAGGTGATAAAGTTGATTGTCTTTCTAATCCGGTCAATAAATTCTACCGAATTATCCAAACGAATACATTCGCATTGATGATGAATCGTTTTTAATTTTTCGCGTGTAATTTCTTTGACGATCTCATCTTTACCGGGAAAAAATTTATAGATGGTTTTTTTGCTCATTCCCATGCTTTGAGCAAACTCTTCCATGGTTGTTTTACTAAAACCATTGGCAAAAAAATGCTCTCGTGCAGCTTCAACAATTCTATTCTTCAATTCTAAATCGGACACAATGCTCTCCTTCTTTCTGCTATCTGGAAACCCGCAACGTTTTTTTGGTTTCCGATGTTCCATTAAAAAATGCAGATTTCCTGCATTGATTGACGTGTAAGTCTAAAATATATTGTAAGAAACCGTGATCGTTTCTACGGTTTCCAATATACCTAAGTTTCACACTTTTTGCAATGAGGTAAAGAAAAATTAAGAATTCGTTAAAACCACAAGGTTTTCAAAGAACTTCGAGGGTAATTTACTCTGAAAACAGAGAAATGTTGCTAGTTTTTCGGTGAACGAAGGAAGGTGCTCGGTAAAAGAGGTAAAAATCCTAATTTAGCGTGTTGAAATTTTCAATAAAAGTAAAGACAGCCTTTATGGTTACCATTTTTTGAAAATAAAGAATGCTGCCGCAATGATAAGAATGAAACCAACAATGTAATTCCATCGCAATTCTTCTTTCAGATATACGACGGAGAAAGCAGAAAAAACGAGAAGTGTAATAATCTCCTGAATTGTTTTTAATTCTGCCGCGTTAAATTTTCCATAGCCATAACGATTTGCCGGAACCATTAAGCAGTATTCGAAGAATGCAATTCCCCAGCTTGCCAGAACCACTTTCCATAAATCAATCTCCTTAAATTTTAGATGTCCATACCAAGCAAAAGTCATAAAGACATTTGAAGCGATTAATAAAACAATTGTCATCATACTATTTTGGCCAGCTATGAATGTATTTGATTTTTTTTAATTCGGGACAACATACAGATATTTTTACTAGAAGTCATCTCGAAAACACAAAAGCATGGTCATTCCTCAGGATGGCATTAGTTTCATTTTTGAGATGGTAAAATAGGGAAGCTTGTTGTCTTAAACTATCAATCTTCTTTTTTAGCGTAAACTTTCTTCCAACGCGGTTTTCGCATCGGTACGTTCATCTCTATATTTCACAATCATTGGTGTGTAAAGTCCTAAACCATATTTCTGCGCAAAGGGTGAATCGAACCGCCGATTGCCCGCGACAACGACCGCATTTTCCGGAATAACGATAGAGCCATTCGAATTAGGCCGTATAATTGTTTCATTAATAAGATCATAGACTGGAGTGGACGCGTTGAGAATTACTCCGCTTCCAATCACGGCTCGTTGTTTAACGATGGTTCCTTCAAAAATTCCGCAATTGCCGCCAACCATCACATCATTTTCAATGACAACAGGTAATGAACCGATCGGCTCCAGCACTCCGCCGATTTGCACTGCAGCGCTGAGATGAACACGCTCTCCGATATATCCGCATGAACCAACAAGTGCGTGTGAATCGATCATTGTATGTGCGGAAACATATGCACCCACATTGATATACGCCGGAGGCATAATAATAACCGAAGGAGCAACATAGGCACCTTTTCGTACCGTTGTTCCTCCCGGTACGATTCTGACGTTATTTTTTACCGTAAATGTCTTTACCGGATATGTATGTTTATCAAAAAATGAAAATGGTTTTGAATTCTTAATCGCTTTTAATTTACCAAGACGGAAACCGAGCAGGATTCCTTTCTTTACCCAGTGATGAACAGTCCATTCACCGTTGATTTTTTCGACAGTGCGGACTGTTCCATTATCTAATAAGCGTAAAAATGAGAAGAATAATTTCTGTCCGTTTTTTGACGGTTTTTCAAATTCCCGTTCTATCGACTGCTGTAATTCTTTAAGATTATTTGACATGTTCTCTTTAAAAAATGAAAAATTGAATGTGTTTCCTGTACTTTTCGGATGAGTGAAATATTACGCTGTGTGTTCCACCAACGACAATTCTTCAAGCGCACGGCGCAACGTAAACTTATGCTCTAAGGACATCGGCGTTAGCGGAAGACGGTATGCTTCTTGAATGATTCCCATCATCGACAATGCAGCTTTTGCTGGGATGGGATTTGAGTCGATAAAATTGAGATTCATCAGATCAAGTAGTCGCTCATGAATGGTTCGTGCCTTTACAAAATCTCCCGCAAGACAGTATTGCACCATTGATGAAAATTCCGATGGAACCTCATTTGACACCACTGAAATAACACCATCTGCACCAAGCGCCATCATTGGCAGTGTGAGAGCATCATCGCCAGAAAGAACCACAAAATTGTTCGGACGATGGCGAAGGATTTCCATCACCTGCGGTATGTTTCCCGAAGCTTCTTTGATTCCTGCAATACCGGGAAGTTCCGCAAGACGCAGTGTTGTTTCTGCATTGATGTTACTTCCGGTTCTTCCTGGAACATTATAGACAAACAGGGGAATATCGACGGCCTCCACGATTGCTTTGTAGTGCTCAAAAAATCCTTGCTGCGTTGGTTTGTTGTAATAGGGTGCAACGGAGAGAACGGCATTTGCTCCGATGGCACGTGCATGCTGAGTGAGAGAAATCGCTTCACGTGTTGAGTTGCTTCCCGCGCCGACAATCAACGGAACTCGACCGTTCGCTTGTTCAGCCACGACATCCATTACGTGATGATGTTCGGGATGAGAAAGAGTTGCACTTTCCCCGGTAGTGCCGCACGGAACAAGTCCGTTTACACCGCCGGTAATTTGGAATTCGACAAGCTGCCGTAATGCCTGCGTATCAATTTCTCCCCCTTGTACCATCGGAGTGACAAGGGCTGTAGCTACGCCGCGAAAAGAAAATGTGGAAGACATATAGATACCTTATAATTAATGAATGATTCGTAAAATATTATTCTGCATAAATGGCCTATCAACACATCCCACTAAGAAAAATTTTTGTTCAAGATGATAATTCCCTGTGTATTGATTTTTCAAAGATGAGTTCTTCAAAGGAAAAGATTCCGGGAAAATTCTGAGTCAATTCTGCGGCCAGTACTGCGCCTAATGCAAATCCGGTGCGGTTGTGCGCTCGATGGACTAATTCGATCTCATCTGCCGGAGAATGGAACAGCACGGAATGAGTACCCGATACATTCCCGATACGTGTACTGGAAATACCAATCTGATTGGATTGTATGACTGAAGTATCGAATTGGTCTTTTACAGTAGTTTTTCGATTCATTGACGACAGCAATATCTGTGAAAGGGTCAATGCTGTTCCACTCGGTGCATCCTTTTTTTGTATGTGATGTGTTTCATGGATGGCAACGTCATACTCAGAAAAAGTGTTCATCATTTCAGCTGCACGGCGGACAATGTTGAAAAACATCTGAGCACCGACAGAAAAATTATTTCCATAGATTATTGATCCGTTATTTCTGCGGACAAGGTCAAATATATCCTTCTGCTGATGCTGCCAACCTGTTGTTCCTTCAACCAAGGGAATGCCCAACAAACTGCAAATTTCCGCATGTTTGCTGACGCCGGAAGCATGCGAGAAATCGATACAACAATGAATCTTCTGTGATTGATAGAAATCCGAGGAAACTTGAGGGAGAGGCAAATTCGAAGAGAATTTTCCAATGATAGAATGTCCTCGCTGTTGTGCGATAGATTCTATTTCGCGACCCATTTTGCCGTAACCGATAAGAACAATGTTCATATACATTCCTTTTCGTCAAAGAATTTCTAAATCTTCAAGATTTGGAAATTCTTTGCCTGGTGTTTAAAACGAAAAACGTAGAGAAGCGCTCTGGACTCTCTACGTTAGAATGATATGAACCGCCTAAATATACGGCAAAAACAATTCTTTGCAGATTGTCATTAGCGCTTTGTTCCGGTTTGTCGGAACAACAGTCTGCAAGTCGTATTCTTGCATCCCAAACACGGAAGGTGAACTATCTTCCGGCTTTCGGCGGCGCTACCTGCGAACCTTTTCCGTATGTTTCATCGAGTTGTTCTACTCTCCGCATACGTACTTGTGTGCACCGCTCCTCTAAGACTACTATAATAAACAAAATTCTATTTCAGTTGTCAACAAATTTTTCGTATTTTTATGATGGACAGCAAATTTTCTTCGAATAATGGTGATAACTTTTTAGTTTAATGATTGCAAAACTTGCTTTAGAGAACGGAACAATATTTACCGGTGAGCATTTCGGCGCCGAAGGAGAAACGTACGGTGAAGTATGTTTCAATACCAGCATTACCGGATATCAAGAGATCCTAACCGATCCTTCGTACGCTGGACAGATTGTGACAATGACCTATCCGCAGATCGGGAACTACGGAGTGAACACGGAAGATGTTGAATCGACTAAACCCCAAGTGAGCGGATTTATTGTAAAAGAATATTTCGATTTTTACAGTAACTGGCGAGCAAATTCTTCGCTGGGTGATTGGTTGAAAAAAAATAATATCCTCGCCATTCAGGGAATCGATACACGCATGTTGACCAAGATTCTGAGAACGCAAGGATCAATGCGTGGTGTGATTTCTACGAGTGATTTGAATGATGCATCGCTCATTGCAAAAGCAAAATCATCACCGGATATGAATGGTCTTGATCTTGCAAAGAGGGTCACAACAGAAAAAGAATATCACTGGTCTCAGATTGATACGACCGATTTTGCATTAGGTACAAAAAATGGCGAAACAAATAACGCCAAGTATAAAGTTGTTGTGTATGATTATGGTGTAAAACAGAACATTCTTCGCCGCCTTGTGAGCTATGGATGCGATCTTACGGTTGTGCCGGCAAGTTTTTCCGCGGAACAGGTTTTAGCGATGAATCCCGACGGGATTTTTCTTTCCAACGGTCCCGGCGATCCGGATGCTGTGAAATACGCCATCATGAATATCAAAAAATTAATCGGAAAGAAGCCGATTTTTGGGATTTGTCTCGGACATCAATTGCTTGGCCTTGCACTTGGCGGGAAGACCTATAAACTGAAGTTTGGACACCGTGGCGGAAACCATCCGGTAAAAAACCTTAAGACAAATGTTATTGAGATCACCTCTCAAAATCACGGTTTTGCCGTTGATTGGAAATCGATGGATCAATCACAAATTGAATTAACACACATCAATCTGAACGATCAAACGGTGGAAGGATTCGAGCACAAACATCATCCACTCTTTTGTGTGCAATACCATCCTGAGGCATCACCTGGCCCGCACGACAGCGATTATCTCTTTTCAAAATTCATCACGATGATGGAACAACAAAAAAATTAGCCTAGAAATCATCTCAAAAATGAAACTATTGCCATTCTGAGCAAGCCTTGGATGTTTTTATACTAAGCGCAGCGAAGAATCTGATACTATTTTCAGATTCTTCATCCCGATAAACAACATCGGGATTCAGAATGACTGTTGTTTTTGTGTTTTTGAGATGGGTTCTAGTTATTTTAGCATGTTATAAAAACACAAAAGCCGCTGTTTAGCGGCTTTGTTGTTTATTCCTTTGGTTCCTTTTTCTTCTCAAAGAACTCATCACTCAATCCTGTATTGATCTGATAATCGGAATAGATCAATTCGGCAGAACCTTTGCGTGGAATACGCTGCGGAGAATAAATTTTTTCTGCAAGCGAATCGATGTTCTGTTCGAAATCAAATTTTGCCGAAATTTTTGACGGTAAAATATATTTTCCATCGATGACCATGCTTTCAATCAATACTTCGATCTTACGGCCTTCAATGGGGTATGCTTCAAGCCTAGTGATCGTCCAGTGGGTCTTATCGACCCAAATGAAACTTTCCCGAACCTGTTTCTTCTTTTCCGGTTTGGTGATGAGTCGTATCTTGTATAATATTTTTCCCTCTGCTTCCTCTGTGCCCATCAACGAAGCGTCAAATTTTAATAAGAGATCTCCCGGATTTAGATCGAGAATATTTCTCGGAATAAAAGATGTCCCTGTCGATTCCGTTTTAAACTTATTCGGTTGTTTAAAATAGAGCTTTAAACTCATCTTCGGCACTTTCAACCGCTCCATAGAAACTTTTCCGGTGATGTTTGCCGTATAATCTTTTACTGCATCAAAGTTTGCCTTTACGTTCTGCAGGATCTTTTCCGCCGAAAGCTGTTGAGCATTCGCCGATGAAAAAATTCCAAAAACTGCAATAGCAACAAATACCAGCATCCGTTTCATATATTTACCCGTTATGCTTTTTTTGCGATAAAAATATTGTAGAGAATCATCAATAGCGTAGCACCAAATCCAATAGCAGCAAGAATACCCCACATCATCATCGGATTCATTGTATCCTGAAGATATGTTTTTACCAACCACCCTGAAAGCGGCCCTGCAACGAAAGATCCAATAGAGACCGGAAGAAATGCGAATCCCATATACGTTCCAACCTGATCTTTTGGTGCAAGATTAGCAACGTATTCATAGAATCGTGGAGCTTGAGTCGCCTCGCCAACTGCAAATAATACCATAGCAACAATTGCGGCTGTAATTGTTGGAGAAATTGCCATCAGAATCCAGGAAGAACTTGCAATCGCAAATCCGAGTGACATGGCTGTAATGGGGCTCCATCGTTTTACCAGTGCCGTCACCGGAACACTGACAAGGATGATTGTCCACGCATCAACTGTTTCCAAAAGTTCAAACTGTGAAAACTTCAATACTTCGGTGATATAAAATGGGAATGAATAGAAGATTTGCCAGAACATGATCCAGAACCCGGAGAAGATCACAAGAAACGAAATGAACTTCACATTTTTAAATACCGTCAACATATCGCCAAAAACTTTCGCAAGAGATGCCTGCGGTTTTGCATCTGCCGGTTTTGGGGGTTCCTTGTAAAATAACAGAGTCCCGATAAAGAGCAAAAATGAAGTTAACGAAGACATAATCAATACATATTCAATTCCCAATCCTTCGCGTACCTGGAGGGCAAGAATTGGTCCGACCGCCCCGCCAATATTGACAAGCGTATAATAGATGGAATATCCGAGCGATTGCACATCGGAATTGGCAGTTTTTGCAACTGTGCCGACAATGCACGGTTTAATCAGCGAACCGCCAATAGCGGTCAAGATTAAAACGGTTACGACATATGTTGTTTTGCCGACGGATTCAACAATCGCCTGGCCAAACTCCAGTCCGGCAAGTCCAATCAGAAAATATCCTATAGTAAAAAATGCAAAACACGCGGACAACGTTCTTTTGAATCCATATCGGTCGACAAACACTCCGGCAATAATCGGAAGTGAATAAAGAAGTCCGGAAAACAAACCGGCAAGTGTACCGGCTGCTTGTACGCCAAGTCCAACACGATTTGCGAGATAGACTGTGAGAACAGCTTTCGAACCGTAAAATGCAAATCGTTCGAACAACTCCAGTATATTTGCAATCCAAAATGTCGGAAGAAATCCCGTCTTCATTTCGGAAATTGTTTTTGAGATATTCATACTATTCCTTTTTTGCCACAGAGAGTAAAGAGAATGATGTTATTATGATAAAATATCTTTGCGTTTGAAGATTAATAATGTTGCTCCCCAAAAACCGACAATATATGCACCAAGAACAAGCACGGAGTTTCTGATCGTATCCCAATCAAACGGATCGCGGAGGGCTTGCTGCCATACATTCATATGCGTTGTAAATAGCCACGGTTTTATTCCCTCTACCGATTCAACAGGAAGAAACGTGATGATATAAAAAATGGCAATGACCGTCATGGTGATGATGATGGGACCAATGGCATTTTCGACCAATGCTGAGATAAAAAATGCGAGTGAAGCGACAACAAACATTGACCATATGGAGAGGGTATAGGCAAAAAGAAAATGAGCGAACAAATCTGTTTCGGATAAGATAACGATGCCATCTTTATCTACTGCAATAAGATCTCCTGTCCCGAAAATCAATACACCGAGTCCTACGGAAAGTGCGGCAATAAGAATCACCAGTGATGCAGTGTAGAGAAGGGTCGCAATATATTTTGCATTCAGAATTTTTGTGCGTGACACAGGCCGAATAAGCGTAAGCCGAAATGTCCCCGCCGTGGCTTCTCCCGAAAGCTGATCGCCAGCGACGAGAGCGATAAGTGCGGGGACATGAACCCAAAGGCCGTTCATAATTATCTGTGCAATTACCCAGCCGTTAAATAAATTTCCGGTGATGAGAAAATCTGACTGAAGTGAACGCAATTGATATTGGATGAATTTTCCACCTTCAATCCACATAATCCACATGATTAATGGGATGAGCACACCAACGGCAATGAAACCGATATACGTACGCCACTTTGCGTAAGTTTTAAAGAGTTCCCAATAGATGAGGTTAAGCATATACGACAAGTTAAAATTGAAAAGTCAAAAGTAAAAAACAAATAAAAGTGTGAAGTGAAAAGCTATGATTGTACATTTGGATAACGTTACTTTGTAATTTGACTTTTAACTTTCCTGAGTTACATCCAAAAAATATTCTTCCAGGCTGTGTTTTGGTTGAACAGAAAAGATCTTGCATTTCGCTTTTACCAATTCATTGATAACAACAGGCACATGCTTTGGATCAATCTTAGCGATGATTCCATCTTCTGTCAACGATACTTCAGAAACATTCTTTATTTTTCCAAGGAGTGCGAGAGATTTTTTTACCGGTTCTACGTTGAATAATGTTTTATGGGCATTTGCTTTCAAAAGTTCTTCAACACTTCCTTGAACGATCATTTTTCCTTTGTTGATAATAGCCATGCGTGTTGCAACTTGTTCAACTTCATTTAAAAGATGTGATGAAAGAAAAACGGTGATGCCTCTTTCTTCTGTAAGACGCACAATTAATTCCCGTACTTCTTTCATCCCCTGCGGATCGAGTCCATTTGTTGGTTCATCCAGCATCACTAATTGCGGATCGCATAGAAGTGCTTGAGCAATTCCGAGCCGCTGCTTCATCCCATGCGAGTATGTTTTTACGTTATCCTCTGCACGTTCGGCAAGCCCAACCATATCGAGCGTTTCCATAATTTTTTTATCATCAGGAGTTTTTCCAAGGGTAAGGGAACCGGCGATTTGCATATTACGATATGCGGAGAGATAGAGATAGAAGTCCGGTTTTTCAACAATACCGGCAACATTTTTAAGCGCTAGTTCCCGTTCTTGAAAAAGATCGTGTCCGAACAGTTCCACCGTTCCGGTCGTAGGTTTGATTAAGGAAAGGATCATTCGGATAGAGGTGCTTTTTCCCGCGCCGTTTGGACCGAGAAAACCGAATACATCACCGCGATGCACTTCAAGATTAATTTCTTGAGCTGCCCATCGATTCTTGTAATGTTTACCGAGATTGGTTGTGCGGAGGATGATGTCGTGCATACTAATTTAGAATTGAGAATGAATAATGTAGAATGTCTTGATTATTGTTCATGCGGGATTTGTTATTCTTCATTATACATTCTCAATTCTTCATTGCTCTTAGTTTGGTTCACGCAAAATATCTGTTGCCTGAATATCTTTTCCATCAGTGATTTTTGCTTTGGCTGCTTTTCCTTTTAATGCATCTTCAATCACTTTTACATGTCCGATTTTTGTTTCTTCAGCGCCAAGGTCAAGTCCCGTATCGGGATCTTTGATCGGTTCGCCGACGCGGAACACGTCAAATTCCATCCCGACCTTTACGTTTCCTTCCGATCCCGGTTTCATTAATAATGTTCCATCGCTGTTCATTTTTAAGATTTTTCCAGTGAACGGAATTTTTCCCATGTTTTCCGTGATCAATTCCACAACTCCATCAACAGCTTTACGGCACGCTTTTCCGATATCGGTGTCGTCCCAGCTGTCCATATTATTGAAATCAATTCCTTCATAATCGAAAGCAATACCGGTAGAGGATTCTTCTCCTTCTTTCGATTCAGCAGCGACAATTTCTCCGGTAACTGTGTTCACAAGACGGACATCAACCACTGCACGTGACGTTTTGCGTTTGATACCGCCGCTGATAAACGACAATCCGCCGGAAACCTGATTCTCTTTTGTCCCAAATTCCGACACAGATCCAACAACAATCAATTCAACCCCGAGAAGTTTTCCGACCTTTGGAGCGGTTTCTGCGGTGACAAGACCGCTTTCTCCCAATTTCTGTTCATTCAGAACTTTTTCTAATTCCTGCCTCTCAATTACTGTAAACTTACCAGATTTTACCAATGCGGTTGTCAGCATATCGGCAACGCCGGAGCCGATGTGAGCATAGCCTGAGCCGGTTTTATCTTCAAATGTTGCAATAGCAACGCGTTTTTTCAGTTGTGCGTCTGTCAATGAGACGAGCAGTATTAAACTAAGAAACACTGTGAGCTGTTTCATAATATGTCTCCGGAAAATTGATTGAATCGTGAATGAAGTGGCAGAAATATAGAGAGAATGGTATCGAAAGGCAATGGAGGGGAGTGGCAACTTTTCATCTTCTTGTGCATCTTACTACCGCAATTCAAGAACAATAATGGGACCAGTGAATTCGCTTTCAATTTCGGACGAAGAATTAGTGATACGATTAAAGAACGGAGAGATCGGTGCCGGTGCCGTGCTCTATTCCCGTCATAAGAATGGGATCTATTCATTCTGTCTGCGAATGTTAACGGATGAGGATGCTGCAAAAGATGCGTCGCAGGAAACATTCTTGAAGATGATCACCAAAATCCACTCCATAGAAAAAGGAATTGCTTGTAAGTCGTGGCTATTTTCTGTTGCACGGAATGAAGTGTTGATGGTTATCCGAAGAAAGAACACTATTTTGATGGAACAATTTGATGATGAAACAATAGTTTTTGATCATTCCACACCGTTAAGCATTTCCATTCAGATGGAAACAAAGGAAAAAATTGAGAAGGCAATTCAACAATTAAAACCGGCATACCGGGAAGCATATCTCCTCCGCGAGATTGAGGGGATGACCTACAATGAAATTGCGCAATTGACTTCGACGACGGTTAGTGCCGTAAAAACGAAACTCTACAAATCGCGCGTAGCGTTGAACGAAATGCTTAAACCATTTTTTTAGTGATAATCAATCCGACTTGCGAGGGTTTATGAAATATCTACTCTTCGGTGTTTTTGTGATTTGTATTCTGTCGGAAGGGTGTCGTCAGCGAGCGCCGCAGGATGGAATGGTGAAAAACAAACTCAACGATGGTTCCGTTACGGAAGTATATTACGCGCACGGCAGAATCATCAAGCGGATACACTTCACCGTAGAAGGAAAAAAGCACTCGGAAATGTTTTACTTCTTCCAATCATCCGGAATGAATTCTGTGCGACGTGAGGAAATTCCGGATAAAGATAGTATTGTTGAATATGGATCGAAGGGTCAAATTATTTCTATCATGACCCGGTGGCCTTCCGCTGACGGTTTAGGGATGGTGATAACGGGAAAACGATATACCGACGATGGAAAGCTTATTTCCGTAAACGATTCGGCAGGATTTCGAATATATTATGCCAATGGACAGCTGCAGTATGAAAAAATAGTGATTGGTGAAAAAAGGGAACGTCAGACATATTTTGACAGCACCGGAATAAAACGGGAAGAATGGGAAACGCTGAATGGATTACGTCATGGAAAGAGGAGAGAATTTAATAAAAAAGGGGTCGTAACTGTTAACGAAGAATATGACAATGGAAAAAAGATTCACTAAATATTTTAGGAGAGTTGGTCATGAATTGCCAAGAACATCAAGAACAGATCAGTCAATTTTTAGACAATGAACTTCCGCAGGATGCGTTGCAGCCAATGTTCCAGCATTTAGCAGCATGTGGAGCATGCAGAGAATTTTTCTTCACTGCAAAATCGATCCACGATACTGCTCGACAATTAGAATATACTCCGGTGCCGGAACTGCTCGATCAGAAACTTGGCGTCTTGGATATGACATCACGTCCGCTGCTGGAACGGCGGTTTATCATTTCCATCCCAACGGCGATGCTATCGATGATTGCAGTGTTTCTTTTTGGAGCGGCGGTGCTGTTGTCTTTCGATTCGTTATCAAGTGAACAACAGACGCAGCAATCACAGATGATCAGTCAATTTCCGCTACCCAATACACTTCAATACTCACGAAATTAAACCACTATAATGAAAAAAATAGTACCATATCTTATCCGTTTAAGTATCACCGGTCTGCTATTTATTCTGCTGGTGTATATCTATTCCTCCTATACCGGAATGTCGTATTCCAACAAATACGCAGCATTACGAGGCATCATTGTTGTGTTGTCTATAGGCGGATTGGTTTTGTTATATCAAATAATGCAAGCCATTCTATTTGTGATCACTTCCCGTCCCAACCCTTCACCGAAACTTGTTCGATTTTACGAACTGGGAATTGGAGGCATACTCCAACGGTATTATGCTCAGCAGCTTTCTCCAAGAAATAAAACCCTTCTATGGTTTGTTGTATGGGGAGCGTCTATCATTTCCTTTATGTTGATCATGAATGTTAACCAAGTATTCAACGGCAATGAGGATTTCTTTTTGCAGAATCGAAGCATTGAACGAATGTACAGGGAAGCAATTACCCGTCAATTTCCCAATCCAAAAAATTATGTTGAAGTGTTGCATTTCTATTCCGAAGATAATAATCCCCATCGCTATATCACTGATATGATCAAAATCTCCGAGGATTTAAAAGATGCCGGTGCCAAAGTCGTGATTATCGAACTTCCGGGAAGGTTGTATCCGATGACGGAAAGGAGATTGAAGAGATTGGATTCGCTGGTGAATGTTCTTCAATCGATGAGCCGCGTTACTTTCGCGGGAGACTATTGGTATTATCAAAATCCGATCTCGAAAAACAACCTTTCGCCTTTGACGGTTAAAAAAATAGAACCGTACACGCGATATTACTCGAACCTTGTTCGCCATTTCCCATACCGTTATACAGCGGATATTGCTCTCTCAGTGGCGAGGCGATATTACGGCATTCCAGATTCGATAAGACCGGTGAAGATTGGAAATACGATTATTGTTGGTGATATCAAAGTTCCTGTCAACAGTAATGGTGAAGCGTTTTCGGATAATATCTGTATCATCAGGCTATTAAGGAATTTCCATTATGTAGCATTCCATGGTTTTAATGACAACGGATCAACCGATATGGTACAATATACCGCAGATATTTCTTCCATCGGAAGAGATTCTCAGATTGATAAAGTTCCAATTACGGATCTTCGCAAGTTCAAGAATGATTTTGAAAAAAAAATTGTCCTTATCGCCTGGAACTATAGCGATGGACTCTTTACTTCACCGATTTATACTCAAGCAGTTGCCAGCTCCATCATTAGTCTTATTGAAAACTCCAATTACGTCCAGAGCAGAGAGCTGACAATTGCGTTAATTATTCTCTCGGTTCTTATTATTGGTATCACGGTGTACCGATTCGGCTTTTTTGTTTCGCTGATTTTGACTGCGTTCCTATTTACGATATATATCGCTGGAGGGATTTGGGTATTTCTTTCTTCAAGGATGATTGTTGAAGTGTTGTATCCTGTAGCGGCAACGATTCTCTCCTTTATTGTTTTTAGCTTGTTAAAGTTATCATTCAAGACGGCGTGATCACTATAAAAATGATGTTCCCTTATCTACATAGTAGAGGATGAGGCGACCCTCCCTTCTTGTTTCCCCTCTATTTTTTTTCTACTTTGAAACCACAATAAACTTCCGAAATCACTATGATTTCGGAAGTTTTAATTTTGATAATCATGTAATTTTGCAATCTTGTAATCTACTATGTCCTCCCCCTTAATGAAACAATACGCCTCCGTAAAGGCGAAATATCCGGATACAATCCTGCTTTTTAGGATGGGGGATTTCTATGAGACATTCGATGAAGATGCAAAAACAACTTCGAAAGTATTGGGAATTACACTCACTCGCCGTGGTAAAGCTGGGGACGTAGGAGAAACACCATTAGCAGGATTTCCCTATCACGCGCTCGAAACGTACCTTCCAAAATTACTAAAGGCCGGTTTGCGGGTTGCCGTTTGTGAACAACTGGAAGATCCGAAATTTGCAAAAGGAATTGTGAAGCGTGATGTGATTGAAGTTGTAACGCCGGGAGTATCCTTTTCCGATAAAATTCTTGAACAGAAACAAAATAATTATCTTGCGTGTGTTGCATTGCCAAGCGCTATCGCTGCGGCAAATGATCTTATCGGATTCTCATTCGTCGATATTTCTACGGGAGAGTTTTATACTTCGGAATTTCCATTTCGACAACTTCCGGAGATTCTGGGTTCCATCGCACCCGCAGAATTACTCGTCCAAAAGCGGGACAAAGAATCATTTCAGGAATTGCTTCGTACACAGTATAAAGGAATTTATTCATCGCTTGATGACTGGCTGTTTCAATTTGATTATGGAAATGAGAAACTGCTTCAGCATTTTAAGACTCAGTCCTTAAAAGGATTTGGCATTGAATCGATGAGCATCGGAATTATCGCTGCCGGTGGAGTGATGCATTATTTGAATGAGACACAAAAAGCGAACCTTGCTCATATTCAAAAAATCGTTCCGTATTCTGTTGAAGATACCATTGTTCTCGATCCTGCAACGAAACGAAATCTTGAAATTACCTCATCTCTCGGAGGCTCACTTGACGGAACATTATTCTCTGTGCTTGATAAAACAAACACCCCAATGGGTGGGCGTCTATTAAAACGGTGGGTGAACAATCCATTAAAAAAGATTGAACAGATCCATTGGCGGTCGAGTGGTGTGAAATTTCTTGTGGATCAATCTTCACTTCGTACAGATCTTCAATCAGAACTTTCTGAAATCGGTGATATGGAGAGACTGATTGCACGCATCGCCACAAGCCGCGCGAATCCGCGGGAGATGCTGGCGCTGAAGAGGATTTTGCAAAGCATTCCGAAGTTGAAAAAGATTCTTAGCCAAGATTTTCCAAATCTTAAAGATTTGGAAAATCTTTCCACTCTGCATGAGATTAACTCTAAGCTTCAACCTCTGGAAGAACTGACCGATGCAATCACTCGTGCGATTGCGGACGATCCACCGATGAAATTTGATGAAGGGGGAGTGATCCGTGAAGGATTCAACAAGGAATTAGATGAACTTCGGTCATTGTCATTCTCCGCAAAAGATTGGATTGCACAGCTCCAGATAAAAGAGCGGGAACGGACAGGAATTTCATCGTTGAAGATTGGATTCAATAATGTATTCGGATATTTTATTGAGATCACCCATACACATAAAGAAAAAATCCCGAATGATTACATCCGCAAGCAGACGATGACGAATGCGGAGCGGTATATTACTCCCGAGCTGAAAGAGTACGAAGACAAAGTGCTGAATGCGGATGAAAAAATTCTTGCGATTGAAATAAGATTATTTAATGAACTGAGATTACATGCATCGCAATTTGCCGGTGTGATTCAATCCAATGCACAGCAGATTGCAACGCTTGATTGCCTTGTTTCTTTAGCGCAGGCTGCACAAGAGAATAGATATACTATACCGGAGGTGAACGAAAGTGATGCGCTTATTATAGAAGAGGGACGGCATCCGGTAATTGAACAATTGCTTCCAATTGGTGAGCAGTATATTCCGAATTCCGTGCAGTTGGATACGAAAGAGCAGCAAATCCTGATTATCACCGGACCAAACATGAGCGGTAAGTCGTCCTACTTGCGTCAGGCGGGATTGATCGTCCTCCTCGCTCATATCGGAAGTTTTGTTCCGGCAAAACGGGCTGTTATTGGATTAACAGACAATATCTTCACCAGGGTCGGAGCGAGCGATAACATCACCAGCGGGGAAAGTACGTTTTTAGTGGAGATGCATGAAGCGGCCAACATTGTCAATCGTGCAACAAAGCGGAGTCTGATATTATTGGATGAGGTTGGCAGGGGAACCAGCACATTTGACGGAATTTCCATTGCTTGGGCATTGACGGAATATTTGCATGAACAGATCGGTGCCCGCACAATGTTTGCGACGCATTACCACGAATTGAACGAGCTTGCGACTCTTTATCCTAGAATTAAAAACTACAAAGTTGATGTAAGAGAATATGGTGATAAAGTGGTATTCCTCCACACGGTTACACCGGGAACCGCCGACCATTCGTATGGTATTCAGGTTGCGATGATGGCCGGACTTCCCACATCGTTGACCGATCGCGCAAAAAAGATTCTGGAAAATCTCGAAGCGTCGCAATTGACTCCGCATGAATTGAAAGGTGACGGTCATCTCGGTAAATCTAAACGTCGTATGACGAGAGTGGAGAACACCCCGCAGATCACCATGTTTGAGATGAAAGATGACGAGGTGCGCGATGCGATAAAAAAAATCGACATCAATGCTATGACGCCATTGGAAGCGCTGAAATTTTTGGCAAAAGTGAAGGAGAATTTGAGATAAAAAAATTACTTACTTGCACATAAAGTCACCATGATGTATTTTTGAAGGAGGAGGGTTAAACAATGAACAGTGCTAAACAAGAAGCAAAAGATCTTATTGAAAAACTCCCTTCCTCAGCTTCATGGGATGATATTTTTTATGAGCTTTATGTTCGTCAAAAAATATCCAAAGGAATAAAAGCAGCTGACGAAGGAAATGTCATTGTCCACGAAGAGGTGAAGAGGAAATTCGGGATCCGATGAAAATAGTGTGGACAGATCCTGCAGTGAATGATTTAGATGGTATTCAATCATATCTTACTCCAGATTCGACCCGTTACGCTTCAATTCTTATTGAAAAAATAATCCTTGCCGCTGAAAACTTAAAGCTCTTTCCGTTGATGGGTAGAATAGTGCCTGAAGTTGCAGAAATTGCCATTAGAGAAATATTTGTTCATCACTATCGAATTATTTACAGAACCAACGATGATCTTATAGAAATATTGGCGATCATACATCAAGCAAGAGATCTATCAAACATAAAAGAAAACTTATGAATATTGCTGATTTCAAAACACTTTTTGAATTCAACTCATGGGCTAATGCTCGAACGCTTCAAGCAGTCGATACACTACCTGAAGAACAGTTGTATGTTGATCTCAAAAACAGTTTTGGAAGTATTCACGGAACGCTGGTGCATCTTTGCGGTGCCGAAGATATCTGGCTGCAGCGGATGAACGGTGCAGATCCCGGAGTGTTTATGAAGAAGGATGTTTTTTCGACGTATGCATCTGTAAAGACGAAATGGAGTGATGTGGAGGCGGGATGGAAAAAATACATTTCAGTATTAACAGAAACGGAATTAGGGCGCACGTTGACATTTCATAATTTGAAGGGGGAGCAGGTAACGCAAAAAGTGTGGCAGTCATTACAGCATTTGGTGAATCATTCAACATATCATCGAGGGCAAATTACAACGATGATACGGCAGAGCGGTGGGAAACCGGTCGGTACCGACCTGATTGCATTTTATCGATTGCAGAATATAAGCTAACCGCGTTCGTTTTTTAATGCCATGACTTTAAGTCATGGCATTAAAAAACACTCTTACGCTACACCTTCCTGTTTTAATTCTTCCGGTGCTTCGCCGCTGTCATCAGATTGTGTTCCAGAAGTGAATGTGAGATCATCTTTTTTCTTGTTCATTTTTACTTTGATGATGCTACCTTCACCGAATGTCCCCTTTAAGATTTCCTCTGCGACCGGGTCTTCAACATATTTCTGTAATGCGCGCCGCAACGGACGTGCGCCATAGAGTTGGTCGTATCCTTTTTCGGCAAGAAATTCTTTTGCTTGTTTGGTCAATTCGATGGAGATGTTCATCGTGCTCATCCGTTTGAAGAGTTCTTTCACCTGGAGATCAATGATCTTGGTGATATCTTCTTTATTCAGTTGATGGAAGACGATAGTGTCGTCGATGCGGTTTAAAAATTCCGGATTGAAGACACGCTTTACTGCTTCGTCGATAGTATCCTTCATATGTTTGTATTTGTCCCCAATCGCTTCATCGCCGAAACCGAATCCTTTTGTTACTTTAATATCCCGTGCACCGATATTTGATGTCATAATGAGAATGACATTTTTAAAATCGACTTTTCTTCCGAGCGAGTCAGTAAGGATACCATCATCCAATACCTGAAGCAATATGTTGAATACATCGGGGTGAGCTTTTTCAATTTCATCCAGCAAAACAACCGAATACGGTTTTCTGCGGACTTTCTCGGTCAGTTGGCCTCCTTCTTCGTATCCCACATAACCGGGAGGAGCGCCAACGAGTCGTGAAACAGAGAATTTTTCCATATACTCGCTCATATCAACGCGAATCAGCGATTCATCCGAATCAAACAGATACCGTGCGAGTGATTTTGCCAACTCAGTCTTTCCAACGCCGGTTGGTCCAAGAAAAATGAACGAACCAATAGGACGTTTCGGATCCTTCAATCCCGCGCGAGTGCGGCGAATTGCTTTCGTCAGTTTTTCAATCGCTTCGTCCTGGCCGATGATGATATTCTTCAACGCAGAATCCATCTTGAGCAATTTTTGTGTTTCGCCTTCGGCAATCTTGTTGACAGGAATGCTTGTCATCATCGCAACAACGTCAGACATGTGGTCTTCCGTCACATCGAATATTAACGACTGCGATTTTAATTCCCATTCTCGCTTTGCAATTTCCAGATCGCTTAATAATTTCTTTTCCAGATCGCGAAGTCGAGCGGCTTCTTCAAAATTTTGACTTTTCACCACGCTATTTTTGGAGAGTTTAATCTTTTCGATCTCTTCTTCCAATTTCAAAATTTCCTGCGGAACGACAATGTTCGCCAAATGGACACGCGCGCCGGCTTCATCCATAACGTCGATCGCTTTGTCCGGAAGATTACGATCGGTAATATACCGGTCGCTTAATTTTACGGCGGAGATAATTGCCTTCTCGGTATAACGAACTCCGTGGTGCTGTTCATATTTGTCTTTGATATTTGCCAGAATCTGAATGGTATCATCAACACTTGCGGGATCAATCATAATTTTTTGGAACCGGCGATCGAGTGCACCATCCTTTTCGATAAACTGACGATACTCATCCAGCGTGGTAGCACCGATACATTGCAGTTCTCCGCGCGACAATGCCGGCTTAAACATATTCGATGCATCAAGCGAGCCGGATGCTCCGCCCGCACCAACGATGGTGTGAAGTTCGTCGATGAAAAGGATAACGTCTCTTGCTTTTTCCAATTCATTCATCACCGCTTTCATTCGTTCTTCAAATTGTCCGCGGTATTTTGTTCCCGCAACGAGTGCGGCAAGATCAAGTGTGACAACGCGTTTGTCGTGAAGTACGCGAGAAACTTTTTTATTAATAATCCGAAGTGCGAGACCTTCAGCGATGGCAGTCTTTCCTACACCGGGTTCGCCGATGAGTACGGGATTATTCTTTTTGCGGCGCGAAAGAACTTGCGCCACACGTTCGATTTCTTTTTCCCGTCCAACAACGGGATCAAGTTTTGATTCTGCTGCAAGCTTTGTCAGGTCACGGCCGAAATTATCGAGCACCGGAGTTTTAGATTTTTCCTGTTTCTTTTCTTGCGGCTGTCCGCCTGGAGCCGGTGGCTGCGACGGTTTTCCGCTGATAATATTGTCAAGTTCTGCGCGGACTTTATCGTAATGCACTTCAAATTGATGCATGATTTGAGCGGCGATATTATCGTCATCCCTTAATAAAGAGAGGAGAAGATGTTCCGTTCCGATGACATCGGATTTATAGAGTTTCGCTTCCAGATAGGTGATCTTTAGAACCTTTTCAGCCTGTTTTGTAAGAGGAATATTTCCGATGGTCAGCGTTCCGCCAGAAGTGCGGACAGTATCTTCGACCGCTTTTTTTAGTTTATAAAGATCGCAGCCAAGGTTGCGGAGGATCTTTACGGCAATGCCCTCACCTTCACGGATGATTCCGAGGAGTAAATGTTCTGTGCCGATATAATCATGACCGAGCCGGAGCGCTTCTTCGCGGCTGAGTCGGATGACATCCTGAACACGATTTGAAAAATTTCCTTCCATGTATTTTCCCTTTTCTTATGACTTACTCTATTAAGACGAATTCCGTAGTGAGTTTCTTTTAAATACCATCAATATTTTTTTAGGAACAAAACGAAGCAGGCAATTTTACAGTTCCCCAAAATTTCGGCATGATGCGAGCCATCGATTCTCAAAATCTACTGCATTTAAAAATAATATACCGAAATGCGAAAGGGCAGTCAAGAAGCGGAAAAATTAGGATATTCATGAAATGTAGTGTAAATATGAAGAATTCGTTGACTTTTTTCCGTTTGTTGGCTATATTGTTAAGCCAAACCTTGAACAATTGAAGAAATTGTTTGATTCCGCGGTAGCTCAATGGCGGAGCACGTGACTGTTAATCACGGGGTTGTAGGTTCGAGCCCTACCCGCGGAGCGAGAAATCCCGACCACCATGGTCGGGATTTTCATTTTATAGCGTATACTGTGTATGTCGTATATTCCTTAGAACACGATCTAGTACATAATGGTCAAACCGTGGGTTGAAAACGTCGAGTTGGAGAACACCAGCGGTTGAGTTCTTCTCAACAAGGCCGTATTTTCCGATGCGTTTGGTGAATCGAGAGGAAGCAGAGATCAGATCTGAGTCGATGAAGGATATCTCGATATACTCTATTGAATTTTACTATTAACGATCTCGAGAATTTCTTTTTCGAGTGCCATTGCCTTGCTCTCCAACTCTGCACCTTTGTGAAGTTTTTCTTTTACAAAATCAGATTCCTTCACCCCTGCAGCATTGATCTTCACATTCAAAAATGCACCCATCACGGCGGACCGCGCACACAACGCACCGACCCCCGCATCACTGACCGAATTCGGGTTTCCTTTTTCCGCCATTGCCTTTATCAGCTCCATTGATGCATACGATGTCTCCATGACCTGGAAGGGGATTTCAATCGCATATCGTGTTGCTGTAGTAATCGCCTCAGACCGTAATTTTTTTTCTGCGTCTGTTGATCTTGGAAGTTTGTACGAATCCATGATTGCATTGAATGCATTGGTGTCTTCATCAACCAGGAACAACAGCTTGTCCTTGATCGCCTGACCCCTTTCTGCCCAAGTGGAAAATTCCTCCCACCGTTCATCCCAGCCGGCTTTGTGGGACGATAAGTTTGCCACCATCGTTCCCAGCGACGCTCCCAGTGCGCCGATGTATGCAGAAATTGATCCGCCTCCCGGAGCGGGTGATTCTGATGCTGTTTCGTTTGCGAATCCCTTGCAGGTGTAGTCGATCAATTTCTTTTTTGAATTGTCTTCTAGCAGATATTCTATGATCTTTTCTTTTGGATTGAACGGTTTGAGATCATCGAGGCCAAGCGATTTTATTGCTATTTTTATTATTTCTTCCTCTGCGATACCGACCGAACGCTGCTGTTTTTTCAAAAAATATTTTCCTGCATCGAGCATGGCCTGTAAGGGTATCAATCCAATCAATTCAGAACCGGTGACCCGTATTCCCCGTTCCAATGCCTTTTTAGATGCCTCTTCAAATGCAATGTGAACAGGAGTGATGTTGATATTGGTAAGATTTATTGAAATTTGTGCAATACCGTATTCTTCAATGTACCATCCGATGGCCTTCACCGCTTTCAACGTGCCGGGAATGTACAGATCTTCCCCTTTTTCATTTTTAAGGATTTTGCCTGCGATCTGGTTGCCTTCTCTTTTCGGACGCCCCTTTTCTCTAATATCAAACGCAATTGCATTTGCTCTTCGCACAGATGTTGTATTCAGGTTTATATTATAGGCGATCAAAAAATCCCTAGCGCCGACGGCAGTTGCTCCTGCTGTAGCATTAAATGCAACAGGACCAAAGTCGGGTTTCCATTCCGGGTCGGACAATTTCTTTTGAAGCCCTTCATATTCTCCTGCGCGGCAGTTCGCAAGATTTCTTCGCTCCTCGGTATAGGCAGCGTACTCATAGCAATACACGGGAATGGAAAGTTCCTTTCCAATGCGTTCTGCCAGGCGTCGTGCGTACACAACTGTTTCTTCCATTGTAATTCCGGAAATCGGAATGAGTGGGCAGACATCGGTCGCGCCCATGCGGGGGTGTTCACCGGTATGATTTCTCATGTCAATAATTTCAGAAGCTTTCTTTACCGCCTGAAATGCAGCTTCAAGAACTGCCTCAGGTTCACCGACAAACGTTACCACTGTTCTGTTGGTAGCCTTTCCGGGGTCCACATCAAGCAGCCGGACACCGTCAACTCGTTCAATCTGAGAAGTGATCTGTTTTATGATAGCCATGTTCCGTCCTTCGCTGAAATTCGGAACACATTCGATTAATTTTTTCATACTGATCCACATTGGGTTATTGAATTTTCTCATTCATTACCATCACAACAGCGAAATTATCATCCAAAGAATAAGGAAATAAATGATAAGAAGGAATAGAGTTTCAGTATATTTTCAATCGTCATTTTTGCAGGGTGAGGTAGGGGTATTTCAATCAACGGTGGTTTGTATCACTGGAGGATGCAAGGATTGACAGCGAAGAATGTTGTATCAAATATACTACTCATCGACGACGGTATGCACCGGGGTATAGATCCCCGAAAGAATTATTGATAGAAAACAAAAATTCTTCCCCGCAATGGATTGAATACGAAATATACATAACTTGGCAAATTTGCTCTCTCTTTTCTGGATCGGTTTTTTATGGTCCGGTCACACTTATCTCAAAGGAAGAAATATTATGATCGTCGAGTAGATCGATCATGACTGACCGCATCCAGATACTGCTATCGCTGAAGTATTTCACCATTGCAGCACGGTTCTTAAAAACTGCAATCCAAACGCATCTCATAATATGTTTCTCCGAGTACGATCAAGCTAACCTTTTTCGAATTATCTTCATGTTTTGGGTACAGGAATGAATTTGTGAAGTAATGAATAGAAAAAGGAGGAAGATCAAAACACGATTTGATTCGAACTGGGTCGATGACCAGATATTTCTTCCCTTATTGCGAATTCTTTATTAAAAAAGGGAAATCTACGAAATCTTGTCCGGTACTTCTGGGTGGATCAGACCAGCCACCCGAAGCGCAATCATATCCGAATTGTGGAGGTTCAGATAGTAGGGTAAACGCTTGTGGTCGATGAAAATATGCTGGGCGCCTTTGCATATTTTGACCAAAACAACAGGAATTTCGAACTTTAAAAAGTTAGACTCCTCGTGTTTCTCGCGGAGCCACCCAATGAAGGCACTCGAAACTTGTGTTTCGGGTGCCTTCTCTTTTTTCCAGTCAATATCGAGTTTTCCACCTCTACGAAAACCAAATCGCAGCAACCCTTTTGGCTCCTTCATCTTTAAGAATGATTCAATCTTAGTAATCATTACTTTTGTTAGCATCTTCTTCTAAATATTCACCCATACAAATATGGATTTAGGTGTGAAAATAAGTTAGCATATAGACATATATTTTCCTTGACAATATAAGTCTATATGCTTATTTTAATATTAAATAAATCAGCATATAGACTGATAATAATATGTTTTAATAAGCATGTAGGCTTATATGAATAACCAAAAACGTTTGATTATAAAGCAATTAGATAGCAAAATACGAAAATTTCGTAATATAAAAGAACCATTTGCACCACCAAACGGATGGTTACTTGCTATTAGAACTGCCCTTGGCATGCCGAGAAGATCCGTTGCCAAAAGACTCCAAATCAGTGAACCGACGCTCCAAGGTATCGAGAAGCGAGAGGTCGAAGGTAATATCACTTTAAAAACATTACGCGAGACAGCGGCTGCTATGGATCTTGAATTGGTATATGGATTTGTGCCAAGAGAAGGATCTCTCCAAAACTACATACGAAAAAAAACTTATGAAGTAGCTAAGCATATCGTTCTTAGAACAGCGCACACTATGGCATTAGAAGATCAGGCAATTTCAGACAATAGAACCAAAGCTGCTATTAAAGAAAAAGCCAAAGAACTGGAATTAAAACTGCCGAGTTTCTTATGGGATTAAATCTAACTTACGATCCCGGTCAAACTCCATTAACGCCAGAGGAATTAGATGAACTAAAAATAAAATCGATTGCAACCAGAGGAGAGCTTGATGAATTAGAACAACAGAATATTGAAAAAGCTTTCGAGTGGTTGATGGGCAGAAGTTTATCAGTAGATAAAATTCTTTCTGAAGAATTCATTTTCGATCTTCACAAAAGGATGCTGGGCGACGTCTGGTCTTGGGCAGGAATACAAAGAAAATCCAATAAAAATATTGGTGTGGATTGGACACAGATTCGGACCGAGCTGAGAGCTTTGATAGTTGACACAAAATACTGGATTGAACATCATGTATTTTCAGAAGATGAAATTGCAATAAGGTTTAAATATCGACTTGTTTCGATACATTGTTTTCCCAATGGGAATGGCAGGCATTCAAGGCTTATGGCAGATATCATTATAGAAAAAATATATGGAGGAGAACTGTTCACATGGGGTAGTGGTAATCTCATCCAAAAAGGGCAAACTCGATCCAATTATCTTACTGCACTTAAGACAGGAGATGTTAATTCTATAGATGAACTACTAAAATTTGCGCGCTCTTAATATCGGTAGCCATGTTTAGTTGTCTTAAGAAATGAATAATCACGATACTATCAAAATAAGCCGAACCGAATTGTATGAACTCGTTTGGAAGACTCCGCTTATTAAACTCTCCAAAGAATTTACTCTTTCTGATGTAGGTCTTTCGAAACTTTGTAAAAGACATTTGATTCCTACGCAGCAGGACTGATATTGGACAAAGATTACTAACGGACATACTCAAGAAAAAAACACCTTTGCCTGATACCTCAAATAAAACAATTGAAGTTATTGAAATATTTAAGAAGTCATTCGACGGCAATAGCCCAATAAATGAGAAGTATCGCAACAAAGAGTTTGGAACAGATCAAAAAACTGAAAACCCTTTCGAATCTATTAAATCTTTCAACGATCTTCATCCTATTGGAAAAAACACTTACCAACAATTGAAATCTGAGAAACCAGATGATTACTCGAGGTTGGTGAGTTATGGCGAGAAAACGGTCGATATAAGAGTTTCAAAACTCAATTAGAAAGAGCGATGAGATTTTTTCATGCACTTTTTAAGTTCTTTTGAAAAACAAAGTTTTTCGATTATTAGCAAGAAGGATAATAATATTCATCTGTATGGGCCCGCTCTTGATAACAGAAAAGGAATGATATGAAACATACCACCGCAATGTATTTCTTACTTGCTTGTGTTTTGATTGGGATACAGCCGGATAAGGCGATTTCTCAGGGTCACAGCGCATGGAGTTATAATCTCAGCGTTTATGAAGTGAACGTGCGGCAGTACACGAAGGAAGGAACCTTTGCCGCCTTCGGGAAACATCTCGATCGTCTCAAAGATCTCGGTGTCGGCGTGGTGTGGTTTATGCCGATTCATCCGATCGGGTCAAAAAACAGGCTGGGGAGTCTCGGCAGTTATTATTCTGTCAAAGATTACTACGCTGTCAATCCAGAATTCGGCACGCTGAATGATCTAAAAGCGGTTGTCGATTCGATCCATTCCAAAGGCATGCATGTTCTTATGGATTGGGTCGCCAATCATACAGCGTGGGATAATGGATTGACACTGACGCATCCTGAATGGTATGAAAAGAACGGCAGCGGTAATTTTATCGCTCCGCACGGCACAAACTGGAGCGACGTGATTCAACTTGATTTCACCAACCAGGAGCTGCGGAACTATATGATCGGTGCGATGAAATACTGGATCGCGACGGCAAAGATCGACGGCTTTCGCTGCGATGCGGCAAGCTTTGTTCCGATCGATTTTTGGACGCAGGCGATCACCGAATTAAAAACATTATATCCTGACATTATGATGATTGCTGAGGACGATGGTGCAAAGTACTATCCTGCAGGATTTGATATCACCTATGCCTGGAGTTTTTATGGTTTTGGCAATGGTCTTTTGACCCGTCTTGCGAATGGATCCAATAACGCGAACAATTTGTCTGCATATGTGCAGAATGAAAGTGCGTCGTTCGGTGGGAATGCCCTTCGAATGTACTTCACCTCTAACCATGATGAAAACTCATGGTATGGAACCGACACCGAATTATTTGGCAGTGCGGCGGAGTCGTTCATCGCGTTTTCGCTTGTTTTCCGCAGCGTGCCGCTGATCTATGGGGGACAGGAAACCGGATTGAATCACAGACTGAAATTCTTTGATAAAGACTCGATCGTGTGGCAGACTCATCCATTGGCGAACCGTTATCGCGCGCTGCTTCGCACAAAACGATACAACAGTGCACTATGGAACGGCGCAGTGGGCGCAAGCCTGGTTCGGCTGGCAACATCCGATGATCAAAATGTTTTCGCGTTCGTTCGTCAAAAAGGTGCAGACAAAGTGTGCGGCATATTTAATGTTTCAAATTCCCAAAGAACAGTCACCGTGAGTGCGGAGAGTTATTCCGACACGTATCACGATATCTTCAATGATTCAGCAAAGACAGTGACCCAAAATTATTCAATCACGTTGCCGGCGTGGGGATATGCTGTCTACGAAAAGAGAGGAAGTACGGAAGGTGCTGCCGCGGACAATATTCGTCCGACAAAATTCAGTGTCTCGCAAAATTATCCTAACCCCTTCAACCCTTCAACACGCATTCTGTATTCGTTGCCGGAAGAAAGCCGCGTGACGCTCACAATTTTCAACTCGCTCGGGATTGCCGTGGCAAATCTTGTGAATAAAATCCAGCAGCCCGGTGAGCACACCGTTGTGTGGAATACGCACCTTGCGTCAGGCGTATATTTTTATCGGATGGAAATGGTGCCTGTTTATGGGCAGGATAACCGGTTTATGGAAGTAAAAAGAATGCTGCATCTGAAATAATTAAATGCAATGAAAATGTGATGCAGAGAAAATATCTCTATCCCGACCAGCGACGGTCGGGATATTTTTTTTATGAGTAAATAAATAGCCTTTTCCATTTCATTGATCATCGATTACCGCTTTCGTATTGTTGCATAGGATTCACGAATCGTTGTTAACCGAATCTCGATATCTTTTTTCGATATCCATCGGTTCTGTGTCATCACACCAAGAATTGTCCTTGTAGAAGTAATATCCTCCAGCGGATTTTTTTCAAGGAGCAGCAGATTCGCCGCCATCCCTTGTTCGATGGTGCCGGCCCTGTCGCGTTCGCCAAGAAAATCAAACGTATTTGTTGTGGCGATCTTCAATGCTTCGAACGGAGTCAATCCTGCATCGACTAATTCCTTTAACTCTTCATGGAGAGAAATGCCTGGCAAGGTGGAAGGAATTAAAGCGTCAGTTCCGATCAACAATTTGCCTCCCCGTTTATTGAGTTCATAAACGAACGGCCGCTGAAAGTTTTTGTATCCGTCGATTAAGGCCTCCCGGTTTTTCGTCGGGATAGGCTTGTACAAGTTTTGATAAATGTAATTCCAGATGCCGGTTGCCATCGGATGAAGGTATTCGGTGCCGGGCTTGGTCAGTTCTTCATCGGAATTCCTCAACAGTGCGTTGAGATTACGATGAAGGATTAATGTAGTGGTGACCCACGTATCACTGGCGGCGAAGAGCGAAGCATAATGATCGACTTCTGCAGCATTGTACTGTTTTGCAAATTTCATGACTTCTTCGGAATGGGCGATCATTTTTTGTCCTGCCGCAACGACATATTCCGGAGACGTGGAAAGGGGAATATGTCCAACTACCGGCATAGAGAGCGAGCGTGCCGTGGCGATGATGGTATCGTAAGAAATCTTATCCAAAAAGGAATAGACCTTCACCATGTCATACCCGTGATGATGCATTTCCAGCACCGCCTTTTTTGCTTCGTCAGCGCCGGTAACCCATGTGCTAATGGGAGGAGGCCACGCTTTTCCCGCACCGTCAATCATCCTGGATAGAACGAGTCGGGGAGCGATCAATTTGTTCTGCTCAATGTTCTCCCTCAACGGTATGTGTTCGTGAAGGGCAGACATGATGTTCACGGTGGTAATACCGTAAGCGATGTAGAGAAAGAGAATATCTTCAAAACGGATTTCATTACGGGAAAATTGCTTTTCCTTCGGGTACATGATATTCCAAGCATCACCTTCGACATGCACATGCATATCCGATAATGCAGGGATCAAAAATTTCCCCGTTGCATCAATGACGGTTGCACCGGGGGGAAGGGTCACCGTAGCTGACGGACCCACTTCCGTAATCTTACCGTCTCTTACCACAACAGAATAATCTCTGAGAACCTCTTCTTTCGTCATTGAAATTATACCGGCATGGGTGAACACGAGTGCTGTGTTGTTCTGTGCCGCTGCATGAACCGACAACAAGCATATGATCAATCCAATATTCAAACGCAGGCGATTGTATGTTGTATCCATTAAACGCGCTCCTTTCATTGACGCAAATCATTTAACCATCATTCAGTTCACTGTGAATAATAATTTCAATTTCCGCTCTATTAAAAAGCCACACCGAGTTTAAACGAAAGCGAATAGACAGCAGCGTAATTGTATTCCACTGCGCATCGGAATGCTGAGATCTCGGCAACGGCACCGATCATTGCCTGTATTCCGAAAATATTTTCGTCATTCAATGTAACCGCAGCCGAATTTTCATGCGAACGGGAAAGATACACGGAAATGCCCGCATACGGAGAGAGGGAAACCCAATCAGCAATAACGGCATAAGATCTGCTCGTCAGAAAATCAACACCATACATACCAAAATCGATATCGTCGGGACCGAACAACTTCACCATGGTTGCACGTGCGGATGCGGCCCAACGATTATCGCGATCGTTGACAATATTATACTGAACCTGTCCACCCCAAAATCCATAATTTGCATTTGGGTTCTGTGTGAAATAGACTCCAATATCAATCCGGTCAGTGATACCGGTTCTGGCGGTCAATCCGGGAAATCCGAACCGATCTCCTTCATAGAGCCAATGCGTAGAATCAGGATGGACAAAAGTGTCGTTCCAGCTGGAATTGGTATCGTCGATTTTAGACTGCCACTGAAGCAGGGACACTTCGAAATTTCCAAAGGACATCGGTCGTGCGTCGGTCAGCGAACGAAAATAGGTGATTAAACCAGCCTCTTCGGTAAAACGACTCCAGGCTTGTTGTGTCAGTGACGGATCGAGCTGCAAGGCACACTCCGACCATCGGTTACTGACGTGAAGTTTCACATTTTTTGATCCACCATGGGCGAAGGCCGGTACTGATGATGCGATTGCAAAAATCGCTGTCAAGAGGGCGGTGATGATACGCTGTTTCATAAAACGCTCCTTTACATTTCCGAACGGTCCTTAACGGCCATCGGTATTTATTTGGTCTGGACGTTCGGGGAGATCCCGAATCTGTTCCCGGTAATATTCATTACCGGGAAAAAGATACGGTGGTGAAGAGGCGAATTCGTTTCAGCGTGCAAGATGAAACCACAATATGTGTCTTGCCTTGCATGGTGAATCGTATGTACGGTCTATTATGGAGTGTTTACGGAAGCGATATATTCGGAGGGAGTTTGGCCGGTAATTTTTTTGAAATGCCGGTTAAAGGAGGATTTCGAGTTGAATCCACAGTCGAACGCGAGCGACATCAATGTGAGATTTCGGTTTTTTGGATCTGAAACCATCCGTTTGAATTCTTCAAGGCGGTAGTGATTAACAAAGTCGTAGAAGTTTTTTTCCGCTTTCTCATTGATCACCTGGGAAAGAGTATTGGAGTGGACATTGAGTCGTGTTGCAAGGTCATCCACGGAAAGTTCGCTCTTTTTGTACATCGATTCGCCGGTCATCAAGCGAGTCAGTTCCCGATACAGTCGTTCTGCCTGCTCGTCGCTCAGTCCAGATTTTGCATATTTTTCTTTTACTTCATCCTCCTGCATCGGTTCTGTGGTTGCCGGAAAGATTCTCGCTTGGCGGATACCAAAAAAACCAACCATGAAGACGAAGACAACCACTCCCATGAAAATAACTGTATCGTTGGTGAAGAGAACCAACAACCAGATTCCCCCCATGCCCCAGGTGAGAATCTGCAACCACTGGAGATCGATCTTGTGCTGATAGGAAAATCGGTCAAGGATACGACGGCGATGATTTCTAAGGAGCAGACTTGACCAAACGATGTACACAATACCGGAAACACTGACCGCAAACGTTGATATCGTCCGGAAAAGCTCGTATCCCGCACCCAGGCTTTTAAAAATGGAAATTTTCTCGTCCGCTGATAATACGAAGAATGGTATCAAAAAGAGATACATGACAACAGCAGGGAAGGCATGGAGGATCAGGAAGGTTTTACGTTTCGGCAGCTGGTTGGTAAGTGTACCGACGTACAGATACAGGAATACACCGTGGAGCAGCGGAAAAGGGTAGCTGACTCCCAGCAGGAAAGGGTAATGATAAATTTCTTCGCTGTACCAGAGATAGAAGATGAAGAGATGCAGCGTAATCAGAAACATCCAGAGTATAAGGATTATTTCCGGTCTGGATTTGTTCTTCTTGCCAATAAGCAAGAATTCAAAGAACACCGCTATAGTCATTCCTGCAATAAAGATCATTTGGTCACCATTTCCATTGCCGAATGTGCATATGAAAAGTGAAAAATGCAATAATTCCGGTTGTTGGTATGTTCTTCGAAACGTCTGCCGTCATAAAAGGATAGAAAGTATCGTTACGGAGAAATTTGCCTATTGTAATGTACCACCAGTTCCAATACTTATAGCATTTACGAACCTAAGGTTTGTTTACCGCAACAATTCCAAAAACAATAATCTCAATGTGTAATGATCTTTTGAACAATTCTCCTTCGAATTCAATTGCTTGATTTCCTCGACGAGGTGAGCTATTTTACCACAGCATACGTCTAAGTATAAAATAACGATTGTGTGAGATACAATCGATTGCCTTACCACTCGTTCTCCTTTCCATTACTACGGGGGCGCCAATGAAACTTCCAACCATTTCCCAAGCTGTCGCAAACGCAGTTAATACCTTTGTTCGTTTTCCGCTTGTTCTTCTTGATACAATTGTCGGAACTGCGTGCGGATTGGTATTGATCGAATACAATGAATCGATCGTACCGACGGTGTTGGTGCAGATCCTCTTTGGGGCAATTCTCGGATTTCCGTTATTGACCGGACTTGTCCTTACGGCTGAGAAATGGAAATGGGGGAAAGCGGTTTCTTTTGGTTTTCAGTTTGCTGGTGTACTGTTCGTTGCACTCTATTCGACAACAGTCCCTCAGGATCTTACCGACGCACCTGCATTTCATATCATGCGATTATTGATGCTCACGTTGGGATTGATCTTCTTTACACTAACAATACCGTTTCTGAGGAGCGAAAATAATCTCGGGTATTGGCACTTTTGTAAAACGGTGGTTGTGAGAGTCCTTACTGCCGGTATCTCTGCCATCGTCATGTGGGGTGGACTGGCAATTGCACTTGCTGCGCTGAACAATCTTTTCGGGGTGGATATTCCCGGAAAGCGGTATGGGGAATTGTGGGTATTCATCAATGGAGTATTCTCGATCTGGTTTTTTCTTGCAGGTATTCCCAAAGACCTGGATAGTATTAACGAAGTTGCGGACTATCCGAAGGGACTCAAGATCTTCTCTCAATATATTTTGTTTCCTCTTGTGCTCATCTATTTCGTCATCCTGTATGCATATCTCGGGAAGATTCTGCTGGCGTGGGATTGGCCTCAAGGATGGGTGAGCAGGCTTATTCTTGGATTCATCGCGACAGGTATCACCTCGCTATTGTTAGTGCATCCGATTAGAGAGCGAATCGAAAATAGCTGGATCAAAACAGCTGCCCGCTGGTTCTATGTCATCATCATTCCGCTCACGGTTATGCTTTTCTTGGCGATATGGCAGAGAGTCTCCGAGTACGGGATTACCGAAGGGAGATATCTTGGCTTCGCAACCGTGGCATGGCTTTGTGTGTTCACATCATATTTCATTTTCAGCAAGAAAAAAAATATTCTTTTTCTTACCGCATCTCTTTGCATTGCACTGTTTGTTGTGAACGTGGGTCCATGGGGAATGTTCGCCGTTTCGGAAGCGAGTCAGGTCAATCGTCTCAAGGATATTCTTGTTCAAAATAATATGCTTGTTGATGGACGGGTGCAGAGCAAGCACGACTCACTGCAATTGGAAACTACCCGGCAGATCAGTTCGATCCTTGATTATTTATCAGAAATTCATGGATTCGATGCGATCCAGCCATGGTTTAGCGAAAGTTTAAAACGCGACAGTACGGGAATTGGTTATGCCTTTAAAGACCCGGCGCAAATCGGGAAACTGATGGGGGTAGCATATGTTCGTGTGTGGCAGTCATCGGTAAACGGGATAATCACTCTTACAACGGATCGAGATAGAGTGATGGACATTGAAGGTTATGAACGAATGTTGCGAGGGCAGCGCATTTCTTCAGGGGTCACGAATCGTGAATTTTCGGATCAAGGAATTGGATACCGAATTGGGAAAGATCTGAGCACAATAACAATTACAGTGTGGAATGAGAAGAATACCGCCGATTCTCTGCAGATCGATCTGAAGCCCCTTGTCGATAACCTCACGGCAAAATATGGTAATGCATCCATGGAAAAAATTCCACCCGAAGAGATGGCGATCGCTGCATCAAACCGCTCAGCCATGATTAAAATATTTCTCTCTACCATCAGGATACAGCGGCATGAAGGAAGCTCGAAGGTCATCTCCTTTGAGGCACAGATCGCATACAAGCGTGGAATTGGATTAAGATGAAGAGAGGTATTGCTTTTGGTTCGGGCATGAAAAATAAAAGATAATCGGATAATTATAAATTTAGTTCGTCCGCCGAAACGATGCGCTTTGTGCAAAACGTAAAAGTTCTTTTCCGTAATTACGAGAAGGGCTTTTTTGGTTTAAAAATACGTAACTACTAACATTAGTGATTTTTGCCACTAAAACACGAAAGAACAAAATTTCACCAATCTTTTTGGGGTAATGGTTCAAATTTTTTTTTGCGCAGTTTCGTGTTTTTGTGATTTGGTGGCACGTTTTGAATTTTTATGTAATTCTGCCGAGGAGTTACATAAATTTCAAATGACTATCCCTTTTGGTGGAAGCGATTGGAACTTCGTAGCTTTTCATTGGTTTCAAATTACATCATTATTTCACTTTAAACTTTTCACCATAATCGCTCATTCCTTGCATGATGGTGAGAAGTTTTTTCCCTTCTTTACTTAGCGCGTATTCCACTTTTGGCGGAACAACGGTGTAAACCTTTCGTGTAACAACACCATGCACTTCCAAATCGCGCAATGTCTGCGTTAACATCTTGTCGTTGATTGTCACCAGGATCTTTTTCAATTCTCCAAATCGTTTTGGCTTGTCGCGTAAATTCCAAATGACTAAGCCTTTCCACCTGCCACCAACAATACGAAGTGTAAGATCGACAGGACAATAAAAATATGTTCCGTTTAATTTATATCTGTTCATGGAATAAATATACATACCGTATAGATAAAAACAAACCATACTACCCAAAAAGATAGTGCTTCCTTTTTGGGTAGTATCTTGTTGTCTGTTCGGTATCTCTGTACCTTAACACCATCACAGAACATTTTTTATAACCGAAGGGGCAATCATGCAAAAAGAAAACATTCAACAAACAGCATTAGCCGTGTCAAAAGCAATCTTAGAAGGGCGATGGAACGATCTTGACAATCTCTTAGATGAAAAATTTACCTATACCGGGGACGGATTCGTCTTTACAAAAGATGAGTACATTGGTTTTATGCAGGATATGAAAGCGGCATTTTCAAATTTACGAATGGAATTTCCTCACATTGTTGTGGACGGTGATACTGCATCAATCCGTTTTATTTCAAAAGCAGTGAATACTGGAAAATTTATGGGAGCGCCCGCCAATAATAAAAATCTGGAAGTGCATGGAATTTTTATCAGAAAAGTGAAAGATGGAAAAGTAATGCAGGAGTGGCAAACAACCGATTTGCTTGGAGTAATGAGACAAATAGGTTTTGGCGCACTCTTTGGATATGCCTTATTTGTTGGATTATTCAATGTAAAACAGGCTCGTCCGGTAAGAAAACGATAATTTCAGTCCAGTATTGAGATTCATGTTCTCGTCCCAAATTCACCTCTTCAATAGTGTATTACTCTGATGGAGCGTCCTAACCGCAAAGCACAAGATGCAAATGCCCTTTTCTCATCAATAGAGAAAAGGGTTTTTTGTTTTAAGAGACTCTTTAAAAAGCGCTCTCACTTTTTTCAGTTGACAGAACTGTAGAAAGTATTCATTTTACAATACCAAATCCTAAATTTTGGTTCTCAAAAGCCATACTACATACCAAATTTACAAATACCACGTTTGTGCGATAGAGGGTATCTATCAATATCCTTATTATGCAAACAAGACAGCTCGCTCCTAAATTTAACAATACTAATCTCCGTTGCGCTAACTCTGTTTTATATGTTCTCTTCAAAATATTTTAAATAACATTCCTATGAATGAATCACAAATACTTCATTATGTAAAAAACCATCCTTCCGGTAAAGTAAAAATTGCAATTACCGATATTGATGGAGTATTGCGGGGAAAATACATCAGCGCTGAAAAATTTCTATCCATTAATAATTCGCATTTTGGATTTTGTGATGTTGTCTTCGGATGGGATTCGAACGATCTTTCGTATGATAACTCCTCGTTTAGTGGATGGCACAAAGGTTATCCCGATACGCCAGCAAGCATAGATCTTTCCACATTTCGAAAAATTCCGTGGGAAAACGATATACCATTTTTTCTTTGTGAATTAACTGGCCCATCAGCATATGTCTGTCCAAGAAATGTGTTAAAAAAAGTTATTGAAGAAGCCAATCAACTTGGTTTTAATCCATTGTTTAGCCAGGAGTTTGAATGGTTTAATTTTGAAGAAACACCGCATAGCATTCATGAAAAGAATTTTAACGGGTTAAAACCGATTAGTCCGGGAATGTTTGGTTATTCCATCCTTCGCAGTACCTTGCGAAACGATTTCTTCACGGATCTGTTCAAACTGTTAAAACAATTTGATGTGCCTCTTGAAGGGTTACACACAGAAACTGGACCCGGTGTGTTAGAAGCGGCAATTTCATATTCCAACATTTTGGAAGCCGCCGATCGCGCGGTTCTTTTCAAAACCGGCGTGAAAGAAATTTCCTACAAATATGGAATCATGGCAACATTCATGGCAAAATGGAATGAAAAACTTCCGGGCTGCGGAGGGCATGTCCATCAAAGTTTATGGGATAGGAAAAAGAAAAGAAACATTTTTTTCGATGAAAAAGATGCGCAAAAAATGAGCGCAACGTTTCAAAGTTATATTGCCGGTCAATTATATTGTTTGCCGCATATTCTTCCTCTTGTTGCACCAACAGTGAATTCATTTAAACGACTTGTGCCGGGCGCATGGGCACCGACAACGATTACGTGGGCTGTTGATAACAGAACGGTTGCTCTGCGTGCTTTACCTGGAGGAAGTAAATCATCGCGTTTAGAAACACGCGTTGTTGGCTCCGATACCAATCCGTATTTAGCAATGGCTGCATGTCTTGCCAGTGGTCTCTATGGGGTAAAAAACAAATTGAAGCTGCAGCCGGAAACAACAGGGAATGGATATCTTGACCTTACGCATGGAGTGCTTCCGGCGAATCTTGAAGTTGCCACGCAGATGATGAAAGAATCAAAAATAGCGAAACAGTTATTTGGAGAGCAATTTATTCAACACTTTGTGCAAACGCGCGAGTGGGAATGGAGGCAATACATTAAAGTCGTTACCGATTGGGAAGTGAAACGATATTTTGAAATCATTTAATCTATAATACTATAACACTATGGACTTTAACAACGTTGTTCAATTTAATTTTCCGACGACCATTCGCTTCGGAGCGAATGCAGTCAAAGAATTACCAGCGTACCTTAAACGAAACAATCTAAATAAGCCGTTGATATCAACAGACTCTGTTATTATTGGCTTGCCGTTTTTCAAACAAATTCTTGATGACTTGAAACGTAATGGAGTATCGGTCGAAGTATTTTCCGATATCCATAAAAATCCCGTAAAAAGCGATGTCTACAAAGGGACGGATCTCTTTGATGCCACTCAACGAGATTGCATTGTGGGAATCGGCGGAGGAGCGGCGCTTGATGTTGCGAGAGCAATAACATTACGTGTTTATCATCGCGAAGATTTGTTCAAATACGACGATTTAATCGGCGGGGATGTTTTTGTCACAAATGATGTCCCTCATTTTGTTGCAATTCCGACAACATCGGGAACGGGGAGCGAAGTCGGACGCAGTGCAATTATTGCGGACGATGTAACACATCAAAAGAAGATTCTTTTTTCACCCAAGCTGCTTGCGAAAATAGTGTTTGCAGATCCATTGCTGACAATGGACCTTCCGGCGTTTATCACTGCTGCCACCGGTATGGATGCTCTTACACATAATATGGAAGCATTTCTGGCAAAAAATTACCATCCGTTGTGTGATGGAATTGCACTGGAAGGAATGCGGCTCATTTCTCTTTCGTTAGAAAATGCCGTAAAGCGTCCCGATCTCACATCCCGCTCTGAAATGCTATTAGCATCAATGATGGGAGCGATTGCGTTCCAAAAAGGATTAGGAGTAGTACATTCACTTGCGCATCCGTTGTCATCGTTATTAGATACGCATCATGGTTTGGCCAATGCCGTGAATATTCCTTATGGTATGCGTTTCAATATTTCCGGATTTGAGGATAAGTTTGCAAGAATTGCGGCGACGCTCGGACTGAGAGATACACACGGCGAAACTGTAGTTCAATATTTATTTGATCTGAATACAAGCATAGGAATTCCACACAGGTTACGAGATATCAATGTCAAAGAAGAACATTTGGATACATTAGCAGATTTAGCAATTGCAGACTTTGCGCATCCAAACAATCCTAAGCCTGTTTCGCGTAACGATTTTAAGAAATTATATTCCGAAGCATTATAATCAATGGATTCAACACAAAGCACAATTGTTATTGGTATTACTGAAACAGAAACGTCGTATGATAATTATCCTTTATGGATAAAGGATAACGACCCTGCCATTGAAATTGTAAAGCTTATGCCAAAGAATTTTGATGATCTCGTTCAGTGTTCGGGAATAGTATTAAGCGGCGGAATTGATGTGCATCCGAGATTTTACAACAGCAACAGAATCAATTATCCCAACCACCCTCAAACGTTCAATGAAGATCGAGATGAATTTGAAATCAAAGTTTTTCAGGAATCTCAAAAACTCGGACTCCCATTGCTGGCGATATGCAGAGGTATGCAAATAGTCAATGTGAGTATGGGTGGCACGTTAATTCAAGATCTCGAAGAAAACAAAAAATCCGATCACAGAAAGCACGATAACGTTGACGGTATTCACGACATTACCATTGATCAGGGAAGCTTTTTGTATTCTATCTGCAACTCAGGAACTGGAACAATCAACAGTGCACATCATCAAGGATTGGATGCAATAGCTTCAGAATTACGGGTCAGTGCGTGGTCACACGATGGCGTAGCCGAAGCCATAGAAAGGAAAGAATGGAGGAAGCATCCATTCTGTTTAGGTGTGCAAGGACATCCCGAACGTTTTGTCAAAGTTCAACCAAACAATATTTTAATCAATAACATCAGGCTTCAATTTATTGAGGCTGCAAAAAATTATACTCTATGCAAATCATAAATCCTGCTACTGAAGAAGTCATCCTCACCGTTAGTGAAGATACGCAATCAACGCTTGCAGCAAAATTTAATCTTCTTAAAAAAGGGCAGATTTCCTGGAATCATGTTAACCTACAGCAGCGCATTAATATCCTGCAAAAATTTTCACAATTATTGAAAGAACATATTGAAGAATGTGCCGTGATATTAACTTCTGAAGTAGGAAAACCTTTGCAGCAAGCACGGAATGAGGTGAATGGGGCTTGTAAGAGAATTACGTGGCTAACGGATAATGCATCAAAATATCTTCGTGATGAAATAATGACGGACTCAGAAGGTCTCGTAGAAAAAATTGCGTATGAACCGCTTGGAGTAGTCTGCAACATTTCAGCATGGAATTATCCGTACTTGGTTGGTGTGAATGTCTTTATACCGGCTCTTTTAGCAGGAAACAGCTGCATGTATAAGCCGTCGGAATTTTCCACGCTTACCGGAATACAGATAAAAAAACTGCTCACCCAAGCCGGTGTTCCCGATGATGCATTTCAAGTGGCAGTCGGAGCAAAAGAGGTGGGAGAACAACTTCTTACCATGCCGTTTAATGGTTACTACTTTACCGGTTCGAGCATGACAGGAAAATACATTTATGAAAAAGTAGCAGCAAAAATGGTTCCATGTCAATTAGAGCTTGGAGGGAAGGATCCATTATATATTGCCGAAGATGTGGTTGAAATAGCAAAAATTGCCGCCGGAACTGCTGATGGTGCATTCTATAATAACGGACAAAGCTGCTGTTCGGTGGAACGTATTTATGTCCATGAAAAAATTTACGATCAATATGTTGCCGAGTTCGTTAACGAGGTGAAAAGTTATAAATGTGCTCTTCCAACTGAAGAAGGAACATACATTGGACCGTTGACACGAAAATCACAAATAGCATTTATTGAATCCCAAGTAAATGATGCAGTCAAAAAGGGTGCTACAATATTGACCGGAGGGAAACCTGTTACTGGAAAAGGGTATTACTTTGAACCTACTGTGCTGGTCAATGTGAATCATACCATGAGTGTTATGCAGGATGAGAGCTTCGGACCGATCATCGGAATTATGAAAGTAAAGAATGATAATGAAGCGATACAATTGATGCAAGATACAGAATATGGTTTAACGGCAGGAGTGTACACCGCAAATAAAGACCGCGCAGAAAAAATACTTTCACAAATTCACACAGGAACAGCGTATTGGAATTGTTGCGATAGAGTGAGCGCTGCTGTACCGTGGAGCGGCAGGAAAAAATCCGGAATAGGTTTAACGCTATCTCACGCCGGACTACGAGCATTTACCAATACAAAATCGTATCACTTAAAATCCTGATGGATGAGCATCGATTTCTAAACGTTTTCAGAATACATTTTATTCATTACTGAAAGTTTTTCATGGCGCTCTTTGCTCCCTCAACATCTGCTAGTTTTGAACTTCAGATTCATAAAGCATTTCAGTCGTGGCGGTACCGTATTTTCAGTGTCATGTGGTTATTGTATGCAGGATATTATCTCTGCAGAAAAAATTATGCTGTTGCTCAACCTGTCTTTATGAAAGAGTTCGGATGGAATGAACACGATGTTGGTATCATTATTTCCTCGTACCTTACAATGTACGCTGTCGGACAGTTTATTTCCGGTCCGCTTGGTGACCGGTTTGGTGCCCGAAAGATTATTTCCGCCGGTCTTTTATTGAGCGTTGTCGCAAATATTCTTTTCTCTCAATCATCATCCATATTCTTGATGACAATATTGATGGGAATAAATGGAGCGGCACAAGCTACCGGTTGGTCGAATAGCATGAAGACAATGTCAAACTGGTTTTCCGTTAATGAACGGGGAAGGATGATGGCATGGTGGGCAACAAATTATCAAATTGGTGATGTCGTTTCGACTGCTTTTGCTGCATTCATTATTGGATTTGCAACATGGCGTGAGGCATTTTGGGTACCTGCTATTGGATTGACAGGTGTGGGAATTGTATTCTTGTGGGGACAGCGAAATCGTCCGGAAGATGCAGGTTTGCCGGGACTTACGGAGTATTTATCACACGAACCAGTTGTGAAAAATGTTGATAGCGAACCAATTGTTGAAAAGAGAATCTCAATAACTGAGATTCTGAAAGAAGTATTATGGAATAAATATATTTGGAATTTGGGTTTTTCATATTTTTTCCTGAAGCTCGTACGATATACATTTCTTTTTTGGCTGAGCACGTATCTTGTGCAAATATTGGGCTTTCGCGCGGACAAAGCGGGATATATGAGTATTATTTTTCCGTTTGCAGGATTTCTCGGTACGATAGCTGCGGGATATTCATCGGATAAATTATTTTCCGCAAGACGCGGGCCGGTGAGTGTGATTATGTTGATTGTCTTATTCATTTCTATCTTTGCCTACAGTCTTTTTGCTGCTCATCCAATTTTTGGACCGTTGGCATTAGGCTTCATCGGCTTTTGCACATTTGGTCCTGATACGCTCATCTCGGCAACCGCAGCAATGGATTTTGGATCGCGGAAGGCTTCTTCCACTGCTGCCGGATTTATTAATGGACTTGGATCAATCGGGGCAGCGTTGAGCGGAGTGCTTGTCGCCTGGATTTCTGTGGCATTTGGATGGAGCGAGGTATTTTATTTTCTTATGATCGCAACATTTGCCTGTGTTGTACTTCAGATGTTCATGTGGAATGCGCGCGGGGCGAACTAAAATTTTCGATTTTCAAAAAGTAATTTATTTTATATTACGTTAAGCATTAACGAGAGTTCTGTCCCAGAAATATTCTATATAAGTTTCGATAGGGATGTACTGTTTTTAGTTGAAATGGGTCAGGAAAAACGACGGGTATTGGTGCTTTTGTTACCGTATAAAATATATCTATGAAAAATTCTATTTATTTTCTATCGCTTCTCCTTATCTCTTGTGCACACCAACCGCCTTCAGCAATAGATGCAGTTGCAAGCCTTTATAGCAAATCAATTGTTATTCCCAACATTACCTATCTTAGTGTAGATAGTATACAACTTCAGCTTGACGCCTATATTCCTGCGAAGAATTTAGGGGGTGAACCTTGGGTTGAGTTTTCTGCTCAACGCAAACCAGTATTGTTGTATATCCACGGCGGTGGATGGAGTAGTTTAAATCGTTCCATAAGAAATTTAAATTTTTTGCCGTATATCGATAAGGGCTGGGCAGTGGTCAATATTGACTACCGTTTGTTGAATCAAGCGTCATTTCCGGCTTGTATTGCGGACTGTCGGTATGCCTTGAATTGGATCTATGAAAATGCTAACAAATATAAATTTGACACAACAAAAATTGTTGTTTCAGGAGAATCTGCAGGTGGGCACCTTGCTCTTATGACAGGCTTCTTAACTGAAGATAAAGAGATTGCCATTCCTCACAAGCCAATTCTGAGAGAACTGAAAGTTGCAGCAGTGATAAACTGGTTTGGCGTGAGCGATATTGGAAAACTGATGAGTTTTTGGAATTCGAAAAGTTTTACAGAAAAATTGGTAGGCGACACAACAAAAAAGGAAGAAATTTTTAGACTCTGTTCTCCCTTAACTTATATAAATCCTTCTGCTCCTCCTGTCCTCACGATCCATGGTGATGCAGATAATTCTGTTCCGTTTGTTCATGCAACGTTATTGCACGAATCTCTTCAAAAGCATGGCGTAAAGAATACTCTGATTGTTTTACAAGGGAAAAAGCATGGTGATTTTAGCGAAAAGGAAATGAGTGATAATTTTAAAGCAATCTGGAAGTTTTTGAAAGAAATAGGGATTGAAGAGTAGATTTTGATTTGTCCATCCTCCTATATTGTTCAACAACGCACCTCTCCAACAATATAACGCAGCAACAACGTACCTCCATTAATGATAGTGTGAATAAAGAATGAACTTTCCCAAAGGAGCAATTGTCTGTTCTTTTTCATTTGTATGAAATAGATTTCAGGTTACACATGCGAGATCAATCAAGTTCTTCACGCACCTCTCCAACAGTTGAATAAAATATTCACTCTAGTGTTAGATTCAATATCCTTTAAACCATTTAGATCGGCAACTAAACATCTGTGTAGGATGACCCAAATGTGATGCATAATACAGTCACATTCATTTTTGAAATAGCTTCTAAAAACATTGTTTCTGACAGTTTAATCTCTTAAGGGCATAATTCCCCGCCGCTTGCCGCGAGGACATTCATTTAGTCAGATGGACTGAAAAAAATTTGGTGAAAGTTCAATGAGCAACTTTGTGCGCCAATTCTTGATTTTATAAGATATAATTTCTATTCTAGGCGCGGAAAGTTCGTCGCTATACGTTTGATCACCTTCGAAACGATCGTTTACACCTCTATAATAGGAATCAAAATATTGCTTCATCGAAACGGGAAATATGTTTTTATCTTATTTGTATTATCCACACTTTTTGTTTTAGGCCAGCCGAAGATTCAACACAAACAAATCCTTCAAGCAAGTCAAAACCAGGAAATTGAATTCAACGCAATTGTGACGGATTCCGTTGAAGTGACAAATGTAGAGCTGTATTACAGAAACAGCAATACAACTACATTTTCCTGGTTACGAATGACAAGAAATGGGAACACCTATTCACTGCGACTCCCAAAATCTGCAGTTACGCTTGCCGGAATCGACTATTATATCCTTGCCTCGAATCGAACGGGACAAAATGCCACGGCTCCGATAAATGCTCCGACAGTGTATTATGAGATTATCATCCGCGAAGATAAATCACAGCCATTTTTAATTTCACGGTATCCCGATACCGGTGATACCGTCTTTGCTGAACGGCCGGAAATTCGCATTGGCTATTTTGATGATGAAACGATCGATCGAAGAAGAATACGCCTGTTAATCGATTCAACGGATGTGACCAAGAACAGCCGTGTGATTCCATCCAATATCAGTTATACCCCTTCGCTTTCGTTGGATACAGGTTCACATACCATCTCCGTGATTATTCCGGATGGTCAAGGAAATATTGCCAACAATGCAACATGGAGTTTCATCGTTCGACCTGCACCGCCGGAACAGAATCCCTTTACACTTCAAACTTCATTGGCAACATCGTACGGTTATAATCAGACAATTCCGTTAACCTCGTTGCAGAGGACTTATGGAGCGGATGTCGCATTTCATGCTTCACAAAAAATCGGCGGTATCACGTTCAGTTCGAATGCAACAGTTCACACAGATCAGACGCTGCTTCCTTCCAACGGGAAGAAGACGGCAAAATTGCAGGGATTTTCACTCTCGGCATCCGAAGTGCCGGTGAATTTGTTCTTTGGAGACTTTTCGGAGAGTTTTTCTGAATATGGGATGAGCAATGTTCAATTGAATGGTGTGCAGACCAGTTTTTCTTCCGGGATATTCTCAACATTTCTTTTTATCGGGGATTCAAAAAGTTCCGGCGGCGCAACGCAAGATTTTTCCGGCGGAAGGATGGAATATGGATTTGATAATGGGACAACATTTTCCACATTTGTCATCCGCGGTACGGATGATACGACGGCAACTGCCGGAATATCTGCAACGCAATTTATTCCCGTAAAAGGAACTGTGGTGGGAGTATCGGGAACGTTACCATCAATCATTGGAGCGAATGTCTCATTTGAAGGGGCTAAGAGTTTTAGCAACATGAAAGAACTGGATAAAACAACAACCGACCCTGGACTTGCCGGTACTTTTTCTGCAAACACATCGATATCAATTATTTCGCTTAACGGTTCCATGCAGTATGCGGACAGATATTTTTATAATCCCGGTAATCCTTACTTGGCGCACGATCAATTTATGGGATCGTTCAATGCGGGAACAACGCTTTTCAACGGCTTGAACACATCAGCTGGATATAATTTTCAGCGAACGGGGCTTTCCAGTGATACTGTTTACCAGCCAACAAAAAATAAAACATATTCATTTACGGGAAGCGGGAGTCCATTAAGTTTTTTAAATCTTTCCGGTTCATATTCCTTAGCAATGCAAAAAGGGGATTATATCAGTATTACGGCAAAGGATAATCAGACACATCAATATGCAGCAACCGCCGGATTAAACTTTTCTACGACTTCACTTTCATTATCATACAGCATTAATGATATGAATGATTATTCCGTACAAAATCAAAGTTCAGTACAGAATAATATTGGAGTTTCTTTCTCGCTTGCTCCCATTCAGAGAATGAATACATCACTCAACATCAATTCTTCCGATTCAAAAGCACAATCCACCAATGTGATCAGTTCGTTTGTATCCGCCTCCGGCACAGTCAATTATGGGTTCGATCAAACAAATCAAAACACGGTTGGTGTTACCACATCGTTTTCGGATAATTCTGCATCTGATCACTCTCAACACTCAACATCTCTCTCCATTGCGTTCACAACAATGACAAATTTTGGCATCACCAATACATCGGCACCGCAAATGCAGATCAGTACGACATGGAGTCGTTCGACAACATTTATTCCCATAAAGAGCGCTACAGAGGATCTGCAATTGTATCTGACATTCAGTTGGACATTGAATACAACATTATAAAATTTCACCATTAAGGAATTTCACCATGCGATTCGTCCGATATTTGTTGTTGGCAGTCTGTTTTGTCCCGCTCACTCTTTCCGGATTATTGCAGGCTCAAATTAACCCGCTCATACCACCCGCCCCGTTTCCACTCAGCAATATCGCAGGTTATTTGATGATGTATGAAAACAGCAAGCAACAGAATGCATTTATTTTTATACCGGGCGCTACTCCTGAAAAAGTGGAAATTGCCATTACTCAACGAGCTGCTAATCGAAAAATTCTCAGTGCGCGAATCATCACGCCATTCACCATTGCCTATTATGGATACAAAGCTTCCATCGTCAGCGGAACATACGATGGTGATGAGCGAGGATTGCTATTAACCGGAACAGTTCAGCTTCCGGGATTTTCCTGTTCCATGCAAAATGCCCGATTAAACTCGAAAGGGTGGAATGTTGATGGACAATTATCGAATTCGAATGGAAATATTAGTGTGCAAGGATGGACGATTCAAGGTTCAAATATGTTCTTTGAAAATAACATTTTGAACGTTTCCGGGAAAATAGTTCTTCCAAATTCCATGGGTAGTATTGATGTTACCGCCTATTACCCTCCGAAGTTGACGCCAATGTTGAAGATTACTTCGTTTCCGGAATTGAATATTTCGGGATATACAATTCACGGCGTTGCGGCAACATTGAACAGCGGCAGCGTTTCTTTTTCGGGTGTATTACCATTGCCGAACGGCATGGGGAATATTCAGTTTCAGAATTTGATAGTAACACCGGATGGAAAGATCAATCAGCCTACTATTTTGGCGAAATCAAGCATTCAACTTTTGAATCTTCCGTTTCAGATTGCTCAATTTCAATTCCTCCCCTCCGGAATAGCATTACAGGGGACACTTCAACTTACCAGTGCACATACGCAACTGAAGGTTTCCCATCTACTGCTCTATGCAAACGGCAATATTGATCCATCCGTAAAATTCAGCACAGGAGAAACAATTCGAATATCAACGCTCCCGCTGACTATTGATTCAACATATATCAAGAACAATCAATTGGTGCTCGGAGGGAGCGTGACACTTCCGAATGGCATGGGGAATGTACGAGTGGGAAATATTGTCGTGAACAATTTTGGTACCTTCACCGGAGGTACCATTGTACTGGTCAATCAGTTCTTAACGTATGAAGGGTTCAATCTTCTTCCCACTTCTGGAAATGTGGATTTTATTGGAGGAAGAATTACACTCTCCGGAAATGTTATCTTTCCTGAATTTGGAACTGCCTATCTGCAAAATGTGGAAATCACTTCGGCGGGGATTCAAAAGCCGGGCTCATTTGTTGTCGATCCGAAACGGACGTATAATTATAAATCGTACATTGTTAATCTACAAGAGATCGAAAATATCTCAGCGGGTGGATTTGCTCCGATAGGAATGAAAGCTCAAGGGAAAATTCTTGTCAATAATATTTCTTATAATTTCCAAACCGATTTTATGTTGACTCCATCCGGTGTTACAGTGCAAAAGATAAATATTGTTGGTGCTGTGATACTAAACGGTTTTATGACAAATAATGTGAATGTTTCTTTCGGTCAGGACCAACAGCTGCATCTTTCCGGTACTGTAGAAATACCGCAGGTCGGTAGTCTTCCACTCGCTGATGTGATTGTTTCGGGCGGAGGAATTCTATCTCAGGAGAAATTTTCTGCTACTTCAGCATCTATTGCATTTAGTTCTCTTCCCGCGAAATTAACTTCGGCTATGTTTAATGGAAAAGCTATTTCTATGAATGGTGAAATTGTCATTCAAAATATCGGAATGTTAAAATTTACTGGTGCCAATATTCAATCCGATGGAAGTTTTGCTGACGGCACAATCACTGCGCCGGAGGGTGCAATGATATTGGGATTTCCCGTATCACTTTCCAACGCTTATATCGCCAAGAATGGTGTTGGTTTCACCGGAACGATGTCTGTCGGCAATGAGCAGAATGCGTATTCATTTCATGATATGGTTGTGAACAATTCCGGGATTATTGCGCCGGGAGTATTTAATGTTTTGAAAGCAAATGTTTCGATTCAAGGATTTCCGACCGTTGTGACGAATGTTTCCTTGACGAACGGAAGCATCTGGGCAGAAGGAATAATAACATTGCCAACTAATTTGGGATCTCTGCACGTAAAAAATGCGAGAATTATTTCAAACGGAACAACCAGCGGCGGAACAATAGATGTTTCCAATACTTCGCTGAATTATGGCGGAACCAAACTCCTTGTCACTTCTGCAACAATAGGGAATAACGAACTGACAATAAACGGAACGATTACATTGCCAGCAGGTGGAGGAACGACGGCACTTACAGGATTGGTGGTGAAAGCTTCCGGAATTGTTCAAAATGGCGTCGTTTCCTCACCATCCGCAGCAACAACCATGAAACTGAATGGTTATACGATGAATGTTACTTCCCTTGTTCCAACTCCCACAGGGATGGAAGTGAGTGGATCACTAAAGCTTCCCAATAATATTTCACTTTCGGCATCTAAAGTGATGGTGAGTTCGACTGGAGCATTCTCCGGAGGAAGCGTATCATTTGGGTCGGCAGTACATCCTGTGATTGGAGGAGGCTCACCACCCAAGCCACCATATGATATAACAGTAGCAGGCTTTGGGGTAAAAATACGAAGCATTGAGATTGAAAGTAATGCATTTGAATTTGACGGCTCAGCATCACTTCCAAATGGAGGGCAGATTGAGTTTACTTCCGTCGATATCACACCTGAAGGAACATTCACTGGCGGCTCTATCACGTATAATGGTTCACCTCTTAGATTTGCAGGAGGGACATTATCCTTACAAAATATTCAACTTGCAGCAAATGGTATCACAGCAGCGGCAATGTTTACACTGCCAAACAATCTTACTGTTGTACAAGCAAACAATGTAACCGTGTTACCAAATGGAAGAATAACGGTCGGATCATTTGCGGTCGATAATGCAAAGCTTAATTATCATGGATTTGTTGTTGCGCTTTCTTTGCTCACCGCAACAGATGCCGGTATTGTTGTCAACGGATTGATCACCATGCCAAAATTGAATTCGGTAACAATTTCGAATCTTGCAATTAACCCTAACGGGGGATTTAGCGGTGGGGCGATTGCTCTGAAACAAAAAACAATTTCGATCGGATCTTCGGTGCTATCAGTTGATCGCATCGGATTCGCTTCCGATGCCATTTTTGTTGATGGATCGATCCAGCTTCCAAAAAAATTAGGAAACGTGGTTGTTCAAAATATGTCATTCAATGCTTCGGGACAAATCACCGAGGGAAGAATCACCACGTCCGGTCCATTGAAAATCACTTATAGCGGCGTTGCACTTGCGTTAACATCAGCTCGTTTTGAAGGAGACGAAATAGAATTTGACGGAACAGCGACTTTGCCGAAGAATCTCGGAACGATGAACGTGACAGGATTTGAAATAGGATTGGATGGCACGATCAATCCCGGAACGATGACATATTCCGGTTCTTCATTATCCGTGGGCGGATTGTCCGTAGGTGTGAACAGCGCAGAATTCTCGACCACGTCGGGAATTACAATGTCCGCAACAGTAAAATTACCGCAAAAAGTTTCCGGTACAATCGCACTTCATAATTTGCTCATTGGAACCGACGGGTCGATTACGATTGGCGGAATTGCAGTGAATAATGTCTCCACGGTGATCGGGACGTTCACTACAACAGTGACCAGTGCTTCCTATGCATCAGGTAAATTTTTGTTTTCCGGCATTATTCATCTCCCGGGCCAATACGGCACGGTGAATGTTACGGGATTATCGATACAAAACGATGGGACACTTACTGGCGGAACACTTTCGCTTCAAGGGACAACAATTAATCATAATGGATTCACCGTTAATAATTTGACAGGAAGTCTTTCCCAGGGATTAGTAAGTCTTAACGGGTTAATCACACTTCCGACAAATCTTGGAACAGTTGCACTGACAGGATTGACCTTAAATGGAAAGGGAGTTGTCTCGCTTGGTAAGGCAACGCTAAGAGGAACTTCATTGACATGGAGGAATTATTCGGTCAATGTCGATTCATTGTCGATTGGACAGGGTGATGTTCGCGTCAATGGTAAAATATCTTTAGGGAAAACGGTTACAGTCACGGCGGAAGATTTGAGAATTTCAACAATCGGTGCATTCTCCGGAGGAAAGATTGTTCTCCAAACGAACTCTTCATTCAATTATAATGGATTCCAATTTGCGTTGACTGAAGCAGTCATCCAAAATGATGAGGTAGAATTAAGCGGAAAAGTAACGCTCCCTGGAAATAGGGGAACAGTCAGTGCCAACGATGTCAACATCAGTTATAATGGAACGTTAAGCGGAGGACTGCTCACGTATACTGGTGCTCCATTTACGTACAATGGATATTCGTTAGCATTGAAGTCATTAACATTCGTTTCCGGAGGTGTTCAGGGGACAGCGACATTTGCTTTTGGAGGTGCTGCCGGATCGGCGAGTATAACTATTACGTCGTCTGGTTCATTCACCGTCACGAATTTCAATTTGCAAAACGTGAAACTGACCTATGCCGGATTTGTCATCAACGATGTTGCGGTGACCACTTCGGGAGATTCGATGTATTATTCCGGGACTATTTCCGTTCCAAGGGTCGGCGAATTCTCTGTGACAAATATGACGGCGCTGACAAACGGAACAATAATTTCGCCGGGAAAAATTGAATTCAAAGGAAGAACATTCGCATGGGGTAATTATTCTATTACAGTTTCGGATATCGCTTTTGCCCAAAATGCGATACGAGTGAATGGATCGATCGCCTTTCCCGGAAATATTGGTATAGTAAATGTCACCGACCTTACGATTAGCACAACCGGTGCCCTCTTGAATGGAACAATCAGCGCGGAGAATGTGAAACTTTCTTATAAAGGATATATGCTTGCCGTTCAATCGATCCAGTTTGAAGGGGATGGACTTGAAATGAACGCTTCCTTCTCCGTTCCGAATATCAGCGGAACATTTTCCGTGCAGAACTTTGAAGTTGGATTAATCGGAACCGTGAACTTTGGATCTGTTACGTATTCGGGAGAATCGATCGCGATCGGAGGATTCTCTCTCACCAATATCAGTGTGGTTACCAAAGATCTTTCTGATATATCTTTAAATGGAACAATCACGTTCCCTACATCAGTCGGCGGCTCTGCGAAAGTAACCGGATTAACATTTGGTTCAACCGGAACGGTGGGGATACAATCAATCTCCGTGCAGGGAGTGGGATTTGCCTATAAAGGATTCACCGTGAAGGTCGATGCAATTTCCTATGCAAGTGAACGGATGAGCATTTCAGGAACAATGACCCTTCCGCAAGGATATGGAACGTTGAAACTGACCGACCTTCAATTTGACGCACAAGGAAATTTTTATGGCGGAACAATTGCAGCTCAGGGAACAACATTATCATATAAAGGTTTTAAACTCACATTGGATAACGCATCAATCGGAACAGATGATGTAATGGCCTTGAGTGGATCAGTGCAGTTACCAAACAGTCTCGGCACTCTGCAACTTACCGGATTTCAGATGAAAGGAACATCCGTTGTCGATTTGGGAAAAGCGACATTGACTGGTACCACATTGAAATGGAAAAACTATGTTGTGAATGTCGATACGTTACAATTACTCGATAATTCTGTGATGATTGATGGTTCCGTTAACATGGGATCGATAGGAACGGTGCGTGCAGAAGGATTGCAGATCGGTTCGAATGGAAGTTATTATGGTGGAACAATCTCGTTTGGTGGTTTGGATTCATTAAAGATTGGCGGATTTGTCGTGAACATTACCAACGTTTCTGCTTCCGGAACAGAAATTGAAGTGGATGGTTCGATCTCTCTTCCCAATGTCTATGGAACGATCATTGCAAAAGGTGTGAATATCAGGACAGACGGAAGTGCAGCCGGAGGTATGCTAACATACAGCGGACCCGGTTTGTCTTACAATGGAGCAAAATTGATTGTGACGGCTTTGAGTCTTGTCAAGAACGGAATTTCTGTTTCGGCAAATCTTCAGTTACCAAATAATCTGGCTACACTCACCGCAAACAATGTCACGCTTTCATATCCGATGCAAATTTCTGTCGGTTCCATCGGAGTCGGTGGAGTCTCCTTCACCAAAAACGGATTCACATTTCAATTGACCTCAGCAACGTATGAAAAAACGGATCTGGTGGTGAATGGATCGGTGACAGCTCCGGTCGTGGGAACGGCAAAGTTTACGAATCTGAAGATTACCTCAGCGGGAGAACTTGATGGTGGAACGATTGCTTACAGCAATACTTTTCAATGGGGAAAGTTAGGCGTTGCAGTGAAAAACATTTCGTATGATTGGTCTGCAAAATTAGTAACCCTCTCCGGTTCAGTTGCATTGCCTGATTCTATCGGTACCATCAATATCACATCGCTGGAAGTTGATGCGTCCACCGGTGCGGTAAAGCAGGCAGAAGTTGCGTTGGATGGATCGTTATCGTATGGAGGACTTGGATTGAAAGATCCAAAAGCGACATTTGCCAACAACGAAATTGAATTCGGTGGAACCATCGTACTGGATCCGGAACGTTCGTTAACAGTCAACAACGTTGATATTAATGTACAAAGTGGATCAGTAAGCGGTGGCACAATTCATTTTGATGGTCCGGCATTTACTTTCGCCGGATTAGAAGCAACGATTGATCTTGTGAACGTGACACACAAAAAATTTGATGTCACTGCAACAGTTACACTTCCGGGTTCAATGGGTGTTGTCACAGCAAAAGATGCTACATTTGGTCGTGACGGATCGTTTTCGATTTCTTCGGTATTATTCAGCGGTCAATCTCTTTCGTACAAGGGATTTGGATTTACCGTGAAAGACGGAACCATTACAAAAAATGCCGTTAGTATGGATGTAACAGTTACGCTCTCCGGAAACATCACATTTGGAATAGACAAACTGCAGTATTCAAAAGAGAAAGGATTTAATGGCGGTGATTTAAATTTCTCGCAAACAAAAATCAATTATAAAGGATATGTGGTAAGCATATCGAGTTCGAAAGAAAAAGATGCCAATAGTTATTTAGTGGGCGGACATTTTGCATTGCCGGAAAGCAAAGGGACAGCAAATGTAGATGGTATTATTGTTTCATCTACCGGTGTCAGCTTTACCAGTGCTAAAATCGACTGGGGATCGCTCCCCAATCTTCTCCCAAAAGGATTTACGTTGAAAGTGACCGATGCAGAATTTGTTGAAGATGGATTTGAAGTGAGCGGAACGGTTTCACTCTCACCCTTCTTCGACCTTACGGCAAAAAACCTAATTATTACTTCGAAAGAAGTCCAAATTTCTGAACTCCAATTTGATGTTGGCCAGTTGAGCGTGGGAACCTGGTCATTCGGAGGAATGTCGTTTGATTTTACCGATACGCAAGGAAAATGGCGCGTGAATGCACAAGGAAGCATTAAACTTGCCGGCAAAATCGAAGGATTTACCTTGAAAGGATCTGTCGGATCGAACGGAGATTTTTTAGCAGACCTTACAGCGTCAACATCAATTCTGCTTGGTGAATCCGGAGCTGAATTGATTAAAGCGGAGGGCGCCTTTGCAAAACAGGCAAATGACTACCAATTAACAATAGGTGGTACGTTCGCTCCTGTTGGTATGCAAAACTTTGTGAGTGCTGATGGTATTCTTAATATTGATTTCAAAGGGGTGATTACAGGAACAATCGATGTTGATCTCTTTTCGACATTCACCATGGCAAAATCCACGATGGTCATCGACATTCCGCAGGAGAAGTTTACTGTGAACGGATCGCTAGGTGTAAAACAAATTATCGCTTACACCGGGGATTTGGAAGTGGATGCTTCACCGTTCCAAGTAAACGGAAAGGGAGATGTTGAAGTGGCGGGATATTCACTTGCACAATCCACGATGCTGATTGATACGAAACAATTTTCTATGCAGGGTTCCATCTCCATACCGAATCCATCCGGTGGAAATCCTCTTATTGATCTCGACGGTCACATCACCATGATTCCGGCCAACTCGTACGTTGATGCAAGCGGCGATTTGAAAATTGACGGTTATGATGTTGCTTTCTCCACATTCCGGATGTCTCCTGATTCGTTGTATGGAAAAGGGAGCATGAACTTTATTATCGGCAACGGCGATTTTGAATTTCTTGCGCTTGGCACCGGTACTGAATACAAGCATGCTGCAATGGCCAGATTAAATTCAATCAGTATCTCCGATCAAGGTGAATCGCAGGACGGAACCGATGACGATTTTGCAGTTGATATGGCATTTGACGTATTAAAGAGTGACTACACTGCAATTTATCAAGAGTTGGAATTATATCGGAATGCATTTGCTGTTGCAAGAGAATGGGGATTTACCATGGGTGCCGAAGCTCAAGATGCGAATAACATTGCCAACGAAGTGATTGCCGCTGTGAATATTGCCGGCATCGATCCGGAAGAATTTAAATCCAATATCGTTTCGTTTATCGAAGGACAGAATGTCGGCGATAATCGCGGTGTTGGTAGTGACAGCAGCTCCAATCAATATCGCAGCGAGCCGTCGTACGGGTATTATCAACCGGGACTTCCTCCCTATACAACAACAGAACACAATCGGCAGCAATTCAATCCCAATAAACTTATTGCTCATCTTACTGACCAGTCCGGCAAGGAATATAATGTGCCGTTTTCGGCATTGCAGCTTGATGCTACCAGCAGCGATGCCCGGGAAACAACGCTCGATCTCACCCCGGCATTTTCCGATGTGATCATTCCCATACCAAATTCTGATGAGCCGTTCACCGTGAAAGGAGATGACAATTTTTGGGAAATGATGGAAATGTCCGAAGCAGTCATGCCTGCATCCAGCGCAAATTACAAATTGAAATACTTTAAGTGCGATGTGGCAATTTCATTTAAAGGAATGACGTTCGATAAAACAACAATTCTTATTTCGCAAGGGACATTTCAAGGAACGTCCACCGTTCATATTCCCGGATTTGGGGAAGGAGAAGTGCAATTCAGTGGCAATAAAAGCGGCGTGACCAGTTTTACCGGATCATTCGATATCTCGATTGCCGGATTTACATTGGCTGCTGCGAACGTTTCCTACTCGTTTGACGGAACGACAGTAACGATTACAGCAAATGGTTCGGCCAATTTTGCGGGTAGTTCGTTTGTTGCCGATGCTTCACTGAGTGATTCCAAAAACGGCGGCTTTACGATAAACAGTTTTACGTTGAAAGGCTCACTCGGTATTCACACGAACTTCCATTTTGATTTTCATTGGAAATGTTTTCACATCCGATTCAGCAAGAACATTAATGTTAATTTTGCAACGGCAACATTCAGTTATTCCAAAAGCAAAGTGGATGGTTCTGTTTCCATCAGCATTCCATTTCCGTGGCCGATTCACACGAAACATATATCATTTGGCGTGGATATTTCTCCCCATGAACTCGATCTCTGTTTTGACCTGTTCGGAAATCATTGCGCAGCGATTAAATACTAATTGTTGACCCTATAAGGAATGTCTATGAAACACTATTTTTCAATTATTCTCACAACGGCCATCATAATGCATTTTGCATCGGCGCAGCAAGAATTTGCAACTTTTCAGGATACAACGAATAAATTTACGGTTGCGTATCCGTCAACGTGGAGAGTGCAGCCAAAAAATCCGGGTTATGTGGTGATCTTTTATGCTGATAGCGGGAAAAATATGAACAACTATCATTCCAATGTATCTATCACTCTCTATGATACAGCCGGCCGCCACTCGACGCTGGAAGGACACCGGGAACGAATTTTAAAATTTATCGACGCGTTTACCGACAGTCTAGTAATTGATCAAACGGAAGGGACAACGATGGGTGGAATTCCCGGTCACTTGTTAGTCTATCGAGGAGTACAGTTTAGCAAGCAGTTGAAATATCTGAAAGGATTCGTCCTCAACAACGGTAAAGTGTACCATGTTACGTATACCGCCACACTGTCTGAATATGATAAATATTCTGACGCTGCAATGAAGATGATTCAATCGTTCGCATTTATTACTGCGCCAAAAATCAAAAAATAACCACACTGTGGGACGGATCTGTCATCTCAACAATTCAGACCGTCCCACTTTTCCCTTCTTTTTGCACCCCAACTTCAATGATGTGATACATCACAGAATTAAATACAGTGATTTCATACTATATTTTTATTTATCACTTTGCTGATCAGAGATGTGATAAGTATATTACTCGTGACAGAGGAATCATCCATTGAACCAAACAACGCTCACTAAAAATTCTATTGAGATAAGCTTGCGGAGATTTGCCGTAGGTACTGCGCTCCTATTGATCGCCGTTGGAACAATGGTGTTGATCGCTTGGATCTATGATGTTGAATCACTGAAGCAGGTGGTTCAAGGGTGGCCAACCATGAAGGTAAATACCGCTATCGGTTTTTTATTGTGCGGTGCTGCTTTATTGATTGTTCTGCGCGATCGTTCGCACATTCTGTATGCACAATTGATCGGATCGCTCGTGGGAGCGATCGGTGTCTTAACATTATATGAATATGCCACCGCAATTGATCTTGGCATTGATCAATTATTATTTCACGAATCATTATCAGATGCCGGTATTAGCATTCCGGGACGAATGGGAATTGTTACGGCAATCAGTTTTAGCATTGTTGGATTTGTCTTCGTCACACTCAATAATCGGTCATTGATATATGTCCACCAATTTATTTTGGTTTGCGGTGTCTATGTGATGTTGTTTATCGTCAATGGCTTTCTCTTCAAATATGAAACGATTGTTGCCATCAGTCCACTGATTATGGTCGCGATCCATACAGCGATCCTCTATATTTTACTTTCTCTTGCTCTGCTCAGTCTTACATCGGGTGCCGGATTCATGGCGCTTTTTATCAGTCCAACATCCGGTGGATTAATCTTACGACGGCTCTATACGGGGACGATCATTATTCCTTTTGCAATCGGTTGGTTACGAATGCTGGGGCAAGATGCACAATTATACAGCAATGAATTTGGCGTTGTCTTGTTTGCATTTTTAGTGATCCTAATCCTGGGTATCTTCGTTTCATGGATAGCTCTCATTATTCACCGACTGGATCTTGAGCGAAATAGTTTTCAACAGGAACTAGTAGAAAGCCGCGAACACTTCCGGAATTTGTTTGAGAATGCACCTGTGGGAATGTGCCGGTTCAATCTGGATGGGACAGGATTAACAGCGGTCAACGACAAACTTGCGGAACTTACCGGGTACTCCAAAGAAGAGATCCTATCGAATCGTTTACAGATTCTCTGGGTAACACCATCTGATTGGGAAACAATGATCTCCGATGTAAGGAAAAAAGGGTTCTTAACTGATCGCGAAACAGTAATCCGTACTAAAAACGGAGCAAAAAAATATTGTTTAACGTCGATCAAATTGTTGGGGAATGATTCCTTCATTGAAGTATCGTGGATTGACATTTCGGAACGCAAACATGCCGAAGAAAAACTGACCGGAACAATGAAAGAACTGGAGCGATCCAACAAAGAACTTGAACAGTTCGCGTACGTTGCTTCGCATGATCTACAGGCACCTCTCCAGTCAATCCTTGGTAATGCAGAGTTGTTGGAAGAGGAAATGGGAGGGAGTATTTCGGCATCGCAAAAAGAATATATCCAATACATTCGCGACGGCCTTTCACGGATGCAATCGTTTATTAAAGGATTATTGACATATTCTCGTGCCGGAACATCAAAGAAATTTGTTCCTGTGAATATGTACGACACGTTGGAAGAGATTCTGGTTACCTTTAGTTCCGTGATTCACAATAAAGATATCTCTATTACATTCGATCCGTTGCCGACAATTACTGCGGATGCGCTGCAAATGAAACAATTGGTGCAAAATCTTGTTGGCAACGCGATAAAATTCAGAACTCCCAATCCACTTTCCATTCATGTAGGAGTTCGGGAACATGCAGATGAATGGGAATTTATGGTAAAAGATAATGGTATTGGTATTGACGAGAAATATTTTGATCAGATCTTTGTCGTGTTCCAGCGCCTGCATACGAATGATGCATATGAAGGAACGGGAATTGGATTAGCGTTGTGTAAAAAAATTGTGGAGCTTCACAAAGGACGAATGTGGGTGGAATCTGAGCTGGGGAGAGGAACAATCTTTTATTTTACGATTGGGAAAAACTTGCAGTAAATATTTGAGGTCTCAAGAATTCAGAATGGCAGCAGAATTATTTTGAGGGATTAATAAAATCCCTTTTGTGTTTCACATCCGCGATATCTTTACGATTTCGCGGATGTGAATGATGAACCGACATTGTATTACAACACTTCTTTTTCTCCAAACCTCTTTTTTATCCATGCTCCGGCTTTATCCGAATATTCATCAACAAGAGAATAAGCCGTTGGAACGATCACAAGGGTTAAAAATGTGGAGATGGTTAAACCGAAAATAATTGCTACCGCGAGCGGTCGCCAAAAACCGGCGCTTTCAGATCCTGTGACAAAATGGAATTCCGTCCAATTAAAATCGTAACCGGTTCCCATCGGAATCAAAGCTAACACCGCAGCGGCTGCAGTCAATATTACAGGGCGTAATCGGACTCTCCCCGCTTCTACCAATGCTTCATCCAACGTTAATCCGCCTTCGGCATGTTTGTGTTTCACAAAATCAAGCAGAATAATTCCGTTACGAACCACAATGCCGGCCAGCGCAACAATGCCAACACCGGTCATCATTACGCTGAGCGGCGTTTGCGTAACCAATAAACCAAATAATACACCGATCAATGAAAGTACCACAGAAAACATAATAACAAACGGGACTTTCATGGAATTAAATTCCATCACCATAATTAAGAAAACAAGAAGCAGCGTTATGATAAATGCCTTGCCCAGAAAATCCGATGCTTTTTGTTGTTCTTCTTCCGATCCGGTCAGCTTTATGGCATAACCATTTGGCAGTGCAATTTCGGCGATTCTTGCTTTCACATCCTTCAACACTTCGGACTGAACGCGGCCGGACACATCGCCGCTGACGGTGATGACACGCTTCTGATCCTTTCGACGAATGTCCGTGACGGATGTTGTGCGGCGAATGTCCGCAACCGATGTGATTGGGATCGACAACAACTGTCCGCGGCGGTTCATGAAGTTGATGTGAAGATTTTCGAGATCAGCAGGAGAGGTTCGTTGATCTTCCTTCAACCGCACACGGATTTTGTATTCATCTTCACCCACGCGGTATTTTGATGCTTCCACTCCGGCAATGGCGGCGCGAACAGTAGAGGCAATCTGTCCGGTGCTGGTGTAGAACAAGCCTGCTTTTTCTCTGTCGACAATAATTTCTACTTCAGGACGACCTGTGTTGTAGTCATCTTTTAAATCGACAATGCCCGGAACATTTTTAATTTTTTCGCGAATCTGTTTGCTTATGATTGCAAGCTGCGAATAATCTTCACCCGAAACTTCAATGTTAACGGGAGAGCCGACGGGCGGACCCATTTGCTGTTTTGTTAAACGAATTTCAGCGCCGGCTATTCCAAGAGTTGCTTTGCGAACTTCTTCCATTGTCGCAAATGTGCTCTGAAAACGAAAATCCTTTTCTAAAAAATTGATCGCTATTCTTGCTTTGTTTGCTGTTCCTTGACCGCCAAAGTCGAACATATCGTCTGACGTGCCAACGTTTGATCCAATAAACTCAACATCATTCCTTCCAGGTATTGATGTAAGCCGATCTTCCAGGATTTTGGAAATAGCATTGGTCACTTCAAGCGATGATCCGGCTGGACATTCGATACTGATGCTTACCTGAGTCGGTTCGGTGTTCGGGAAAAATTCTACCCCTTTGTTGAACAGGGCGAAGAAAATGATCACTGTGAATAATAACGCAAATGCTCCCCAAATGGTTTTCCACTTGTTCTGCAAAGTCCATCGAAGTATCATCACATAATTTTTTTGTGCCCAAGGGAAGAACTTTTCATCAACTTCATGATAGAGGATTGTCAAAGGATTATATTTTTTATACCAATGCGGATGCTCCAGATTGAATTTTGCCTTTTTAATCTCTTTTCGGTAATTGATCCATTCCGCCGCTTGCACAGGGCTGATAACGTATGCAACGAAAAGAGATGCAGTCAAAGTTACAATCAACGTGATGGGGAGAAATTTCATAAACTCACCGACAATTCCCGGCCAAAAGAGGAGGGGAATGAATGCCGAGAGAATTGTCACCGTTGATGTTAAAACAGGAATGAACACTTCGCCGGCTGCTTTTTTTGCTGCAATGTTTGGTTCTTCCCCATATTCCTGCTGGTGTCGATAGGTGTTTTCAATTACAACAATGGCATCGTCCACTAAAATTCCTAAGGCAAGAACCAGGGCGAAGAGGACCACCATGTTCAGAGTGACACCCATTGCACCCAGAACGATATATCCCACAAACATAGAAAGCGGAATAGCGGTAGAAATCAGTAATGAATTTTTGAAACCAAAGAACATAAACAGAGTCAAGACAACAAGAAACATTCCGGTAATGATGCTGTTTTCCAGTTCGTGCACCATTCGTTTAATGAAGCGCGATTGATCATTCGAGATCTCCAGCTTAATACCCTCCGGAAGAGATTTTTGTTCTGCAGCAACAATCTCTTTCACTTCATCAGCAATGCGGATAAGGTTTTCTCCGGATCGTTTCCGTATGGCAAGCGAGACAACTTCAGCGCCATTCAATCGTGCGTACGTTTGACGGTCTTCAAACGAATAGTCGACCGTTGCAACATCCCGAAGATAAATTGGTTTTCCGTTCTGAATCTTCAAGACAATATCTTCCAGCGGTTTTACCGACTTGAATTCTCCCGGCACACGGACTGTGAGATTTCTTTCCTGGGTCTCAATCGTGCCGCCGGGAATCGAAAGATTTTCGGAACGGATTGCCCCTGCAACATCGTCGAAACTGACTTGATACGCGTTCATGCGGTACACATCCACATTCACTTGAATTTCCGGTTGCAATCCGCCGGTGACATCAGCACGCAGCACGCCGGGCACCGCTTCAATTTTGTCCTGCAGATCTTCCGCGATATTTTTTAAACGGGCGACTCCCACATTGCCGGCGGCGTTCACATACATAATAGGAAATTCGCTAAAATTGATCTCCGTAACGATGGGATCAAGAATGTCTGCGGGGAGTAGGTTACGAGTGGAATTGACTTTATCGCGAACCCGCCGCAGCGCTTCATCAACATCAATTCCGGTATTGAACTCAACGCGAATGGTGGAGAGCCCCTCTTTTGAAACCGAACTAATCTGTTTTATATCTTTTAGTCCTTTTAACGCTCGTTCAAGAGGCTGCGAGATCAATCCTTCAATATCGATTGGCGAAACACCGATATATGGAGTGGAGACAATAACAAGAGGAATGGTGATATCCGGTGTCGCCTCTCTCGGCATTCCGATATAGGATGTGTATCCAATAATGAGGATCATCACCATTAAAAGATAGACAGCAACTTTGTTATCAACTGCAATGTTCCAGATTTTCATTTTTCAAGTCTCCTGAGACGATCAACGATTATGCTTCGACTTGTCCTGAATTTGAAAACAATGGGGACTTCCACCAAAAAAAGAGGGGACAAGTGTTCAGCATGACTTACTATTTTTTTGTTTTTACTGACTACTGTGTTATCACAACCGGTGAACCATTCACCAATTTTTGGTTACCGGAAACAATTAACAATTCGCCCGCTTTCAATCCGTTGACCACTTCAACCAAATTTCCTTGTCGGCCGCCGATCGTTACTCGTCGTTCTTGCGCTGTTCCTTTGCTCTCCACGTACACAATGTATCGGTCACGATCAACAAGTTGAATGAGATTCTCGCTCACAAGAATTGCATCGCTTCGTTTTCGCCGAATAAGCGTTAGTTTGGCAACCATTTCCGGTTTTATTTTCCCGTTCGGATTCGGCAGCAGGACTTCAATAAGCATTGTTCGATTTGCGGCTGATACGGTAGAGCCGACAAATGTAACTTTCCCGTTCAACGTTACATCCGGCACGGCATCGAATGTCACTGATACCGAAGTTCCAATATTAATGGAACCCGAATATAATTCGGGAATATCTGCCTGTACTTTAATTGTGGATGTGTTAACGACACGTGCAATCGGTATTCCGGGTGCTGCCATTTCACCAACATTCGGCATTGTATTATCCACAACACCGTTGATGGGACTGCGAAGCTGAGTCCGTTCCCAGCGTGCTTTCATCAGATCGGCATTTGCTTTTGCGGCGTCACGTCCATACATCATGTTTTTGTATTGCAGTTCACTAATCCCTTGCTGATCGTACACGGATTGCTGTTTTTCGACATTCAACTGTGCCATTTTATATTGAGCATCGGCAGCTTCATAGCTTGCTTTAATCACTTCATCTTTCAAGATGACAAGGATGTCCCCTTTTCTGACCGTATCTCCTTTTTTCTTCTTCCATTCTTTTACGATGCCACCTTCTTCGGGACTCATCATAACATCTTCGAACGCTTTCACTGTACCAGCGACTTGGATTCCATCAACCATTGGGGAAGGTTGTATTTTCTCCACCGTTACGTTGATCGGTTGCGCTTTGTGTTCTATGGTTGCCGTCTCATTTTTTTTACATGATGAGAGCATCAACATACTTGCGACGATGAAGATAGCGGCAAGGTGTGATTGTATTGTTTTCATGTTTCATTCCTTTTGTCTATATAATATTATTCGTAACTGCTCAGCTATTATTTGGGTAAATCATAAATTACCTGTCATTCTGAGCGTAGCGAAGAATCTGAAAAAACTACACATGAGAGTTCGAGTGCACAAACCAGATTTTCCGCTTTTTGAATCCCGCTCTGAGCGGAATCCGAAAAGCGGGACTTCACTGCGTTCCGCAACAAAACTGCGGAACTCGTTCAGTGGCTAGGCCATCCCTTCGGGAAATGACAAGGATTTTATATTGTTTTATTTCATCGCCGAGTAGTTACTATTTTTAAATATTTATTCTTCATTCTCTTGTGCATACTCCGGCAATCGTCCCAGCATAGAATCGAGTTCACTGGCCGCGACGAGATAATCATAAATTGCCTGCATTCGATTCACTTTTGCTTGTGAGAGTGCAAGTTGGCCGTCGTTTACCTCCAATTGTGTTGCCGCATTCGAAAGAAATCGTGCGGTGACAATTTTATATCCGCGTTCTGCCGTTTCCACCGTCTTTTGCTGAGCGTCAACGCGTTTTCGGGCTTGCCGCAAATTTCCGATGATCGAACGGACTCCCATTTGCAGATTTCGTTCCAAACTACTTTTTTGTTCCTCGGTCTTTTGTTTTTCAAGTTGTGCCTGTTCTATGCGGGAAGAGGTTTGAAGACCTTGAAAAAGGTTGAGGGAAAAGGTCAAACCGACCTGCGACATTTTGTAGAAATCATTCGTTGAAATTCTATAATCATCTTTAATTGCCGTATAAGAGTAGGAACCGTACGCGGCAATGGTAGGAAGGAAGGTTGCCCGTTCCGCATTGACCGAAGCTCCATTGAGTTCAATCTGATGTTTGATAATATTCAGGTTGAGGTTCGATTCAAGAACGGTTTGATTTGCAGCGCTGAGTATTCCTTCGTCAACATCCTGAAAGACAAGATAATCCGATGGAACGATCGTCACAGAATCTGCAACACCCATAATGTTGCGAAGATTGTCCACGGCAAGATTAAAGTTTGTCTCGCTTTGTATTACAGCGGGACGAAGATTTTCCATGCCAACGGTTGCGCGGAGTTCGTCATACTCAGACACGATTCCCTGCGAACGCAGCAATTGTACATTCTTAAAATTATCTTCGGCATTTTTCAGATTCGATTGCATCATTAACAATGCTTCGTGTGCAAGAAGCGCAGTGTAATATGCTTTCCGCACTTTTGCCACCATTTCCACTTTTTTCTGCATATAAATATCGCGTGCCAATTTGGAATAGATATTAGCGGCGCCGACGCCGATAAAGACCGATCCGTTAAACAATATCTGCCGTACATTCAATGCCGCATTGGCCGAATTGGAGGGTGACATAGAGAATGGAAGTTCAATTAATTGTCCGGTTGGCTTCGGTACTTTTGCTGTTGAGTCCATCAATTTCACCAACGGATAGTAGATTGCATCCGGAAAATAACTTTTTGGTTTTGTAACAACGTGATTGAATGTTCCGCTGATATCGACCGAGGGCATTGTATAACCCCACGCTTCCATCACACGCGCGTCGGATCGTTTTACTTCCAGTCGGGCGGATTCCAGTTCCGGATTGTGGTGAATGGCTGTTCGTACGGCGGCATCAATGGAAAGAAAATATTGTATTGTGTCTGCATTTTGCGCCGGAGTTATCCCGGAGAGGAGCGCGAGCAAAACCACAACCGTGATGATAAAATGTTTCATCTGTTCCTCGTTAATAATTCACTAAAGCTTTTAAATCAAGTTTACCTTTTTCGGTAAGCACAGATTCAATAAATAAGATATTCGATATTCGTAAGGTATTATTGAGATCAATATTCAACTTTTCTTTGAACATCTCATGCTGATTGTCGATCCGCATCAGCAGCGTTGAAGCATTGGACCAGAGAATCATGACAATCTCCATAGGATTAAGATCCGTACGAAATTTATGTTCCGCCATTCCCTGGGTAATAATCTCAGTGACCATAGACCATAGCGTTTGATTAAATTCATCACACGATCGCATCATTTCCGCTGACACTTGCTTGTGGAATTGAGGCGTGTTAAAGAAGTGAAGCATGCGGAAATAATTCTTGTTTTGCTCGTAGAAAAGCGTATAGGTATCAGCAAGTTCCATCATTGTTTGCACAACAGAACGTTTCTGATTGACGACCTGAAGGAACATTTCATGCATAATCTTCAATCCGCGCATCATGACGGCGAGATAGAGGTCTTCCTTACTGTGATAGTATAGATAGAGAGTTCCTTTGGCAAGTTCAGCTGTTTCAGCGATCTCGTCCATAGTTGAGAGGAGAAGTCCTTTTTCGAAGAAGACTTTTTGTGCGGCGTCTATGATCGATTCTTTGCGGCTCTCTTTTTCCCGTTCCTTACGCTCTATGATGCCCATAGTGATAATCCAAAGAGAGGTTGTGTAGAAATATTCAGTATTCGTGGTGAAGAGGAATTTTTACACACTCTCGAGAATGACTTGCAGTCAGTTGGTATACACCAGTCTTGCGAGAAAACTCTCATGAAGCAAGGAGAAAAACGAGGAAGTTATTTTGGTTTTCGGATAAAAATATCTTGCGCTTTTTATTGAATGATTTTGGAAAAATTTGAGAAGGTACCGAGCAGATAAAAATTAAATGACGGAATTGCCGCAGAAAGAGTTTTTACTCTTCCCGATTTGCCTTCATCAATTCGCTAAACCGGATATTCTCTTTCAACAAATATCCCGATCCGATCAGCAATGGACAAAGATATAAAATTGCGTGGGTATAGACGACGTATGCAAGAGCAGTGCTTTCATTTATATGAAATACCTGCTCAAGAGTTATGGCGATGAAGGAATGGTAACTGCCAATCCCGTTTGGTGTGGGCATGGCCGAAGCAATTCCGGAAGAAATTTGCAGTGTTGCAGCAGAGAGCATCGTCAAATCAGTCATACCAAACAATCTGAAGGGAAGATACAAGAGGACGATATAGGTGAACCAGATGGAAAACGTCAGCAGCGCAATGATGCCATAATTCTTCTGCTCCGTGCTTGCCTGAAAACCATGTATGAATGAATCCATTATTCCGTCGATCTTTTTTCTGGATGCGGAAGGGGCAAGCGCCGATATTTTTTTAACAAACGAAAAAACAATTCCAGATGTAAGGAAAAGAGTGATAAACAGAATAAACAGGAAGGAAGCGATAATGTATAAAACCCATTCTGTACCTGATAAAAATGGAAACCATAACATAATCGACTCAACGTTAAGAATCACAACCGTTAGGAGTACGGTAGCAAAGCTGATAAAGTCCAGCAGACGTTCTAAAATGACCGTGCTGAGTAACGCACTTGTCGGAATGTGTTCTTTTTTTCCCAATACATAGGAACGTACAAGTTCTCCTGCACGGGGTAGAATTCCGTTGATCATAAAACCGATCATTAACGATGAAAATGCCGCATGGAGAGAGATATCTTTTTTTACCGGTTCAATGAGAATCTTCCATCGGATGGCGCGAAGCAAATGGCTGAAGGTGTGCAGGGCGAAGAGTCCGACGAACCATATGAGAGGTTGCCGAAGCATCGTGTTGGTCAGTTCGCCCAGATCTTTTTCGCGAAAGGCGATCCAAATAAAGAGGAGCGTCAGCAGTAAGCTGACGGCGATACGAATATAGAATGATCCCTTTTTCACGGAAGAGTGCCGTTAACGCACGGTAATCCTTCTGTTTAATGTTTCATATTCAGCATTGTTCGGATTGAGCTGATATAATTTTTTTAATGCTGTTTTTGCTTCCAGCATTCTGTTCAATATCAGCAGCGCCTTAATCGTCCTTACCTGAAGCTCTTCGTTGTTCGGATATAAAACCATTCCTTTTTGAGCTATACTCAGAGACGCATCGGCGCTGTCATTCCAAAGTTGTACATCGGCCAGAGCTGTATAGGCATCAACGTACGTTTCATCGCGCAGCAGAACATTGTTCAATAACCGTTTCGCGGTTTCGTAATCCTTATTCCACGCAAATGTTCGCGCAAGTAGTGTGCGTGCATCGTGAAAGTTTGGTGCTGCTGCCAGAATGCGTCGGCAGATCAGCCGGGCTTCATCTGTTTCCTTATTAAAGGCTTTCTCTCGCGCGAGAAGAAACAACTTATCCAGATCCAGTGAGAGCGAATCGATCCTTTTGAAGGCAATCATATCATCCGGCGTGATGTCGTCATCAATCAGTTCCTGAATTTGTGGGTAGAGTTTGTTTTCATCGATAACATACTTATTGATCTGCTTAAACCGTTGAAGCTTACCGAACACCGATTGATAGATTGTATCGTTCTGAATCTCCTCAAGATCCATTTTCGGTTTTAATTCAAACAGCTGTTCGCCCGAAATGAAATAAGTTCCGTCCAAATAATCCGCGATCTCTTCTTTTACCCGGATAAATGGCATGGAATGAATATTTCTGAATGTTTGGGCAGTATCGATTCCATCGCCGAGCCAATGCGCTTTTTCCGGAATGCGAATGTTATATCGAGATTTTAAAAATGCAAGAATACTCGGCGTAACATCAAGATGCGAAGAGACCGAGGAAAATGTTACCGACTTTTTTACGAGAGGGGAGAAGACAATAAGAGGAACGTGGAATCGATCGATCTTTGTTGCTGAAGGAATGGGAATAATTCTGTGATCTCCGGTGATGAATATAATCGTGTTCTTAAAATCAGGGCGCTTGGAATATTCCGTGATTAAATATCGGAGCGCATCATCAAAATAGATCAAGCTGGCAAACTGGTCCCGATACGTTGAAAACTCATTTCGTTGTTCCGGAGTGAGTTTCATTCGGGAGAGCACTTCTTGAAATCGTTTCAAATAGTGAGGGCGATTTGGCGGGATATACGGTTCATGCGTACTCATGGTAAGATAAATATCCAACCGCGGACCGGGGCGTTGATCGCTTAATATTTCGATTGCTTTGCGAAATACATCCCAATCCGGAAAACCCCAGGTGAATCCGCTCTGGTCACCTGCTGCCTTGTGATATTCAACTCCGAATTTCGATTCGTCCATAATCAGGTCAGTCTGTTCCCGTTCCAGGAAAACATCCTTCTTATCGAAGTTCTTATTTCCGCCGTACATGAAGTTGACGTAGTAATTATTTTGTTTTAACAATCTGATCATGGAAAGATGGCGCGGCATTTTGTATTCAAGTTCGTTAAATCCTTTATCTCCATACGGAAGCGATCCGAATAATGAAGGGAGCACTTCAAATGTTCTGCCGGATGTGCTGAGAAAGTTTTCCCAATACAAACTTTGCCGCGTCAATGAATCAACAAATGGAAGAAATCCTCCGTAGCGTGCTCCCGCCCCCACAAAATCACGCCCTAATCCTTCCGCAACAATCACGACAATATTCGGAACGGTCGGGGTCGATTCCAAAAATGGTCCCAGCACATCACGATAGGGAAAAATTTTCACCAGGGGGTATTCCTGGCCAATGTTCGATGTTGAGATGGAAGGCGCCGTGAAGAACTGCACTGCTTTTACCGCAAAATAGTGAGATTTGTTAACGGAAAGATTGTATTCCAAATCAGATGAAAAATCTTTTACGGTGGGAAACATGAACGGTGAAAGGAACAACATTACAAGGGAAATACCCGTGAACATAGCGGCGAACATTTTCCCGAACTGCATGCGTTTGCTCAGAATACGATGCAGCAAAATAATTGCGACGAGAATAATGTATGGTAAAAAAGTTTTAATGCCGATTCCGGATGATGTCTTTATAGTGAATCGTATATCATCCATCGTATATCCAAAAAAGTCCGTCCCCAAAGGAACAAGTGTTACGGTAAAATATTGTATCAATCCAAAATGGATGATTCCCCCAGCCGCCAGCATCAGATAATATGTCCACCGCGCTGCTATTGGTGCATATGCCGCGAGCGGAACTAGAAAAATTGATAAAAATCCCGATAGAGTGAAAAAAAATATCATATCCGATGAGATCATCGGGGGGATGATTTCGATGAAAGGAATTGAAACAGCATGTTTTAAAGATATAACGATTACTTCATATACTCGGAGCACAATAACCAAGGTAAACAGAGCCAGGCTGAGCGTGGTAAATTGTTGCAGAGCAAGGGTAAAACGTCCGATCGTAGATTGGGGAATTTGTTCAGTAGTCATAAGAAAATGGTGAATAGACAATAAAGAAAATATCGGAAGAATATAATCAACTCAATCCTGCAATGAAAGAAGGATTTTAATGTTGTTCTTGGGTATCACAATGAAGGATAGAATAATCGTAGTGATACGTGATGGTATTACCGAAAAGAGAGTATCACCGACGAAAAATCCCATAGAAAAATAAACGTAAAAAATGGGAAAAAGAAGTGATAATATTCTGATTTGTTGATTTTCATTCCGGCACTCTCTACCTTTCATCTCTATGATCAGGTCAACAACATTTACACGGCTTCCGTATGCGGTCCAATTAACCGCCTGTGCTGTTGTTGTTGCGATCGTCACAAAAATAGGGTTGATGTTTTCTCTTGTTCAGATTAATGTGCCGCAGATCTGGTCTCCCGCAGGGTTATCAATTGTTATCTTGTATTTTTTAGGCCCCCGATTTCTACCGGCAATTTTTGTAGGAGTGCTTGTCAATTATCTCTTCCTGTTTGAATCGACTCCGGTGGGAATTCTTCTTGCCGTTGGTTCAACACTGGAAGCATTTCTTGGATCCATCATTCTTAAACGATCAAAGCTTAATGCAACGCTTGGAACACTTCGTGATGTAGGAAAAGTAATTCTTCTCGGCGGGGTGATAAGCACATTATTCAACGCGGTGTTTAGCGTTACCGCCTCCACTCTCTTTAATCTCGATGTACGCGAACATTATGCCAGCACCATTCTCCTGTGGTGGATGGGGAATATGGACGGATTTATTGTTGTTGCGCCGTTGTTGTTCGTTCTGATCATGCGCCGTTTTGGAACGATTGAGAAGAGAAAAGTGATGGAATTTTTTGCCATGATCCTTATTGTTTTTATCGGATCGCAGTCGGTATTTCACGGAAGATATTTTTCCACACAGCTTAATTATTCTTTTGCTTTCATACTTTTTCCTTTTGCTATATGGGGCGCGATACGGTTTGGAATGATTGGTTCGGCAATTACCACGTATATCATATCATTAAACGCAACACTTTCCACGCAGACCGGTTTGGGACTATTTTCAGCGGAGAGTTATTTCGTCAGCATATTTTTAGTTGACAGTTTTATTCTTGTTCTCGGAACTACTTCGCTTGCATTAGCTGCATTAATTGAAGAACGCGCGGCAGCAGAGCAAGCAGTCCGAAAAAGCGAAGAAACGTATCGCATTATTACGGAGCAGACGGGTCAATTGATCTATGACTATGACGTTATGACTGGAACAATCCTTTGGAGCGGCGCCATCTTCGACATTACACAATATACTCCACAGGAATTTGAAACGATTGATATTGAGCGATGGGCCGAGATGATCCATCCCGATGACCGTACCATGGCAAAGCATCTGCTGAAAGAATCGATGCGACTTCATCAAGAATATAATGTGGAATATCGGTTCCGGAAAAAGAGTGGAGTATATTTTGATGTGCTTGACCGTGGCGAATTTCTCTATCAACATCAACAGGATACCACGGCGTTCAGAATGCTCGGAACAATGGCGGATGTTTCCCGGGTCAATATGACGATGGGAAAATTGAAGGAGAACGAAGAACGATTCCGTATGTTGATAGAGAAAAGTGCCGACGGGATCATTCTTATGGACAAACGTGCCGATATTATATTTGCCGGTGTTTCCGCTTCATCGATTATTGGCTACCCGCTGAATGAACTGATTGGTAAAAATATTTTTGATCTTTTGCATCCTTCTGAAACAAAAAAGTATGCATTTAAATTCGGTCGACTGGTGTTGGAATCGGAACGGAGCGAATATCTGCTGGGACGGTTCAAACATAAGAACGGAATGTGGGTCTATATTGAAGGAATGGTGACGAATCTGTTTGCTAATCCCAGTGTCAATGCGCTTGTTGCAAATTTTCGCGATGTCACAGAACGGATTGTGAGTGAAGACAGGCTGAAACGTTCATTGCAGGAAAAAGAAATTCTGCTAAAAGAAGTGCATCATCGAGTGAAGAATAACATGCAAGTTATCTCAAGTCTTCTTAATTTACAGTCAGCATCCTTACGTGATAAAGCATCACTGCCGATGTTTCGCGAAAGCCAGAATCGAGTGAAATCGATGGCGCTGGTACATGAGATTCTCTATCAATCGCGCGATATTGTCAGTGTCAATTTTTCGGTGTACGTTAAACAGCTGGTCGCTTCGCTACAGAAGTCCTTTCTTACCGGGACCGGAACAGTTTCCATTACGGTGAAGGTCACCAATATTGTGCTTGATATAGACGCTGCAATTCCGTGCGGGCTAATTATCAATGAATTGGTGTCGAACGCATTGAAATATGCTTTTCCCAAAAAACGGTCCGGGGAGATTGTGATAGAAGTGAAAAAGAAAAATAATGCAATGATACGGCTTTCCGTGCGGGATAATGGAATCGGGATGCTGAAACGGAAGACACGCACGGCTTCACTGGGACTGAAACTTGTCCATGCGCTTGCCGATCAGTTAAAAGGATCAGTGACGATCTCCGCACAGCGGGGAACGGCATTCATCATCGAATTTCCAATCAAAACACCAATGGCAGCAGCGGCGGTATGAAAAAGAAAAAAGTCCTTATCGTAGAAGATGAAAAGATCGTTGCGCTCGATCTTCGTTCCATTCTTTCTTCGACCGGATATATTGTTGTCGCCGATGTTTCCACCGGCAAACAGGCGGTGACCGCTGTTGAACAGTTCAGTCCGGATATTATCCTGATGGATATTGCACTGAAGGGTTCCATGTCCGGCATTGATGCGGCGAAGATCATCCTCAATCGATACGACATTCCGATCATTTTTCTGACCGCAAATTCCGATACAAAAACTCTTGAGCATGCGAAGCATGTCAGCGCCTATGGATACATTCTTAAACCATTTGATGAACGAGATATCCGCACTACGGTGGAAATGGTGCTCTATAAACATAAGACCGAATCTCACGTAAAAAATCAGCGGCAATGGCTGGAAACAACCCTTCGCAGTATTGGTGATGCCGTTATCGCTACGGATAAAAAAGGGTTTGTAACATTCATGAACATTATTGCCGAGCAATTGACCGGCTGGAAACAGGAAGAGGCGGCAGGGAAGAAACTCGGCGAAGTGTTTGTTATTGAAAATGAAAATACAGGCAAACAGCTTCCCAATCCCGTTGCCAAAGTGCTGCGTGAACGAACCTCGTTAAGTTTAACCAATCATACCATTCTCATTGCTAAAAACGGCGCCAGAACGTTCATCGAAGATTCTGCTGCTCCAATCTTTAACGATGCACAAGTAATTACCGGAGTTGTGCTGACCTTTAGAGATGTAACAGAGAAAAGAAAATCGCAGGATGAACTGAACCGGAACGAGCAACGATACCGCGCATTGATTGAAAAAAGTACCGAAGTCGTAATGATTATGGATAATGTTGGAACAATTCTGTATTCGACAAGTTCCATTACAACTATGCTTGGATATACCACTATTGAATTTGTCGGACGAAATGCATTTGAGTTTCTCCATCCCGAGGAAATTGAAACGAATAAAGAACGGTTGCAGGATCTGCTCCGTCAACCGGGGAAAAGTATTCTGGTACAATTACGGTTCCGGCATAAAGACCGTTCGTGGCGATGGCTTGAAGCAGCAGGAACAAACCTCATAAACGATCCCGCCGTGAATGGCTTGGTGGTGAACTTCCGTGATATTACGTATCGGCGGGATTCCGAAGAAAAACTGAATCATCTGAACAAACGTCTCGATCTTATTGCGCGCGTAACCAGCGAAGTGATTGGCGCGCTGCCGATTCAAAAGCAGGCGCGGGAGATGATAGAGCAAGTAATGCATGCATTCGATGTGGATGCGGTCATTATTCGTGTTACGGAGGATGACGAGCTGCACTTGCTGGCAAGCATTGGCGTGGATGAATATAGTTTGTCCAAAGTGATTCCGAATAAATTCGGAATTTCAAAACAGATAATGGCAAGCCGGCGCGCGCTGGCGGTAAAGAACGTAAAGGAAAATTTTGCCACGCACTTCCTGAAAGATCAATCCGGCTTTGATGGAAAACGATTCGATTTCATATCGTATGCCGGCGCGCCGCTGTTGATCGGTCATACCGTCATCGGTATTCTTGGATTGTATTCCAAAGATAAGATTCGTGAATTTTCCGCGACTGATCTTGAACATTTACAGATTGTTGCCAATCACATCTCCGTTGCTATTGCCAATGCCGGACTGTTCAAAGAAATCCGTGAACAGAATGTGGAGATGATGAAGCATATCGAGGAGCAGACCCGTGCCGAAAAATTATTGAGGGACAGTGAGGAACGCTATCGCGAGTTGGTGGAACATTCCCCGACGGCAATCTTCGTTCATGTGAACGGTGAGATTCAGTTTGTGAATCATGCCGCCATAATTCTCTTCGGCGCATCGGTTGCGGGAGAATTGATTGGAAAGAAAGTCATCGATATCATTCATCCCGATTTCCGCGAAGGTGCGGAGCAGCGGATGCTGCGAGTCTATTCCAACTTCGTTCTTCCCACAACGGAGCAGAAATATCTCCGTTTGGATGGCCAATCAATTGATGTTGAAATTTCTTCCATCCCGTTTTCGTTTGAAGGAAAACCGGGAGCTCAGGTGATTGCGCGGAATATCACCGAACGAAAACAGCATGAAGTGGCGCTGCTGGAATCCGAGCTTCGTTTCCGGTCGCTGTTCGAAAACGCAAAAGATGCGGTGTTTCTTGCCGATACACGAACGGGAAATATTATTGATGTGAATGCTGAAGCGGAAAAACTGTTGAAGCGGACCCGCGGAGAAATTATCGGACGGCACCAATCGTTTATTCATCCGCCGGAACGATCTGCTGAAGCTGAATCGATGTTCCGGGAGCAGATTCTGACGCTGGGAGAACACCCGATTGAATTTGAAGTGATTGACAGTTCGGGGAAACGTATTCCGGTGGAGATCAAAGCCAGTGTCGTTCGCCTGGATGATAACAGAATTATTTCACAGGGAATCTTCCGCGATATTTCGGAACGGAAAATTGCGGAAGAAACCTTACGTGAAAGCGAGCACCGATTCCGTACGCTGGCGGAGAACCTTCCCGGCGTTGTCTATCTCTGTAAAAATGATGACCGATATACCATGCTCTATCTTAATGATCAAGTGGAGCAGTTGACGGGATATTCCAAGGATGATTTTCTTGATGATACCGTATCGTTTGTGGACTTGTATCATCCGGAGGATGTTGCAGAAATTACGGAAGGTGTATCAATTGCTCTCTCCAAACGTCTTCCGTTTCACTTGATCTATCGCATTAAACATAAAGACGGTACGTGGCGATGGATAGAGGAACAAGGGATTGGTGTGTATCGCGGCAGCGAATTGCTGCGGCTGGAAGGCTTCTTAAGCGATATTACTGATCGAAAGATCGCTGAATCTGCTTTGACGGAAAGCGAGGAAAAATATCGCCGTCTGTTTGAAGATTCCAAAGATGGTATTTATATCACGACGTTCGACGGTACAATCCTTGATGTGAACACTTCTATGATGGAGATTCTCGGATTTCATGATAAAGAAGAACTGAAGAATTATAATGTGAAGGATCTCTATTTCTATCCGACCGATAGAACGAAATTTGTAAAAGAGTTTGAGCATAAGGATTATGTTAAAGATTTTGAAGTGACGCTGAAGAAAAAAGACTCCACCAAAGCACATGTCCTTCTCACGACGGTGGTGATTCGCGATGATTCGGGAAGGCCAATCCTCTTCAATGGTTCTATGCGTGACATTACGGAGAAGAAACAACTCGAACATCAGTTGATCCAGGCGCAAAAAATGGAGAGTATTGGTACGCTTGCCGGTGGCATTGCGCACGATTTCAACAATCTCCTTGCAATGATCCTCGGAACTGCGGAACTGATTAAACGTCACACAAAGGAGATTCCGGCAATCCAATCGTACATCACTCGAATTATCGAAGCATCGGATCGGGGATCATCTATTTCGAAGCAACTCTTATTGTTTGCGCGTCCAGAACAATCCGATTTGAAGCCGATCTCTGTGCAGGGTGTAGTGGAACAGGTTAATGATTTTCTTTCTCACTTCCTGTTGAAAACGATCACGGTGCGATGCGAAATTGCTGATACCGCGGCCATTATTATGGGAGATGAAGGACATCTTCATCAGGCAGTCCTGAATCTTTCCATTAATGCGCGCGATGCAATGCCCAGCGGTGGTGTCATCACCATCGGTGTGAAAAATGTCAAGGGAAGTTTTGTCCGCCACCAATTTTCCGATGCGGGTGATCATGAATATGTGGCTATTTCTGTGCAAGATACAGGTTCTGGTATGGACGAGGAAATCCAGCAGCGGATCTTCGAACCATTTTTTTCTACGAAAGCACGGGGAAAGGGGACCGGATTAGGACTCGCAATCGTTCACGGCATTGTGCAGCTGCATCGGGGATATGTTGAAGTTCAGAGTAAAAAAGGAATCGGAACAACATTCACTATGTACTTCCCGTCCATCGCCATAGATGTTCCGGGAAAACAAAAACAAGAGATTATTATGGGTTCTGAAAACAAAGAAACAATTTTAATTGTAGACGACGAAGAGATGTTACGGGAGATTCTTACCGAAAGTTTGCGGGATGAAGGATACAAGATTCTTATTGCATCCGACGGTGTGGAGGCATTAAAACTTTACGCTGAACACCGAAATAGTATTTCGCTAATAATCACCGATCTTGGAATGCCAAACATGGGCGGAGAAGAACTCTTTGCAAAACTGCAAGCGATGGATCCAAAAGTGAAAGTGATCATCTCCTCCGGATATTTGGATAGTTCAACTCGTTCTGATCTGTTGCGAAAAGGGATCATCGATGTCCTCACAAAACCATACCGTTTCGATATTATCTTTGCCACCGTCCGCAGAGCTATTGACAGTCATTAGGCGAATTCTGAAACATTCGTCATGAGCATAGCGAAGGGACTGAGGTAATCTTAGAAAAAAACACCGATGATGAAAAAATATTTTCACGGATAACGAATATTTACTATCAGATTCTTCGTCCCGCGCAGAGAAAAATTATGAGCGGAACTCAGAATGACAGGCAGAGTACTACTCCACTGTCACCTCCGAAGGAGTCCTTCCCTAAGTGACACTTCGTGTCGGACCTGAGCGCAACGAAGGCTCTGAAGTAATTATAGTCAATGAACAACAGATGAACATTCTTATCACCGGCGGAACAGGATTCATTGGTAAGCACCTTCTCCGCGAATTAACAACGCAACATCACTCCATTACACTTCTTACAAGAGGTCAATCCAAAACTACAACGGTAAATAATGCAACAGTCCGATATCGACATTGGGATCCGATGAATGAAGGGAATTGGATAGATGAAGCGGGCGGTTGCGATGTGATTATTAATCTCATTGGCAAAAACGTTTTTGAACAGCGATGGAATAAAACAGTGAAAGAGAAAATTCTTGCCAGTCGAATTGTCCCTACCCGAATGCTTGTTGATGCTATTGCCAAAGCAAAACAGAAACCAAAGCTTCTTATTTCCGCATCTGCGGTTGGATTTTATGGCGACAGAAATGGTGAGACAATCACAGAAGAGAGTTCCGGAGGGGATGATTTTCTTGCCGATGTTGTGATGCAGTGGGAATTAGTCGCATACACCGCCGAGCAATTCGATGTACGTGTTGCAACACCTCGCATCGGATTAGTGCTGGAAAAAAGCGGGGGAATGATCGGCAAGATGTTGCTGCCGTTCCGGCTCTTTGTCGGTGGACCGATCGGCAGCGGGAAACAATTTCTTCCCTGGGTACATATGGATGATGTGGTACGTGGAATATTGTATCCGCTGAAGAACGAACAATTTCGCGGTATCTATAATCTTGTCGCGCCGAATCCGGTAACAATGAATGAATTTGCGAAAATATTCGGATCAATTCTTCACCGCCCGTCATGGCTGCCGGTTCCGAATCTTGCATTGCAAATATTGTATGGTGAAGGTGCCAAGGTGATTTTGTCAGGACAAAAAGCAATTCCGCAAAAATTACAATCAGCAGGTTATCTGTTTTCGTATCCCGAGCTTCGTCCTGCATTACATTCCATTCTAAAAGCATAAAATACCTGAACATTTGTTCGGTTATTTTTTGGTTCTTGTAATCCTCCTTATTTAGAGGTAAAATTTGATAGGAATTTTCTATTCGTTTATTAAGAATGGAGCTATTGTGAAAAAGATATTCTTTTGTTTATTACTGCTCATCATTCCGCTTTCCATTCAAACAATCACTGCGCAAGAGAGAGCAACATTATCCTCTATTCCCGGATTTACTCTCAGCCCATATTTTAATGAGCAAATAAAAACATTTATTTATAATCCCGAAGTAAGAATCCATATCAATGCACCATCGGTTGAATTGTTTGATCCTTCAAAACCGACAGCGCTCTCATTCTTTTCGCTGCCGAACGGCAACACAATCGAGATGACCGTCGGGAAACAATTGAAGCTGGGGGACGACTGGCATTACGATATTCAGCATATTGGTGCGCAGACGAGATTCATTCGTACGAAAATGAAGGATACGAACTTTGTGACCATCTACCTTGAAGCAAACGCATCATCCGTTCCGCTCAGCTGGCCGACGTGGCGGAGCAAATATGCCAATAATGCAGTGCTCATTAAAAGTATTGTCGATTCCGTCAAAAATATTTTCGCAAACTACAATCCGTACATCATCCTATCAAGTCACAGCGGAGGAGGAGGATTCAGTTTTAGTTATTTCAACGCAGCCACAACAATTCCCAATGAAGTAAAGCGAATTACCTTTTTGGATGCAACATACAATTATGATAATGCGTATGGCGCCAAAATTAAGGATTGGCTCCTTGCATCTTCCGATCATCATTTGAGTGTGCTCGCGTATAACGACAGTATTGCACTCTATAATGGTCAGCCGATTGTGAGTGCAACCGGCGGAACATGGTACCGCACGCGGCAAATGGTTTCATATCTTTCTGCTTTTATGTCGTTTACGACAACCGAGAATGCCACATTCATCATCCACAGTGCATTGAACGGAAGAGTAAAGATTATTCTCAAGCATAATCCAACTCAGGCGATTCTTCACACGGTTCAGGTGGAACTGAACGGATATATCCAAACAATGCTTTCGGGAACACCTCTTGAAGAGATCGGCTACACATATTATGGAACAAGAGCGTATACATCATTAGTGCAGACCGGCAATACGCTTCCAAAACCGCTTCAGATTCCGCCGCGTCCATCCGGCTCGGTCACCGGTTCGCAGTTTATGACGAGCGTAGCGGCAATGTCATTTACCGATCGTGAAAATGCAATCTATGCCGAGATTGCAAAAGGAAATATTCCAGACTTCATGCGGACGTTGAAAAAATTGCAGTCAGCATTTCAGGATAACGATGGTATTTCGCATACGGTGATCTACGAAGTGATGCCCGATTATCTTTGCATCGGTTCGAACGAAGATTTTTGCCGAGTGCCGATGGGACCGGTCACGGCGCAGAAACTGGCGAATCTTTTCGGCGCTACAATGCCCACGACAAAACTTGTGGATGATATTTATACAAAGGCACCGTTGAAAGTTGCTCCGGTAACGTACGCGCCCGTTGGAAATGAAAATGAAAAAGTCACAAAATTTATCGAACATAATACTGCCATTGAAAACCAGCGGACATCATCAGGCCAGCCGCTTGGGACATTGATGGGAGGAACAAAAAAAGATATGGTCATCAGCAACAAAATTGTCGATCCCACACGGCCGGGATATGTTGTCATTTATGGATGGCACCAATTAAATGGAACGGCGATTCAGCCGCTAACCAATATTCATAGCGGAAGCTACGTTGACTACAGTCACGGTGTTCGGTTGATGAATGTGGAATTATTAGTTGATAGCGTTACGATGAATGTAAAACAGATGCTTACCAACGCAAAATGGTATAAAGTACTGAGTAATGAAATCGGAGCCATGACGCAGCCAAGTTACTTTAAAGAGAGTAATGCTCCCGCAACACCAAAATCGTTTGGTGTGAAGTCTGAAAACGGAACATCGTTGAGACTGGTCATTAAACCGGATACGAATGTAACGGAATACATCGTCTTTACAGGGAAAAATGGTACAACGTTCACTGATACGGTCGTCATCACTCCAAATAATCCAATTATTACAACTCTTCAAACCGATTCACTCTATTATATAACCATAAAGGCTTCCAACAATGCGGGAATATCTGCGAGTTCAGAGGTGCTGGCCGGAATTCCAAGTTTGAATTCAGGGAAGATTCTGATCGTAAACGGATTTGACCGTGCATCCACAGGAAATACATATAATTTTATTCGCATGCATGCATCAGCAGTGAAAGCAAACGGATATACGTTTGCATCGGCAACGAATGACGCGGTGATCGACGGACTTTTTTTCTTAAACAATTATTCAGTGGCAGACTACATTCTCGGCGATGAAAGTACGATTGATGAAACATTCAGTACTGTAGAACAAACCAAAGTAAAATCATTTTTGCAGAACGGCGGGAAGTTATTTGTTTCCGGCTGCGAACTTGCATGGGATTTGGATAACAAAGGCGCTGCAAGTGATAAAGATTTCATCAATAATTATTTAAAGATGCGATATCTTGCCGATGCCCCGAATAATGTGAAGCAGACAACATATCAGGCGGAAATACTGGGCGGAAATGTTTTTACCGGTGTGCCGAGTATTGCATTCGATAATGGAACGCATGGTTCCATTGATGTGCAATGGCCCGATGTAATTAAAGGAACAGCCGGAGGATTGCCGTTTGCCAAATATACAAACTTGGATACAGCGTCCGGAGTCAGTGGAATATTTTTTAGTGGAAACTTTCCTTCGGGAACCAGATCCGGTAAACTTGTTGCATTGGGATTTCCGTTTGAGACGATCTATACACAAAGCGTTCGCGATCAATTGATGGGAAAAATTTTGTTATTTTTCGATATTGCTGCGCACGTTCAAAAGGAAGAGGCAATACCCGAAGGATTTATACTGTATCAAAATTTCCCCAATCCATTTAACCCCACAACAATAATTCAGTTTTCTCTCTCTTCAAAAGGAGAGCGGGCGACATTAACAATCTTTGACATAAACGGGAAAGAGATCGTAACGCTTGTGGATGAACAGAAAGAGCCGGGAACATATTCTGTCCAATGGAATGCGTCGCAGTATGCCAGCGGAATGTATCTTGCGAAACTTGTGGTTGGAGGGAAATCCCAAATAAAGAAATTGTTGTTGGTGAAGTAACTTTGACAATATGAAGAACCTGATCGTAAATATTTTTTCCTATCCGTGTAAATCTGTGCCATCTGTGTCATCAGCGTTCTATTTCGTAATGTTACCTCAGACACTTCGTTTCGCTCAGATCCGACACGAAGTGTCCCATAGGGAAGGACTCCTTCGGAGGTGATATTGGATTAGTACTCCGCCTGTCAGAATGGGACGGTAGAATTATTTTTGAAATGACTTTAACTTGAAATAACCGCTATCACTTTAACAGCATCATCTTTTTTATCTCTATAAAATTATCGCTCGACAGTTTATAGAAATATATGCCCGTTGAGATATTTCCTGCATTCCACTGCACCTCTTTCCATCCCGCCGATTGTTCTTCGTTTACCAATGACGCTATTTCACGTCCCAAAAGATCGTACACCGTAAGCGTTACATATGAAGCAGTGGGGAGCGAATACCGAAATGTTGTGGATGGATTGAACGGATTTGGATAGTTCTGGCACAGACTGAACAGTCCCGGAACTGACTCATTCATTTCCTCAACGCCCAATATGGTAGGAAATGTGGCGCGTTCATAATATCCCGAGTAATTAAAGATGCCGTCTTCTCCTTTTCCCGATTCTTCTTTTAATGATCCGTTCATAGGATAGTATGCGGCAAGATCCACTTCGTTTCCCGTGAGAGGATAATTCATTAAGGCAAGAATTTCTCCGGCTGTTCGCGCCTTGCTCCAGAACCGCAAGTCATCATACAGTGCGCTTCCCATCGGATAGGACCACCAATTATCAGGCATATGATTTACAAAAATACATCCCGGACCATTCAATAATGTTCCCGCAGTTGTTTTCTGATCGATCACTCGTCCGTTCAAATACAATTTGAAATTATTGGTACCGCCGTTTGCATCGTACGTGATTGCAAGATGCTGCCACCGATTTTGCGTTACGCTGTCTTTATCATAACCAGAAAGATCATATGTGTTCGTGGTTGTTGCAATTCTGGCAAACGGGTGACGGGAATTCGATGCATTTGTATTTTGTGAAACACCCAAATAATAATAATAATCCTGTCCTTTACCTTTCTTTCCGGCGACCAGTAGTTGTCCGTTACTTAGTTTCTTTACCCAGCATTCAATAGTAAAGGCACTGGCGAAATTAAGATTGGCGCCATATGGTATCTGAATGTTTTCCTTATGTTGGCTGTCTGTGACATGATCGAAGCGGACAGCATAATTATCACCGAGCGCGGGTTTTTCTTTTTCGATCATGAAAGAATAAAGGCGTCTCGGTTCGTACATGCCCGGCCAGTCGCCGTGAACAATCACATTCATGCTGCCGTCGGCATTCAACATTGGTGATGGTGCAGACATGTACGCAAAATCGTTTGTGGGGAAATAATATTTTCGGCTGATCGTTCCGGTTGTGGCATTGAATCGTGTTACACCGATTTTCTGATTTGATACTTGGTTCATGGCATAGACAACCATCAGTTGATCTCCGGTAGATGACGGATCGATGATCGGAATTGCATTTCTTCCATCCTGAGCATAGAAAAGTGTATCGATCATCAGATCCACAAAACTAAATGTTTCCCCTTTATCTTTAGAATAATACAAACCAATTTTCCAAGATCCTTTATTGTAATTATAGGTGATGTAGACGAAATTTCCTTTGGATATGATCGACGCGGATCCAAAATGGTTGTCATCGCGTGCGAGAGCGGAGGTAAGATTTTTCACTGAGGAGAAACTGCTTCCTCCATTCGTTGATTTTCGATACAGAAGATCGAACTGTGTTGCACCGGCATCTTTCTGATCCCAGATAATGTGCACATCGTTGTTTTCCACACTCATCTTTTTGTGATGAAACGATTCAATGGAATTGTCGAAATTATTCCACTGCAGGTCATGAATGGCGCTGCTTCCGTTTGCGCCTGAAACAGGTGTGTAAACAAACGTTTTTCCTCCATCGGTCGATTTCACAAAAGTTATTCGTTCTACGGAATTCACTTTATCAATGTCTGATGCAAGGGCATACATTGTAGAACCTTGGCTGACAGCATCGGAAAAGAGCCAGTACCACCAATAGGTCTCTTCCGGCAATAGTGTTAAATTCGTCGTCTGCGTAAATGTTGTGCCATTGTCGGAAGAAGAATAACATACAACCACGGGATCTTTCGATCCATGATCCAGACTCATAGACCCAAAAATGTTCACAATTCCGCTGTTGGCCAGGATATAATAGTCTCCCATTGCTAACGAACCGACACTGCGATTTAGCGACCAAATGGTTTTTGGCGCATCAAACGTAGCGCCATGATCGGTTGAGCGGAAGTACAGCAGTTTGTTTGCTACGGGATCTGCATTTGGTAGAAGATCCAATATAATAATATGAACGTTCGCACCATCCACAGCAATAAATTCCGTTCCTTTCGGATCAGAAATCTTTGTAAGTGAACCAAGATATTTTTTTGCGCCAAATGTTCTTCCTCCATCAGTCGATCGGCGGTAGGCAAGATATTTGAGAAGAGTTGAGTTGATGGTATCGGTTTCACACCAGACTGTGTGAATATTATTTCCCGAAGCCACAGAACGATGAAATCGAATATTCACCTTTGGATGATTTTCGGAAATATCGGCAACGAGGTTGGAGAATGGCGATTTTACGCCAATGCCCGGATTTGGATCAACAATACCGGCTTGAATAGATTTATACGAAACGGTGATATACCATCCGGTATATCCATTGTATTTTCCTAATCCATCTTTTACTGCAAAGAATTCATCATATCCGATCCATACCGAGGAATTCCATTTTTCATTTTTAGCCAGAATTAACATTCCCTCAGCACCGTAAGTGTACGAATATCGGTAGTTGTTTACCCATTGTCCGGCGGACCAATTTTCATTCAGTGTTAATGAGAGGAGTCTGTCACTTGTATATGTATATGTTCCTCTACTGCTGTTTGTCCATTGACCTCCGGACCACGATTCAGACAAAACGATCAACGGATTTGCATACTCATCATAAGTTGTTGTACCTCTTCCGATTGTTGTCCACTGTGAATTGATCCACATCTCCGTGATTTCCTGAACGCGATTTCCGTTAAGATCGTACGTATCGGTATAACGTGCATTGTTTGTCCAGGCGTTATTCGTCCATATTTCTGAAAGATAGGTAAGACGGTAATTATTCAAACTATACGTTTGTGTATTGCGACTGCCGTTTGTCCACTGATTGTTCAAGTAGTATTCATACAGTTCGCTCAACAGGTTTTTGCGCGTATCGTACGTATAGCTATTTCGATAACCATTTACCCATTGATTGGTGGTCCAATTTTCTGAGAATCGGGTTATCATATTTCCGGTGGCATCGTACGTTAAGGTCATGCGGTTGGAATTTGCCCATTGTCCGCTTGTCCATTGTTGAATCAACGATGAGGTTACTTTGCTATCCGCATTGTACGTGTACGTATAGCGGGATGTATTGACCCATGCACCTGCTGTCCACGTCTCGCTCATTTGCGAGAGCATATTCTCTTTCGCATCGTACGTCATAGTGGAACGGGTGCTGTTCACCCATGCGTTGGATGTCCATTGTTCATAGAGCCATGTCAACTGGCTCCCCGCCGTATTGTACGTTCCGGTGAATCGGGTTTTGTTTACCCACTGCCCGGCACTCCATTTTTTTATGAGTTGATTGGTAATGTTTCCTTTTGAGTCATACATGTTTATCCGCAGTGTTGTATCTGTGGTGGAACGAAGGTAAACGGAATCGATCACAAAAATATCCGAATACTGACTGGTTGCATAATGTAGTGTTTGCGTTGCGTAGTCTTGATCAAGAGGATCAAACTCGTTTAACGCGCGGAACGGAACAGGCGAACAGCGAGAAATAATTTGTGTATGGATGCTTTCCGGCGAGGAAAGTATATCCATCTGCTGATTATTTGACGGATCGTGAAAATTATTTTGAGCTTCCGTTTGGAGAAAACATGTGAGCAATAAAGCCGCCAGAAGAAGGAGAGAATACGATATTGTGTTTGAGCGATGTGAAAAATGTTTCGGCAGTACCGAATATGTTTTCATGTGAAGTCCTTCTTACGGCATCGTCAAAAATGATCCCGTATATTTTTTTATAGCGAAGAGAAAAAGTATGATGAAAAAAACATGTTGTGGTATTTTGAGAGTATCAAAAATAAACAATTGTCGGTAAGGATGTGCCTAAAATTAATCAGCACCGTGTGAACATACAAGATGAAAACAGAAAAAGAAAATTTATTTCTTTTTATTCGGACAGTTTTATCTGTTGAATGTTTTGTTTGGCTTGACAACAACAAAAATTAGTTGCGCTAAGAAGGAGAGTGAAAATATTTCATTCGCATTGTATGAAATCAACAACCTTCGAAATTTGTAAAATTCTGAGGGTTCTGTTTTTAAAAACCACGTATTTACGTGATTGCGGAATGGAATTGAAAATGGTACAGTAAGATTCAAACGTTGTATTAAAAACGAACAAGGGAAACAAGATGAAAAAGTATGAATTCAATAACTCCGTCAGAAAAAACCTTTTTACGGCGATAAAAATTATTTCAATGATCGTTCTCTTCAGCACTATTTTTTTGTTAGATCTACTGTCGTTTATTCCTGTGTTGATTATTATTCTTTTGATTTTAAACTCCGTTGAAAAAGATTTTACGCTGCCGCGTGACATTGCAAAGTAATTTCCTCATTCAAGCGTTGTTTTAGTTATTGTTAACCTGAGCGAAGCAATGAATGACGGGAGAGTGCAGATTGATTGTTATCCTGAGCGACCTGTTCGCCTTCTTTTTGGCGGAAGCGAAGGATCTGAGGTAAAGTTATTTGCATTACTTTTCGTTTTTGAATAGTGTCAGATTCTTCGTCCCGATAAAAGACATCGGGACTCAGAATGACGGGGGATGCTTAATCGAGCGGGCTCTTCACGGCAATGCCGCCTTTGTTGAGCACATGTGTGTAGATCATTGTGGTTCTTACGTCGCTGTGTCCTAGCAATTCCTGTACGGTGCGAATGTCATAACCATTCTCCAACAAATGTGTTGCAAAGGAATGACGGAAGGTGTGAGCGGATCCTCCTTTAATAATATTCGCCTGGCGGATGGCTTTCTTGATTTCGCGTTGAATGTGTGACTCTTCAATATGGGTGCGCATCTTTTTTTTGGTAACGGGATCAGTGGAACGGCGGGAGGCGGGGAAGAGATATTGCCATTCCCATGATCGTGCGGCATCGGGATACTTTTTGGATAGTTGATCGGGGAGATGCACTTCACCAAAACCGTCTGCCAGATCGTCCAGATGCAATGTTCTTCCTTTTTCCATATGAATATTTAAACGGGCAATGATTGAATCCGGAAGAATTGTCCTTCTATCTTTGCTTCCTTTTCCTTCCCGCACAATAATAGTGTGCGATTGGAAATCGAGATCTTTGATGCGGAGTCGCAACGCTTCAAGCAGGCGAAGTCCGGAACCATAGAGAAGATTTGCAACCAGTAGAGGAGTTCCGGTAAGATTTGCCAGAACGGATCTTGCCTCGGACGGAGTATATACTATGGGGATACGAATTGTACGGTTTGCCCGAGTGACATTGGCAAGGTGGTCAAGCGGGGTATGGAGCACGTCCTTGTATAGAAAAAGAATTGCGTTGAGCGCCTGGTTTTGGGTGGAAGCGGAGACCATTTCTTTTACCGCGAGACTGGTCAGGAAATCTTCTGCTTGTTGGTGACCAAGCTGCAAGGGGTGAATACTGTTATGGAATCGGATATAGCGAACGATCCAGTGGATGTATGCTTCTTCGGTGCGCTTACTATAATGGCGAACGCGCATGGTTGAGCTGACCTTTTCCAATAATTGAGATTGATTCATAAGCAGATTCCTTTTTTTTTGGGGAGTATAAGAAATTTATTTGGTGAGCGGTATAACGTAAATACGTTATTTTTTGGCGGGTGAAGAAATTTGATTTTACTCTAAAAAAAATCAGTATACCCTATTTAGGTGATAGCGCAAAAGAGTCATAAAGTGTAAATTATTTGAGCGAAAATACTAATGGAATCGGAATTGATAGTGACTAGATATTTTTGAGAGGTTTTTTATGAGACATGACGAAATGAGTTTTGCATAGTTTTCCAAAAACAACAATATGACAGAAATATCTGCAAATGAATCAACTTTCAAAGAATATTGAATTTTTAGGCTCCAAAACCGATCCGCAGACCAGTATATTTAATAGAGAAGTACCGTCTCATAAAGGATTTTTCAACAACAAAGTGCGAATCTGAACAAAAACCGGATGAAACAAAATAAAGAGCGTCATTGGATTGCAGTGTATACAAAGGCACGATCCGAAAATAAAGTTACTTCAGAATTAGAATCTAAAGGAATTACCTGTTTTCTCCCCCAACGACAACAACTTCGTCAATGGAGTGATCGGAAAAAGATCATTTCCGTACCCTTAATACCTTCATATATATTCGTTAATATAGAGCTTTCACAATATCATCGTGTATTCGAATCCGACGGTGTGGTAAAAGTAGTAACATTTAATAATAGAATAGCGATTGTGCGACCATTTGAAATTGATCTATTACGCTTGGCGTGCGGCGATGCAGCGGCAACAATAGATTCGGATATATCGAAACGGATAGGGGAACAGGTAGAGATTACAGAAGGCGTATTTGCTGGTTACTGTGGTATTGTGCTTGGGAAGCGTGAGGGTTTAAAAGTGGCAATTCAGATTCAAGAATTGGGAATATCGGTAGTCATCACCGCGCCTACCATTCAAGTTCGGTTAAAGGAAGTTGTGTAAGAAACAATTATTTTTACTTTCTAGGCAGCCTATTTTGGGACTGACTAGGCGGAGCATTGATACAAATGAGCAGAATAAAGGGTATACTACCCAATCCTAAACACAGACTTACACTGTCTTTTACTCAACACTGCACATTCATCGGCTCTACACAGTCGAATAACTAGTTAGGCAGCTAAAAAAATATCTTATATCAAACTCGAGGAGTAGAAAATAAAAATAGTTGATACCGAAACAGACAAAATGCCGATGCTGGCGTATTGCTGTTTTAATAAATCACAATTTATTATTAACAAATTGTAGGAGCTTGTATGTTTAGTAGAAAGCAGAAAATCATTAATGGAATAGTAAGTAAAAGAAATTCATATTTTGCCATTACAATATATGTTTTACTTTTGTTTGGTAGTTTTGCCTGTAAAAAAAGCACTCCCAATTCAAACGATCAAATAGAATCTATAAATGATAATTCGCCATTTATAATGGGAAAGGGTGTTCAAGTTACTTTTGATAATGATGCGGGTGTTGTTGCATGGATATCGGATAGTTCAAACATTTCGTATACCTCTCTTATCGTTCAAGGCAGTACGCTGAGTGGAAAGATTAAAGCGGTTGATATTCGGAATAATAAAACAACTGTTTTGGACAGTACTTTACGCTATTCGAACAGTTTTTATTCTGTTCGCGACACAATATTTAATGTTGCATTGAATCGAGACAATTCATCGGGTATTTATATTATTTCCAATTGTCTTGTTACCCCCAAAATATCGATCTTTCCATATCCTCTCCTAGGCGATGAGTATTTCGTCACAATTTCACCAGATTCAAAGAAAATCCTTTTAACTTCCGGCAGGATTCTCAATCTTTCCGATGGCTCTTCAACGAATGTTTCAATGCCAACGCAGTTTCCACGTTGGATCAATTGGAATGCTAATGGATTGCAAGTGCTGACTTTTACTCAAGATAGTATACAAGAGTATTTTGTTAAAGATCTATTGTCAGGTGTTTCAAAGAAAGTATGGCAGTCAGGAACAGATGATAAATTTGGGTTTCAAGTTGCATGGTCGCCTGATGGGAAGAAAATTGCATTTCTACGAGAGACCCCAATGAATATTTCTCCGACAGAACATTACATATATCTATGTGATGTTGCCTCAAGTTCTGCAAAAAAGGTTGTTGCGGTAAAAGTACGACTAAAAGATTCTATACTTCCTGGAATCTGGTCGTTTGCATTTTCACAAAATAGCAAACGATTTGCATATAGTGTTGAAGGAAATATTTATTTCTTGGAGATTTAATTCTTAGAATAGTGATCAAAATATAGCTGCCTAACCAGTCGCTCAACCTGACGTGGTAACCGCGGCCGCAATTTTGTTATTCAAAGTTGAAATTTCTAAACACAACATACGTTAGCAAAAGTAATCAGCGAGCTAATAGACATTGCGTCCGCGTAAAAACGTTACCACGCAGGTTAGCTCCAGTCCGTTAGCCCGCAATGAACAAATGAAAACGATTCTATTCATAATTCTGATAATATTAACTGGATGTTCAACATTTCGAATATCGAACGATCAGTTTATGCCATTATCGGTTGGAAATAAATGGACTTACGACTCAAGTGATGATACGGAAGTTATTTCGGTTGATACTATTAACAATAAAATATTTTATAAGTTTAAGACTTCTGGTAATAATAATGGCAAAATACTTCACTCTTTCTATTGGCAGAGAGTTTCTAACGACACTTTGTTTCTCTTGAATTACGATTCAATCACCAATCAATATATAGAGTTTATTGATGCAATATTTTCATTGAAAGAAAACGATGTTGCTCAAATACACTTGGAATTAGGTGACAGTGTATCGCAAAAAGATATAAACTATCTTCCTCGTTGCAGAGATTATTCAATAAAAGTTCTTGACAAAAGTGATGATGTAATTGAGTTTATAACTCAACGGTGTGGTGTCGATTTTAATTATATCACTGTTTACAAAAAAGGTGTTGGTGTAGTGAAAACAAAAAATGATTGGGGTATTGAATTAAAACTGACTGATTTCAAATTAAATTAATTATACGCATTGCGGGCTAACCAGTCGTTCAAGCTGACGTGTGAACCGCCGACGCGCCTGAAACTTGAATGATGAGTTATCAAATTACAACTTAGGTTACGGATAGCTATCGGCGAATTAAAAAACAATTTCTCGGCTCTGGAACGTTCACACGCAGCTTAACTCCAGTCCGTTATACGGCTTGTTGCCAACGGCGAAAAGCATAAAAAGTAAGTCAGCGTTTGTGCGTCAATTGAAGATATTGCGGAGTCAAACAAGGTTATCAACAGAAAGTGTTCAAGGTTCAAGTTTTAACGAATCAAGAATTGGCTTCGCACGCCGTTGGCAACCTAAAACTCATATGCAGTTGTCGTTAATGCTTAAAGTTAAAAATCAGTGTTCAAAACTAAATAGTGTGCAAATTAATCAACAGCCGTATAACCAGGCACTCAAGCTGACGTTGTGACCGCGTCCGCGATTTTTGTATTCGATGTTGAAAAATCTAAACACAACATACGATTCAAACAGTTATCGGTAAATTAATCGGGGTCGCGTCCGCGACACAACGTCACAACGCAGCTTAGTGCCCGTCCGTTAGGTGGCATTAAATAGCATCTCACTCATACTCTAAATATGAAACAATACATCACGCCAATTGGTGTTGTGGTTCAACGAGCCGAAATAGATAAAATCAAAAATGTTATTAAACAATCTGATAATAAATCTTATCAAGAAATGTTTAATCTTATTATTAATCCAATTACCGTTGAACGAGCATTGATGGTTCCGGGTACTAAGTTATATTACTCTTTGGCTGGTATTTCCGGTAAAATTGGAATTGTAGCACTTATTGCAGGAGTAGTAGTTTTATTTTATCAAATGTGGCTGGTAAGTATTGTTTGCTTTCTTTCGTGGTGGTTTGTGTGGGTTAAACTTCAAAAAGCGTTCAACTATGAAATCGGCGCAAGATTATTTGCTCTTGATCAAGCATTAGAAAAACAAAGTGACAAAATAAGTAATGCCACCTAACCAGTCGCTCAACCTGACGTGGTAACCGCGACGCGCTTTGAGTTTTAAGTGTTGAGTTCTCAAATGACAACTTACGATACGAACGGTTATCAGCAATTTAAAAACAGAATCCATCGCGCTGGAACGTTACTACGCAGGTTAGCTCCAGTCCGTTAGCCCACTCTGCTGGCGGCAAAATAAAATGTTGCTCAAGTTTTGCAGTTCAATTTGAGTTTTGTTGTAAAATCAAAAAAAACAAATAAACAGTTCTTTAACATTCAAAAAGTTGTTATTCAATTCAACGTGGCTTACGCCAGCCGCCAGCAGTGTAGCGTTTCAAAAAATAGTTTTAGCGGGCTAACCAGTCACTCAAACATGACGTGCAAACCGCGACGCGCTTTGAGTTTTAAGTGTTGAGTTCTCAAATTACAACTTATGACAGCGATAGTTATCAGCAATTTAAAAACACAATCCAGCGCGCTGGAACGTTTGCACGCAGTTTAGTTCCAGTCCGTTAGGCAACAAAGAAACAGCATTCATGATAATAAGAAATACAATATTGGTTTTATTTCTCATCGCTTTGATTTTCGGTTGTAAAGGAAACTCGTCTCAGCAAAGATTGGCAAAAATAGTGGATACGACTCAGGCGAGATCTGAAATGACGGAAGAACAGAAGAGAATTTTGATAGTGCAGCGTTCATTAGCCGTGCTGAATAATTCCAATCCTGATTCACTTGCGCAAACGGCAATTAAAAAAGACAGCATCTATTTTATCTGTGTGCACGGATATACATATGAAGTACCTGGGATCAATGACTATGAAAAGAATTACAAAAACATCGTTCCTTTGAAAGTTATTCCTGGAACATCAGATGCAATAATGACAAAAGACGATGAAGAATTAGCTATCGTTGCGAATAAATACGCAACACGTTTTAATAAAATCATTCTCAATCATTTAAATAAATAGTAACGGCTTTGTTGCCTAACCAGTCGCTCAAACCGACGTTGTAACCGCGCTCGCGCTTGAGTTGCGAGTGTTGAGTTTTCAAATGACAACTTACGATACAAACAGTTATCAGCAAATTAAAAAACAATCGCGTCGCGCTGGAACGTTACAACGCGGCTTAGCTCCAGTCCGTTAGAACGCAGCGAATAGGCATTTTCTAAAAGGGGAATAAATGAAATCGAATCCTGCAGTATTAAAATTTCAAAAAGAATGTTTTGCTATTTATTTGACAGATATACAGAATAAAGTAAATGGATTTCCTAAACGATATGTATATCCAGACGGAAATCCGATTAGACCTGTTATTCCTGTCCAAACGACAACTAACAAGATAATGTTGGTTGGTGCATTTCCGTCAGCTCGTTTTGAACAAAGAAATGGGAAATTGATTCCCGTCGGTGATAATCTCGCACCATTTGGTCCTGAACATTATTTTGATGGATCTCAAGTAAGAATTCAAGAATCAACAGAAAGTTTACATAAAAACTATTTTCCTCAGCTTGGTATTGAACGCACTGATCTATGGATAACCGATATAGTCAAAATATATTTGTATCCAGATAAACATCTAAAGAATTTTGACTCGTCAGGATTTGTAGATACTCACAAGTTATTTCCCAAGATTGCAGAAGCAAGTTTAGAATGGTTTAAGGAAGAATTGAAAGTTTGTAATCCCAAACTCATAATTACACTTGGAGAAGTTGCTGCAAGAGTTGTTTCTCAAAACAGTAAACCATCCCTTGATGGTGTCATTAGAGATTTATCTTATGCTGATAATATTAAAATAGTTCATCTTGCTCATCCAGAGATTCGACGTCGAAATCCAGAATGGGACAAACGGACTAAAGTTCATTTACGTGAATTAGCAAAACAAATTAAAAAATATTTATAGCGCTGCGTTCTAACCAGTCGTTCAAGCTGACGTGTGAACCGCCGGCGCGCCTGAAACTTGAATGTTGAGTTTTCAAATTACAACTTAGGTTACGGATAGTTATCGGCGAATTAAAAAACAATTTCTCGGCTCTGGAACGTTCACACGCAGCTTAACTCCAGTCCGTTAGGCAGCAGAAAGTAATAGTGAAGGAAAACTTAAAATGAGGAAAGATCTATTCATCGTCGGTGCTCGACTTTTAGGAATATGGATTCTAATAGGTGTCATAAACCCAATATCTCACATTGTCGCGCCAATATTTATCAAAACTCAACCACCTACATACGTTCAACTGACCAATGTTGTTAATGGTATTTTACATTTTATAATTGGTTATTTCCTTCTGTTCAAAACAAATAGTCTATATAAATTTCTAGATCGGATTTTAACTGAAACAGAAATAAATAATGATGAAAATTCTGCTGCCTAACCAGTCGCTCAAGTTGACGTGGTAACCGCGAACGCGAATTTTGTATTCAAAGTTGAAATATCTAAACACAACATACGATTCAAACAGTTATCAGTAAATTAATCAGGGTCGCGTTCGCGTAAAAACGTTACCATGCAACTTAGCTCCAGTCCGTTAGGCCACGATCGTGAAGGAAGAAAATTAATATGCTTGTACATAAAAATATAAAATGGCTTATCATCATAATATTAATGCTTACAATGATTAATAATTATGCATTGTCACAGAATAGATTTTTTGAGAGAAACAAAACATTTTGCGCAAAAGTAGATTCATGCCTCAAATTCCTAAACGAAATCACATCATCAACCTCCTTAACATTAAAATATATCTTGCAAATTTATAATGCAGAGAAACTTGTTGGTGGGTTAGTAAACAACGCGACGTCTGGTATCCAATCTCCAGAAGGTATGGAACCACCTTGTCTTGATAGTACACTTGGTTATAGATGTCTACAATATGTTCAACGAAACATTACCCATTTTAGGATGGTCGATGATGGCTGGAAAGGAGAGAACAATTTTATGGAGCCATATAAATTTTGGGATTCTGTAGCGCAACACATTTATCCTAATTCTCCAGAAGCAAATGAAATATCATTTGATATAGATTTTAATGACTTGGTGCGTAAATATTCGTTTACTAATGATATAGCAGGCGAGACTTGTGAACATCATTGTAGAAGAGAATTTCAAAGGGACTCTACACATTACCTTGAATATTATTCGCGTGATGAGATAGATAAATGGCCTCAAGAGTGTGCACAGAAAAGGGCACAGTTTGAAAGTGAAAGGAACAAATTGCTACAAAAATATGGGATTACACCATTTACTAAAAGGTTGCGAGACATCGATATTACAACAATAGTTATCGATCATACTGTTTGTTAAATAAGTTATCGTGGCCTAACCAGTCGCTCAAGTTGACGTGGTAACCGCGAACGCGAATTTTGTACTCGAAGTTGAAATATTTAAGCACAACATACGATTCAAACAGTTATCAGCAAATTAATCAAGGTCGCGTTCGCGTAAAAACGTTACCACGCAACTTAGCTCCAGTCCGTTAGGCGCACGAAAATGGCATATGTGGTAAACAAAAATACAAACATAATAATCTTAATCGTCAGCGTGTGGTGGCTTGGTTGTTCTTCGAATCAAACAGTTTCTGCTTCTTATTTATTCCTAGATTCTACGAAATCAATCACGTTGTATTTAATTGACGGTAGAATAGTTTCTTTTGCACCCGACAATTATACTGCAAAAGATAATATTGATTCGTGTTTTGTTACCGGAACTGGAGTTGTCTCAAAAGAGGGGTCTTATAAACAAGAATATTTTTCAGGTACAATAAACTTCCGTGCAATAAAGGAGATGAAGTTTTCAGAGCCACCACCTACTAGTTCATTAACTCCGCTGTTGGTTGCAGCTTCGTTAATTGTAGCGCTCCTTGTATTTATGACCACATTCAAAACATAATTATCGTTGCGCCTAACCAGTCGCTCAAGCCGACGTTGCAATCTGCTCACGCTCTAAGTTATGAGAGTTGAAATATCTAAACACAACATACATTACGAAACAGCATTTTAAACTTAAAACTTTAATCAACCCGCTGGAGCATTGCAACGCGGCTTAGCTCCAGTCCGTTAGGCCGCAGTTGTTGCAGGCCGCATCTAAAGGAAAAGCAGAATCAGCAGTTCATCGTACGCTTTCATTAGCTGACTACGATTTAACAGAAAAGACTTTATGTCGGAGTTT